>Ga0209673_1000010_pt1 | contig 596656 bp, 594 predicted proteins | sample AraplaCol_mMS_r2_2_FD_184274 | JGI IMG/M metagenome (GOLD analysis project Ga0209673, IMG submission 184274) | Arabidopsis root microbial communities from North Carolina, USA - plate scrape MF_Col_mMS_r2 (SPAdes) (version 3) | ecosystem: Host-associated > Plants > Roots > Endosphere | place... | reverse complement strand
GAAATGGCGCACCCGACAGGATTCGAACCTGTGACCTTTGGAATCGGAATCCAACACTCTATCCAGCTGAGCTACGGGTGCATGCCGTGGCGGTTTGAATCGCCTGTCCGATGTGGTGGTTCTTAGCCTAGCTTTCGGCGCTCTTCAATCGCCAAATGGCGAAATCGGCGGAATGGCTGGTGGTGTCACCGGAATTCGGATGAAAAGCCCGCCGTTGTCTGGGGCGGCGGGCTTTCCGTTGTCGTGATGCCTCAGACCTGCATGGCGCCGGGGCCGGGGATGGCCTTGGGCGGCACCTTGCCGAGGATGATCATGCCGAGCACTTCGTCCTTGGTGACGTCCTCGGTGCGGGCGTGGCCCACCACCTGGCCGTTCTTCATGACGGAGACGCGGTCGGCGAGGTCGAAGACGTCGTGGATGTCGTGGCTGATCAGGAAGATGCCGATGCCTTCCTTCTTCAGCTGCTTGATCAGCTCGCCGACCTGCGCCGTTTCCTGGGGCCCGAGGGCGGCCGTCGGCTCGTCCATGATCAGGATGCGGGCGTTGAACAGGATCGCGCGGGCGATCGCCACCGATTGCCGCTGGCCGCCCGAAAGCGCTTTCACCGGCTCCTTGAAGCGGCGGAAGTTCGGGTTGAGGCGGCCCATCACCTCGCGGGCCGAGGCCTCCATGGCGACGTCATCAAGCGTGCCCCACTTGGTGCGGATTTCGCGGCCGAGATAGAGGTTGGCGGCAGCGTCGACATTATCGGCGACGGCGAGCGTCTGGTAGATCGTCTCGATGCCGTATTTCTTGGCATCGCGCGGATTACGGATGTCGACAGGTTCTCCGTTGATCAGAATCTCGCCGCTGTCGCGCTTGTAGGCGCCGGACAGGATCTTGATCAGCGTCGACTTGCCGGCGCCGTTATGGCCGAGAAGGGCGACGACTTCACCGGGATAGAGGTCGACGGAGGCATTGTCGACCGCGTGAATACCGCCGAAGGAGATCGAGATATTCTTGAGTTCCACAAGGGGAGTGCGTTGTTCAGTCATGGATCGTACTCCTCTTACTTGGCACGCGAGCGATAGACCGTGTCGAGCCAGACGGCAACGACGAGGACGGCTCCGACCACAACGTTCTGGATGGGGGTATCCACATTGGCGAGGCCCATGCCCGACTGCAGCGATTGCATGACGAGCGCGCCGAGCATGGCGCCGGCGATCGTGCCGGTACCGCCTGCGAGCGACGTGCCGCCGATGACGGCTGCGGCGATCGTGTAGAGCTCGTAGGTCGTGCCCTGCGAGTTGGCGGCCGCGTTGAGGCGGGCGGTCGAGATCGCCGCGGCGACGGCTGCGAGGAAGCCCATCAGCGCGAAGATCTTGACGGTGACCCAGCGGGTCTTGATGCCGGCAAGCTCGGCCGCTTCGGGGTTGCCGCCGATCGCGAAGACATAGCGGCCGAAGCGCAGGCGGGTGGCGATAAAGGTCATGACGATGCCGACGAGAACGGCGATCAGCACCGGTACGGCGATGCCGTAGGAGATGAACAGACCGGTTTCGGGCCAGGCGATGGCGTTGGCCTCGGCATATTTCTTGGCGATGGCGACCGGCCAGTAATAGATGGTCGAGACCCAGATGGCGCCAAGCACGAGGGCGCAGCCGAGCACGGCCAGGAAATATTCGGCCCAGAGCGGACGGCGCGGGAAGTTGAAGCGCTTGCGCTGGTGGCGCGAGCCGATGATGCCGAGAACGATCAGCACGCAGGCGACAAGCCCGATGATCCAGCTCCAGGTGGCGCCGACGGCGCCTTCGGCACCGCCGCCCATGATGCGGAAGGTGGTGTCGAGCGGCGCGACCGTCTGGCCCGAGGTGACGTACCAGGCAAGGCCGCGCCAGGCGAGGAAGCCGCCGAGCGTGACGATGAAGGAGGGCACGCCCATGAAGGCGATGATGACGCCCTGGAAGAGGCCGATCAGCGTGCCGGCGATGAGGCCGGCGGCGAGGGTGATCACCCAGGTCCAGGAATTGTCGAAGCCGAGATATTGCGGCAGGAATTTCGCCTGGACGACGCCCATGATCATGGCGACGAGGCCGAGCATCGAGCCGATCGACAGGTCGATATTGCGGGTGACGATGACGAGCACCATGCCCGTCGCGAGAACCGCGATCTCGGTCGTCTGGACCGAGAGGTTCCAGAGGTTGCGGGGGGTGAGGAACAGCCCGCCGGTATAGAGGTGGAAGCCGATCCAGATGACCAGCAGCGCCGCGACCATGCCGAGCAGACGCGTGTCTATCTCGGTGGCGCGCAGGAAGCGCGTGAAAGCGTTAGCGTCAGCCGTGCGCGGGTTGCTGGATGACGATTGGGTGAGGTCTGCCATGGGTTTGCCGTTTCCCCCATTGTTTGGGCGCAGGCCGGATGCCCGAAAAATCCGGTTCGCTGCCCTGTTCTTCAAATCGATCATCGCGAGGCTTCCGAAATAGGCGTTCAAGGCACGGCGCTATTTTGGCAGGGAATGAAAAGCGTTCGCGGTGCTGGCGAGGCGGAGAGCCGTGTTCTTTTGCTCATCCGCATCCGGCGCCGCAGCGTGGCCGCTGCGGCGCCGGCATGTCGGTTGCCCGTCGAGGATTAGTCGCAGGCCTTGACGCTGCCGGCCTTGACGCCCTGGCAAGCTTCAGCCTTGGAGATCCAGCCGGCGTCGATGACGACGTTCAGGTTTTCCTTGGTGATCGCGAGCGGCTTCAGGAAGATCGACTGCATCTTCACCTTCTTCGGACCGCCGTCGAAGGTGGTGACACCGTCGACCTTGTCCATGGTCGTGCCGCCGGCGAGCTGCAGGGCGATTTCAGCAGCGCGCTTGCCGAGTTCACGCGAGTCCTTCCAGACGGAAACCGTCTGGGTGCCGAGCGCGATGCGGTTCAGAGCGGCCTTGTCGGCGTCCTGACCGGAAACCGGAACGGAGCCAGCCATGCCCTGTGCGTCGAGAGCAGCCACTGCGCCGCCAGCCGTACCGTCGTTGGAAGCAACGACTGCGTCGACCTTGTTGTTGTTGGCGGTCAGGAACTGTTCCATGTTGCGCTGCGCGTTCTGCGGCAGCCAGCCGTCGGTGTAGGCTTCGCCGACATTCTTGATCTTGCCGGCGTCGATTGCGGCCTTCAGAACTTCCATCTGGCCCGAGAAGAGGAAGTCAGCATTCGGGTCGGAAGACGAGCCCTTGATGAAGACGTAGTTGCCTTCCGGCTTGACCTTGAAGACGCCTTCAGCCTGGAGGCGGCCGACTTCCTTGTTGTCGAAGGTGATGTAGAAGGCAGCCGGATTTTCGATCAGGCGGTCGTAGCCGACGACCGGAATGCCTTCAGCAGCAGCCTTTTCGATGGCCGGGCCGATTGCGTCGGAGTCCTGAGCCAGAACTATGAGGGCGTTTGCGCCCTGCGAGATCAGCGATTCGACGTCGGTCAGCTGCTTGGCGGCCGAAGACTGCGCGTCAGCGGAGATGTACTTCGCGCCAGCGGCTTCGAGTGCCTTCTTGATTGCAGCTTCGTCGGTCTTCCAGCGCTCTTCCTGGAAGTTCGACCAAGACACGCCAACGACGAGGTCGGCGGCCATTGCAGCCGTCTGCATGGAAACGAGGATGGCGGCGCCCGCCATCAGCTTCATAATAGATTTCATAACTATCCTCCCAAGTGATGAGCGGCCAGCCCCAGCCAGTGGTTTCCTCCGGCCGCCGCGGATCGCTGTCCAGAAAACTAATTATTTTCTCGACAGTCGAGAAATTTAGTGTCAGAGATTTTTTCAACTGTCAACAGGCCACTACCGGCAGAATCGTCCGACACTCAGAAGTTGTTGGAGATGGCCTGTGAAACGAGGGCGGAAGCGGGGGAAGGGCGGCATTCATGCTGACCAAATCGAGCACAGAGTCTGTGCGGCAAAGGAATAGCGGGCTTGTTCTCGCGGCCCTTCGCCGCCACGGCGCGCTCGCGCATACCGAGATTTCCGATTACACGCAGCTCTCCTCCGCCACCGTCTCGGCGATCACCGCCGATCTCGAAAAATCCGAGATCATCGAGCGCTCCGAACAGCAGGCGGCGAGCGGGCGCGGGCGTCCGCGCGTGCTGTTCCGGCCGCGCCGCGACTGCGGCTATCTGATCGTCGTCATCATCTCCTCGGACGCCGTGCAATATTCGCTGGTCGATTATGCCGGCAAGCTGATCGACCGGTTCAGCGAGGGGCGCTCGCACGATCCGGCCGGGGCGCCCGCCTTTGCCGCCGCGGTCAAGGAGGGGCTGGAGCGCATCCTGCAGCGCTCGCGCATTTCGCAGGAGCGGGTGCTGTTGATCTCGATCAGCAGCAAGGGGCTCGTCAATGCCGCCGAACCCGTGCTGCTCTGGTCGCCGATCTTCGGCACGGACCGGATCGATTTCGAATCGCTGCTGCGGCCGGAATGGCAGGCGCGCGTCATTCTCGACAATGAAACGCTGCTGGTCGCCGCCGCACTCGGCGCCCATGAGGAGAATGTGAAGGGCGCCGATTTCCGCTCGCTTGCGGCGCTGTCGCTCGGCCACAGCATCGGGCTCGGCATCGTCCGGCGCGGTGCGAATGGCGGCCACGAGACCTCGGCGCCGAATTTCGGCCATATGCTGCACACGCCGAATGGCGGGCTTTGTCGATGCGGAACCAAGGGGTGCATCGAGGCCTATGCGGGCTTCTATGCGATCCTCAGAACCGCCTTCGAAGTGCCGCTCGATACCATCCCTGCCAAATTCGTCCCCGTCAGCGAACTCGACAAGATCGCGGCACGCGCCCGCCAGGGCCACCGCATGTCTGCCTTTGCCTTCCGCCAGGCGGGGCTGGCGCTCGGCAACGGGTTGTCGCGCATGCTGAGCATGACCGAACGCATGCCGGTGGCGATCACCGGTCCCGGCACGCGCTATTACGATCTGCTGCGGCAGGGGATCGAGGAGGGGCTCGGCCAATCGCATCTGGTGCGCCTGGAAGGCATGCCGGAACTGCGCGTCGTCGCCGACGAGCAGAACCTCGTCTTCGAGGGACACCTGAACCGGGCGCTGGCGCTGCTCGACGAAGATATTCTCGGTGGCGGCAGCCAGGTGGGGCTGGAGCGTTCGGCTTAAGCGCTCCTACTGGCCGCAAGCAGCAGGAGCTGATCGCGTTCCCTGTCGACACCTTCCGTGAGACGTGCTGCGGCAACGAGCGGCAGCCAGGCGAGTATCTCATCGGCAGGATGGCCGCTCTGACCGGCATAGATTTCGAGATAGATGCGGGCCGCCTCCGGCATCGCATGCAGCATGAGCAGATAGCTGCGGCAGGCGTCGGCGAGCGGATCTCCGCAGCAGGCATCGAGCCAGTCGAGGATGATCGCCTGGTCCCCGGCGCCGTGGATATTCCACGGATGGAAATCGCCATGGCAGACGCCGTCCTGTTCTGAACGAGCCGCAAGCTGCCGCAGCAGTGTTTCCCGCAGCGCCCTTCCAATCTCCGGCGCCTTCCGGATGTTCGCGGTCAGTCTGTCTTTTAGCGATGCGAGCCCGGTCCCCGGCACGGCGTGCAGGCGAAGTTGCAGCTGCACCATTTCCGCCAGGACCGGCTGAAGGCCCTCCGCCTTGATCCGGGTGCCAAAGGATGCGCCCGGTGCGCGGTCCATCACGATACCCCAGCGCCCGTCATATCTGCCGGCAGCGTGGACATGGGGTGCGGGGAGGCCGAGGCGTTCGACCACGGCGAGATTTGCGGCCTCGCGAAAGGCCGGCGTTTTTACGCCCGGTGATTTGTAGAGCTTCAGGGCATGATCACCATAGACATGGACATCGGCTTCCTTGCCTGATCCCAATAAGGCGCCAATCTCGTTCATGTCCGGCTCCGGATCTGTTCTGTTCATTCAAGCATAGGCGTGAATGCGTCTTGCTGCTGCCGCGAATTGAATCGGGCGCCAGAGCGTAAAATCATCAATTGCTTATATTTTGTGCTGGCGCTAGCGATTGAAACTTTCGCGCTTCGTGCCATCCTTGCTTAAATGCCCAGTTTTTCGGCGCTTTTCGGCGTTGCAGACGATTTTACAAATCTTCCCTGCGAACTGTGCATGGTTCTTGCATTGCTATTTGCGTTGTATTCAAATGAACAAAAAAGGGGAGCCACACCTTTGGCATTTGATGAAATGATCACCGGGGGCGAAAGTCCGCGTCAGCCATATGAGAAATATTTCGAGTGGTACAATGCCCAGGACAGGGCGCATCTGATTGGAAAATCCCGCGACGCGGAAAACATCTTCCGAAAAACCGGCATCACCTTCGCGGTTTACGGACATGCGGATTCCTCCGAAAAGCTCATCCCCTTCGACATTATCCCGCGCATCATCTCCGGCCGTGAGTGGCGCAAGCTCGCCCAGGGCATCGAGCAGCGCGTCATCGCGCTGAACGCCTTTCTCGACGATATCTACCACAAGCAGGAAATCATCCGGGCAGGGCGCATCCCGCGCGAGCTGATCGAGAACAACGTCGCGTTTCTTTCGGAAATGATCGGCTTCCGGCCGCCGGGCGGGGTCTATACCCATATCGTCGGCACCGACATCGTGCGCACCGGCGAAGACCAGTTTTACGTGCTCGAGGACAATGCCCGCACCCCTTCCGGCGTCTCCTACATGCTGGAGAACCGGGAAACGATGATGCAGATGTTCCCGGAGCTGTTCCACGAGAACAAGGTGCAGCGCGTCGAGGACTATCCCTATCTGCTGCGCCAGTCGCTGGCTTCGCTTGCGCCTCCCGGCTGCAAGGGCAAGCCGCGCGTCGCCGTCCTGACTCCCGGCATCTACAACTCGGCCTATTACGAGCATTCGTTCCTGGCCGATACGATGGGCGTCGAGCTCGTCGAGGGCTCGGATCTGCGCGTCATCGACGGCAAGGTGAAAATGCGCACCACCCGCGGCTATGAGGCGATCGACGTTCTCTACCGTCGCGTCGATGACGATTTCCTCGATCCGCTGACCTTCCGTCCGGATTCGGCGCTCGGCATACCGGGGATCATGGACGTCTACCGCTCGGGCAATATCACCATCGCCAATGCGCCGGGCACCGGCATCTGCGACGACAAGGCGATCTATTCCTACATGCCCGAGATCGTCGAGTTCTATACCGGCCGCAAGTCGATCCTCGAAAACGTGCCGACCTGGCGCTGTTCGGAACCGTCGAGCCTGAAATATGTGCTCGAACATATCGAGGAGCTCGTCATCAAGGAGGTTCACGGCTCGGGCGGCTACGGCATGCTGGTGGGACCGACGGCTTCCAAGAAGGAGCGGGGGGATTTCGCCGAGAAGCTGAAGGCGCGGCCGAACAATTACATCGCCCAGCCGACGCTGTCGCTCTCGACCGTGCCGATCCTCGTCAACAAGGGGATTGCGCCGCGCCATGTCGACCTGCGCCCCTATGTGCTGGTTTCCGACAAGGTACAGATCATTCCGGGCGGGCTGACCCGCGTGGCGCTGAAGCAGGGCTCGTTGGTGGTCAATTCCAGCCAGGGCGGCGGCACCAAAGACACCTGGGTATTGGAGGACTGATGCTCGGAAGAACTGCGAACGGACTCTACTGGATGTTCCGTTATATCGAGCGCGCCGAAAACATCGCGCGTCTCGTCGATGCGGGCCTGCGCATGTCGCTGACACGCAGCGGGACGGGGGACGATAACTGGGACGGCGTGCTGCAGAGTGCGGGCGTGCGCGAGGCCTATGACGAGGGTCACGCGAAGCTGACGAGCGCCGATGCGATCGACTATCTGCTGCGCGATCTCTCCAACCCGTCGAGCGTCATGTCCTGCATCGACAATGGACGCAACAATGCCCGCATGGTGCGCACGGCGCTGACGCGCGAGACCTGGGAAGCGACCAACGAGTGCTGGATCGAGCTGAAGGCGCTGCTTTCGAAGCGGCTGAAGGCGGCGGAGCTGCCCGAAGTCATCGACGTCATCAAGCGGCGGGCGGGGCTGATCCGCGGCGCCTTCCACGGCTCGATGCTGCGCAACGAGCTCTACAACTTCGCCCGCATCGGTACCTTCATCGAGCGGGCCGACAATACGGCGCGTATTCTCGACGTGAAATATTACGTGCTGCTGCCGTCGGTCTCGCAAGTCGGATCGTCGGTCGACAACGTGCAGTGGGAATCGATCCTGCGCTCGGTATCGGCGCACCGCTCCTACAGCTGGGCCTATGACGACGAGTACCGGGCGGCGAATATCGCCGACTTCCTGATCCTCAACGGCCAGATGCCGCGCTCGCTTGCCTATTGCTACGAAAAGATCGTCAGCAATCTCGGCTATATCTCGCGCAGCTATGGCGGCGAGCGGCTTTCGGCGCATGACACGGCGGATGCGATCCGTGCCTCGCTGCATGCGCGGGCGATCAAGGACGTGATCGATCAGGGGCTGCACGAATTCCTGGAGGAATTCGTCAACCGCAACAACACGCTCAGCGTCGAGATCACCAACGGCTACCGGTTCTACGTATAAGCGGCGGATGAAAAGATGAGATTGAAGATCAGCCACATCACCGAATACCGCTATGACGAGCCGGCGCAGTTTTCGCTGCAGCGCCTGCGCCTGACGCCGCCGAGCGGCTTCGGCCAGGTCGTCGCCAACTGGTCGCTGCATGTCGAGGGTGCCACGCCCGAGGTCGAGTATGACGACCAGTTCGCCAATCACGTCAATCTCGTCTCGCTGGAAGGCGAGCAGCAGGTGACGCGCATCGTCGCCGAAGGCGAGGTCGAGACCGAGGACCGCAATGGCGTCACCGGTCCGCATACCGGCTTCTGCCCGCTCTGGCTCTTCCTGCGCGACACGCCGCGCACCAAGCCCGGCAAGCTGATCAAGGAGCTCATCAAGACCGTCAGCGGCGACAACGATCTCGCCCGCATGCACGCGCTGATGGCGGCGATCCACGAGACCGTCGATTACAAGCCGGGCACCAGCGATACGGAAACCACCGCCGAGCAGGCGATGGAGAAGAAGAGTGGGGTCTGCCAGGACCACGCCCATATCTTCGTCTCCGCCGCCCGCGCCATGCAGATCCCGGCACGTTACGTCTCGGGCTACCTGATGATGGAAGAGAAGGTCGATCAGGCGGCAACCCATGCCTGGGGCGAGGCGCATATCCCCGGCCTCGGCTGGGTTGGCTTCGATCCCGCCAACAAGATATGCCCCGATGCCCGCTACGTCCGCACCGCCTCCGGTCTCTGCTACCGCGACGCCGCACCCGTCTCGGGAATGCGCATCGGCACGCCGGGCGAGAAGCTTTCGGTGGTGGTGAAGGTTGAAGATCAGGGGCAGGCGCAGAGCCAAGGCCAAAGCTGATGTCACACGGATAGCGATCAAAATATATTAATCGCAATATAGTCTAATGTAATATCGCGCACCTGTGCTACAATCAACCTAGGAATGCAGTGGGCAACTGACCATGGGGAGAGTATCCATGTCAGCAATGCAGGCCTTTGCCGATCAATATTCTGAAAATCCGCAGAAGATCTGTGCGGGTGCTTTGCGCGCCTGCGCCATGCCTGTCCGGGTCTTTGACCGAAGTTGTCGGCCCGGCGACATCGCGGATAGCGGCGGGACCGACCGGCCGCGCTGATCACAGTGCCAACATGCGATAATTCAACGGCTTGATCTTGCCGTTCCTGAAATGCGTGTCCGGTTTTTCAGCCGGTTGCCACGCCTGTTTCATCTGGGGGATCGCACCATGTTTGAGCGGAAAATCGTACAGATCATTGCATTCATGCTGGTTGCCGGCGCTGCCGGATATGCGCAGGCGCAGAGCTTCGTGCGGCTGCTGCCGGAGGCGACCACACTCAGCACCGAGGAAAACAACGAGCTGAAGGCGATCAAATCGCTGCCGACGACCGAATGGGCGCGGCTCGCTGAAGTTGATCCGGAACAGTTGAAAAAGGGCGGCGACGTTACCTTCGATCTCGGCGAGGGCCGGTCGCTTTCGCTGAGCGGCAACGACAAGGTCGCGGCCACGGCGCGCGATTTCGTCTGGTCGGGCGAGGAAAAGGCGGCGAACCGCAGCAATGCGGAAAGTCCTGCCAATGCCGTCGTCACCGTCGATGGCAATGAGGTCTCGGCAACGATCCGGACCAATGAGGAGCTCTACAGCATCGAGCCGATCGGCGGCGGCGCGCATGTGATGATCAAGGTCGCCACCGATCGATTGCCGCCCGATCACACGGAGCGGCGGCTGCAGCGGCGCGGCGAGAAGCGCGAGATGCCGGGCCGCGAATTGCGCAAGGCCGACAGGGCGGTGGCGACGATCCGCGTGCTGGTTTTCTTCACGCCGAAGGCGAAGGCGCAGATCAGCAATATCGCGCTGTTTGCCAAGCAGGCGGTCAACGAGACGAATACGGCTTTCGCCAAGTCCTCGGTGAATGCCAGGGTCGAATTGGCCGATGCGCAGGTCGTGCAATATACCGAGACCGGCTCGCAGAAGCGGGACACGGCCCGCCTGACGGCGCGGCGGGACGGCTACATGGACGGCATCCATGCGATACGGGACCGGACCAAGGCCGATCTCGTGCTCCTGATCACCACCGACAGAGGCGAATGCGGCTGGTCGCAGCAGGTCTATGCCAATGCGGCCTCGGCCTTCGCATCGAACTATTTCGACTGTTCGATCAAGAACCTCTCGTTTGCCCATGAGATCGGCCACCTGCTCGGCGCCTGCCACAATGTCGAGGACAGCAGCGGCTGCCCGTTTGCCTATGGCCATGGCTACCGGAACGAGCCTCAGCGCAAGCAGAGCGTCATGGCCTATCCATGCCGGCGCGTCACCTGCGTGCGGCAGCCGCAATGGTCGCGTCCGCCGGATTGGGGCAATGCGCGCCGCGCCGATGTCGTCCGGCTGCTGAATGCGACGGCCGGCCGGGCCGCGGCATTCCGCTAGAGACGGAAGGATGGGCAATGGCGTTTGAAATGTGGCCACAGCAACCGGCGGGCAGCCCGCTGACATCAGGCGTGCTTGTGTTCCTGCTGACGGATGTCGAGGGATCGACCTATCGCTGGGAGGAATTCCCTGATGCGATGGGGGAGGCGCTCGAACGGCATGACGCGATCCTGCGCGAGGCAATCCTTTCGCATGGCGGCCACGTGTTCAAGACGGTCGGCGATTCATTCCATGCCGTCTTTTCCGCGCCGGCCGCCGCCGTCTCTGCCGCCCTCCAGGCGCAGCGGGCGCTGAATGCGCAGGATTTCGGCGCTATCGAAGGCATGAATGTGCGCATGGCCGTGCATGCCGGACCGGTCGAGGTGCGCGGCGAGGATTGCTTTGGTCCCGGCATCAATCGCGCCTCTCGGCTGCTGCTCGTCGCCTATGGCGGGCAGGTGCTGGTGTCGGGCACCGTTGCCGACCTGTTGCAAGGGCGACTGCCCGAGGGGTCCAACCTCTTCGATCTCGGCCGTCACCGCTTCCGGGATCTGCAGGAGCCGGAGCAGGTCTTCCAGCTGGTTGCCGAGGGCATCAACGAGGCCTTTCCGCCGCTGCGCTCGCTCGGCGCCCGGGCTGATCGCCTGCCGCGGCCGCTGACATCGTTGATCGGGCGTGAGGCGGAGGCCGCCGAGCTGATCGGCCGGCTGGAGCGGGCGCGGCTGCTGACGCTGATCGGGTCCGGCGGGGCGGGCAAGACGCGGCTTGCGATCGATCTCGGTGCGCGGCTGGTGGAAGCTTATCCCGATGGCGTCTGGTTCGTGGAGCTTGGGCGGCTGGAGGATCCGCAGCTGGTGGCCGAGCAGATCTGCGGGACGATCGGCGTCGCCGTCCAGCATAACCGGACGGCCGTCGCCAGCGCCGTCGGCTTCATGCGCGAAAAGCAGGCGCTGCTGATCATCGACAATTGCGAGCATCTCGTCGATGCCTCGGCGGATGCTGTCGATGCCATTCTCTCCGGCTGTCCCTCGATGTCGGTCCTCGCGACATCGCGGGAGCCGCTGGGTGTCTCGGGCGAAAACCTGTTTCGCGTTCCAAGCCTCGCCGTGCCGCCACCGGAAGGGAGCACGGTCGACGAGGCGATGGCGTTTCCCTCCGTGCGGCTGTTCGTCGAACGCGCGGCGGCGGCTGCCGGAGACTTCGTGCTGACGGAGGCCAATCTGGAGGCGGTGATCAGCATCTGCCATCAGGTGGATGGCATTCCGCTGGCGATCGAGCTTGCGGTACCCAGGCTTCGGATCATGCGCCCGGAGGCGCTGGCGGCGGGCCTGCGCGACCGGTTTCACTCGCTGGCGCAGGGAACGCGCGGAGCGCCGCCGCGCCACCGCACGCTGCAGACCTTGTTCGAGTGGAGCTACAATCTGCTCAGCGAGCAGGAGCAGACGCTGCTGCGGCGTCTCTCTGTTTTCGTCGGCGGCTGGACGGTGGAATCGGCGGCGGCGGTCGTTTCCGGCGATCCGATCGATGACGACGATGTGCTGCAGCTCATCACCTCGCTTGCCGACAAGTCCCTCGTCGCTGCCGATTTCTCGACGGAGAACACCCGCTATTCGCTGCTGGAAACCACCCGCCAATATGCTTTCGCCAAGCTCTTCGAACTGGGCGAGCGGGGCCGCAGGCGGCGGCTTGCCGAGTACATGACGCAATTCTACGCGCAGGCGAGCCGCGTCTGGCCGTCCATGCCGACCGAGCCATGGATGACGTCCTATCAGTCGGAGATCGACAATCTGCGCGCCTCGCTGGAATGGGCCTTCGGGCCGGAAGGAGACGCCGATATCGGCCGGGAGCTGACCAGCGTCAGCCTGCGGATATGGGACGAGCTTTCGCTGCTGCCGGAGCGGGAGCGATGGTTCTCGCTCTCCGTCGGCTCGCTTCCCGACGACACCGCCGAGGATGTCGCGGCGCGGCTCTGGCTGGGGCGGACGTCGGTGAGTTCGCATGGCGACAAGTCGACATTCGATGCGGCGATCAAGGCGGCTGCGCATTTCCGCAATCTCGGTGATCAGTTGGGCTCGGGCGAGGCGCTGGCGCGGGCAGGGGCGGCGCTGCTGACGCCCAGCCAGCGTGAGGAAGCGCTGCGCTATCTCCAGGAAGCGCTGGAGCTGCTCGCGACCCTGCCGCCGACGAAGCCTCTCGCTGCCTGCCTGCGGTCGCGCGCGGTGGCGGCCTATTTCGAAGGTCATTTTGCCGAGGCGCGCACGCTGATCGACCGCTCCTCCGTGGTGGCTCGGCTGCTGGGCGACACGCAGGGGATCGTCAATGCGATGATCGCGCTTGCCGAGCTCGAGTTCGCCGAGGGCCATGTCGCGGCGGCGATCAGCACTGCGCGCCAGATGATCGACCACGAGGATTGTAACAGGCGCCAGCTGGCGCTCGGCTTCGGCAATCTGACGGCCTATTTGCTGGCTTCCGATCGGCTGACGGAGGCGCGGCTCACGGCGTTCAACGGGCTCCTGAAGGCGCGCTCGCTCGGTTGGCCGGCGGCGATCACGCGCATGGTCGAGCATCTGGCGCTGATCGTCGGCATCGAGGGCGATCTCGACCGCGCCGCCTTGCTGCTCGGCTACAGCGAGCATTTCTATGTGCTGGATACGGCAAGCCGGGAGATCACCGAGAGGGTCGGCTACGAGCGGCTTTGCGCCATCCTGGAAACCATGGCTCCGATCCGGCTGACGGAGCTCAAGGCGGAGGGGGCGGCACTGCCGGAAGCCGAGGTGGTGGAGTTTGCATTGAAATCCTAGGACCGGCCGGCATGCAGCCCGGCCTGACCTGACTGTCGCGTGCGATCACGGAGGGGGGGCTTGTGATGATCAGCAGACGGGAATTCCTTGCCGCAGCGACCTGCGCGGTATCGATCGGCGGCAACGTCTTTGCAGCCGATATGCTGGCAGAGGCGCCTGCGAATGCAGGTCCGAAAGTCTACGGCGCCGATTTCACCGGGCCGCTGCCGTCCAGCCTGTACCTGCGCGGCCGCTTGCCGCCGTCAGGCTCCGAGGAGGCGACGGCACGGCGGATCATCAACGCCGCGCCGCGTTCGACGCCGCTGGCAGTCATGCGCTACTTCGCCGGTCTTCGCGACGTCAACCGGGACGGCGAGGCCTATAATGCGGGATGGGCGAGCCGCTGGAACCCCGTTATCGTCGAGTTCTACCGGGCCACCGATGACGACCATAGCGGCGACCGGACGCCGTGGTGCGCGGCCTTTCTGAACTGGTGCCTGGAGCGCTGCGGCTATGACGGCGGCACGCGCAGCACGGTCTCCGGCAGTTTCCGCAAGGCGGGCGGGCTGACGCGCAGCCCTTCGGTCGGCGACGTCGTGGTCTTCAAGCGGGGCAACACAGGCTGCCGCGGCCATGTTGCCCTCTATCTCGGCAAGAGCGGTAGCAATTACCGGGTCATCGGCGGCAATCAGACCGATATTCACGGCCATTCCTCGATCAATATCCGTGATGTGCCTTTCCCCGGTTCCGGGCTGGCGCTCCATTCCTTTCACCGGATCTCGGCCTTCCGTCCGGCGGTGTCGCCGCGGCCGAGCTGCTGATCACAACACCCACGAAAGCAAAAAGGCGACCCAAGGGCCGCCTTTCGCATTCGAGTTTCGCACTGCTCAGTGGCTGTCCTTGCCCACTGCGCTACCGCGACATCCCTTCAGGAAGTCGAGGTCGGCGCCGGTATCGGCGCCCTGGACGTGCTGCTGGTGCAGCCAGGCGTAGCCTGATGTCGGCAGGTCGTGGTGCGGCTTCCATTCAGCGAGGCGCTTTGTCAGTTCCTCTTCCGAGATGTCGAGGTGCAGGCGGCGGTTCGGGACGTCGAGCTCGATGAAGTCACCGTTCTTGACCACCGCCAGCGGACCGCCGACAGCGGCTTCCGGCGAGGTGTGGAGGACGACGGTGCCATAGGCGGTGCCGGACATGCGGGCGTCCGAGATACGCACCATGTCGGTGATGCCCTTCTTGAGCACCTTCGGCGGCAGACCCATGTTGCCGACTTCGGCCATGCCCGGATATCCCTTCGGACCACAGTTCTTCATGACCATGACGCAGGTCTCGTCGATGTCGAGATTGTCGTCGTTGATCTTCGCCTTGTAGTCGTCGATGTCTTCGAAGACGACGGCGCGGCCGCGGTGGACCATCAGATGCGGGGAGGCGGCCGACGGCTTCAGGACGGCGCCCTTCGGGGCGAGGTTGCCGCGAACGACGACGATGCCGCCGGACTGCGTCAGGGCCTTTTCAGCCGGGAGGATGACGTCTTCGTTCCAGTTGACGACGTCCTTGACCTCTTCCCAGACGCTCTCGCCTGATACGGTCAGAGCATCCTTGTGCAGGAGGCCGGCTTCGCCGAGACGCTTCAGCACGACGGGCAGGCCGCCGGCATAGAAGAACTCTTCCATCAGGTACTTGCCCGACGGCATCAGGTTGACGATCGTCGGAACGTCACGGCCGCAACGGTCCCAGTCGTCGAGCGTCAGATCGATGCCGACGCGGCCGGCCATGGCGAGAAGATGGATAACGGCATTGGTCGAGCCGCCGATCGCCGCGTTGGTGCGGATGGCGTTTTCGAAGGCCCGCTTGGTCATGATGTCGGAGGGCTTCAGGTCGTCCTTGACCATCTGCACGATGCGGCGGCCGGTGAGCTGCGCCATCACCTTGCGGCGGCTATCGACGCCCGGGATCGCGGCATTGCCGGAGAGAGCCATGCCGAGCGCTTCGGCCATGGAGGCCATGGTCGAGGCGGTGCCCATCGTGTTGCAGGTGCCGGACGAACGGCTCATCGAGGCCTCGGCCTCGAGGAATTCGGCCTGCGTCATCTCGCCGGCCTTCACCATTTCGGAGAATTTCCAGAGATGCGTGCCGGAGCCGACGCGTTCGCCGCGGAAATAGCCGTTGAGCATCGGGCCGCCGGTGACGACGATCGAGGGCAGGTCGACGGAAGCGGCGCCCATGATCAGCGACGGCGTGGTCTTGTCGCAGCCGACGAGCAGCACGCAGCCGTCCATCGGCTGGCCGCGGATCGCTTCTTCGACGGCGAGTGCCGCGAGGTTGCGGTACATCATCGCCGTCGGGCGGAAGGTGTTTTCCGAGGCCGAGAAGACGGGAACTTCCATCGGGAAGCCACCGGCTTCCCAGACGCCGGCCTTCACCTTTTCGGCGAGTTCGCGCAGATGGCCGTTGCACGGCGTCATGTCGGACCAGGTGTTGAGGATGCCGATGACAGGGCGTCCGTCGAACAGGTCGTGGGGATGTCCCTGGTTCTTCATCCAGCCGCGGTGATAGATCACGTCACGGCTGGTGCCGCCGTACCATTCCTGCGACCGCAGCTTGCGGGGCCATTCCGCTTTCTTGAACATTGTCTCTTGCCTTTTGAGGAATGCCGAGCCGCCCTCGCGACGGCCCGGATCACCAGTTGGTCGTCAAGCCAGCGTGTAGCTGGTCTTGACCGTTGTGTAGAATTCGGCGGCGTACTTGCCCTGCTCGCGCGGGCCGTAGGACGAGCCCTTGCGGCCGCCGAAGGGAACGTGGAAGTCGACGCCTGCAGTCGGCAGGTTGACCATCACCATGCCGGCTTCGGCATTGCGCTTGAAATGCGTCGCATGCTTCAGGCTGGTGGTGGCGATGCCCGAGGAGAGGCCGAACGGCGTGTCGTTGGCGGTTGCCAGCGCTTCTTCGTAATCCTTGACGCGGATGACCGAGACGACCGGGCCGAAGATCTCTTCGCGCGAGATGCGCATCTGGTTGGTGGCTTCGGTGAAGAGCGTCGGCTGCAGGTAGAAGCCGGGGGTGTCGCGGGTCAAGAGCTCGCCGCCGAAGGCGAGCTTGGCGCCTTCCTTCTTGCCGATCTCGATATAGTCGGTGTCGGTCTTCAGCTGGCGTTCGTCGACGACCGGGCCGATATGAGTTCCGGCCTTCATGGCGTTGTCGACGACGACGGTCTTCAGCTTTTCGGTCAGTGCCGCGACGAACTTGTCGTGGATGCCTTCGGTGACGATCAGGCGCGACGATGCCGTGCAGCGCTGGCCGGTGGAGAAGAAGCCGGAGTTGGCGGCTGCTTCGACGGCAACGGTGAGGTCGGCGTCATCAAGGACGACCATCGGGTTCTTGCCGCCCATTTCCAGCTGGAACTTGCGGTTATGCTCGATGGAGGAGGTGGCGACGCGCTTGCCGGTGCCGGTGGAGCCGGTGAAGGTGATGCCGGCGATATCGGGGCTGTCGAGCATGGCCTGGCCGACGACAGAGCCCTTGCCCATGACGAGATTCAGAACGCCCTTCGGCAGGCCCGCGCGGTGCAGGATATCGACGATCGCCCAGGAGCAGGCGGGAACGAGTTCGGCCGGCTTGAAGACGATGGTGTTGCCGTAGCAGAGCGCAGGCGCGATCTTCCAGGCCGGGATGGCGATCGGGAAGTTCCAGGGGGTGATAATGCCGATGACGCCGAGCGGGTCACGGGTGATCTCGACGCCGATATTCGGGCGCACCGACGGCATCGTCTCACCGGCGAGACGGAGCGCTTCGCCTGCGAAGAATTCGAAGATCTGCGAGGCGCGGATGGTTTCGCCGATGGCTTCCGGAAGGGTCTTGCCTTCTTCGCGTGCCAGCAGAGCGCCGAGCTCGTCCTTGCGGGCCATGATCTCGTCGCCGGCCTTCTTCAGGATGACGTGGCGTTCCCAGATGCCGGAGCGCGACCAGGCCGGGAAGGCGGCCTTGGCGGCGGCGATGGCGTTCTTGGTGTCTTCGGCCGAACCGTCGGCATAGAGGCCGACGACTTCGTTGGTATCCGACGGGTTGATGTTCTTCGTCGCATTGGTGCCGACCCATTCGCCGGCGATCAGGTTCTGATAAATGGTCATGGGCCTGGAAGCCTCCTCTACCTTTTACAAATTTTTTGCTCCGGCCGTCTGGCGGCCGGATGAAGTGAAATTAGAGCTGCTTGACGACGATTTCTTCTTCGGCGTCGATCTTCAGCGGATTGCGCAGCGCCAGGCCGAAGTCCGCGACTTCGATTTCGAAGACGTCGCCTTCCTCGGTCTTGATGCCATCGGCGAAGGACAGCGTCGCGGTGCCGAACATGTGGACATGGACGTCGCCGGGCACGCGGAACAGGCCGTACTTGAAATGGTGGTATTCGAGATTGGCGAAGGTGTGCGACATGTTCGCTTCACCCGACAGGAAGGGCTTTTCGAAGATCACCTTGCCGCCGCGCTTGATGCGCGAGGTGCCGCGGATGTCCTCGGGTGCTGCGCCGATGCGGATTTCCGGGCCAAAGCTTGCGGGGCGCAGCTTGGAATGGGCGAGGTAGAGATAGTTGATCCGCTCGGTGACGTGATCGGAGAATTCGTTCGACAGTGCAAAGCCGATGCGGAACGGCGAACCGTCTTCGGCGATGACGTAGATGCCGGCCATCTCGGGTTCTTCGCCGCCGTCGAGCGCGAAGGAGGGGGAGACGAGGGGGGCGCCGGGAGCTGCCGCACCGTAGCCGTTGCCCTTGTAGAACCACTCGGGCTGGACGCCCTTTTCGCCGGCCTTCGGCTTGCCGTTCTCAAGACCCATCTTGAACATCTTCATCGAGTCCGTGAGGGTTTCCTCGGCGGCTTCGGTGGTCTTCTTGTGCATGCTGTCGCGGGTGGCGGCAGAGCCAAGATGGGTGAGGCCGGTGCCGGTCAGATGCAGGTGGGCTGCATCGGGATGGGTGATCGGCGGCAGGAAGCTGCCGTCCGCATATGCCTTTTCGAGATCGACGGCGTCGCCGTAGCCGTGCGCCTCGATGACCGAGACGAGGGACTTGCCCTTGTTTGCTGCTTCCATGGCGAGCGCATAGACGCTGCCTGCATTCTTCACGGCCTTCGCTGCACCGCCCGGCTCGCGCACGGCGACGATGATCTCTCCGTTCGAACCCTTGATCTGCGAAATAAGCACGGTCTTCATCCTCTTTGGGTAGCTGCGGATAATGCTCCGCCTCTCCGGCTCCAGAGGGAGCCGGAATTATTCGTTTTCATGACTGCGAATGCGAATGCATGGAGCTGGCGCCGAAGCGCTCAGCCCTTGTTCTTGTTATAGACGTCGAAGAAGACGGCGGCCAAAAGGACTGCGCCCTTGACCATCTGCTGGTAGTCGATGCCGAGGCCGATGATCGACATGCCGTTGTTCATGACGCCCATGATGAAGGCGCCGATGACTGCGCCGGTGATCTTGCCGACGCCGCCGGAAGCCGATGCACCGCCGATGAAGCAGGCGGCGATAACGTCCAGTTCGAAGCCGACACCGGCCTTCGGGGTTGCCGAGTTGAGGCGCAGCGCGACGATGATGCCGGCGAGACCTGCAAGCGCACCCATGTTGACGAAGGTGTAGAAGCTCAGGCGTTCGGTGTTGATACCGGAGAGCTTCGTGGCCTTCTCGTTGCCGCCCATGGCGTAAACGCGGCGGCCGATGGTCGTGCGGCGGGTGACGAAGGTGTAGATCGCGATCAGCACCAGCATGACGACGAGAACGTTCGGCAGGCCGCGATAGGTCGACAGCTGCCAGCCGAGCGCCAGGATCGCGAGCGTGATGATGGCGTTCTGGGCGATGAAGAAGCCGAAGGGCTCGACATCGATACCGTGGCTTTCATTGACCTTGCGGCGGCGCCAGGCGAGGTAAAAGAGAACGGCCGGGATGATCAGCGTCAGAACGAGCGAGGTCGACTGGACCGGGATGCCGGCGATGTCGATCATGTCGCCGGGTAGGAAGCCGGTGCTGATGACCTGGAATTCCTTGGGGAAGGGGCCGATGTTCTTGCCGCCGAGAACCGTGAGCGTCAGGCCGCGGAAGACAAGCATGCCCGCAAGCGTCACGATGAAGGACGGGATGCGGTGATAGGCAATGAAGTAGCCCTGTGCCGCGCCGATCAGCGCGCCGACGAGGATACAGATCACGCCGGCCAGCCAGAAGTTCACCCCGAGCGACACCGTCAGGATCGCCGCTATCGCGCCGACAAGGGCGACGATCGAGCCGACCGACAGGTCGATGTGGCCCGCCACGATGACCAGCAGCATGCCGAGCGCCATGATGACGATGAACGAGTTCTGGAGAACGAGGTTGGTCAGATTGACCGGGCGGAACAGGATGCCGCCGGTATAGATCTGAAAGAACAGCATGATGGCGACGAGCGCGATCAGCATGCCGTATTCGCGGATGTTGCTACGGATGTAGTCAACAACGGAAACGACGTTGCTTTCCTCGGTTGTTGGGTTGACCGGAGTCATTGTTTCTTCTCCCCTGAGCGCATGATAGCGCGCATGATGGTTTCCTGGCTCGCTTCTCCCTTCGGCAGTTCCGCGACGATCCGTCCTTCGTTCATGACGTAGATGCGGTCGCACGTACCGAGAAGCTCGGGCATTTCCGATGAGATCATCAGAACGCCTTTGCCGTCGGCGGCAAGCTGGTTGATGATAGTATAGATTTCATATTTCGCACCCACGTCGATACCGCGGGTCGGCTCGTCCAGGATCAAAACATCGGGATCGGAGAACAGCCACTTGGAGAGGACAACCTTCTGCTGGTTGCCGCCCGAGAGATTGACCGTTTCCTGGAAGATGCCCGACGAGCGGATGCGCAGCTTCGACCGGTAATCGGTCGCGACCCTGCTTTCCTTGATGTCGTCGATGATCGTGTTGTTGGAGATGCCTGCGAGATTGGCAAGCGAAGTGTTGTGCAGGATGCTGTCGTTCAGCACCAGGCCCAAATGCTTGCGGTCCTCGGTAACGTAGGCGAGGCCGGCATCGATCGCCTTTCGGACGGTGCTGACATCGACCGACTTGCCGTGCATCAGCACGTCGCCGGTGATCTTGTGGCCGTAGGCCTTGCCGAAGACGCTCATGGCGAACTCGGTGCGCCCCGCACCCATCAGGCCGGCGATGCCAACGACTTCGCCCTTGCGGACGGTGACGTTGATGTCATGCAGCACCTGGCGGTCGCGGTGATGCTGGTGATAGGCGTTCCAGTTCTTCACTTCGAGAATGGTTTCGCCGATCGGCACCGAGCGCGGCGGATAGCGGTCTTCGAGGTCGCGGCCCACCATGTTGCGGATGATGATGTCTTCGCTGATCTCGTCCGCGTGACAGTCGAGCGTCTTGACGGTCATGCCGTCGCGCAGGACCGTGATCTGGTCGGCGACTTTGCGGATCTCGTTCAGCTTGTGCGAAATGATGATCGAGGTGATGCCCTGATTGCGGAACTCGATCAGCAGATTGAGAAGCGCGTCGGAGTCGCTTTCGTTCAGCGATGCGGTCGGCTCGTCGAGGATGAGCAGCTTGACGCTCTTCGACAGCGCCTTGGCGATTTCGACGAGCTGCTGCTTGCCGACGCCGATGTCGGTGACCAGCGTATCAGGGGATTCGCGCAGGCCCACCTTGGCGAGCAGCTGGCGCGTGCGATTGAAGGTTTCTTGCCAGCTGATGACGCCGTTCTTGGCGTTCTCGTTGCCGAGGAAGATGTTTTCGCCGATCGAGAGCAGCGGCACGAGGGCCAGCTCCTGATGGATGATGACGATGCCGATCTCTTCGGAGTCCTTCAGGACCTTGAAGTTGCGGACGTCGCCTTCGTAGACGATCTCGCCATCGTAGCTTCCGGCCGGGTAAACGCCGGAGAGAACTTTCATGAGGGTCGACTTGCCGGCCCCGTTTTCGCCCACCAATGCGTGGATCTCACCCTGGCGAACCTTAAGGTTCACATTCTCGAGCGCTTTGACACCCGGGAACGTCTTGGTGATGTTCCGCATTTCGAGGATTGTATTGTCCATAGTCAAAAATCCAGCGCCGTGACCTGAAAACCGTCAGGCGATCATAGAATCGAAGACCGGAACCCGCAATAAAGCGGGTTCCGGCCGACTTCTGAAATTACTTCAGCTGGTCTTCTTTGTAGTAACCGCTGTCGATCAGGACGGTCTTGTAGTTGTCCTTGGTGACAGCTACCGGCTTCAGCAGGTAGGACGGAACGACCTTGACGCCGTTGTCGTAGGTCTTGGTGTCGTTCACTTCCGGCTCCTTGCCAGACATGACGGCATCAACCATGGCGACGGTGACCTTAGCGAGTTCGCGGGTATCCTTGAAGATCGAGGAATACTGCTCGCCAGCGATGATCGACTTGATCGACGGAACTTCCGAGTCCTGGCCGGAAACGACCGGGAGCGGCTGGTCCGGGGTGCCGTAGCCAACGCCCTTCAGCGACGAAATGATGCCGATGGAGAGACCGTCGTAAGGCGACAGAACAGCGTCGACCTTAGCGTCGGTGTAGTTAGCCGAGAGCAGGTTGTCCATGCGAGCCTGGGCCGTTGCCGGGTCCCAACGCAGCGTGCCGACCTTGTCCATGCCGGTCTGGCCGGACTTTACGACGAGCTTGCCGCTGTCGATGTAAGGCTGAAGAACCGACATTGCGCCGTCATAGAAGAAGAAGGCGTTGTTGTCGTCCGGCGAACCGCCGAAGAGTTCGATGTTGAACGGGCCCTTGCCGTCCTTGAGGCCGAGCTTGTCGACGATCGTGCCAGCCTGGAGAACGCCAACCTGGAAGTTGTCGAACGTTGCGTAGTAGTCAACGTTGCCGGAGTCGCGGATCAGGCGGTCATAAGCGATGACCTTGATGCCGGCGTCGTGAGCCTTCTGGAGAACGTCCGAGAGGGTCGTGCCGTCGATCGAAGCGATAACGAGAACCTTGGCACCCTTGGTGACCATGTTTTCGATCTGCGAAAGCTGGTTCGGAATGTCGTCGTCAGCGTACTGGAGGTCGGTCTGGTAGCCGGCGTCCGTGAGCTGCTTGACGATGTTGTTGCCGTCGTCGATCCAGCGAGCCGAGGACTTGGTCGGCATTGCGATGCCAACGAGACCCTTGTCGGCGGCCATTGCCGGTACAACGAACGAAGCGACGCCGAAGGCAGCCGCAGCCATCAATGAGATAATGGATTTCATTTCTCTCTCCCTTGTTAATAGATCGGCGGACGAAAAATCGCCCACCACGAAACTGTGGCAGGTTCCGTAGATTGGATAGTTACTTCAGATGGTGAGAAACGAAGTAGGTCTCCTCCACGATCTCACACGTGTTGAGTGCCAACCAGCACACGGCGGCAAACTCGTACGGAATCCTATAACTGTCAAATAGAATAAGTGGTAAAGTGCATAACAAATTTGGTATATCGTTAAAAAGTATTACTTTTGATGGAAGGCGGAGGGGAGGCCGCAACCATGACGATCATCTCCGAGCCTATTTCGATGGATTACGTCGATATCCACAGCGACAATTTTGCCGATGACGCCTTTCTTCGTGCGGGTTTGAAGCTGAATCACCTGCGCATGATTGTCGCAATCGAAGATAGCGGCCAGATTTCGGCCGCTGCCGAGACGCTCGCCATCTCGCAGCCCGCCGCATCGCGAATGCTGTCCGAAATGGAATCAATCGTGAAGACGCCGCTATACGAGCGGGTGGCACGCGGCGTGGTGCTGACGACCTTCGGGGAAGCACTCGCCAAACGTGCGCGAAAGATCCTTCTGGAGCTGCGCGAAGCCGGCCGGGAGATCGCCGAATTGAAGAGCGGGAAGGGCGGCTCGGTGTTCATCGGCGCGGTGACGGCGCCGGCCATGAGCCTCGTCGTTCCGGCGATCGACAAGGTGCGCAAGAGCTTCCCCGGCATCGAGGTCAACATCCAGGTAGAGACCAGCAACGTGCTGGCGCGCGAACTGCTGGCCGCCCGGCACGACTTCATCATCAGCCGCATCCCCGACGATCTCAATCCGCGGCTTTTCGAAGTGCGGGAGATCGGCGTCGAGAAGGCCTGTCTCATCGTGCGCAGCGGCCACCCGCTACTCAAGGGCGGGCCGAGCAGCCTTTCCGATCTGCGCGACTACGACTGGGTGTTCCAGCCGCCGGGTACGCTGCTGCGCCGCACTGTCGAGGATATCTTCCTCGGCGCCGGTGTTCCGGTGCCCGGCAATATCGTCAACACCTCGTCGCTGCTTTTGACCTGCGCCATCATCTGCAAGACGGATGCGATCGCGCCTGTTGCCGTCGATGTGGCGCAATTCCTATCGAGCCAGAGCTCGGAGGCGTCGGATGTCCGCATGCTGCCGACCGAGTTTGAGATCAACGTCAAGCCCTACAGCCTGATCACCGCCCGAGAGCGGGCGATGCCGCCGAGCGCGCGGCTGCTCTACGACCTGATCCTGGAAGAGGCGCTGGCGGTTTCCGCTTAGCCGCAAGCCCGGCGCCATCTTGGCGTTGGAGACTGCGCGCCTTCGAAACAGGAAGGCAGCATGCTGTTCGGACAATCGGTGTTCCAGTCGGTTCTGGAACGGCTGAAGGCGGAAGAGGGTAGGGATGACGACGAGGCGGGCGATCAGCCCGTGGTTCATCGCGTCCATGGTTTCTCGACCGGCCTTGCCTTCGACGTGATGGAAGGGGTCTCGGCCGCCGGGCAGAAGCCGGGCCAGGCCTATTTCGACAATCTGGAATTCGAGGCGCCGCCACCGGCACCTGAAGCAGTTGCCGTCGAGCCGGAGCCAGAACCTGTACCGGAGCCAGAGCCGGAACCCGTCATGCCCGAGCATCTGTCGCGCACGGCGCCGGCCGACATTGCGGCGGAGCTGGCGATCTCGGCGGCGGATACGGTGCAGTCGCTCGGCGAAAAGCGCCGCGCCTTTGCCAAGCTCAATCATCCCGACCGCGTGGCACCGCAATTCCGCGACAACGCGACGCGGCGCATGACTTTGGCGAATCTTCTGATCGATGAAGCGGTACGGCGTCTCAGCCGCTGATCATTCCGGATCCTTGTCTTCTTCGGCAGGCTCGGTGACGGCCGGCTTTTCTTCGGCAGGCTGCTGCGGCTTGAAAGTCCAGAACAGCATATAGAAGGCGTAGACGCCTGCGGCACCCGACAGCACGCCCCAGAAGGGATCGCCGCCGAAAAATTCGAGCACTGCCCAGCCAAGGCAAACGGCAACGATAAGTGCGCGTACCCAGGCATTGCGGTAGGCGGGGTGGCTCGGGTCGATCAGCTGCATAAGTGCTCCGGTCATATTTCCATCACTTGTCTTTAGGATGGATTTCACAAATGTGAAAGAGTGGCGGGCTTGACGGCTCGCGTAGAAAATGGAATGAAAATTCCAGAAATATTGCAATTCGGTCCATTTGTTCCGAATCCTAGGGAGGTTCTCATGACTGTCAGATTTGGTCTTCTCGGCGCCGGCCGTATCGGCAAGGTTCACGCCAAGGCGGTGACCGGCGATGCCAACGCCAAGCTCGTTGCCGTTGCCGATGCATTCCCGCAGGCGGCCGATGCGATCGCGTCCGCCTATGGCTGCGAAGTGCGCACGATCGAGGCGATCGAGGCTGCCAAGGATATCGACGCCGTCGTCATCTGCACGCCGACCGACACCCATGCCGACCTGATCGAGCGCTTTGCGCGCGCCGGCAAGGCGATCTTCTGCGAGAAGCCCGTCGATCTCGACGTCGATCGCGTCCGCGCCTGCATCAAGGTCGTCAACGAGACCAATGCCAAGCTGATGGTCGGCTTCAACCGCCGCTTCGACCCGCATTTCATGGCCGTGCGCAAGGCGATCGACGACGGCCGCATCGGCGATGTCGAGATGGTGACGATCACCTCGCGCGATCCGGGCGCTCCGCCTGTCGATTACATCAAGCGTTCCGGCGGCATCTTCCGCGACATGACGATCCACGACTTCGACATGGCGCGCTTCCTGCTCGGCGAAGAGCCGGTCTCGGTCTTCGCAACGGCTGCCGTTCTCGTCGACAAGGCGATCGGCGAGGCCGGCGACTATGACAGCGTTTCCGTTCTGCTGCAGACCAAGTCCGGCAAGCAGGCGATGATCTCCAACTCGCGCCGCGCCACCTATGGCTACGACCAGCGCATCGAGGTGCATGGCTCGAAGGGTCTCGTCTCGGCTGAGAACCAGCGCCCGGTTTCGATCGAAGTCGCAAACGGCGACGGCTATACCCGCCCGCCGCTGCACGACTTCTTCATGACCCGCTACACGGAAGCCTATGCCAACGAGATCGCGGCCTTCATCGCTGCGATCGAAAAGGGCAGCAAGATTTCTCCGTCGGGCGCCGATGGCCTCGCGGCGCTGGCGCTGGCCGATGCTGCCGTGCAGTCCGTCAAGGAAGGCAAGCTCATCAAGATTGGCTGACGGCCTTCTCCCGACCGAAAGCCACAATGAGATGGCCGGGCAATCGCCCGGCCATTTCGTTTTCGGGCATCAGCGAAACTTGAATTTAGCTTCAACGTTTCGCCTTTGACGCGGCCGGGCGGGGAGGCTATCAGCCAACCATATTTTCGCTCTTGTCCCGAGCCGCATCATGACCCTCGACCGCTTCGCTCCCGCTATCTTCGTGCTTCTCTGGTCGACCGGCTGGGTCGTGGCGAAATATGCGGCGATGCATTCGGAGCCATTCACGTTTCTCGCCATCCGCTACACGTTCTCGGCGCTGGCCTTCCTGGCGCTCTGTCTGGCGCTGAAGGCGAAATGGCCGGACCGGGCGACGGTCTGGCGGGCTGTTTATTCCGGGTTCTTCCTGCACGGCTTCTATCTCGCCGCCATCTGGTGGGCGATTGCCAATGGCGTGCCGGCCGGTATCTCGGGCGTCATCGCCGCGATGCAGCCGCTGCTGACGGCGATGGCAGCACCCCTGCTGATCGGCGAGCGGCTGCAGCCGGCACAGAAGCTCGGTCTGGCGCTCGGTTTTCTCGGGATCATCATCGCCGTGTCGCCGAAGCTTATCGAGCCAGCGACGGCCGATCTCATGCACGCGGCGGTGCCGCTGACGATCAACCTGATCGGCATGGCCTCCGTTACCTACGGAACGATCTATCAGAAGAAGCATCTGCACAGCGGCGACCTGAAGGCGATCGCGACGCTGCAATATCTCGGCGCGCTCGCCATCACCGTGCCGCTGGCGCTCGCCTTCGAAAGCCTGCATTTCGACGGCACCGTCGAGGCTTTCGCCGCACTCGCCTGGTCGGTGATCGGCCTGTCGATGGGCGGTATCGGGCTGCTGCTCTATCTGATCCGCCGCGGGCAGGTGTCGCGGGCGGCATCGCTGATCTATCTGATGCCGCCGACGGTGGCGATCGAGGCCTTCATCGCCTTCGGCGAACCGCTGACGCTGCCGCTCATCCTCGGCACGGTTGTCGTCGTGACGGGCGTCTATCTGACGAATCGCAAGAGTGTTCAGGCGATCGAGGCCTGATCACTCGGCTGCGGGCGCTGTGTGCGTCAGCTTGGCGATCTTGCGGACGTGGTTGACGGCCGCGGTGCCGCCTGCGGTCTTGGTGAAGAGATCGAGCTTTTCTTCGTCGTCTTCTCCAACAGGGGTCAGCGCCTGGTCCATGTAGGTCTTCGAGGCCGGATCCCGGGCGATCTTGAAGGCGGCATAGCTCATCTTCACGATGACGCTTGCGAGTTTCATGTGCTTGCTGAAGGTTTCCCAGGCAAAGCGCGGCCAGAAGAGCAGGGGATGAACCGGCTTCAGCCCCGGACGCAGTTCCGACGGGTGCTTGAGGCGGAGCAGGCCGCTCTGCAGCGGATGGACGTTCTCGAGCGGCACGGTCGTCGCGAAGGAGACGAGAACCTTGACGAGGCTGGCGAGCGGAACGCCGGTCGCGACAGCGCGGCGCAGCAGCGTCTTCACGTGCTCGGGCGAATAATAGAGCGACCAGGCCTCGCGATAGACGCTTTCCCACTCTTCGCGGCTCATCTTCTCATGTGCGGTGCAGACATGCTCGACGTCGTAGACGTTGAGGTCCTTCTCCATCTTGACGCCCTTGCGCCAGAGCGTCTGGTGGTCCTCGGAGCCGGGCAGCGGGGTGAGCACGAAGAACTCGATGACATCGAGAGGAAGCTCGTGCTGGATGATCTGGATGTCGCGGCGGATGCTCTCCGGCGTATCGGCCGGGAAGCCGAGGATGTAGCCGGCGAGCGTCATGATGCCCTGCGCCTTCCAGGCGAGCAGCATCTTGCGATACTCGGTGATCTTATTCTGGTTCTTCTTGGCGGCCGTCAGATTGTCCGGGTTGACGTTTTCGAGGCCGATGAAGACACGGGTGACGCCGGCACGCTTCGATTTCTCGATGAAGTTCGGAATCTTGTGGCAGAGCGTATCGACCTGGATCATCAGGCCGAGCGGAATGCCGTCCTTTTCCCGGAGTTCGATCAGCCGGTCGAAGATCGCTTCCCAATCGCGGTTGCGGGCGAAGTTGTCGTCGGTGATGAAGAACTTGTGGATGCCCTGCGCCCAGTTCATCCGCACCAGCTTCTCGATGTCATCGGCGGAGCGGAAGCGCGACTTGCGGCCCTGGACGTTGATGATGGTGCAGAAGGAGCACTGATAGGGACAACCGCGGCCGGCATCGAAGCTGCTGGAGAGGCCGAGCGTATGCTGGATGTTTTCCTTGCGCAGGAAGGGTACCGGCGTGCCGCCGATACCCGGCAGGTCGTTCATGAAATTGTACACGGGCTCGAGCTTGCCGTAGGCGGCGTCCTGCAGCACCTTGTCCAGCCGTCCCTCGGCTTCGCCGGCGAACATCGAGATGCCCATCTCGCGGCAGGCATCGAGCTCAACGGCCTTACCGTCGAGCATCGACAGGCAGCCCGACACATGGAAACCGCCCATCGACACCGGAATGTCTGCGGCGCGGAAGGGGCGGGCGATATCCAGCGCGCGGGGATACTGGTTCGACTGCACGCCGATCAGGCCGACCATGCCGAAATTGCCGTGCCGGGCAAGCTGCGCCAGAAGCTCGGGAATGTTGACGCGGGTATTGGTCTCGTCGATCACCTTGATATCGATGCCGACACCGGGGCCGAGCACTTCGCGTTCGGCGCAGTCGGCGGCGATACCATAGAGTGCTGCCAGCGAATTGGACGGGATCATCGCCCGCCACCAGCGGATCACGTAGCCATCGTCGTCGTAATGCGACGGCTTGATCATAATCAGCTGGAAGCGCTTGGCGCTGGAATTTTGAGGCAATGGCACGGGCAGTCTCTCTTGATCAATGGGAGCTTGAAATGGAATGCACGTAATCGTCTCCAGCCGCCTCTCAGGCGCTGGCTTTCAAACAAATCTGCTCTGATCGACGATAGACCCCGGCGTCTCGCAATGCAGATTGCAATTTCGTTCGCATATGGCTGCCGGGCCGCGGCTGTTCAAGGCCGCCGGTCCGGAAGTATTCCGTCACCGTGGTTCTAAAACAAAAAGAGGCCGGATGATACCGGCCTCTTTCTGAATTCAGTGTTCAGACCTGTCTCAGGCCTGTTCGCGGCGCTGGCCGCCACCATTGCGGGGACCCTTGCGGCGCATGCCGCCGGAGCCGTCCTTGCGCTCGCCATGGGCCTGCTGGCCCTCGCCATGCTTGCGGCCGGGACGGCCGTTGCCGTTGCGGGCAGCGCCGGGATGATGGCGATTGTGGTTTTCGCCACCGGCATGGTTCGGGCGCTGCGGCTTCTTGGCCGTGCGGAAATCCGAGGTCGATGCGAGATCGTTGTCGGGGCCGGCATCCGGGGTCGCTTCGCCACGGCGCTGGCCGCGGAAGTCCTCGTTACGCTGCTTCTGGCGCTCGGGACGGGGACGGCGCTCGCGGCGCTCTTCGCCACCGGCGCGGACTTCGCCGCCTTCACCTTCGCGGCGCGGACGCTGCGGACGGTTGCCGCGGCCTTCGCCGCCGTTACGGTTTTCGCTGCGGCCTTCGCCGGAACGGCCCTCACCACCACCACGGCGCTCGCCGCCGCGATTGCGGTTGTTGCCATTGCCGTTGCCGTTTCCACGGCGCGGGGCAGCGCGCATGTCGGCCGGAGCTTCGCCGCTGGCAACGGCGATGCTGATGTTCATCAGCTTCTCGATGTCGCGGAGCAGGCGGGCTTCATCCGGCGCGCAGAAGGCGATCGCGATGCCGTCACGGCCGGCGCGGGCCGTACGGCCGATGCGGTGGACATAGGCTTCGGCAACTTCCGGCAGGTCGTAGTTATAGACGTGGCTGACAGCCGGGATGTCGATGCCGCGGGCGGCAACGTCGGTGGCGATCAGCGTCTTGATATCGCCGTCCTTGAAGGCCTTGAGGGCGCGCTCGCGCTGGCCCTGGCTCTTGTTGCCGTGGATCGAGGCGACCGAGTAGCCGACGGAATCGAGATGCTTCATCAGCTTCTCGGCGCCGTGCTTGGTGCGCAGGAAGACGATGGCGCGGCCATCGGGGTTCTGCGTCAGCGACTTCTTCAGGAGATCGGTCTTGTCGTTCTTGCCGTTGACGAAGTGGACATACTGCTCGACCTTGTCGGCAGCCTTGCCCGGAGGTGTCACTTCGACGGTAACCGGATCGGTCAGGTAGTCGGCAGCGAGATCGGCGATCGACTTCGGCATGGTGGCCGAAAACAGCATGGTCTGGCGCTTCTTCGGCACCATCTTGGCGATCTTGCGCAGATCGTGGACGAAGCCGAGGTCGAGCATCTGGTCGGCTTCATCGAGCACCAGGTAGCGCACGGCGGTGAGGCCGATGGCGCGGCGGGCGACGAGATCGAGTAGGCGGCCGGGGGTGGCGACCAGAATGTCGGTGCCCTTTTCGAGCTGCAGCTGCTGCTTGTTAATCGACACGCCGCCGACGACGACGTTAATGCGCAGATGCGACTTGCGCAGGAAGTTCTTCAGGTTGACGGCGATCTGGTTCACCAGTTCGCGGGTCGGCGCCAGGATCAGCGTGCGGGTGGTGCGGTTATCCGGGCGGCGTTCTTCATGGATGAGCTTCTCGATGAGCGGCAGGCCGAAAGCGGCCGTCTTGCCGGTGCCGGTCTGCGCGAGGCCGATCAGGTCGCGGCCCTGGATGAGAAGCGGAATTGCCTTTTCCTGGATGGGGGTCGGCGTTTCGATGCCGAGCTGGAAAAGAGTGGCGACAACCGGCTTGGAGACACCAAGCGATTCAAAAGTGGTCAAGTCATAACCTTTTCAGGGCGCGCCAAAAGCAAACCACCGGAGCGCCCTATGCGGTCCGGTGTCGTTCTGGCGTCAAGAACCCCGCGTGAAGTGGGAACTTGTCTTGTTGGAAAAAGCTTTCCAGCGCTTCTGCCGCGTCTTGGGTGCGGTCTCTTCGAAATGCGCTTTGCCCCTTCTTCCTGCTCCTATTTGCTGGCAGGGGCACGCTCACGCGGCGGCCGGAAGGTGAAAGCTGGGCTGCATTTGGTCTAGTTCGCGCCGAAAGTCAAGGGGATGGGCCGCATGGCTGCCTTGCGCTTTGCCGGGAGCGACGGAGCAGGCGGCGATGTCAGCCGATTTTCGGGCCCCGCGGCTGTGACCCTCGGAGCGTCTCTGGCTTCAACCAATCGGTGCACTTCATGCCGTCCGGTCCTTGCCGCGTGTGGGGGGGCGGCGGCGGCTTCCGGCGTTCGGATGCGACATGTGGTTTTTCTAATATGGTTCGGAAGATTACCAATGTCTTAACGCATTGATTTACAAAAGTTTCATAGTCGAAAATTCTGTTGCTGCAGCGCAACATAGTGTCGCTTTCTGAAAAATGTTTGTCGCTTTGCAACCTAATGGTTGCTTGCCGGATCGGCCGAACGCGGGCAGGGGGAGCGTATTCAAGACGTGTAATTGTTCATATTAGAATCAACTTTATGGAGATATTCGTGAGCGCCACCCCCGGCATCAGGTTTTTCGAAAAGCAGTCTCTTCTCGCCGGCGTGAGCTTTGCCGCATTGCTTCTCGGCAGCTGCCTCGCATCCCCGGTTCTCGGGGCTGAGTATCTGGTCAGCAACGACACCGAACTGCGTAATGCGATCACGGCGGCCAATGCCGATGGCGATGCGACGGCGACGATCAAGCTGACGGCGGCATTTTCTTCGACTGGTGCAACAATGCCGACCCCGACCAAGCCGATCACCATCGATACTCAGGGCTTCTCTACCGGCAACGTCCAGTTCACCGGTACCGGTGGGCAGACGATGACGATCGAAGGCTCACTTGCAGGCCCGACGGCCCAGCGCGGGATCATCATTGGCGGGATTGGCCCTTCGTTTCTGACCAACAATGGTTCGATAGCTGGCGGCGCCGACGGAACATCCACGTCAAGCCAGGGCGCATCCTTGAGCGGAACGACATTTGTCAACAACGGCACGGTGACCGGCGGCTCCAATTCAGGCGCGGCGAGCGGGGGCATGGCTGTTCAGGCGCAGCGCGGTACGAATATCACCAACAACGGCGTGATCCAGGGCGGAAGCAGCGCTACGGGCTACGGCGCACTCGGCGTGTTCCTTGGCGGCCCCCTCGGTGCCCTTAGTACGCTCACCAACAACGGGTTGATCCGCGGCGGCGACGGCGTAAATGGAACCGTTTTCAGCGGGGAAGGCGTGCAGATCCGCACCAACGGGACGATCGTCAACAACACTGGCGGGACGATCGAAGGGGGCAACAATGCCTACGGCATCACCGTGCAGATGGCCGATGCCACCATCGTCAATAGCGGGACGATCAGCGCCGGTAGTGGCATGGCGGATGCAATCGTCACGACGAATGCGACATCGAACTTCACGCTGGAGCTCCAGAAGGGGTTCGAGATCAATGGCAATGTCATTGGCAACGCGACCCTCAACGATACGCTGCGCCTAGGCGGCACCGGCACCGATACCTTCGATATCGCCGCGATCGGCGCCGCCGCGCAGTATCAGAATTTCGATACGTTCGAGAAAACCGGCACCGGCACTTGGCTGCTCGACGGCGTCGGCACGGCCACGACCGACTGGACCGTCTCCGACGGCACGCTGCTGATCGGCGATGACGCGACCGACAGCGTCACCGGCGACATCACCAACCTTGCGACGCTTGGCGGCAGCGGCACGATCTTCGGCAATGTGACGAATTCGGGGACCATCGTGGCGGGGAGCGGTGCCACGGGCGCATTGACGATCTCGGGCGACTATACCGGCAATGGCGGCGTGCTCGATATCCAGTCTGTGCTCGGCGGCGATACGTCGGCGACCAGCCAGCTCGTCGTCACAGGCAATACGGCGGGGACGACCACCGTGCGGGTGACGAATGCCGGAGGTGCCGGGGCGCAGACGGTCGAGGGCATCAAGATCATCGATGTCGGCGGCACATCTGCCGGCACCTTCTCGCTGCAGGGTGACTATGTCTATAACGGCGATCAGGCCGTCGTCGGCGGCGCCTATGCCTACCGGCTCTATCAGAACGGGATCGCCACACCTGCCGATGGCGACTGGTATCTGCGCTCGGTGCTGATTGCGACATCGACGGCGCCGCTCTATCAGGCGGGCGTGCCGATCTACGAGGTCTATCCGCAGATGTTGCAGCAGCTGGATGCCATCGGCACGCTGCAGCAGCGCGTCGGCGACCGCTACTGGGAGACCGGCAGCGATCCGGTCGCCGCAAGCGGGCCGGATGGCGTGTGGATGCGCACCGAGGGCATGTATGGCCGCGTCGATCCCGCTTCCAGCACCAGCGGCGCCACCTATGATTACGATCTCTGGAAGGCTGAAGGCGGCGTCGACGGCGAACTCTATCAGAGCAACAAGGGCCTGCTGATCGGCGGGCTGACGGCGCATTTCGGCACGATCACCGGCGATGTCAGCTCGATCTACGGCGACGGCAAGATCGAGACGATGGGTCAGGGCGTCGGTGCGACGCTCACCTGGTATGGCGCGGATGGCTTCTATGCCGATGCGCAGGGGCAGTTCACCCTCTACGACACGACGCTGAAATCCGATCTCACCAATGCCGACCTGAAGGGCGGCAATAGCGGCTTCGGATCGACGCTCAGCATCGAGGCGGGGCGCCGCTTTGCCTCGGCCGGTTCGTGGTCGATCACGCCACAGGCGCAGCTCATCTATTCGTCGATCGATTTCGACGATTTCCATGATGCCTTCGGCGCGCCGGTTTCGCTCGATCGCGGCGACAGCCTGAACGGCCGCGCCGGTATTGCCTTCGATCGTGACGAGAGCTGGCAGAAGGCCGACGGCAAGACGGTTCATGCCAAGCTCTACGGCTCTGCAAACCTCTACTACGAGTTCCTGCAGGGAACGGCGGTCGATGTCGCGGGCCTGCGCTTCAAGACAGAAAACGACCGGCTCTCGGCCGGTGTGACGCTCGGCGGTTCCTATAGCTGGAACGACGAGCGCACCTCCGTCTACGGCGAAGCGACCGCCCGGTCCTCACTCGAGAACGTCGGCAGCAGCTATGCGCTGAGCGGCACTGCCGGTATCCGCGTGAAGTGGTAAGCGATCAGAGCGCCCGGTCCGCGCCGCGGGCCGGGCGCTTGCGCCAACCGTCTTCATCGTGACGGTAGGCAAGGCTGCCGTTTTGCCATATCGCAGGGTTCGAGGCGCGCCGGCGCTTCGGTTGCCCCTATGCGGATGGAGATGCCCGTGACCTTGCCTGTCAAAATTGCCGTCAGCGGCGCCCGGGGTCATATGGGCCGCGCCATTCTTTCCGCGCTTGCAGATGATCCTGCCTTCACCCACGTCTGCAGCATCGGCCGGACCGGCGGCGACGGGCTTGTTGATCGTTTGGTGGCCATCGAGGCGGCGGACGTGATCCTCGATTTCTCCACGGCATCGGCGGCGGCCGAACTGGCCGAACTCTGCGCGGAGAGAAACGGACCGGCGCTGGTGATCGGTGCAACGGGCTTCGAGGCGGATGAGCTTGAACGGATCAACAGGGCGGCCAGCAAGGTCGCGATCGTCCGCTCCGGCAATTTCTCGATCGGCGTCAACATGCTGGTCGGCCTCGTCGCGCAGGTCGCGGGCACATTGCCCGCTGAAACCTGGGACATCGAAATCCTCGAGGCTCATCACCGCCGCAAGGTCGATGCGCCATCCGGCACGGCGCTGATGCTCGGCGAAGCCGCCGCCGATGGCCGCGGTGTGGCGCTCTCATCCGTCGAGCGGCGCAGCCGCGACGGCATGACCGGCGAGCGCCCGGCCGGTGAAATCGGCTTTTCGGTGATCCGCGGCGGCGGCATTGTCGGCGAGCATAGCGTCATGTTTGCGGCCGGAGAGGAAGTGCTGACGCTGTCGCATTCGGCGCTCGACCGCGGCATGTTCGCCCGCGGCGCACTCGCTGCCGCCCGCTGGGTCATGGGGCGGGCGGCGGGCGAATACGACATGCAGGATGTCCTGGGCCTAACGCGGAAACCCTGAGGGGTCGAAGCACCGGAGGCTTGTGCTCCGGTGCTTCGGGTTCATGCCACCAGGCCCTTGGTGAGCTCCAGCGCCTGCCGCTCGAACAGCCGGCGGTAGATGCCGTTGTTGAGGCGGACGAGCGATTGGTGGTCGCCTTCCTCGACGATCCTGCCCTTGTCGAAGACGAGCAGGCGGTCGAGTGCCCTGACGGTCGACAGGCGGTGCGCGATCACCAGCGTCGTGCGTCCCTCCATCAGGCGTTCCATCGCCTGCTGGATCTGCACTTCGCTCTCGCTGTCGAGGCTGGACGTCGCCTCGTCGAGGATCAGCACGGGCGCATCGGCGAGGAAGGCGCGGGCGATGGCGACGCGCTGGCGTTCGCCGCCCGACAGCTTGACGCCGCGCTCGCCCACCATCGTCTCATAGCCCTTGGGAAGGCTCATGATGAAGTGATGGGCGCTTGCCTGTCTCGCGGCGTCCTCGATCTCGCGTCTCGATGCCTCTGGCCGGCCATAGGCGATGTTTTCGGCCAGCGTCCGGTGGAACAGGATCGGTTCCTGCTGGACGATGGCGATCTGGCCGCGCAGGCTCGACTGCGTCACCTTGGCGATATCCTGCCCGTCGATCCGGATCGAGCCGGAATTGACGTCATAGAGGCGCTGGATGAGCTTGACGAAGGTCGTCTTGCCCGAGCCCGAATGACCGACCAGGCCGACGCGCTCTCCCGGCTTGATGGCGACGGAGAAGTCGTCATAGAGCGGCGTCGGATGGGCGCCATACTGGAAGGTGACGCGATCGAAGATGATCTCGCCCTTGCCGATGGCGATCGCCTTGGCGCCCGGCCTGTCCTCGATGCCGAGCGGCGTCTTGTCGAGCAGCACCAGCTCTTCCATGTCGTTGACGGCGCGCTGCAGGTTGCGGATATCCTGCCCGACCGAGCGCAGATATCCCTGCAGCACGAAGAACATCGCCAGCACGAAGGTGATGTCGCCCGGCGTCGCGAGGCCCCTCTGCCACATGATGAGGCCGGTGCCGAGGATACCTGCCTGCATCGAGACCATCATGAAGCCCTGGATCGTGCCGTTCAGCGTGCCGCGCCGCCAGGTTCGCCGCGTGCGGCTGTCCCATTTGGCGAGAACGTGGCTCAGGCGCTCTTCCTCGCGGTCTTCGGCGCCGAAGGCCTTGACCACCGAGTTGCAGCTGACCGCATCGGCAAGCGCGCCACCGAGCTTGGTATCCCAGGCATTGGCGAGCTTGGCCGCAGGCGAGACGTAGCCCATCGAGAGCACGACGGTGACGCCGATATAGATCAGCGATCCCGCCGCCACGATGAGCCCCATGACCGGCCAGTAGCTGCCGAGCACGATGCTGGCGCCGGCAAGCATGACGACCGACGGCAGGAGCGCGACCAGCAACAGGTCGTTCAGCGCGTCGAGCGCCCACATGCCGCGGGTGATCTTGCGCACCGTCGAGCCGGCAAAGCTGTTGGCATGCCAGTCGGTGGAGAAGCGCTGGACCTTGTGGAAGCCGCTATTGGCGACATCGGCCATGATGCGCAGCGTCAGCCGAATGATGCCGTTGAAGATGAACCAGCGCAGCACGACGCTGGTGAGGCCGAGTGCTGCAACGATGACGAAGGCGCGGATTGCGCCATCGGCCGCGTTGCCGCCGGCGATCGCATCGACGATCCGGCCGGAGAAGACCGGGACCAGGACTTCGGCGAGCGTGCTGGCGATGACCAGCAGGATGATGCTGCCGACGAGGGCAGGGCGATGCGTCCATTGACGAAAAACAAAGCCGAGCACGTTGCGATAAGCATCGGCACGGAAGTCGAGCTTCTTGCGAGTCATTTTAACCAGTCCGGCGCCATATCGAGGGCAGCCGGCCCCAAAATCGAGAGTTAATAGACACAGCCGGAACGGGAAACGAAATAACCCCCAGCAGATCGGTGGCGCTGTGAAAGACGTTAAAACCGCTTGCCGCGTGCCCTGGGCGGGCCGCGAATTGGAATGACCTAGTGTCGGATCATTCCGGACGGGAGGGTTTCGATGAATACTGATGTCATGCAACGCCTCCTCTGTTTGATCTGCAGCGATGGAGATTTTGTACCGGACAAATCCGGTCTTGCCAACCAGATCTTTTCTACTTTGCAGAGAATGATGCAGGGACGACACACCATCGAGGCGCGAGTGCCGTGCTTTTGCTGTATGCGTCAGCCGCCGAGCGCGACTGCGATCAGCACGAGCACGAGGCCTAGACCGGTCATCGTCAGCCCGGCATAGAGCGGTCTGCCACCGGAAAAACTTGCCCATGCATAGCCGGTGATGAAGAGCAGGTCGATCAGCACGAGGTTGCTGACGCGCAGCGCCAGTTCGGCGTCGGCGATCAGGAAGAAGGGGATCACGGCGGGGATGGCGGTTGCGAAAACCAGGATGCAGATCCCGGTGGCAGCGAGGAGATCGTTTCTCGTCAGCAATGCCTTACGCGGCTCAGCGCGGGCAGTCAGCGCCAGGAGCGAGCGGTAGAGGGCTTCGGCATCGGCGGTCTTTCCCGAGAACGGGGTGTCCTCGATCGGAAATTCCTCGGCAAGCACGGCAAGCGCCGTCGCCTCGCTGCGGGCGGCCTTGATATGCCGGAAGAGACGCAGGCGCCGGCTCTTGTAGAAACTGGTGCCGAGCACGAACAGGACGGCATCGATGATCGCCCAGGCGGCGTTGCAGCCGAGCGTCGCGACGACGAGATCGCGCACCTCGATGCCTTCCTCATGCATGACGAGCCGGGAGCCGACGGTCCATGTCAGCGCCATGATCAGTCCGAAGAGGATTTCGCCGAGCGCGTCGCCGGGATCGAGCGCGTCGAATATGGAGCGGATCGGCGACGTCATCGAATGGCCCTCCCATGCGGCAAGGCCGCAAGAGACGACTATGATCGAGGCGGGCCGCGGGCTCATTGAGCCGGATCAAGGCTGATTGCGGTTGCCGGTTCATTCCGGCAGGATGGCGCATCGACTGCGAAGGAGGAGATCACGTCATGATGATCGGCTCATGTCATTGCGGCAAGGCGCACTGGACGCTGGAAGGCGATCCGGGATCGATCACCGCCTGTAACTGCACGCTCTGCCGCCGGTACGGCACGCTCTGGGCCTATGATTATGAAGGCGAGCGGGTGGCGGTCAGCGGACCGACGGCGTCCTATACGCGCTCGGGAAGGGACAAGTCGCCGCTGGAGATCCTGTTCTGCCCTGACTGCGCCTGCGTTCTCGCCTGGCGCGGTCTGGTGCTGGAATCGGATGGGCGGCGGCGGATGGCGGTCAATGTCCGGCTTGCGCCGCCGGAGGCCGTGGAAGATCTGGCGATCGATCATTTCGACGGGCTGGTGACCTTCACCGATCTGCCGTCGACGGGGCGCTGCGTGCGCGATCTCTGGTTCTAGGGAAAAGACGGCGCCGCCGGGAGGAAGCGGCGCCGCAAGTCACTCAGCGTCTGCAGACCTCGGCGCGGAAGGGCTGGCCCCAGCGGTCATAGCGCCATTCCGTGTGGCAATAGCGGGGCGCGTAGTAAGCCGGATAGGCCGGGTAGGCCCGCGGCGGCGGATAGTAGGCATAGGGGCCGGGATAATAGGGGCGCGAGGCAATTGCGCCGCCGACCACGCCGCCAACGACGCCTCCGGCAACACCGCCCCAGAAGGCGTCGCCGCCGCGGGCATTGGCTGTTCCGGTGGTGGCGAAGGTGGCGCCGGCAAAGGTCAGCGCAATCAGGCCCGCCGCCATGGTCTTATGAAGAACGGACATGTCGAATTCCTTTCATGGACAAGGCTTGTCTTGAAGCCATGGCCAGAATCCGCCCCGATCGCGGCGCGTTGATGGTCGCACAAGCGCTTGCGGAATTAAATTTTCGTCATGATTGCCGGGGTTTTGCCGCATTCTTGCGAGGGCGAAAGCGCAAATGAACGCAAGGGGATGAGGCCCGCCGCTGCCGTTCTGATTCAACTTTAACGCCGCTTTCGGCGCCTGCCGCTCGCGCTCTAAGATTTTATGGTTAAAAGCTTGTTAAGCGACTTGGCATTATGGTTGCAGACGTGAATATTTCATTCACAGCGGGAGTGGACGCTTTTTGACATCGGCAGGCAACCTTCTGGAACTGGCATGCAGCCGGATCGCGGATCTGGATACGCCAGCCTATGTGAAGAACAGCGAGCTTCGCTATGTCGCTGTGAATGCCGCCTATGCGCATTTCTTCGGTCTCGATATTTCCGATTTCATCGGCCGCCGCAGCCGTGAGGTGCTCGACCGGCCAGAGGAAGCGGAGCGTGAGGACAAGGAGCGCCGGGCGCTGGTCTTCGGCACCGAGGAAAACGCGATCTGCTTCGACCGGTCGGCCACAAGTCACGAGCGGGTGCAGATCGAAAGCTTCATGCCATCGGAAGACCGGGCCTATGTGCTTGGCGTTTTCGAGAAGCGGGCGCAGCCGCGCCGTCCTGTCGCCTCCGGTCCCGATCAGGCGCTGCTAGCCGATTTCGAGCGGGTGCGTTCGGCGATCGAAAAGCTCGACCATCCCGTCGGCATCTTCGCCGATGACGGGCGGCCGCTCGCCGTCAATGCAGCCTACCGCGGCGGCGGCTCCAGGCATGTCGCTGAGACCGGCTGGCACAAGAGCGTTGCCGAGCTCGATCTGCTGCGCACGATCATGGAAGATCTGCCGGTCGCGGCCTTCGCCCGCGACGAGCAGCATCGCCTCGTCTATGCCAACCAATATTACGAGACTTTCACCGGTCACGACCGCGCCAAGGTGCTGGGGCTGACCGAGCACGAAATGTTCGGCGAAGACGGCGGCGGCGCCATCTACGAAGAAAACTGCCTGGCGCTGCAGAACGGCTCGCTGACTGAGGTCGAGGGCAAGCTGCCGAGCACCGACGGCAAGTCCTATCCGATCCTGTCGCGCGTCAACCGCGTGCAGACGCCCGACGGCAAGCTCTATGTCGTCGGGTCCTTCTCCGATATTTCGCCGCTGAAAGAGCGCGAGGCGGAGCTCATCCAATCGCAGCAGCATGCCGAAGTGCTGCACCGGGATATCGAGAGCATTCTACGCTCGCTGCCGGTCGGCGTGCTGATCCTCGATAACAAGCTCGATATCCTCTACGTCAACGACGAGTTCTACCTGATCAGCGATCTGCCGATCGAGGACCGTTTCGACGGGCGGCCGTTCATGGACGTGATCCGCCGCAATCACGCGCTCGGGCGCTACGGCTACACTCAGACGCCGGAAGAAATCCTGGAATCGCGGCGCCATCACTTCTCGACCGCCGACGATCCGGAGCCGGTGGAGCTCAACTGGTCGGGCGGCAAGTCGATCATTTTCGACAGCCGCCGCATTTCCGACGACCGCATCCTGCTGACCTATTCCGATATCAGCGCCATCCGCCAGCGCGAGCAGGAAGTCCACGACGCCAAGGCGGCGATCGAGACGCTTGGCGAATTGATGCGCGATGCAACGCGGGCGATGCCGCAGGGGCTGGCGATCGTTCAGGACGGCATCATCCAGCTTTCCAACGATGCGCTCTCCGGCGTGTTGCAGATCCCGCCGGAATATCTGGCCGCCGGGCGCGGCTGGATCGATCTCTTCAATTTTTGCGCCGAGCGCGGCGACTTCAATGGCGCCGCGGCCGATACGCTGCATTACTGGCGCAGCAGCATCGCCACGCGCCAGCCGATCACCACCGTTTTCCATATTTCCGGCGAGCGCTGGGTCAATATGGACGCGACGATCAGCGAGCGCGGCCACTGGATCGCGCTTTTCACCGATGTCACCGAGATGAAGTTGCGCGAGGGCGAGCTGGAGCGGCTGCTGTCGCGCGCCGAGGCCGCCGATCGCGCCAAGTCCGAATTCCTCGCCAATATGAGCCACGAGATCCGCACGCCGATGAACGGCGTTCTCGGCATGGCCGAGTTGATGGCGAAGACCGATCTCGATGCGCGCCAGAAGACCTTCATCGACATCATCGTCAAATCCGGCAATGCGCTGCTGACGATCATCAACGACATCCTCGATTTCTCGAAGATCGATGCGGGGCAGATGAAGCTACGCAGGGCGGCCTTCGATATGGTCGAAGCGGTCGAGGATGTCGCGACGCTCTTGTCGTCGCCGGCGGCCGAGAAGGATCTGGAACTGCTGGTGCGCGCCGATCCGAACCTGCCTGCAGCCGTGATCGGCGATGCCGGGCGCTTCCGGCAGATCGTCACCAATCTCGTCGGCAATGCCGTCAAGTTCACCGAGAAGGGCCATGTCTTCGTCGATATCGGGTTCCGCCAGGGATCGGACGGCGAGATCATGGTCGAGCTTCGGATCGAAGATACCGGCATTGGCATCCCGACCGACAAGCTGCAATCGGTGTTCGACAAGTTCTCGCAGGTCGATTCCTCATCGACCCGGCGTCACGAGGGAACGGGCCTGGGGCTCGCGATCACCGCCGGTCTCGTCGATCTCTTCGGCGGCTATATCCATGCCGAGAGTGAACCGGGGCGCGGAACCGTCTTCACCGTCAACCTGCCGTTTGCGGTGGCGGCGGCCAAGCTCGATCCGAAGCCGCTGCCGGTCAATGTGCGCGGGGCGCGCATTCTCGTCATCGACGATAACGAGGTGAACCGCAGCATTCTCAGCGAACAGCTGACGCTCTGGGGCTTCGACGGCGTGGCGGCGGAAAGCGGGGCGACCGGGATCGCCATTCTCGAAGCGGCGCATCAGGTGGGCGTCGAGGTCGATGCGCTGGTGCTCGACTATCACATGCCGCAGATGAACGGCGCCGAAGTGGCGCGCAAGTTGCGCGCCGACCGGCGTTTCGAAAACCTGCCGATCATCTTCCTGACGTCGATGGACATATCGGGTTCCGAGAAGGAATTTGCGGCGCTGAACGGCCAGGCGCATCTGATGAAGCCGGCGCGCGCCAACCTGCTGCGCGGCACGATCGTCGAGGTCGTCAGGGCCAAGCGCGTCAAGCAGGCGTCCGAAGCCGAGCTTGCGCGGCTGCAGGCCGAGCTCGCCGCCAAGGTGCCGGAGCCGGAAGAGGCCGAGCCCGAAATCGAGACGCCGCGCCGCAAGGCCGATTTCATCGACGTGCTGGTGGCCGAGGACAATGAGGTCAACCAGATCGTCTTCACCCAGATCCTGCAGGGCACGGGCCTGAGCTTCCTCGTCGTCAACAACGGCCAGGAAGCGGTCAATGCCTGGGAAGCGTATTCGCCGCGGATCATCATGATGGATGTGTCGATGCCCGTGATGAACGGTCACGATGCGACACGGGCGATCCGCTCGCGCGAACGCGGGCAGGGGCATCGCGTGCCGATCATCGGCGTCACCGCGCATGCGCTGGAAAGCGACCGCGAGCTCTGCCTCGATGCCGGCATGGACGACTATATGTCGAAGCCGATCAGCCCCGAGCTGCTGGAAGAGAAGATCCAGCTGTGGCTCGGAAAGAGCGAACCGCTGCCGGGCCGCTCCGGCTTATAGGGCCTTCGGGCCGCAGAGCATTTCGCGCTTTCCCGCAAAGCCCTTGCGCCGCTCGACGGCAAAGCCCGCTGCAACGAGATTGCGCCGGACGAAGCCGGCCGCGGCATAGGTTGCGAAACTGCCGCCGGGAATGGTCTTGTCGCAGACGAGACGCATCAGCTCTTCCGACCACATGTCGCCGTTGCGCGACGGGGCGAAGCCATCGAGATACCAGGCGTCGAAGTGCGGCTCGGCGGCTCTGACGCCATCGAGTGCGGCGCCACAGACGACGCTGAGGCGGGTCTGCGGATCGAGATCGAGGCTGACGATGCCTTGCGGGCTATCGGGCCAGGCGGCGGTGAGGCCGTCGCGCTCGGCGTCGATCTCCGGCCAGTGCGACAGCGCACGGGCGATCTCGTCGCGCTGCATCGGATAGAGCTCGTAGGAGATGAAATGCAGGTGCTGGCCATCCCTCCGGTGCAGCTTCCACTGGCGCCAGGTCTCGGCGAAGTTCAGGCCGGTGCCGAAGCCGAGCTCGCCGATCTGGAAACTGTCCTTTTCCGCCCAGCGCTCCGGCAGGCCGTTGCCGGAAAGGAAGACGTGGCCGCATTCGAGGCGGCCGTCGGTCTGGCAATAAAAGTGATCGCCAAAGGCATGCGAATAGGGCATATCGCCGTCTCGCCATTCGAGCGGCTGGCTGGTGCTGCCAATCTGATCGGGATCGATATCTGTCATGCCACAAGCCGATAGTCCGGCTCTTCTCTCCGGTCAATCCGCCGATCTCCTGATCGCCGGCGGCGGCATCATGGGTCTGTGGGCGGCTGTATATGCCGAGCGGCTGGGCATCGATACGCTGCTGATCGATGCCGGGCGGATCGGCGGGGGCGCCAGCGGCGGCCTGCTCGGCGCGCTGATGCCGCATATGCCGGACAAGTGGAATGCCAAGAAGCAGTTCCAGTTCGACGCGCTGCTCAGCCTCGAAACCGAGATCGTAGCACTGGAAGCCGCCACCGGCCTTTCCGCAAACTACCGTCGTTCCGGCCGGATCATCCCGCTGCCGAAGCCGCATCTGAAGACGTTTGCGCTCCGGCATTCGGCCGATGCCGAGGTCAACTGGAACCAGCAGGGCCGAGCGTTTCACTGGCATGTTTCCGATCAACCAGCCGTTGCCGGCTGGATCGACCCGGCTGCGGGCGAGAGCGGATTCGTGCATGACACGCTGGCCGCCCGCGTTGCGCCGCGAGCGCTGGTCTCGGCGCTCAGGGCGTTTCTGGATCGGGCGCGGCATGTGCGGATCGCAGAGATGGCGGCGCTTGGTTCGCTCGATGCGGAGAGCGGTACTGCCGAAATCGATGGCACCCGAATGGGCTTCGGCCACTGCATCATCGCGGCCGGGCATGCATCCTTCCCGATTCTGCAGCGCTTTAATCCGGGTTTGCCGCAACCACTGGGCCAGCCGGTGAAGGGGCAGGCGGCGCTGCTGAAGGCCGATATCGATCCGGCTCTTCCCGTCATCTTCCGTGACGGTCTCTATATCGTGGCGCATGAAGGCGGCCATGTCGCGATCGGCAGCACCAGCGAGAACAGCTTCGCCGATCCCTATGGTACCGATGACCAGCTGGATCCGTTGATTGCGGCGGCGCGCGAAATGGCGCCGGTGCTGGCCGATGCGCCCGTCGTCGAGCGCTGGGCGGGACTGCGGCCGAAGGCGATCGACCGCGATCCGATGGTGGGGCGCCATCCCGATCATCCGCGGCTCCATGCGCTGACCGGCGGTTTCAAGGTCAGTTTCGGGCTGGCGCACCGGCTGGCGGAGGCCGTCATTCACGATATCGCCGGTCAGGCCGCGGGCTTCGACCTGCCTGAAAGTTTCTCGCTTTCCAACCATATCACGGCCGCTTCACGCTAAACGTGAATTAGCGCACCGGCTTTTTCGTTATTCTGTCATGCAAATCACCTATCTGCTTGCGCATCGATGGCGCCGGATTCGGCCGTGCGCCGTGCACTCAGATGGAGGAAATCGCATGCGTTATGCCATTTGCTTCACGCCTGCGCCGAGCGACCCGCTCAGCCATGTGGCGGCCAATTGGCTTGGCCGCAACGTTTTTTCGGGCGAGATGCTGGAGCCGCCGGCCATTCGCGGGCTTGGCATTCACGAGATCGCCTTTCACACGGCGGTGCCGCGCCGCTATGGCTTCCACGGCGTTCTCAAGGCGCCGTTCCACCTTTCCGGCGAGGTTTCGGAAGCGCAACTCCTGCGGGATCTGATGCGCTTTTCCGGCACGTTCCAGCCGTTCAGCATTCCGCGCATCGAAGTGGCGCGGCTCGGCAATTATTACAGCCTGGTGCCGACGCTGCCCTGTGAAAACGTCCGCTATCTGGCGTCTTCCATCGTCCAGCATTTCGACCGGTTCCGCGCGCCTCTCTCGGAAGCCGATATCGAGCGCAGCGATCCGGATGGTCTGTCGGCGGCGCAATTCGCCAATTTGCACCGCTGGGGCAACCCTTACGTGATGGACGAATTCCGCTTCCACATGCCGGTGACCGGTCCCGTCAATTGCGCCGACATGCCGCGCGTCGAGCAGGCATTGCGGTCGATCTTCGAGCCGGTGCTGAACGAGCCGATCCAGATTTCCAACATCGCGCTGATGATGGAAGAGGGGATGGGCGGGCCGTTCCGCGTGCACTCGCTGCACCCGATGGGCAAGGTTAGCGCCCGCAAGATCGCCTGATCACTTTTGTTCAAGAAGCCCGTGCGGATTGGTGCTATATCCGCGCGATGCAGAATATCTCGCAGGAACAGGCAACCGAAGCCATGCCGCTTGCCGGCGCGGAGACGACGCGCTTCTGGCGCGACCGCCGCTTCGGTGGCATGGAATGCCTGAGCGCGACCTTCCTGACCCATGAATTCGCGCCGCATGCGCATGACACTTTCAGCATCGGCGCCATCGAGAGCGGCAGCCAGATCGCCACGATCCGTGGCACGCGCGAAGCATCCGGCCCCGGCGATCTCTATCTGATCAATCCCGGCGAGACGCATGACGGAGCGCCGACCGAGGGCGGATACCGCTACCGGATGATCTATCCTGACATGGCGCTGTTCCGCGAAATTCTTGAGGACGTGACCGGCAAGGGCTTTCAGGGTACGCCCGCCTTCGGCAAGCAGATCCTGCACGACTCGAAGCTCGCCGCCGCCTTCCAGCAGGCGCATGAGATTCTCGAAATCGGGAGCGGGGCGCTGGAGAGCAGCCAGGCGATGTTCCAGGTGCTCGACGCGATGTTCAGACAGCACGGCAGCTCGATCATCGTGCCCGTCGATACCAAGGAGCGGTCGGCGGTGCGCCGGGCGCGCGACTATCTGACGGAGAACTACGCGACCGATATCGGCCTCGAGGAGCTTGCAGGCGTTGCCGGGCTCAGCCGCGCGCATCTGATCCGCGCCTTCCGCAAGGAATTCCACATCACGCCGCATGCTTTCCTCACCGACATCCGGGTGCGGATCGCGCGGCGCAAGTTGCAGGCGGGCGAGCAGCCGGCCGAGATCGCGCTCGAATGCGGTTTTGCCGATCAGGCGCATTTCACCCGCCATTTCAAGGCGCGCACCGGCATAACGCCCGGCCAGTACCGGGCCCGATAATCACTTTCGTTCAAGACGCCGCTTCGGCGCGGCTCTATGACCTCCGCAGCAAGCGGAGTTTTTGAACGTGAACAAGAATGAATTCTGGGCGGAATTTTCCGGCGGCATGCGGGCGATCGCACCGCTGATCGCCGCTGTCATCCCGATCGGGCTGGTCTTCGGCGCCGTTGCGGCCACCAAGGGGCTTTCGCCTGTCGAGACCGGACTGATGAGCGCGCTGGTCTTTGCCGGCGGATCGCAATTCGTGGCGATGGATATCTGGACGCATCCGGCCACCTGGGCGGGGCTGGGCTTCGCCGCATTGCTCGTCAATATCCGCCACGTGCTGATGGGTGCCTCGATCGGCACCAAGATGCAGGCCTTCCCGCCGCGCGCCCGCTATCTCTCCGTGCTGTTCCTTGCCGACGAGATCTGGGCGATGGCGGAGTTCCGGGCCGGCGTGGCGCGGCTGACGCCTGCGTGGTTTGCCGGGCTCGCGACGCCGTTCTATCTCGCATGGGTCATCTCGGGACTGGCGGGCGCCACGCTTGGCGCCTTTCTCGGCAATCCCGTCACGCTCGGTCTCGATTTTGCCTTTCCCGCGGTCTTCATCGTGCTGGTCATGGGCTTCTGGAAAGGGCCGGAGACCGGTGCCGTGCTGCTCGCCAGCGGTGCGGCAGCCGTGGCCACCCAGCATTTCATTCCCGGTGTCTGGTATATCGCCGCCGGTGCGCTCGCCGGTCTGGTCACCGCTCTCTTCAGCGGCAAGCGCCGCATCGAGGTAACGCCATGACGCTCGATCTTTCCACACTGCTCGCGATCCTGGCGATGGCGGCGGCAACCATCCTGACGCGCATCAGCGGTCTCATCCTCATTCGCCATGTTTCGCTCGAAGGCAGCAGGCGCAAGGCGATCGAATCGATTCCGCCGGCGGTTCTGATGGCGGTGGTGGCGCCGACCGCCTTTGCGACCGGTATCGCCGAGACCATCGCCTGCGCGGTGACGGCGCTCGCAGCACTGCGGCTGCCGATGCTGGCGGCGGTGGCATCGGGCGTCGTCTGCGTCGCGATCCTCAGGGCGATCGGCCTCAGCTGAGCGATTTCGTGAGAGACTTTCGCGATTTCCGTGAAAGTCTCTTGCACATTTCCGGCTCGACTTTCGCTCTCCGGGTGCTACCGTTTCGCCTGTCTTCGAGAAGGTGATTTGATGGCATTCGATACATATCCGCGCAATCTCGTCGGCTACGGCCGCAGCACACCCGATCCGAAATGGCCTGGCGGGGCGCATGTCGCCGTGCAGTTCGTCATCAATTACGAAGAGGGCGGCGAGAGCTCGATCCTCGATGGCGACCCGGCCTCGGAGAACCTGCTTTCGGAGATCGTCGGTGCGCAGCCCTGGCCCGGCCAGCGCAATCTCAACATGGAATCGATCTACGAATATGGCTCGCGCGCCGGCTTCTGGCGGCTGTGGCGGATGTTCACCGATCTCAAGATGCAGGCGACCGTCTATGGCGTGACGCTCGCTATGGCCCGCAATCCGGAAGCCGTCGCGGCGATGAAGGAGGCCGGCTGGGAAGTCGCCAGCCACGGCTATCGCTGGCTGGAATACAAGGATTTCCCCGAGGATCTGGAGCGCAAGCACATTCTCGAAGCCGTGCGCCTGCACACCGAACTGACCGGCGAGCGCCCCTATGGCATGTACCAGGGCAAGCCCTCCGACAACACGCTGCGGCTGGTGCAGGAAGAGGGCGGTTTCCTTTATTCGTCGGACTCTTACGCCGATGATCTGCCCTATTGGGTGAAGGGCGCGGACGGCAAGCCGTTCCTGATCATTCCCTATACGCTCGAAACCAACGACATGCGTTTCGCCACACCGCAGGGCTTCAATTCCGGCGACCAGTTCTTCACCTATCTGAAGGACGCCTTCGACACGCTTTACGATGAAGGCAAGGAAGGCAGCCCGAAGATGATGTCCGTCGGCCTTCATTGCCGCCTCGTGGGCCGTCCCGGCCGTGCCGCGGCGCTGAAGCGTTTCATGGAATATGTGCTGGGTCACGAGAAGGTCTGGGTGCCGCAGCGTATCGAGATCGCCAGGCACTGGCATGAGCATCACAAGCCGGAGACGATCTGATGAGCGGGCGGGAGGAATTTGTCACCCGCTTCGGCGGCGTCTTCGAGCATTCGCCGTTCATCGCCGAGCGCGCCTATGACGACGGCTTCATCCATGGCGAGCTGACGGCCGATCGCGTTCATACGCCGATGGTGGCGGTCTTTCGTGCCGCGAGCGAGGCGGAGCGTCTTGGCGTGCTGCGCGCTCACCCCGATCTGGCGGGACGTCTGGCGATATCAGGCGAACTCACCGAAGACAGCAAGCAGGAGCAGGCGGGGGCCGGGCTCGACCGGCTGAGCGCCGAAGAACACAAGCGCTTCACCGAGCTCAACGACCGCTACACGGAGAAATTCGGCTTTCCCTTCATCATCGCGGTCAAGGGCCTGAACAAGGACGATATTCTCGCAGCCTTCGAGAAGCGGATTGATAACAGCCGCGCGGACGAGTTTTCGACGGCGGCCGGGCAGGTCGAGAAGATCGCGCTGCTGCGGCTGACTGCCATGCTTCCGGCGCGCTGAATGACGGGGAATTCTTTCCTCATCCTTTCGGCTCGCCTATAGTCTGCCGCACAGGAGATTTCGCGATGAAGCCATCGGAAGTGCTGGAGAAGAACAGGCAGGCGATACGCGACGCGACGAAGCGTTTCAACGCGGCCAACCCGCGCGTCTTCGGCTCGGTGGCCCGCGGCGAAGACCGGGCCGACAGTGATCTCGACATTCTCGTCGATGCGCTGCCGGGAACGACGCTGTTCGATCTCGGCGGGCTGCTGGAGGAGTTGCAGGATATCCTCGGCGTCAAGGTGGACCTGGTGACCCCCGGCGGGCTGCCCGACAAGATCAAAGCGCGCGTTCTCTCGGAAGCGTCCGCCATATGAGCAATGAGCGGCTTCTCGAGCATATCGATCGCATGCAGTCTGCCGCGCAGACGGCGTTCGATCTGACCGAAGGGATGAGCGAGGCGCAGTTCCTCGGTGATATCAGAACACAGCTTGCCGTGACGATGTCGCTGGTGCTTGTCGGCGAGGCGGCGGCGCGGATATCGGCGATCGAGCCCGGATTTCCGCAAAGCCATCCAGAAGTTCCGTGGATGCGGATCAAGGGCATGCGCAACCTGATCGTTCACGACTACTACAGGGCGGAACTGCCCGTGATCTGGCAGACCGTAAGAACTGCCTTGCCCGACCTCGTGACCCAACTTGAAAACATTCGCCACTGGCGGATCCAAGGCGAATGACAGATGCCTGAATTCCTCGATATCCACCCCCTCAGCAAAGCCGCCTTCGCGCCCTTCGGCGATGTCATCGAAACCCATCCGGAAACGATGCGCTACATCAATGGCGGCACGACGGAGCGGTTCCACGCACTCGCCTCCGCAGAAGCTGCGGGGGAAGGCGCGCGCGTCATCATCAATCTCTTCCGCGGCCAGCCGCGTGCCTTTCCCTATGAGGTCGGGATGATGGAGCGCCATCCTTTCGGCAGCCAGAGTTTCTCACCGGTCTCCGGCCGGCCGTTTCTGGTCGTCGTTTCCGAGGATGAGGACGGCAGGCCCGGGCGGCCGCGGGTGTTCCTGGCGCGGGGCGACCAGGGCGTCAATTACCGCCGCAATGTCTGGCATCATCCGCTGATGTCGCTTGGCGAGCCGTGCACCTTCCTCGTCGTCGATCGCGACGGGATCGAAAACAATCTGGAAGAATTCTTCTTCGACGAACCCTTCACCATCAGAGAGCCAGCCCTATGACCGGACTGACCACCCATGTCCTCGACACCGCTCTCGGCACGCCTGCCAAGGGGCTGCGGATCGATCTCTATTCGGTCGAGGGCGACATTCGCAAACATCTGAAGACCGTCGAGACCAATTCTGACGGCCGCGTCGATGGCGGGCCGATCCTGATCGGCGATGCCTTCAAGGTGGGCACTTACGAGCTGCTCTTCCATGCCGGGGATTACCTGCGCGCCGCAGGCACGGCGCTGCCGCATCCGGCCTTTCTCGATCTCGTGCCGATCCGCTTCGGCATTGCCGATACGACGGCGCATTACCACGTGCCGCTGCTGATCTCGCCCTATGGCTATTCCACGTACAGGGGTAGCTGAGATGCGGTTTGCTGCGATCGCCGATATCCACGGCAACGCGCTGGCGCTGGAGGCGGTGCTTGCCGATATCGCCGCGCAGGGTATCACCGACATCGTCAATCTCGGCGACTGCTTCAGCGGACCGCTGGAGGCGGACAAAACCGCGGACCGGCTGCTCGCGCTGAACCTGCCGACCGTGCGCGGCAATCACGATCGCTACCTGACCGAATTTTCACCCGAGCATATGCAGACGTCCGACGAGGCGGCGTTCCATGACCTCGCCCCGCATCATCTCGACTGGCTGCGGACGCTACCACCAGAGCTCGTCTATCGCGGTGAGGCTTACCTCTGCCACGCGACGCCGGGAAACGACAATCTCTACTGGACGGAGACCGTCGCCGCCGATGGCAGTGTTTCCCTGAAGGCACAGGCCGAGATCGAAGCGCTCGCCGAAGGGATTACGCAGCCGCTGATCCTCTGCGGCCACACGCATTTGCCGCGGATCATCGCGCTCTCCGGCGGCCGCCTGCTCGTCAACCCTGGGAGCGTCGGCTGCCCGGCCTATGACGACGATCAACCCTATTTCCACAAGGTCGAGAACGGCCATCCGATGGCAAGCTACGCGATCCTCGAAAAGAGCGCTGATCGCTGGACCGCCCATTTCCGCACTGTGGCGTATGACCACATGGCGATGTCGGAGCTCGCAAAAACAAATGGCCGCCCGGAATGGGCGGCCGGATTGGCGAAGGGGCGGCTGTAGGCGATCAGGCGCCGGTATCTGGCGTCGTCTTCGGCTGTGAGGCCGGGGCAGGTGTTGCTGGCACGGCATCCGGCTTGGCGCCATCGAGATTGCCGAGCAGCGAGGAAATGGCGTTGTCGCCTTCGAAGCCCGCTTCCTTCATCAGCCTGTCGAGGATCGGTTTGTTGGCCTGATAGGACAGGAGCTGTCCGGCAAGGCCTTCGCCCATGCCGATGCCGGAACCGGCCGCTGCTCCATTGCCGCCACGGCCGAGCATTCCGCCCGTGTCGAAGATCCGGATATCCGAAATCTTCTCGATCGGCTTGACGGCTTCGGCGAGTGCAGACGGGACGGTGCGGATGCGTTCGCGGGTGATCTCGAATTCGATAATGGCGGCGCTCAGCTTGTTGCGGGCGTCGTTGAGCAGCGCCTCGCTCTCAGCCTCGGCCTTGCCGGTCTCGAGAATGCCCTTTGCCTTGATGACGGCGGCATCGGCTTCGGCGGTGGCGAGCGTTTTGATCGCTTCGGCCTGATCGATGGCGGCCTGCTTTTCAGCCTCGGCGCCGACGGTCACGGCAGTCGCTTCCGTTTCGGCCTTCTTGCGGGCGTCGATGACGGCGATCTGTTTTTCGCGTTCGGCGATCTCGACGGCCTTGGCCGTTCCGACCTTTTCCTCGGCGGCGATCGCCAGCGCGCGGGCCGCTTCTGCGGCTGCCTTGGCTTCGGATTCCTCACGGCTTTTATTGGCAACGGCGATGGCGCTCTCCTGGGCGACGATCTGGAGGTCGCGCTTCGCCTCGGTCTCGCGCTGCTGGACGGCGCGCGTCGCGTCGATATTGGCGCTTTCGCGGGCCTGCTTTGCGGAAGCTTCGCGCTCGGCGATCGCCTGCTGCGAGGCGATGCGGGCCTCTTCTTCGGCGCGCTTGGCTGCCTGTTCCTGCTGCGCGGTTTCGGCGCGCGTCGCCGCTGACTTGTTGGCGATGTCGCGTTCCTGGCTGAGTTCCGCCTCACGCTTGGTACGCTCGATGGCGAGCGACTGCTGGCGCGCCTCGAGGTCCTTCTGGGCGATCGCGACTTCGGTGTCGCGGACGATCTCGTTGCGTTCCTTCTTGCGGCTTTCGGTGATACGCGTCAGCGCTGCAAGGCCCTGGGCGTCGAAGAAGTTGTTGGCGTTGAAATGCTTGATATCCGTCTGGTCGAGGCGGGTCAGCGAAACCGACTCCAGCTCGAGACCGTTCGACTGCAGGTCGGCGCCGACGGCTTCCTGAACCGCCTTAACGAAATCCATGCGCTGCTCCTGCAGCGCATCGAGGTTCATGGTTGCAGCGACCGAGCGTAGGCCGTCGACGAACTTCGCTTCGATGAGGATGCGCAGCTGCTCCGCGTCGTTGGTGCGGTTGCCGAGCGTCTGAGCGGCGAGCGCGATCGAGGAGCCATCCGGTTTGACGCGGACGTAGAATTCGGCGCCGATATCGACGCGCATACGGTCCTTGGTGATCAGCGCATCGCCTTCGCCTCGGCGCACTTCGAGGCGAAGGGTCTTCAAGTTGACGCGGGCGATCGAGTGGAAGATCGGCAGGACGACCGAGCCGCCATCGAGCACCACTTTCTGTCCGCCAAGGCCCGTTCGTACATAGGCTTCGTCGCGGCTGGAGCGGGTGTAGAGCGAGGCGAGCACGAAGCCGATGCCGAGAACAAGCACAATGCCTATCGCGGCAGGAAGTATGACGTCATAGATCATGAATTCTCTCCCAGGGATGAACTGGCCGTATCGAGAAGCTCGTCCGGCGCAAAAACTGCGATGAATATGTCGGCGGCGCGATCGACGAGCAGAACCCTGGCGCCGACGGGGAGCGGCGGCTGGTCCTTGGCGGCTCGAGCGCGCAGCGAATGCCAGTTACCATGCGCGTCCTTCAGCCGGACGCGGCCCGGCAGGCCCTGGTCCAGCGGCCCGATGGCAACCTCGGCCGTGCGGCCGACGAATTCCGAGAGATCGACGGCATAGGTTTCGTCGCGCGGCACGATGCGCGCCACGGCGCGGCTTGAGGCGCGCACCATAGGGGCGGCGAGAATGACCGCCGGAATGGAGGCCACCAGCGCTGGCAGCGGCGCCCAGAAGGCGATGGCGACGGCCTGGATCACGAAGCCGGTCATGGCGAAGAAGCCGAGGACCATGAGGATCAGGATCAGGATCGGCACGCCGCCGACATTGAGCCACGAGAGGAGACCGGTGACGCCCTCATGACCATCAGCATGCGGCGCATGCGGCTTGCCGATCATCTCGCTGATCGAGAAGCCCAGCAGCATGGCGAGGATTTCGATGGCCGTCAGGCCGACAAGCATGGCGGCGGCGATGGCGAAGGGCGTGCACTCGGGGGCGAAGAGCAAGCTCATGGGCTTATTGGCCGCCTGCCTTGAAACGCGCCAGTCTTGCCTCGATAGCCTGTTCGCGGTGGAGGCGGTCCAGTTCGTCGAGTTCGGCGCTGCTGGCGACTTCGCCAGCGGGCACACCGGTTACCCGGGACACAGCCGCGGCTGCCTTCGCGGCGCTGACGCCGGGTTGCGGACGGGCGGAGCCGGACGCTGCTTCTGCCGGTGCATGCTGCGCCACGCTGCGCTTGTAGTCGGAGAGACGGGCTTCGGCTTCCCGGCGGGTGGCAAGGACTGCCTGGAGCGCCTTCTGGCCCTCGTCGACATGTTCCTTGGCGTCTGTCAGCGCCTTGTCGAGCGCTGCGATCTGGGCTTCGAGATCGATCTGCCGGGATACGCCGGCCTTGGCGAGATCGTCGCGTCCCGAGGAGACGGCGAGGCGGATCTTGCCGTCGAGTGCGGCCATGTCGTCGGTAATCTCGGTGCGGCGGCTGGTGATGCGATATTCCTCGGCGCGTGCCTTGCCGAGATCGGTCCGCGCCTCGTCGGCCGCAGTGTCGATTTCGCGGATCGCCTGCTCGATGATCGCCAGCTTGTTAGAACCTTCGGCCTTGTCGATGGCGGCATTGGCGATGCCGGCAATCAGACGGCCCATACGTGAAAGAACACCTTCATTCATGTTTTCCTCCATCCGTGGGGAATTCGGCGTGACACCGATGTGAATTTCATACCGGCCGCCTGTGACGGCCAGATAGGCTGGAAAGATGTTGTCCCATCCCGGCGAGTAACCGGCGACATCGAAGGGCACGGCAACCCGGCCCCTGACCGTCGCAAGCGTCAGATCGGCAGGGCCCTTGATAGCAAACAGTTTTTCATCCAGAGGTAGTCGCGAAACGCCGTGCTCAAGCTGACCCGATGCGAAGTCGCGTAAGCCGAGCGTCACCAATCGTGCAGGCAGTCCGGTTTGCTCACGGACCGCCTCGTAGGCGAGATCATGCAGGACAACGAGATTGGCGCCGGGTTTTCCGGCGAGAAGATCGCCGAGGATACTGGCCATTTGCTCATAGGCGGCGATGGTCTCGTCGATCGCGGCGCGCGCATCAGGTCCTGGCGCCAGCCTGTAGCGCAGCATGGATTGCGGTGATGTTCTCGTCGCGGATACCATGCATTTAACGTAAAGCACCACTTTGGTGCTTTCAAGGGTCGGCTAAAAAAGAATCTTGAAGAATTAACAATGCACGGTTGCGGGCGCGTTTGTGATCCAGATTGGAACATCGATTGCCTCGACTGCAGAAGCGCTATTCGCGCCCGGCGATGATCGAGGCGTCGACAGTTCTGATATCCCGCTTGCCGCACAGCGCCATGGTCGTGTCCATCTCCTTGCGCAGGATTTCGAGTGCGAGCGTCACGCCTTCCTTGCCCATGGCGCCGAGGCCGTAGAGGAAGGGGCGGCCGATATAGGTGCCTTTGGCGCCGAGGGCCACGGCCTTCAAGACGTCCTGGCCGGAGCGGATGCCGCCGTCGAGGTGGATTTCGATCTTATGGCCGACGGCGTCAGCGATGGCGGGGAGCATGCTGATCGAGGAGGGGGTGCCGTCGAGCTGGCGGCCGCCGTGGTTGGAGATGATGATGGCGTCGGCGCCGGTCTCGGCGGCGAGTTTTGCATCCTCGACATCGTTGATGCCCTTGATGATCAGCGGGCCGCCCCATTTCTCCTTGATCCAGGCGACATCGGACCAGGAGAGCCGCGGGTCGAACTGCTCGTGCGTCCAGATCGAGATCGACGAGAGATCGTTGACGTTCCTGGCGTGGCCGATGATGTGCCGAAGGTGCGGCGCTTGGTCTGCAGCATGTCGAGGCACCAGAGCGGGCGCGTCGCCATCTGCCAGATGTGTTTCGGTGTGAATTTCGGCGGAGTCGAGAGGCCGTTGCGCAGGTCCTTGTGGCGCTGGCCGAGAATCTGCAGGTCGGCGGTCAGCACCAGGGCCGAGCATTTCGCCGCCTTGGCGCGGTTGATCAGGTCGAGGACGAAGTCCTTGTCCTTCATCACATAAAGCTGGAACCAGAAGGGCTTCGTCGTCACCGAGGCGACATCCTCGATCGAGCAGATGCTCATGGTCGAGAGCGTGAAGGGAACGCCGAATTCTTCCGCTGCGCGCGCCGCCAGCATTTCGCCGTCAGCATGCTGCATGCCGGTCATGCCTGTCGGTGCGAGTGCCACGGGCATCGAGACCTTCTGGCCGATCATCTCGGTTTCCAGCGAGCGGTTGGTCATGTCGACGAGGACGCGCTGGCGCAGCTTGATCTTCGCGAAGTCGCTTTCGTTGGCCCGGTAGGTCGTTTCCGTCCAGGCGCCGGAGTCGGCATAATCGAAGAACATCTTCGGGACGCGGCGGCGGGCGAGCGTCTTCAGGTCGGCGATGGTGAGCGGCTTGGACATGAGATCGGCATCCTCCGGAAGGCTATCGAAGACGTATCACACTCGCGGCCCTTCGCCAGCAGAATCATGTGCTTAAAGGGCGATATGCGTTCTATGTGGAGGGCTGACCATCGACCATTTCAGAAGCGCGTGGGGCAGAGCGGCTGGCCTGGCATCCGTCGGCTGCGGCTCAGCTCCGCATCACCCAGCGGATTGCGCCGATCACCGCGAAGGCCATCAGTGGCCAGATCGCCCAGAAGGTGCCGTGCCAGGAGAGGAGGTTGATGGCGATGAGCCCGAGGCCGATGACGGCGAGGCCGGCGAGCTGCGGGTCGACGCGATTCTGCAGGCGGGCGATCGTCATGGCGGAGACGAAGGCGAGAACGAGGATCGGCCAGACGGCCCAAAGGTTGCCTTCCCAGGTGAGCGCGTTGATGAGGGCGAAAAAAGCTGCGGCAATCGCGAAGATACCGAGGAGTTTTCGGGCTCGTGATGGCGAAGCCAACGGTCGCTGATCCGGGCGGGCGGCGGACGCAGCAGCCGCTGTTTGCGGGGCGGACCGCGCGATCGTCTGCGCATGCGGTGGATGCGTTTCACCGATGCGGATTGCGTAGCTCGGGATCGCTTCGGAGACGTTCTTGACGGTGAGCGGCCCCAGGAAATCGAAGCCGACGGGCACCTTGTTGCGCACCTGGTCGTAGACGGTGCTGGAGATGACGATGCCGCCTGCCGGGGCCGAGGCTTGCAGGCGGGCGGCGATGTTGACGCCGTCGCCGTAGATATCGGAGCCGTCGGCGATGACGTCGCCGAGATTGATGCCGATGCGGAACAGCATCTGCGCGCTTGCCGGTTTGGCGTCGTTGAAGGCTGCGAGCTCGGTCTGGACGTCGACAGCGGCGCGCACCGCCTCGACGACGCTTGGGAATTCGGCGATCAGGCCGTCGCCCCAGGTGTTGACGACGCGGCCGCCATGGGCGGTGATCAGGCCGGACATGGCGTCGCGGTAGCGCTTCAGCGTTGCCAGCGTGCCTTCCTCGTCGAGGCCCATCAGCCGCGTATAATCCTGCACATCTGCAGAGAAGATGGTCGTCAACTTGCGCTGCGTCTCGCTCATGCTTCCCCCGATTTCGCAGGCGCTATGTCAGAGCGCCGCCTTCATCGCGTTGCCCGCGACATATGTCTCCACGATCGATCTGTCGTCGCCCATCGTCTGCAGCAGGAAGAGCTCTTCCGCGAGCGTTTTGACCACGTCCATCTTCAGCGCCATGGCCGGCGTTGCCGCGGCGTTGAGGACGACGATGTCGGCGTCGGTGCCGGTTTCCAGCGTGCCGATGCTGTCGGCCAGCGACAGGGCTTCGGCATTGCCCAATGTCATATGGTAATAGCTGTCCAGTGGATTCAAGCGCTCGCCGAGAAGTTGCTGGATCTTGTAGGCCTCGTCCATCGTGCGCAGCATCGAATAGCTGGAGCCGCCACCGATATCGGTGGCGACGCCAATGCGCACCGGCTTCTCGCGGCGCGACAGCGCCTTCAGCGGGAAGAGGCCGGATCCCAAGAAGAGGTTCGATGTCGGGCAGTGAACGGCGATCGATCCGGCTTCGCTCATCGCATCGGCTTCGCGATCCGACAGATGGATGCAGTGACCGAACAGTGTCTTCTTTCCCAGCAGCCCGTAGCGGGCGTAGATATCGGTGTAATCGACCGCTTCCGGGTAGAGCTCGCAGGTGTATCTGATCTCGTCGTGGTTTTCGGAAAGATGCGTCTGGATATGCAGGTCCGGAAATTCGCGGGCGAGCGTTGCTGCCGCTTCCATCTGGGCGGGCGTCGAGGTGATGGCGAAGCGGGGTGTGATGGCAACGTGGTTGCGGCCTTTGCCATGCCATTCAGCGATGACGGCGCGGGTCTCGTCATAGCCCATCTCGGGCGTATCGAGCAGGCCTTGCGGGGCGTTGCGGTCCATCATCACCTTGCCGCCGACCATGCACATGCCGCGCTTCATGGCTTCGGCGAAATAGGCGTCGGCGGAGGTCTTGTGCACCGAGCAATAGGCGACGGCCGTCGTCGTGCCGTGGCGGATCAGCTCATCGTAAAAATGCGTGGCGATCTTCTGCGCATGCGCGGTTTCGACGAAGCGGCATTCCTCGGGGAAGGTGTAGGTGTTCAGCCATTCCAGGAGGTTGGCCGCATAGGAGGCGATGACCTGCATCTGCGGGAAATGCAGATGGGTGTCGATGAAGCCGGGCATGATCAGATGCGGACGATGGTCGATCTCTTCCGTGCCTTCGGGCGCGCTTGCCTTCACATCGGCATAGCTGCCGCTGGCGGCGATCTTGCCGTCGGCGAGCAGCAGGGCGCCGTCGGTCTCGTAGAGATAGCTGTCCGTATCCGTCAGGCTTTGCGGGGCGCGCTTGAACGATAGCAGGCGCCCGCGCAGAAGTTTCACTGTCATTGCTGTTTGCCTTCGACTGCGCTTTCATACCAGGCGACGAGCAGCTTGCGCTCATCGGGCGTGATGTCGGTCACGTTGCCCGGGGGCATCGCATGGCTGCGTCCTGCCTGTATATAGATTTCGCGGGCGTGGGCGGCAATTTCCGCATCGTTTTCGAGGATGACGTTCTTCGGCGGGCGCGCCAGGCCCTCATAGACGGGCTCTGCCGCATGGCACATCGAACAGCGCGTGCCGACCAGCTGCTTGACGGCGGGGAAATGCGCGTCGCCGGCAAATTGCTGGAAGGCGGGAGCGACGGCCGCCGCGTCTGCATCCTTCTCGCCGGTCAGCACTTTCGGCACGGTCGACAGCCACATGATCAGGATGAAGAGGATGACGGTGGCGATCCAGGTCCAGGTCGGGCGGCCCTTGCGGGCATGCGTGGTGTTGAACCAGTGGCGGATGGTGACGCCCATCAGGAAGACGAGTGCGGCGATCACCCAGTTGAAGGCGGTGCCGAAGGCCAGCGGATAATGGTTCGACAGCATGAAGAAGATGACGGGCAGCGTCAGGTAGTTGTTGTGCAGCGAGCGCTGCTTGGCGATCTGCCCATATTTCGGATCGGGCGTGCGCCCGGCGATCAGGTCGGCGACGACGATCTTCTGGTTGGGGATGATGATCATGAAGACGTTGGCGGACATGATCGTCGCGGTGAAGGCGCCGAGATGCAGGAAGGCGGCGCGGCCGGTGAAGACCTGCGTATAGCCCCAGGCCATGAAGACCAGCACGGCATAGAGCACGACCATCAGGCCCCAGGTGTTCCTGCCGAGCGGCGACTTGCAGAGCAGGTCGTAGACCAGCCAGCCGCCGGCAAGCGACGCCAGCGAAATCAGGATCGCCGTCGAGGGGCCGATATCGAGCACGTGGCGGTCGATGAGGAACAGATCGGCACCGCCATAATAGACGATGCAGAGCATCAGGAAGCCGGAGAGCCAGGTGAAATAGCTCTCGTATTTGAACCAGGTCAGATGCTCCGGCATCTGGGCGGGCGCCACCAGATATTTCTGGATGTGATAGAAGCCGCCGCCATGGACCTGCCATTCCTCGCCATAGGCGCCGACGGGCAGATGCGGCCGCTTCACGAGGCCGAGATCGAGCGCGATGAAATAGAAGGACGAGCCGATCCAGGCAATCGCGGTGACGACGTGGAACCAGCGCGCCGCAAAGGCCAGCCATTCCCACGCTATGGCATATTCGTACATTCGGTTCCCCTGTCTTCTCGACTCGTCACATTGCAGAATGTTGGTGCATGAGGGAAGGGGGAAGTTCGCTTCCCATCGGGCGGCGAATGGCCGATAGTTTGGGCACCAGGAGAGGGAGAACAACGATGATCCTTGCGCTCTACAGCGATCAGGTGATTGCCGAAAATGCGCCGATGGACCGGCGGCTGGCCGAAATCGTGCGCCAGCGTGGCGAGCACATCGGCTATATCTCGTCCGGTCCCGATCCCGACCGCAGTTTCTTCAAGGAGAAGGCCGCCTATTATGCCGAGCACGGCCTGACGCTCGATCCCTTCATCGATCTCGACGCGGTAGTGCCTAAAGATCTCGAACGTCTGTTCTCCTGCAACGCCATCCACCTCTCCGGCGGCCATACCGGCCACTTTCTGGACCGGCTGCACAATGCCAACGTCTTCGAACGTCTGCGGTCGTGGGCGCTCGACGACGGCATCCTGATCGGCACCAGCGCCGGGGCGATCCTGATGACGCCGACGATCGCCGTCGATGCCTTCTTCCTGGGACAGCAGCCTTCCGACATCACCGATGGCGAGGCGCTCGATCTCGTGCCCTTCGAGTATTTTCCGCATCTGAACGAGGATGAAAGCTTTCTTCCCAAGCTGCTGCGCTACAGCGAGACGATCACCCACCGCATCGTCGCCTGCCGCGACGGGGAGGGGTTGATCGTTCACAACGATGGCGTGGAAATTTTCGGCAAGCCGCTGCTGATTCATCGAGGCGCGGCGGATGTCATCAGCCTGGAGACGCTGGATGCCCTGATGTCCCGATCTCAATCATGGACTGTGCCCAAAACGATATAGACGCGCCTGTCATGTTCGATCTTGGCGAAGGCGGCGGTATGGCTATCGGCGCAGTCCACTGGGGTGAAATGCGGCGGTAGGACGGCCGCGAAGGGTGGCTTTGCGGCTTGGGTGCCGAGAATGTCCTGCGCTGCCGCCCGCCTGAACCGCAGCAGCTTGATTGAATCGCCGTGATCAAGGATCAGCGCCCAATCAACCTCATCGCTTGAGTAGCCGATCTGGCGAAGATGGTCATTAAGTCTCGCAAGGTCCGCCGAGTTGCCGCCCAACTTGGTCTGGTAGGGCGTCAGCAGGCAGATCTGATTGAAAGGCAGGCTGGAAATTTCCGTCGCCGCTTTTACCTGGCTCACGCGCATGTTTGCGAGTGATGCGGCAACCTGCGCGGCGTCATCGGCGGTAGAATATGGCCAGGCGGCAAGCGGCACTGCGAGAAGTGCGGCATATCGCATCGAGTTGCTCCTCATTCGATGAGGACTATAGCTTTCCTCATTGTGGCAATTTTTGGTTGTGTTTCGATGTGGCGAACGCGTCTTGAAATGTGACGGCTTCGTTACACCTTAATTCGAGGGCTGCCGTGATGCGGTGAGATGCGCGTTGCGGCGGGGCATGCATCGATGGAGATGTGCCCATGCGAAGCATATTGGCATGCGTAATGATTGCCTTTGCCTCCGGTGCTCTGGCGCATGATGCGCCTTCCGGATGGTCTTATGATCCATTCTGTTGCAATGGCGACAGCCAGACCGGCGATTGCCAGATGATCCCGTCAAAGAGCGTCACGGTGACGCCGAACGGTTACCGGGTGACGCTGGTGCCGGGCGACCACCGGCTCGTCACCCGCTACCACGTTTTCCTGCTGCCGCTGACCAAGGCGATGCATTCCGGCGACGGCGATTATCACCTCTGCCTGTTTCCGAACGAGGATACGCCGCGCTGCTTCTATGCGCCCGAAATGGGCTATTGAGCCGGCAGCTTGCTGCCGTGCATCTCGGTCATGATCCAGTTCCGGAAGGCCCTGATCTTCGGGACGTTGCGGCGGTTTTCCGGGTAGGCCAGCCAATAGCCGCGCCCATCCGTGCATTGCAGCTCGAAGGGGCGGATCAACTTGCCGCTGGCAAGCTCGTCCGGGTAGAAATCCGGCGTCAGGATGGCAACACCCTGACCGGCGACGGCGGCTGAGGCCTCATAGGCCTGGGCGCCGTAGAAGCTCGTCGCCCGTGTCTTCAGGTTCGATGTCGGAACGCCCGCCGCTTCCAGCCACTGGTGCCACCAGGGGTCGGTGGTGTCGAAGATCCTGAGCTTCAGGAGATCAGCCGGTTCGTGGACGCCGCCGATGGTTTCGGCGAGGGCCGGGCTCAGCATCGGCGTGAAATAGACATCCATCAGCTTCTCGGCGCGCAGGCCCGGCCATTCGCCGGTGCCCGAGCGGATGCCGATGTCGAAGGCCTCGCGGCCGAGATCGACCAGCGTATCGGAGGTGTTGATGCGCACCGCGACATTCGGATGGTCGAGCTGGAAGAGGCCGACGCGGCGCGCCAGCCATTGCGAGGCGAAGGTGGCGAGACAGGTGATCTGCAGTGTCACTTCGGTTTCGCCGCGCGCTTCAGCCATCGCGAGCTGCAGCATCTCGAAGGCCTCGGTGACTTGCGGCGCCAGCCTTTCGGCTGTCTCCGTCAAACTGATCTGCCGCGGGCGGCGCAGGAACAGCGGCTCGCCGACATTCTCTTCCAGCAGCTTCACCTGATAGCTGACGGCCGTCTGCGTCATGCCGAGCTCCTCGCCGGCCTTGGTGAAACTGCCATGCCGGGCAACGGCCTCGAAGACGCGCAGCGCATTCAGCGGGAACTGTTTCGACAGCTTCATGGATAAGCTCTCTTTATGCATGGAGATGATCGTTCGATTGGAATTGCAGCATTTTCAGGCGCAGACTGCAAGTCATACCATCAACTGAATGAAGGTGATTGTCATGAAGGACTCTACGATCGAACGCAGTGAACTGCACAATGAGCTGCCGGCGCGCGCGCTTGTCTCCCGTTTCCGGGCATGGGTCTACCGCACGTTCGTATATTCCTCGCGGCTCGACGTCGACACCATGCCCGACCGTGTCAGGCGCGATCTCGGGTTCCTGGATGGCCGGGAACCGCGCGATTATTTCGAGCGCTGGCCATAAGCTGCCAGCGCCGTGAGGATTTCGGCTGATGTCATCGCGGCGATCACCTCCGGGCGCTTGTCGCGCACGGCAGAGCCGCCGATCGGCAGGGTGAGGCGGTCAAGCCAGGCTCTGTCGCCGCCTTCGCGCGCCAGCCAGCTTGCGAAGGTGGCGCGCTTGGTCGCCGAGCCGATCATGCCAGTATAGGCAAGGTCCGATCGCGCCAGCGCTTCGCGGGCGATCAGGAAATCGAGGGCATGGTCGTGGGTCAGGATGGCGATCGCGGAGCCCGCGGGGATTTCCGCGATCAGGGCTTCCGGCATCGCCGTCAGTTTCGTCGCGGTCTCGGCAGGCAGGTTTGCCAGTTCTTCCTGGCGGGTCTCGATGACGGTGACCGCAAGCGGCAGCGGGGCGAGTGCCACGGCGAGGGCGCGGCCGACATGGCCGGCGCCGAAGAGATAGACGGCGGGGCGGTGTTCGGCTTCGCCGATATGCCTTGCTTCAAGCTCGTTCAGAACGTCATCCGTCACCTCGCGGAACCGCAATTGCGTGCGGCCGCCGCAGCATTGGCCGATTTCGGGGCCGAGCGGGATGTCCATCGTCTCGCTGCCGGCATTTTCCAGCAGGTTGCGGGCGTTTTCGATCGCCAGGTATTCGAACTGGCCGCCGCCGATCGTGCCCCAGATGGCGGTGGAGGAGACCAGCATGAAGGTGCCGGTCTCGCGCGGGGTGGAGCCCTGGGTGCCGGTGATTTCGATGAGGATGGTGGCGGGGTGGGTGGTGAGGAATTGGGTGAAGGCGGTCATCTTTCGACCAACCGATGTTGCGGCGCGATAGAGGCCGCATGCGGGAACAGGGTAAAAGAAAAAAGGCCCTCTCTGGCCTGCCGGCCATCTCCCCCACAAGGGGGGAGAAGACGCGTGGCTAAGCTTCGAACAAATTGAGTATCAGCATCAACGGCTGGGTTAGTCCCTCCCCCTTGTGGGGAGGGGTTGGGGAGGGGTCTTTGCGCCCCGCGCGATTGCTCCGTCGCAGACAGTTTTGGGGCCAGAACGCCGGCCATCACACCATCTTCATCCGCTCGACTGCCATCAACACCCGCTCCGGCGTCGCGGGCGCATCCAGCCGAGGGCAGACCCTGTAATCCGCCACACTCGCAACCGCCATCGACAGCGCTTCAAGCACCGAGATCGCCAGCATGAAGGGCGGTTCGCCGACGGCCTTGGAGCGGCCGATCGTGGCTTCCTTGTTTTCCGACCATTCGGCCAGCTTGACGTTGAAGAGCTTCGGGCGGTCGGAGGCGAGCGGGATCTTGTAGGTCGAGGGGGCGTGGGTACGCAGCCGCCCCTTGTCGTCCCACCAGAGCTCTTCCGTCGTCAGCCAGCCCATGCCCTGCACGAAGGCACCCTCGACCTGGCCGATATCGATCGCCGGGTTCAGCGAGCGGCCGACATCGTGGAGGATATCGGTGCGGTCGATGAGGTATTCGCCGGTCAGCGTGTCGATCGTCACCTCGGTGCAGGAGGCGCCGTAGGCGAAGTAGTAGAAAGGCGTGCCGCGGCCGGCGGCGCGGTCCCAGTGGATTTTCGGGGTCTTGTAGAAGCCTGCCGCCGAGAGCTGGACACGGGCGAAATAGGCCTGCTTGACGAAATCCGGAAAGGGGATCTCGGTCTCGCCGACGCGCACGCGGTTCGGCAGGAAGATGACATCGGCGGGATCGACGCTCCATTTCTCCGCCGCAAAGGCGACGAGGCGCTCCTTCAGCTGCCGGGCGGCGTCATAGGCGGCCATGCCGTTGAGGTCGGAGCCAGAGGAGGCGGCCGTCGCCGAGGTGTTCGGCACCTTGCCCGTCGTGGTCGCGGTGATCTTCACGCGGTCGATATCGACCTGGAAGCTGTCGGCCAAGACCTGTGCCACCTTGGTGTAGAGGCCCTGTCCCATCTCGGTGCCGCCATGGTTCAGGTGGATCGAGCCGTCCTGATAGATATGGACGAGGGCGCCTGCCTGGTTGAAGGCGGTCATGGTGAAGGAGATGCCGAACTTCACCGGCGTCAGCGCGATGCCCTTGCGGATGTAGCGGCTGTCGCGGTTGAAGCTGATGATGGCGTTGCGGCGGGCCTGATAGTCGGCGCTCTCCTCCAGTTCGCCGACGATACGCTCGAGAATGCTGTCTTCGACTTCCTGATGATAGGGCGTCAGTGTGCGGCCGGAGCCGGGCTGGCCGTAGAAGTTCAGCTTGCGGACTTCGAGCGGATCCTTGCCGGTGGCATAGGCGATCTCCTCGATGAAGCGCTCGGCGCCGAGCATGCCCTGCGGCCCGCCGAAACCGCGGAAGGCGGTGTTGGAGACGGTGTGGGTCTTCAGCGGCTTCGATTGCAGATGCACATGCGGATAGAAATAGCTGGAATCGGCATGGAAGAGCGCGCGGTCGGTGACCGGGCCCGAGAGATCGGAGGAGAAGCCGCAGCGCGCCGCATAGGTGGCATCGACGGCATGGATGCGGCCTTCGTCGTCGAAGCCGAGTTCGTAATCGACAAGGAAGTCGTGGCGCTTGCCCGTCGCCGTCATGTCCTCATCGCGGTCCGGGCGGAATTTCACGGCGCGTTTGAGTTTCTTGGCGGCGATGGCGGCCAGCGCGGCAAACTGGTTGCCCTGCGTTTCCTTGCCGCCGAAGCCGCCGCCCATGCGGCGCACGTTCACGGTGACAGCGTTGGAGGGGATGCTGAGCACATGGCCGACGATGTGCTGGATCTCGCTCGGGTGCTGCGTCGAGGACCAGACGGTGACCTCGTCGTCCTCGCCGGGGATCGCCATGGCGATATGGCCTTCGAGATAGAAATGCTCCTGACCGCCGATACGCATCTGGCCGCGCAGCCGGTGCTTCGCATTGTCCATCTCGGCTTTCGCCTCGCCACGCTTCAGCGTCATCGGCGTGATGACCAGCGGGCTGCCATTCTCCAGCGCGCCGTCGATATCGCTCCAGTGCGGCAGGTCGCGATATTCGATCTTCGCCTTGCGGGCGGCATGCCGAGCGGCCTCGCGGGTCTCGGCGATGACGGCGAAGATCGGCTGGCCGTGGAACTCGACCTTGGTTTCGGCAAGCAGCGGCTCGTCATGGCTGCCGTTCGAGGAGACGTCGTTGATGCCGGGCACGTCCTTGCCGGTGAAGACGAGGATGACGCCGGGGTGGCGGCGGACCTCGGAGAGGTCCATGCTGAGGATATCGGCGTGCGCCCGGTCGGAGGTGCCGAGAGCGCCATGCAGCAGGCCCGCGGGTTCGGGAATATCGTCGATATAATCGGCGCTTCCAGTGACGTGCTTATGCGCTGAATCATGTTTCAGCGCGCCGTGCATCGGGCCGGAGATCATGGCTTTCGGGTTTTCGAAGGTGGATTTATCCATGATGAGACTCCGCCGCACAGGTCGGTGCGCGTGGCCCCCTCATCCGGCTGCCGCCACGAACCTGGGGCGAGCCACGGGTCTCGCCCCGTCCTTCGGACCCCCTCGGGGAGAAGGTGCCCGAAGGGCGGATGAGGGGGCTGTTTGCGCAAATGCTCACGATGTTCATCACGCCACCCCCTCGAACCGCTTGAGTTCCACCGGCGTCCCCACCGTCTCCAGATAAAACCGAGTCAGCAGGTTCCGCGCCGTCAGCTGGCGATACTCCGCCGTGGCGCGCCAGTCGGAGAGCGGCTGGAAGTCCGCGTCGAAGGTGCCGCGGGCGGCGTCGATGGTGGCTTCGGTCCAGGGCTTGCCGAGCAGGTCTGACTCCACGGTGCGGGCGCGCTTGGGGATGCCGGCCATGCCGCCGAAGGCGATGCGGATGTCGTGGACGTCGCCGTTGTCGTCGAGTGTCAGGTAGAAGGCGCCGAGAACGGCGGTGATGTCCTCGTCCCGGCGCTTGGTGATCTTGTAAACGGCGAAATGCGTGCCCTCGGCCGGGTAGGGAACGAAGACGCTCTCGACGAATTCGCCGGCTTTGCGGTCCTGCCTGCCATAGGCGATGAAATAGTCTTCGAGCCGCAGCATGCGGGTGCCTGCGGCCGAGCGCAGCTTGACGGTGGCGCCAAGCGCGATCAGCGGCGGCGGGCTGTCGCCGATCGGCGAACCGTTGGCGATGTTGCCGCCGATCGTGCCCATGTTGCGCACCTGCTCGCCGCCGATGCGGTTGATCAGGCCGGCGAGCGCCGGCACCTTCCTGGCGAGAACTTCGAAGGCCTTGGTATAGGTGACGCCGGCGCCGAAGGTCACGCCGCCCTCGGTCACCTTGATCGCCTGCAGTTCGCTCAAGTGATTGATGAAGACGACGGGGGTGAGTGCGCGCATCTGCTTCGTCACCCAGAGGCCGACATCGGTGGAACCGGCGACGATGGTCGCCGCGGGTTCTTCGGCGAGAATGCGGGCCAGCCCCTCGACGGAGCCGGGGATGACCAGCTTGCCGGCGTCGGAAGTAATCGCGATCGTCTCGCGCGGCTGCAGCGCCCAGAGGCGGGCGACGATATCGGAGCGGGTCTTTTCAAGCGGGTCGAAGAGCGTGCTCGGCCGCGCCCTGGCGATCGCTTCCGCCGCCTTGACGATCGGCTCGTAGCCCGTGCATCGACAGAGATTGCCCTGCAGCGCCTTTTCGATCTGCGGGCGGCCGGGCTTTTCGCTGGAGAGCCAGAGGCCATAGAGGGACATCACGAATCCCGGCGTGCAGAAACCGCATTGCGAGCCGTGGAAATCGACCATCGCCTGCTGAACCGGATGCAGCGTGCCATCCTTGGCGGCCAGATGCTCGACGGTCACGACATGGGTGCCGTTCAGCGAGCCTATGAAGCGGATGCAGGCATTGACGGATTCATAGGCGAGCTTGCCGTCGACAAGGCGGCCGACGAGCACCGTGCAGGCGCCGCAATCGCCTTCGGCGCATCCTTCCTTCGTGCCGGTCAGCCGGCGCCTCAAACGCAGAAAATCGAGAAGCGTTTCGGTCGGCCGGACATCTCTGAGCGTGATGTCCTCGCCATTGAGGATGAAGCGGATGGCGTCGTTCATGATGTTCCTTATTCTTGTTTTTCTAAATGGTTATGCCGCAGTCCAGCCCCCGTCAATCGAGATATGCGTGCCGGTCACCTGGCGGGCATCGTCGCTTGCGAGGTAGAGCGCCAGCGCGCCGATCTCCTCGGCCTTGACGAATTCATGCGTCGGCTGCGCCTTCAGGATCACTTCGGTCTTCACCTGCTCCTCGGTCATGCCGCGGGCCTTGGCCGTATCCGGGATCTGCTTTTCGACGAGCGGCGTCAGCACGTAGCCGGGGCAGATGGCGTTCACCGTCACGCCCGACTCAGCGAGCTCGAGTGCGGCCGTTTTCGTCAATCCTAATATACCATGTTTCGCCGCCACGTAGGCGGATTTGAACGGCGAGGCGACGAGGCCGTGGGCGGAGGCGATATTGATGATGCGGCCATGCTTCTTCGCCTTCATGTGCGGAATGGCCGATCGCATCGTGTGGAAGGAACTCGAGAGATTGATGGCGATGATCTGGTCCCACTTGTCGACGGGGAAGTCCTCGATCTTCTCGACATGCTGGATACCGGCATTGTTGACGAGCACGTCGACCGTTCCGAAGGTCTTGGCTGCCGTCTCGATCAGGTCGGCGATCTCGGCGGGCTTGGTCATGTCGGCCGGATGATAGAGGGCGCGTCCCTCTGAAAGTGATTCAAGCCGCTCGGTGATCGCCTTGATTTCTTCGGCTTTTCCGAAGCCGTTGATGACGACGTTGTCGCCCTTGCCGGCAAAGGCGGTGGCGATCGCCAGGCCGATGCCGCTGGTGGAGCCGGTGACGACGACGGTTCTTTTCATAAGCGCTTCTCCTTGGTCCGGGTTGGACCAAGGTTATGCGCAAAGCCTTGCGGCTGACAATCGCCGAATGGCGTTCTCAACTTCCGGCGAGAAGCGTCGTGGTGAAGGCGGCGGAAAAATCCGGGCGCGCGGTCAGCACCTTGCCATCGGCATCCTTCAGAATGCCGGCGTCGAACAGGTAATCGCCGATCGCTTTCATCTTTGCCGGGTCGATGGCGCCGGCCTTGCCGGGGGCGGTGCGCAGATAGCCGTCGGAGGCTAGCGTCTTCAGCGACGCCTTGACGAGGTCCGGATTGGTGAGCGCGCCGTCCGTTCCCTTGATCAGGATATCGGCTGCTTCATCCGGATGATCGGCGGCGAATTCATAGCCGCGTCGCGTCGCCTGCATGAAGGCGCGGGCGAGATTGGGCTTTTCCGAGAGATAGGCGCTGCTGGTGCCGAGGAGCGCGGTGTGTTCATCCGGCACGCCGTAGTCGGCATAGACGAAGGCGCGCTGGGCCTTCTTCTCGAGCTCGGCCTGAACACCTTCCCAGGTATAGACCTCAAGCGTGAAATCGACGGCGCCATTGTCGAGTGCCTGATAGGCGGAAGTGCCGAGCGTCACGGTCTCGAACTCGCCCTTGCCGCCAGCGTTCCTGATCATCGAGCCCAGCAGGGCGTTTTCCCAGGCGCTACCGAAGCCGCCATAGGTCTTGCCGTCGAGATCCTTCGGCGTCTTGATGTCCGTACGGTCAGCCTTGAAGACGACGCGGCCGGTTTCCTTCTGGACGATCGCGAAGGTACCGACGAGATCGGCGCCGGCGGCGCGCTGGGTCATCAGGCCGATCGAGCCGAGAACGCCGAAATCGGCGACGCGGCTGGCGACGAGGGTTGCGGCAGAGGTGTCGGTATAGGGGAGAATGTCGACGTCGATGCCGGCGTCGCGGTAGAAATTCTTCTCGCGGGCGACGTAGAGGCCGATGTGATTGGTATTCGGCGTCCAGTCGAGGGCGACCGAGACCTTGGGGCTTGCGGCGCGGACGGTGAGCGGTGCTGCGCTCAGGGCGAGAATGCCTGCAAGCGCCGTGCGGCGGCTGATTATCGGCATGGTCATGGTTCGGATTCTCCTTCGAAGAGCGTTGCGAGGATGCGGTTTTCGATTGTGATGATCTCGGCCTGATGCTTCCCCGGCTCCGTTCGCGGCCGGGGCAGGCCGACCTCGATTTCGAGCGTGACGCGGGCAGGGCGGGGCGAGAAGGCGTAGATGCGGTCGGAGAGCAGCACGGCCTCGCGCACGTCATGGGTGATCAGGATCACCGAGAGGCCGCGGCGGGCAGAGAGCGCCTCGAGGAAACGCTGCATCTTCAGCCGCGTCAGCGCATCGAGGGCGCCGAAGGGTTCGTCGAGCAGCAGGATGGGCCGTTGTTGAACAACCGTCCGCAGCAGGGCGGCGCGCTGGCGCATGCCGCCGGAGAGTTCATGCGGCCAGCTGTTTTCGAAGCCGGCGAGGCCGAATTCGGTAAGCAGCGGCTCGATCTGACACCTAGCCTCGCGGCGGGGCATGCCGGATATCTCCAGGCCGAGTGCGGCATTGTCGATCAGCCGCCGCCAAGGCATCAGCGCATCGCGCTGCGGCATGAAGGCGAAGGGGCGTTCGGCGGCGTCGAGCGGCTGGCCGTTCATGCGAATGCTGCCGCCGGATGCGGTGGCGCTGCCGGTCAGCAGACGGAAGAGCGTTGATTTGCCGGAGCCGGAGGGGCCGAGTACGGAGATGAATTCGCCCTGCTTCAAGTGCAAGGAGATGCCGGCGAGCACATCGATATTGCCGAGGCGGCAGCTGAGGTTTTCGATATCGAGGAGGGGAGCGCTGCTCATTCCGGGTCATCCCCGTTTGCGCGGTGCCAGGGCATCGCGAGGCGCTCGGCGAGGACAGCGAGCGAGAACAGCAAGAGCGTCAGCAGCGCGCTGACGAGGACGGCGGCAAGGACGAGATCGGCGCGGAAATTGTTCTTGGCGTTGAGGATGTAGATGCCGAGCCCGCGGGCGGCCCCGGCATATTCGGCAAAGATGGCGCCGACGACGGCATAGGTGATCGATATCCTGAGACCGGCGAAGAAATAGGGCAGCGATGACGGCAGGCGGGCGGCGCAGAAGCGCTTCCAGCGCGAGGCGCCCATCGTGGTCAGCAGTTCCTCGATCTCCGGCTCTGTCGCCTCATAGCCGCGTGTGAGCGCCACCAGCATCGGAAAGAAGGTGACGAGGGCGACCAGCAGGATTTTCGGCAGCAGGCCGAAGCCGAACCAGAGGACGATCAAGGGCGCGATGGCGACGAGCGGCAGCGTCTGGCTGATGACGAAAACAGGCATCAGCGCCGAGCGCAGGCGCGGCACGAAATCGATCAGCACCGAGAACAGGAAGGCGATGAGGAGGGAGGCGGCGAAACCCACCAGTGTCGCCTGCAATGTCGGCCAGCTGTTTGCCAGCAGTGCTGCGCGTTCGGCAAAGGCCTGGGCGAGGACACGCGAGGGTGCGGGCAGCGTCGCGGGCGAGAGGCCGGCGATGCGCACATAGCTTTCCCAGGCGGCGAGCACGGCGCCGACGGACAGGATGGCGGGAAGGAAACGGGCGGCAAGGCCCGGCAACCGGACAGATTTCGGCATCGGCAGGATCCTGACGTGACGCTAGGATCAGACGGCGGAGGGGCTGTTGGCCGATACGGTCAGGTCGATCGTCACATGGCCGTTCGGCGGCCCGAAGCGGACGAAGGCTTCGTGGATCGTCGCGAAGACCGCACCGGCATCGCCCTTGACCCGGGTGCAGAAATTCTTCGAGCGGTCGAAGACGCCTGAGTTTTTCAGGAAGTCGATGCAGCCGTAGATCTCTTCCATGTGATCGCCGGTGCCCATGACATAGAGCGAGAACTGCGCGGCTGCATGGCGGCCGGTGACTGGGGCGGAAGCGACCGCTTCGAGAGCCGACGCCTTGCGCTCGGCAAGCGGCAGGACCGGGCCCGTCAGGGCTTCGGTGTGGCACATGGGATCATCGGGCTCGCCGGGGCAGCCGCGGGAGATGGTGGCGCGCAGCACCGCGTGGATGCCGTCTGCCGAGCCTGCGACATAGAGATCGCGCATGGCGGCGAAGACGATATCGGGCGTGCCAACGATCAGCGTCGAGATGTCGTCGGTCTCGATCCTGAGCTTTTCGCGATAGGGATCAAGTGCCGGAAGGGCAGACAGGATGACGTCGACGAAACGGTCGGTCATCGGGTAAAGGGAAATTTGTGCGCCAGAAAACATCGCTCGCCTCGCTCCGCTGGTATTATCCAGATCAGCTAAAGAGTTTGAGGCCATGCCAGCCGCATCTCAGCCCCGGCTATACGGAGCACCCCTGTCGTTGGCGCCTTTTAAACACGCGCCGCGCGGCTTGTAAAGCGGCGATCTGACGAGGGGCAAAATTGCGCTCGGCTTTCTTTTTCCTTTCGTTTCTGCCTCTTAAATGATCTATCTGAAAGCATCAGAGCTTCATGGGAGGGGGCAGGGATGAGCGGGTATGTTCTGGCGATCGATCAGGGCACGACATCGACGCGGGCGATCGTGTTCGATGGCGAGATGAAGATCGCAGGCGTGGGGCAGAAAGAGTTCACGCAGATCTATCCGCGCTCGGGATGGGTGGAACATGACCCGGAGGAAATCTGGGATTCCGTGGTCTCGACGATCCACATGGCGCTGCGCGAAGCGAAGGTGAAGGCGACTGATATTGCCGCACTCGGGATCACCAACCAGCGCGAGACCGTCGTCGTCTGGGAACGGGAGACCGGCAAGCCGATCCAGAATGCCATCGTCTGGCAGGACAGGCGCACGGCGAGCTATTGCGAGAACCTGAAGCGCCAGGACCTCGAGAAGATCTTCACCAGGAAGACCGGCCTGATCCTCGATCCGTACTTTTCCGGCACCAAGCTTTCCTGGATGCTCGCCAATGTGAAGGGTGCGCGGGCGCGAGCCGCCAAGGGGGAACTCTGCTTCGGCACGATCGACACGTTCCTGATCTGGCGGCTGACGGGCGGCAAGAGTTTCGTGACCGACGCGACCAATGCCTCGCGCACGCTGATGTATAACATCGCCGAGAACGAATGGGACAAGGACCTGCTGGAGATCCTGCGCGTCCCCGCCGCCATGCTGCCCGAGGTGAAGGACTGCTCGGCGGATTTCGGCATCGTCGAGACATCGATCCTCGGTGCCGAGATCCCGATCCTGGGGGTTGCCGGCGACCAGCAGGCGGCGACGATCGGCCAGGCCTGCTTCGAGCCCGGCATGTTGAAATCCACCTATGGCACCGGTTGCTTCGCGCTCTTGAATACCGGCTCGGACATGGTGCGCTCGAGGAACCGGCTGCTGACGACGATCGCCTACCGGCTGGATGGCGAGACGACATATGCGCTGGAGGGTTCGATCTTCATTGCCGGAGCGGCGGTTCAGTGGCTTCGCGACGGTCTCGGCATCATCGATACGGCCGGAGAGACTGGCAAGCTTGCCGAAAGTGCCGATCCCTCGCAGGAGATCTATCTGGTGCCTGCGTTCACCGGTCTCGGCGCCCCGCACTGGGACCCGAAGGCGCGCGGGGCGATCTTCGGCCTGACGCGCAACAGCGGCCCGGCGGAATTCGCCCGCGCTGCGCTGGAAGCCGTCTGCTACCAGACCCGCGATCTGCTCGATGCGATGCAGAAGGACTGGAAGAACGGCAGTGACGACACGGTGCTGCGCGTCGATGGCGGCATGGTCGCCTCCGACTGGACGATGCAGCGGCTCTCCGACCTGCTCGACGCGCCCGTCGACCGGCCGGTGATCCTGGAGACGACGGCGCTCGGAGCAGCCTGGCTTGCCGGCAGCCGGGCCGGTGTGTGGCCGGATCGCAAGACCTTCTCGGCCAAGTGGAAGCGCAACCGCCGCTTCGAGCCCGACATGGATGAGAAGACCCGTTCCGCCAAGCTCAAGGGGTGGAAGAATGCGGTGAAGCGGACGCTGAGCGATGCCTGATCAGGCCGCCGCCACCGCCCGCTCGCGCCTGACCGGCGGGCTGTAGAGCCAGCTGGCGCCGGAGCGGTCGGCGGCTGCCTTTATTGCCAGCGACAGCGTGATGGCGGTGACGCAGATCAGTGGTGCCGCGAGATAGCCGATCGATGGTGAGGGCTCGACCAGGGTGGCGATCAGTCCGGCGATGCCGGCGACGATCATCACATGGGTGACGTAGACCGGCAGCGTGTTGCGGCCGAAATAGGAAAAGACGTCGCGCAGCGCCTTCAGCCGCGACATCAGCACGGCCATGCCGCACAGCCATGAGAGACCGGCCATCGACGAGGCGAAGGCCCAGAGGCCGGGCTCGATCGGCTGAAGGCGGCTGCGCAGCGCCAGCAGCAGGATGAAGGCGGAAAAGCCACCGGCCGCAAAGGGGAGAGGGCGCTCGGTCAACGTTTCGGCAATCAGCCTGCCATACCAGCAGCCGAAGGCGAAGAAGACGAAATATTGCAGCACATTGCGGTGGGTGAAGAGCTCGATCGGCAGATAGCCGCCGAAGGTGAGGATCGAGAGAACGGTGCCGACGGCGATGACCGGGATGCGCGGCGCCGAGGAGAGCAGCTTGGTGACGGTCATGAAGATCGCCAGCGCCCAGATGAACCAGATGCCGGTATTCGGCGCCCACCACATTTCGATGAGCTGGTAGGGATCCGAACCCTCCGAGGGCACGAGGCCGTTGGCGTGGACATAGCGGAAATAGAGCCAGCGCGCCGTGCTCCAGACGCCGAACAGCCAGACGAAGGTCCAGATCTTCTTCCTGAAGAAATCCGGCCATGTGGCCCGTATCGCCGAAGCGGCGAGAAAACCCGACACCGAGAAGAACAGCGGCATGCGGATCGGAGCCATGATGTTGCTGATCTTGGTGTAGAGGGCCGGGGCCATCTCGTGGAAGTTCAGGTAGAGCAGGGTGTGGTAGACGACCACGAGGATGATCGAGAGGCCCTTGGCGATATCCAGCCATTCGATGCGGGTCTTCTGCCGGTGCATGGTTTCCCCTTCCGATTGTGCGCTGCGGCAGGAACAAACCGTCCAATTGCGTCAGAAACGTGGGCGCGACGTCATTCTTCCATGCGTGCGCGAATGCCGCAGGCGCGTCCCTTGCTTCTTCTGTACTGATCGGTACAATGCCTTCCTATTGGTACAGGAGATATGACAATGACTGCACTTATCCCCCCATTCACGCTTGAAACCGCCACCCAGAAGGTCCGCCTTGCCGAGGACGGCTGGAACAGCCGCAACCCGGAAAAGGTGTCGCTCGCCTACACGTCCGACAGCGCCTGGAGAAATCGCGCCGAGTTTGTCAACGGCCGGCCGGAGATCGTCGCCTTCCTGAGCCGCAAGTGGGCCAAGGAGCTGGATTACCGGCTGATCAAGGAGCTCTGGGCTTTCCGCGAAAACCGCATCGCCGTGCGCTATGCCTATGAATGGCACGACGACAGCGGCAACTGGTTCCGCTCTTATGGCAACGAGAATTGGGAATATGATGCCGATGGCTTGATGCAGCGCCGTTTCGCCTGCATCAACGACATGCCGATCAAGGAATCGGACCGCAAATACCATTGGCCGCTCGGCCGCCGTCCGGATGACCATCCGGGGCTGTCAGAGCTCGGCCTCTAAGGACGCAAGGCTCTGAAAACCGTCTACGAACGCCACGATGTCGTGCCCCTGCTTGCCGAGATCTTCCGGGAACTCGGCTATGAGGGCGCGACGCTCAGCCGGATCACCGAACGCACCGGGATCGGCAAGGGCAGCCTCTATCATTTCTTCCCCGGCGGGAAGGAAGAGATGGCGGCTGCCGTACTCTCCGAGGTCGATCGCTGGTTCGAGGATTTCATCTACGAGCCGCTGCGCCGCGACGAGCCTTCAGTGGCGATCGAGGCGATGTGGCGCGGCGTCGACGATTACTTCCGCTCCGGCGGGCGCATCTGCCTCGTCGGTGCTTTCGCGCTCGATGGGACGCGGGAGCGTTTCAGCGAGGCGATCAACGGTTACTTCCGGCGGTGGGTGGATGCGCTCGTAGGCGCTCTCGTGCGCAGCGGGCTAGAGCAAAGCGCGGCACAGCAGGAGGCGGAGGCTGCGGTTCTCGGTATCCAGGGCGCGCTCGTTCTGTCGCGCGCCCTCGACGATAACGATGTCTTCCGCCGGGCGATTGCCGGGATGAAGACGAGGCTTTCGGCTACTTCTTGAGCCAAGGGCTCTTCGTGCTCCAGAAGATGACGCTGGCGCCGAGATAGTCGTTGGCGAAAGCGGTGAATTCTTCCTTGGTGAAGGGCTTCTTGGTCTGCGGGTTCTTGTAGGTAAGCGTCGGCTCCTGCACCGCCATGCCGACATAGGCGAGCTTGCCCTTGTACTGGTTGAAGAACGGATAGGAGTTCTTCATCTGCGCCTTGCGGTTCGGCACGATATCAGGGCCGCCGAGGCCGATATTGTTCTTCGCGGCGAAGTCGAAGAGACGGCTCATGTATTTGTGGTCGTTTTCCCATTCGCAGGGCCAGAAGTTGACATACTGGACGACCATCGACTTGGCGAAGGCCTTGCGCGCGAAGCCGAGATTTTCCATCTCGCCGGCGAAATAGGCATCGCAGGAGAAATCCTTCGGCTCGTTCTTCGGGTCGAGATCGATCGAGGTTTCCGGCAGGTTGATGCCGTAGACGCGGCCGTCGAACTTGGCTGCAAGCGCCGAGATCAGCGCCTGATAGCGCTCCCGCACCGCCGGGTTCCACTGCTGTGCCACCCAGCCGGAGCCGATGCCCTTGTTCTCGCCGGGATTGTCGAACTGGGGCGCGAGACCGCCGCCATATTCGGCGCCTTCGAGCATGTAGTCGGGGATGTTGCGGGCCTTGGGGCTGAAGAAGCGGTCCTGCACCTGGATGAACAGCCTCTTGTTCAAGCTCTCGGCAATCGCCAGATCCTTCTCGATCGGCGAGAAGTCGTACTCGCCTTTGCCCTTCTCCAGCATCTTCCAGTTATAAACCACCTGCGCGCCGCCGATATCGGCGCGCGACAGCAGGTCCTTGAGGCCGTCGAGCTCACCGGCGCCGGTATAGATGAAATTCTGGGGCGCTGCGGAGGCGGCGGTGGCTGCGCCGGCAAATGCGGCAGCCAGGAACAGGCTTTTGAAAAGATGCATGTTTCGTCCTGAAATATGATGTTGGAAATCCAGCCGCGCGAGAAATCGGAGCCGAAGGTGGCAACTCGATGGCGAAGAGCGGAGCGGCCGATACAATCCCCAATGCTAATTTTGCCCCACGGCTCATTTGTGAAGCGTAATTTTTTGCTGCGCCCTGTCGGATGGCGAGTTACTCCTTCGTCATTGAGGAAGAGGAGTAACAGATGCTTTATGCGATCCTTTGCTATGCCAACGAAGAAACCGTCTTCTCCTGGTCGAAGGAGGAGGAGGATGCCGTCATGGCAAAGCTCTACGCCGTGCAGGAGCCGCTCGCCAAGTCCGGCAAGCTCGGCCCGACCGGGCGGCTGATGCCGACGACCTCGGCCACGACGCTGCGCAAGGGCAAGGAAGAGCCGCTGGTGCTCGACGGCCCGTTTGCAGAGACCAAGGAAGCGCTGCTCGGCTTCTATTGCATCGATTTCGACACGCTGGACGAGGCGATCGCCTTCGCCAAGGAGCTGTCGGCCGTCAATCCGGGCTCGACCTCCTACGAAATCCGGCCCTTCTACGTGTTCCATCCGGGAGATAAAGCCACATGACAGACATTGCCTGGATCGACGTGACGCTGGCTTCTGCCCGGCCGAAGGCGCTGGGCGCGCTGCTTCGCTATTTCCGCGATCTCGATATCGCGGAAGAGGCCTTTCAGGAGGCCTGCCTGCGCGCCATCCGCACCTGGCCGGACAAGGGCCCGCCACGCGATCCGACGGCATGGCTGATCTTCGTTGGCCGCAACAGCGGCATCGACGCGGTGCGCAAGCAGAAGAAGACCCAGGCGCTGCCCGACGAGGAGCTGATTTCCGACACCGAGGACGCCGAGAGCGATATCGCCGACCGGCTGGATGAATCCAACTACCGCGACGACATCCTGCGCCTGCTGTTCATCTGCTGCCATCCGGATCTGCCGGCGACGCAGCAGATCGCGCTCGCCCTGCGCATCGTCTCCGGCCTTACCGTGCAGCAGATCGCCAAGGCGTTTCTCGTCGGCGAAAGCGCCATGGAACAGCGCATCACCCGCGCCAAGGCCCGCGTCGCCAAGGCTGGCGTTCCCTTCGAAACGCCAGGGCCGGAGGAGAGGGCGGAGCGGCTGACCATCGTCTCGACGATAATCTATCTGGTCTTCAACGAGGGCTATTCGCAGGGCGACCCGAAACGCGATGCGGCCGCCTTCGCCGACGAGGCGATCCGCCTCGGGCGGCTGATGCTGCGGATCTTTCCGGCCGAGCCTGAGATCATGGGCCTGCTGGCGCTGATGCTGCTGCAGATCTCGCGGCGCGATGCGCGCTTCGACGGCAATGGCGAGCTGGTTCTTCTCGAGGATCAGGACCGGACGCGCTGGAACCATGCGCTGATCAACGAGGCGCTGAACCTGCTCGACAAGGCGATCCGTCACCGGCAGCCGGGGCCTTATCAGCTGCAGGCGGCGATCGCCGCCATCCATTCCCGCGCCAAGCGCGCCGAGGATACCGATTGGGAAGAGATCGAGATCCTCTATCGTGTGCTGGAGCGGGTGCAGCCATCGCCGGTCATCACGCTCAACCGCGCCGTTGCCGTCTCCAAGCTCAATGGGCCGGAGGAGGCCTTGGCGCTGGTCGATACGCTTGCCGAAAAGCTCGACGGCTATTTCTATTTTCATGGGCTGCGCGGCGGATTGCTGAAGCAGATGGGCGAGGTGCGCCGCGCCCGCGAATCCTTCGACCGGGCGATCGCGCTCGCCAATTCGGCGGCGGAAGCCGCCCATATCCGCCTGCAGCTCGACAAGCTGCAGAACGAGCAAGCGATGCCCGCCGTCAGATAATGTCCGGAAAAATCATCAGGCGATGTCGGAACGGAGGATGCTGCGGCGTCCTTGTAACAGCCTGAGGATAAACAGGTTTGGCTTCAACAGGAGGAATGCCGAAATGACCGCCACGACGCAACACGAACTGGTTCTCGTCCGCGAAATGGATGTGCCGCGCGAGAAGATCTACAAGGCCTGGACCGACGAGAATTCGATCAGGGAATGGTTCGTTCCGCGGCCTTGGAGCATCGCCGAAGCGAAGCTCGACGCACGCCCGGGCGGCTCCAGCTACATCGTCATGCAGGACCCTGACGGCAACAAATATCCGAATTCCGGCGTTTATCTGGAGCTCGTCGAAAACGAAAAGATCGTCTTCACCGATGCCTATACGAGCGCCTGGGTCCCCTCGGAAAAGCCCTTCTTCACCGGCGTCATCCTGCTCGAAGATCTCGGCAACGGCCGCACCAAATACACCGCCAAGGCGCTGCACTGGCGCGCCGAGGACAAGGAAGCCCACGAGAAGATGGGTTTCCACGAAGGCTGGGGCACGGTCGCGGGCCAGCTTGAGGAATATCTGAAGCGCGGCTGACGCACTTCAAGCGGGCGCTGAAGCGGTTTCGATTCCGATTCCGCCGGCGCCCGCAAGCCGTTGAATTTGGATTCGGATTGATGGATGGTCATATATGTAGTAACGTATCTACATTAAGGTGTTTGCCGTGACAGTTATGACCAGCAGGGAATTCAATCAGGATAGCAGCGGCGCTAAGAAGGCCGCAGCCGACGGGCCTGTTTTTATAACTGACCGCGGAAAGCCCTCGCATGTCCTGCTGACCATCGAAGAGTATACGGCTCTAAAAAAAACAAAGCCGAGCATTGTCGATTTGCTGTCCATGCATGATGTTGCCGACATCGAGTTCGATCCGCCAAAGCTCGATGAGCTGGGCGCCAAACCTGTCGACTTTTCCTGATGTATCTTCTTGATACCAATGTTGTTTCCGAGATAAAGAAAGCCGGAAGCGGAAGAGAGAATATCGATGTCGTCAATTGGGTTCGCGGTGTTGCGGATGAGCTGCTCTATCTGTCTGCAATAACTCTTTTCGAACTTGAGGTTGGCGCTTTGCAGGTCGCACGCCGGGATCCTCGCCAGGGGCAGGCGCTTCGAGCGTGGATTGATGGTGGCGTTCGCCAAGCTTTCAGGGGGCGAATACTTTCGGCAGGCGAGGGAGTGGCGTTGCGGGCGGCGGCATTCAATGTCCCCAACCCAAAGCCGATGCATGATGCATTCATTGGTGCCACTGCCGCAGAGCATGGATTGTCGCTTGTGACCCGCAATGTCCGCGATTTCCAGGGCATGGGAGTCCAGATCATCAATCCCTGGGATCTCACGGCCTAACCCACCCATCAACTTTATCGAACGATCCGTTCCAGAATTTCCGTTTGCCCGGGGGCTTGCCGATCCTTATCTGAGAGGCAAGTTCAATAGGATGCCGATGATGGAACTGGGCCTTTATACTTTTGCCGACGTCAATCCCAACCCGGGCCGCAGCAAGGGCGCGGAAGGGGCGGAGCGGTTGAAGCATCTGATCGAGGAAATCGAGCTCGCCGATCAGGTCGGCCTCGATGTCTTCGGGCTTGGCGAACATCACCGCCCCGATTATGCTGCTTCGGTTCCCGCCATGGCGCTGGCCGCGGCTGCGGTGAAGACCAAGAACATCCGGCTGACGAGCGCGGTCACCGTGCTGTCGTCGGATGATCCGGTGCGCGTCTTCCAGCAGTTCGCGACGCTCGATCTCATCTCCAACGGCCGTGCCGAGATCATGGCCGGGCGCGGCTCCTTCATCGAGTCCTTCCCGCTCTTTGGCTACAATCTCGAAGATTACGATCAGCTGTTCGAAGAGAAGCTCGATCTCCTGATGGCGCTGCGCGAGGGCGAAGTGGTCAACTGGAAGGGCGAGCTTCGGGCGCCGATCAATGGCCGCGGCGTCTATCCGCGCCCGCTGCAGGATCCGCTGCCGCTCTGGATCGCCGTCGGCGGCACGCCGCAATCGGTGGCGCGGGCCGGTGCGATGGGTCTGCCGGTGGCGCTGGCGATCATCGGCGGGGAATATCCGCGCTTTGCGCCGCTCCTTGAGCTCTATCGCGAGGCAGCCCGCCGGGCAGGGCAGGATGCCTCGAAGCTGAAGACCAGCATCAACGTCCACGGCTTCATTGCCGATACGACGGAAGCGGCCGCCGACCAGTTCTACGGGCCGCAGGCCGAAGTGATGAACCGCATTGGCCGCGAGCGCGGCTGGGGACCGACGAACCGGGCGCATTTCGACATGGCGCGCGGGCCGACCGGCAATCTCTTCCTCGGCGATCCGGAACTCGTGGCCGAGAAGATCGTTGCGGCTCACAAGGTCTTCAGGAACGACCGTTTCCTGCTGCAGATGGCGATCGGCCTGATGCCGCACGATCAGATCATGCGCGGCATCGAGCTTTACGGCACGAAAGTCGCGCCGCTTGTCAGAAAGGCATTGACTGGGGCGGGCGAAGGGGCGAAAGCCACGGCCTGAACCCGCAAGGCCAGCCGCCTTGGCGGCAGCCGGGATGAACGATGGTAATCGAGAACGACGACGAACTGGAAAAGCTGAAGGAAATAGGACGGATCTGCGCCAACGCGATCCAGGTGATGTCTGCAGCGCTGGAGCCGGGGATCACTACACTCGAGCTCGATCAGATCGGCCGCAAGGTGCTTGAGGATGCCGGCGCGCGTTCGGCGCCGGAATTCTGCTACCAGTTTCCGGGTGCGACCTGCATCAGCGTCAACGAGGAAATCGCCCACGGCATTCCCGGCCCGCGGGTGATCCGCCCCGGCGATCTCGTCAATATCGATGTTTCGGCCGAGAAGAACGGCTTCTTTGCCGATACCGGCGCCTCCTTCACCGTGCCGCCCGTCAAGCCGAAGATCGAGCGGCTTTGCCGCGATGGCAAGCGGGCGCTGTTCGTCGGTCTCAACCAGATCAAGGCGGGCGAGCCGCTCGCCAAGATCGGCAATGCCGTCGGCGCCTTTGCGGCGAAGAACCGCTATACACTGGTTGCCAATCTGGCGAGCCACGGCGTCGGCCGTTCGCTGCATGAGGAACCAGGCGAGCTCTCGACCTGGCCGGATCCTTCCGAAAAGCGGATTATGACCGAAGGCCTGGTCTTCACCGTCGAACCCTTCCTGTCGCTCGGCGCCACCTGGGCCGAAGGCGGCGACGATGCCTGGACGCTCTATGCCGATCCGCAGGCGCCGACCGTGCAATACGAACATACCGTCGTTGCCACCCGCAACGGGCCGCTGATCTTGACGCTGCCGGATCTGGCGGCTTAAGAGCTTCATCCTTTCGGCGGCCGGGCTCCGCCTCTACCCGTCCTTTCGTCCGAATATCCGGCGGCCTACCGCCTATGGCCAGTTAGCGGGCGCAGCAATTCCGGGCTACCGCTTGGTATCCGGCTCCATTCTCTTGTCCGCCGGTCTTCATGGAGGTCGGCGGAATGCTCGAGAGGGATGGCAGCAGTGCCAAGGCGATGCAGCACAATTACCGGCCGGATATCGACGGATTGCGGGCGGTTGCCGTTCTCTCCGTGGTCATCTTCCATGCCTTTCCGACCTGGCTGCCCGGCGGCCTTGTCGGCGTCGATATCTTCTTCGTCATCTCCGGTTATCTGATCAGCGGCCATATCCTGCAGCAGCTGCACGACAACAAGTTCTCGATCTTCGATTTCTACAGCCGCCGCATCCGCCGCATCTTTCCGGCGCTGATCCTGGTGCTGCTCTTCTGTCTGGCGGTCGGCGCGGTGGCGCTCTCGGCGGCCGATAACAGGGAGCTTGGCGAGCATGTTGCCGGTGGGGCGGGCTTCGTTGCCAATCTGCTCTTCTGGTTCGAGGTCGGCAGCACCAAGGATGGCGGCATTTCCAATCCGCTTCTGCATCTCTGGTCGCTCGGCGTCGAGGAGCAGTTCTACATCGTCTGGCCGCTCGCCGCCTGGATCGCCTGGCGGCGCGGCATGAGCGTCATCAAGACGATCGCGGTGGTGGCGCTGGTGTCGATGATCTTCAATCTCGTCATCGTCTATATCGACCGGACGACGGCCTTTTATCTGCCGGTGACGCGCTTCTGGGAACTGCTGGCCGGTGCTGCGCTCGCAGAGCTGGAGCGCTCCCATGGCGGCCTGTCGCGGCCGGCGGCGAACCTTGCGGCAATCGCCGGTATCGTGCTGCTGGTGCTGAGCTTTGCGCTGATCCGGGAAAAGCAGGCCTTTCCAGGTATTATCGCGGCGGCGCCAGTTCTCGGTGCGGTGCTCGTCATCGCTGCGGGGCGGACGGCGGCATTCAAGAACCTGGTCTTCAGCAACCGCATTGCTGTGGCGATCGGGCTGATCAGCTATCCGCTCTATCTTTGGCATTGGCCACTTCTGTCCTTCGGCTACATCATCGGCCACGACACGCCGGCGAAGGAGGTGCGTTTCGCATTGCTGGCGGCGAGCGTGGTGCTGGCGGCGCTGACCTACATGATCATCGAGAAGCCCATCCGCTTCGGGCGTTTCCGGAAATCGGCGGTGGCCGTGCCGCTGTTTGCGATCATGACCTTCATCGGCGCGGCAGGCTATTGGGTATCGGAGCAGGCGCAGCACGCGCTGCCGCGCGACGTGGCGCAGGTGGGTGTGCCGGTCGCCGAAAATGCGGCGCCGCTGCAAAAAGAAGGCCGCCACGTGATACGTGACGGCCGTTCGCTCTGACGGTTGCGGATCATCAGATCTGGGGCTTGCCGCCCTGCAGGATCTCCATCGCGGCGCGCTCCAGGATGCCGGAGATACGGGCGGCTTCCTCAGCCGACCAGGGATGACGCATGCGCAGGGCCGAGCGCAGCAACTGGCGGGCTGCGCGCACGTCGCGGTCGTCGCGCATGAATTCCTCGTCTTCCTCTTCACGGCGGCGGCCGTGCTGTTCGGGATCGAACATGCGGTTGACGAAGGCCATCTTCTCGCCGACGCGCTCGAGCTTGCTGAAAATGCCGTCGATCATGGCGCGGTTCTCCTCGACCTTGCGCTTGCCGCTTTCGGTGATCTTGTAGAGCTTCTTGGTGCCCTCAGCCTCGACTTCGGTCAGGCCGGTTTCTTCGAGATAGGTGAGCGCCGGATAGATGACGCCCGGGCTCGGCACGTAGAAGCCGCCGGAGCGCTCTTCCAGAACCTTGATCAGTTCGTAGCCGTGGCGCGGCTGTTCGTTCAGCAATGCCAGAAGCACGATCTGCAGATCGCCGGCCGAAAACTTCCGGCCCATTCCCATGCGGATCGCGTCGCCGAACATGCCGCCGCCACCGCCTCTAAAGCCTCTCATAGCTTCTTCCTTTCATCGTTAATCATATCGAATGCTATGTCGTAAAACATATATCGTAAGATATGACGTTTCAAGAGGCGGCTTAGAATTTCCGGAATTGAACCGATCGATCAGAATTTCTTGTTTGCGGTGCAGCAAGGGGCGGGCGATAAGCGCATCATGTTGGCACGCAATGAGAATGAGCCAGTCAGTCTAGTCCGCACGGCCCTTGCCGGAATGATCGCCATGGCCGCTGCCATGGGCTTCGGGCGCTTCTCCTACACACCGATCCTGCCGGGCATGATGAGCGGCGTTCCGCTCTCGGCCTCCGACGCCGGGTTCATCGCCTCGGCGAATTTCGTCGGCTATCTCGCGGGCGCCGTGCTGGCTGCCTATGGCTGGGCGGCAGGGCGGGAGAGGGCGGTGGCGCTCGCTGCGCTGGCGGCCAACGCGCTGCTTCTCGCGGCGATGGCGGCGACCACATCCGTTCCCGTCTTTGCGGTGATCCGCTTCTTGGCGGGGCTCGCAAGCGCCTTTTCGATGGTCTTCACCTCGTCGATCGTGCTTAGCCACGGGGCGGCGGCCGGCAACGACCATGTCCAGTCGGCGCATTTCGGCGGACCGGGCGCGGGTATCGCGCTGTCGTCGCTGATGGTGCTGCTGATCGGCATCGCCTTTCCCGATGCGGGCGGCTGGCGGGCGGACTGGATCGGCGGGGCGCTGTTTTCGGCACTCGGTCTTGCCGCGGCCTGGGCATTGCTGCCGGCGGGACCCGCGGCGGCGGCGCGCAAGGGGCCGGAACCGGCCATCGCCTGGACACCGCCGATGCTCCTCGTGACGCTCTCCTACGGCATTTTCGGCTTCGGCTATGTCATCACCGCCACCTTCCTCGTGGCGATCGCCCGCATGGATGCGGCGGGCGCCTTCGTCGAATTTCTCTGCTGGTTCATTGCAGGCGTCACCGCCGCGGTGGCGCTCTTTGCCTGGAAGCCGTTCGTGCGCATTCTCGGGCTCGGTGGCGTCTACGTCGCGGCTGTCGTCATCGAGGTTGCCGGTGTGCTCGCGACCGTCATGCTGCCGCATTCGCTGGCGCCGCTGATCGGTGGAGCACTGTTCGGCGCCACCTTCCTGGCGATCACCGCCTACGGCCTGCAGATCGGCCGCAAGCTTTCGCCGGAAAGCCCCAGGCGCGTCATGGCGCTGATGACGGCTGCCTTCGGTCTCGGCCAGATCGTCGGGCCGCTGGTGGCAGGCTGGGTGGCTGAGGGTACCGGAAGCTTCACGCTGCCCACCTATATCGCCGCCGCCGCCCTCGGCGTCTGCGCGCTCCTCGTGCTGCCGGTCATCAAGAAACTGGGATAAGCCGTTACAAATACGTAAGAATGGCCCCCGGCCATTGCTGCCTTCTTCGAACTGCCTTAATTTCCCGCACAATCAGTGCTGTCAAAGCAAATGCCGACTCTGTTCAAGAAAGCCGCGCAAACGTGTTCGTCTCCTATTTCCCGAAGCCGAAACTCTTCTTCACATCCGCTATTGTTTGGGCGCTGATCGGCGTTCTTCTCTGGTATTTCGGAGGCTCCAGCCTCGGCGCCGCAATAGGCCTCCCGCCGCTGCCGGCGGGGGAGGAGGCGGTGATCGGCGTTTCCGTCTTCTGGTCGAAGCCGTTCCTTTGGTTCTACATCTATTACGTCGCCTTCGTTGCCATTTTCGCGGGTTTCTGGTTCACCTACAGCCCGCATCGCTGGCAGATGTGGTCTGTGCTCGGCTCGGCGCTAATCATCTTCAACACCTATTTCTCGGTGCAGGTCAGCGTGGCGATCAATGCCTGGTATGGTCCGTTCTACGATATGATCCAACGGGCGCTGGCGCGGCAAGAGCCGATCCCTACAGCGGCTGACCTCTATTGGGGCATGACGGGCTTTGCCGGTATCGCCTTCGTCGCCATCACCGTCGGCGTGCTGAACCTGTTCTTCGTCAGCCACTATATCTTCCGCTGGCGCACGGCGATGAACGAATTCTACATGTCTTACTGGCCGAAGCTGCGGCATATCGAAGGTGCTTCGCAGCGTGTTCAGGAAGATACGATGCGCTTTTCGACCACGGTCGAAAGCCTCGGCGTCAACCTCGTCAGCTCGATCATGACGCTGATCGCGTTCCTGCCGGTGCTCTTCAAGTTCTCCAGCACGGTCACTGAACTGCCGATCATCGGTGAGGTGCCGCATGCGCTTGTCTGGGCGGCGATATGCTGGTCTCTGTTCGGCACGGTGTTTCTGGCTGCTGTCGGTATCAAGCTGCCGGGCCTCGAATTCCGCAACCAGCGCGTCGAAGCTGCCTACCGTAAGGAACTCGTCTATGGCGAAGACCATGATGAACGAGCCGATCCGATCACCGTGGCGCAGCTCTTCGCAAACGTCCGGCGCAACTACTTCCGCCTCTATTTCCACTACATGTATTTCAATGTTGCCCGCATTTTCTATCTGCAGGCAGACAACCTGTTCGGCACCTTCGTCCTCGTGCCGTCGATCGTGGCGGGCAAGTTGACGCTCGGCGTCATGAGCCAGATCCAGAATGTCTTCGGCCAGGTGCGGGAATCGTTCCAGTATCTCGTCAATTCGTGGACGACGATTGTGGAACTGCTCTCGATCTACAAGCGTCTTCGCACGTTTGAATCAGCCATCGACGGCGAACCGCTGCCGAGCATCGATCAGCGGTATCTGGACCGTGAGGCGGGGGTCGTCCATCAGGACGGCTGACGCCCGGGTCATTGAAGGTTCTGAGCGAGCGGCCCCCTCATCCGCCCTTCGGGCACCTTCTCCCCGGTGGGGAGAAGGGAACGAGCGTCGAACGCTCGCTTCCTCGCGACTTTAGTTCTTGGGGATGCCGGTGCCCAACATCCCTTCTCCCCAGCGGGGAGAAGGTGCCCGAAGGGCGGATGAGGGGGCGGCTTGTTCAAGCGGCCAATCTTTTATTGCTGCCGGACGTCTTACAGCGCCGAATTATCCTGCTGCTTCAGCTTGCCCCTGGCCTCGATCATCGGGATCGCCTCCGAATAGCTGACGCAGGCGACGTCGGCTCTATGGCAGACGTCGCTGACCAGCCGGTCGAGGGCTCGCCAGTAGGCGCCGCCGTTCATTTCGACGAAGTGGAAGCCAAGCTGCAGCGGGATGCGGTCGCCCGCATATTGCTTGTCGAAAGCTTCCTTGAAGGCGGCGTAGGAGCGTTCCTCGAAGGTCTTGCTGTCTGCTGCGTCTTCCTCGCCCTTGGAGTGGCGCACGAAGAGATTGTAGTCCATGCCGATGATCGGGCGGTCCTTGGGGCCCTCGGGGATCAGCGGCAGGCCGAAGCGGATGACGCCGTCTTCGACGACGGGCATGGCCGGTCCCTTGGTGACGAGGCTGGCGTCATAGGTGAAGCCGGCCTTTTTCTCCGCGGCGATCATGTCGCTGCCTTCGCTCGCCGAAAGGTAGGGGGCGCGAAAACCCTTGATGCCGTGCTCGACGAGATCCTGCCAGCCATCGGGCTCGGCGAGGCCGACGCCTTTCCAGGCGTTCTTCAGCGTCGCCTTGAAGGTCGCATATTCTTCAGACCAGTCGGCCGTACTCCACTGCCGGCCGTCGAAATGGCCGCAGGCATGGCTCGAGATATCGTGCCCCTCGAGATGGGCATGCCAGATATTGCCGAGGCGTTCGCGGATCTCGTCGTCGCTCTGGGCGAAGCCGACATTGGATTTTCCGCGTTTCTGATGAGGCGCTTGATAGGCTTTCTTCGCATCCTGATTCATCAGGAAGGTGCAGGACAGGAAATAGGTGAAATGCGCGCCGTTGCGGGCCGCCATTTCGCGGCTCTTCTGCCAGAGCGCGTTGTCATGGGCGCCGTCGAAGGAAATGATGACGAGTTGCTTCGGCTGATCGGCCGCCGAAGCGGCAGCGGGCAGGGCAACGGAAAGGGCGAGACAGGCAGAGGAAATGGAACGAAACATGGGCACCGCGACAATTTGTTTGCGGCTTTCCTGTTACAGAATTGCGGCGAAGCTGCGGTCTCGCTGGCATTTTTCCCGCCCAGCCGGTATCGAACATTGTTAGTTATCGATCAGGAATATCATCATGGCTTTGCTTGCCTTAAGTCTTGTTCTCTTTCTCGGCCTTCATCTTATCCGCGTCGTGGTGCCGGGGTTCCGGTTGGCGATGATCGACAAGTTCGGCAAGCCGGTCTGGATCGCCTTCCATTCGGTCGCCAGCATCCTGACGCTCGTGTTCGTCGCCTATGCCTTCGCCGCCGCCCGCAGCGAGCCGATCGGCATGCTCTACAATCCGCCGGCCGGCATGGCGCATTTGACGGTGACGCTGATGCTGATCGCCGTCATCTGTTTCGTCGCCGGCTTCCTGCCGGCGGGCCATATCAGATCGAAGGCCAAGCACCCGGTGGTGCTTTCGGTGAAGATCTGGGCGCTGGCGCATCTCTTCTCGAATGGCGAGGCCTATTCGGTGCTGCTGTTTGCCGCTTTCCTCGCCTGGGGCGTCATCCTGCGCATCTCGCTGAAGCGCCGTCTGCGCCGCGGCGAGATCACGCTGCCGGTCTTCGTTTCGGCGAAATACGACCTCTATGCCGTCGTCATCGGCGTCATCGTCTGGGCACTAATGATCTGGCGCGTGCATGAATGGCTGATCGGCGTCGCGCCGCTGCCGATGCTCGCTTCCTGAGGAATCTCAGATATCCCCCTTACATCGGCCGCAAAATGGAGTAGAAGGCCCAACAATATGCGAAAACGCATGAATTGGGCTTTCCCTGCCGGAGACGAGAATGGCATTCAACGACGACAGCTTCATTCGTGAAGTCAATGAGGAACTGCGTTCCGACCAGATGAAGGGCGCATGGCGCCGCTTTGGCCGCTACCTGATCGCGCTCGCCGTCCTGATCGTTCTCGGCACCGTCGGCTTCAAGGTCTACCAGTACTGGGATGACAATGCGTCTTCCAGCACCGGCGACCAGTTCCTGGCGGCGATGAAGCTCGCCGACGAGAACAAGAATGACGAGGCGCTCGCCGCTCTCGACAAGCTGGAAAAGGAAGGCCACGGCGCCTATCCGGTTCTCGCCCGCATGCGCGCAGCCACGGTGCTCGCCGCCAAGGGCGACAATGCCGGTGCCGTTGCCGCTTTCCAGACGATCGGCAAGGACCAGTCGGTTCCGGAAGCCGTCCGCAATGCTGCCAAGCTGCGCGCCGGCTGGATGCTGATCGATACCGGCACCTATGACCAGGTCGTTGCCGAGCTGGAAGAGATGGCAATCCCCGCCAACGCCTTCCGTCATTCGGCCCGCGAAGCGCTCGGCATTGCCGCCTACAAGGCCGGCAATATGGCGCAGGCCCGCACCTGGTTCACCCAGATCACCGAAGATGCCGCGAGCCCGCGCAATGTTGCCAACCGCGCGCAGATGATGCTTGATAACATCACTGCGTCTGGCAAGGCGCCTGCCGCACAGGGCTGAGTTTAAGGAAACCTGATGAGCTTTACGGTCGCCATCGTCGGTCGCCCGAATGTCGGCAAGTCGACGCTTTTCAACCGCCTGGTCGGGAAGAAGCTGGCGCTTGTCGATGACACGCCAGGCGTTACCCGCGACCGCCGTCCGGGCGACGCGCGGCTGATGGGTCTCAATTTCACGATCATCGATACCGCCGGTCTCGAGGAGGCCGACGAGGAGAGCCTGCAGGGCCGCATGCGCGCGCAGACGGAAGCAGCGATCGACGAGGCGGATCTTTCGCTCTTCGTCGTCGACGCCAAAACCGGCTTAACGCCCGTCGACAAGGACCTGGCGGAGATGCTGCGCCGTCGCGGCAAGCCGGTCGTGCTCGTCGCCAACAAGTCCGAAGCGCGCGGTTCCGACGGCGGCTTCTATGACGCCTTCACGCTCGGCCTCGGTGAACCGACGCCGATCTCGGCCGAACACGGGCAGGGCATGCTCGATCTGCGCGACGCCATCGTCGAGGCGATCGGCAAGGACCGCGCCTATCCGCCGAAGGAAGACGTGGCCGAAACCAATGTCGACATCCGCCACGAGCTGGAAGAAGACGAGGATTACGAGCCGGAATACGACGACACGAAGCCGCTACGGGTGGCGATCGTCGGCCGTCCGAATGCCGGCAAGTCGACCCTGATCAACCGCTTCCTCGGCGAGGACCGTCTTCTGACCGGGCCGGAAGCGGGCATCACCCGCGATTCCATCTCGGTCGAGTGGGACTGGCGCGGCCGCACCATCAAGATGTTCGATACGGCCGGCATGCGCCGCAAGGCAAAGGTCATCGAAAAGCTCGAGAAGCTTTCGGTCGCCGATACGCTGCGCGCCATCCGCTTTGCCGAACTCGTGGTCATCGTCTTCGATGCGACGATCCCGTTCGAGAAGCAGGACCTGCACATCGTCGATCTGGTGCTGCGCGAGGGACGCGCTGCCGTTCTCGCCTTCAACAAGTGGGACATGATCGAGGATCAGCAGGCCGTGCTTGCCGATCTGCGCGAAAAGACCGACCGGCTGCTGCCGCAGGCTCGCGGCATCCGCGCAGTGCCGATCTCCGGCCAGACCGGCCGCGGCCTCGATAAGCTGATGCAGTCGATCATCGACACCGACAAGGTGTGGAACAAGCGCATCTCGACCGCCAAGCTCAACCGCTGGCTCGAGCAGCAGCAGGTCCAGCATCCGCCGCCCGCCGTCTCTGGCCGCCGCCTGAAGCTCAAGTATATGACGCAGGTCAAGGCCCGCCCGCCGGCCTTCATGATCTCCTGCACGCGCTCCGACGCGCTGCCGGAATCCTACACGCGCTACCTGATCAACAGCCTGCGCGTCGACTTCGACATGCCGAGCGTGCCGATCCGCATTCACTACCGCGAGAAGGAAAACCCCTTCGAGGGGAAGAAGCGGCGGACTTAGGGTCCGCCGTCAGGCCGCACTCTTGTTCAGTGCATCCCTCAGCGCAATGATCTCGGCCCGTAGCCGTTTCAGCTGATCGAATTCGCTGCCGGTCGCATCGACGATGCAGTTCGGCACCGTTGCCGCCTTGGTTTTCAAGGCCTTGCCCTCATCGCTGAGCCTGATGACGACGACGCGTTCGTCTTCCTTGCTGCGCTCGCGGCGGATGAGGCCGGCGGCTTCCAGGCGCTTCAACAGCGGCGTCAGCGTGCTCGATTCCAGAAACAGCTTGTCGCCGATACCGCCGACGGTTTGGCCGTCTTCTTCCCATAGCGTCACCATGACCAGATATTGCGGGTAGGTCAGGCCGAGCTCGTCGAGCAGGGGCTTATAGACGCGGTTCATCGCGTGGTTTGCCGTGTACATGGCAAAGCAGATGAAATTTTCGAGTTTCAGGTCGTCACTCATGTGGGCATCTCCAGAACCGGATGAATTTATATCGCGCGATAACTAATCGCAAGCGCTTATTTCGCATGCCGGCTATGCGTCAATTTTGATTGTGAGATAAATAATCGTGCGCGATATAAAAGCCGTGTTCACGACGAACCGCAACCGAAGAGGACAAGACGATGTCGATCATCAAGACCGCACTTTCCGCAGCAACCATCCTGGCAGCCACGACGCTCGGCGCCGCTGCCGACCCGGTTCTGGAACCGGCGACCCAGAAGTTCATCGATGCACTGGCGGGCTCCAAGCCGATCTACACACTCTCGCCCGCCGATGCCCGCAACGTGCTGGCCGGCGCTCAGAAAGGTGACGTCAAGAAGCTCGCGGCACAGGAAGAGAACCTGACGATCAAGGCTGGTCCGACCGGCGAGATCAAGCTGCGTATCGTGCGTCCTGCCCATGCCAAGGGCACGCTGCCTGTCGTGATGTATTTCCACGGCGGCGGCTGGGTGCTCGGCGACGCCGATACGCATGACCGGCTGGTCCGCGAGATCGCCAATGGCGCCGATGCCGCTGTTGTCTTCGTCGATTACGAGCGGTCGCCCGAGGCCCGCTATCCCATCGCCATCGAGCAGGCCTATGCGGCGACCAAATATGTCGCCGAGCATGCCAAGCAGTTCAAGGTTGATGCCAGCCGCCTGGCAGTCGCAGGTGACAGCGTTGGCGGCAACATGACGGCTGCGGTGACGCTGATGGCCAAGGAACGCGGTGGTCCTGCCATCGATCAGCAGGTGATGTTCTATCCGGTGACCGACGCCAATTTCGACACCGGCTCCTACAATCAGTTCGCCAATGGTCCGTGGCTCACCAAGGATGCGATGAAGTGGTTCTGGAACGCCTATCTGCCTGATGAAGCCAAGCGCAAGGAGCCGACCGCTTCGCCGCTGCAGGCTTCGCTCGAGCAGCTGAACGGCCTGCCGCCGGCACTGATTGTCACCGATGAGAACGACGTGCTGCGCGACGAGGGCGAGGCCTATGGCCGCAAGCTCAGCCAGGCAGGCGTCAGGGTCACGTCGGTCCGCTTCAACGGCACCATCCATGACTTCGTATTGCTGAACGCCATCAGCGAAACACCCGCCGTGCGCGGTGCGATCAAGCTTGCCAGCGATACGCTGCGGGCAGCGCTGCACCAGTAAGCGGCATCAGGCGCCAGATTTCATCGGGCCGGCGGCATCGCCGGCCTTTCTGCGTGGCAGCGTCTTGGCATATTGCCAGGCGCGCTTCCATTTCGGGGCGATGACGCCGTTGGCGGCGCGAATGTTGTTGATGAACTGCTGCGTCGCCGCTTCCCAGGAATAGGTGAGCGCCAGTTCGCGGGCCTTGTCACGCGAAGCGGAAAGGGCTGCAAGGCAGGCGGCGCGCAGGTCCTCGTCCAATGCGCCGACTTCGCCTTCGTCGCCGATAATGTCGAGCGGGCCGGTGACCGGGTAAGCCGCGACCGGAACTCCGGATGCCAGCGCCTCCAGAATCGTGTTGCCGAAAGTGTCGGTCAACGACGGGAAGACGAAGACGTCGGCCTGGGCGTAGATATCGGCCAGTTCAGTGCCGAATTTCAAACCGGTGAAGAGCACGTCGGGATAGCGCTTCGCAAGCTCGGCGCGCGCCGGGCCATCACCGACGACGACCTTTGAGCCGGGGAGATCGAGATCGAGGAAGGCCGGGAGGTTCTTTTCGAGCGCAACGCGGCCGACGGTCATGAAGACGGGGCGCTGCAGGCCGAAGGGCTTTTCCTCGAGTTCGGCCGGATGGAACTGCGAGGCATCGATGCCGCGGCTCCAGGGCATCAGGTTGCGGATGCCTTTTTCCGAGAGTTCGCGCGCCAGGCTCGGCGTTGCTACCATGCAACCGGCGCCGGAATTGTGGAACCATTTGACGAAAGCATAGAGCCAGCTCTTCGGCAACGGCAGGCGGGCCGAGACATATTCCGGGAAGCGGGTGTGATAGCTGGTGGAGAAGGGCATGCGGTTCTTCAGGCACCAGCGCCGGGCGGTCAGCCCGAGCGGGCCTTCAGTGGCGATGTGGACATAGGACGGCTTGTGTTTCTCGATCTCGCGGGCGACGCGGCGGTAGCTGGTGATCGACAGGCGAATCTCGGGATAGGTCGGGCAGGGAATGCTGTTGAACCGCTCCGGCGTCACCATCGACACATCGACGCCCATCCGGGCGAGCTCGCGATTGGTGTTCTCGATCGAGCGCACGACGCCATTGACCTGCGGATGCCAGGCATCGGTGACGATGACAAGCCGCTCAGGCACCGCGCCCGGGGCGGCATTCGCCCAGCTCTCGCCAGTCAGGCTCTTCGAAGGATGTTGAAGCATATCCCGTTTCCATCCAGGCCGCCGGCTTCGGCGGACACGACCCCAGGCGGGACAGCAAGCCGATTCCCGCGTGCCTCCTATTTTGAGGCCTCTCCGTGATGGATTTATTACAGGGCTGTGGACGTGCTCTGTCAGAGCCCGAGCTTGTTCTTCGGCACCAGCGCGCCGTGCTCGCTGACGACGCGGGCGGCGACTTTGGCGGCGAAGCGGGCGCTTTGTTCGGCGTCTTTGGTTTCCAGGTATTTGGCCAGGAACGAGCCGTTGAAGCTGTCGCCGGCGCTGGTCGTGTCGACGACGGTCTCGACCTTTTCGGCGGGGACGAGCGAGCGATTGCCTTCGAAATCGAGGGTCGCGCCGTCGGCGCCGTTCTTGACGACGATGTTGGGGGCGCCGAGGGCGCGGTAGCGCTGGATTGTCGCCTCGATCGAATCGTCGCCGAAATGCGAGGCTTCGTCGTCGAAGCTCGGCATCACCAGTGTCGAGGAGCGGGCGCCCTCGCTGATGACGGTATGCATCACGTCATAGCTCGACCACAGGCGCGGGCGGATGTTCGGATCGAAGACCACGAACTTTCCGGCGGCCTTGGCGCGGCGGGTTTCGGCGAGCAGGGTGTCGACGTCCTCGCGCGGCAGGATGGCAAGCGTGATGCCGGAGAAATAGACGACATCGGAGGCTTCGACCGCCTCGCGCAGATAATCGGGATCGGCGGCGAGCTGCTTGGCGGCGGAGCTGTCGCGCCAGTAGCTGAAGGAGCGCTCGCCGTTCCTCAGGTTGATCATATAAAGGCCGGGCGCCTTGCCCTTGATGCGGCGGATATAGGAGGTGCCGATGCCGTGGCTGTCGAAGAAGGCGGCCATCTCGTCGGACATGGCGTCATCGCCGAGTGCGGTGAAATAATCGACGGTCCAGGAGGAGGGCATGCAGGCGCGGGCATACCAGGCGGTGTTCAGCGTATCGCCGGCAAAGCCCTTTCTCAGCAGGCCGTCACCGGCCTGCGACAGCTCCACCATGCATTCACCGATCGAAAGAAAGCGTCCGCTCAAATCAGCCTCCCGGAAATCTCAAGCGTCTGCTGCTTACGCGCAGCGGACCGGGGTGGCAAGCCATCCCTGGGGTGGCAAGCGCACAGAACGCGCAAACGGCCCGCTTTGAGCGGGCCGTCCGTATTCTCTCGCATCTTCTCGGGGCTTAGCCGATTTCCGGGCAGCCGCGGCGGTTGGCGAAGGTGATGCGGTCCGGGCCGCCGCGCGTCCAGCCGCGGACGGTGACGCTGCGATCGGTGACGCGGACCACTTCGGCGCGGCGGAAGCCGGCGTCGCGGGCGGCGTAGACGGCTTCGCGCGGGCTGCAGCCGCGGCGGAAATCACGGTCGCCATAGCGGTCGCGATCCCTGTCACGGTCGTAGATGCGCACACCATCGGGGCCGATGCGGAACTGGACGTCCTGCGCCTGCGCAAAGCTGACGGGCAGCGCGACGCTGCCGAGGGTGAGAGCCAGCGCCAGGCCAGCATTGGAGATGAGTTTCAGCATGTTTTCCTCCATTTAGGAGCCCTACCAAGACCCGGAACATGTCGTTTTACGGAGGAGGAACTGCCCCGGAGCGAAAATTGTTCCGCTCCGGGGCATGCACTGGAGCATGCCGCGTGTTGCGCGCAGCAGCCGCCAGGGCGGACGCGATATCAGCGATCCATGTGGTAGCAGGCGGCCGTCTGGTTCGGCCGGACCTGCTCTGTCGGCGGCATTTCCGTGCGACAGATGTCGGTCGCCTTCCAGCAGCGGGGCGAGAAGACGCAGCCCTTCGGCGGGTTCAGCGGCGAGGGCGGATCGCCCTGCAGCAGGATGCGCTTGCGCTGGCGGGCGAGCTTCGGATCCGGGATCGGAGCAGCCGAGAACAGCGCCTGCGTATAGGGATGCGCCGGGTTTTCGAACACCGTGGCGCAATCGCCGGCTTCGACCACCTTGCCGAGATAGAGCACCAGCACGCCATCGGAGATCAAGCGCACGACCGAGAGGTCATGGCTGATGAAGATCAGCGTCAGGCCGAACTCCTTGCGCAGCTTGCGCAGCAGCGTGATGACCTGGCCCTGGATCGACACGTCGAGGGCCGAGACCGGCTCGTCGCAGATGATCAGCTTCGGCTTGGTGACGACGGCGCGGGCAATGCCGATACGCTGCGCCTGGCCGCCCGAAAACTCGTGCGGGTAGCGGTTGATCATTTCCGGCACGAGGCCGACGGCACTCATGATCTCGCGGACGCGCTCCAGGCGCTGGGCCTTGGAGAGCTTCGGCTCGAACACGGTCAGCGGTTCGGCGATGATATCGCCCACCGTCATGCGCGGATCGAGCGAGGCGATCGGATCCTGGAAGATGATCTGCATGTCGCGGCGTGCGGCGCGCATTTCTTCTTCGGAGAGATCGAGCAGGTTGCGGCCCTGCCAGAGGATGCGGCCCTTCTGGGAGGTCAGCAGGCGCAGGATCGAGCGGCCGAGCGTGGACTTGCCACAACCGGATTCGCCGACGATGCCGAGCGTGCGGCCTTCCTTGAGGTCGAAGCTCACATTGTTGACTGCCGTCAGCATGACCGGCGGCTTGAAGAAGCCCTTGGCGGGCAGTTCGAACTGGGTCGTCAGGTTTTCGACCCGGAGCAGGGAACGGTCAGCCATGGATCATCAGCTCCTCGCGGCGCGGGAAGGGGTGGAAGCAGGCGGCGCAATGGCGCGGCGCCAGCGTTTCGAGCGACGGCGGCCGGTCGATGCAATCGTCCTGGACCTGCGAACAGCGCGGCGAGAAATTGCAGCCCTTCGGCAGGTGCTGCAGGTTCGGCGGCCTGCCGGGAATGACGACGAGATCATCGACATCCTGATCCGGACGCGGGATCGAGGCGTGCAGCGCTGCTGTATAGGGATGCGCCGGGTTTTCGAAGAGTTCGTCGACCGGGGCTTCCTCGACGATGCGGCCGGCATACATGACGGCGACGCGATCGGCGAGGCCGGCAACGACGCCGAGATCGTGGGTGATCATCACCAGCGCCGTGTTCATCTCCGAGGTCAGATCGTTGAAGAGATCGAGGATCTGCGCCTGGATGGTGACGTCGAGCGCCGTCGTCGGTTCGTCGGCGATCAACAGCTTCGGTTTGGTCAGCAGCGCCATGGCGATGACGATGCGCTGGCGCATGCCGCCGGAGAGCTCGTGCGGATAGAGGTTGAAGCGCCTGGTCGGATCAGGAATGCCAACACGCTTCAGCATATCGAGCGCCTCAGCGGAAGCCGCACGCGCCGTGTAGCCGCGATGAACCTCAAGCTGTTCCGTCAGTTGCCGGGAAATCCTCAGAGACGGATTCAAGGCGGTCATCGGATCCTGGAAGACCATGGCCATGTCCTTGCCGCGGACATGATCGAGTTCCTTCGGCTTCAGCGCCAGGACGTCCTTGCCCTCGAGCAGGGCCTGGCCGGTGGTGCGGCCGTTCTTGGCGAGCAGGCCCATGACGCCGAGGAAGGTCTGGCTCTTGCCGGAACCGGATTCGCCGACGATCGCGACGCGTTCGCCACGCTTGATCGTCAGGTTCATGCCGGAGACGGCCTTCACCTGTCCGTCGGGGGTCTCGAAGGTGATCGAATAGTCTTTCAGTTCGAGAAGGGTTTCTTGTGGTTGCTGGGACATGTCAGCGATCCTTCGGGTCGAACGCATCGCGCAGGCCATCGCCGATGAACAGCAGGCTGAGCAGCAGGGCGACGAGGAAGCAGGCAGGGAAGATCAACAGCCATGGCATGCTTTCCATGGCGTCTGTGCCTTCCGCAATCAGCGTGCCGAGCGAGGTCAGCGGCTCTTGAACACCGAAGCCGAGATAGGAGAGGAAGCTCTCCGTGGCGATGATTTCGGGGACGGTGAGTGCCGCGAAGATCACGACAGGGCCGATCAGGTTCGGGATGATGTGCTTGATGATGATCTTGAGCGGCCGCTGGCCGGAGGCGCGCGCCGCCTCGATGAACTCGCGGTGCTTGATCGACAGCGTCTGGCCGCGAACGATACGGGCCATGGTCAGCCATTCGAGTGCGCCGATCGCTGCAAAGAGCAGGTAGACGTTGCGGCCGAAGATGACCATCAGCAGGATGACGAAGAGGATGTAGGGGAAGGCGTACATGATGTCGACGAAGCGCATCATGATTGAATCCAGCCTGCCGCCGATATAGCCGGAAATGGCGCCATAGAGCACGCCGATGACGACGGAGACCAGCGTGGCGGTGAAGGCGACGGCAAGCGAGATGCGGGTGCCGTAGAGCACGCGTGCCAGCAAGTCGCGGCCATTCGGGTCGGTGCCGAAATAGTGGCCGGTTTCGAAGGACGGCGGGATGCGGAAGGCTGCCCAATCCGGATCTTCGTAGTTGTAGGGAATGAACCACGGCCCGGCGAAGGCGACGAGGATCAAAAGAACGAGGACGACGATCGAAACGACGGCGGCCTTGTTGCGTGACAGGCGGCGCAGGGCGTCGCGGGTCAGCGAGCGCCCCTCGGGCGCAAGGCCTTCGGCCTCCAGCAGCTCGGCTGCCAGCAATTCGCGTTTGGCAGGATTGAGGATCATCGGTTTCTCACTTTCGGATCGAGCCACGCATAGGCGATGTCGACGAGAAGGTTCAAAAAGACGATCAGCACCATGTAGAAGATGACCGTGCCGAGAACCATGCCGTAGTCGCGATTGAGCGCTGCGTTGATGAAATAGCGGCCGATGCCGGGCAGTCCGAAGACGCTTTCGACAACCAGCGAGCCGGTGAGAAGATAACTGGCCGCCGGGCCGAGATAGGAAACGACGGGCATCATGGCGGGCTTCAGCGCATGGCGCATGATCGTCAGGCGCGGGCCGATGCCCTTAGCCTTGGCGGTGCGGATGTAATTCTGGCCCATCACCTCGATCATCGAACCGCGGGTGATGCGCGAGATGCGCCCCGCATGCGGCAGGGCCAGCACGACGACGGGCAGGACGAGGAATTTCAGCGAGCCGTCACCCCAGCCGCCGACCGGAAGCCAGGCGAGATGGATGCCGAAGACCAGCTGCAGGATCGGCGCGATCAGGAAGTTCGGCAATACGACGCCTACCAGGATCAGGGCGCCCAGAATGTAATCCGGCGTCTTGTTCTGATAGAGCGCCCCAAGACAGCCGACGAAGACGCCGACGATGATGGCGACGAGGAAAGCGGCGGTGCCGATGGTGAAGGTATAGGGCAGGCCGATCATGATCTGCTGCGCGACGGTGAAGTCTTCGCTGGCAAATGACGGGCCGAGGTCGCCTCTCAGGAGGTCGCCCACATAGATGAGGTACTGCTGAACCAGCGGCTTATCCAGATTGTAGTGGACGGCCAGGTTCTTCAGGATCACCGGCGGCAATGGCCTTTCGCCATCGAAGGGGCCGCCGGGGGCAAGGCGCAAAACGAAAAAGCAGGCTGTGACGGCGATCCACAGGACGGGGATCGTCGACAGCAATCGACGGAGTGCATATTTGATCATGATCGTGAACCGGCCCCTTCCGCCAGGAGCGGAAGGGGCCGTTTTCCCTTATTCTTTCATCGACAGCCAGCGGGTGCGGTGGATGTCCTGGACGTTGTCGACGAAGCCCTCGATCTTGGGCGAAACGACGTTCTTGGAAACGTAATAGTAGATCGGCAGCGCGGCGGAATCATCCAGCGCGATCTGCTCGGCCTTCTTGAACATTTCGGCACGCTTGGTGAGATCGGTCTGGGCGTTGCCGTCCTTGATCAGCTTGTCGTATTCCGGGTTCGACCAGCGGCCGTAGTTCATCTGGACGCCGGTGACGAGCAGGTTCAGGAAGTTGTCCGGATCGTTATAGTCGGCGAGCCAGCCGGCACGGCCGATCTGCACTTCGCCGCGCTGCAGCTGGTCGTAATGGACCTTGGTTTCGGCATTGACGAGCTCGACATTGACGCCCAGCGGCTTCCACATGGAGGCGATCGCGACGGCGATGCGCTTGTGGTTGTCGTTGGTGTTGTACTTCAGCTCGGCGGTCAGCGGATGATCCGGGCCGAAGCCTGCTTCCTTGAGCAGCTTCTTGGCTTCCTCGACCTTGTCCTTGTAGGGCATGTCCTTCCAGGAGACGTATGCCGGATCGCCGTAATTCGCCGTGCCCGGCGGAACCCAGGAATAGGCCGGCAGTTCGCCGGTGCCGAGGATCTGCGGGCCGATGACTTCGCGGTTGATCGCCATGGACAGAGCCTGACGGACGCGCTTGTCGCTGAAGGGCGGCTTCTGCGAGTTGATGACGTAGTAGTAGAGACCCGAGAACGGGGCGACATGCGCCTGGCCCGGCAGGTTCTTCTTCATCCACTCGTACTGGTCGGTCGGGAAGTCCGTGAGGATGTCGAATTCGCCGGCGCGGTAGCGCTTCAGCGCGGCTTCCTGGTCTTCGAGAACGAAGAACTTGGCGCCATCGATCTTCAGGTCCTTGGCACCGTAATACTGGTCGTTCTTGACGGTGGTGACGTGCGAACCCGGAACCCATTCGGTCGGCTTGTAGGGACCGTTGGTGACGATGTTGCCGATCTTCACCCAGTCGGCGCCCTTGGCTTCCACCACATGCTTCGGCAGCGGATAGGCCGTGTAGTGCATCAGCGCGTTGATGAAGTAGGGGGTTGGGTTTTCGAGGGTGATCTCGAGGGTCTTGTCGTCGATTGCCTTGACGCCGAGCTGGTTGAGATCGGTGATCTCGCCCTTGTTGATCTTTTCGGCGTTCTTGATGGTGAACTGCAGGTAGGCGTAGTCGGCGGCGTTTTTCGGGTCGACGAGGCGCTGGAAGGCGAAGACGAAGTCTCCGGCCGTTACCGGCTGGCCATCGGACCACTTGATGCCGTCACGAAGCTTGAAGGTGTAGACCTTGCCGTCGTCGGAGACTTTCCAGCTTTCGGCCTGGCCGGGAATCGGATTGTCCTTGGCGTCTTCGGTCACGAGACCTTCGAAAATGTCGCCGGCGATACGGTTTTCCCAGTCGCCGGAGAGCTTCTGCGGGTCGAGCGACGTCGGGTCGCCGCCGTTGTGGATGTTGATCGTGGCCGCGTGGGCCGAGAAAGCCAGCAATGTGCCAAACATTGCGGAGGCTAGAATTTTTTTCGTTATATGGTTCATGGTTGGGCCACCTTTCCAGGCTTTGTCGCCTGTTTTTAGTCATTTGTTCCCGGTTTTGACCTGTTACGTGCAGGTCAACGCGCACCTTATCGCAAAGGTTTGGCGTTGCAACCCCCCTTGCAGAGGGGTCGCTAAGGGTGTGGACAAGCCTATATGCGGCGCGAATTTGCCTTTCCGCGTCCACCCCAGAATAGGCTGTTAACGCAGTTGTTTTTTGTTTTCACGGCTTTAGTCTGTCCGCAATCAGACTATTCGGAGAGAGCATTCATGGCAGGCAAGACGGCGGACTGGTGGCGGGGCGCGGTAATCTATCAGGTCTATCCACGCTCTTTTCAGGATACGAATGGCGATGGTCTCGGTGACCTCAAGGGAATAACCCGCCGCCTGCCGCATATTGCCAGCCTCGGCGTCGACGCGATCTGGCTGTCGCCCTTCTTCAAGTCGCCGATGGCGGACATGGGCTACGACGTCTCGGATTATTGCGATGTCGATCCGATCTTCGGGACGCTCGAGGATTTCGACGAGATGATGAGGGCGGCGCATGCGCTGGGCCTGAAGATCATCATCGACCAGGTGATTTCTCATACATCCGACCAGCATCCGTGGTTCATCGAGAGCCGGGCGAGCCGCAACAATCCGAAATCCGACTGGTATGTCTGGGCCGATCCGAAGCGCGACGGCACGGCGCCGAACAACTGGCTGTCGATCTTCGGCGGCCCGGGCTGGGAATGGGACGGCGTGCGCCGCCAGTACTACCAGCACAACTTCCTGACCTCGCAGCCCGACCTCAATTTCCACAACAAGGAGGTTCAGGACGCGGTGCTGAAGACGGTGAAATTCTGGCTCGACCGTGGCGTCGACGGTTTTCGTCTCGATACGGTCAACTATTACTTCTGCGACAAGCTGTTGCGCGACAACCCTGCGCACGAGCCGGACGAGAGCGACGCCGGGCTCGATGCGCCCGACAGCAACCCCTACGGCATGCAGAATCACCTCTACGACAAGACGCAGCCGGAGAATATCGACTTCCTGAAGCGCTTCCGGGCGCTGCTCGACCAATACGAGGACCGCACGACCGTCGGCGAAGTGGGCGATGGCGCCCGCTCGCTGAAGACGGTGGCGGCCTATGTCAGCGGCGGCGACAAGCTGCACATGTGCTATACGTTCGACCTGCTCGGGCCGGATTTCACCGCCACCCATATCCGCAATTGCGTCGACACCTTCCAGAGGATGGTGAAGGACGGCTGGGTCTGCTGGGCCTTCTCCAACCACGACGTCAACCGCCATGTCAGCCGCTTCGCCAAGACCGAGGCCGAGCGTCCCGTCATCGCCAAGCTGGCGATCTCCGTTCTGGCGGCGCTGCGCGGCTCGATCTGCCTCTACCAGGGCGAGGAACTCGGCCTTCCCGAAGCTGAGCTCGCCTTCGAGGACCTGCGCGACCCCTACGGCATCCGCTTCTGGCCGGCCTTCAAGGGCCGCGACGGATGCCGCACGCCGATGCCCTGGGAAGCCGCCAAGGCGCATGCCGGCTTCACCTCGGCCGAGAAAAGCTGGCTGCCGGTGCCTTATGAGCAGGCAGCGCTATCGGTCGATGCGCAGCAGACGGACAGCAACTCGGTTCTGACGCACTACCGCCAGACGCTCGAATTCCGCAAACAGCATCCGGCCCTGATCGACGGCGACATGGAGTTCATCGGCACCAACCAGGACCTGTTGGCTTTCACCCGCCAGAAGGGCGAGGAGAAGCTGCTCTTCGTCTTCAACCTGACGCGCGAGGCGGCGGAGTTCAAACTGCCTGCGGGTGTGAAGGTCGCCGGTGCGGTCGCCGTGCCGGGGCTGAAGGGCGAGGTGTCGGGCGGGGCGATCAAGCTTGCGCCGCTCAGCGGGTATTGCGGGGCGCTCGCCTGATCAGGCCGCGGATGGGCGCTTGGTCGTCTGGTCTCCGCGGCCGGTGATCAGCCCTTCGATCGAAATGTCCTCGTCGAGTTCATCCCAATGGAGGCCCATCGGGCTGATCTCGACAGCGGCGCGCTGTGCGGCAGTTGCCGATAGCAGGCGCGGAAACCAGGCGAGTGGCACGCCGAGCGTGCGACCATCGTCGAGCGCGACCCACATGGTGTTTTCATCGAAGCTGACCTCAGTTGCTGAAATGCTCATGCCAGGCTCTCTCGATGGCTGGTTTGTTCGTCGCCACTTCTCGAATGATATCAGCTAGCTCCCTCGGATTGAAGCCTTTGCTCTCGGCAATCCCGATTGCCGGCGAAAGCCATACTTTCGCTTCGCCATCCGGTCCGCGGACATGAATGTGGAGCGGCTCGCGCGGATCGCCTTCGTTTGAATAGAAGAAAAACTTCAAGCTTCCGGACCGGAAGACGACAGGCATCGCTCACCCAATCAACATGAAGCGATCGACATCCACCATCCCCTTGTCCGAGATTTTCAAGTGCGGGATGACCGGGAGCGGCAGGAAGGCGACCTGGAGGAAGGGTTCTTCGAGAGTCGTTCCAAGGGCATAGGCCGCTTTTCTCAAGTGATGCAGCGTGTCACGGACGCTCTCATAGGGTTCGAGGCTCATCAGGCCGGCGACGGGGAGTGGGATTTCGCCGGTGACCTTGCCGTCCTCGACGACGACGAAGCCGCCCTTGATTTCGCCGAGGCGGTTGGCCGCAAGCGCCATGTCGTCCTCGTTGACGCCGACGACGCAGATATTGTGGCTGTCATGGCCGACGGTGGAGGCGATTGCGCCCTTCTTCAGCCCGAAACCCTGGACGAAGCCGTTGGCATGGTTGCCGTTCTTGCCGTGGCGCTCGATGACGGCGACCTTGATGATGTCGTTTGTGAGATCGAGGTCGGTCTGGTTGCCCTTGACGGGAAGGCGGTAGCGGCGGTGTTCGGTGATGATCTTGCCGGGCATGACGCCGATGACCGGCGTTTCGCCCTCGGCGACCGGGACGCCGAAATGCATGGCCTGGACGGGGCGCGCCTTGACGCTGTCGAGGCCGACGGGGGCGACCGGCTTGCGGGTGGCAAACAGCGCGTCGGTGACGCGCCGGCCGGCGGCGAAGACCATCTCGGCCTTGCAGTTTTCGAGACTGTCGATGACCGCGAGATCGGCGCGCCAGCCGGGCGCCACGAGGCCGCGGTCGCGGAGACCGAAGGCGCGGGCGGCGGAGATCGAGGCGGCGCGGTAGACGGCGAGGGGCTCGACGCCGTTGGCGATCGCCGTGCGGATCATGTAGTCGAGATGGCCCTGTTCGGCGATATCGAGCGGATTGCGGTCGTCGGTGCAGAGCGCAAGATAGGGCGACAGACGCTCGGTAATGATTGGCAGCAGGGCGTGGAGATCCTTCGAAACCGAGCCTTCGCGCACCAGGATATGCATGCCCTTGCGGATCTTTTCGAGCGCTTCCCCGGCGGTGGTGCATTCATGCTCGGTGCGGATGCCGGCCGAGAGATAGCCGTTGAGATTGGTGCCGCTCAGCAGCGGCGCGTGGCCATCGATATGGCCGCCCTGGAACGCTTCGAGCTTGGCGAGGCAGACCGGGTCCTTGTGGATGACACCCGGGAAGTTCATGAATTCGGCAAGGCCGATGACCTTGGGGTGATCACGGAAAGGCAGGAGCTTTTCGATCGGCAGATCGGCGCCGGCGGTTTCCAGATGGGTCGCGGGCACGCAAGAGGAAAGCTGGACACGGATGTCCATGATCGTCTCGACTGCGGAATCCAGGAAGAAGCGGATGCCGTCCTCGCCGATCACATTGGCGATCTCGTGCGGATCGCAGATCACCGTCGTCACGCCATAAGGCAGGACGCAGCGGTCAAATTCATGCGGGGTGACGAGCGAGGATTCGATATGCAGATGCGTGTCGATGAAGCCGGGAACGACGATCTTGCCGGAGATGTCGATCTCCTCGACGCCCTGATAATCGGCGCAGGTGCCGACGATCCGGTCGCCGCAGATGGCAATGTCGGAAGAGATGAGTTCGCCGGTGACGAGATCGAAGAAGCGGCCGCCCTTCAGGACGATGTCTGCCGGGATGCGGCCGGTGCCCTGGTCGATCATCGTTTCGAGACGTTTGGTCATGGCGGCTTCCTCGTACTGAATCGGTTGCCTAGCCTAAACGTTCTCCGGCGCGACGGGGAGAGGCGTTCACGCGATGTCGGCCCTGACATTGGCGCCGCAGAGAATGGTGGCGACGGTGCGGCCTTCGAGCGCCTTGCCATGCCGGATCAGACCGGCAAGACCGGCAGCGCCGGCCTCCTCGACGACGAGGCCGTAGTGCAGGCGGCAGAAATCGCGCGCCGCGCTGATGTCGGCCTCGCTGACCTCCCAGACATCGTCGACGGTCGCCTTCATGCAATCGAGCGCATAGGGCACGCATTCGCGCACGGCGATGCCGTCGGCGGCGGTCGCCGCCGTTTCGGTCGAAGCGGGATGACCGGTTTCCCAGGAGCGTTTCATCGCCGGAGCATTCGAGGCGACGATGCCGATGACCTTGCAATCCGGCGCATGCGCCCTGATCCAGGTGCCGACGCCCGTCAGGAGCGCGCCGTTGCCGAGCGGCACGACGACGGCATCGAGGCGGACTGCGCTTCGGGCGAGCTGTTCGGTGATCTCCAGCGCGATGGTGCCGGCGCCCTCGGCGATCGTCCGCAACGCGCCGTCCTCGACGAAGGGGCAGTCATGCTCCTCAGCGTAACGGCGGGCGGCGGCCTTGGCGGCGTCGAAATCCGCTCCCTCCTGCCGCACCTCGGCGCCGAGCCTTCGCATCGCATCGACCTTGCCGGGATTGGCGGTCGTGGCGGAGAAGATGACGACGCGGCGGCCCCGTGCGCGCCCGGCATAGGCGAGGCCCTGGCCGAAATTTCCGGCCGAGGCGGAGACGATCGGGGTGTCGCCCGGCGGCTCGTTGTCCAGCCACCAACTGGTGCCGCGGCCCTTGAAGGAGCGGATCGGATTGAGCGTCTCGACCTTTGCGAAGAGCCGGAGGCCAAGCGCGGCGTTGGCGCTTTGCTGCTCGATCAGCGGACTGTTGAGGAAAACGGGATCGATCGCCTTCGATGCGGCGAGAATACCATCGGCGGAGGGGTGTTGCTGGCTGTTCGTCATGCGATAAGGATGCCAGTGAAAACTTGCGGATAATCCCGTATTGTCTTCATTGAGCAGGAATATTTACTGATTTTCGAGATTTTAGGGGAATTTATATCATGGCGCTGACCAAGGCGGATCGCGAGATCCTCAAGCTGATGCAGCAGGATGCGACGATCACGCTGGCGGCGCTGTCCGAGCGCGTCGGACTTTCGCAATCCTCGACGCAGCGGCGGCTGCAGAAACTCCGGGACGACAAGGTGATCCTCCGCGACGTCTCCGTCGTTGATCCCAAGGCGATCGGCTCGGCGGTTTCGATGCTGGTCGAGGTGGAGCTGGAGCGCGACCGGCCGGAACTGCTGCAGCCGTTCATGCGCTGGATCGCCGAGACCCCGGAAGTGCAGGAGGCCTGGTGCACGTCGGGGCGAGGCGACTATACGCTGGTGATCCTGGCGCAGTCGGTGGAGCATTTCGATGTGCTGGCCGACCGGATGATGGAGCTCAACCGCAACATCCGCAAGTTCACGACGAGCGTCGTTCTCAAAACGCTGAAGCGGACGCTTGCCGTGCATATCGACTAGGACCGGCTCAGCCTGAACGGAATGCCGATTGCTCCTGGCTGCAAACAGAAAGGGCGCCTTGCGGCGCCCAATCCTTCAGTCTCTTGCTTGTGAAAAGCTTATTCGACCGGAACGGCCTTGCCGGCTTCCCACTTGTAGAGCTCGAAGCTCTTCGAGGAGAGGTCGCCGGTTTCGCCGTAGGTCAGCTTGCCGATGGCGGTCGGGATCGCTTCGCCGCCCTTGAGGGCGGTTGCGACGGCTTCCGCGTCTTCGGCGCTCTTGGCCTTCTCGATGCCGGCCTTGATGACTTCGACAGCGGCGTAGGCGTTCAGCGTGAAGGCTTCGGCCGGGATGTTCTTGGCGGCCAGCGCTGCGGCTGCTGCCTTGGAATCCGGGCTCTTCGTCGCGTCGGAGGCGTTGGTGAAGATCGTGCCGGCAGCGGCTTCCGTACCGATGTTCCAGAATTCGCTGTTCGACAGGCCGTCACCGCCGATGATCGTCGCCTTGACCGAGAGGTCGGCGAGCTGGCGGGCGAGCAGGCCGCCTTCCGGGTGGTAGCCGCCGAAATAGACGACGTCGACCTTTTCGGCCTTCAGGCGGGTGGTGAGCGCCGAGAAGTCCTTGTCGCCGGGGGTGACGGCGTCGTCGATGACTTCCTTGACGCCGCCGGCATTCAACGTTGCCTTGAAGTTGTCGGCGAGGCCCTTACCGTAGGCGCCCTTGTCGTTGATGATGGCGATACGCTTGTCCTTGAAATGCTTCAGGGCGTATTCGGCAGCAACGGCAGCCTGCTGGTCGTCACGGCCGCAGGTGCGCAGGACGTTGGTGAGGCCGCGCTTGGTGAGGTCCGGCGACGTTGCCGTCGGGGTGACCATCAGCACGCCGTTTTCTGCGAGCACGTCGGAAGCCGGGATGGCAACGCCCGAGGTAACCGGGCCGACGACGTACTTGATGCCTTCGCCGACCAGCTGGTTGGCGGCGGAAACGCCCTGCTTCGGTTCGCCGGCGTCGTCAGCGGTCTTCAGGATGACCTTCTCGCCGAGGATGCCGCCGTTCTTGTTGATTTCATCGACGGCGGTCTGTGCGCCGTTCTTCACCTGATCGCCGTAAGCGGCAACCGGGCCGGTGAGGGGCGCAATGAGGCCGATGGTGATATCGGCATGGGCAAGCGGTGCAAAAGCCAGCGATGCGAGCATCGCGCCAGTCAAAGTCTTCAGACTCATTTTTCGTTCTCCTTGGGTTGGGCTTTCGGCCCGCGTGACTGCCGCGACATCGAAACCGGTGCGTACAACAACCCTTTTGAGTTGCGCCAAGACGGCGGCTTCGGTGCGGTCAATGCGCCCGTCCGGTCATCTTTGACTTCAGCAGGCGCACGGCGATTTTCTAGGAATTCTCGCTTGATTTCGCAAGGAAATAACAAAACCACAGGCAAAATTGTTCTGGATTGCGCTGTGGGGACCGCCTTCGGCGCCATTTTCTTAAAAAATCACCGAATTTTTCTCATCGCTAGCCGGCATCTACCTTTGGCTATGTAGTCGCAACGGTTTAATCCGAGAGTTGCAAATAATGCTTGGACTATACAAAGAATAACTACTGAATCTTTGTGTCTGAGAATATTCGTAAAATAGAACCGATTAACATTTGCATGCTATGAAGGTTGTAGAGGGGTGGCCGATCGCGAGTGTGTCTCAAGAATAAACTCCGGCCGGCAAGTGTAACCGTGCGTTGGGAATAAGCGTCTGAATGCTAAAGCGCATTGAAGCGAACCAGGTCAGGCCTGGGATGTTTATCGAGGCTGTCGAAGGGAGCTGGAACGACCCGTTGCTCGGGCGCCACCGGTTTCTCGTCAGACGCGAATCCGATGCCCAGCGGTTGCGCGGCAGCGGCGCTGCCGGCGTGGTCATCAATACAGCCAAGGGTGTAGATACCAACGGCTTGCGCTCCAACGTGCCCGCCTATGCATCCGAGGACCCGCGTGCCGTCGAGGCGCAGACCAAGGCCGCCCGCGAAACCATCCAGAAATCCGCCGAGCAGCTGGAGGATGTGTTCAGCAGGGTGCAGGGCGGGGCGGGCGTCGCGCTCGACGATATCGCGCCTGTCATCTCCGGGCTTTCAACGTCGCTCGACGACAATCCGGCGATCTTCCTCAGCGTCACCCGGCTGAAGTCGAAGGACGAGACGACCTTCCTGCACTCGCTGTCCGTCAGCGCTCTGATGATCCATTTTGCCCGCTATCTCGATTTCGACGAGGAGACGGTGCGTGTTCTCGGCATCGGCGGGCTACTGCACGATGTCGGCAAGCTTGAGATTCCGCAGGAGATCCTTTCCAAGGAAGGCAAGCTCGACGACGAGGAGATGAAGCTGATCCGCAGCCATCCCGAGCTCGGCCACGCCATCCTGCAGCGGCAGGCGGGGATGCCAGAGATCGTCCTCGACGTCTGCCTCAACCACCATGAGCGGATCGACGGCCGCGGATATCCGAACATGCTGCCGGGATCGAAGCTCAGCATCTATGCGCGGCTGGCGGCGATCTGCGACGTCTATGACGCGATCACCTCGATCCGGCCTTACAAGCAGCCCTGGTCGCCTGCCGAGGCGCTGAAATGGATGCTCGGCCGCGAGGGCCATTTCGACACCAAGCTGCTGAAGCGCTTTGCGCTCTGCCTGTCGGTGTCCTCGGCGCCAAAAGCCTGAGACCGAGAAATGAAAAAGGCCCGCCGGAGATCAGCTCCGGCGGGCCTTTTCGTTTGTCTGGTGACGATCAGATGTTGTTCTGCAGGATTTCGCGCAGCTTGCCGAACAGCTCGTCGATATGGTGCTTCTCGATAATCAGCGGCGGCGACAGCGCGATGATATCGCCGGTGGTGCGGATCAGCAGGCCCTTCTCGTAAGCCTTCAGGAAGGCGGTGAAGGCGCGCTTGGTGGGCTCGCCGGCGATCGGATCGAGCTCGATGGCGCCGATCAGGCCGGTGTTTCTGATGTCGATGACATTCGGGCAGTCCTTCAGCGAATGCAGCGCATCGGCCCAGTAGTCGGAAAGCTCGGCGGCGCGGGTCAACAGGCCTTCTTCCTTGTAGGTGTCGAGCGTTGCGAGTGCGGCTGCCGAGGCGATCGGGTTGCCCGAATAGGTGTAGCCGTGGAAGAACTCGATCATGTGCTCGGGGCCGTTCATGAAGGCATCATGAATTTCCGAGGTGACGAAGACCGCGCCCATCGGGATGACGCCGTTGGTCAGGCCCTTGGCGGTGGTGATCATGTCGGGCTTGACGTCGTAATACTGGGCGGCGAACGGAGCGCCGAGGCGGCCGAAACCGGTGATGACTTCGTCGAAGATCAACAGGATGCCGTGCTTGGTGCAGATCTCGCGCAGCTTCTGCAGGTAGCCCTTCGGCGGGATGAGAACGCCGGTGGAGCCGGCGACCGGCTCGACGATGACGGCAGCGATGGTCGAGGCGTCATGCAGGGTGACGATGCGTTCCAGTTCGCTGGCGATATCGCCGCCATGCTCGGGCTCGCCACGTGTGAAGTTGTTCTTGCCGGGCTGATGGGTGTGCGGCATGTGGTCGACGCCTGTCAGCAGCGTGCCGAACATCTTGCGGTTGGAGACGATGCCGCCGACCGAGATGCCGCCGAAATTGACGCCGTGATAGCCGCGCTCGCGGCCGATCAGGCGGAAGCGCGAGCCGTTGCCCTTCACGCGGTGATAGGCCAGCGCCACCTTGAGGGCGGTCTCGACCGATTCAGAGCCGGAGTTTGTGTAGAGAACGTGGTTCATGCCTTCTGGGGCGATATCGACCAGGCGGTTGGCCAGTTCGAAGGCCTTGGGATGGCCAAGCTGGAAGGCCGGGGCGTAGTCGAGTTCGCCCGCCTGTTCGCGGATCGCTTCGGTGATCTTCGGGCGGCAGTGGCCGGCATTGACGCACCAGAGGCCGGCGGTGCCGTCGAGCACCTGACGGCCGTCATGGGTGGTGTAATACATGTCCTTGGCGCCGACGAACATGCGCGGCTCCTTCTTGAACTGGCGGTTTGCCGTAAACGGCATCCAGAAGGCGCGAAGGTCGTTCGGGGTATTGAGGCGATTGGACATGCTGTTCTCCTGGCCGCGAGGCCCGTTCCCCGGGCTTGAGCCCGTATTTTTACCGTTCGGTCAAACTATCAGCGCGCATCGGGGCGTCAAGCCACCGCGCGCGTCTGCGACCAGAGTTTACCGCTCATTGCTACGCGCTTCGACGGCGGAGGGAAATACCGCCAGGACGGTATCATCAGGAACGAAAAAACCGGCAGATTGGGAAATCTGCCGGTCAAAGGAGTAGGGTTGACGTGCTGAAATACTGCGCCCGGTCCATTCCGGATTTATTCCATCGGCGGACCGGTTTTTGGCCAACGTTATGTCGGCGTGATCGTCAAGCCGCGGAACGGCTCCGGTTCTGGACAGCGTAGATGTCTTCGAGCGTTGCGAGGATCTTCATGACCGGCTCGGAATTGCTCGAGTAATAGATGGTCTGCGCGTCGCGGCGGGTCTTGACCAGCTTCTGGGCACGAAGCTTGGAGAGATGCTGAGACAGGGCGGACTGGCTGAGGCCAACCTGCGTTGCGAGAACGCCGACTGGAACTTCACCCTTCACGAGGCTCACGAGGATGAGCAGTCGCTTGGGGTTTGCCATTGCTGACAGAAGCGCGGCCGCCACATTAGCATGATCTGACAAGTCAGTAGTTTCCATTATTCCAATCTTCCTAATGCGAATTTTTCCGTATAGGCGCAGGGCGTTAGACGGGGTTTTGGCGGACGCCCGAAAAGTAGCAATTGGGCATGAAGATTGTATATACCTAAATTTCGGGTATCGAGTATGCTATTTTAGATATGTGTGGAATAATTTCCCCGGGATTTGTGACGGGCTCTTCAAATTCACAACGTGACAAGTAATCGCCCGAAATCACGTCAAAACCAGCACTATCCACGCCACAAACCCTCAAAGTCCCGTCAATTTTGCCCTTGAAACGGGTTTCAAGCGCCCTAAGCAGGTCCGGATGGTTGTCTACTAAATCTCGCACTATGTCGTCGGCCCTGGCCGCCACCGCATCGTTTGCGGGGGAGAGAATCGTCAGGTCCGAACCCTCCAGAATATAGGCCCGTCCGAAGCCGCCATTGAGGCTGGCGGACTGTGGAAGCAGCCGGAAAAACCGGAAGTCGGGGAAGTCGATATAGAGCTTGGCCTTGGCATGGCGGTTCAGGAAACGGGTCCTGATGCGCTCGTGCAGCGGGGTGCCGCGCTCGACGCTTTCGGCAAGGCACTGGGTCGTCAGCCGCGCGTAAGCCAGCGGATCGCCCTTGCCGGGTTCACCCGTCAGCAGCGAGGCGCGGGGATCTTTCTCCAGCGCCTTGGTGTGGGTGGAGAGCGCCGAGACGAGGATAACAGGGACGCCATCGATATCGGTACCGAGAAGCACGCGGCTGGCGAAGGGAAAGCCGGTCGCCGGATCGAGAACGGCGAGGCCGGCATAGCGGGCGGAGCGCAGAAGCGTACGGGCAAGCGTGCGAGCCTGCCCGTCGGTTTCCCGCAATACGGAAGCTTGATCTTTCATGTCCACTTTTCTGGCGGAAGCGGACGGAAGGATCAAGCCTGTTCTTTGCGCCGGTGGCGGGTGAGGCCGCTGACGATATCCTGCGCCGAAATCGTGCCGACGATCGCGCCGTTATCGACGACGCCGATGCTGCCGGGTTGGCGGGCGAGCGCGTCGAGAATATCGACGAGCGGCGTTGCCGGCTTGGCAGTGGCGCTGACGGTGCTGCCGGCTGCGGACTGGCCGAGACCGGGCTGCATGACGTCCTGCGCCGTCAGCATGTTGATCGGGTTCATGTTCTGGACGAAATCCGCGACATACTGATCGGCCGGGTTCTTGACGATTTCCTGCGGCGTGCCGCACTGGATGATGCGGCCCCCTTCCATGATGGCGATGCGGTTGCCGATGCGGAAGGCTTCGTCGAGGTCGTGGCTGACGAAGAGGATGGTCTTCTTCAGACGGCGCTGGAACTCGAGGAGCTCGTCCTGAAGGCGGGTGCGGATCAACGGGTCGAGGGCCGAGAACGGCTCGTCCATCAACAGGATCGGTGCGCCGGTCGCAAAGGCGCGGGCAAGGCCGACGCGCTGCTGCATGCCCCCCGAGAGCTCGTTGACCTTGCGGTTTGCCCATTTCGTCAGATTGACGAGTTCGAGCTGCTCGTCGACGCGCTTCTTGCGCTCGGCATCCGGCATGCCGGCAAGTTCGAGGCCGAAGCCGACGTTGTCGGCAACGGTGCGCCAGGGCAGGAGGGCGAACTGCTGGAAGACCATCGAGACGGTGTGCATGCGCAGCTCGCGCAGACCCTTGGCATTGCACTTGTAGGGATCGACGGTGCCGGTCGCCGTGGAGACGCTGACGGAACCGCGCACAACCGGCGCCAGACCGTTGACGGCGCGCAGCAGCGTCGATTTGCCGGAACCGGAAAGACCCATCAGGACGAGAATCTCGCCCTCCTGGATTTCGAGCGACGCATCGGCGACACCGAGGACGAGGCCGGTGGCGGCGCCGATCTCGTCGCGGGTCTTGCCCTGATCGACCATCTGCAGGGCGGTTTCCGGTTTGTCGCCGAAGATGATGCTGACATTGTCGAAACGAACAGCGGTCATGCGCCGTCTCCTTCACCCGTTACGCGGAACATGCGGTCGAGGATGATCGCCAGGATGACGATGCAGAGACCGGCTTCGAAGCCCTTGGCGACGTTGACGGTGTTCAGCGCGCGCACGACCGGCACGCCGAGACCATCGGCGCCGACGAGCGCGGCGATGACCACCATCGACAGCGACAGCATGATGGTCTGGGTCAGACCCGCCATGATCTGCGGCGTGGCGAAGGGCAGTTCCACCTTGCGCAGCACCTGCATCGGCGTCGCGCCGAAGGATTCGGCTGCTTCGACCAGCGAGGGCGGGGTGGAGATAATGCCGAGGCGGGTGAGGCGGATCGGCGCCGGGATCGCGAAGATCACGGTGGCGATCAGGCCCGGCACCATGCCGAGGCCGAAGAGGATGAGCGCCGGGATCAGGTAGACGAAGGTCGGGATCGTCTGCATCAGGTCGAGGATCGGCCGCAGCACCGAGTAGACCCAGGCGCGGCGGGCAGCGGCGATGCCGAGCGGAATGCCGACCAGCATGGAGACGAAGGTGGAGGCGAGCACGAGTGCCAGCGTTTCCGTCGTTTCCTTCCAGTAGCCCTGGTTGGCAATCAGCAGCAGCCCAAGACAGGTGAAGACCGCGACGATGACCGACCGGCGGATCCAGTAGGCAATGCCTGCGATCGCGAGGATCACGATCAGCGGATGCGGCGCCTGCAGCACGAAGAGCATGCCATCGATGACATGCGACAGGATGAAGGCGAGTTGGTTGAAGAACCAGTCGGCATTGGTCGTGAGCCAATCCACGAAGGATTTGGCCCAGGCGCCAATCGGAATTTTAAAGTCAGTGATCCAGTTCAAGGGCTCGCCTATCCAAAAAAGGTGCAGAAATCAGATACGAAGGGGCAGGGCGGCGAACCGCCCTGCATCTGCCAATCAGAGGCCGAGGCTCTTCTTGACGGCGGGCAGGCCATCGGCGCTGCCATCACGCGTCTTGACGCCTGCGAGCCACGGATCGAGCGCCGACGGGTTGGCCTTCAGCCATTCCGTTGCTGCCTTTTCCGGTTCTTCGCCGTCGTTCATGATCTTGCCCATGATCTGGTTTTCCATCTCGAGCGAGAAGACCATGTTCTTGATCAGGGTGCCGGTGTTCGGGCATTCGCCGAAATAGCCTGCACGGACGTTGGTGAACACCTTGGCGCCGCCGAAATCCGGACCGAAGACGTCGTCGCCGCCGGTCAGGTAGGTCAGCTTGAAGTTGGTGTTCATCGGGTGCGGTTCCCAGCCGAGGAAGACGACCGGCTTGCCGGCCTTCTCGGCGCGGGCGACCTGCGCCAGCATGCCCTGTTCGGAGGACTCAACGACTTCCATGCCCTTCATGCCGAAGGTGTCCTTGTCGATCATGTCGATGACGAGGCGGTTGCCGTCATTGCCCGGTTCGATGCCGTAGATCTTGCCGTCCAGGTCATCCTTGTGGGCTGCGATGTCCTTGAAATCCTTGATGCCGAGTTCGGCACCCTTGGCATTGGTCGCCAGCGTGTACTTGGCGCCGACCAGGTTCGGACCGTAGGATTCGACCGACTTGTCGTCGAGGAAGGGACGGACGTCCTTTTCCTGGGTCGGCATCCAGTTGCCAAGGAACACGTCGATGTCCTTGTTCTTCAGCGACTGGTAGGTGACCGGTACCGAAAGGACGGTGGTCTTCGGCTCATAGCCGAGGCCCTTCAATACGACGGAGGCGGTTGCGGTGGTTGCGGTAATATCCGTCCAGCCTACGTCCGAAAAACGGACGGTGGAGCAGCTGTCAGGGTCTGCGGCAAATGCGGCTGTCGCTACGGAAAGAGCGGCGACGGCGGTGGCTGTAATCAGTTTGGATGCGCTTGTCGTTCTCATTTATATAGACTCCCAGTCTTACGTCCCCAAGCCAACCATCAATAGCTGACATTTACAAGCAACCTCAGTGCATTTGCGGCGGTTTGGCATACTCGATTGCGACGTCGCGCAATTTTCCGTGAGGGCCGGGAAATCAAGGATTCCGGCCGTTTCCGCCGCGCGATTTCCTGTGATTATCAGCGCTGCGGTCTTTTCTTTCGCGATTCGAGCTTTCAAAAGCGGAGGACGGAGAAAACCATGGCCAAACTCTACTTCAATTACTCGACGATGAACGCCGGCAAGACGACGATGCTGCTGCAGGCCTCCTACAATTACCAGGAGCGCGGCATGCGGACGGTTCTGCTGATCGCCGCCTTCGACGAGCGTACCGGCAAGGGCATCATCGGCTCGCGCATCGGCCTGGAGGCCGAGGCCATCCCGTTCGAGGCGGAGACGGACCTCCTGCGTCTCGTCAAGGGTCTCTCCGGAGAGGGCGAGCCGATCGCCTGCATCTTCGTCGACGAGGCGCATTTCATGACGCGCGATCACGTCTGGCAGCTCGCCCGCATCGTCGATCGTCTCGGCATTCCTGTGATGGTCTATGGCCTGAGGACCGATTTTCAAGGCAAGCTGTTTCCGGCATCGGAAGAGCTGCTGGCGATCTCCGACGAGATGCGCGAAGTGCGCACCATCTGCCATTGCGGCCGCAAGGCGACGATGGTGGTGCGGCTCGATGCCGAGGGCAAGGTGCTGCACGAGGGCGCGCAGATCGATGTCGGCGGCAACGAGAAATATGTCTCGCTCTGCCGCAGGCACTGGGACGACGAGATGAACGGGCGCTTCGTCGCCGAGGCCATCTAAAAGGGCGGATTTTCATCGGGCTTCCGACCGGCTAGCTTGAGGCCAACGATTCCCGGGAGAAGCTGGTGCGCAAGGCTCCATCATTCGACAGCCTATTGGAGAGTGCCGCGGCGCTGGCCGGCGAGCTGCGCGACGAGGCGGCCGGCTGCGCCGCTTTCATCGCCGATTTCGCCCGCAACGAGGCGCAATCGGGCGACGAGGAGTTTCTGGCGGAAAACCAGCGCTTCCAGAGCGCCGGTGCGAAGCGGCAGGCGCTCGACGGTCTGCTCGGCGAGCTTGCGGCCGAACTCGACCGCCTTTCCGATGAGGTTTCGGAGGATCTCGACAGTTTTCGCGGGCTGACGCAGCGCGAGCGGCTGACCGGCTGGTTTTCGCGCCAGCGCATGTGGCGCCAGCATAGCCAGCGGGTCAGCGAGGCGCCCGTCGTCGAGCGGCTGCTCGATCTCTTCGCCAAGAGCGATGCGCTTTCCGGTCTGGTTTCGGCCCATCGGGGCTTCGCCGCCGAATGCCACAAGGCGGCCGAGAGCGGCGTGGTCGACATCATCGAACACCGGCGCCGCCTGGTGGACGCGATCGATATCGCCCGGATGCGGATGAAGGAGCTGAATGCCAAGGCGCTGACGACGCAGGGGCGCATCGGCGTCTACGGTGGCAAGGCGGATTGGGAGCGGCTGGAAGAGGAGCGCCGGGCACTGAAGGCCGAGGCGGAGCGGATTTCCAGCGAGGAGCAGGTGATGCGCGACGAGAGCCATCGCCGCGAACGCTTCATCACCATGTTCCAGATCTTCGTCGATGCGCTGAACGGCCAGATCGCGCTCTGCAACGTGCTGACGCGCAAGCTGATGGTCGATACCGAGGAGCGGCTGGTGCTCTATCGCGCCCAGGTCGATACCGACCGGCCAGGCGCCAAGGCCAAGATCAGCCAGACGATCTTTCCGCATATCGCCGCCCCGATCTCGCTCTTCGAGCGGGGGATGCTGGTGCCGCAGGATATCGAGCAGCGCAAGAATGCCGCCGATCTCGCCTTCGAGAAGAAGTTCGCCGCCTTCGCACCCGCCGTCAGCATCGAGCACGATACGCCGCTGATCGACCTGACGAAGAAGCTGCCGCGGCTGCGATTGCGGTTCGGGCGTCCCTAAACGCGGAAATGCGACCCCGCGATCTCGAAGAGCTCTGACACTGCTGGATTTTTCGTGGCGATCGGGGCGCAGAGCACCACATCGAATTCCGGCGGGTCTTGCAGCGGCCGCGAGACGATCGTGTCGCCGAGATCGGTGCAGAGCGATTGCGGGATCAGCCCGACACCCAGCCCCTCGCCGACGAGGCGGATGATCGTGTGCTGCAGCCGCGGCTCGAAGGCGAAATGCGGGACGGTGCCGCCGGTGGCGCAGAAGATGCCGATTGCCGAGCGCAGCGTCGGCGCGACCGAGGCGGGGGCTGCGATCAGCCGCTCGCCCTCCAGCCTTTCCGGCCCGATGACATCAGCCTCCGCCAGCGGATGATCGGCGCGGGCGATGAGCCGCAGCCGGTCGCGGGCGAGAAGCTGCGTGCGCAGATGCGGCGCATAGGACGTGCCGAAGGTGACGGCGGCATCGAGCCTGCCTTCGACCAGCATCTCGTCGATATCGGTCGGGATGCGCTCTTCGAGGATCAGCCGGACATCGGGCCGCGCCTCGGAATGTAGCCGCACCAGCGCCGGAACGATGCTGTGGGCGGCATGCATCATGAAGCCGAGCTTCAGCTCGCCCTTGATGCCGCTCGCCACCAGCTGCACGTCGCGGCAGGCGGCGTCGAAGCTTGCGAGCACGGTGCGGCAGTCCTTCAGGAAGTGCTTTCCGGCCGAGGTCAGCGTCACATTGCGGGAGTTGCGGTCGAAGAGTTTGGTGCCGAGCGCCGTCTCGATCGCCGAGATCTGGCGGCTGAAAGGCGGCTGGCTCATGTTCATCCGCGCCGCCGCCTGGCCGAAATGCAGGGTCTCGGCCAGCGCCACGAAATAGCGCATGTGGCGCGTATCCATTCGATACCTCCAGGGTATTAATGATCGATCCAATCGGCATTGGAATATATCGATCGGCGGGCGTATCGACAATCTCGGATCTATCGAGTGCCGAGATGCTGACGAACCTGCTTATCGTATTGCCGATTTTCGCTCTGATTTTTGCCGGCTGGGTGGCCCGCAAGGCGGGGGCTCTCGGGCCGAACGCTACCCGCGAAGTCAACCGTCTCGTCGTCTATCTGGCGCTTCCGGCGCTGCTCTTCGACATCATGGCGAATGCGAAGCCTGCGGAGATCTGGCAGCCCGGTTTCATCGCCGCATTCACGCTCGGCTGCGCCGTGATCTTCGGCGGGACGCTGTGGTGGCGGATGGCGAAGGGGCGGCACCTTGCCGATGCGGCAATCGATGCTCTCAACGCCAGCTACGCCAATACCGGCTTCGTCGGCTTTCCGCTCATTCTGTCGCTGATGGGCGATACCGGCATGGGGCCGACGCTGATCGCGACCATCCTGACGGTCTGCGTGCTCTTTGCGCTGGCGATCGTGCTGATCGAAGGCGGGCTGCAATCGGAAACCCGCCGCCGCGACATCGCCCTCAAGACCTTCCTGTCGCTGTCGAAGAACCCGCTATTGGTGGCGCCGGTGCTCGGCGCGCTGGTGATGATTTCCGGCCTGCCGCTGCCGGCGCCGGTTCATGCTTTCCTGAAGCTGCTCGGCGGCGCAGCGTCTCCCTGCGCGCTGATTGCGCTCGGGCTGTTCCTGGCGGGTACGCAGGCGGGCAAGGCGAGCGGCCGGCTGTCGACGGCGGGCATCCTCGTCGGGCTGAAGCTCATCGCCCAGCCTGTCGTGACCTGGGTGATCGCCGGGCCGGTGCTGCAGCTTCCAGCAATTGCCACGCATACGGCGGTGCTGCTCGCCGCGCTGCCGACGGGCACCGGGCCGTTCATGCTGGCGGAATTCTATAACCGCGAGGCGAGCCTGACGGGCAGGGTGGTTCTCGCCTCCACGGTTCTCTCGGTCGTGACGATTTCCGTGCTGCTCGCCGTCAGCGGCACAGGCGTCTAGCTGCGGTCAGCCGAGCGCGCTCTGCGCGGCGCAAATCCGGTCGATCAGCGCATCGAGCTCGCCCTTCGGCGGACGGTTCTTCGCCAGACGCTGCTTCAGATGCATGATCGGTTCGGCCAGGATCTCATCCAGGCTTTCGGCGCAGGTGAAATCGCCCGCGACGCGCTTGACCTTGGAATTGTCGAAGATCGCCGTCCAGGCCTTGTCGCCGGTCAGCGGGCCGATCCAGTCGGGATTGTACTTGACCAGCGTGTCGGTCGGCACATGGACGATCTTGGCCTCGACGCCGAGCAGGCGGGCGATCGCCTTCTGGATATCGTCCCAGATATGGGCGCGGTCGGATGTGATGTGGAAGATGTCGTTGAGCGCCGCCTGCTTGCCGAACAGGCCGACGAAGGGCACGGCGAAATCCACCGAGCGTGTCAGCGTCCAGGGCGTGTGGCCGTCGCCGGCGACGATCGTCGGCTCGCCGTCCAGCATGCGCCGGGCCATGACATCGCTGTCGCCCATCATGATCGGCAGGCCGGTACGCACCGTGTGGCTGGGGCGGACGATCGTCCAGGCGAGATTGGTGGACTTCTTCAGGAGCTCCTCGCAGGCAATCTTCGCCTGGCTATACGGCCAGTAGGGATTGATCGCCGGCGTTTCCTCGGTGATCACGTAATGGCGGGCCGGCTTCTCGTATACGGAAGCCGATGAGATGAAGATGTACTGGCCGCAATTGCCGGAGAAGATCTCGATATCCCTGGCGATCTGATCCGGCGTGAAGGCGATGAACTGGCAGACGACGTCGTATTTGGCCCTGGCGAGATCGGCATAGGCGGCCGAACCGAGTTCTCCTGTTATCGAGGCCACGCCGGATGGCAGCGGGTCGCCCCGGAGGCCGCGGTTGAAGACGCTGACCTTGTGGCCCTGCGCGACCGCGCGCTCGACGCAGGGATAGGAAATCTGGCCGGTACCGCCGATGAAAAGCACGTTCAAAGCCATGTTGGGGACCTCGGTTTTCTCGGAAATGATGGTCGCATTTCATAGCCTGAAACAGAGCGAGCGTCTCCCTCAATACCATGGGGCGTTGCAAAAATCGGCCAAGCCGCTATTGCCTCGATAGGGAATTCTGCGGGCTGCCAGGTTAGGGTGACGATGGAAACGAACGAGACGGTGAGTGCTTCAAACCCGGTTTTGCCGATCGGCTATTCGCTGGTTCCCAAGGGCAAGCTCGCCAATGCCGTCACCTGCCTGGAGATGCGGGAAAGGCCGGCTGGCGCGCCTTCAGGCGAACGGCCGGACCTGTCGCTCGAGCGGATGAGCGTGCCTGACATTGCCGCCTATCGCCAGCTCTTCCGGGCAATCGGCGAGGAGTGGATGTGGGTGTCGCGGCTGGTCATGAGCGACGAGGAGCTCACCGCAACCCTCGGCGATCCCAAGGTCGAGGTCCACGTTCTCTTCTCCGGCGGCAAGCCCTCCGGCATGTTGGAGCTCGATTTCCGGCAGGCGGGGGAGTGCGAACTCGTCTTCTTCGGCGTGACCAACGACATGATCGGCACAGGCGCCGGCCGGCATCTGATGAACCAGGTCCTGTCGATCGCCTGGGCGCATCCGATCGAACGGCTGTGGCTCCAGACCTGCCATTTCGACCACCCGAACGCGCTGACCTTCTACCGCCGCTCCGGCTTCACGCCCTACGCCTTCATGGTCGAGGTCGCCGACGACCCACGCGTCACCGGCGTCCTGCCGCGCAACGTCGCGCCGCATATCCCGATCATAGAGTAGGGGCTCACGGCAGCGCGAAGATGCGGACCTCGCGGCCGATGCCGTGGATTTCTTCCATGCGCGATACCGAGGTGATGCCGCGCTGGCGCAGGATTTCGGAGACTTCTTCGTTGCCGACGATCGCCTCGGTCGTCAGGATGACGTGCGGGTCGGCGAGACCCTGGACGCGGGAGGCGATATTGACGGTCTGGCCGAAATAATCCTGGCGATCGTTGAGGCTGACGGCGAGGCAGGGGCCCTCGTGGATGCCGATCTTCAACAGCAGGTCCTCGCTGCCACGCTCGGCATTCAGGCGCAGCATCGCCTCGCGCATCCTGAGTGCTGCCGCAACCGCGCGGTCTGGGCTCGGGAAGGTCGCCATCACCGCGTCGCCGATGGTCTTGACCACGGCGCCGGCTTCCATCGCGACGATCTCCTGCAGCACCCTGAAATGCGCCCGCACCAGATCGAAGGCGGCGAGATCGCCGACGCGTTCGTAGAGTGCCGTCGAGCCGCGCAGATCGGTGAAGAGGAAGGTCAGGCTGGTGATCTGCAGGCGCTGATCGACATCCAGCGTATCGGTCCGGTAGATATCGCGAAAACTCTGGTTGGTGAGCAGCCGCTTGGCGGTCAGGAACGGACGGCGGTGGCCCAATATGTCGTGCAGATCGTCATTGGCGATGCAGACATTCGGCAGCACGCGCCGGTCGCTATGGTTTTCGAGCGTCAGCCGCAGCAGGCCGGGGCGCAGTGTCAGCGTCTCGTTGGTGGCGTGCGCCTGGCCGATGACCATCGACAGGTTCTGCCGTTCGCTGGTCGGCTCTCCCTGGACATCGATGAACTGCGCCGAATGCGTCACCGCGTCGAAGATGATGACGAATTGCTGCGGCAGTTGCACCGAGACGAAGGCCTTTTCGCCGGGATCGAGCTCGATGATCTCAAGCAGGATGCGGCCGAAGCGCTCTTCCAGATCGTCGGGCAGATCGACGCCGGAACTGAAGAAGACCTGCCGGTAATATTCGAGCGGCGGCAGCCGGTCCGGGTCATGGGCGGCGATGCGGCGCACCCGCGGATTGACGGTGAAGGTGACCTCGACCATCTCGTCGAGCGTCGGCTCGTAGCCGGCGGCACACAGCGCGCAGTGATAGCTGTCGCGATCGACCGCCTTCAGCGTCGCGCCGGTATCGAGAACGCCGCCGCATCCCGGGCAGAGCACGTTCCAGGTCATCTCGAAGGCGCCGATGCGGGCGGCATGCAGGAAGGCGGCGATGGTCTTTTCCGGATCGAGACCATGGGCGTCGGCAAAGGCCAGCGCATTGATGCGGTTGAGCTCGCGGTCGGAGCCGTCGCGGACGGTTTTTTCGATGCACTCCGCCGTCTGCGGGTCCGCCGCATGTCCAAGATTGGCAAAAAGCACGTCCACTTCGCTCATCAGGCAAGCCTCTGCACGAAAGACCACGGCGGACGACGCCAGTAGGGAGGCAGATTATATCACGGGAGCGGGCCAGTCGAAAACTTGGCCGTTTGGGTGCTGCCCTCGCCACCGGGCATTGCGGCGGGCGAAGCAAATTTCTCTTGCTCTTGTTGTGCTCGTTCCGGCAAGCACTTATGTGGATGGGGAAAATCTGCGCAAGGGGAGACGGCAATGCTCGACCGGATTACCGGTTTCTTCAGGTCCATCGGAAGCGCCATCGGCCGCGGCTTCAGCGTTCTTGCCGCCGGCATCCTCTGGCCGTTCATGGCGGCGCATGGCTGGTACCAGCGGCGCACCTGGCTCGTCCGCCTGCCGGTGATCGCCGTTATCGCGCTGTTTGCCGTGCTCTACGGCTATTTCGTCTGGCAGACGCAGGTCTGGAGCGGCTTCAATCCGAATTTCGTCGATCAGTACCGTTTCTCGGAGCGCAAGGTTGCCGCCGGTCAGGAAATCCCGCCCGATGCATCCGCTGCCGCAACGACGACGGCTGCGGCGCCGAAGACCTGCCAGCGTTCGGCGATCGTCGACGTGACCGCCGATCTGATCGATTCCAACGTCAACCAGAATGCCTGGATCTCCTCCATGCTGCTCTATCGCATGGGGCTTTTCGGCATGGACTGGGATCACACGCCCTTCCTCGATAACAAGGCTTCGTTCCAGCGCGGCGTCAATCAGGCGGTGCGCCGCACCTCTGCCGAGCTCGTCGATACGCTGGGGCGCGTGCGTGGCACATCGGGGATCAACAGCGATCTTCAGGATGCCCGCGGCTATCTGCAATATGATGAGTACAGCTGGTATTTCGGCCTCGACCCGTTCGGCCCGAAGACGCCGACACCGAGCTACTATCGCACCGCGATCGAGAAGCTGCGCAAGTTCAACACCGATCTCGCAGGCTGCAACGCCGTCTTCGACGGCCGCGCCGACAACCTGCTGCAGTTCGTCGACCGCATCGCCAACGACCTCGGCGGCACGTCGGATATCCTGGCGGAGCGCTCCGAGAACCACAATTTCGGCTGGTTCGACACGCGCGCCGACGACCGCTTCTGGTTCGCCTATGGCCAGCTCTACGGCTATTACGCGATCCTGACGGCGGCGCGGGCGGACTTTTCGCAGGTCGTGGCCGAGCGCAACCTCGGCGCCCTGTTCGGCGGCACGACGAAGCAATTCCAGGCGGCGCTACGCATCCAGCCGGCGATCATTTCCAACGGCCGCGAAGATGGCTGGATCATGCCGAGCCATCTGGCGACGATGGGCTTCTACATGCTGAGGGTACGCTCGAACCTGGTCGAGATGCGCGCGGTGCTGGGGCGCTGACGGCGCCTCAGGCGCCGTTGTCCTCGAAGCCGACGACGCGCAGCTGCTCGACGAATTCGTAGGTGATACCGACGATCTCTTCGTCGCGGAACTTGCCGACGGAGCGCACCATCTTATAGCCGCCGAGACCGTTTTCGACGCGGTAGGCGTAATGGAAGCCTGCCTTGTGCAAGCTCGCCTGCTCGAATGTTTCGGCGATCAGGACGCGGTCTTCGGGGTGAATGCGCGACAGGATTTCGACGAGATTGGCGGGGCCTGCCGTGAAAGGCATGCGGAAGATCGCAAAGATGTCTTCGCTGGCAAAGAAATGCCCGGTTTCCACCTCGATGCGCCAGAAGCCGAAATTTCGGTAGGCCGCGACCATCTGCACGATCTCTAGATCGGTAATGCCGATATGATCGCGGGTCTGCTTTTCCTTGCCGTCTGCCGGCTGTTCAAATCGAAGAGGCACGTTCCCTCCCATTGAGGTTTGCGCGCTGATTCTCTTCTGATTTCTCAGCTGATCAGCTTCAGGCGAATGGCTTTAGCTACCAACTGGGTCCGATTGACGCAATCGAGTTTTTTGATCGCGTTGGTCATGTAGGCGTTCACGGTGTGATCGGAAAGAGCGAGGATCTGGCCGATCTCGACGGAGGTCTTGCCCTGCGCCGTCCAGCGCACGACTTCGAGCTCGCGGGCCGACAGCGCGTTATAGGCATTGTCCTCGTTGCGGCGCACGGCGTTATAGGCATCGAGCGCATGCAGCATGATCATCGACAGCTCGTTGATCTCGTTCTGCGCGAAGGGCGCCCGCTCGCCGCCGAACCAGAAGACCAGGCGATGGCCATCCACAGCATTGATGGGGAAAGCGATGCCGGTTGGCATGTTGTAGGCGAGGACGAGGCTGCGCAGCTCCGACGGAAAGCTGAGGCCCTGCATCGTTTCAGCCATGTTCCAGTGCTGGGGCACGGCCGATTCGCGCAGCTTCGGCACGAACGGGCAGCTGCGCAGCATGTGCGAGCGGTCGAATTCGCGGATGAAGGAGGCGGGCAGGGAGCTTTCGATGATCAGGGACTTGAGGAGCAGGTCTTCGGCCGAAGGGGTATGAAACAAGGTGGTTTGCGACAGGCCGAAGGCGCCCGCGATCCTATGCAGCGCGTGGACAAACAAGACGCGCGTTCGGGCGGCCGCCAGTTCACCTGTCAGCAGCGATTGCCGTTCTGAGGTAGTCATGTAAGACATAATGCGCCTCGATCACCCGAATGTTACCGCTAACACATACGTAAAACTGAGCGGGATGCTAGCCACAATTCGCAGATGCCATGCTGATTAATTTACAGTGTTAAAAATTAATCACACCAACACCCTTAATGGTTGTATAATGTATTATTAAGGTAGCGAATGCGGAAGGTTTACTTGTCTTATTACTGAAGCAATCAAGTTTCCCCTCCGTGTTGTGAGGGTAAGAATCACTGGTGAAACCTGTTTCAAGTGAAGTTTTATTCCTGCCTTGCGGGCCTTGGCGGGATATTCCGGCTGTTCATCGCGATGCCGCTTGCTGCGCGAAATCCGCCTTGCTAGCGTTTGCAAATCCAAACCGGAGACGGCCGACCCGTGCGCAACGCCATCCTTTTCGTCGTCAAACAGCTGTTGATTTTCTCGCTCGTCTTCGCCTTCCAGCCGGTGCTTTCGGCCGGCAGCGAGGCGTGGGCGGCAAAGCCGAAGCAGACAAGGCCGGAGACGCAGGCGAAGAAGCCTGCGCAGCCGGCGATGAGCTTCATTCTGGTGCGCAGCGCCGACTGCACGGATGACTGTCCCGAATGGATCTCGGCCGAAGGGCTGATCACCCAGGCGACGCCGGGGCGGCTGAAGAAATTTCTGAAGGCGCTCGGCGACAAGAAGGTGCCGATCGTCTTTCACTCCGAAGGCGGGGAGGTGAATGCCGCCTATGCGATGGGCCGGATGATCCGCAAGGGCGGGTTCGAGACGGCTGTCGGCGGCACGCGGCTCGAGGGATGCCCGCTGACCGACATGCGCTGCAAGGCGTCGATCGCCAAGAAGGGGCCATCGACCGGCCGCAGCTATTCCGGCGGCGCTTATTGCGTCTCCGCCTGTCCGCTGGCGCTGGCGGGCGGCACCTCGCGCGTCGCCTCGCAATGGGCCTATATCGGCGTCCACCAGTTCACGACGATCTACAGCAAGGTGACGGTGTCCTACCGCATCGAGTACCGGATGGTGAACGGCCGCAAGCAGGAAGTTTCCCGCCAGGAGATCGGCCGCAAGAATGCCGGGCAGAGCAAGTCCACCAAGCTCGGCAAGCAGGCCGAGGCGGTGCTGTCCGCCTATCTCACCGAAATGGGTGTCAGCCAGGATCTGATCGAGCGGATCCTGAGCGCTTCGCCGGAGACGCTCAGGCTTCTGTCTTCCGTCGAGGCGATGAAGCTCGGGCTGCTGACCGACATGCTGGCCTCGAACGAAAGCCCGGGGATCCCGCTCTGCCGGGCGGATGATCCGGCAAGTGCGCGCTGCCACCGGCATGCGGATGCGCCGGCGGCCGAGCCTGCCACGCCAGCGGCGCAGCCGGTTGCGGCCGCACCCGTTGCCTCAGGCGGCTAGTCCTTGTCCTTCAGGTCGTTCTTCTTCGTCGAGCTCATCAGCTTCTCGAGGAAGCCGAGCATGACGGCGGAGACGACGAAGGCGATATGGATCAGCGTCAGCCACATGATCTTGCCGTCTTCGTACTGATCGACATTCAGGAAGACCTGCAGCAGGTGGATCGAGGAGATGGCGACGATCGAGGAGGCGACCTTGATCTTCAGGCTGCCAGAATCGAGCTTGCCGAGGAAGGAGACCTCGTTCTCCGCGTCAGCCTCCGCCTCGTCGAAGCGGCTGACGAAATTCTCGTAGCCGGAGATCATCACCATGACGATGAGGCTCGCGACCAGCGCGGCATCGATAAGGCCGAGCATGGCGAGGATCATCTCGTCTTCGCCGAGCGTGAAAACGCCGCCTGCGACCTTGATGAACTTGTAGCAGAAGGACACCGCATAGACGGCGAGCGAGGCCACGAGGCCGAGATAGAAGACGACCAGCAGCCAGCGGCTGGAAAGGATGATGCGCTCGACGAGAAGTTCGAGTGATTTCATTTTGAGGTGCCCCCGCACGCAGAAAAGATGAGGCCGACATAGCCTATCCCGATGTGCCGCATCAAGGATGAAAGGCCGTTTCCGGCGGGAAGCGCAGCGCCGATTGTCGTGGAACGGCGTGAAAAGCGGCATGCGGGGTCTTGTTTCCGACGCGGGCTTGGCGGCATGGTCGGACAATAACACCATTCCGAGGAACATCCACGTGGCCATCAAATCCGACATCGAAATCGCCCGCGCGGTAGAGAAGAAACCGATCTTCGAAATCGGCGCCAAGCTCGGCATTCCCGACCAGGATCTGGTGCCCTATGGCCACGACAAGGCGAAGATCAGCGCCGGCTTCATCGCCGCCCAAGCCGACAAGCCGGATGGCAAGCTGATCCTGGTGACCGCCATCAACCCGACGCCGGCGGGCGAGGGGAAGACGACGACGACGGTCGGCCTCGGCGACGGGCTGAACCGCATCGGCAAGAAGGCGATCGTCTGCATCCGCGAGGCCTCGCTCGGCCCCTGCTTCGGCGTCAAGGGCGGGGCGGCCGGCGGCGGCTATGCGCAGGTCGTGCCGATGGAAGACATCAACCTGCATTTCACCGGCGATTTCCATGCGATCACCTCGGCGCATAATCTGCTGGCGGCGATGATCGACAACCATATCTATTGGGGCAACGAGCTCGATATCGACATCCGCCGCATCACCTGGCGCCGCGTCATGGATATGAACGACCGGGCGCTTCGTAGCATGGTCAGTTCGCTCGGCGGCGTCGCCAACGGCTTTCCGCGCGAGGGCGGCTTCGACATCACCGTTGCTTCCGAAGTGATGGCGATCCTCTGCCTTGCCTCCGATCTCAAGGATCTGGAACAGCGCCTCGGCAACATCATCGTCGCTTATCGCCGCGACAAGACACCCGTCTATGCCCGCGACCTGAAGGCGGATGGCGCCATGGCCGTTCTCCTCAAGGACGCCATGCAGCCGAACCTGGTGCAGACGCTGGAGAACAATCCGGCCTTCGTCCATGGCGGCCCGTTCGCCAACATCGCCCATGGCTGCAACTCCGTCGTCGCCACCAAAACGGCGCTGAAGCTCGGCGATTACGTGGTGACCGAGGCAGGTTTCGGCGCCGATCTCGGTGCTGAGAAGTTCTTCGACATCAAATGCCGCAAGGCGGGGCTGAAGCCGGCCGCTGCCGTCATTGTCGCCACCGTCCGGGCGCTGAAGATGAACGGCGGGGTGAAGAAGGAAGACCTTGGCGCCGAGAATGTCGCGGCCCTCGTGAAGGGCTGCGCCAATCTCGGCCGGCATGTCTCGAATGTCCGCAAGTTCGGCGTTCCCGTCGTCGTCGCCATCAATCACTTCGTCTCGGATACCGAGGCGGAGATCGCCGCCGTCAAGGAATATGTCGCCCGCCTCGGTGCCGAAGCCATCCTTTGCCGCCACTGGGCGGAAGGTTCCGCGGGGATCGAGGAGCTCGCCCACAAGGTTGTCGAGCTTGCCGATTCCGGCCAGGCGAAGTTCCAGCCGCTCTATGGCGACGACCTGCCGCTGCTTGAAAAGATCGAAATCGTCGCCTCGAAGATCTACCACGCCGGCGAAGTGACCGCCGACAAGGCCGTGCGCGACCAGCTCGCCGCCTGGGAAGAGCAGGGCTACCGCAATCTCCCTGTCTGCATGGCGAAGACGCAATATTCCTTCTCGACCGACCCCAACCTGCGCGGCGCGCCGGAAGGACATATCGTGCCGGTGCGCGAAGTGCGCCTGTCGGCCGGCGCCGGCTTCGTCGTCGTCATCACCGGCGAGATCATGACCATGCCGGGTCTGCCGAAATCACCGTCGGCAGAGCGGATCTTCCTGAACGAGCAGGGGTATATCGAGGGGTTGTTCTGAGGTTAGAGCTTGTCCGGCCAGCGCTGGGATGTGTGCAGGATGGTGAGGATTTCGAGCTTCGTCCCCGTCACGCGGTAGGCGATGATATAGGGGATGTCGCTCAGTATCATCTCCCTGGTGCCTGTGACGCGCCCCTCGCGGCCAATGAGAGGGCGGGTCCGGAGCGTTTCGGCCACTGAGGACAGCCGGTGGACGACTTGGCCCGCGGCTGCCGGATCATGCTTCGCGATATAGGTGCCAATCTGGTCGAGGCGGGCGAGCGCCCGGCGGGTCCATAGCAGATCGAGCGTCATCGTCCGGAGGGCGTTGCCGTATATTTCGAGAGAATGGCGGCAACCTCGTCGTCACGCGCAAATTCGCCCTTGTCGGCTTCCTTGACTGCCGCCTCTATCTCCGCGATCTGCCATTCCTCGCGCGCGACGAATTCTTCGAGCGCAAGCGCTGCAACTTCTTCGGGCGGCAAATTGCGCCGCTCGGCCAGGCGGTCGAGGCGCGATCTCGTTGTCTCATCGACTTGAAAGCTGAATAGCGTCATCGGAGCTCTTTTGTGCGTTCCTGTGATGGAAGTTTAATTCGCCGATATTTCGATTCAAGCTGGAATCGCAAGTCATTGATCTATCTGCCTTCTGCTAGTGGCAATAGCGATATCCGCCCTTCCTCTCCAGCACATCGAGATGGAAATGGGTTTCGTGGGCGGCGTCGCTTTCGGGATCGAGCACGGTCGAGAAATAAAGGCAGCCCGAGGCGCTGACGGTGCGCTGGAAGGCGCCTGTCAGCGTCGAATCCTCGCGGCGCGGCTTGACGGCGATGTCCTCGCCCTTTTCGAAGCTGAAGCTTGCGACGTCTATGGCGTTGCCGCGGGCGTGTTCGGAGATCTTGCCGGTCTCGGCGCTATTGCGCAGGCGGCAGATATAGGCCGAGGCCTGGTTGATGGTGGTGATGCGGCCCTGGTCCCCGGCTGCGACGGCGGCGGCCGGGATCACGCTTTCCTTCATCCAGTGGGCGAGCGCCCGGGCCGTCGGGCAGCGCAGCGTCGCCTCGGGCCTCACCTTGATGCCGGGCAGCGCTTCCGACAGCACGATCGGCTTGTCGATGCCGCAGCCATTGCCGTCGTCGATGCGCGGGATTTCCTTGAAGACCACGCCGAGGCTCTGCAATTCCTTGATGCAATCGGCATGATCGGCATCGCTTTCGGGCTCGATCGTCAGATGCTGCTCCTCCAGTGTCTCCGCCTTCGGCGCTTCGGGCTTGGCGTCTTCAGGCTTTTCGTCCGACGGCTTTGTCCCGGCGGGGGCGGTTTCGTCCGGCTTGGCGGCTTCTGGATTTGCGGGCGCAGGCTTGGATTCGGGCTTGGGCTCCGCTTCCTTCGGCTCTTCGGGTTTCGGCTGCGGAATGGGGGCGGGGGCTTGTGGCGTCTCGGTCTGCGGCGCTGCCGGTTCTCCAGCCTGCGGCTTGTCTTCCGGCACCGGCCCGGTGCGGGGGAGCGTGGCGCCCGAGAGCATAAAAACGGCAAGGCTCATGGCGGCGATTGCGGAAGCGATTTTCACATGCCCATCCCACGTTGCTGTTAGCGGCGAGAGGGACAACGCAAACGCGCTGATTTCGTTGCAATTTCGCAACGGCGGCGGCGATCGTTAAAACATGATCATTTTATTCAAGATAATTGGCTGTGATATATTGACACAAATAGTCATGTTTTTTATTGCGGCAAAAAGAAGGCGGATTTTTGGGGTCCGTCTCAATCTGAAAACGCCTAGCCAGCCCCTCGATCGCCCCGCGAACCGACCAGCCAGCCCGGTACTTCATCACATTAGAGGGTTGGTTTTATGGTTGTCCGGCATTGGCGCTCGGTCCTTATGGTCTCTGCGGCCGTTTTTGTTTTTCCTGTAGCTCAGGCGATGGCGCAGAGCGCGCAAACGGCGCAGCCCGCCGAGGGCGAGACGACGCTGCAGAAGATTGTCGTGAAGGGCAAGCGCGTCAAGGCCCCGGCCGGGAGCGTGGAAGATACGCCGCTCGCCACGCAGACCACGGCGGAAACCCTTCGCAAGGAAGAGATCAACTCGCCTTCCGACATCTCGCGGGTCGATCCGAGCGTTCAGTATTCCTCGACGGATAAGGGATTTGTCATTCGTGGCATGGAGGGGAACCGCGTCACGACCCTGGTTGATGACATTCCGCTTCCCTACCTGACCAATTCCGCGCGCTCCGGCGGACCATCGACGACCACCAACGCGAATGGGGGAACGACGGCGTTCTCGTTCAATTCGCTGTCGACCATGGACATCATGAAGGGTGCTGATTCCACCCGTGCCGGCTCGGGCGCCTTGGGTGGCGCGGTTGTCTTGCGCACTCTTGAGCCGGAAGACCTGATCAAGGAGGGGCGTGACTGGGGTGGTATCGCCAAGGCGACCTATGACAGCTCGAACCGCAGCATCGGTGGCAACTTTGCGGTCGCAAAGCGGATCGACACGACGAGCGTTCTCTTCCAGGGATCTTACACCCGCGGCAACGAGACGGAGAATACCGGATCGAACGGCGGCATCGGCTACCAGCGCGATGAAGCCAACCCGGCCGATCTCAAGGAATACAACCTGCTCTTCAAGGCCCGCCGTGAACTCGATGGCGGACAGAAGATCGGCATCACCGCAGAGCATTACGACCGGCAGCTCGACACCGATCTGCTGACGCTCGAAGGTGGCACGACGTCCAGCCGCGGCTACCGCGATTTCGTCGGCTTCGAAGAGAGCCAGCGCGATCGTGTTTCGCTGGATTACCAGTCCGAAGATGCCGGTGGCTTCTTCGACTCGATCCGCTCCTCGCTCTATTGGCAGAACGTCAAGCGCGATGCAGGCAACGACGGCTACCGCCTCGTCAATCCGATCGGCGATTGGTATCGCTCCAACCAGCTCGAAGAGCAGTCCGTTGGTATCGTGAACACCTTCACCAAGGAGTTCGAGACCGGACAGTTCAATCACACCATGAACATCCGCGGCAACTTCTCCTATTTCTGGGCTCAGTCTTATACGGCCGGCATGGACGGATGTATTGCCGGGACATATGTCGGCGCGACGTGTAACTCGCTGCATGCCGACCAGTCGGAAATGCCCGACGTCAATGGCAGCCGGCTTGGCGTCACCATCGACGACAAGATTCGCTATGGCGATTCAGCCTGGTCGGTAACGCCTGGGCTGGCGTTTGATTGGTTCGACTACAATCCGCAGGAAACATCCGGTTACAGCAGCAATCCCGGATATGCCGGTGTTCCCGACGGGCGCGACGGCCATCGGTTCTCGCCGAAATTCATGGTGGGCTACGACGTGTCGCCGGAGCTCGAGCTCTTCGGGCAGTGGTCCATGGCCTATCGCGCACCGACGGTTGATGAGCTCTATCTGCTCTACACCGGCCAGGGTGGCCCCGTGCAATATGCTGTTGTGGGTAATCCTGACCTCAAGCCGGAAACGGGCATGGGCGTTGAACTTGGCGCCAATTATGATGCCGGCGACACCAAGATGCGGGTTGTTGGATATTACAACGAATACCGGAACTTCATCGACTCCCGGGACATTGGTCCGGTCGGCACCTACACCAGCTATACCGAATACTATAACCGTGCACGCGTCCGCATCGGTGGCATTGAAGTCAGCGGCTCGCACGAGTTTGGGAATGGCATTCACGTGAGCGGCTCGCTGTCGTACACCAACGCCAAGGATCAGGACACCAACGAGAAGCTTCGCACCGTCGTGCCGTTCAGGGCGATCGCCGGACTTGGATATAGCCAGGAAACCTGGGGTGTCGATGTCACCGGTATCTTTGGCAGCGCGATGAGCAAGTCCAGCAGCGCGACGACTTTCAACGCGCCTGGCTATGGCATTGCCAACCTCACCGCTTGGTGGGAGCCCGAACAGGTCGAGGGCCTTCGTGTCCAGGCTGGCGTCTACAATGTCTTCGACAAGCGCTATTGGGATGGCGTGGCATATCGTGATCTCAGCACGACGACGCCGTCCAACTCCAATACCAATCAGCCGCTCGCCTACTATTCGGAACCCGGCCGGAATTTCAAAATCTCGATCACCAAGTCGTTCTAACTCTGAAACATGCCAGGCGGCGCCTTCGGGCGCCGCTTTTCATTTGAGAGGCCGACATGCCGTTGAGTACGCTTATCGGTCAAAAACCGCTCTTGCGCTCTCCCTCATCTCACGCTAACAATTTCGCCCATGAACACGTCGAAGAACATTGCAGTTTGGTGGTGGGCTCGCTGAGGCGGCCTCGACCAATCGTGTCTTCAGACGACGAGTGAGCCGCCCGAAACTTCGAGGCGGCTTTTTTGTTTTATGGCCGCCTTTCGTCCGGGCCCGATAACGGAGTGGAACTATGGTTACGATCCTTCGGGATGATGGTGCGGAAATCTACGAGACCAAGGGTGGCATCTCCGTCACCCGGCAGCGGCGGCCGATCCCCTATGCCGATGCCGTCGTCTCCTATGTCGAGAAGCTCGATGAGCGCCGCGGCGCCGTCTTCTCGTCGAATTACGAATATCCGGGCCGTTACACCCGTTGGGATACCGCCGTCGTCGATCCGCCGCTCGGAATTTCCTCCTTCGGCCGCGATGTCTGGATCGAGGCCTATAACGAGCGCGGCGAAGTGCTGCTCGGCTTCGTTACCGAGCGGCTGAAGACGGTGCGCGAGCTGGAGCTCGGCGCCTCCACCGCCCGCCGCCTCGATCTCAAGGTGAAGCTGCCCGACCGGGTGTTCACCGAGGAAGAGCGTTCGAAGATGCCGACGGTGTTCACCGTGCTGCGCGCCGTCACCGATCTCTTCTATTCGCAGGCCGATGCCAGCCTCGGCCTCTATGGCGCCTTCGGCTACGACCTTGCTTTCCAGTTCGATGCGATCGACCTGAAGCTGAAGCGCCCTGATGACCAGCGCGACATGGTGCTCTACCTGCCGGACGAGATTCTCGTCGTCGACAATTACTCCGCCAAGGCGTGGGTCGATCGCTACGACTTTGCCAAGGGTGGAGTCTCGACCGAGGGCAAGCAGGGCGATATCGCTTCCGAGCCTTTCGTGCGCACCGATGCCATTCCGCCGAAGAGCGATCATCGCCCCGGCGAATATTCGGAGCTCGTGGTCAAGGCGAAGGAGAGCTTTCGCCGCGGCGATCTTTTCGAAGTCGTGCCCGGCCAGAAGTTCATGGAGCGCTGCGACAGCAAGCCGTCCGACATTTCCAAGCGGCTGAAGGCGATCAATCCGTCGCCCTATTCCTTCTTCATCAATCTCGGAAACCAGGAATATCTGGTCGGCGCTTCGCCCGAGATGTTCGTGCGCGTTTCCGGCCGCCGCATCGAAACCTGCCCGATCTCGGGTACGATCAAGCGCGGCGACGATCCGATCGCCGACAGCGAACAGATCCTGAAGCTCCTGAACTCCAAGAAAGACGAGTCGGAGCTGACGATGTGCTCCGACGTCGACCGCAACGACAAGAGCCGCGTTTGCGAGCCGGGTTCGGTCAAGGTCATCGGCCGCCGTCAGATCGAGATGTATTCGCGCCTGATCCATACGGTCGATCACATCGAGGGCCGCCTGCGGGACGACATGGATGCCTTCGACGGCTTCCTCAGCCACGCCTGGGCCGTCACCGTTACCGGTGCGCCGAAGCTCTGGGCGATGCGCTTCATCGAGAGCCACGAGAAGAGCCCGCGCGCCTGGTACGGCGGGGCGATCGGCATGGTTGGCTTCAACGGCGACATGAACACGGGGCTTACGCTGCGCACCGTGCGCATCAAGGACGGGATCGCCGAAGTGCGGGCAGGGGCAACGCTGCTCAACGATTCCATCCCTGAGGAAGAAGAAGCCGAAACCGAACTGAAGGCCTCCGCCATGCTTTCCGCCATTCGCGATGCCAAGGCCGGCAATTCCGGCAAGGTGAGCCGCGACGTCGCTGCCGTTGGCAAGGGCGTCAACATCCTGCTCATCGACCACGAGGACAGCTTCGTGCACACGCTGGCGAATTACTTCCGCCAGACGGGCGCCACGGTCTCGACCGTGCGCACGCCGGTACCGGAGGAAATCTTCGACCGGCTGAACCCGGATCTCGTTGTGCTGTCGCCGGGACCCGGCAATCCGAAGGATTTCGACTGCAAGGCGACGATCAAGAAGGCACGCGCCCGCAACCTGCCGATCTTCGGCGTCTGCCTCGGCCTGCAGGCACTCGCCGAAGCTTACGGCGGCGAGTTGCGGCATCTGGCGCTGCCGATGCACGGCAAGCCGTCGCGCATCCGCGTGCTCGAGCCGGGCATCGTGTTCTCGGGTCTTTCCAAGGAAGTCACCGTCGGCCGCTACCACTCGATCTTCGCCGATCCCTCGACCCTGCCGCGTGATTTCATGATCACCGCGGAAAGCGAGGACGGCACGATCATGGGCATCGAGCACACCAAGGAGCCGATCGCCGCGGTGCAGTTCCACCCGGAATCGATCATGACGCTCGGCGGCGATGCCGGGATGCGAATGATCGAGAATGTCGTGGCGCATCTGGCGCGGAAGGCGAAGACGAAGGCGGCTTGAGGCCGGCGTGTTTTCGGGGGCGTTGTGCGCCGCAAGCCCCCCTCTGGCCTGCCGGCCATCTCCCCCACAGGTGGGGAGATTGGCTGGGCTTGGCCGCTCGCTCCACTCTTGCGCCGTGATGAAAAGCGTCATTGTTGGCTGAGGCCGTGCCACTGGCCGATCTCCCCCCTTGTGGGGGAGATGCCCGGCAGGGCAGAGGGGGGTGTCACACCCTCGACGCCGACCACCGCACTCCACCATTGACATCTCCCCGCAAATCGGAACATTTCGCGAACAGCAAATAAGGAATGTCGCCGTGGCCAATGCTGAGAAGTTTATCGTGCTCCCGTATCGCAAGAACAGGGGAAACCTGGTGCCGGGCGAGATGCGGCAGGCGTCGAATGCGGTGAGTGCGGAGAAGATCGCGAGCTCGATGGCGGCGCGTTTTGTCGGTGTTGCGGCCTATGCGGTGATCGTCGATAAGGAATCCGGTGACATGTCGTCGCCGCGGCTGCTGGCGCGCCATGGCGAGATCGCCGATCTCAATCCCGCGTGATCGATGGAAACCTCGCTCTATCTTCCGGTCAAAACTTTTCTCGAGGCGGCAGGTTATGCCGTCAAGGGCGAGATCGGTGGCTGTGATCTCGTTGGGCTGAGCGAGGGCGATCCGACGGTGGTCGTCGTCTGCGAGCTGAAGCTCAGCTTCAATCTGGAGCTGGTGCTGCAGGCAGTCGATCGGGCTGCGATGAGCGACGAGGTGTGGATCGCGGCGCGGGTTTCGGCCAAGGGCCGGGGGCGCGAGGCGGACAAGCGATACCGCGATCTCTGCCGCAGGCTGGGGATCGGCATGCTCGGCGTTTCCGATACCGGCGAGGTCAGCGTCATCGTCTCCTCGATATCGCCGATGCCGCGGACCAATCCGAAGCGCCGCTCGCGGCTGGTGCGTGAGCATCAGCGCCGCCGTGGCGATCCCGTTCTCGGCGGCAGCACGCGTGTGCCGCAGATGACGGCCTATCGACAGCAGGCGTTGATCTGCGCCGCAGCACTCCAGCAGGGACTGGCGCGGCCGCGGGACATGAAGGCGCAGGCGCCGGATGCCGGGAAGATCCTGCTCGGCAATGTCTATGGCTGGTTCGAGCGGCTGGACAAGGGCGTCTATGCGCTGACGCCATCCGGTGCCGAGGCGCTGCTGCGCTGGCCGCAGACCGTGGTCTTTGTTGCCGATGGCGCCGAGGCGGCCTCGGAAGGCGCGTGATCTCAGGCGCCCGGGGCGTCGCTTTTATCATTTCTTGCCATGGCCGAGGATTTGCGTCGCCCTAGCTTATCCGTCGTGAACAAAGCTGCGATGCTCGCTGGGGCCGCAATGGGTCCAGCCAAATTCCCCGAGGCTCGACCATGGTTACTTTCACGCTCAATGGACAGACGAAGACTTTCGACGGCGATCCGGATACGCCGCTCCTGTGGGTCATCCGCGATTTCGAAAAGCTGACAGGCACGAAATATGGCTGTGGCGTTGCCCAGTGCGGCGCCTGCACCGTGCATATGGATGGCTTCACGCGCCGTTCCTGCATCACCCCGATCTCGACCGTCGACGGATCGGAGATCTTCACGATCGAGGGTGTCGAGGGCAAGGAGGCCGATGCGGTGAAGGCCGCCTGGGTGAAGATCGACGTGCCGCAATGCGGGTACTGTCAATCCGGCCAGATCATGTCGGCCGTCTCGCTGCTGCAGAACATCCCCAAGCCCACCGACGAGGATATCGACGGGGCGATGGCCGGGAATATCTGTCGATGCGCCACCTACCACCGGATTCGCGCGGCCATTCACAATGCCGCCCAGTCGATGGAGGGTTGAGCCATGACCATTCAGGAGATTGCAACGACACGCCGCGGCTTTCTTGCCGGCACCGGCGGCCTGGTGATCGGCTTTGCGCTGATGCCGAAGACCTCGGCCTTTGCCGCCGAGAAGGGTGTGCAGGCGGGCGGCGCCGACGCGCTGGTGACGCTGAACACCTTCGTCAGGATCGGCACCGACGACACGGTGACGATCCTCTCCAAGCATATCGAATTCGGACAAGGGCCATTTACCGGTCTGGCGACGCTGGTTGCCGAAGAGCTCGATGCCGATTGGGGCCAGATGCGCGCGGTGCATTCACCGGCCGATGACAAGGTCTATGCGAACCTTGCCTTCGGTCTTCAGGGAACCGGTGGGTCTTCGTCGATCGCCAATTCCTACGAACAGTTCCGGCAGGCGGGTGCGACGGCACGGGCCATGCTGGTCGCTGCGGCCGCCGATGAGTGGAAGGTTCCGGCTGGCGAGATCACCGTCGAGAAAGGCCGGGTCAGGCATGCGGCCTCCGGCAAGGACAGCGGCTTCGGCGCGCTGGCGACGAAGGCCGCGGGTATCAAGCCGCCGGCCGACGTCAAGCTCAAGGATCCCTCGAAGTTCACACTGATCGGTCAGGAGCTGCCGAAGCTCGATACGGTGTCGAAGACCAACGGGCAGGCGGTCTATACGCTGGATATCGTGCCGGACAATCTGCTCGTTGCCGTCGTCGCGCATCCGAATCATTTCGGCGCGGCGGTGAAATCCTTCGACGATAGCGAGACCCGCAAGGTCAAGGGCGTCGTCGACGTCAAGCAGCTGCCGCAGGGGGTGGCCGTCTATGCCGACAACACATTTGCGGCGCTGAAGGGCCGGTCGGTGCTGAAGGTCGATTGGGACCTGTCGAAGGCGGAGACGCGCTCCAGCAATCAGCTCTCGGCCGATTATGCCAAGGCGCTCGGCGAGAAGGGGATCACCGCATCGGAGAAAGGCGATGTCGACAAGGCCTTCACCGATACCGGGTTGAAGACGCTGGAGGCGCAGATCATCTTTCCGTTCCTGGCGCATGCGCCGATGGAGCCGCTCGACGCGGTGTTCATCAAGGCGGCGGACGGCAGTCTCGATGTCTATAACGGGGCGCAGTTTCCCGGCATGGACAAGGCGACGGCGGCGAAGATCACCGGCATCGATCCCACCAAGGTGCGGCTGAACACGCAGATCACCGGCGGCAGCTTCGGTCGCAAGGCGCAGTTCGGCTCGCCCTACATGCAAGAGGCGGCGTCGGTCTTCGCGGCGACCGACCAGTCGCGGCCGGTCAAGCATATGTGGACGCGCGAGGACGATATTCGCGGCGGCTATTACCGGCCGATGTATCTCCACAAGATGCGCGGCGCCATCAATGCCGATGGCCGGATCGTTGCCTGGGACCAAGCGATCGTCGGGCAGTCGATCATGGGCAAGGCGGATCTCGACAGCACCTCGGTCGAGGGCGCTTCGGACCTGCCATACGATGTGCCGAACCTCAGGGTAGTCTCGCATAATGTGAAGCTCGCGATCCCGCCGCTCTGGTGGCGGTCGGTCGGCCATACCCATACCGGTTTTGCCGTCGAGACCTTTCTCGACGAGCTCTTCCAGATGGCTGGCAAGGATCCGGTCGAAGGGCGGCTCGAGCAGCTGACGGAGGACCCGCGCTATGCCGGTGTGCTGAAGAAGGCGGCGGAGCTCGCCGATTGGGGCGGGAAGGTCCCCGAGGGACGGCAGCGCGGCGTTGCCGTGGTCAAGAGCTTCAATACCTATGTCGGCCAGGTGGTGGAGGTTTCCGCCGGTGCCGATGGGGCGCCGCGGGTCCACAAGGTCTGGTGTGCCGTCGATTGCGGCGTGGCGATCAATCCGAATGTCATCAAGGCGCAGATGGAAGGCGGCATCGGCTATGGGCTCGGTGCGGTGCTCTTCGATGCGGTGACATTGGGTGAGGGCGGCGCGATCATGCAGTCGAATTTCCACGATTACCGCTCGATCCGCATCAACGAGATGCCGGATGTGGAGGTCGCCGTCATCAAATCCGGCGAACCACCGACAGGGGTGGGAGAGCCGGGCGTACCACCGGTCGGGCCGGCGACGGCCAATGCCTGGCGGCGGCTCACCGGTGCGCCGGTGCGCAGCCTGCCGATCGTTGCCGTGGCGACGAGCTGAGGGAGGCCGGTATGACAAGCAGACTGGCACTTGCCTGCATGGCAGGCGGTCTTTCCCTTCTTGCGGCCTTGCCCGTATCGTTCATGGCGCTGGCGCAAACGGCGCCTGAAACCGACAAGACGCCCCTGAAGCCGGTCGCTTCCTTCGCATCGATTGCCGATCAGAAGGCGCGATCGGTGGCGCTGTTCGAAGAGGCGGGCAAGGTGATCGAGCATCCGCGATGTCTGAACTGCCATCCGGCGGGCGACCGGCCGCTGCAGACGATGGCGATGCATCCGCACCAGCCGCCGGTGACGCGCGGCGATGGCGGCATGGGCGTGCCGGGCATGATGTGCAACACCTGCCACGGGCCGGAGAATGCAGCGATCGTCGGCCAGTCGCCGACGCTGAAGAGCATTCCCGGCAATCCCGCCTGGCATCTGGCGCCGATCGAGATGGCCTGGGTCGGCAAGTCGCTCGGCGAGATCTGTCAGCAGCTGAAGGACCCGAAACGCAATGGCGGCCGCGATCTCTCGAAGATCGTCGAGCACATGTCGCATGACAGCCTCGTCGGCTGGGGCTGGAACCCGGGCGACGGGCGCGAGCCGGCACCGGGAACGCAGGCCGAGTTCGGCGAGCTGATCAAGGCCTGGGTCGATACCGGGGCGGCCTGCCCGGCGGGCTGAGTTTGAGTCTTCAGGCGCCGGTCATGGCCGGCGCTTGATGATCCTCAGATTGAGCTCCCATCGCTGTTCGAAGCCGAGCGCCTTGTAGAGCGCGATCGCGCCGCTGTTGACGGCGTTGACGTGGAGATAGGTCGTTGCGCCGCTCGCGGCGATCTGGCCGGCGACATAGCGGAACATCAGCTTGCCCAGGCCCTTGCCCTGGAAGTCCGGGTGGGTGCAGAGGCCGCTGAGTTCGGTGAAGCCGGTCTGGCGCAGCCGCTGGCCGCCCATGGCGATCAGCCGGCCATCTTCCTTGATGCCCCAGAAGGCGCCGAGCTTCTGTGCGCCGAGCGTGAAGGGGCCGGGCTTGGTCAGCTGGGCGAGCGCCAGCATCTCGGCGGCATCGGTTTCGGTCAGCCTGACGATGCGGGGATCGGAGATTTCCGCATGCGGCGTGCTGCCGATCATCTGCACGAGCGTGGCTTCGCCGACGACGTCGAAGCCGTCGGGGATGGTGATCGTCTCGGGCTCGACCAGCGCCATCACCTCGCCGGCGCTGGCAAGCTTCGCCAAGGCTTCCAGGCTCTCGCGGCTGCTGTCGGCGGCGGCGGCGAAAGGCACGATCGATGGCGGGTAGCGCCGCGCCAGCGCGCCGCCTTCGGCCAGTGCGGCATGTTCCGTCTGCAGCGCGTTCCAGATCGGGCGGTCGAGAATATGGGGCATTATTTCGTCTCCTTGGCCGGAGCGCGGCGGATGAGGGGGGCCGCGGCGAGGCCGTCTTCAATGGCAGAGAGTTGATCGAGGATCGGGCCGTCGAGGCCGCCGCAGAGATCGGTGACGGCGGCGGCGATGCGCGGCCAGATTTCGGCGCGCGAGAGATCGATGAGTTCTTGGCCGCGTGGCGTCAGCGAGACGAGCTTGCGGCGCTGGTCGCTGGCCGAAGGTTCGATGGCGACGAGCTCGAGTTCCAGCAGCTGGCCGACGGTGCGCGTGGCGCCCGGCTGGGTGATGCCGACCGATTGGGCGAGTTCGCCGATCGTCAGCGGTCCGGCGCGATCGATCGCGGCGAGGAACGGATATTGCCCGGCCTGAATGCCGAGGCCTGCCTCGTCGATGAACTGCTGGGTATCGGCCTGCAGCCGTTCGCCGATACGGCGCAGCCTGCTGCCGAGCGTCAGGAAGCCCGAGGTTCGCACGATGTCTTCGATCACTATCGGCTCCATTTGTATGCGAAGTTATATAACGTGTTATGTAAATTTCGTCAAACGGGATTTGCGGCTTTTGACCTTTGACAAACCGGCTGGCTTGAACCATATGGACCGCATTGGCCGCCTGCGCGATTTTCGCGCGGGCGGTTTTGCGTTTGAATGGGCTATGTGCTGCAATTCATTCGCATCCGCAGAGGGATAAGCGATGAACGAACAAGGTAACCTGACCGTCCGCCGGCTGGCATTCTGGGGCATTCCGATGTCGCTCGGGGTCATGGGATTGAAGCTGGTCGCCTGGTGGGTGACGGGCTCCGTGGCGCTGCTCTCCGATGGACTGGAATCCTTCGTCAACGTTGTGGCGGCCTTCATCGCCTTCTTCGTCATCCGCTATGCGCAGAAGCCGGCCGACCACGACCACCCGTTTGGCCACCACAAGGCGGAGTATCTCTCGGCGGTCACGGAGGGCGTGCTGATCGTCGTCGCCGCCCTGTTGATCGTCAAGGAATCCGTCGGCTATCTCGCCGAGCCAAAGATGCTGGAAGCGCCGGCGCTGGGTCTGGCCATCAACTTCGCGGCCGGCGTCATCAATTTCGTCTGGGCGCGGCTGTTGATCCGCGTCGGCAGGCAGTACCGCTCGGCGGCGCTGACGGCCGATGGCCAGCATATCATGTCGGATGTGGTCACTTCGGTTGGCGTGCTCGCCGGCCTGCTTCTGGCGTTGGCGACCGGCTATCCGATCTTCGACCCGGTGCTCGCGATCCTGGTCGCCATCAACATTCTCTACCAGGGCTACAAGGTGATCTCGCATTCGATCGGCGGCCTGATGGATCATGCGGCGGAGCCCGAGGAGGAAGAAGCGATCAAGCAGGCGATCGCCACGCATGCGCAGGGCTCTCTCGGCGTGCACGACCTGAAGACGCGCCGGGCCGGCGCCGTGACCTTCGTGGACTTTCACATGGTCGTTCCGGCTGATATGTCGGTGCGCGAAGCCCACGATATCTGCGACCGCCTTGAAGATGCCATCCGCGCGGTGCATCCGGGCGCCAGCATTGCCATTCACGTCGAGCCGGAGGGCGAAAAGGCCCATGGGCTGCGCGTCAAAGTCATAAAGGAAGCATGATGCCTGAAACCGATGTCTCCAGCCTGTCCATGCTGGGTCACCAGACGGAGACAGCGAAGTCTCCCGAGGAAGCCGTTCTCGAAAAGGTGCCGTCAAACCAGGCGGGCACCGATTTCGTCGTGCGTTTCACCGCGCCGGAATTCACCTCGCTCTGCCCGATGACCGGCCAGCCGGATTTCGCCCATATCGTCATCGACTACATCCCCAATGAGTGGCTGGTGGAATCGAAGTCGCTGAAGCTCTTCCTGCATTCCTTCCGAAATCACGGGGCATTCCACGAGGATTGCTCGATCTATATCGCCAAGCGGATCGTCGAGCTGCTCGACCCCAAGTGGCTGCGCATCGGCGCCTACTGGTATCCGCGCGGCGGCATCCCGATCGACGTCTTCTGGCAGACCGGCAAGCCGCCGGAGAATGTCTGGCTGCCGGATCAGGGTGTCGCGACCTATCGCGGCCGAGGCTGATGAGAAGTTGAGGCGAGGGCGGTGACGCCCTCGCTTTTTTGTTAGCGCTCAGACGTCGAAGCTGCCGTCGCCGGACTGGTCGTTTCCGTCGTCATAATCGTTATCGTCGTCGTCATTGCTGTAGTCGGCCTGCTGGACGTTGTTGCTGTTGTCGTCATCGCGGTCGGCCGCCGTATCGTTCTGCGGATTCTGGTCGCCGTAGTAGTTGTTGATGACGGTTTCTTCCGTCGGTGCCGGCGTGTTGCCGAACGGGCTGGCGCCGAAGGGGGAGCCCCAGCCAAGCGACGACATGTGATTGCCGAAAATGCCACTCAGCGAATTGGCAAGCAGCACGCCGCCTGCGACGCCCGCCGCCGTGCCAAGCGCGCCGCGCAGGAAGCTGCCGCCTACGGATGGGCCTGACGGCTGCGGGTTCCACGGGCCGGACGGCTGCTGCTGTTGCGGGCGCATCGGGCGGACGTTGTCGTCATAGTCGCGGTCCTGATAGCTCTGGCGCGGCGCGTTGCCCCAGGGGCCGGAGGGCTGGGCGGCCTGCTGGGTCTGGCCGCTGCCGAAGATCGAGCTCAGGAAGCCGCCGCCCTGTTCGGCCTGGCGGTGCTCGCTCTCGCCGGCTTCGAGCTGGCGGACACGCTCTTCGAGTTCCTGGATATGTTTCGAGGCCGCCTCCAGGCCCTTTTCCTGCACGATGACGGCCTGGGCGAGGTAGTAGGTCGTGTAGGGCTGTTCGCGCACGCCCTGTTCGATGAGGGCTTCGGCATCGCGGTCGCGCGGGGTGGCGGATGCGGTGCGTACCCGGTCAAAAAGGGTGGTCAGCAGTTGGCGTTCTTCCGGTGACATGACTGTCTCCCTTGCTCCTGTGGCATTCGTGCCTGCGTGAGGATGAGGTAGGAACCGATTCAGGCTTTTCAAAGCCTTGGCAACTTACATTTCGGTAAGCTAGTCGCGTGCCCAGATGCGCAGGGAGCCGAGCGCCGTAAAGCCCGATGCCAGCGCATTCTCGAGATCGTCGCCGCTCTCATAGCCGACGATCGGCTCGCCGGGGAAAAGCCGCCGCGCCTCGCGCACCAGCCCCGCGCGGACGGGGCCATGCTTTCCGCGGGCGGCAAAGACATTGGAATGACCGGTGACATCGGCCTGATGATTGAGGATGGCGCCGCCCTGCAGCGCCTTGCCGGAATAGGCGGCAAGGAAGGCAATCTGCGGGGCGTGGAGCAGCGGCTCGCCGAAAACGGGCGCGGCCTGCGGTTCGCCGCCTGCCCAGGCTTTCTCCCAGTCGGCGAGTTCCGCGGCTGTTTCGATCCGCTTCCACGTCAGGCCGCCGTCTTCCTCATCGAAATCGTCATTGGCATCGAAACCGATCCACTCGGCCTCGAACAGCACGGTGAAGCCCTGCGGCGCGAGATCGAGGGTGCAATAGCTGTCCTTGATGCCCCAGCCGCCCGGCCGCGAGCGGGTAAGTACGGCGATCGCCTCTTCCTGTTCGGCGGCACTCTCGGTACCGGTCAGCGTGATCGCGTCGGGATAGAAGGGCGGGGTGCCCTGGCGGTGGAGCCAGAGGGTGCGGGTGAATTCGCCGCGCTGACCCTGCGCGGCGCAGACGGCGTCGCACCAGAGCGCGTTGTTTTTGACCGCCCGATGAAGCAAAAGCGATGTCATCTTTTCCTCCCGCCTGGGGATAGCAGCATAATGCTGACAGATCCGGCGTTTGTCATAAGAATATCTTCACCCGTTCCGTGGCTTGTCTTTTTCCCGCATTGTTTTACGCATTGAGTCACACTATGTCCGGGAAACCCGAATGAAGCCGAGAGAGGTTCGAATGAACGACGAAGAACAAGAAGACAAGACCAAGGAACTGTCTTTGGGGAAGGACGCAGAGGCTAACCTCTTCAAATCGCGTTCGATCTTCATCTACGGCCCGATCACCATGGAGCTCGGCCAGAAGGTCTGCTCGCAGCTCGTGGCGCTTGCCGCAGCCAGCGACGAAGACATCCGCATCTACGTGAGCTCGCCTGGCGGCCACGTCGAGTCGGGCGATTCGATCCACGACATGATCAAGTTCATCAAGCCGAAGGTCTGGATGATCGGTACGGGCTGGGTCGCTTCGGCCGGCGCGCTCATCTATGTCGCGGCTCCGAAGGAACAGCGCCTTTGCCTGCCGAACACCCGCTTCCTGCTGCACCAGCCCTCCGGCGGCACGCGCGGCATGGCATCCGATATCGAGATCCAGGCTCGCGAAATCATCAAGATGAACGAACGCCTGAACAAGATCTTCTCCGTCGCCACCGGCCAGCCGGTCGACAAGATCGCCAAGGATACGGATCGCGACTACTGGCTCTCGGCCGAAGAGGCCAAGGATTACGGCCTGGTGTCGCGCATCATCACCTCGCAGAGCGAGATCTGATTTTCAACGGGGCGTTCGCGCCCCGTTTTCCTTTCCGCCGGGCGGTCAGTTCGCCGGCTTCCAGCGCTCTTCGATGATTTCCTGCGCCAGCTCGAAGATGCCTTCCTCGTCATCTCCGGCATTGTCGCCGAGCAGCGCGATCGCTGCATCGTAGACGGCGTTCTCCTCGTCGTCCGAAATGAGTTTCTTTTCGTTCAAAGTCTTGATCAGCGATGCGAGAATGGCGGCCGAAGAAAGGCCCACTGCTGCTCTGCTGATATCATCGGGATCGTCCGACATTCATTCACCTGGATTTTTGTGTTCTTCCCACCGCAACTAAATTAGGCTTTTTTGCTCGCATAGCAAGCATTTGCCATATTTGGGTTCGCCTCCATTTCTTGCCGCGTACGGTTGGTGCGCGCGGTGACCTTGCGTGACCGTATTCGGTCATGCTCCATGCGGTATTCGTTTCACGCCCCCCGAGTCCCGCGATGCTCAAAGATTTCTCCGTTCAAAGCCTGTTCATGGGCGTGCTCGCGGCTTTCGCGGGCTTTGCCAGTTCGTTTGCCGTCGTGCTGCACGGGTTGCAGGCGGTGGGCGCCACGGAGGCGCAGGCGGCTTCGGGATTGATGGCGCTTTCGCTCGGGCTTGGGATCTGCGCCATCGTGCTCAGCTTCACGACGCGGCTGCCGGTCAGCATGGCATGGTCGACGCCGGGGGCGGCGTTGCTCGCCAGCACCGGGATCGTCGAGGGCGGCTTCAATGCGGCTGTCGGCGCCTTTATCGTCTGCGCGCTGCTGATCGTCGTTGCCGGCCTGTTCAAGCCGCTCGGCCGGGCAGTCGCCGCCATTCCGGCGCCGCTTGCCAATGCGATGCTTTCGGGCGTGCTGATCGGGCTCTGCTTTGCGCCGGTGAAGGCTGTGGGTTTCAATCCGTGGCTGGGGCTGCCGATCGTGCTGACCTGGATGGTGGTCGGCGCCTTCAAGCGGCTCCTGGCGGTGCCGGCGGCACTTGTAGCCTTCGGGCTGGTCGTTGCCTTCGGCGTCGATATTCCCGACGGGGCGGGGGCCGCCGTCGGCCGGGCGCTGCTGCCGACGGTCGAGTTCGTCACGCCCGTCTTCAATCTGCCGGCCTTCATTTCGATCGCGCTGCCGCTGTTCATCGTCACCATGGCGTCGCAGAACATTCCCGGCATCGCGGTCATGAAGGTCAACGGCTATGAGCCGAAGCCCGGGCCGCTGTTTGCAGTATCAGGCGTGTTTTCGCTGTTCGCGGCGCCGTTCGGCGGCCATGCGGTCAATCTGGCGGCGATCACGGCGGCGATGTGCGCCGGGCCGGATGCGCATCCGGATCCAGCGCGCCGCTACTGGGCGGTGCTGGTCTGCGGCATTTGCTACCTCATTCTCGGGCCGCTCGCGGGTGCGGTGACGACCGCGGTGGCGCTGGCGCCGCCGATCCTGATCCAGGCGGTGGCCGGTCTGGCGCTGGTCGGGGCCTTCTCGAGCTCGGCCATGTCTGCTTTCCAGGCGCCCGAGACGCGGGAAGCGGCGGCGATCACCTTTCTGGTCACGGCGTCGGGCGTTTCTTTCGGCGGCATTTCGGGCGCCTTCTGGGGGCTGCTTGCCGGTGGATTGATGATGGCGCTGCAGCAACTGGTGAAGGCGTCGAAGCGATAGAAGCCGGAAAGCATTGGAGAGGGGGTTGCCAGTTTTTGGTCCCGCGGATATAAGCCCGAGCATGAAGACGACAGGCGCAATGATTTCTGGCACGATTGCACGCGGGCGTATCGCCCTGCGCGACAATACGCGCGCGCTCACCTCGCTTCTTCTCCTCGGCCTTACGCGCGGTTGCCGGGTCCGTTGAGGAGCGCCCGGCGGCCGAAAAGCCCCGCAGGCCAACGCTCCTCGCGACTAATCCCAAAGAACTAAGATTGACCGAAATGAGGTCCGCGGTTGCTGTCGCCAATCCATTCGTGATGGTCTAAGACGCAAATTGCCGGGCTGAGGAGAGAAGACGATGGACTCTAAGACTCAAACTCCCGCAAAAGGCATGCAGTCGGCCGGCGTGAAGTATCGCCCCTATCCGCAGGTGAATATTCCCGATCGTACCTGGCCGACGAAGACGCTGACCAAGGCGCCGATCTGGTGCTCGGTCGACTTGCGCGACGGCAACCAGGCGCTGGTCGACCCGATGGGCCACGACCGCAAGGCCCGCATGTTCCAGCTGTTACTGGACATGGGCTTCAAGGAAATCGAGATCGGTTTCCCCTCAGCCTCGCAGACCGATTTCGACTTCGCCCGCTGGTGCGTCGAAGAGGGCAATGTGCCTGACGACGTGTCGCTGCAGGTTCTCGTCCAATGCCGCCCCGAATTGATCACCCGCACCTTCGAGGCGCTGCAGGGCGCCAACAGGCCGATCGTGCATTTCTACAATTCCACCAGCGAGCTGCAGCGCCGCGTGGTGTTTGCCAAGGATGTCCACGGCATCAAGCAGATCGCCGTCGATGCCGCCAAGATGATTTCCGACATGGCGGCCAAGGCCGGCGGCGGCTACCGCTTCGAATACTCGCCGGAGAGCTTCACCGGCACGGAGCTCGACGTGGCGCTGGAAATCTGCAACGCCGTCATCGCCGAGATGAAGCCGACGCCTGATAACAAGCTGATCATCAACCTGCCGTCGACCGTCGAGATGGCGACGCCGAACATCTATGCCGACCAGATCGAATGGATGTGCCGCAACCTCGACAACCGCGAGAACCTGATCATCTCGCTGCATCCGCATAACGACCGCGGCACCGGTATCGCCGCTGCCGAGCTGGCGTTGCTGGCCGGTGCCGATCGCGTCGAAGGCACGCTGTTCGGCAATGGCGAGCGCACCGGCAATGTCGACGTCGTGACGATGGCGCTGAACATGTTCACGCAGGGCATCGATCCCGAGCTCGATTGCTCGGATATTGTGCGCATGAAGGACGTCTTCGAATATTCGAACCAGATGCCGATCGGCGAGCGCCATCCCTACGTCGGCGAACTGGTCTACACGGCCTTCTCCGGCTCGCACCAGGATGCGATCAACAAGGGCATGAAGGCGATCAAGGTTGCCAATCACCCGGTCTGGGAAGTTCCGTACCTGCCGATCGACCCGCAGGATGTCGGCCGTTCCTACGAGGCGATCATCCGCATCAACTCGCAGTCGGGCAAGGGCGGCATCGCCTATATCCTGCAGCAGGACTACGGCATCAACCTGCCGCGCAACCTGCAGGTCGAGTTCCGCGAAGACATCCAGCGGATCACCGATGAAGAAGGCAAGGAACTCCCCTCGAAGCGCATCTACGAGCGCTTCATCGAGCGCTACGTGACGCAGCCGACCGGCCGCATCAAGTTCGTCGATCACCACACTTTCGCGCATATAGACCGCAAGGGCGTGCGCGTCGTGGCGGCCGAGATCACTGACAATGGCGTGACCAAGCATATCGAAGGCCACGGCAACGGCCCGATCGACGGCTTCATCAACGCGCTCTCGGCCTATCTCGGCATCGAAATGTCGGTGCAGGACTATTCCGAGCACTCGCTGCAGAACGGCTCGAACGCCGCCGCGATCTCCTATGTCGAGACGGCCTATCCGGGCGGCAAGCTGTTCGGCGCCGGCATCAGCACCAACATCGTCGGCGCCTCGCTCGAAGCGATCGTCTCGGCGGCAAACCGCGTGCTCGAAGTGAAGGCCGGAAAGCACTGAACAAAGCAAAGGGCGCGGCGGAGAGATCCGCTGCGCCCTTGATGTCTTGCCCGATCGTGACGATCAGATCGTGGCGGCGATTTCCATGGCGATCTGGCTGAGCGATGCTTCGGCCGATGGGCCGACCAGGACGTAGGCGGTGCCGGCGTTGTGCCAGGTCACCAGGCCGATCTCATCCTTGATCGTTTCCTTGAAATCTTCGGTTTCCGGCTGCTGCGTGTCCTTGCGGAAGTAGATGGTGATGAGGTCGCCATCGGCACTGGAATAGACGAGCTGCCCCGTCGGCTTGCCGTCGCCGAGCACGACGCGGGCGCCCTGGAAGGTCCAGCCGTCATTGCTGAGATCGGGAACGCGGAAGGCGACGCCGACCGTCGAGGTGAGCCAGCTGGAAATCTCTTCGGCCTGCGACGCCGGCACTTCGACCAGATGGCGGGGCTGGCGGATGATCATGCGCTGGTAGCCGGCGATATCGGCCAGCCAATCCTTGCTGCGGCCGCTGTCGTCGGCAATGTGCTGGTCGTCCGAGGGTGTCGGATCGCCGGGGCCGATGCCGACCAGATAGCCGATGCCGCAACCGGCAACGAACAGGAGAATGGCGGCGGCCAGCGACTTGCGCCCTGACGGCGCGAACTTGAGGGCCGGACGGGTGGCGCGCGGGGCGAGGGGCGCCTTCGGTGGCTGCACGCTCTTGATCGAGCGTACGAGCGCCAGCGGCACGGGCTCCTTCAGCACGTCGTCGAGGCGGCGGCGGCCGAAATCGGCGCCGTGACGCAGCTTGTCGTAAAGCCTGCGGGCGCCTTCGTCACTGGCGATGCGCTCTTCCAGCTCATGCTTCTCCTCCGGCGTCGTCTCGCCGTCGAGGAGGGCAGTCAGCTGGGCATCGAGCGGCAGTTTCTTGAAATCCGGCAAGGTCAGTACCTGTGGTGAAAATCGTCTGCGAGGCTGGCGAAATGCAGCCTGGCGGCGGCAAGCTGCGCCGAAACGCCGGTTGCCGGAATGCCCATGATATCGGCGGTCTGCTCGTAGCTGTGGCCTTCGACCACGGTCAGCAGGAAGATGCTCGCCAGGCCTTCCGGCATCTCTGCCAGCATGCGGTGGATGAGATCGGTATCGGTGACCGTGGCCCGCTCGCGGGCGGCTTCACGGATATCGGTGACGTTGCCCTTGGGGGCTGCCGTGCGGGCGCGCCGCTTGCGGCCGTCCTCGTTCCACAGCTGGCGGGCGAGGGTGTAGACCCAGCTTTCCAGGCGGCCTTCGCCGTTCCACTGATGGCTCTTGGCGACGGCGCGCTGGCAGACGGTCTGGACCAGTTCGTCGGCGCTCGCCGTATCGCCCGTCAGCGCAATCGCAAAGCGGCGCAACCGAGGCAGCAGGCCTACAAGGTCGCGTCTGATGTCGATGGTCGTTACGGGCTGACGCATAATCTCATTTCATGAACATGTCCGGAGCGAAGCATCCGGTGCGGGTCGTATTTTTATATCGCGTATGTGACCTTTATGAAACAAGTTTGACGCGCTCCGCAACAGGAACAGCGGCTAAGCGGCAGTTTCCCAAAGGTTTTCTGCCGCTCATCACGTTCAGTTGTTTTCAATAGGTCCGGTAACCGTTCAGGCTTTGCAGCAGAGCGCGGTAGGCCCAGGTATTTTCACCGCCGCGATCGCGAATCTCGACGAGCTGAACCTTGGCACCCTGCACGTCTCCTTGTTCCACCAAAGCCTGGCCCATGTATGACCGGGCGAGAATATAATTCTCGTCGGCCTGCAGCGCCTTGCGATAGTAGGACATACCGAGTTCGAAGCGGCCGGCCTTGCGGTTGGAATAGCCGAGATAGTTGAGGATGCGCGGATCGTTCTGGTTCCTGGCGAGGTTGAGGATGTTGATGGCTTTCTCATACTGGCCGGCATAGGCGAATTCGCGGGCGAACTGGTAGAGCTCGTCGTCGTTGAAGCTCTGCTTCTTGGCGTCGACACATTCCTTCTTCTGCTTGTCCCAGACCTTACCGTCGGCGCATTTGGTCGTCGTCTCTGTCTTCGGCGGCGGCTTGGTTTCGTCGCTCTCGTCGCCGACCGCGAAGGCCGGTGCGGCAAGCGCGGCGGCAAGGCCGAAGGCGAGGGTGAGGCGGCAGATACGATTGGCGGCGATGCGCATGGCGGGCTCCCTGGTCGGCGTCGATGGCGGGATTGTACGCCTCGATTTGGAAATACCAAGGGCAGGATCGCCGGATCGGCAAAATCCTCAGAAAGCGATTCAACAAGCGGCGAAACTGATTCCGCTCTTGCTGCTAAAGCTTGAAAATATCGACGCTTTCGGGCGATACGCCATCGCCGCGATCATTGAGGCTAAAGCGCTCGCCCTTGAGCTCCCAGGCGCCGGGCGAACCGTCGATCGAGAAGAGATTGTAGGCGGCGCGCGGCTTCATGCCGCCGGGCCCCTGTGAGGCGGACGCGATGCCGACGACGGGCACGGGGCCGGTCTGGCCCTTCAGCCAGTAGAGCGTGTTGAGATGCGTGTGACCGTGCAGCACGAGCTCGGCGCCGCCGCTGGTGACGACGGCGGCGAAGCGGCGGATGCCGATCATCCGCTTGTGGAAAGACGTGGCGCCGCGGATCGGCGGATGGTGGATCATCACCACGCGGAAGAGGCCGGCCTCACCGGCAGCGCGCAGCATGTTGACCGCCTCGCGGGCCTGGCGCTGGCCGAAGAAGCCGCTGGCGGCGAAGGGTGGAGTGGCGACGGCCGTCGAGCAACCGACGATCGCGACTTTGCCGCGGATGCGCAGATAGGGAAAGATGTGGCGGTCTTCCTCCCATTGCGGCGGCGCCAGATCGCCGCGCACGTAGTCGTACCAGGCGCGCATCGATTTCTCGTAGGCGCCGGGAACATAGGCATCGTGATTGCCGGGGACGATCGAGGTTTCCTCGGGATCGCCGAGCTCGCGAAGCCAGGCGGCGGCCGAGCGGATCTCGAGGCCGCTTGCGAGATTGACGAGGTCGCCGGTGACGGCGAGATGATCGGCCTCGCGGGCGCGGATATCATCCAGAAGCAGGTCGAGCGTTCCGCCGAAAAGATGCTTGCGCCGGTTACGGTGCCAGTTCACAAAGCCGGTGATGCGCTTCGAGAAGAGCTCGCGGATCGAAAGACGGGGAAGTGGGCCGAGGTGAATATCGGAGATATGCGCGAGCTTGAACATGCTACGACACATAGACCAGGATATTTACAATTCAAACACATCCGCTTGAACGAAATAGTGAAAACGGAACGATGGCGAATAACGAGATCAGGTCCTGGCAATCGAAAATTCTGATGCGGGTCGTCCACGTCTATTTCGCCGCGACGCGGGGAATGACGATGGGCGTGAGGGCTGCGTGCTTCGATCCGTCCGGCCGCGTCTTCCTGGTGCGCCACAGCTATGTGCCGGGCTGGCATATGCCGGGCGGCGGCATCGAGCGGCGGGAGACCTCGCATGATGCGCTGGTCAAGGAACTGCGGGAAGAGGGGAACCTGAGGATCATCGGCGAGCCGCAGCTCTTTCAGGTCTACCTGAATACGTCGGCGAGCCGCCGCGACCATGTGGTCTTCTACCGCGCCGATGTCGAGCAGACGGCGCCGCGCAAGCCAGATGCGGAGATCGTCGAGAGCGGCTTCTTTGCGCTCGACGCATTGCCCGAGGGCACGACCGAGGCGACGAAACGCCGCCTCCGGGAGCTGAGCGGCGAGGAACCCGCCGCCCATTACTGGTGATCCTCAGGCGGCAGCCGCCAGCTTGGCGCGGCCATGCGGCCGGTCGAGATCAAGATCGGGACCGACGGGCACGATGCCGGTCGGGTTAATCGTCTTGTGGCTGCGGTAATAATGCTCCTTGATATGGCGCATATTCACCGTCTCCTTGACGCCCGGCGTCTGGTAGAGATCGCGCAGGTAGGCCGACAGGTTCGGGTAGTCGTCGATGCGGCGGATGTTGCACTTGAAGTGGCCGACATAGACGGGGTCGAAGCGCACTAGCGTCGTGAACAGCCGCCAGTCGGCTTCGGTCACCCGGTCGCCAAGGAGATAGCGGCCCTTGCCGAGGCGCTCTTCCAGGGCGTCCAGCGTGCCGAACAGCTTGACGACATTCTGCTCGTAGGCTTCCTGCGTCGTCGCAAAGCCCGCCTTGTAGACGCCGTTGTTGACGGTGTCGTAGACCAGCGCGTTGATTTCATCGATCCCGGGAGCGAGGTTTTCAGGATAGAAATCCTGCGTCGAGCCGGTCAGGTGGTCGAAGGCGCTGTTGAACATGCGGATGATTTCGGACGATTCGTTGTTGACGATCGTGCCGGTCTGCTTGTCCCAGAGGACGGGAACGGTGACGCGGCCCGAATAGTTCGGATCGGCCTTCACGTAGATTTCCCAGAGCGCCCTGGCGCCGAACAGATGGTCGCCGGTGGCGCCGTCGCTGATCTTGAACTCCCAGCCGTTCTCGACCATCAGCGGATCGACGACGGAGACGGAGATCAGGTCCTCCAGCTTCTTCAGCTTGCGGAAGATCAGCGTGCGATGCGCCCAGGGACAGGCGAGCGACACATAGAGATGATAGCGCCCGGCCTCGGCCTTGAAGCCACCGGTGCCGGAAGGGCCGGCCTCGCCATCCTTCGTCACCCAGTTGCGGAACTGCGAGGCGGCGCGCTTGAAATGCCCCTTGGTTTCCTTCGTATCGTACCAGACGTCATGCCAGACGCCTTCCACCAGCATACCCATTGTGCGTTTCCTTCGAATTGGTCTCGTTGGCGCAAAGATATCGCAGCCGCGCGCGCTTTGCAGTGGGCAAAGATTGAACAGTGCGTCACAGCGATTTTCGCCCCACCGCATTTTGCGTTGGACGGCAGAAATTTTTCCTGCTATCGGCCATTTCACATTTTTCTGCGGAACCCGATTTGATGCACGCAATCAGAAGCCTGCGACGACGCTGAAGCTCCCGAACGCCTGAAGGGCGTGTTCGAGAACCCATGCTGTCTGTCTATCCGGTTTCTGTCTCATCATGCACAAGCACGATCTGGTCTACCTCACTGAGGATGCGTCTCACGACGCCGCTATCGAACTCATCAACGAAGAAGCATTCGGTCCGGGCCGTCATACGCGCGCTGCCGCTCGTATTCGCGAGCAGGGGCCGCATGACCGTTCGCTTTCCTTCATCTGCGCCGACGACGGCGAAACCATCGCCTCGGTGCGGATGACGCCGGTGCAGGCGGGGGGCGTCAAGGCGCATCTGCTCGGGCCGCTCGCCGTGCGGCCGTCGCACAAGAGCCGGGGGATCGGGCGCGAACTGGTGCGGATCGCGGTGGAAGCCGCCAAGCGCAGGGGGTCGGAGGCGATCATTCTGGTTGGCGACCCGCCCTATTACTGCCAACTCGGGTTCGAACGGGTCGCCCACAACGCGCTCAACTTCCCGGGTCCGGTCGATCCGGCGCGTGTTCTCGTCGTGCCGGTCAGCGACGACGCTCATCAGCGTCTCAAGGGCTCAATTAGCTGGCGTAAATAGAGCTTATCGTCTATCAAACCCCTGATTTCCTTGGGACTCACCAGGGCTGCGCGACGGGGGACGGCGAATGAGCGGCATTTCCATGGACGAGGCGCTCGACCGCGCCGGAACGGGGGCGTTCCAGAAGCGGCTGATGGGCATATTCGGTCTCGTCTGGGCTGCCGATGCCATGCAGGTGCTCGCCGTCGGCTTTACTGCCGCATCGATTGCCGCGACATTCCAGCTGACCGTGGCGCAGGCGCTGCAGACGGGAACGCTCTTCTTTCTGGGCATGCTGATCGGCGCCATGGTGTTCGGCCGGCTGGCCGATCGCTGGGGACGGCGCTATGTGCTGATCCTGACCGTCGCCTGCGACGCGCTGTTCGGCCTGCTGTCGATCTTTGCGCCCGATTTTACCAGCTTGCTGATCCTGCGCTTCCTGACCGGCATGGCGGTCGGCGGCACGCTGCCGGTCGACTACGCGATGATGGCCGAATTCCTGCCATCGAGGAACCGCGGGCGCTGGCTGGTCATGCTCGAAGGCTTCTGGGCGGTGGGCACGCTGATCGTGGCGCTCGCGGCCTGGGCGGCAAGCGTCGCAGGCGTGGCCGATGCCTGGCGCTATATCTTTGCGGTGACGGCGGTGCCGGCGATCCTCGGCGTGGCGCTGCGCTTCTTCGTGCCGGAATCGCCGCTTTACCTGCTGCGTTCCGGCCGGGCGGCCGATGCCAAGGCAATCGTCAACCGGATGCTGGAAGCCCACGGCAAGCCGCCGCTTGCCGCCGGCGAGGAGATTGTGGCCGCGCCGCATGCCGAATCCGAAGGGTTGTTCTCGCCGCCGCTTCGCCGCCGCAGCCTGATGATCCTGGCGATCTGGTTCCTCGTCTCCGTTTCCTATTACGGCGTCTTCACCTGGATGCCGGCGCGGCTGGCGGGCGATGGCTTCGGCTTCGTGCGTGGCTATGGTTTCCTGGTCTTCGTGGCACTGGCGCAGATCCCTGGCTATGCGCTCGCCGCCTATGGCGTCGAGGCCTGGGGTAGGCGGCCGACGCTGATCGCCTTCTGCCTGTTGTCGGCGGCGGGTTGCCTGCTGTTCGTGCTCTCGCCTGACGACGTGCTGATCGGCGCTTCGCTGCTGCTGATGAGTTTCGCACTGCTCGGCACCTGGGGCGCGCTTTATGCCTATACGCCGGAACTCTATCCGACCGGATCGCGGGCGACCGGCATGGGGGCGGCGGGTGCTATGGCTCGTCTCGGCGGACTGGTGGCGCCGTCGGTGATGACCTTCGTGGTGTCGATGGGGCTTGGCGTGGCGATCGGGCTCTTTGCCGGATTGCTGGTCATTGCCGCCATTGCGGCGCTCGCCATCGACGCGGAGACGCGTCAGGCCTCGCTTGGCTGAAAGCGCTTCTTCAGCCAGGTGAAGGTGTGGCCGCCGGCGAATTCGCCGAGTGAGCCGATCGTCTCATAACCGTAGCGCCGGTAGACGCCGAGGGCATCAGGGCTCATCGTATCGATGAAGGCGCCGATGCAGCCGCGGCGTTTGGATTCGTCTTCCGCCATCTGCAGCAGCGTTCCGGCCAGACCCTTGCCGCGCATCTCCTCCGGAATGAAGAGCATCTCGATATAGAGCCAGTCGCGGGCCGTATAACCGACGAGGCCGCCATTGATCTCACCATCATCGCCGCGCAGCCGGATCGCCAGCTTCTCGCGGCCGCTCTCGCCGAAGCGGGCGACGTTATAGGCGATCAACGGGTCGGCGATCTTCTTGCGGTCCTTCTTGGAGAGGACCTTGGTGACCTTCAGCTTCTGCGGAGCCATGGCTGAACCTTTCGGCGGCGATCTCTATCGCCTGCCGATATCAGAGTCGTCAGTTCGACAAAATGGCTCAGCGCCCTTCGCGCCACCACATGGCGCCGAAGGCGAGCAGCAGCACGCCGACACCGGCAAAACCGGCAAAGAGCGGCAGCGTGTTGATACCCTTCAGCACCGTCTCGTTGGTGAGCTTGATCTGCATGCGCTCGTTGTCGGCGACGCGGATCTGGCCGCGAACGGGGAGAACCGGTGGCACTTCGATCGCGCCATTGGCATCCGAAACACGGGCGTCAAGGCCGCGGGTCTTGTCGGTGATCGGCTTCAGGACATCGGTGGTCGAGACCATCGCCTTGAATTCCGGCGCATCGACGGCGCCGACATGGACGAGGGTGGTTAGGTCGCCGTTGCGGATTTCGAAGAGGCCGATCTCGTCCATCTTCTTCTCGGCCTTGTAGAGGCCGGGCTCGGACTGGGCGAGCGGCAGGTCTTCGGTCTTGCCGGAGGGATAGCGCACGGTGGCCGGGCCGGGATCGCCGCCAATCGTCTGGCGGGTGATCTCCAACGTACGGCCCTGGGCGCGGGCGGTCAGCGCCTCTTCCTCGAGCGCCGGTTCCTTCATCAGCCAGTGGGCGATGCGGCGATAGAGCGACACATGCGGGCCGCCGCCTTCGAAGCCGCGGGCCCAGAGCCAGCCCTGATCGGACAAGAGCATGGCGACGCGGCCCTGGCCGGCGCGGTTCAGCACCAGCAGCGGATTATTATCGGCGCCGACCATGACCGTCTGGCCCTGCGGTTGCTCGACACCGACGGAGCGGAACCAGCGGCCCCAATGCGGAGGCTCGTCGGCCGAGCCATCGAGGCCACGGGTGACCGGATGCTTGCGGCCCTCGTCGGAGAGGCGCGGATAGAAGGCCTTCTCGATCATCTGGCCGGTGGGTGCTGCCGGCAGGACCGACTGCAGCGGCGTCAGCGCGATCGAATCCTGACCGGCATGTTCGGGACCGGCAGCGATCAAGAGCGCGCCGCCGTTTTCGACATATTGGGCGATGTAGTCGTAATAGAGGATCGGCAGCACGCCACGGTGCTGATAGCGATCGAAGATGATGAGGTCGAAGTCCTTGATCTTGTCGACGAAGAGCTCGCGGGTCGGGAAGGCGATCAGCGACAGCTCGTTGATCGGCGTGCCATCCTGCTTTTCCGGCGGCCGCAGAATGGTGAAATGCACCAGATCGACCGAGGCGTCGGATTTCAACAGATTGCGCCAGGCGCGCTCGCCCGCATGCGGCTCGCCGGAGACGAGGAGGACGCGCAGGTTCTCGCGGATGCCGTCGATGACGTGGACGGCGCGGTTATTGGCTTCCGTCACTTCGCCGGGCAGGGCCGCGACTGCAAATTCCAGCACGTTGCTGCCGCCGCGCGGGACGCGGAAGGAGAAGGGCGTATCCTGGCCGGGCGTCGCCTGCAGCGTGGCGATCTCGTCGCCGTTCAGCTTGACGGTCACCGTCGCGGTGCCGCCCGGGCTCGGGCCGTCGTCGAAGACACGCAACACGAGCTGCTGCTCTTCATTGACGATGCCGAAGCGTGGCGCCTTGATGACCTCGATGCGGCGGTCGAATTCGTTCGGCTTGCCGGTGATCAGGCCATGGATAGGGGCGTCGAAGCCGAGCGCCTGATTGACGCCCGGGACGTCGTGAACCTCGCCGTCCGTCAGCATGATCGCGCCGCCGATACGGGCAGGCGGCACGTCGGCGACGGCGGCGGAGAGGGCGTTGAAGAGGCGGGTCGAGGGGGCGTCGGAGTCTTCGGGCTCGGTCGCCTCGACATAGCGCGGCTCGATATTCGGGAAACGCGACAGCCGGTCCTTCAGCTGGGCCAGCGCATCGTCGGTCATCTTGATGCGCTCGGGCGTCTGCTGGCTCTGGCTGCGGTCGACGATGACGGGGACAACAGTCGAGAGCGGTTCGCGGTCCTCCTGCATTAGCAGCGGATTGGCAAGCGCGGCGAGCAGGGCGATGGCGGCGACCGTTCGGATCCAGGCGCCGCGCACGCCGCGCCATATGGCGAAGACGGCGACGATGGCGACGACGACGGCGAGCGCAGCAAGGATCGGCCAGGGAATGAAGGGTGCGAAATCCAGCGTCATGTCACTGCCCCAGACGTTCGAGGAGGGCGGGGACGTGGACCTGGTCGGTCTTGTAGTTGCCGGTCAGCATATACATCATGATGTTGACCCCGGCGCGGTAGGCATATTCGCGCTGCGCCTCGTCCGGCGGCACGGTCGGCAGCATCGGCGTGCCGTTCTCGTCCACCGCCCAGGCGCCGGCAAAGTCGTTGCCGGTGATCAGGATCGGCGAGACGCCGTCGGCAGAAGCTGCGGATTTCGGGTCGCTGGCGCGATTGTCCTGGCGCGCCTCGATCCAGAGCGGGCTGCCGGCATAGCGGCCGGGGAAGCTCGAGAGCAGATAGAAAGATTTGGTCAGGACGTGATCCGAGGGGACGGGTTCCAGCGGCGGAATGTCGAGATTGGCGAGGATCTGCTGCAGCCGTTCGCCATTGGCGCTCTGGGCGCCACCGGAATTGTCGAGGGCGCTGAACTGGTCGCGGGTGTCGAAAAGCACGGTGCCGCCTGAGCGCATATAGGCGTCGATGCGGTTGATCGCTGCGGTCGACGGCATCGGTGCCGATGCCGAGATCGGCCAGTAGATGATCGGGTAGAACGCGAGCTCGTCCTTGGTGATGTCGAGGCCGACGGGCGGGGCCGGTTCCAGCGTCGTGCGGTAGGTCAGAAACTCGGTGAGGCCCTCGAGACCGCGCTCGGAGATGTTGTCGACATCCTGCTCGCCGGTGACGACATAGGCGAGGTGGGTGTTGTCGAGTCGCTGGAGGATCTGATCGTCGCCGGGCTTGGAATCGTCGGCGCGCAGGTCATGAGGGGCGAGGAACAGGCCGGCGGCGATGGCGACCGCGATCAGCGCGGCGCTGCGCGCTGCCGGGCGAAGGCGCGAGAAGGCGCCGCTCATGAACATCACGATCAGGCTGTCGGCGAGCAAAAGCAGAAAAGCGATCAGGAAGAGCGCGGGCTTGGCGGACCAGGTCTCGCCGCCGATCAGACCGGCGCGCACGACGGTGACGCCGGCGGTATCAAGCGGCTTCAGCTCGGCATTATCAGGCAATACATTCAACGCGGTAAAGCCATCTTCTGAACCATAGAGTCCGGGCGGATTGTCGAAATTCGAGACCGGGGCTGCCTTGGCATTGGGGATCAGCGGGCGGGCGGTGCCGGTTTCGGTCGTCAACACACCCTTGGCCGTCAGCAGCCGGAAGGGCGGCAGCGCTTCGGCGGTCGATGCCGCACCTGCTTCGGACGTGACGCCGCCGGAGCGCGAGAGCTGGACGATACGGCGCAGCATCTCGACGAAATTGCCGGAGATCGGCAGGTTCGACCATGTGGCTTCGGCGCTGACATGGAAGAGCACGATCCGGCCGGCATTGATCGGCTTGGTGGTGACGAGTGGCGTGCCGTCGGCAAGGCTTGCCCAGGTGCGTTCGGCAAGGTCAGGCGTCGGCTCGGCGAGAACCTGGCGCTTGATCGTCACATCGGTCGGCTTCGCCATGCCGGCGAAGGGGCCAAAATTCGGGAAATCGGCAAGCGGCTGAGGCTCGGCCCAGGAGAGGGCGCCGCCGAGGGCGCGTTCGCCCTGGCGCAGGATCACCGGGACCAGCGGATCGTCGGCCGGGGCAGCGGCAAGGCGCGGACCGGCGAAGCGGATCAGCGTGCCGCCATTGGCGATCCAGCGCTGCAGCGGCTCGTATGTCTCCTGCGGCAGGCGGCCGATATCGGCCATGATGATCACCGAAGGGTTCTGCGACAGGAGATCGGGGATCGAGGTGGCGAGATCGGGCGAGTTCGGCTCGATCAGATCGGCATAGGGCTGCAGGGCGCGCTGGATGTAATAGAGCGGCGACAGGAGCGGCTGGAACTCGTCGCGGGCCTCGCCCGAGAGCAGCACGACGCGGCGGCGCTTGAAGCCGTCGTCGAGCAGATGGACCGAGCCTGCGGTCGCATGAGCATCGATGCTGACGCGGGCGAAATCGTTGCGCATCTCGAAGGGTGCGGCGATCGAGCCGATCGATGTCGACTGTCCCGGCTGGAAGGAGACGGAACCGGCGGCGATGGCGCGGCCCTGCGCATCCTGTGCGGTCAGCGGCAGTTGCGCCGCACTTGACGTGTCGAGACGCGTCGCAGTGACGGTCATCGCGTCGGCGGCGTTGCTGGCGCCGGTGATGGCGATCGTCTGTTCGGCGTCGCCTTCGATCAGGCGCAGTTCGGCGGGCTGCAGATTGGCGAGATCGCGAACGGTCGTTTCATTGTCCCTGGCCGCAGCGCCATCGGCGAGGAAGGCGAGCGTGCCGGGCTTGGTGCCGTTGAGTGCGGCGCGCAGTGCCTCGAAGGCGCGCTGGCGATCGGGCACTAGCGGCTTCGGCTCGGCGGCCTGCAGCTTGTCGCGGGCGGCGGCGGCACTTCCGGGAACGGCGTCGTTGGTCGGATCGGCGGTGAAGGCGATGGCGACTGGGCTGCCGGCAGCATCGGCATCGTCGATCAGCGCTTCGGCGGTCTGCACGCGGCGTTCCCAGTCGGGTGCGGTCGCCCAGCCATTGTCGACAAAGAGGACGAGCGGGCCACCAGCGACCAGCGAATTGGTGCGCGGATTGAAGACCGGGTCGGCGATCGCAAGAATGACGGCGGCGGCAAGCAGCATGCGCAGCAGCGTCAGCCACCAGGGGCTCTGTGCCGGAGTTTCCTCGCGCTTCAGCACACTGGCGAGGATCTTCAGCGGCGGGAAGACCTCGGTCTTCGGGCGCGGCGGCGTCAGCCGCAGCAGCCACCAGATGACCGGAAGGGCGACGAGGGCGCCGAGGATTGCGGGATAGGCGAAAGCGAAGGGAAGGGCGTTCACAGCTGCCCTCCATGCGTCGCCTTGGCCGGCATGCCGGAGAGATACATGTGAACCGCGACGAGGGCTTCGGAGGCCAGATGGTCGGTTCTGTGCGTCACGAAGGTCCAGCCGAGATGGCGCAGCGACTGGCCGAGATTGTCGCGGCGGGCGAGATAGGCGCGGGTATAGGCCTCGCGGATATTCTCGGCGCGGCCGGAAACGAGCTTCGAGCCGGTCTCGGGATCGCTGAATTCGGTTCGGCCGCTATAGGGGAAGACCTCTTCGGCGGGATCGGCCACCTCGACGACATGGCCGCGCAGGCCACGGCGGGCAAGCGGCGTCAGGCGTGCCATCACGGCATCGGCCTCATCGAGGAAATCGCCGATCAGCACCAGATCGCTCCAGCCGCGGATCATCGCCACCTCAGGCAGGCCGCCGGTCAGCTGCGAATGCATCAGTGCCGTTGCCAGGCGCTCGGCGGCATTGCGGGCCGAAACGGGTTCCATGACGCCGGGGCATCCGATGCGTTCGCCGGAGCGTGCGAGGATTTCGGCCAGCGCCAGCATGATGACGAGCGCCCGGCTTTCCTTGGAGACGTTGCCGAGCGTCGACTTGTACATCATCGACGGCGACATGTCGGCCCAGAGCCAGATCGTGTGGGCTGCTTCCCATTCGCGTTCGCGAATATAGGTATGGTCGTCGCGGGCCGAGCGGCGCCAGTCGATGCGCGACAGGCTCTCGCCTTCGGTGTAGGGGCGGAACTGCCAGAAATTCTCGCCGATGCCGCGCTTGCGGCGGCCGTGCCAGCCGGCAATCACGGTGTTGGCGATCCGCTTGGCCTCGACCAGGCAATCCGGCACCAGCGAGGCGCGCTGCCTTGCTCGTGCAAGCGCATCGCTGCCGGGTGTCGGATTGACGATCTGTCCGATAGAGGCCACGCGTTGCTTATCCCTGTCTCTTATCCACGGGCCTGCTTGACCAGACCGGCAATGACATCGCGCACCGACATGCCTTCGGCACGGGCGGCGAATGTCAGCGCCATGCGGTGTTCCAGCACCGGCTCTGCTAGAGCATAGACGTCGTCGAGCGACGGCGCGAGGCGGCCTTCGTAGAGGGCGCGGGCGCGGGCGCAGAGCATCATCGCCTGGCCGGCGCGCGGGCCGGGGCCCCAGGCGACATGCTTGTCGGTCGAGGCATGGCCCTGGCCGGGGCGGGCCGAGCGCACGAGGCCGAGGATGGCGTCGACGACCTTGTCGCTGACGGGCATCTGGCGGATGAGGCTCTGGATCTGCATCAGCCGCTCGGCATTCAGCACCGCCTGCGGCTTGGTTTCGGAAAGGCCCGTCGTCTCGAGCAGGATCTGCCGTTCGGCGGCGAGCTCCGGATAGTTGACGTCGACCTGCATCAGGAAGCGGTCGAGCTGGGCTTCGGGAAGCGGATAGGTGCCTTCCTGCTCCAGCGGGTTCTGCGTTGCGAGAACATGGAACGGCGTCGGCAGGTCGTAGCGCTGGCCGGCGACGGTGATGTGATATTCCTGCATCGACTGCAGAAGCGCCGACTGCGTGCGTGGCGAGGCGCGGTTGATTTCGTCAGCCATCAGCAGCTGGGCGAAGACCGGTCCCTTGACGAAGCGGAAGGAGCGGCGGCCGCTCTCGTCCTGGTCCATCACTTCGGAACCGAGAATATCCGACGGCATCAGGTCGGGCGTGAACTGGATGCGGTTGGCGCCGAGGCCCAGAACTTCGCCGAGCGTGGTGACGAGCTTGGTCTTGGCGAGGCCGGGAACGCCGACAAGCAGCGCGTGGCCGCCCGAGAGCACGGCGAGAAGCGTGTTCTCGACCACGCTTTCCTGACCAAAGATCACCTTCGAGACTTCTTCACGGACAAGGGCGATATCGGCAAGCGCCTTTTCGGCGGCGGCGATGATCGCCTTTTCATCGAGGCTGTCTTCGGTCTTCATCATACCCATCAGGCATCTCCAACGGCTAAATCATTCGTCGCGAATCGGCGGACTTACACCTCTGCCTCATACCCGATAGAGTTATGAAGATGTTGCGGGCTGACAAGTTCGTTTCGAATGACTATCTCGTGACTTCCTTCTCGTTAAGAGCAAACCGGGACAGAAGAATGGCAGGCGAAGAGATCAGGGCGAGCGAAGATGCCGCGGGGCTGGCCGCACTGATTTCGCGCGCGGCCGGCGAAACCGGTGGCAAGAGCCGCGGTCTTCCGCCCGTGGACAAGTGGAATCCGCCTTTCTGCGGCGATATCGACATGGAAATCCGCGCCGACGGCACATGGTTCTACATGGGCACGCCGATCGGCCGCGCGCCGCTGGTGCGGCTGTTCTCGACGGTTTTGCGCAAGGACGAGGACGGCAAGACCTATCTCGTGACTCCTGTGGAAAAAGTCGGCATCCGGGTCGTCGATGCGCCGTTCCTGGCGGTCGAGATGAGCGTGACGGAGCGCGACGGAAATCCGCTGCTCACCTTCCGCACCAATACCGGCGATGTCGTCGAGGCCGGCGAGGAGCATGCCCTGCGTTTCGTCATCCATGGCGACAACAGCGAGCTCAAGCCCTATCTGCATGTGCGGGGACGTCTGGAGGCGCTGGTGGCGCGTCCAGTGATGTATGAGCTGGTGGAGCTCGGCGAGGTGATCGAGGTCGAGGGGCGCCAGATGTTCTGCCTCCGCTCCGGCGGCCGCATCTTCCCCGTCATGCCGGCAGATGAACTGGATGCGCTTTCCCGATGACCGATCCCATTGCCTCCCGTTATCCGCTCTATTCGGCCGATGAATTCCGCCGCCGCGCCCTCAACCAGAAGGGCGGGCCGATCGATCTCGCCTGGCGCGATCACGGCGATCACCTGATCAATCAGGACCTGCTGCCCTATGTCGAGAACATCAAGCTGCGCGATGCGGCGGTTCTCGTGCCCGTTATCGATGACGGCGACGATGCGCGAGTGATCCTGACGAAGCGCACGGAGACGCTGCGCAAGCATTCCGGCCAGATCGCCTTTCCCGGCGGCTCCAGGGATCCGACCGACGACTCCCTGGAGATGGCGGCGATCCGCGAGGCGGGCGAGGAGATCGGCCTTGCCGACGTGTTCATCGAGCCCGTCAGCCGCCTGCCGGATTATCTGGCGGCGACCGGTTTCCGGATCACGCCGATCCTCGCCGTCGTCCGCCCCGGTTTCACGCTGACGCCGAGCCCGGATGAGGTCGAGAGCGTTTTCGAGGTGCCGCTGTCGTTCCTGATGGATCCCGGCAATCACACGCTCGACAGCCGCCCCTGGAACGGGGTGCAGCGCCAGTTTTACCGCATGCCCTATGAGCAATGGATGATCTGGGGCATTACCGCCGGCATCATCCGCACGATTTACGAAAGAATGTATGCATGACCAGTGTGGCTCACGAAGCCTGGTTTCAGGATCCGCGCCTTTCCCGCGTCTTTTCGCTGCTGAATGCCGATGGCGGCGAGGGCCGCGTCGTTGGCGGCGCGGTGCGCAACAGCCTGATGGGCATTGCGGTCAGCGATATCGACATGGCGACGACGCTGACGCCTGACGCCGTGATCGAGCGGGCGAAGGCGGCCGGCATCAAGGCGGTTCCGACCGGGATCGCGCATGGCACGGTGACGCTGGTGCTCGAGGGCAAGCCCTTCGAGGTGACGACGCTCAGGACCGATGTCGAGACCGACGGGCGCCATGCCAAGGTTGCTTTCAGCACCGACTGGCAGGCCGATGCCGAGCGCCGCGACCTGACGATCAATGCGCTCTATGCCAATGCGGCGGGCGAGGTGATCGATCTCGTCGACGGTCTGGCCGATATCGAGAAGCGCAATATCCGCTTCATCGGCACGGCCGCGACGCGGATTGCCGAGGATTACCTGCGCATCCTGCGCTTCTTCCGCTTCTTTGCCTATTACGGCAGCGGGCGTCCCGATGCCGAGGGGCTGAAGGCCTCTTCGGCGGCGCGCTCCAAGCTCTCGACGCTGTCTGCCGAGCGTGTCTGGTCGGAAATGCGCAAGCTGCTGGCTGCCGAAGATCCTGGCCGGGCGCTGCTCTGGATGCGCACGGTCTCAGTGCTGAACGAGATCCTGCCGGAGACGGAAAAATGGGGGATCGACGCGATCCCGGCGCTGGTCGCGACCGAGCAGGCGCTGGGCTGGAAGCTTGATCCACTGCTGAGGCTCGCCTCGATCGTCCCGCCCGACGTGCCGCGGCTCTCGGCGATGGCGGGGCGTCTCAAACTTGCCAATGCGGAAGCCGCCTGGCTGAAGACCTGGGCGCTGACCGTTCCGGTCAATGACGAGATGTCGGCGGCGGCCTTCGACCGCGTGCTTTATCGCAGCGCGCCCGAAGGCGTGATCGCGCGGCTGAAGCTGGCGCTGGCGGTGGCGCGTGGCAAGGCGGAAGGCGACATGAAGGAGATGAGCCGTTCGGCACGTCTCTCGAAGCTGCTCGAACAGGCGGAAGCCTGGACGAAGCCGAAGTTTCCGCTGAGCGGCGGCGACGTGATGGCGGCCGGCGTCACGGCGGGGCCGCGCGTCGGCGAGATATTGCAGACGTTGGAGAACCAGTGGGTCGACGAGAATTTCGCTGCCGACCGGGCGGCGCTGCTCGCCCGGCTGGATGGCATCGTCAAATGATCAGGCCGCGTTCGCTTCGTTGCGGATGCGGGCCTTGATATTGTCGACCATGTTTTCGCGGATGGTGGTTTCGCCGTGAGCGGTTTTCATATGCTCGACCGCGCGGCGGACGACTTCGGCGTCGTCATTGGCGCGGGTGTGCCAGTCACAGCCTGGAACGAGCGTACCACATTCGAAAAGTCGCATTTTATCCTCCTTGATCCGGAACATGACAGGATCGCGCAAACTCACGCGTAGCTTGAATGTGCAAAGAGGGGAGAAGGTTCCGGCCGATCTGACAGGACCGGCCGGCATGGATTTCGCTTTATTCCGGCATCGCCCAGAAACGGTAGCAGTCCGAAGACTGGTAGGGCGTGTTGGAATTGGCGCTTTCACGGGTCTGGCCCTGCAGCTCTTCCGGCGATTTACCGCCTGCAAGCTGCAGCTTCACCTGCTCGATATAGCAGGAGAGAGGCAGGTCTGAACCGCTCTTTGCGCGCATGTCTTCGGCAAGACGGTTCAGGAATTCCGGGGCTTCGATTATGCGGGATGATTGCTCTGCATCCGCGGATGAACCGCTTTGTATCGTCATCGACAATCCTCCTCCGATTGTTATGCACATACAAATTGATTTAGAACGCGTTCACACTTCTTGAAGGCCAGTCACCGGGTTTTTACCCGTACGTTATCGTACAGTGTTCCGGTTACGGCCATTTTACTGTCGGCGGCATGGACGACAGAATCGACTCGATGTTGCCACCCGTCTTCAGCCCGAAGATGGTACCGCGATCATAGAGGAGATTAAACTCCACATATCGACCGCGACGAATCAATTGTTCCTCACGATCCTGTTCCGTCCACTGTTTGTTGAAATTGGCGCGAACAATCTGTGGATAAACTGCGGCAAAGGCCCTGCCGACATCCTGCGTGAAGGCGAAATCGGCATCCCAGCCGCCGGCTTCGGGGCTGGAATGCAGCCAGTCATAGAAGATGCCGCCGGTGCCGCGGGGCTCGTTGCGGTGCTTCAGGAAGAAGTATTCGTCGCACCATTTCTTGTAGGCATCGTAATCGGCGATGCCCTGATGCTGGCGACAGGCGAGCTCGAGCGCCTTGTGGAAGAGCTGCGTATCCGCGTCCTCCTGCGTGCGGCGCCGGTCGAGAACCGGCGTCAGGTCCGCACCGCCGCCGAACCAGCGGGTGGAGGTGACGACCATGCGGGTGTTCATGTGCACGGCGGGGACGTTCGGATTGACGGGATGGGCGATCAGCGAGATGCCGGAGGCCCAGAAGCGCGGGTCCTCATTGGCGCCGGGGATCTGGGCGCGGAAATCGGGTGCGAATTCGCCATAGACGGTGGAGGTGTGGACGCCGACCTTCTCAAAGACGCGGCCATGCATCATCGACATGCGCCCGCCGCCGCCCGCGCCATTGTCGCGCGACCAGTCCTTGCCGACGAAGCGGCCCGGTTCGCGATCGGACATCGGTCCGGCGAGTTCATCTTCCAGCGTCTCGAAGGTGGAACAGATCGTATCGCGCAGCTGCCGGAACCAGGTCTGCGCCGCGAGCTTCTTGTCTTCGATGTCGGCGGGAAGGCCTGCCGGCAATACTGGTCTTTCCATACTTACCCCCATAGGCCGCAGCCAAAGCCGCGACCCGTCATTCCTGATTGCGACGCCTCCTATCAGCTAGGAGCGCCAGTCGCCAGCGGGCGGAAGGCCGCAGCCAAGATTCGACTCGCAAATTAGCGGGTTCGATACTACCTTTTTCCGGCAGAGGTAGGTTTCATGAATAAAATTCCGGGACCTCCGTCATTCGACGGCTTGAAGCGCAGGATAGAGCGGCACCGCGCCGAGGGGACGCCCCGGACGGGCGGCGACCGGTTCGTGCGCGAAACATACAGACTGGCGCTCCTCGACGCGCGGGCGAAGGCCCGCGAGTGGTTTGCCGAATATCCGAAGGCGGCTTACTGGACCGAGGTCGAAAGCTGGCGTCAGCTAGACAACGACCAGATCGAGTTCACCATGCGGCGGCTGCCCTCGGCCGACTAGGACAGATCGACATTCAGTCCATACCGGCCTGCAAATGGCGCTTTTTCGCGCTTCCGGTGCTCACGTACCTGAGTACGCTGCGCTCCGGGTCGCGAAACATCACCATTTTCGGCTCGCTATGAACCGAATCTCGATCTGTCCTCACCATCCCTATTCCGCAGCATCCTTGAGACGGCTTTCGATGAGCAGGCCGTGCTCGTCCATGATCGGGTGGGCGACCGAGACGATATGGGCGTTGATGCGCTTCAGGTCGCGCAACATGTCGAGATGCAGTGAGCTGGTCTGCAGGCTGTCGGCGCGGCCGTCGCGCAGGCGTTCCAAATGGCGCTCGGAGGATTGCTTCTCCATGCGGCGGACCTCGACCTTCACTTCCATCATCTGCTTGGCGAGCTTGAAGTCGCGGGTGACGAAGATGGTCTGGGCGATGCGCAGGTTGTCGATCGTCAGGTGGAAGAGCTTCTTCAGCTCCTCGTAGCCGTCCTCGGAGAATTTCAGCCCGAGCGAAGCCTTCTTGGTGACCTGCGGCAGCAGGCCCTTCTCGATGATGTCGCCGATATGCTCGAGGTTGATCGCGTAGTCGATGATGACGATCGAGCGGCGGCCGTTTTCCTCGCTCAGGCCCTCGCGGCCGAGCTTGGAGAGATAGATCTTCACTTCCTGCTGCAGGCTGTCGACGCGCTTTTCCAGCGACGGGATTTCCTTGAGCTTGGCGAGATCGTCCTTCTCGAAGGCATCTGAGGCGCGCATCAGCATGCGCTCGATGAGATCGCCGACGCCGAGCGTTTCGCGGGTGGCGCTGGCGAGCGCCACGACCGGCGTCGAGAGTTCGCCCTGATCGAGATATTTCGGCGCATTGTCGGGCTGCGCTTCTTCCGGGACCAGCCGCAGCATCAGCTTCGACAGCAGGCGCGAGAAGGGCCAGGCGAGTGCGGCGAGGATCAGGTTGAAGCCGAGATGGGCGTCGACCGGGAGCTTGGCGGGCGAGAGCGGCAGCATTTCCAGGATATCGGCGCCGTAGCCGGCGAGCGGCAGCGCGACGGCGCAGCCGATGGCGCGCACGATCAGATTGCCGAGCGTGACGCGCTTCGCCGAGGGCGGCCCCGAAAGCGAGGCGACGACGGGCGGAATGGCGCCGCCGAGGTTGGCGCCGAGCACCAGCACGATGATCAGGCCTGCCGAGAGGATGCCGGTCGAGGCGAGCGACAGGATCAGCACGACGGCCGCAAGGCTGGAGGAGGAAATGAAGGCGATGCCGGCGGAGAAGGCGAGGGCCACCGGCCAGGCATTGTCGAGCAGGCCGATGAAGGCGGCAAGCGCCGGCGACTGGCGCATCGGCTCGGTGGCGCTGCTGAGAAGATGCAGCGACAGCAGCATCAGGCCGATGCCGATCAGCGCCGTGCCGCCGCCCTGGCGGGAGGTGGAGCCGCTGCGATAGAGCACGATGCCGGCGAGGATGACGAGCGGCGACAGCCACTCGATGCCGGTCGCGACGATCCAGGCGGTGACGGCGGTGCCGACATTGGCGCCGAGGAGCACGATCTGCGCCATGCGCGGCTTGACGAGCTCACGCTCGACGAAGGAGGCGACCATCAGCGCCGTTGCCGTCGAGCTCTGCAGCGCGATGGTGGCGACGAAGCCGGAGAGGAAGGAGCGAAGGCCGCTGCGGGTACCCGTCGCCAGCCCGGTTCTGAGCTTGGCGCCGAAGGCCCGCGACACGCCGTCCTTCACCTGCGCGAGGCCGAACAGCAGCAAGGCTACGGCACCGAACAGATTTATCATGACGATCGTGGATTCCATTAGCCGCAGTCTTCTTCTTCACTGGTGTTTGCAATGCTGTGCATCCTAGAATCACGTCATTGCCAATTCGTTGAAATTGCTGCGCAGTGACGGATTTTTGTTTGCCCGGCTAATAATAATAGGCCGATTTGACCGCAACACAACGCCGTTTGCGACATATTGCGGGGATGCTCCGTCATCTACGGCGGAGCCGCTGGAAATCAATGGTATTGGTAGTCTGTTACGCTCATCGGCTGCAGATGATTTGCGGCTGAAACGTGAAGATCAACGCGCCTGCGAGGCGAGAAAAACGGCGCGCTGGGCTTCGAAGGCGCGCTGATAGGCCGGGCGGGCTTCGCCGCGGGCGACATAGGCCGCAAGGTTTGGAAATTCTTCGAGCAGGCCGGAGCTTTTCAGCCGCAGCAGCACCGAGACCATCTGCAGGTCGCCGACGCTGAAATCGCCATCCAGCCAGTCGGCAGTGCCGAGACAGTTGGAGAGCTCGGTCAGCCTTACGCGGATACGATCGGTGAGGAGGGGGAGGCGTTGCTCATACCAGCTCTCGTTGCGCTCCGCATAGCCGGTCGCCTCGCGCTCGACGATGACAGGCTCGACGGTGCTGACGGCGGCAAAGAGCCAGGCGATGGCGCGGGCGCGGCCGTTCTGGTCGGCGGGCAGCAGGCCCGGAAACCGTTCGGCGATATGCAGCACGATGGCGCCGGATTCGAAGATCGCAAGCGCGCCGTCCTCATAGGTCGGGATCTGGCCGAAGGGCTGGAGCGCCAGGTGGGCGGGCTCTTTCATCGTCTCGAAGGTGACGAGGCGGACGTCATAGGCCTGCCCTGTCTCTTCGAGCGCCCAGCGCACCAGAATGTCCCGCGCCAGGCCCCGGCCACGGTCGGGGGAGCATTCAAAGGCGGTGATGGTGATCGTCATGGCTGCCTCCTGTAGATTGTCTGTCTTGAAGACGTGCGAGCAATCCAGGTTCCGACATTGGCCCATATTCGGCGGCGAGCGGCGCTAGAGCAGGCGGCCGCTGAGCTGCGAAGCCTGCCACGCCTTGAGGAACTCCGCTTCCCTGGCCACCCAGCGAACGGTGTTGCGTCCCCATTCGTCGGCGCGGGATGCATATTCCCCCATCAGCCAGAAATGGCGGACGATGACGAAGTGCAGGGCGGCCTCGAAGTCGGCTGTCTTGATCGGCCGGATGGCGCGATAGGCCTCGATGAAGGCCGTCCATCGGCGGGTCGAGCTTCGGCCGAAGGAGACGTTTGCCCACAGGAAGACGGAGAGGTCGTAGGCAAGGTAGCCGGGGCCGCTGTCGTCGAAATCGAAGAAAACGGCTTCGCCGGCGTCATTGATGCGGGCGTTGAAGCCGTGGCAGTCTCCATGGCAATAGGTCCATGTCAGCTCGCCGAGGGCTTTGATTGCGTTGCTGGTCTCCTCCGCCAGGCGCTCGAACTCCTTGAATACATCGGGGTCTTCGACGAGCCCGCTCCGGCCTATCCGGGCCAGCGGCTGCCAGAGCAGGTAGTCTAGGTCGAGCCGGTAGCGCGCTCCTTCGGGAGAGAAGCTCTCGGCCGCGTTGTGCAGCATTGCCAGCGTCTTGCCGTGGGCGCGTGCGTCGCCAAGGCCAGCCGTGTCGGGCTCGCGGCCATCCAGCGCCTGGAAGAGAACGCCGGAGCGCGGACCCTCCGGCGCATCGGTTTCGACGAAGAAGCGGCCGTCCCGCGCCTCGATCGGGGCGGCGACGGGGACGCCAGATTGGGCAAGGTGTGTCAGGAATGCGGTCTCGCTTCTGACATCGGCGGGGCCGCGTGCCCGGTGCTGCGACAGGCGGAATATGTAGCGCTCCGCGTTCTGGCCGGTAACGCGGTAGACATCGTTCAGCCCGCGCTCCAGCATCTGGCAGGAGAGGGGTGCTTCGATCGGATAGTTGTTCTCGACAAGCCTGGCGATCGCGTCACAGCGCGCCGTCGAATATAGCGGCGGAAAATTGAGTATGACCGATGCTCCCCGGCTGCGTCCTCACTCTGACGTGGAGGATTGCGCGAGCCGGGCGAAAGTCAAGTACCGATCAGCAGTTGCATGTTCGTGCGTTCACCGGTCCAGCCAGGCCGCGAGGCCATCCAGCGTCTGCAGGCCATATTCGACCGCGCCGAAGCCGATGACGAAGCGGCGGCGCTCGGGGGTGGGGTGGAGCTGGCGCATGGTCAGCACCGTCTTGCCGTCGGACTGCTCGTCGAAGGTGACGGTGACGCGGAAACGATTGGGATCATCCGAATCCTCCGCTCCGTGCTCCATCACGATGCGTTCGTCCGGCACGATCTCGAGGAAGCGGATCAAATTCGCAAAGCGCTGCTGCTTGCCTTCGAACAGGCCGACCATATCGAAGCGCCAGATGCCGCCCTCGCGGATGTCGGCTTCGTGGTTCTCGATCGCGAGATCCTTGGGGCCATACCATTGCGCCAGCGCAGCCGGGTCCATCCAGGCAGCGAACACCTTGTGGCGCGGATGGTTCAGCACTTTGACCAGCACGATTTCCCGGTCGAGCGACCAAGTATCAAACGGATTTGCCATGTCCTTCATCATCCTTTTGGCTGTCGAGATAGGCTTCCAGCCGGTCGAGCCGGCCGGTCCAGCGCTTGCGTTCCGATATCATCCAGTCGGCCGCCTCGTCGAAACGGGCCTGCACCAGCCGGCACCAGCGGCTGCGGCCGCGCTTCTCGCTGGCGATCAGGCCGCAGTCCTCGAGCACCTTCAGATGCTGGGCGAAGGAGGGGAGCGTCATGTCGAAAGGCTCGGCGAGCACGGTGACCGGGACTTCGCCCTCGATCAGCCGCGAGACGACGGCGCGCCGCGTCGGGTCGCTGAGGGCGTGAAAGGCGAGGTCGAGTGGGGTCGAATGGTAAGGCATGTGAATCAGTAAAACGAGTTCGCCCGGCAGTCAACAACCATAAGGTACTTGCCTTAGTGTTTTGGATCTATATAAAGGCACTTGCCTTAGTATTCATGCTCCAATGATTGGGGCGGCTAGGTGTAACTTCGCAAGGAGAGTTCCAGTGGCAGTACGTGTCGACCTCATGATCTCGCTCGATGGTTTCGCAACGACGACGGACCAGACGCCCGAGGTTCCCTTCGGTGAAGACTGGCCGCGTCTCGTCGGCGCCTATATGGCGACGCGGACGTTTCGCGAGCGCGTCTTCAAGGATACGAGCGGGGCTGGGACGACTGATATCGACGACGACTATGCCCGGGAATATTTCGAGAATATCGGCGCAGAGATCATGGGTGCGGGCATGTTCGGCCTTCATAATCACCCTGACGATCCCGACTGGCAGGGCTGGTGGGGTGACGAGCCGCCGTTCCAGGTTCCTGTTTTCGTGCTTACCCACAAGGCCCGCCCGTCGCTGGAGATGGCGGGTGGCACCACGTTCCATTTCATCAGCGCGGCACCTGCCGATGCGCTGAAGCAGGCTGTTGCGGTCGCCAATGGCAAGGATGTGCGGGTCGGGGGCGGTCCGACCGTCGTTCGCGAATTCCTGAAAGCCGGGCTGGTGGACCGCCTGCATGTGGCGATCACGCCGATCCTGCTCGGGCGCGGCATATGCTTGTGGCAGGATCTGCGCGGCCTGGAGGCCGGCTATACGGTCAAGTCGGAAACGGCGCCGAGCGGCGTCATCCACCTGACCTTCCATCGCTAGCGGCGACGCCGGCGAGCTCCCAGATATCGACCTTCTCGGCGCGCCCCTTCACCTCGACGAGGCCGAGCGGGCGGAATTCGAAGCGGCCTACGACGGCGTCGCGGGTTGCGGCGCTGACCAGGATCGAGGTGCCGAACTGCTTGTTCAGCCCTTCGAGGCGGGAGGCGACATTGATCGTGTCGCCCATCGCCGTGTATTGCTGCCGCGAGATGGCGCCGAAGCTGCCAACGACGGCGGGGCCGGTGTGGAGGCCGAAGCGGGTGAAGAGTTCCGGGCGGCCGTTCCTGCGGTTCTTCTCGTTCAGGGCGCCGATCGCCTGCTGCATGGCGAGCGCGCAGCGGCAGCCATGTTCGGCATGATCCTCGTCCGGCACGGGCGCATTCCACATGACGAAGATGGAATCGCCGAGATATTGGACGACGGTGCCGCCGTGGCGTTCGGCGATCGCGTTCAGCAGCTCGAAATAGGCCGAGAGCGTATCGACGACATCTTCGGGGGAGTGCCGCTCGGAGATGGTCGTGAAGTCCTGGATATCGGTGAAGAGCGCCGTCACCTCCTGCCGCTTGGCTTCGGCGAGCGCTCGCCCGTCGGAATTGACTATGCGCCGGACGACCTCGCGGGGAACGTAGAGCGCGAACTGGCGGATGGCGTGGCGGCTTGCGGCCAGCGCCATTGCCAGCGTGTTGATCTCGGTGATCCAGGAATGCGAGACGGGCTTTTCGCGCATGTCGAGATCGCCGATCAGGCGCGCTTCATCCGCCAGCCGGTTCAGCGAGCGGCTGACCATCCGCGATAGCGCGATCGAGGCTATGACGCCTGCGATCAAAAAGGCGGCGGCGATCAAAAGGTTATGGACGAGCAGCCGATCGGCCTGCGAGACGAGATCGTCGAGTGGAACGATGATCGCGGCGACATCGCCCTTGAACAGGCCGGAGACCTCGACCGGAGCGATCTGGATCAGGTGCGGGGCGCCATCGATCTGCAGCCGCGCCAGGCCGCCGGTGGCAAAGGCCGGATCATGGCGCAGCCGCGCGACGGTCTGCAGGCTGGTGTCGAGACTGTCGGCGGTCGCATCGCCTGTGCCCGGGTCTTTCGTCCACGCCCGCAGCAGCTTCTCCATGACGCCCGGGTCGGAATGAGCGATGAGCGCGTCACTGCCATTGACGATATAGGCGCGCGCATTCGGCGATATGCCTTCCGCATGAAGCAGGCGGCTGACCGTCTGCAGGTGGATGTTGATGCCGACCACGACGGTGGGATCGTCGCGCATCGGGGCGGCGACCGTCAGCGTCGGGACACCCAGCGTTCCCGCGACATAGGGGCCGACCGAGATTGCCGCGCGGCCCTCTATTGCGGAGCGGTACCAGGGCCGCTCGCGCGGATCGAAGGAGGCATAGCCGATGACCCGCTCGCCGAGCGAGGCGGCTTGGCTGTCGAGAAAGCGGAGCGTCGAGGTGACGCTGCCGGTCTGCCGCCCGGCGATCGTGCGGATCGCGAAGGCGGCGCCGTCAGGGGCGGCCAGCGTCTGGCGGACGTCGCGCCGCGTGGTACTGATCACCTGCAGATAGGAGCCGTCAGGATAGCCGGTATAGATGCTGGTGGCGTTCGGGATGTTGCGCAGCACTTCCAGGAAGAAATCCTGCTTGGCCTGCAGATCCTGCAGCGGCGGGGAGGCGAGCTGCGGTAGCGTCGAGGCCAGCGCTACGGTCTCGGTGCCGCCCTGAAGCGTGTTGCGATAGCCCTCGATCAGCCGCAGGCTCATCTCGCGCATCTGCTGCGCCCCGGCGCTGACGGCGGCTTGCTTGCCGTGACTGAAGGCCAGCCAGATGATCGGCGTCGAGGTGCAGAGCAGCGATCCCACGACGAGGACGCCGAGATGCAGTCGCAGGGGTTTGGACCAGTGCACGCGATGTCCCTCGCAATGCGGACATGTCTCAGATTTTCATATCGTTTCGATGCCGGCGGAGGGGCTTCTGGCCGGCATCGCTTTCACGCGGGCCTACGGCTAGACGGCGTCGGGCGTGGTTCTGAGGTTGGTGACGACGCGGCGGTTCTGCACCTTGCAGGAGCGGTCGGTGCAATCGCGCACTTCGCGGTCATTGCCATAGCCCTTGGCCCACATGCGCTTCGGGTCCACACCTTTCGACACGAGGTAGGCCATGGCCGCATCGGCGCGCTTCTGCGATAGCGACTGCATCGCCGCTGGCGAGCCGGAATCGTCGGCAAAGCCCTGCAGCTTGATCAGCCAGGTCGGGTTGCGCGCCAGCCAGGCCGCCTGATTGTCGAGCGTCGCCTTGGCGACGGAATCGAGAGCGGCGGAATCCTGCGTGAAATAGGTGCGGCGGCCGACATTGAGGACGAAGTCTTCCTCGCTTCCGGCGCTGACATTCTCGAAGCCGGGGGCGGGGTCGTTGGTCTCGCCGGTCATCGGCGTGGCGGGCGGCTCTTCCACGGAGGCGGTGAGATTGCTGGTGGTGCAGGCGGAGAGCGAGAGCAGGATGGCCGCCATGCAGGCAAAGCGGCTGAGAGATCCGTTCGTTGCGATCATCGGGGCGCTTTCCTCATTGAACCGGCGGCTGGGCAGCCGTTGCAGGCTGGGCAACCTGCGCCGCCGTTTCGGCCTGATCGGCGATATGCGGCAGGACCTGCACGGCGGTGCCGATCGGGCAGCGCTGGTAGAGGTCGATCGCGTCCTCATTGAACATGCGGATGCAGCCGCTGGAGGCGTCCTTGCCAATGCTCCAGGGCTCGAGCGTGCCGTGGAAACGGTAACCGGTATCGACGCCATCACGATGCAGATACATGGCGCGGGGGCCGAGCGGGTTCTTCGGCGAGCCGCCGGCGACGAATTCCGGCAGTTCCGGATGGCGCTTGCGCATTTCCGGCGGCGGTGTCCAGCGCGGCCACAGCGACTTGGCGTCAACAGTGGCGCGGCCGAACCACTGGAAACCCTCGCGGCCGACGCCGACGCCATAGCGGATCGCCGTCTTGTTCTCCATGATCACATAGAGAAAGTGGTGGCGCGTATCGACGACAACGGTGCCGATCGGCTCGGTGCTGAAATACTTGACGACCTGACGGCGCCAGCGCTTGTCGATCTTGGCGAAATTCGTGCTTTGGTAGGTCACGCCATTATCGACGGCGGGTCCGGCAAAGTAGGAGGCCGGCGCGGCAAATGCCGGATGCTGAAATGCACCGGCACCAAGTAACGCAACGCCCCCGCGGATAATATCCCTGCGCTTAAACTCCATCGGCCATTTCCCCCAAGCCAAGCAGTTGGGCGCAGTAAATCAGATTTTCTCTATGTCTCAAGATGGAATCTTGGATTGAGCTGCTGAAATCTCAGTTTCAGGCCGTCGCGTTACTCGCGCGGCCGATGCCGATATTGCGGTGCTGCGCCAGGAAGCCGTCGAGAATGGCATCGAGGCCATCGAGGAAGAGCTGATCCTGCGACAGGCTGGCGTAGTCCGCGAAGGCGGCCGTCAGCAGCGGGTGCGTACCGCTTGCCTCAGGCGACAGCTGCGGCGGGTACTCGGCTTCCGATTGCTCTTCCATGACGAAGCCGACGGTGAAACGCGACAGCGTGATCAGGATGCGGAGCGCGAGATTGGCGTTGAGGCCCCGAGCCACCAGGAAGGCGAGCTGCCGTTCGGCCGCGTCGTTGTCTGACGCTTCGGACCGAGAGCCTGCATGGACGCGGGCGCCGTCGCGATAGGTCAGCAGCGCGCGCCGGAAGCTCCGATGGCTTTTGACGAGAAAGGATCTGGCGTCGTCGCCGTCATCGGGAAGGCGGGCCGGGTGGGACGAGCGCATGATTGCTGCGTTCATCGCGTCCATCAGTTCGCGCTTGCCCTTGAAATGCCAGTAGATCGCCGGTTGCTGCACGCCCAGCCGGGCGGCGACCATCCGGGTCGAGAGCTTGTCGAGGCCGACCTCGTTCAGGAGGATGAGGGCTTCGCGGACGATATCTGTCTGGGTGATCTTCATGGCGGCTCCAACTTGACGGCGGAATTTATCATCGATAAGTGAATTTATCGATGATAAATTTGAGCGAGCGAGCATGGAAAGCGGTGTTGTGAATGTTGGTGGTATCGAGCTGGCTTTCGACCAGTTCGGCCGCGATGGCGATCCTGTTATCCTGCTGATGATGGGAAACAGTGCGCCGGGTATCGTCTGGCCCGATCGTTTCTGCGAGGTCCTTGCGGATGCGGAGCTTCGGGTCGTCCGCTACGACCAGCGCGATACCGGGCTTTCGACCTATGTCGATTTCGAGGAACGGCCCTATACGCTCGACGATCTCGTCGGCGACGCCTTCGGGCTGCTCGATTGTCTCGGCATCGGACGCTGCCATATTGCCGGTCTGTCGCAGGGCGGGGTGACCGCGCTGATGGCCGGTCTGAAACATCCGGAGCGCGTTGCCAGCATCACGACACTGATGTCGTCTCCCGATCTCGGACCCAAGAACGATGCCTTCACGGGCAAACCTGAAAGTCCGGGGCAGCTGCCGAGACCGGCGGCCGATTACGTTCGGGCGGTGATTGCGCTGAACAGCGTCCAGGCGCAATCGGATGAGGATGCAGCCCGGCGCTTTGTCGAGAACTTTCGCTTGGCGGCTGGGCCGAAGTCGCCGTTCGACGAGGGCTTCTGGCTGGCGATGGGGCGGGCGGTCGTCGCGCGCCGCCATGCCGGGCTTGCGAAGATGGCAAACCACAGCAATCACAGCAAGGCGCAGATCGCGACGGCGGCTTTGACGGCTGCGGATCTAGCCCGCCTTGATCTGCCTTGCCTCGTCATTCACGGCAGCATGGACCCGATCTTCCCGCCTGCCCATGCCGAATGGGCAGCGGCCATGCTGCCGCGGGCTGAGCTCTCCGTCGTTGCGGATATGGGGCATGCGCTCGATCCGGCCTTTATCGAGCCGGTCGCCTCGCGCATCGCGGCCTTCGTGCGGCAGGCCTCGTAGGAACCGTCAGCCCCAGACCGTCTGGCGCATCGCTTCGCCGGTGATCATCGCGGCGGAAACCGCCACATTGATCGAGCGTTGGCCTTCGACCATCGGGATCAGGATGCGGCTGTCGGCCTTCTCGTGGACGTGATCGGGCACGCCGGCGCTTTCGCGGCCGAAGAGCAGGATGTCATCGGGGCGGAAGCTGAAGCCGGTATAGGGGCTGGAGGCCTTGGTCGAGGCCAGGATGAGGCGGCGCCCTGTGGTTGCGCGCCATTCCTCGAAACGCTCGAAATTGATATGGCGGGTGAGCGCCGCCATCGCGAGATAATCCATGCCGGCGCGCTTCAGGTTGCGGTCGGAAATGTCGAAGCCGGCGGGCTCGATCAGATCGACGCCGAAACCCAGGCAGGCGGCCAATCGCAGGATCGTTCCCGTGTTGCCGGGAATGTCGGGCTGGTACAGCGCCAGTCTGAGGTCGGTCATCGCAGTCTCCAGAACAATGTCGATCGGTCCTAGAGCATGTGTGTTTCGGGTGCAACAAGGCGCATTTTGACCCCGAAATGTTCAATTTCCGCCGATTTTCGGCTGGAAATTACGCGATTTTCGCGTTATCGGTGCACATCTTCAATCGCCAGCAGGGAGGGCCGACATGAATATTGTGCTGCTTATGCGCCTTCCAGTCGTCGAACGACCACTGGTGACACGGCGCGCTTAAGGCGCATCGTTTTCTCAAAATCCCCCATTTTGATCCATTGCGCGGCTGTTATGGCCTCGTTCCCAAAGCGTCCCGCTCCCATATGAGCTCATGCGCGGATTTGCGCGAGCCGGGAGGCGGGACGATAAGTTCCGGAGCATTTTCATGTTTGGCTGGTTCGAACAGCGGTTGAAACCCTTTCCCGTCGAGGAGCCTGTTGCGCCTCCGCGGGGGCTCTTTGCCTTCTGCTGGCACTATACGAAGCCGGCAGCGCCCTGGCTGACCGCCATGGCGGTGCTGACCGCGCTGATTGCCATCGGCGAAGTGGCGCTTTTCCAGTTTCTCGGCGATATCGTCGACTGGCTGACCAATGCCGACAAGGCGACCTTCCTCGAAACCGAGTGGCCGCGGCTGGCGATGATGGGCGCCCTGATCCTGATCGGCCTGCCACTGGCGGCGGGTCTGGATTCGCTGATCATGCACCAGGTGCTGCTCGGCAATTACCCGATGATCGCCCGCTGGCAGATGCACCGCTTCCTGCTTCGTCACAGCATGACCTTCTTCGCCAACGAGTTCGCCGGACGCGTTGCGACCAAGGTGATGCAGACGTCGCTGGCGGTGCGCGAAACGGTGATGAAGATCCTCGACGTCTTCGTCTATGTCGTCACCTATTTCATCTCGATGATCGTGGTGATCGCGGCGGCGGACTGGCGGCTGATGATCCCGATCCTCGTCTGGCTCGGCATCTATGTCGGCATCGTCTCCTATTTCGTGCCGCGGCTGCGCAAGATCGCCGCGCAGCAGGCCGATGCCCGCTCGATGATGACCGGCCGCGTGGTCGACAGCTATACGAATATCGCGACGGTGAAGCTGTTTTCGCATGCCGGACGCGAGGAAAGCTACGCCAAGGAAGGCATGGACGAGTTCCTGCAGACGGTCTACCGCCAGATGCGGCGGGTGACGCTGTTCCACATGTCCGTCTACATCAACAACTGTGTGGCGCTGTTCGTGATCTCCGGCCTGTCGATCTGGTTCTGGCTGAACGGCCAGATCTCGGTCGGCGCGATCGCCATTGCCATTGGTCTCGCAATGCGCGTCAACGGCATGTCGCAATGGATCATGTGGGAAGTTTCGGCGCTCTTCGAGAACATCGGCACCGTCTATGACGGCATGGAGATGATGACGAAGAGCCACGACATCACCGACAAGCCGGGCGCGCCGCCGATGCAGGCCAAGCGCGGCGCGATCCATTACGAGCGGATCGGTTTCCACTACGGCAAGGGCAAGGGGATCATCGAAAACCTGTCGCTCGACATCAAGGCCGGTGAAAAGGTCGGCTTGGTCGGCCGTTCTGGCGCCGGCAAGACGACGCTGATGAACCTGCTCTTACGCTTCTATGATCTGGAAGCCGGGCGGATCACCATCGACGGGCAGGACATCTCGGCGGTCTCGCAGGAGAGCTTGCGGGCGCTGATCGGTGTGGTGACGCAGGATACCTCGCTGCTGCACCGCTCGATCCGCGACAACATCGCCTATGGACGTCCTGAAGCGAAGGACGCGGAGGTGATCGAGGCGGCGAAGCGGGCGAATGCCTGGGAGTTCATCGAGGGGCTCTCCGACATGCATGGCCGCAAGGGGCTCGATGCGCAGGTCGGCGAACGCGGCGTCAAGCTCTCCGGCGGCCAGCGTCAGCGTATCGCGATCGCCCGAGTCTTCCTGAAGGACGCGCCGATTCTGGTGCTCGACGAGGCAACCTCGGCGCTCGATTCCGAAGTGGAAGCGGCGATCCAGGAAAACCTCTTCGCGCTGATGCAGGGCAAGACGGTGATCGCGATCGCCCACCGCCTGTCGACGCTGACGGAGATGGACCGGCTGATCGTGCTCGACAAGGGCAAGATCATCGAATCTGGCTCGCACGGTGAACTCGTCGGCCATGGCGGCATCTATGCCGACCTCTGGACCCGCCAGTCCGGCGGATTCCTCGCCGATCACGAGGCGGAGCCGGAAGAAGCGGCGGAGTGATTGGGAAAGGCCCTCCCGGCGAAAGCGGGGAGGGCTTCTTAACTATTGAGAACAGTTAAGAAGGCGGCTATCCTCTCTTCAGCATTGCAAGGAGACCGGAATGGCTACGGTGACGATTTCTCTTCCCGACAATCTCAAGGCTTTTGTCGAGAGCCAGATGGCGAGTAAGGGGTACGGCAATGTCAGCGAGTATTTTCGCACGCTGATCCGTGACGCACAGGCACGCGAGAATGATGCGCGGCTTGAGGCACTGCTTCTTGAGGGCCTGGCTTCCGGCGATGGCGCCGAGGCAAATGCCGAGTTCTGGAGCGACCTGAAGAAAGAGGCGGCGCATCTGCTGGCAGCGCAGCGAGGAAAGAGGGCGCCTTGAAGCTTGTTGTCAAACCGGCTGCCCGGCGCGATATTTTCGCGCAGTTTTCATATCTTCTGGAGAATGCCGGCGAAGCGGTCGCCGATCGCTTCATCTCTTCGGTTGAGCGCTCATTCGGCAGTCTTGCCAAGCAGCCACATTCCGGCGCACCCCGGCATTTCACCAATCCCGCGCTCGCGGGACTACGGGCCTGGCCAATCGATGGTTTCGAGGATATCCGCGCCTATTATCTGACGGGCAATAGTCAGATTACCGTGCTGCGCGTCCTGCATGGCAAACGGGACCTGCCATCCATTCTCCACGCGCTCTGAGCCTGCCTACAAACTATCCGCCCAATCCGTGACGCGGTGGGTTTCGACCACGAACATGGCATTGGCGCTGGCGAGCGAGCGCAGGTCGAGGAGGCGGCGTTCTTCCTCGCGTTCCAGCCATGCGGCGATCGCCTCGCCGACGATGGCCGATGGTTCGATGCCGAGATGATTTGCGACGTCGTGAAGTCTTTCCGCAAGAGGAAGCGGAATATGCGCTTTCAGCATTTTCGTTTCCATGCCGGGGTATCTCCGTTGAGCGGCGATTGTACTCCGAGATTGTGTTGAGGTCAGCGGCATTCAACGGCGCTCACGCCGATATTATCGAATATTACCAAAATATAAGGTTGTGGCGAGAGGCGATGCTCTTTGCCGCTTTTGGGTTTCAGCCTATATCGGCGATATGTTCTTGCGCCCCATCCTCAGCCTGTTCGAAAACTGGGTCGATCCCTTCCGTCCGCGCGACAAGATCCAGCCGCCGCGTTCGACGCTGGGTTTCATCTGGTTCTATATCGGCCAAGCGCGCTGGCCCTTCGTCGCCATGCTTATCCTTGGCGGCATTTCGGCGGCGATCGAGGCGGCGCTGTTCTGGTTCGTCGGCCGGCTGGTCGATATTCTGAGCACGATCAAACCGGGTGTCGGCTGGAGCGGATTGCTCGCCGATCATGGCGGCGAGATCTTCGGCATGCTGGCGCTGATCGGCATCGTGCGCTTCGTCGTCGCCTTCCTGACAGCGTTGGTCGATCAGCAGGTGATCACGCCGGGCTTCTACAATCTGGCGCGCTGGCAGTCCTATCTGCATGTCTCGCGTCAATCGCTGCATTTCTTCCAAAGCGATTTTTCAGGCCGCATCGTCACCAAGGTCTGGTCGGCGGGGCAGGCGGTCGGCGACCTCGTGACGTCGCTGATGGAGAGCGTCTGGTTCGTCGGCATCTATGCGGCGACGACGCTGTTCCTCGTCGCGCGGCTGGATTTCTCGCTCGCTGCGGTCGTCCTTTTCTGGCTCATCGCCTTCGGCGTGCTGGCGCGCTATTTCGTGCCGCGCATCCGCTATCACTCCCGCGAAACGGCCGAGGCCGCCTCGATGCTGAACGGCCGCATGGTCGATTCCTACAGCAATATCCAGACGCTGAAGCTCTTCGCCCGCGACGAGGAAAGCGACCGCTACATGCGGCAGGGCTTCGACATGTACCAGGAAACGGTGCTGCGCTTCACGCGCTTCATCACCGGCGTGCGGGCCTCCATGGCACTGCTGTCGGGCCTGATGATCGTGACGATGGCGGGGCTCAGCGTCGATCTCTGGCTGCGCGGTCTCGTCAGCTCCGGTGCCGTTGCCTTCTCGCTGGCGCTGGTGCTGCGCCTCAACTTCCTGCTCGGCCGCCTGATGACGCAGTTCAACGGCATCATGCGCAATCTCGGTACGATCCAGAACGCCGCCGAACTGATCTCGCAGCCGCTCGGTCTCGTCGACAAGCCGGATGCAAAGGAACTGGTGATCCGCGAGCCCAGCATCCGCTTCGAGAATGTCTCGTTCCACTATGGCAAGGGCAAAGGCGTCATCGACAATTTCTCGCTGACGATCGCGCCGGGCGAAAAGGTCGGCATCGTCGGCCGCTCCGGCGCCGGCAAGTCGACGCTCGTCAGCCTGCTGCTCCGGATGTACGACGTCGAGGGCGGACGGATTCTCGTCGACGGTCAGGATATTTCTGCAGTGCGCCAGGAGACGCTGCGCATGCAGATCGGCGTCGTCAGCCAGGATACCTCGCTGCTGCACCGCTCGGTACGCGACAACATCCTCTTCGGCCGTCCGGATGCGGGCGAGGGCAAGCTGATCGAGGCGGCCACCCGAGCCGAGGCGATGGGCTTCATCGACCGGCTGCAGGATCAGAACGGCCGCAAGGGCTTCGACGCCCATGTCGGCGAGCGTGGCGTCAAACTCTCCGGCGGCCAACGGCAGCGCATCGCCATTGCCCGCGTGATGCTGAAGGACGCGCCGATCCTGGTGCTCGACGAAGCGACCTCGGCGCTGGATTCGGAAGTGGAAGAGGCGATCCAGTCGAACCTCAACCGGATCATGGACGGCAAGACGGTGCTTGCCATCGCCCACCGGCTCTCGACCATTGCCGCCCTCGACCGGCTGATCGTCGTCGATCAGGGCAAAATCATCGAGGAAGGCACGCACGAAGCACTGATTGCCAGGGGCGGGCTCTATGCCGAGCTGTGGGCGCGCCAGTCGGGCGGGTTCCTCGCGTCGGATGATGGCGACGCCGGGGCGCAAAGCGGGCGTGAGGCGAGCGTGGTCTAGACCTTAGGCGCAAACGCCCTGCAAACCCGCGAAGCCTGCGGATTGACTTGAAAATTTCATCTGAAAATTCCCGCGACATTGTGCCGTCAGCCCCTTGTCAAGGCTGGACATAATTTGCGATCAAGCATAGAACGCGCCGGATTGGCGGGGAATCTATGGCCGAATTGTGTCTTTGACTGATTCGCCGTCGAGAGGGGCAGGGCGGAATTCCGCAAAAATTCGCAGAGGATGGTTTAGCCGTGAGCGAACACGATACGACAAGCGGGGCTTCAGCAGAGCCCACTCGCCGTGATTTCCTTTATCTCACCACAGGTATGGCGGGTGCAGTCGGCGCTGTTTCGGTCGCATGGCCGTTCATCGATCAGATGCGCCCGGATGCATCGACGCTGGCACTGGCGTCGATCGAAGTCGACGTTACAAGCTTGACGCCCGGCATGTCGCTGACGGTCAAGTGGCGCGGCAAGCCGATCTTCATCCGCAACCGTACGCCGGAAGAAATCAAGGCTGCCGACGATACGCCGATGGCAGACCTCAAGGATCCGGTTGCACGCAACGCAAACCTTCCTGCAGACGCTCAGGCGACCGGCATCGACCGCTCGGGCGGCAAGGGCAAGGAAAACTGGATCGTCATGATCGGTACCTGCACCCATCTCGGCTGCGTGCCGCTTGGTCAGGCCGGCGAATATAACGGTTGGTTCTGTCCCTGCCATGGTTCGGTCTACGACACGGCCGGCCGCATCCGTAAGGGTCCGGCGCCGCAGAACCTGGCGATTCCGACCTTTTCGTTCGTGTCCGACACTAAGATCAAGATCGGTTGAGGGGAGACTGATACATGAGTGGCCATTCCAGCTACGAGCCATCAACCGGCTTGGAAAAATGGATCGACGCGCGCCTTCCGCTGCCGCGTATGATCTATGACAGCTTCGTCGCATACCCGGTTCCGCGTAACCTGAACTATGCCTACACCTTCGGTGCCATGCTTTCGGTCATGCTGGTCGTTCAGATCCTGACCGGTATCGTGCTTGCCATGCACTACGCCGCCGACACGTCGATCGCTTTCAACTCGGTTGAAAAGATCATGCGTGACGTCAACCACGGCTGGCTGCTGCGCTACATGCACGCCAATGGCGCATCGTTCTTCTTCGTTGCCGTCTACCTGCATATTGCCCGCGGCCTCTACTATGGCTCGTACAAGGCACCGCGCGAAATCCTCTGGATCCTCGGCGTTGTCATCTACCTCCTGATGATGGCGACCGGCTTCATGGGCTACGTTCTGCCCTGGGGTCAGATGTCCTTCTGGGGCGCGACCGTTATCACCGGCTTCTTCTCGGCCTTCCCGCTGGTCGGCGAGTGGATCCAGCAGTTCCTGCTCGGCGGCTTTGCCGTCGATCAGCCGACGCTGAACCGCTTCTTCTCGCTGCACTACCTGCTGCCCTTCATGATCGCAGGCGTTGTTATCCTGCACATCTGGGCACTGCACGTCACCGGCCAGACGAACCCGACCGGCGTCGAAGTCAAGACGAAGACGGACACCGTCCGTTTCACGCCTTACGCAACGCTCAAGGATGCGCTCGGCGTTTCGATCTTCCTGCTCGTCTACGCCTACTTCGTCTTCTACCTGCCGAACTTCCTCGGTCACGCCGACAACTACATCCCGGCTGACCCGTTGAAGACCCCGGCTCACATCGTTCCGGAATGGTACTTCCTGCCGTTCTACGCGATGCTGCGCTCGATCACCTTCAATGTCGGTCCGATCGACTCCAAGCTCGGCGGCGTCCTCGTGATGTTCGGCGCGATCATCGTGCTGTTCTTCCTGCCGTGGCTCGACACCTCGAAGGTCCGTTCGGCCGTTTACCGTCCGTGGTACAAGCTGTTCTACTGGCTGTTCGTGATCAACGCGATCATCCTGGGCTGGCTCGGTTCCCAGCCTGCCGAAGGCCTGTTCACCACCATCTCGCAGATCTGCACTCTGCTCTACTTCGCTTTCTTCCTGGTCGCCATGCCGGTGCTTGGTCTCGTCGAGACGCCGCGCCGCATTCCGAACTCGATCACTGAAGCGGTGCTTGAGAAGCGTGCCAAGTCTGCGGCCAAGGCATAATCGAGCGGCGGAAGGAAATAGAAACATGAAAAAGCTTGTTACAAGCATTCTGTCGCTCGCAGCCGTCGCCGCTTTTGCCGGCGCTGCTTTCGCCGAGGATGCAGCACCGGCCGCCGGTGCAGCTCCGGCCCATCACGAGGAAAGTGCGACCCCGCACTATCCTCTGAAGGAGCCGACCGAGGAAAAGTGGAGCTTCGCAGGTCCCTTCGGTCACTATGACAAGGGCCAGCTGCAGCGCGGTCTGAAGGTCTACACCGAAGTCTGTTCTGCCTGCCACTCGATGAACCTCGTGCCGTTCCGCATGCTGAGCAACCTCGGCTACTCGGACGCGCAGGTGAAGGCATTCGCGGCAAATTACGAAGTCCAGGATGGTCCTGACGCCAACGGTGAAATGTTCACCCGCAAGGCTGTTCCGTCCGACCACTTCCCGTCGCCCTATCCGAATGCGGAAGCTGCTGCAGCCTCCAACAACGGTGCGGCTCCGCCGGACATGTCGCTGCTCGCCAAGGCTCGTGAAGTCGAGCGCGGCTTCCCGCAGTTCGTCTTCGACATCTTCACCCAGTACCAGGAAAGCGGCCCGGACTACATCCACTCGCTGCTAACCGGCTACCAGGATCCGCCGGCTGGCTTCCAGGTTCCGGCTGGTGCGCACTACAACCCGTACTTCCATGCCGCTGCAGCCTTCGCGATGCCGAAGCCGCTCTCCGACGACCAGGTCACCTATGACGATGGTTCGCCGCAGACCGTCGACCAGTATTCGCGCGACGTTTCGGCCTTCCTGATGTGGGCTGCAGAGCCGCATCTCGAAGAGCGCAAGCGCACCGGCTTCATGGTCATGGTGTTCCTGCTGATCTTCTCGGGTCTCATCTTCCTGACGAAGCGTTCTGTCTACGCCAGCAAGGATCACTGAGCGGGTTCGATACCGATTGCAAAAGGCGGCCTCCGGGCCGCCTTTTTTGTTGGTTCCGCCTCGGGCAATTGATAGGGTGCAGCCTCTTTGTGCCCTCGCAGACAGACGGACTTTCCATGAACACCATTGCCTCGGAGCTTGCCGCCAGCATCCGCTCCATTACGGACTATCCCAAGCCCGGCATCATCTTTCGCGACATCACCACGCTGCTCGGCAATCCGCGCGCCTTCCGCCGCGCCGTCGACGAGCTGGTTCAGCCCTATGCGGGCCTGAAGGTCGACAAGATCGCCGGCATGGAGGCTCGCGGCTTCATTCTCGGCGGTGCCGTGGCGCACCAGCTGTCGGCCGGCTTCGTGCCGATCCGCAAAAAGGGCAAGCTGCCGCACGAGACCGTGCGCATCGCCTACAGCCTGGAATATGGCGTCGATGAAATGGAGATGCATCGCGACGCGGTGCAGCCGGGCGAGAAGGTCATTCTCGTCGACGATCTGATCGCCACGGGCGGCACGGCCGTTGGCGCCACCAAGCTTCTGCGCCAGATCGGCGCCGAAGTCGTCGGCGCCTGCTTCGTCATCGACCTGCCGGATCTCGGTGGCCGCAAGAAGCTAGAAGAGCTTGGCGTGGATGTTCACACGCTGGTAGAATTCGCCGGGCACTGACGCCCGGCATTGTCTTTCTATTCGAACTCGAGGACGCTGCTTTCGAAGCGGATGACCGGGACGCCGTCCTGGTTGACGCCCTCGTTGAGGATCTTGTTCAGATGCCAGCCCGGGCGCGATGCAAGCGGCCGGCTGGAGAGGAAGGTCACAGAATAGGCGATCGTCTCATCGACGAAGACGGGCTTCAGCCATTGCAGCTTCTCGAAGCCGGGCGAGGGGCCGAGCTTCGGGGCGGCAAGCCCCTCATTGGCAAGGCGCACGCTCTGCGCCATCCAGTAATCCAGGAAGGTCCGCATCCAGGCTGCGCAATTGTGCCAGCCGGAGGCGCAGAGATCGCCGAACAGCGTGTGCTTTGCGGCCTCACGGTCGACATGGAAGCGCTGCGGATCGAAGCGGGTGGCGAAATGGACGATCCGCTCTTCGGTGAAGGTGTAGCTGCCGATCTCGATCTTCTGGCCGACGGTGTAGAGCTCGGTCATCCTCATGCGCGCGTCTCCCCCGCTTCGCGGGTGCTGAACATGATCCAGTTCTCGGAATAGCAGACGAGCTCGCCGCGCTGGTTCTCGATCTCGTGCTTGAAGCGGGCGATGCCTATGCCCGGGCGCGAGCGCATCAGCCGGGATTCCAGCACGATCGAGCGGCCGGAGAGCGTATCACCGGCCAGCACCGGCTTCTTCCATTCCATCAGATCGATGCCCGGGGCGCCTTGCGAGTAGGAATTCAGCAGGTAGCCCTCGGCCATCATCCGCATGAACAGCGCCGACGTATGCCAGCCCGAGGCGGCGAGACCGCCGAGGATGCTGGCCTTGCCGGCGGCCTCGGACGTATGCATCGGCTGCGGGTCGAATTCGGTGGCGAACTCGATGATCTCTTCGGCTGTCACCTGAATCGGGCCGAGCGAAAAGCTGCGGCCCGGTTCGAAGTCTTCAAATGCTAGCTTCATTTCGCTTCGCCCTCCCAGCGATCGCGCGAACGCCTGCTAAAGCGCGGACGCTTACGTGTTGAAGCGGAAGTGGATCACGTCGCCGTCGGCAACGATATATTCCTTGCCTTCGTCGCGGCCCTTGCCGGCTTCCTTGGCGCCGACTTCACCCTTGAAGGCGATGTAGTCGTCGTAGCCGATGGTGAAGGCGCGGATGAAGCCGCGTTCGAAATCGGTGTGGATGACGCCGGCGGCCTGCGGGGCCTTGGTGCCGCGCACGATGGTCCAGGCGCGCGTTTCCTTCGGGCCGACCGTGAAATAGGTGATCAGGTCGAGCAGGTGGTAGCCGGCGCGGATCAGACGGTCGAGACCGGCTTCCTCGAGACCGAGCGCGGAGAGGAACTCCTTCGATTCTTCTTCCGGCAGCTGCGCGACTTCAGATTCGATCGCGGCAGAGATGATGACGCATTCGGCGCCCTGCTTCTCGGCCATTTCGGCGACAGCCTTGGTGTGCTCGTTGCCGGTGGAGGCGTCGGCCTCGGCGACGTTGCAGACGTAGAGGACCGGGTGCGAGGTCAGGAGATTGAGGCCCTTGAGGATCTCGATTTCCTCAGGCGCCAGCGTCTTCAGGAGAAGACGGGCGGGCTTGCCCTCGTTGAGGAGCTTGACCACGGCTTCCATGATCGGCAGCTGCGCCACGGAATCCTTGTCCTTGCTGGCGGCGCGCTTGCGAGTCTGCTCGACGCGGCGCTCCAGGCTTTCGAGGTCGGCGAGCATCAGCTCGGTCTCGATCGTGTCGGCGTCTCCAACCGGGTTGATGCGGCCTTCGACATGGGTGATGTCGTCGTCCTCGAAGCAGCGCAGCACATGCACCACGGCATCGACTTCGCGGATGTTGGCAAGGAACTTGTTGCCGAGGCCTTCACCCTTCGAGGCGCCGCGCACCAGGCCGGCGATGTCGACGAAGGAGATGCGGGTCGGGATAATTTCCTTGGAGCCGGCAATCGCCGCCAGCTTCTGCATGCGCGGATCGGGAACGGCGACTTCGCCGGTGTTCGGCTCGATCGTGCAGAAAGGATAGTTTGCCGCCTGCGCCGCTGCCGTCTTGGTGAGCGCGTTGAAGAGGGTCGACTTGCCGACATTCGGCAGACCGACGATACCGCATTTGAAGCCCATGGCTGAATGTCCGTATTCGCTGAAATCGTTGCCTTGCCTATGGGGGAATGGCGCCCCGCGGTCAAGCTTTTCGCGCCAATCTCGGCCCGTGTGGCGGGTCTTTCCCTTGAACCCGTGTGCGGCGATGCAATATAATAGGGGTAGCGCGAGGCTTCCCCCTGTCATTGATGATGGACTTCCGATGAGTGACAACGATATTGCGTTGAAGCCTAAAACCAAGGCCAAGCCGAAGCTCGACCGGCCGAAGCTCTACAAGGTTATCCTGTTCAACGACGACTATACGCCGCGCGAATTCGTGACGATGGTGTTGAAGGCGGTGTTCCGGATGAGCGAGGAGGCGGGGTACCGGGTGATGATGACGGCCCACAAGATGGGGTCGAGCGTTGTGGTCGTCTGCGCCAAGGATATCGCCGAGACCAAGGTCAAGGAGGCGATGGACTATGCCAAGGAAGCGGGTTTTCCGCTGATGCTGACGGCCGAACCGGAAGAATAGTTTGGCGATCTCTTAACCAGTCCTCTTCATTCGATCTCCGCTGTTTTGCCGCAGGATGGGCGAAACGAGGAGGCGCTCATGCCTGCTGAAGCGGCGACCTGGCATTATTTCGTGGCGGCGGCGATCTTTGCGCTGCTCGGCGCCATCGGCCATGTGTGCCGGGCGGTGTTCAACGTGCTGCCGGATCGCATCACCGACCGGCCGCTGATGGATCTGCCGCTCTCCAGCGGCTATAACCTTCCCGACCTGCTGTTCGGCACCGAATATGACGACAACGGCTACTACCGGCTCGACAGCCTGAAGAATTTCCGGATCTCGGTGATGATGAGCACAGTCGGCGGTCTGCTGGTCATGCTGTTTTCGCCGGGAGCCTCGGGAGCGATTGCCTGGATGATCGACAGCGGGTTCTCGGCGCTGTGGAACCTCTTTCTCTTTCGGCTGCACAGCATCGGCCTATAGGCGTCAGCGGCCGGCGGGGCGGCGGACCTGATAGCCGGTCTTGTCCTGCGTGAAGCCGCAGTTCTCGTAGAAGCGCAGGGTTGCCGGCGATTTCGAGCCGGTCAGCAGCATCACCTTGTAGCAGCCGGCCTGCCAAGCGGTTTCGATCGCATGGACGATCAGCGCGGCGCCATAGCCCTTCTTGCGATGGGCCGACAGCGTCACGACGTTTTCGATCAGCGCGTAGGGGGCGCCTGCGCGCGTTAAATTGGGGATGACCGACAGGGTGACGGTCGCCGCCGCTTCCTCACCCGAAAAGCCGATGAAGATCTGCATGCCCGGTTGGGCGAGGATGGCATCCATCTGCTTTTTGGCGATCGCTGGTTCCACCGGCGGATCGGACGGGTTCAGTTCGGCATAGAGCGCGAGCAGGGCGGCGAGGTCGCCGGCCCCGGCGGTGCGAATGGCCAGCGCTTCGCTCATGGGATCAGTCGCCCTTGTTGCCGAGCAGTTTCTTCAGCATCTCGGCCATCGGGCCGGTGGCCGGCAGGATCTTCGGCTGATTGTGGTTGCGGGCCTGATGGATATGGGATTTCGCCACCGGCTTCTTCTCGGCCTTCGGCTTTTCCTCTTCCGCCTTGCCGCCGACGGCGAGCGCCAGCTTGTTCATCAGCTGTGAATCCTCATTGCGCACCAGCATGCCGGCATTGTCGGCCAGGGCGTCGAGAAGCGGCTCCAGCCAGCTCTGGTCGGCCTTGGCGAAGTCGCCGAGAACGTGATGCTGCACCATTTCCTTGACACCGGGATGACCGATGCCGAGGCGCAGGCGGCGGTATTCGCGGCCGCAATGGGCGTCGAGCGACTTGATGCCGTTATGGCCGCCATGGCCGCCGCCGGTCTTCAGCCGCGCCTTGCCGGGCGCCAGGTCGAGCTCGTCATAGATGGCGACGAGATCGGCAGGCTGCAGCTTGTAGAAGCGCATGGCTTCGCCGACGGATTCGCCCGAGAGGTTCATGTAGGTCTGCGGCTTGATCAGCAGCACCTTCTCGCCCTCGAGCTCGCCTTCGGCGATCTCGGCCTTGAACTTCTTCGACCAGGGCGAAAAGCTGTGGCGGCGGTAGATAGCATCGAGCGCCATGAAGCCGATATTGTGCCGGTTGCCGGCATATTTGCTGCCGGGATTGCCGAGACCCGCGATGATCAGCATAGCCAATCCATTCCTTGAAACGATGATGCCCGTTTCACCACCGCGAAACGGGCACGAAGTCAAGCGCTAAGCGGCGAATGCGCCTCAGTGCAGCAGGGTGAGGCCGTATTTCTGGAAGATCTGCCGCTGCGTACCGTCGGCGATCAGCTTGTCGAGGGCGACCTGCATCCTGCGCCTGAGATCGTCGGGGAAATCCTTCTGGCAGGCGATGCCCATCGGCTGGGTCGACAGCACCGTCACCATCTCCAGCGGCTGTTCCTGCTTCAGCTTGTCGAAATAGAGCTCGGAGATCGGCATCATGTCGATACGGCCGCCCAGCAGCTTGCGCAGCGTGGCGTTGAAGTCGCTGGCGACGTCGAGCTTGGTGAAGCCCTTCTCCTTCAGCGTCGTCTCCGTATAGTCCTCGCGCTGGGTGCCGACCGTATATTGCTTGGCCTCGTCGAGTGTATCAGCCTTGACGCCGGAACCGGTCTTGGTGATCAGGATGTTGCGGTCGACGAGCAGGGGCTCGATCCATTTGAACAGCGGATCGCGGGTGCTGTTATGGGCGGTGGCGAAGACGCAGGTCATCGGCGTCGTCTGCGCCATGCCATAGGCACGGGCCCAGGGAACCAGCTCCAGCGTATAATCGACGCCGATATCGGCCATCACCTTTTCGACCTGCTCGACGGTCGCGCCCTTGATCACCTTGCCGTCGCGGTAGTTGAACGGCGCATATTCTTCCGTGAAGAAGGACACCGTCTCGGCGGCAGCTGCTGTGGGCAACATCAGAAAGGCGAGAAGCAGCAGCTTTTTCATTCGCATGGCTCCGTCGTTGGCTTATGAGGCACGCGCCACAAAGGGGATCACACCGCTCAGTTTCTCGATCAGCTGCGCCGCTGTCTGGGGCCTGTGGAAGAGATAGCCCTGTCCATAGTCCAGCCCCATCTGCTGCAGCGTGCGGCATTCCTCTTCGGTCTCGATACCTTCGGCAATCACAGTGCAGTTCATCTTGTGCGACAGCGTGGTGATCGCCTCGATCAGCATGCGGCTCTTGTGGCCGACATTGTCGTTGGCGTCGTTGATCGCGCGGGTGAACGACTGGTCGATCTTGATGATATCAACCGGGAAGCGATTGAGGTAGCTCAAAGACGAGTAGCCTGTGCCGAAATCGTCGAGCGCGATGCGGCAGCCGAAGCGGCGCAGCTCCGTCACGATCATGCGGATCTGCGGATTGTCGTGCATCAGCACGGCTTCGGTGATTTCGACGACGATGCGTTCCGGGCGGATGCCATGGCGGCCGAGCAGGCCGGCGAGCCGCGAGGGGAGGGCTGCCTCGAACTGCAACGGCGAGAAGTTGATCGCCAGATAGGTGTCCTGCATGCCCGAGATGCGGGAGATGCGGGCGAGGTTGGCGATCGCCTTTTCCATGATGACATTGCCGACGCGGACGATCTTGGCGGTCTCCTCGGCAACGTTGATGATCTCGGCAGGGGGCATCAGGCCCTTCTGCGGGTGGTTGAGGCGCATCAGCGCTTCGAAGCCGGCTATATTGCCATGCGTCAGGCCGACGATCGGCTGCAGATAGGCTTCGAACCAGTCTTCGGCGAGGCCGGCCTCGATGCAGCTTTCGATCTCGGCGCGGCCGCGGGCCTTGTCGAGCATGCTGGCATCGAAGAGGCGGGCGCCATTCTTGCCGTCGCGCTTCTTGGCATACATCGCCATGTCGGACTTCTGCAGCAGCTCGGAGGCATTGGCGGCGTGGCGCGGATAGATGGCGACGCCGACGCTGGCGCTGAGATGCAGGTCGGGGCCGAAGGGCGTGTCGAAGATGGTGGCGATCTGGTCGCACATGGCGCGCGCCCGCTTTTCGGCATCGGCGGCCGGCAGCAGGATGGCGAATTCGTCGCCGCCGAGGCGGGCGGCCTCATCGGACGGCGCCAGATGGGTCTTGAAACGGTCGACCAGTTCGCGCAGCGCACGGTCGCCCTCGGCATGGCCCATATTGTCGTTGATCCACTTGAAGCGGTCGAGGTCGACGAAGAGGCAGGCAAGTTCCTGGCCTGCTGCATCGGCTTCGGCAATCTTGCGGTCGAGCACGGCTTCGAAGCCCTGGCGGTTCAGGAGGCCTGTCAGGTGATCGGTGATCGCCTGGCGGTGATTGCGGTCTTCGGAGGCCTTGAGCTCGGTCACGTCGGTCATGACGGAAAGCGACAGCTTGTCAGTGCCGCCGGTGGCGGCGTTGGATTCCAGCACCAGCACGTCGATGACGCGGCCGTCGGCGCATCTGAACTTGACGGTGACGTCGAGCGCGCCTTCCTCGGCGGTGTTGCGGCGCGACAGGAAGATCTCGCGGGTATCGGCTGTCACGAGCTCGGCGAACTTGCGGCCGACAGCGTCAGTGCGGCTGTAGCCGGTGGCGACCAGCCAGTAGTCGCTGACGGCGGTGATGCGGTCTTCCTCGTCGAGCGAGAAGAGCATGGCGGGCGTCAGGTCGTAGATATCGGTGGCGCGGCGGTGGGCGAGCTTCAGCTCCTTTTCCTCGCGCTCCAGCTTGGTCTGCATGTCGTTGAAGCTGCTGGCGAGGCGGCCCATCTCGTCGCCGGACTGCCAGTCGACATGGTGGCGCGAGCCGAGCTGGCTGGTGGCCTCGATAGCGGCGATCAGGCGCATCAGCGGCTGGATGACGAAGATGCGGTTGCCGATCAGCGCACTGCCGAAGACGGCGAGCACGGCGAAAAGGAAGATCGAGATGAAGACCACTTCCTCATGCTTCAGACCGGCGAAAAGGCCGAGCTTCGGATAGTAGACGGAGATGCTGCCGAGGTTCTTCGGGCCATCGACATTGTTGTAGATGATGGCGCGCGAGACCTGCTCGAGCTCGCCGGTGAAGGACTTCGGAATGGTGCTTTGGGTGACGTCGAGCTGGCCGGACTGGTCGCGGACCTCGACCTTGACGATGGCGCCCTGGGAAACGATCGTCGCGGAGATCTGCGTGACGCTGTCTTCGTCGAGATCCCAAAGCGGCTTGGCGAGCGCCTGCGAATTGGCGACCAGCAACACGGAAATATGGTCGCGGATTTCCTTGTCGGCGCGTTCGGAGGAGAGGAAAAGGAAAAGCACGAAGAGTGGGGCTACAAATACAAGTAGCGCGCCGCAAACGATCGCAAAAAACCTATTCTCAACGGAATTATTCATTGTTCCGTTTTCTCCCGGGCCGCTTCTTCTTCGGCCGTCTCTTCTAATATACGGCGGTATGGCAATAACTTTGGGGAGAATGCTTCCATGAATGTGTTAAAGCTTGCTGAAACGGTTGTAGCCAGCAAATGAAAAGGCCCGCCTTCCGGGTGGAAAGCGGGCCTTATGCTTTACAAATTGATAGGAAGCTTATCAGGCTTCAGCGTCGCCTTCTTCGGCGGCTTCTTCGACGCCAGCTGCCGGAGCAACGATGGTGGCGATCGTGAAGTCACGGTCGATAACCGTGGTAACGCCCTTCGGCAGGGTCACTTCCGAGATGTGGATGCTGTCGCCGATCTTCTTGCCGCTCAGGTCGACATTGAAGAATTCCGGGATCGCGTTTGCCGGGCAGTGAACTTCGACTTCGTGACGAACGATGTTGAGAACGCCACCGATCTTGAGACCCTGGGACTTCTCTTCGTTGATGAAGTGAACCGGGATCTCGACGGTAACCTGCGTGTTGCCGGAAACGCGGAGGAAGTCCACGTGCATCGTGAAGTCACGAACCGGGTCGAGCTGGTAGTCCTTCGGGAGAACCTGGTACTTCTTGCCGCCGACGTCGATCGTGGCAACCGTGGTCATGAAACCGCCGGCATGGATACGCTTCGTCACCTCGTTGGTGTTGAGCGTAATAGAAATCGGGGCCTGCTTGTCACCGTAGATGACAGCGGGAATCAAACCGTTGCGGCGAAGTTCACGGGCGGACCCCTTACCAACCCGTTCGCGCGCCTCGGCCTTGAGCTCGTAAGTGTCGTGGCTCATGGCATTTCCTTTCGAGATTATATGGAGAGTTCAAATCCGGCATCTGCCGGGCAGGAACTGGAGGTGCCTTTCAGCGGCCTCATCCGCATTGCCTCCAAGGGTGTCTGTGCGGACGCGTGCGCTATAGTCTATGTGCGGCGGAAACGCAAGCTGGGCAGGGCACAGAAGCCTCTTGCCCTTGTAGTTGTGGCTTTCTTTGGCGTGGTTGTAAAATCTGACGTTTGTTTAACCAAGGAATCGCATTCCAAAAGCCAATTAATGAATCCTACCATGCGAATATCTATAGGTGATCACGGTTTCAATCTCGGTCACTTCCATGTTGCGTATCATTTCCTGCATCACAGTCGAACATAGCCTGCCGCATCTCGTCTTTGCGACGGTGATCTGCCTGCTGGGCTCAGTGCTGACGATGCGGCTTTTCAGCCGGGTACGTCGGACCGAGGGATTGCAGAAGTATAACTGGCTGTTCCTCTCGGGCTTCGTTGGCGGCTCGACGATCTGGACCACGCATTTCGTTGCCATGCTGGGCTATCAGTCGCCGGCGACCAACGGCTATGAGCCGGAACTGACCCTGCTGTCGCTGTTTATCGGTATTGCCGCCAGCGTTATCGGCTTTTCGATCGCGGCGCTGACGCCGAAGAGCGCGCTCATCGAAGCGGGCGGGGCGATCGTCGGTCTCGGCATCGCCTGCATGCATTATGTCGGGATCGCCGGTTACAAGGTTGCCGGCCACATGGTCTGGAGCGAGCCCTATGTCGTGGCGTCGCTGATTGCGGCGGCGATCTTCGGTGCGATCGCCACCAATCGCGTCGCCCGGCCGGTCACCCGTTTCTGCAAGCATGGTTCGGCGCTGGCGCTGATCCTGGCGATCGTGCTGACGCATTTCACCGGCATGGCCGGGCTGACGATCGTTCCCGACAGCGCCATCCCGGTTACCGGCGAGCTGATCTCGGTCGGCATCATGACCGGCCTGGTTCTCGCCGTCATGGTGGTCATCCTGGCGCTTGGTGCCTCCACCTATGTCATCGACCTGCAGACCAGCCAGGCGGCCGTCGAGCGCTACCGTCACCTGTCGCTGCACGATCCGCTGACCAACCTGCCGAACCGCGCGGCCTTCAACGAGCATGTCACGGCGCTGACCAAGCGCCCGAAGGACATGACGGCGAATATTGCGGTGTTGTCCTTCGATCTCGACCGCTTCAAGGAAATCAACGACGTTCACGGCCATGCGGCCGGCGATGCCGTCTTGCGCGCGGTTGCGGACCGGCTGATGCATCTGAGCAATGACATGCTGTTCGTGGCCCGCGTCGGCGGCGACGAATTCGTGGCGGTCATGAGCAAGTATTTCATCCGCGCCGATGCCACCGCGCTGGCACAGCGGATCATCGATGTCATCGCCGAACCGGTTTCCTGGGAGGGGCAGACGCTTTCCGTCGGCACCAGCATCGGCATCTCCACTTTCCCGGGGCAGGCGGGTACGATCGATGATCTCCTGTCGCAGGCCGATATCGCCATGTACCGGGCGAAATCGACATCGAGCAACAGCATCTGCTTCTACGATGCCTCGATGGACCAGATCTCGCGCGAGCGGAACGCGCTGGCGATGGAAATGCGCGATGGCTTGAAGCGCGGCGAGTTCGAGCTCTTCTATCAACAGCAGAACGATACGATGACGCGCGAAGTCGTCGGCTTCGAGGTGCTGCTGCGCTGGAAGCATCCGGTGCGCGGCTATATTCCGCCGATGGAATTCATTCCGATCGCCGAGCGCAACGGCTTCATTCTGGAGCTCGGCGAATGGGTGCTGCGCAGCGCGTGCGCCGAGGCTGCGACCTGGACCAACCCGCTCCGGATCGCCGTCAACGTCGCGCCGCAGCAGCTGAGCGACCACCGCCTGCCGCAGATCGTCCATGAAATCCTGCTGCAGACCGGTCTGCCGGCATCGCGGCTGGAGATCGAGATCACCGAATCCGGCATCATCGCCGACCACCAGCATGCGCTGCACGCGATCCGCCGCCTGAAGGCGCTCGGCATCAAGGTTGCAATGGACGATTATGGCACAGGCTATTCGTCGCTTTCGACGCTGCAGAGCTTCCCGTTCGACAAGATCAAGATCGACCGGGCCTTCGTCGATGGCGTCGTGACCAACAAGCAGTCGGCGGCGATCGTCCGCTCGACGCTGATCCTGGCGGCAAGTCTCGACATTCCGGTTCTCGCCGAAGGCGTCGAGAACGAAGATCACATCGACTTCCTGCGCCGGGAAGGGTGCCTTCAGGTGCAGGGCTTCCTGTTCGGCAAGCCGGTGCCGCGCGCCGGCATCGAGACCATCGTCGGCGCCGAAGCGCCCGCCAAGGTCGCGGAACCTCAGCCTGAGGTTGTTGTTGTGGATGACATCAAGCCCGCAGCCGCCGCCTGAGCAGAAAATATCAACCCGCAGATGAGGCTGGCTTGACATCTTGCCTGCGGCAATCTCACATGCGCGCCTTCATGCGGCAACGGGAGTTTATCGAGATGCGTCACAGGCTTATCACGGCGACGAGCGCCATTGTTCTGGCTTTGGCTACGGGGGCGTCGGCGGCGGATATCAGCCAGGACGGCGCCAATGCGATCCGTGACAATCTGAACCATCTGCTGCCCGGCGATATCGCCAAGAAGCAGCCTGTGACCGTCAAGCCGGCAGGCTCGCGCTACGAGATCACCTATGATTTCGCCAAGCTCCTGGACAAGGTCAAGAAGCAGGATTTCGAGATCAAGGGCCTGACGCCGTTCACGATGTTCGCGACGCCGCAGGACAGCGGCCTGTGGAACCTTGAAGGCAACAACAACTTCAACGTCACCGGCCATTTCAAGGGTCCGGACGACAAGCGCTCCGATTTCACCTATTCGATCGCCCAGATGGATTTCACTTCCGTCTTCGACCCGGCGATCAGCTACCTGCGCTCGGGTGATTTCAGCGCCAAGGATCTGAAGTTCAGCTCCACGACCGATACGGAATCCGTCAACGCCAGCTTCGCCGACATGGTCTACAAGCTGAGCTCCGCTGACAGCGCGATGGCGGGACGCCTGGACTTTGCCGCCAACGGCCGGTTCGGCACCTTCGCCGAGCAGGTAAGCAGCAAGGATATGCCGCCGATCCAGTTTTCGGCCGACAGCCTGGATTTCAACGCCAAGGTCAATGGCATCGCTGCCAAGGACCTGAAGGAGATGGTGCTCTTCGTTCTCGATCACGCCGATCAGAAGGAACTGAGCAAGGAGAGCGAAACCAAGCTCAAGGAGATGCTCGGCAAGGCCTTCCCGCTGCTGACCTCGCTTGAGGAAACGATCACGCTCAACAATCTCGCCGTCACCAGCGCCGTCGGCAGCGGTGGCGCCAAGTCCTTCGGCTACCACTTTACGGTCGATGGCCCGAGCAATGCGACGCGCATCGGCGTCGCCATGGATGCGGCCGACGTCAAGCTCGACAGCGCGCTGATCCCGCCCGGCTACACGGCCTTCCTGCCGCAGGCGCTCGATATCCAGTTCGGCGTTCCCGGCATGGATTTCGCAGCCTTCGGCGACGAGTTCATGAAGGTCGATTTCAGCAAGGCTGCGGGTGACACCGAGAAGGCTGGCCAGCAGGCCGCCGAGAAGCTGTTCCCGGATGGCATCCTGAAGGTCGATTTCCCGAAGATCAGCGCCAAGTCGGGCGTCTATGACGTCGAGATGTCCGGCGAGCTCGAGGGCCGCGTCGATACGCAGAAGGATTACAAGCTGCACGCCTCGATCGTGGCGCGCGACTACGACAAGACCATCGCGGCAGTTCAGGAACTGGCAAAGACCAACCCGGATCTCAACCAGGCCTCCTTCGGCCTGATGATGATCAAGGGCTTTGCCAAGCCGGATGCGGATGGCGCCCAGCGCTGGGATGTCGATGTCGCGAGCGACGGCTCCGTCAGCGTCAACGGCCAGCAGATCAAGGGACCGGATGCGCCGGCGGCTGACGAAGGCGCTGCGCCTTCCGACGAGGCTGCTCCCGGAGACGACGCTGCTCCTTCCGATGACGCGGCACCGTCCGATGAGACGGCGCCTTCGGATGAGGCAACGCCCTCCGAAGAGACCAAGCCCTGATCAAGCAAAAGGCCCGCTTCAGAGCGGGCCTTTCTTCTTTCAGATCGGATGACTTACCGGCGGCACTCGCCGCCGCCGATGATGCGGAAGCCGGCATTGCCTGCCTCGCAGGCGTTCGGGAAGGTCTGCTGCTGGCGGCCGCGTTCGCCGCAGACGGGACGGTATTCGCGGGTGCAGATGCCGCCGGGACGCTCGGGGCGATCCGGCCTGCCTGGGCCACCCGGGCCGCCGGGGCTACCTGGCCAATCCGGACGGCCGGGGCGATCGGGCTCCGGACGCGGGAAGGGCGGGGGCTCGCGGCGGCATTCGCCGCGGCCGACGATCCGGAAGCCGCTGTTGCGGGCCTGGCAGGCATTGCCGAAGGTCTGGGTGCGGCCGCCGCGCTCACCGCAGACGGGCGCATATTCCATGGTGCACATCTGAGGCTCGGGCGGGCGCGGACGCGGTGGCGGCCGCGAATAGCCCTGGTCAACCTCGACGGTGCAGGCCGCCAGTAGCGGAATGAGCGCCACCAGCGCCAGCCGCTTGCCAGTCTTCAGATGATTTCGGATTTTCGTCAAAACTGCTCCCCCGTGCGAAAACAAATCACAACGGGGCGAACCTAGCCGAAACGACAAAAGCGATGAAGCCGCAAAATGCAACTTCACCGCTTCAGCTTGATTGGGAATGGAACCGTCAGTCGAAGAGGCTCGAAACCGACTCTTCCTGGCTCGTGCGATTGATGGCTTCGCCGATCAGGTTGGCGGTCGTGATGACGCGGATATTGTGGGCAGACTGCACAGCCGTCGTCGGCTGGATGGAGTCGGTGATCACGAGTTCGCGCAGCTTCGACGAGGTGATGCGGGTGACCGCACCGCCGGAGAGGACGCCGTGGGTGATATAGGCGGTAACGCTGGCCGCGCCCTGAGCGAGCAGGGCATCGGCGGCGTTGCAGAGCGTGCCGCCGGAATCGACGATATCGTCGATCAGGATGCAATCCTTGCCTTCGACTTCGCCGATGATGTTCATGACTTCGGATTCGCCGGGGCGGTCGCGGCGCTTGTCCACGATCGCCAGCAGACAGTCGAGGCGCTTTGCCAGCGCGCGGGCGCGCACGACGCCGCCGACGTCAGGCGAGACGACGGTGACGTTGCTGGTGTCGTAGTTTGCCTTGATATCGCGCGTCAGGACCGGAACCGCATAGAGGTTGTCGGTCGGGATATCGAAGAAGCCCTGGATCTGGCCGGCATGCAGGTCGAGCGTCAGAACGCGATCGGCGCCGGCTTCGGTGATCAGGTTGGCCACAAGCTTTGCCGAGATCGGTGTGCGGCCGGAGGCGCGGCGATCCTGGCGGGCGTAGCCGAAATAGGGAAGGACTGCCGTGATGCGGCGTGCCGAAGACCGGCGCATCGCGTCGATCATGATCAGCAATTCCATCAGGTGGTCGTTCGTCGGGAAGGACGTCGACTGGACGAGGAAGACGTCCTCACCGCGGACGTTCTCCTGAACTTCGACGAAGATTTCCTGGTCGGCAAATCTTCTTACGCTGGCCTTGCCCAAGGACACATTGAGATAGGTGCAGATCGCTTCGGCGAGATGCCGGTTCGAATTGCCTGCGAAAACCTTCATTTTGGCCCGCCTATTGTCTGCTGATAGCCGCGCTTTTTAGCCAGCTTGCTTCTGAATGCAAGCGTAAAGGCGACACAGGGCTTGATATTTGTAAAAACCTTGTTGCTAACCGCCCTGCGATTGCCGCCAGGCGTTGAATTGGGCGATGGTTTTGGTGCCGATCTGCTGCATGACCGAGGCCGGGACGCCGGCCCAGGGGTCCTGAGCGGCAGAGGGGACCTTCTCCTCGCCCTGAATGCGGTGCAGGCGGCCGCCGCTGCTGTCGAGCACATCCCAGACATAGGTCACCGTCACATTGCCTTCGTCGGTGAAGGCGGAGAGATAGCCCTTGAGAATATAGTCGCTGCTGTTGTCGGTGGAGCTCTTGATCGACAGGCCGTGCGAACGCGCCTCGGAGCCGAGCTGGCGCGAGAGCGGCGTGACGGCCTGAACGGGGGCGCCGATGATCGGCAGGAAGCGGACGGTATTGCCGCGGGTCGAGCCCGATTCCACCGGATCGATGGCGGCGACCTGTTGTGCTTCTTGCTGCTGCGGCTGCTGTTGCTGGCGGTGCGGCGGTGGCGCCTGATCGCCCATGTCCTGTTCTTCGGCCTCGGCATTGGAGAGCGGCTCGCTCTCGACGGCCTCCGGGGCGCGATAGGCCTGCGGCCGCGCCGACATTGCATCAGCCTGCGCCTGCATGGTCGTCGGCGGTGCGCCGGGGCCGGGGCGGTAGGCCTGGTTATAGGCAGGGTGGTAGCCTTCCTGCTGTTCGGCGGCAAAGGCCTGGCGCGATTGCGATCCAGCCATGCGCTCGACTTCGCGCTGGGTGACCGGCGACGAGCGCGGCGGCATCGAGGAATCGCCGATATCGACGAGCGGCGTCATCGCGTCGGTCGTGTTGCAGGCGGCGAGTAGGCTGGCGAGGCATGCAAGAAGTGCTGGCGCAGTCAACGATCGCGTCATCCTTCCAGCTTTCCTTCCGTCATTTGCATCAGCCCCGCCCAGGTTTATGCGGGCGGGGATGGTCTTGTGTCAATTCCGGATTCTTGCCGGTGAAGTCTCTCAGGCGCCGAGGAAGTCCAGCGAGTGACGCGACAGGGTGCGCGGACCCTCCGCCGTCGTCAGGTAGGTCTGGCCGAGCGTCATGGCGGTTCCGCTGTCGGAATCGGCGATGATCATGTGGACGAAGAGCGACATGTTCGGCTCGATCGGCTGCGGATTGCCGACATGGAACATCTGGTGCTCCATCCAGGACGGCGAGAAGCGGGCGCCGAGCGAGTAGCCGCAGGCGTTCAGGCGGTGGCGGGCAAGGCCGCGCTCGTCCATGATCTTGGCATGCATGTCGAAGACATCGCCGAAGGTGTGGCCGGGCTTCAGCACGGTTTCGATCGCCTGCAGGTTTTCGAGGCAGGCGCTGTAGAGCTCGCGGTGGCGGTGGGTCGGCTCGCCGACGACGATCGTGCGCATCATCGCTACGTGATAGTGGGCGTAGGTGCCTGCCCATTCGATCGTCAGCTGGTCGTTGGCATCGAGCTTGCGGCGGCCTGCCTTGTAGCGGCAGAGGAGGGCGTCGGCGCCTGAGCCGATGATGTATTCATTGGCCGGATAGTCGCCGCCGCCGCTAAAGACGGCGCCCTGCATCGCGGCCAGAATGTCGGCTTCGTCGGCGCCCGGCTTGGTGAGGCGGATTGCCTGGTCGAGCGCATCGTCGGCGAGCGCGGCGGCACGTTCCACATAGGCGACTTCGGCCGGGCTCTTGATCAGGCGCAGACGGCTGACGAGATAGGAGGCGTCGCTGATCTGGCCGAAGCTCGCAAGCTGGGCATCGAGCAGGCGGGCGACGCGGCCGGTCATGCCGTGCGTGTCGTATTCGACGCCGATGCGGGCGCCGAGCAGGTCCATCTCGACCAGCAGGTTCTTGAGGTCGAGCGTCGGGTCGGCGTTGACGCGGTCGACCCAGACATGGACGTTTTCGAGGATCGAGGTGTGCTTGGCCTGGCGAAGATCGGCCGAGCGGGTGATCAGCGCCATCGTTCCATCAGCCTTGACGACCAGCGTCTGGAAAAAGCAGTAGCCGAAGGTGTCGTAGCCGGTCAGCCAGTACATGCTTTCCTGCGCGAAGATGAGGAGGGCGTCGAGCTTTTCCTCGCGCATCTGGTCGGTGACGCGGGCGAGGCGGCTTGCGAATTCGCTCCGTTCGAAGTGCAGTGCCATGGTCTCAAATCTCCCTGATGCTAATCGCTGAAATCTGGCGGCCGTAATCCGGCTCGTTGTTGTGGGTGGTGCGGCGGTACGAGAAGAAGCGCTCGCTATCCGGATAGGTGCAGAGCCCGACGCTTTCGGCGCGAACGCCTGCCTTCGTCAACCGAGCGACCGTCAGGCCCGGAAGGTCGAACATCGAATGTCCGGGCTTTTCCGACGGGATAAAATACTGCGCGTAGGCAGCATCCTGTGTGACGAAACGCTCGACGAATTCCGGGCCGACTTCGTAGCTCGCCTGGCTGATCGATGGTCCCAGGCAGGCGACGATCGTCTCGCGCCTTGCGCCCAGTTTCTCCATGGCAATGATCGTGTTTTCGAGCACGCCTGTCAGCGCGCCCTTCCAGCCGGCATGGGCGGCGCCGATGACCCTGTTTTTCGGATCGGCAAACAGGATCGGGCCGCAATCGGCGGCAAGCACGCCGAGCACGATGCCGGGCGTGGCGGTGACGAGCGCATCGGCCTGCGGGCGGTCGCCGTCGTAGTTGCCATCGACGGTCACGGCATCGGGCGAATGGATCTGGTGGACGGTCGCCAGCTTCTCGAGCGGCTGGCCGAACCAGGCGGCGACACGCCTGCGGTTCTCGTTGACGCGGTCGCGGTCGTCATTCGACCCGAGGCCGACATTGAGGCCGCGATAGAGGCCTTCCGAGACGCCGCCTTCGCGGGTGAAGTAGCCATGACGGATCGCGTCGCCCGCCGCCTGTTGCAGCAGCGCGCTTTCGATCGGTGCGGGTGAAGCCGCGTTTTGCATCAGTGATTCCGGGGTGTTTAGAACAGGTTCATTGTTCACCGGATCGTCCGGTGAAGCATTGTTGATTGCGCCGGATGTTGGCGCAGGGCGGCGCGCTCTGTCAATCCACCGGGCGGAACGGCATGAGATCGACGGCGGGATAGGAGACCGCCATCGCCTTGAAAAGCTCGCCCATCCGGCCCTCGCCGGAGCCGGCAAGGCGGTCCACGGCGCTCTGGATGATCTGCTGCGTGCGCGGTTCGCGGTCACGGCCGAGTGCTGCCGCGCGGTCGAGAATGCCGAGGCCGACGAGGAGGTCGCCCTGGTGCAGGGCGCCGTTCAGATGCAGTCCGGCACCGACAGCGGTGCGGGCAAGATGCTCGAAATCCACATGGCTCGTCAGGTCGGCCTCACCGGGATTGGCAAGCGGCGGATCGAATTCATGCATGCGCACGGCCTGCAGCGTATCGCCGAAGCCGCTGACGAGGTGGCCGTAGTCGATCGCAAGCGCGGTGCCGCCGAAAGCCTTGAGACGCTCGCAGATGGCGAGCATCACCGACTGGCGCGCCGGCGAGAACTCAAACAGCGTACCCGCCGGCATTGACTGGGCGCCATCCGGGAGGAGGGCGGGGTCGATGGTGGCGACACCCGCCGCGAAGACAAGCTCGTCGTCCGCGCCGAGGCCGACCATGCGCTCGCGAAAGCCGGTCTGGGTCTTGACGAACTGGCGGATCGGGATGGCGTCGAAGAGTTCGTTGGCCGCAATCAGCGTGAAACCAGGCGGTACTTCGTCGAAATCATTGTGCCAGGTGATCTTGCCCTCGTGGGCTTCTAGCGTCTGGCTCTGGACGTCGCGCAGACGCTCGCTGGTCTCGACCAGGTGCACGCTCATGTTCTCGAAGAGCGGCGGCGCCAGGCGGGCGATGACGCGCAGCATGTCCGACATCATCGTGCCGCGGCCGGGGCCGATCTCGACGAGGCGGACACCAGCCGGAGTGCCGTGCTGCTGCCAGGCATGGACGATGAAGACGCCGATCATTTCGCCGAAGAGCTGGCTGACCTCAGGGGCAGTGACGAAATCGCCGGAGCGGCCGAAGGGCTCGCGGACACGGTAATAGCCGTGTTCGGGATCGGCGAGGCACAGCGAGAAGTAATCGGTCACGCTGATCGGGCCGTTCGCCTGGATGATCGCCTTGATTTTTTCACCGAGTGCGGTGGTCATGGTGGTCACGTCCGGTCTGCGTTAGTTCTGCAGCGCGACCTGGCGGCGGGCGCGCACGATCGCCCAGAGGCCGAGCAGGATCATCGGGAAGGAGAGAACCATCCCCATGGTCAGCCAGCCTGTGCCGAGCAGATAGCCAAGCTGCGCATCCGGCTCGCGGAAGAATTCCACGAAGATACGCGACAGCGCATAGCCGCAGACGAAGACGCCGGAAATGAGGCCCGGCGATTTCAGGGCGCGGAAGCCGTAGATCAGAAGCGCCAGAACCGAGAGCAGCACGATGCCTTCGAGACCGGCTTCATAGAGCTGGCTCGGATGGCGGGCAAAGGGACCGCCGCTCGGGAACACGACTGCCCAGGGCACATCCGCGAGACGGCCCCAGAGTTCGCCATTGATGAAATTGGCGATGCGGCCGAAGAACAGGCCGATCGGCACGACACCGGCGACGATGTCGAACAGGCTCCAGATCGGGATGTTGTTCTTGCGGGCAAACAGGATCATGGCGAGCGTCGTGCCAGTGATGCCGCCATGGAAGGACATGCCGCCGTTCCAGATCTGGATGGCGCGGATCGGGCTCTCGATCACCGCCGGCATATCATAGAAGAGGATATAGCCGATGCGGCCGCCCAGCACGATGCCGAGGGCTGCCCAGACAACGAAGTCGTCGAGCTGCGTCTTGGTGATCGGCGAGGCGTTTGCCGGCCAGAGACGGTCATTGCCGGCGAGGCGGCGCGCATAGAACCAGCCGAGCATGATGCCGACGACATAGGCCAGGCCATACCAGTGAATAGCGAGCGGCCCGATCGAAAAGGCGATCGGATCGATATCCGGAAATGGCATGATTGCCATGAGATTGGCTGCAGTCGGCAAGGCTTTCCCACCCGTTGATGTGCGCGGACCATGGCGTTGCGATACGAGGCGGTCAAGTCGATTGTGAGGCAGGGCAGGGCGAGGCGGGCTCTTATCCAGAGCAAAGCGCTTGCATCCTTAACGGCGAAGCCCTACCTCAATTTCAGAGGCTTCGAGCCTGAAGAAACATGTCGTGCGAAGGAGAAAACCGCCATGACGACTGGAGCAAACCGCATCATGGACGAATTCGCAAAGCTGATGACCGATGCAGCCGGTGCTGCCCAGGGCGTGCGCAAGGAGGTCGAGACGGCCTTCAGCGCGCAGGCCGAGCGCTGGCTGAACAGCATGGATGTCGTCAAGCGCGAGGAATTCGAGGCCGTACGCGAGATGGCGATCAAGGCGCGCGACGAAAACGATGCGCTGCTGGCACGAGTCGCCGCTCTCGAAGCGCAGCTCGCCGCCAAGAAGAAGTAATTCCCGTTTTGCTACAAGATGTGGTGTGGCGCATTTGCGACACGCCGCATCTCAGACCAAAAAATCAGGTGCCTTTATCCACCTGTGGACACTGCCAAAAAAGCCAATGGGCAGAGTCATTTATATCCCCCTCCTGAATCCGATTTCGAGAAGCTGTCCACAGTACCTTTCGGGAAATAAGGCAACCGGGGGCTGGCTTGTCGCCGGTCTGATTATACACTGATTTTAAATGATGATTCGAACCGGACGGCGGTAAGCTCCAGGCAGGTTTTCTGCGTTAAGCCTGGGTTGCGGTTCAAGGGTCATCGAATTGGTGTTCCGGTATTTGCGTGTGTCTTTTCTTGTGTTGTGTAGACCCAAGTCAGTCGCATTCATTCCCGGTCAAGAAGGTGCTGCATGAGCCTGATGGAATTGGAATTCGAGCGTCAGTCGAACCCGGTCGATATGATCGAGTACGTCGCCGCCAATAATGACTGGGCATTTGAACGGTCAGGCGAGGACGAGATCGCGATGACGGTCGAGGGGAAGTGGGCCGATTACCACATCTCCTTTTCCTGGATGGAAGAGTTTGAAGCTCTTCATCTCGGTTGCGCCTTCGATATCAAGGTGCCGGAAAATCGCGTCAACGAAGTCACCAAGCTTCTGGCTGCCATCAATGGCCAGGTGCTGATGGGCCATTTCGACCTGTGGCGCCAGGAAGACGTGATCATCTTCCGCCAGTCGCTGCTGCTGGCCGGCGGCGCCGAGCCCACCAACCGTCAGGTCGAAGTGCTGTTGTCGAGCGCGCTCGATACCTGTGAAGCCTATTATCAGGCATTCCAGTTCGTCATCTGGTCCGGCCTCGATGCCGCCAAGGCGATGGAAGCCGTTCTTTTCGAAACCGTCGGCGAAGCGTAATTCTCATGTCCAGCGTCTCTGCAGATCCTATCGTTCTCATCGGTGCCGGCAATATGGGGGGCGCGATGCTCTCCGGCTGGCTGAAGAACGGCGTCCCCGGCTCCTCCGTGGTCGTCGTCGATCCCGGCCCGTCGCCGGCAATGATGAAGACGATCGAGGATGCGGGGGCGACGCATGTGACGGCGGCGCCTGCCGGCCTCAAGGCCGGTGTCCTGTTCATCGCGGTCAAGCCGCAGGTGATGGAAGCCGTGCTGCCGCCGGTGAAGCATGCGGTCGGGCCGAATACGGTCGTGGTTTCGGTCGCTGCCGGAAAGACGCTCGGTTTCCTCGAGAAGCATCTCGGCGAGGCCGCGATGGTTCGCGCCATGCCGAATACGCCTGCCATGGTCGGCCGCGGCGTCACCGGCGCTTTCGCCAATGCCAAGGTCAGCGCCGAACAGCGCGACCGCGTTCATTCTCTTCTTCGCGTATCCGGTCCTGTTGAGTGGGTTCCGGCCGAGTCCGACATCGATTCCGTTACGGCACTGTCGGGCAGCGGCCCTGCTTACGTGTTTTATCTCGTCGAGTGCATGGCTGAGGCAGGCCGTAAACTTGGCCTGCAGGCGGACCTCGCCATGCGTCTTGCACGGGAAACGGTCGCGGGGGCTGGTGAACTTCTCCACCAGTCCCCCGACGACGCTTCCAAGCTTCGCCAGAACGTCACCTCTCCCGGCGGCACGACCGCTGCCGCACTTTCCGTGCTGATGGCCGAGAAGGGGATGCAGCCGCTGTTCGACGAGGCTCTCGAGGCTGCGCGTACGCGCGCCCAGGAACTGGCGGGCTGAGGCGGATCATGGCCGACGAAATCACCTATGCCGATTTCGAGCGCGTCGACATCCGTGTCGGCACGGTCATCGAGGCATCGCCCTTTCCGGAAGCGCGCAAGCCGGCGATCAAGCTGCTGATCGATTTCGGCCCCGAGATCGGCGTCAAGAAGTCCTCGGCGCAGATCACCGTGCACTACGATCTCGACAACCTCGTCGGCCGCCAGGTCCTCGGCGTCGTCAACTTCCCGCCCCGCCAGATCGGCCCCTTCCGCTCGGAAGTGCTGACCCTCGGCTTCGAGGACGAAGCCGGCGCGATCGTGCTGGCGGCAACGGACAAGCCGGTGCCCAACGGCAAGAAGTTGATGTAACGTCGGCGCCCATTGACTGACACCTTTCCCGATAGGGTCTGGAGGGCGATCTGCGATGATGACAATGGCAAGAACTCCCAAGATCGGAGCCTTCCTCGACACAGACGAGGAGGATTTCATCACGCTATTCGAGGCGTCGGATGCGGGTGTCGTCAGCGGCCTGACGGATCAGAGACGAAAGGAGATCGAGGCGCTGGCCCGATCAACGATCGAAGAGCAGGGGAAGACGCTCCCTCCAGACGCTGATCCATAAATACCTCAGAAGCCACGCGATCAGTGAATGTCGCGCGAGACCGGGTCGGTCAACGTGAAGGAATGGAAGGTTGCTTCGAAGCCGGCGCGTTGCGGTGAGCAGAAGGCGGGGCCGACCATCAGGGTTTCGATCGCGGGATCGAACCAGGCGAGGCGCGCCATGCGCCAATCTTTCATGACATCGGTGCGGTACTGGATGAAGAGGGCGTCGCCGTTGCGGGTGACGCGGGCCGAGATCTGCGCGAAGGCGTGGTCGATGCGGAAGGCGGACCAGTCGGAATTGCCGTTGGTGACGACGGTGCTGAAATGCATGGCACCGTCGGTATATTCGATCCCGCATTTCATCCAGTGGCGCTCGTCGGCGCGGATCATCAGGCCTGCCTGATCGTAGAGCGCCTCGTAGCGGCCGGAGAAGGTGACTTCGGCGGTGAAATCACCCTTGCGCTGCTGATGCAGGAAGTGGCCGTCGTCGCGGTGGAAGCCGTAATAGGTGCCTTGCCAGAAATCGGTCTTCTCGCCGGAGCGGGCGTGCAGTGTTCCGTTGCGGATCTCCACCGAGGGCGGCGGGTTGAGCCAGGTCATTTTCTCGAAAATGCTCATCGAAAACTCACGCGGGAACGCGGATGACGGCGCGCAGGCCGCCGAGCGGGCTGTCGGAGAGCGTGACGTTGCCGCCGTGACTGCGAGCGATGTCGCGGGCGATGGCCAAGCCGAGGCCGGTGCCTGAATCATCGAGGTTGCGGGCCTCGTCGAGGCGGAAGAACGGCTTGAAGACGTCTTCACGGTTCTTTTCGGGAATGCCGGGGCCGTCGTCATCGAAGGTCAGCGTCAGCCATTTGGAGCCATGCTTGGCCTCGATATTCAGCGAGTTGGCATAGCGGCGGGCGTTCGATGCGAGATTGGTGACCAGCCGGGTGAAGGCGTTGGGGCGCACGACGATCTCGTCATCGCCTTCGATCGAATAGCTGAAATTCTTCTCGTGCAGCGCAAAGTCGGTTTCGATTCTGGCCAGCAGCTCGCTTATCCTGAGTTCGCCGACATCCTCTTCGATCTCGCTGCGGGCGAAGGCCATGTAGGCTTCCAGCATCGATTGCATGTCGTTGACGTCGTCGGCCATGCCTTGCAGGTCGGGATTGTTGCCGGCGAGCGCCAGTTGCAGCTTGAAGCGGGTGAGGATGGTGCGTAGGTCGTGGCTGACGCCTGTGAGCATCGCCGTGCGCTGCTCGATCTGCCGTTCGATGCGTTCACGCATCAGGATGAAGGCGAGGCCGGCGCGGCGGACTTCGTCGGCGCCGCGCGGGTAGAAGTTTTCGGCCTTTTGCCCCTTGCCGAAGCTCTCGGCGGCAGCCGCCAGCGCCTGGATCGGCCTTATCTGGCCGCGCAGGAAGAGAATCGAGACGCCGATCAGCACCAGCGAGGCGCCGACCATCCAGACGATGAAAATATGGGTGTTGGACGCATAGGTTTGGTTGCGCTTGGTCAGCACACGCAGAATCTTGTCATCGAGTTTGATGCGGATTTCGACGAGACTGGAATCGCCGAGCGTATCGATCCAGAAGGGGCGCTTGATCTGGTCGTTGAGCTCATCGGAGAGGATGCCGTCGAGGATCGAGAAAAACGGCTTTTCACGCGGCGGCGGCAGGTCGCCGTCCGGCTCGATCGAGATCTGCAGCTTCATCTGCTCGCGGGCGATCTTGGTGATCGCCGTGTAGTCGGCATCCTGCGGATAGGTATCGATGATCTGGATGATCGCGGCGATGTCCTGCGTCACGGCCATCGACAGGCGCTGCGTCACCATCTGCCAGTGGCGTTCCATGAACACGGCGGCGACGACCGACTGTAAAAGCAGCATCGGCATGATGATGATCAGCAGCGAGCGGACATAGATGCCCGTCGGCAGGCGGCGGCGCAGAAAGCGCGTGAACCACTTCCAACCGGTGGCGGGCAGGCGCTCTTCGCGCCGCAGGCTTTCGAATGTCACCATCTCTGTCGCGATCCTGACGTCCGGAGTATCAATCGATGCTCAGCCTATATCCTATACCACGAACCGTCTGGAGCCAGACAGGATTTGCCGGATCGTCCTCGATCTTGCGGCGCAGACGGTTGATCTGCACGTCGATCGTGCGTTCGCCGACATCGACGTCGTCGCCGATCAGCTCGTGGCGCGGGATGGTGTCGCCGGCGCGCCGCGCAAAGAGCAACATGATTTCCTGTTCGCGATCCGTCAGCCGGATCACTTCGGCCGCCTTCTTCAGCTCCTTGCGGGTCAGCGAGAAGGTGTAGGGGCCGAACATGATCTGCTCGATCTTCGGCGCATCCGAGGCATTGCGGCGCAGGATGTTGTTGACGCGCAGCACCAGCTCGCGCGGATCGAAGGGCTTCGACAGATAGTCGTCGGCGCCTGCTTCCAGGCCGGCGATGCGATTGTCCGACTCTGCCAACGCTGTCAGCATGATGATCGGAACGTTCTTGATCGCCCGCAATCCGCGCGTCACGTCGATGCCGGATTCGCCGGGCATCATCACGTCCATGATGATCAGGTCGAAATCGAGCCCGGTAAGCTTGCGCTGTGCCTCGGCGCCATCGGCAGCAACGGTCACCCGGAAGCCGTTTTCGGTGAGGTAACGGTTGAGCAGTGCACGGATACGCGTGTCGTCGTCGACGACAAGCAGATGCGCCGCATCATCAGAAATGATTGTCTTTCCCGCCATTCAGTCCGCTTTCGCTGTTTGCCTGTCCCGCATGCCCCTCAGAAATGCCTTCACGCTCTCGCGCGTTTCAAGAGAAGCATTGTCGAATGCCCTCTCAATGCGGCGCGATTGCGGCTCCGCCAGAGCAAGCGCCAGTTCGCGCCCCGTCTTTGTCGGATAAAGCTTGCGCTGGCGCCGGTCTTCCGGGCCCGCGACTTGTCTAATATAGCCTGAATCGATCAGTTGTTTGAGCACTCGGGCGAGGCTCTGTTTGGTAATCTTCAATGTATCCAGAAGATCAGCAACGGTCATGCCGGGTTCACGGTTAACAAAGTGTACCACCCGGTGATGGGCGCGTCCGAAGCCGCTTTTTTCGAGGATGGCGTCCGGATCGGAGACGAAATCGCGATAGGCGAAGAAGAACAGCTCGATGATTTCGAAGTCGATGATGCCGCTGTTTTCCATCGGCGTGGACAGCGGCTCAGGCTTGGCCGCTTTCGCGCTGGTCTGTCGTGGCGCCACGTCATTTCCCTTTCTCATCCCATGCGTTCCGGGCCGCTCTCGGCGCTCCCGGACCTGGCAGAGCTCGGGCCGAGGCTCGTCTTCGCCCGAACCCGGCCAGTCTCCGCTTCCCAATACAACGCATATTTTTCCCCAGTGCGTCAGTGGATAAAACGCAATCGGGACAACAATCAACAGGCTGGGTGTGCGGGGAGCCGGTGGATAGACAGTCGCCTCGCAGTAAACTTGTCCACAGAAATGCGAAAAGGCGGCCAGGCGGCCGCCCTTTCTGTTTCATTCCGGATCGCTCATCCGCCTCAGTTATAGACGTAGACGATGCGGCGGGTGCCGGGATCGACCAGCACCGGGCGGTCGTTGATGCGGGTGTAGCGATATTCGTAATTCGGGACTTCCTGGAAGGTCACGTCAGCCGGAACCTCTGCACCGACGACGACATCACCGCCGAGCTGCACGGTCTGCGCCGGCGTGGTGTCGATATAGGTGCGGACTTCGGCCGGCGGCGTGATCGCATCGACGTCTCCGACCGGGCCGAGCAGCTCGTCACCGGGGCCGGGCTGCGGCTCGGCGGGAACGACGCTCGCCGTCGTCTCGTAGGTCACGACGGGGACGCCGAGGCTCGTCTGGTTCTGCTCGACGACGACAGGGGCGCCTTCATGCTGGACCTGCAGATATTCGGCATAGACCCAGCCGCGGACGCCGTTGACATCGACGCGGCACCAGCGGCTGCCCTGGATGCAGCCGTCGAGATAGGCCGACGAACCGCGGGTGGCGATGCCGACGGAAGGGTATTGCGGACCGGGACCGGCGCGGACATTGAGATCGTTGATGGCCGTGGCGGCCATTTCCGCATGCGCAAAGCCCGCGCTTGCAACAAGCACGGCGCCTGCCAGGAAAATGTTTCTCGTCATGGTCATTTGCATTTCTCCTTGTTTACCGGGCTGGAAACGCACCGTTCACCATCCGGTTCCAAAAGGCGTAAGCCTATTGTTTCCACCATGCCGGGATGTTCTTGCAGGTTGTTGATTTTCAAAGGAAAAACCGGAGCGAAAGGAGTTTTTCGCCGTCATAAACTGTTGTTACAGCCTGTCTCTTTGGTGTGAGGCGCGGATAAAAACTTGCTTTCGTCACTCGCCATTCAGACTATAGGGGCGGGTAGAGAACATAAGAGGCGCCAATGGGTATGCTACAGGCCGGAATCATTCCGGTGACACCGTTTCAGCAGAATTGCACCGTGCTTTTCGATCCTGACACCAAGGAGGGGGTGGTGGTCGATCCCGGCGGCGACGTCGAGACGATCGTCAAGGTGGTCGAGGAGAACGGCTTCAAGATCAAGGAGATCTGGCTAACACATGGCCATCTCGACCATGCCGGCGGCGCCAAGGATCTCAAGGCGGCGCTGGGGATCGATATTGTCGGTCCCCACAAGGACGACCTGCCGCTGCTGCAGCGGATCGAGACACAGCAGCTGAAATACGGGATCACCGGTCTCAAGAATGTCGAGCCGGACCGCTGGCTGGAAGACGGCGACAAGGTGTCGTTCGGCAATCACGAGTTCGAGGTCTATCACACGCCGGGTCATGCGCCCGGGCATGTGATCTTTGTCAATCGCGCGCAGAATTTCGCGCATCTCGGCGACGTGCTGTTCAACGGTTCGATCGGGCGCACCGATCTGCCGGGCGGGGATCACGACCAGCTGATGGCTTCGATCCGCGACAAGGTGCTGCCGCTGGGGGACGATGTCGGCTTCATCTGCGGCCACGGGCCGGGGAGCCGGATCGGCGACGAGCGGCGCAACAACCCGTTCCTGCAGGGCATTTGACAAACGAAAAGCGCCGCTCGATGAGCGGCGCTTTCTTTATATCGGATCGGGCGGCGATCAGCCGGCGGTGCAGAAGTGCTCGCGGCCATCGTTGCCGATGAAGGTGCCGGTGCCCGGATCGAAGGTGCGGTAACGGTACGAGCAGTAACGCTGCCACTGCGGCGTCCAGGGCTCGATGCCGGCGCGGACCGGTGCGTAGTAACGCGGGGGAGCGCGGTAGACCGGCACGGCTTCGTATTCCGGCTCGTAAACCGGTTCTGCGTAGCGCGGCTCATCATAATAGTAGCGCGGCTGGTTGGCGTTCGCGATTGCCGAGCCGACAACGAGGCCGGTTGCGAGGCCAACGGCACCGCCGACCCAGGCGTCGTTATTGTGGTGATGGCGCCAGCTGTCGGCGGAAGCTTCGCTGACAGCGGAAAGGCTGAGAGCGGCGGCTGCGGCCGTCAGAAGAAGTGTCTTTGCGATCGTGTTCATGATCTTGTCCTACTCTCCAAGACAGCGGGAAGTGCTGCCTTTAAAACTCTTCAGGACGGCTGCGGGTTCCTGCGCCGTGATGTTGAGACGATAGTGGCGGCTATCTGAACGGATGCTGAATAACAAAACCCGGCATTTCTGCCGGGCTTCAACTCGAATTCGACGGCCTTGTTTGGGCTCAGCCAGCAATCTGAAGATTGACGGCCTTCGGTCCCTTGCCGCGGCGATCCGGCTCCGTGTCGAAGCTTACCTTCTGGTTTTCCGTCAGTCCGGCGAGGCCGGATGCCTGAACGGCAGAAATGTGTACAAAGATATCGGCGCCACCCTTATCCGGCTTGATAAAGCCGAAGCCTTTGTCGGTATTGAAGAATTTTACAGTGCCAGTCTCGGCCATGCGTCAGGTCCTTTTCTCTCTGCCCGCCATCCACACGGGCAGCATCAATTATGCCCCTTCCGGAGCGCTAGCAGGCAGTTCTTGAATTTCGAGAAAAAGGTCCCCTCTACCTCGGCCTGTCTCTTGGTGGGATTATTCCCCATCTTGTGAGACCGGCTGACCGGAATATTAGCGTTTCCGGCGCGCACTTTCTTAAGGACTTCCCATGCTCGCAAAATGCCCGAACGCCGCGAGATTGCTGTGATTATTGGGAATTGGCAAGCAAAAGTTTTTTAACGTGTCCTCAGGAGCACAGTCGCCGCGGGTGTCCTATTTGCGCCAAAACGCAAAAAATCGCTCCGCGCGGGTGCATGATTAACGTTTTGTATCGTCTGCAATATAATTTGTGAGCAGATTTTCCCAAAAACACAACGTGAGCGGGTCTTCGGACCCACCCAAAAAAAATTCCGAATCATTCCGGCGATGTGCCGTGGATGCGGTTTCAGACCGCCTGGGCGCGGCGTCGCGACAGTTCGGGCACCACCTCGACTACAAGCATAGCGCTAAACATCAGCGCACAGCCGATATAGCCGACTGGGGGGATTGTCTCGCCAAGGATCAATGCGGCGAGCGAGGAACCGAACAGCGCCTCCGACGACAGGAAGATCGCCGCCTGCGAGGGTGTCGTATATCGCTGGCCGATGATCTGCAGCACGAAGGCGACGCCAGAGGAGAAAACGCCGACATAGAGGATCTCGGGTGCTGCGCCCATGATGGCGTCGAGGCTGACGGGTTCGAAGATCGCGGCGACGATGAGAGCGAGCAGAGAGGTGATGGCAAACTGTGTGGCCGACAGGGCCAGGGGGCGGCCGGTTTCCTTGACGGTCGTTCCTGCCAGCGTGATCTGGATCGCCCAGAAGCCGGCGCAGATGACGGTCAGGCCATCGCCGACCGTCAGAGCCGACAAATGTCCGCCCGACAGAAGGTAGATGCCAGCGATTGCCATGACGGCGCCCGGCCAGATGATCCAGTGCGGCGGGCGGCGTAGGAAGAGCACGGCGATGACGGGTACGAAGACCACGTAGAGACCGGTGATGAAGCTCGAATTGGTGACCGACGTCGTCTGCAGGCCAACCTGCTGGGTCGCGGCGCCACCGAAGAGGGCAAGGCCGATCGCCAGGTAGAGGCCAAGATGGCGCCTGCTGGTCTTGACGGCAGCCTTACGGCGCTCGAGCAGAACGAAGGGCAGGACGGCGGCCGTCGCAACGGCGAAACGCAGGCCGATGAACCAGAACGGGCTGAGTTCCTTCATCGCTGTCGACTGCGCCACGAAGCCGCCGCCCCAGATGGCAGCAGCAAGCAACAGCAACAGGTTCGCCTGAACGCGAGTCATGTCATTCCTCGATTGCGGGGAGCGCGGTGTGATGGCCGTGGTTAGCAGCTGGGTTTTGTTTCAGCAAGCGTGAATGAACGAACGCATCAGCCGGGGCTGACGCTGCAGACTGAAATTTCCAATCTGCGATCAGCCGTCCTGATTGGCGGCGCGGGAGACGCGCAGCAGCGCGCCGTCGCTTTCGTCGGTGACCATCAGCAATGCGCCATCTGGAGCCACGGTCACGTCGCGGATGCGGCCGTAATTGCCCTCGAACAGACGTTCCTCGGCGGTGAACTTGCCGCTTTCGTCGCGCTGCATGCGCGACAGCAGCTGGAACTTCAGCGCGGCCACCAGCATGTCGCCGTCCCATTCCGGGAACATCTTGCCGCGATAGACGGCGATGGCGCCCGGCGCGATCGAGGGATCCCAGTAGTGGAGGGGTTGCTCCAGTCCGGCCTTTTCCGTTCCTTCACCGATCTTGGCGCCGGAATAGTCGCGGCCATAGGTGATGACGGGCCAGCCGTAGTTCTTGCCCGGCTCGATCAGATTGATCTCGTCGCCGCCGCGGGCGCCGTGCTCGACGGTGTAGAGCTTGCCGTCGGAGCTGTCGAAGGTGATGCCCTGCGGGTTGCGGTGGCCCTTAGACCAGATTTCGGGGAGCGCCTTAGCGCCGTCGCGGAAGGGATTATCGGCGGGGATGCTGCCATCGGCATTCACATGGATGATCGAGCCGGCGCCGTCCTTGAAATCCTGCGAGCGGTCGCGGCTGCCGCGGTCGCCGACGCTGATGAACAGGCTGCCGTCGCCTGCGATGGCGATCCGCGAGCCGTACTGGATGTTGCCGCCGGTGAACTTTGCCATGGTGAAGATCGGCTTCACGTCCTCAAGCCTGCTCTCGTCGGCCGAGAGCTTTGCAGAGAAGGCTTCCGTGCCCGATCCCTTGGCATTGGCGATCGCGGCGGTGAAATAGAGGGTGCGGCTTTGGGCGAAATCCGGGGCGAGCGCCACATCCATCAGACCGCCCTGGCCGCGGGCGCTGACCTCGGGCACGCCGCCGAGCGGTTCGGATGCCTTGCCGTCGCGGATGATCCTGATATTGCCGGGGCGTTCGGTGACGAGATAGGCGCCGTCAGGCATGACCTCGACGGCCCAGGGATGATCGAGCCCGGTTGCCAGCGTATCGACGCTGACCGTCACTTCCTTGGTTTGCACCCGGTCTGCGGCGAATGCCGCACCGGCTGTTGCAAATGCGGCGCCTGCCGCCAAAGCGATGCGCAATCCCTTGAGCATGTTCATGATCTCCCCGTTCTACCATCCAGCCGGGTAGGTGGCGCGCGGGGGCGATCGCTTCAACCTCTTACGTCCCGGATAACGGCTTTGTGTTGCCGGGTTGAACGGTGCCGGTCTGGATCCTGTCGACCAGTTCGGCTTCGACGATGTAACGCATCGGGCCGCGCTCGGTGGCGTCGAACGGCCAGCAGGTCGTCAGCACGAGGTGGCGGCCCTCTGACGCGGCGTCGATGCCGCTTTCATCCCAGCGGGCGACACGGGCATCTGTTGCCTTGAAGGTCAGGACGGAGCCGTCGCGGCGGGTGATCTCGATATCGTCTCCGGCGCGCACATCCTTCAGCCAGCGGAAATGCGTGTCGCGGTGGGCGGCGATGACGGAGGTGCCTTCTTCACCGGGCTGCGGCGTGTTGCTGAGCCAGGCCGGGCCGAAGGCGAGGGCTTCGCCGGTGGCGCCTGAGAGCACGATCGCCGTCTTGCCGAGGCGCGGGGCGCTGACTTCGGCCTCTGTGGTGAAATCGGCCCAGGGCCAGGGCTTGGCATCCTCGCCGCGCAGCTCGGCGGCGAAGGCGCGTTTCAGCAGCACCTGCGAGAGTTCTGCCTTGCCCTTCATGTAGAAGCCGCTGGTCATCAGCGCCGTGCCGTAGAGCCCGAGGCCGAGGATGGCGACGGCGATCACCTTCTCCATCGCCGAGAGGCGGGCGAGGAGGCTTTTCCGGGGCGCGTCGATCTCAAACGCCGTCGCCGCGGCATTCGCCATCATCAGCTCCAGGTAGCTCGGAAGCGGTTCGAACTCGCCCACTTCCTCGTTCCAGCTTCCGCGTTGTGCGCCGGGCATCAGCGGCCTCCCGCCAGGAAGGCGCCGCGGATGCGGCGGCGCCAGATCGCAAAGCCACCGGCAGCGGCCAGGGCTGCGAGCAGCATGGTCAGGCCCTGCATGATCTGCCGGTCGGCGAGCGTCGCGGTCTGCGGCAACTTTACCGATGCCGAGCGCTGGGCGATCAGGTTTGCTGCACCCGGTGTCGGGGCGGCGGCCATCTGGTTGGCGACGGCGGCAAATTCCATCTGCGGCTTTGCCATGGCATGATCCGGCGCACTGCCTGCCGGAGCAGGGGCGGGTTCGCCCATCACCTTGTCGAAGTCCCAGCCGTCGGGCAGGTTGAGCGGCAGCTTGGTCGAGGTGACCGGCTGGCCATCGGGGCGCGACGGCGTGACGTCGACGGCGACGAGGCTGGTGACGCGGGAGACGAGATGGTGGGCCATGGCGATCGCCTCGACATCCTTGTCGAGCGCTGCCGGATCCTGGCGCTCATAGGAGCGGGCTTCGAGATCGTCGATCTTGCGGCGCGCCCAGAGCTTGGAGAGGCCCTTACCGTCGGCGGCATTGGCGATATCCATCTCGACGCGCCAGGGCTGGGCGCCGGTCTTGCCTGATATCTGCAGCTTGCCTGATGGTTTGTCTGTCGGCAATTCGGCGGTCAGGACCACGGGCTCGCCGGTATAGAGGTCGGGCATCGGGTTCGGCGTGATGTCGCTTGCCTGCACGCCGCCGAAAGTGGCGGCGATATCGGTCATGGCCGGGTTCTGCAGCTTGGCGAAGAGTTCGCCCATCCGTGAGGCCACCTGATCGGTCGAGCCGATATGGGTGAAGGTGCCGCGGCCGAGCTCGGCGGCCTTGGTCATGAAATAGGAGTTCGGAGCCGAGCCGATGCCGACGGTGAAGACGCGCGCATCGCCGCGGTTGTTGGTGATCTCCATGAACAGCTGCTGCTCGTTGCCGATCGCGCCATCCGTGAGGAAGACCACCTGGCGGAGCGCGCCATTGGCGATGGCGCCCTGGTTGCGCAGCGCATCTTCGAGCGCCGGCAGCATCTCGGTGCCGCCATCGGCGGTGAGGCCGCGTACATAGGCGATCGCCTTCTCGCGATTGTCTGGTGTCGCGCCGACGAGGCCGCCGAAGTAATCGGTCATCGTGTCGTCGAAACGGATGACGTTGAAGCGGTCGTCGGGACCGAGCCTGGAGATCGCCATGGCCAGGCTTTCCTTTGCCTGGGCGATCGACTCGCCGGACATCGATCCGGAATTGTCGATGACGAAGACGACTTCGCGCTTCAGCGGCGCCGTGGAAGCGTCAGGCGTTGCGGGCGGGGTGACGAAGGCGAGCAGATAGGTCTTGCCGTTGAGGACCTCGCGGAAGAGGCCGGCGCTCGGCGTCTTGCCGGGGGCGGCCTTCCAGGTGAGCTCGAAATCCTTGTCGGCGGGGACGGAGTCGCCCTTCAGACTGATGACGCGGTTCTGATCGCCATCCTGCTTGATATCGACATCATGGAACGCGGATTTGACGTCGCCGAGCGGGAAGCCCGCCTTGAGGTTCACGGTGAGCGCCACAGGATTGATCTTGGCGTTTTCGCGCGGATCGAGAACCGGTGCCTCGATCTTGTCGCGGTTCGGCACCGGATCGGACGGGACCGCGAAGCCGGCGCCGTTGTTGAACTCGACAGTCTGGACGACGGGGGCCGGATTGTAGCGAGGCGCGACGACCATCGGAAAGCGCAGCGAGAACTCGCCGCCGGACTGGTGCACGGCCTGCTGATACTCGATCTGGATGACGATGGTCTCGCCGGGGCCGATATTGGCGACCTGGTTGGTGAAGATGTTCGGGCGCTGCTGTTCGAGAAGGGCGGCCTTTTTGCCTTCGGCCTTGGCCTGTTCGTAGATCTCGCGCGCTTCCTGGCGCGGCTTGATCTGGCCCTCGATGAAGCGGTCGCCGATCTGCATCTTCAGCTCGTCGACCGCGGAATTTTCCGGCAGCGGGAAGACATAGGTGCCCTCGACCCAGCCGTTGCTCGGGTTCTGGAAGCGCTGGGTGACCTTGACGCGGGCGACGGGGCCCGAGACGTCCATCTGCACGTCGGTCTTCAGCCGTGGCGCCTCGATGAAGAAGCCCGGCTCCTTCGACGGGAAGAGCAGCGAGCCGCTGTTGACGTCGTTCGGGCGAACGAGGCCGGCGAGCTGCTCGACCTTCTGCGGCTGCGCCTCTTCGGCGCGAGCGGCGGAGACCAGGCCTGCGGCCATCATCAGCGAAGCGAAAAATGTCGTGAACGCGATCAGGAATGAAAAGGACACACGGCTGGCGCGGAGCCGCTCTGTCGCAAACTCGTCTTCCAGAAACATTGGCATACCCTCAATAACCAACTTCGGATGATCCAGATTGAGGCTTCGATCCCGGCGGGCTCACGACCGAATTGCGGCGTGCCGCGGCATTTGTTGCGGCTTATTTGCGGCAAAGGCCCGAAACGGGGAAGTTTCTGATTTTAAGGGGTAAATCCGGATGACTTCAGAAATCGATTCAAGTTCTTCGCAAAGTGATTCAGCGCATCGCTGCAAAGGTGATTCCGGCACGGCTTTCAGGTGCGGCAATTGATCAATAAGAATCATCGGCGCCATCGCGCCTTTGCCCTTGAAATGCCTGTCTACATTGGACATAGACCTTAGCGCAGAATTCCGGTCCCGGCTTTCTGCCCCTTTCAACCGTATAGGACCGATATCATGGCCTTCCTTGCCGATGCTCTTTCCCGTGTGAAGCCTTCAGCCACCATCGCAGTCGCTCAGAAAGCGCGCGAGCTGAAAGCCAAAGGACGCGACGTGATCGGCCTCGGCGCTGGCGAACCGGATTTCGATACACCTGACAATATCAAGGAAGCGGCGATCGACGCGATCCGCCGCGGCGAGACGAAGTACACGCCGATCTCCGGTATCCCGGAACTGCGCAAGGCGATTGCCGCGAAGTTCAAGCGCGAGAACAATCTCGACTATACGTGGGAGCAGACGATCGTCGGCACCGGCGGCAAGCACATCCTCTTCAACGCCTTCATGGCGACACTGAACGCCGGCGACGAAGTCGTCATCCCGACTCCTTACTGGGTGTCCTACCCCGAGATCGTAGCCCTTTGCGGCGGCACGCCCGTCTTCGTCGCGACGACCCAGGAGAACAACTTCAAGCTCCAGGCCGCCGACCTCGAAAAGGCAATCACGCCGAAGACCAAGTGGTTCATGTTCAACTCGCCGTCCAACCCGTCGGGCGCTGCCTATACGCATGACGAGCTGAAGGCGCTGACCGACGTTCTCGTCAAGCATCCGCATGTCTGGGTTCTGACCGACGACATGTACGAGCACCTGACCTATGGCGACTTCAAGTTCGCGACGCCTGTCGAAGTCGAGCCGTCGCTCTACGACCGTACGCTGACGATGAACGGCGTCTCCAAGGCCTATGCCATGACCGGCTGGCGCATCGGCTATGCAGCCGGCCCGCTGCAGCTGATCAAGGCGATGGACATGATCCAGGGCCAGCAGACCTCGGGCACGACCTCGATCGCCCAGTGGGCCGCCGTCGAAGCACTGAACGGCCCGCAGGACTTCATCCCGGCCAACAAGAAGATCTTCGAAGGACGCCGCGATCTCGTCGTCTCGATGCTCAACCAGGCCAAGGGCATTTCCTGCCCGGTTCCGGAAGGCGCCTTCTACGTCTATCCGTCCTGCAAGGGCCTGATCGGCAAGACCGCACCGTCCGGCAAGGTCATCGAAACCGACGAAGACTTCGTCACCGAGCTGCTGGAAAGCGAAGGCGTCGCCGTCGTCCACGGCTCGGCCTTCGGCCTCGGCCCGAACTTCCGCATTTCCTACGCAACCTCCGAAGACCTGCTGGAAGAAGCTTGCCGCCGCATCCAGCGCTTCTGCGGCGCTTGCAAGTAAGCGATAGTTTTGCAGTTTGAATATCGAAGCCCGCCGGAGACGGCGGGCTTTTTGTTTGGGTGGGCGGCTGTAGAGATCGGCCAGCGCATGTGTTAGCTTTTCGCTCATGGATAGAAGAGAAGCGCTCGAAAGCTTGAAGGAGCATTCCGATGCCGTTCGCGGCATGGGCGCGACGGGGCTTTATCTTTTCGGCTCGGTGGCCCGCGATGAGCCGACTCCCGATAGCGACCTCGATATTTTCATCGACCATGAAGCCGGCTCGCATTTCTCGCTTCTCGATCTCATCGCCATCAAGCAGTTTCTCGAGGACAAGCTTGACGTGGAGGTCGATGTCACGACCCGCGACAGCCTGCACCCGATGTTGAAGGCTGATATTGAGCAGAGCGCCATCCGGGTCTTTTGATGGCGAGGAAGCTGAAGCCCGTTCTCGCCGAGATCATCGAAACCATAGACGGGGTGATGGCTGCCACGGACGGCAAGTCGCTCGATGATTTCAAGGCTGATTGGCTATTGCGACTGGCGACGCAACGGGCGCTGGAAATTATCTCGGAAGCCAGCCGTCATCTGCCGGATGATTTGATCGCGAGCGAGCGGGATATTCCGTGGAAGCAGATCCGGGGCATCGGAAACATTCTGCGGCACGAATACCATCGGATAGCGGATGAGATCATCTGGGCTGTGGTTGCTCAGCATCTTCGTTCACTGCGAGATGCTGCGGTCAGGTTGGCCGATCGCATCGACGAGTGACGGTTACAACCCCAGCGCCGACAGCATCAGGAACGTTGCAAACAAAATGAAATGCGTCATTCCCTCGATGGCGTTGGTTTCGCCGTCGTTGAGGTTGATGGCGGCGGCAATCAGGGTGATGGCGACCATCACCGTCTGGACCGGGGTCATGGCCATGACGAAGGGCTGGCCGGTGTAGAGGGCGATGGCCTCCATCACAGGTACCGTCAGGATCACCGTCGAGAGCGAGGCGCCCATGGCGATGTTGACCGTTGCCTGCATGCGGTTCTTCAGCGCGGCGCGGAGCGCCGTCAGGATTTCGGGGGCGGCGGAGATTGCGGCGACGACGATGGCGGTGAGCGCGATCGGGGCGCCGCTGTCGCGCAGGCCCTCGGTCATGAAGGCCGACATGAATTCGGCGAGCGCGCCGATGATGACGACGCCGATCAGGATGGTGATGATCGAGGCCGATGCCGGTTCGTCGGCGTGGTGCTCGTCAGGTGCGTTGCCTTTCCGCTCGGCGCGCGGATAGCTGTAGCTGAAGAAATAGCTGTGCTGGCCGACCTGCATGCGCAGGAAGAGGCCATAAAGCGCGATCATGGCGATGATCGTGAAGCCGGAATAATAGTGCCATTTGTCGTCGGGCACGAATTCCGGAACGATCATCGAAATGCCGATCGCCGTCAGGATCATGACGCCATAGGTCTTACCGGAATTGTCGTTATAGGGTTGCTCGCCGTGCTTGAGGCCGCCGAGCAGGGCGGCGAGGCCGAGGATGCCGTTGATATCCAGCATCAGCGCCGAATAGATCGTGTCGCGCACCAGCGTCGGCGAGCTTTCGCCTGACATCATGATGGCGAGGATGATGACCTCGACGAGGACGGCCGACAGCGTCAGGATCATCGTGCCGTAGGGATCGCCGACCTTGACGGCGAGGATTTCGGCATGGTGGGCAACGCGGATTGAGGCGAGTACGATTGTTCCAACCAGGGCTGCGGCGGCGATCAGCGCGGCTCCGCGGCCCATCTCCAGGATGCTGTGCTCCAAGCCATAGGCCACTGCCGCGACGATCGCCGCGATGACCAGGAATTTTTCGTCTCTCAGTCGTGCGGCGAGGGTCACGCTACGCTCCGGAATTGATTCACCAGAACAATCTAAGCCGATGATATCGCTAATCAAGCCGGGGCCACCACGCGCCAAATTTGCGCTATGTCCGATTTAATGGAATACTGCCCAAATCGGTCAGCCGGACAGACATCGCGGCGTGCCTCGTATCTTGTTTCATCGCCCGCGATCCGCCGGATTGATCTCCGGAAGCTTTTCGCCGCGTCCAAGAAAACAAAGAGGAGAGGTGCATGGTCAAGGTGGTTTATGAGGTTGTGCCGCATGACGGAGGCTGGGCGTACCGCCTGGGCAACGTCTATTCCGAGGCCTTCCCGTCACATGCCGAAGCGCTGGAAGCTGCGCGCATCGTTGCTGCCGAGCAGCAGGTCGGCGGCGATTCCGCCGAGATCAGCTGGCAGGACGACAAGGGCAAGTGGCACGAGGAATATGCCGAGGGCGGCGATCGTCCGGAGACCGAGGTGGTCGACGGCCTGTTCAGGAAAAGCCCTGGAGCCGAGGCATCGCCCGGCGCCTGACTTCGCTCCGATCCAATATCTGACCGCGCGTCACCGGGCGCGCGTGATGGAACAGCTGTCCAGATAAAGCTTCAAACCCTCGACCAGGGCATCAAAGGCCACGCGGCAGCGCGGCGACGTCTTCAGATTTTCATGCATGGCCACCCACGTGCCGATATGCATGTCCATGACGCCGGGAAGAACACGCCTGAGGTTCGGATCGGCATCCCCAAGACCCGTCTGACACATGCCGATGCCGGCGCCGGCGCGGATGGCGGCGAGCTGCGCGAGATAGCTGTCGGTGCGCAGCGAGAAGGCGATGCCTTCGGCCACCGGGAAGCGTTTCACCATCGTGCGCACATAGGCGGTCTGACGGTCGAAGCCGATCAGGCGATGCGTCTTGATATCTTCCAGCGTCTGCGGCGTGCCGTGCTTTTCCAGATAGGCGTGATGGGCGTAGCAGCCGATCGGAATATCGCCGATGCGCCTGACGACGAGCGCATCCTGCTGCGGTTCCATCATCCGCACGGCGATATCGGCCTCGCGATTGAGGAGGTCTTCGACAGTATCGGAGGCCGAGAGCTCGATCTCGAGCTCGGGGTGGCGATCCTGAAGGGCGGCCAGGATCGGCGGCAGGACCTCGACGGCGATCACTTCGCTGGCGCTGATCCTCACCGTTCCGTCGATACGGTCGCGGTGGCCGGAGGCGGCGCGCAGCAGGGCCGAGGAGCTTGCGGCCATGGTCTGCGCGAAGGGCGCGAGCAAGTGTGCGGCATCCGTCGGCAGCAGGCCGCTTTGCGAGCGGGTGAAGAGCTCGGCGCCGACGGCCTGCTCAAGAGCGTCGATATGGCGGCCAATGGTTGGCTGGGTCAGGCCGAGTTCACGCGCGGCAGCCGAAAGCGAGCCGTGTGCTAGCACGGTCAGAAAGGTGCGGTAGAGATCCCAGCTCGGTTCTTCGCTCATTGATTTATGTATAGATGATGCACGTATTTCGTCAATTTCGTTTATCGCGCGACGGGCGCATGATCGCGTCATCATCAAGGAGATTGAGATGACAGAGGATCGGAAGACAGCTCTCGTTCTTGGCGCCACGGGCGGTATCGGCGGCGCCGTTGCCCGCAAGCTGATGCAGGACGGATGGCAAGTGCGGGCGCTGAACCGCAATGCGAAGGCTGCATCGCAGCGCATGCCTGAAGTCGGATGGGTGCAGGGCGATGCAATGGATGCGGGCGATGTCCGCGCGGCCGCGGAGGGCACGGCGCTGATCGTCCATGCGGTAAACCCGCCCGGCTATCGCGACTGGGAAAAGCTGGTGCTGCCGATGCTCGACAATACGATCGCGGCGGCGCGCTCGGTTGGTGCCCGCATCGTCCTGCCGGGGACGGTCTATAATTTTGGGCCGGATGCCTTTCCTGTCCTCCGCGAAGACAGCCCGCAGAACCCGGTGACGAAGAAGGGGGCGATTCGTGTCGAGATGGAAAAGCGGCTGAAGCGGGCGGCGGAGCAGGGGGCCGGTGTGATCATCGTCCGCGCCGGCGATTTCTTCGGCCAGGGCACGACCGGCAACAGTTGGTTCTCGCAGATAGTCACGCCGGGCAAGCCGGTCCGGACGCTGAAGAACCCGGCGCGCAATGGCATTGGTCATCAGTGGGCCTATCTGCCCGATGTGGCGGAGACGATGGTGGCGCTTGTCGAGCGCGCCGGCCTGCCTGATTTCGCCGTCTATCACATGGATGGATTCTGGGATCGCGATGGCCAGCAGATGGTCCAGGCCATCAGACGTGTCTCCGGCGGGCGAGCGAAGATCGGTGCCTTTCCCTGGTGGATCGTGCCGCTGGCGGCACCCTTCGTCACCGTCATGCGGGAGGTCAAGGAGATGCGTTATCTCTGGAATGAGCCGCTGCGCATGTCCAATACCAAGCTGGTGGCCGAGCTCGGTCGCGAGCCGCAGACGCCGATCGATGAAGCCGTGCGTGCTTCGCTGGTGGCGCTCGGCTGCCTGCCGAAGACCGCGGGACTGATCACCAATCGCGAGGCGATCGCCGGCTAGCCGAGTTCGCCAAGCGCGATCCGGGCGACCGTCAGCTGCAGATCGGCGCTCTCCGTCGAGCCGTCGCCCATAAACCATGCCGCCGACAAGCCGGAATAGGCGACGATCCATTGCGGCAGGCGGCGCGGCTCAAGCCGGGTTTCCGCCGAAACGATCGGCAACTGGCGCTGCAGGCGGCCGGGGGCGGCGATCGTCGCCAGGTCCTCGTTGGCAAAGGTGTTGGCGAAATCGAAGCCACGCTCGCCGCAGAGCCCCTTGGGATCTATCGCCAACCAGCCGTCCTCGCCGAAATCGAGGATATTGCTGTGATGGATATCGCCGTGGAGGACGGCCACAGCCTGCGGTTCCGACAGCAACGTCCTGGCGACGCGGTCGCAATCGGCAAGCGTGCCGCCATGGGCCGCTGCCGCGGGCGCCAGTTCGCGGAACCATCGGTCCAACGGGATCAGCGCCGGCAAAGGCTTTTGGCGCGGGGCGTGGAGAGCGTTGACGGTACGGCAGATAATCCGCGTCGCCGCGTCGTCCCGCCCCTCATGCGCCATCTTGAGCAGCGACTGCTGGCTGAGCGAGCGCTCCATCAGGACGGCGTGGCTGTCATGGGCATAGACGCGGGCCGCACCCTTGCCGTCCCACCAATCGAGCACCGCGCCACCGGCCCGCTCCGCCTCGTCCTCCGACATCTTCAGCATTGCCGGCTTGCCGCGCCAGAGGACGGGCAGGAGTTTGCTGCTATGGGTGACGATCGGCTGGCCGTCGGGCGTGAGGGACCAGCGGGAGAGGTAGGGTTCGAACATGGGGGGAAGGTAGGGGGCGAGAGCGTCGGTTTGAAGGGGCAGCCCATCCACTTCCCTCATTCCTGTGCCTTTAGGGCTGCGCCCACGGGATGTCACAGGAATGAGGGAGGCGGGGGTAGGTGCCTGCTGCCGGCTGCCCCAAAAGAAATCCCGCCTCTAAGGCGGGATTTCTCAGTTTCCACTGAGTCCTTACGCGACCTTGTCGATCAGCGGGTAGTCCGTGTAGCCCTTGGCGCCGCCGCCGTAGAAGGTGGCCTGGTCGCCGGCGTTGAGGGGCAGGTTCTTCTGCAGGCGCTCGACGAGATCCGGGTTGGCGATGAAGGGCTTGCCGAAGGCGACGAGGTCGGCGCGGCCGGTTTCTGCGGCGGCGATCGCCATGTCGCGGTCGTAGCCGTTATTGACCATCCAGTTTGCCTTGCCGCCGGCCCTCTCATAAGCGGCGCGCAGCGCTGCATAGTCGAAGGAGGGGTTGGTGCCGCCCTTGTAGTCGCGTTCGCCGCCGGTCTGGCCTTCGACGATATGGATGTAGGCGAGATTGTACTTCGCCAGTCCCTCGACCACGTGGGTGAAGACGGCCTGCGGGTTCGAATCGTAGCTGTCGTTCGACGGCGTGACCGGCGACAGGCGGATCGCGGTGCGGCCGGCGCCGATTTCCTTGGTGACGGCTTCGACGACTTCGAAGGTCAGGCGGGTGCGGTTTTCGATCGAGCCGCCATACTGGTCGGTGCGGTCGTTGATGCCGTCGCGCATGAACTGGTCGAGCAGATAACCATTGGCGCCGTGGATTTCGACGCCGTCGAAGCCGGCGTCGATGGCAGCTCGGGCAGCCTTGCGATAGTCCTCGATGATGCCGGGGATTTCGGAGGTTTCCAGAGCGCGGGGCTCGGATGTATCGGCGAAAGTGCCGGTGCCGTCAGGGTTGACGAGGTAGGTCTTGCCCTTGGCGGCGCGGTTGGTCGAGGAGACCGGCTTGCCGCCGTTTGGCTGCAGCGTGGTGTGCGAGATACGGCCGACATGCCACATCTGGACGACGATCTTGCCGCCGCCGGCATGGACGGCGTCGGTGACGCGCTTCCAGCCATTGAGCGCTTCCTTCGTGTAGAGGCCAGGTACGTCGGCATAACCCTGGCCCTGATGCGTGATCGGGGTTGCCTCGGTGATGATCAGGCCGGCGCTGGCGCGCTGGCGGTAATATTCGACGTTCAGGTCGTTCGGCACGGCGCCCGGCGAGCGGTTGCGGGTCAGCGGGGCCATGACGATGCGGTTCTTGACGGCGATGTCGCCAACCTGTGTCGGTTCAAAAAGCTTGGTCATAAGTCTTTCCTTTTCTGGCGGGGATCAGGCGGCCGGGGCGGGGGCTGTCTTGCCCCGGGCCGAAAGATAGGTGAGGGCGGTCACGCCGAGGCCGATGATGGCCATGAGGGCGGCTGCCAGGGGTACGCGTGTGAGCTCGAAGCCACTCTCGATCACCATGCCTCCGGCCCAGGCGCCGAGTGCGTTGCCGGTGTTGAAGGCGCCAATATTGATCGTCGAGACCAGGTTCGGCGCATCCTTGCCGAAGCTGACGACGCCGACCTGCAGGGCGGGAACGGCGGCAAAGGTGGCGATCGCCCAGACGAGCAGGGTGATTTCGGCCGGGATGAAGAAGCGGCTGGTGAAGCTGAAGACCACCGAGGTGACGGCGATCGCGGCAAAGACAGCGGCCAACGTGACGCCAAGCTTCCAGTCGGCGAGCTTGCCGCCGATCAGGTTGCCGATGGTGAGGCCGATGCCGATCAGGAATAGCGTCCAGGTAACGCCTTCGGGCGACAGGCCGGTAACATCGCGCAGCAACGGGGCGATATAGGTGAAGAGCGCAAACATCGAGGCCGAGAAGAAGACGGTGGTCGACAGCGCCAGCCACAGGCGGCCGTTGCGCAGCGCCGAGATTTCGGCAAGCAGGCTGCTTTGCTTTTCCTGCCTGTCCTTCGGCAGGATGGCGATCAGGCCGATGATGGTGATGACGCCGATGACGGTGACGACGGCGAAGGTGGAGCGCCAGCCATAGGCCTGGCCGATGGCGGTGCCGAGCGGGACGCCGAGGACGTTTGCCAGCGTCAGGCCGGTGAACATCAAAGCGACGGCGCGGGCCTTGCGGTCCTCACTGACGAGACCGGCTGCAACCACCGAGCCGATGCCGAAGAAGGCGCCGTGGCAAAGGGCGGTGACGACGCGGGCAAACATCAGCACCCAGTAATTCGGGGCGATGGCGCAGAGCAGGTTGCCGGCGATGAAGAAGGCCATCAGCGCGATCAGCGCCGTGCGCCGCTTCAGCTTGGCGGTGGAGACCGCCATGACCGGCGCGCCGATCGCGACGGCCAGCGCATAGCCGGTGACGAGCCAGCCGGCCTGCGGAATGGTGACGGAGAGGTCGGCGGCCACTTCCGGCAGCAGACCCATGATGACGAATTCCGTGGTGCCTATTGCAAAGGAGCTCAAGGCGAGAACGAGGAGGGCGAGGGGCATATCAAAGATCCTGGGAGAGATGCTTCAGGAAGGCAGCGATGGTTTCTTCGTTTCGCTTGTAGAAAATCCACTGGCCGACACGGCGCGTGGTGACGAGACCGGCGCGGTGCAGCGTGCCGAGATGCGAGGAGACCGTCGACTGCGACAGTCCGCAGCGCTCGAACTGGCTGGCGCAGACGCCCATATCCAGCGGATGCTCCTGAGAGGCGAAATGCGCCTCCGGATTTTTCAGCCAGTTGAGGATTTCCATCCGGGTGGGATGTGAAAGTGCCTTGAGGATTTCGTCCTTGTCCATCGCCTGCTCTCGATCCTTAAATCGAACTTTCTCGATATATGGATCGCTGTGTGCCGATATGCAAGAGGCGACGGTGTGAGCCGTTGCGCGATATTTCTCTGATTAAATTTTAAGCAAAAAAAGAGGGCCACCGGAAAGCCGGGGCCCTTTAAAGGTGTGAAGGTCAATAAACCTCCAGAGGGGAACAGCTAACGCGGTGGCACTGGGAGAGAACCACGAAATGCATCAGCTATGTGCGATATGGTGGTTTATTGGGCAGGTTGCAATGCATTTTTGTGCATGCCTGCTATGCGCTGCACAAATTATGCTGCGCCGCAGCGAATTTGGGCAAAAAAAGAGGGCCGCCGAAAGCTCGGGGCCCTTTTAAGGTGTGAAGGTCAAAAACCTCCAGAGGGGAACAGCTAATGCGGTGGAACTGGGAGGAAAAGCCACCATGTGCATCAGCTAAGTGCGATATGGTGTTTTAATGTGCAAACGGCAACCCCTCTTTTGTGCATGCCAGTCATGCAGTGGTTGCATAGTCTGCAATTCATTCCACAATTCGCGTCTGTCGAGCCCGCTCAGAAGTTCCAGTTTCTGGCCTTGGTGACGATGAAATCGCGGAAAGCCTTCAGCTTCGCGGCATTCTTGATCTCGTCCGGGTAGCAGAAATAAGTATCGAAAGAGGGGACATCGGCATTGATCGCCAGCTGGATCAGACCCGGGTCGCGGCCGACGATATAGTCCGGCATGCAGGCGACGCCCATGCCGAGCAGGCAGGCGCGCTTGATCGAGGTCTGGCTGTTGATCTGCAGATGCGGAATGCGCTTGTTGTCCGACGAGCGGCCGGCAATCTCCAGCCAGTTGACGTCGAGCAGGTAGTTCGGTGCCGGCTCGCCGAAGGTGATGATCCGGTGATTGTCGAGATCCTCCACCGTCTGCGGCTCGCCGTAGCGGTTGATATAGGAGGGCGCGGCATAGACGTGCATATGCACGGTGAAGAGCTTGCGCTGGATCAGATCGGACTGCTGCGGCTGGCGCAGGCGGATGGCGCAATCGGCGTGACGCATGTTCACGTCGACTTCCTCGTTGTCGAGGATCAGCTGGATCTGCACATCCGGGTAGAGCTGCATGAACTCCTGGATCTTGTCCGTCAGCCAGCCCTGGCCGAGGCCGACCGTGGTCGTGACGCGCAGCTTGCCGGACGGCGTTTCCGTCGTCTCCGTCAGTTGCATCTTCACGGTTTCGAGCTTCAGCAGCACGTCATGCGCGGTGCGGTAGAGCAATTCGCCCTGTTCCGTCAGGATCAGGCCGCGCGCATGGCGGTGGAACAGCTTGGTGCCGACATCCTGCTCCAGCGCGCTGACCTGGCGGCTGATGGCGGATTGAGACAGATGCAACTTGTCGGCCGCATGCGTGAACGAACCCGCTTCGGCAGCTGCGTGAAAGATACGCAGCTTGTCCCAATCCAATGGCATTCCCCCACCCCTCATAGCCATGCTTACTCCGCGGCCACGGCGACGGGCATGTGGCCCGTCAGATAACGCTCGGCTTCGAGAGCGGCCATGCATCCCATGCCGGCGGCGGTGATCGCCTGGCGGAAGGTATCGTCCGTCACGTCACCGGCAGCATAGACGCCCTCTACGCTTGTGGCGGTGGAATCAGGAGCGGTCCAGAGATAGCCGTTGTCCTTGAGCTTCAGCTTGCCCTTGAAGAGTTCGGTGGCCGGCGCATGGCCGATGGCCACGAAGACGCCGTCGATGGTGTTTTCGGAGATAGCGCCGGTGCGGGTGTCGCGCAGACGCACGCCCGAGACCGACGGCGGCATTGGCGGCTTTGCCGGCGTGCCGGTGATTTCGGCAATCTCGGTGTTCCAGAGGATCTTGACGTTTTCCTTGGCGAACAGGCGCTCCTGCAGGATCTTTTCCGAACGGAAGCTGTCGCGGCGGTGCACGACCGTGACCGACTTGGCGATATTCGAGAGATAGAGCGCTTCCTCGACGGCGCTGTTGCCGCCGCCGACGACGATGACGTCCTTGTTGCGATAGAAGAAGCCATCGCAGGTGGCGCAGGCCGAAACGCCGAAGCCCTGGAAATGCTGCTCGCTCTCGATGCCGAGCCACTTCGCCTTGGCGCCGGTGGCGATGATCAGCGTATCGGCAGTCCAGACCTGGCCGCTATCGGTGCGCGCCACGAAGGGGCGCTGGTTCATCTCGACTTCGGTGACGAGGTCGTTGACGATTTCGGCGCCGACATGTTTTGCCTGCTGCAGCATCTGGTCCATCAGCCACGGGCCCTGGATCGGATCGGCAAAGCCCGGATAATTCTCGACATCGGTCGTGATCATCAGCTGGCCGCCTTGCTCCATGCCTGCGATCAGCACCGGCTTCAGCATCGCGCGCGCCGCATAGACGGCAGCTGTATAGCCGGCAGGGCCGGAGCCGATGATGAGCACCTTCGTGTGGCGGGCGGACATGTCTTTAATTTCCTTTCGACTGGCGGGACGCAGCGGCTAAAGAGCGAATGAGGCCGTTTGGCGTTCCCCGCACATTTATGAACGTCCAGTGCTTTTATTCAAGGGCAGCCTTGCATTACCAACAAGGCATTGCGCTTGGCTGTGCAAGAATCCACCGCGGCGGCGAAACATTCTTGCCTATTGCCGCACTTTATATAGAAGCTGGCGCGACGGAATTAAAGAAAGGCCGAAGGCTTTGGTGCGCGCCGAACTCGATGTCATCGACATAAAGATCCTGAGGGAACTGCAGGCGGACGGCCGCATGACCAATGTCGAGCTCGCCGACCGCGTCGGCATCTCGGCGCCGCCCTGCCTGCGCCGCGTTCGCAAGCTTGAGGAAGCCGGCATCATCGAGGGCTACCACGCGATGCTGAACAGCCCGAAGCTCGGCTTCGACCTGGTCGCCTTCTGCATGGTCGGCCTCAAGCATCAGTCCGAAGCCAACCTCAAGGCCTTCGCCGCCGCCACCTCCAACTGGCCGCTGGTGCGCCAGGCCTGGATGGTCTCCGGCGACAGCGACTTCCTGCTGCATTGCGTCGCCGAGAACCTGACGCGCTTTCAGGACTTCGTGATCGAGGTGCTGACGGCGAACGAGCATGTCGATACGGTGAGGACCATGCTGACGATCCGCCAGGTGAAGCGGCTGGGGCTGGTTGAGGTTTGAGGCGTGGGGCAAGCCGGCGAAGAGACGCATATGCCTGAGGCAGTCTATCCAGCACCGGGTATGAAGGGTCCTCTGTGGCGCCGCTCGCTTTTCCGCAAGTGCCTGACCTGGTACCGGACCAGCCGCTCGCGCAAGCGTTTGCGCGGTATCGACCAGGATCAGTCGCTCAGCCTGGTCTCGCCGCAGCAGTTCAGGCAGTTGGCCGATAGCGATCTGCCGCTGGTTTTCCTCTGCCGCAACGACAGGCGGCTGCTTCCCTCGTTTTTGAAGCATTATCGCTCGCTCGGCGTTACCAGATTCATCTGCGTCGATGATCGCTCCACCGATGGCTCGGCGGAATTTCTGCAGTCTCAGCCCGATCTTGACCTCTGGACATCGAGCCAGCGCTACAAGGACGCGCGTCGCGGAAAGGCCTGGCGAGAAGGTCTTTTCAGGACGTATGGGATCAACCGCTGGTATCTGAATATCGATTCCGACGAGTTCCTGATTTACGAGCGGTGCTTTGAGAACCCGCTGCCCGTCCTGATCCGGCGCCTCGGAGCCCAGTCGATCAACCGGTTGGCAGCGCCGATGCTCGATATGTATCCGCTGAATGACATTGCTGCTGCCGAATTCACCGGCGAAGACGAGCGGATGCCGTGGCAGATCGCTGACTGCTATGACCGGGATGGATACGAGGTCGTCAAGAACGACCGCTTCGTGCGGATACGCGGTGGGGTGCGGAAGCGCGTGTTCGGCGCTGATGTCGACCTGATGAAATATCCGCTGCTCTTCTGGGACAAGGATTGTTCACTGGGCGAGAACATCCACCAACCCTTGCCCTACGATCGCAATTTCTCGCCGATCTTCGGCGTCCTCCTGCACTTCAAGTTCTTCTCCGACTATCAGGAGCGCGTTCAGCAGGCGATCGACGGCGGCCAGCATTTCGGTGGCGCGCGCGAATACGTCAACATGATGGAAAAGATCTCCGCAAATCCCGACATGGCGTTTGGCTATTCGGGGAGTGCGCATTTCAGCGGCCCGGATCAGCTGGTGGTGCAGGGGTTTGTTGCGCCTGTGTTTGAGGGGCGTTAGGGCTGCCGCGTGGAAAATGTACGTGTCGCTTTGTGCGAACTCGACTTTTATGATTGTGATGGGTTGTCCGCAGCCTCAACTCAACTTCGTCCCGTAAGATCCTCATGACCAAACTCCCCATCTCCGCCTTCATCATCTGCCTCAACGAGGAGGCCTATCTCGGCAATTGCATCGAGAGTCTCGCGGATTTTGCCGAGATCGTGGTGGTCGATTCCGGGTCGACGGATGGGACGATTGGGCTTGTTCAGTCTTATATCGACAAGGGCTGGCCGGTTCGGCTGTTTCATGAGAAATGGCGGGGTTATGCCGGGCAAAAGCAGTTTGCGCTGGAGCAGTGCACGCAGCCCTGGTGCTTCAATATCGATTCCGATGAGCGCCTTGATGCGCCGCTCAGGAAGCTTTTGCCGGAGCTTGGAGCGGCACCGGCGGATGTGGTCGGCTGGCGGGTGGCGCGGCGGCCTTATCTGATCGGGTTCGGCTATACGCCGGAGCATGTGCGCGAGCGCAAGAACCTGCGACTGATCCGTCGAGGGCATGGGGCCTATGATCTGACCCAGGCGGTGCATGAGGGGATCGTGGCGACAGGCCGGGTCGAGAAGGCGAAGACGGGGAGCCTCCTGCATTACCGGCCGCTGATCATCGACGAGCAGATCCTCAAGGAAAACAGATATTCGACGCTGAAGGCCGATCAGCATTTTGCCGCGGGCAAGACGCCGAAGGCGGCCAAGCTGATCTTCTCGCCGCCGATCTATTTCTTGCGTCTCTATTTCAAGAATGGTCTATGGCGTTGCGGCGTTCCGGGCTTCATCGAGGCGATGACCGGTGCCGTCTACGCGTTTTTGACGCAGGCCAAGCTTTATCAGCGCAATGCCCTGAAGCGGCGTCCCAATGTGGATGATGCCGGGGATCGCTAAGAGGAATTTCGTGTGAAGGTTTTTCATTATCACTTCGGCAAGGATGGCGGCGCGGAGAAGTTTTTCGTGCATCTGGCCAGGGGGCTCGGGCGCCGGGGTGTCGAGCAGACGTCGGTAATACGGCCGGATCGTCTTTGGCGGAAGGATATCGAACCTTATTCCAAGATCATTGAAAGCAACTTTCGCAATCTTTCGCCGGACCGGCTGCTGCTGCCGATGAAGGTGCGCTATCTGGCCGAGCGTGAGAAGCCGGACGCCCTGTTTTCCTGGGCGACGCGCGCCAGCCGCCTGATGCCGAACTACAAGGGTTGCATCAAGATTTCGCGTCTTGGCGATTACCCGACCAATCTCAGCTATTTCAAGAATACCGACGTCCTGGTGTGCAATACGCCCGGGATCGGCGAACATGTGCGTAATATGGGCTGGACGCGCGGTGTCGAGGTCATTTCCAATTTCACGACGACGGATCGGGTTGCTCCCGTCGATCGCGCTTCGCTCGATACGCCTGAGGGCGTTCCCGTTGTCATGTCGATGGGGCGCTTCGTTCCGCGCAAGCAGTTCGCCTTGCTGACCGCTGCCGTCGCCAAGCTGCCGGGCGTCTATCTCTGGCTTGCCGGGGACGGCGAGGAAATGGAGAATGTTCGCAAGGTTGCAGCCGATCTCGGCGTGACCGATCGCGTCCGTTTTCTGGGCTGGCAGAAGGATACGAGGCCCTTCGTCGCGGCTTCCGATATTTTCGTCATGCCCTCCAGCCATGAGCCGCTCGGCAATGTCATCCTCGAGGCCTGGGCGCAGCACAAGCCGGTGGTTTCCAGCCGCTCGGAAGGGCCGCTCTGGTTCATGCGCGACGGTGAGAACGGTTTGCTGGTCGATATCGGCGATACGGATGGATTTTCGCGCGCCATCGAGCGGTTGATCAATGATAGCGTTCTGAGGGAGAAAGTGGCGGCCGGCGGCAATCAGACGCTGATGCAGCAGTTCTCCGAAGAAGCCGTCTGCAACGCCTATATCGAGCTCTTCAAGCGCAAGCCGTAAAATCAGTAGCGGGTCGAGCGGTAGACCGCGGCGATCCGCTTTGCTTCCATGTCGATCTGGAAATCTTCCAGGATATGCGCCAGACCGGCGGCGGCGAGCGCGTCGCGGCCGGGTGTGTCGTCCATGTAGCGTGCGGCCATCTCCGCCATCGCATCCAGGCTGTCGCGGGCGATCATGCCCTGCGGGCCATTGCCGTCATCCACCAGCAATTCCGGAAACGCCCCGACATCCGTCGCGATCACCGGTACGCCCGTTGACATCGCTTCCAGCGGCGTCAGGCCGAAGCCTTCCCAGCGTTGGGGGGCGATGAAGAGGTCGAGGGCGCGGTACCAGTCGTTGATGTTGGTGTGCTCGCCGACGAAGAGGATGCGGTCTGCGAGGCCGGCGGCGGTGACGCGGGCTTTCAGGCCGTTTTCGAAATCGATGTGCTTGGCGGTGGCGCGGCCGGCGATGATGGCGATCCAGTCCGGACGGTCGGGGAGGAGGCGGATCATCGTGTCGACGAAGAGGTCCGTGCCCTTCTGGCGGCGGACGCGGCCGAAGCAGCCGGCGATCTTCTTCGTGGGATCGAGACCGACTGCAGCCTTTGCCGCGGCCTTATCTGCGGGCGGCGAGAAGCGGACGGTGTCGATGCCGTGCAGGATGACGGTGCTCGGCACTTCCAGATAGGCGGCGGTCTTGCCGCTGGTGGCGACCACGGCGTCCATCTTCGAGATCAGCCACTTGGTCCAGCCGGTATGTTTGCGCTGCGAGGCCGAGGTGAAGACGATCTTCAGCTTCATGCGCAGGATGTCGCGCATGATGATCGCCGGCAGCATCTCGACATTGCGCCGCGCATGCCAGACGCGGTGCTTCTTGCCCACCGGCGGCGTCCAGAGATGGATGAGATCGCGGAAGCGGATATGCGGAAGAGTTGCCGGCAGGCCGGGGCCGAGCGCTGCGATCTTCTGACCGAGCGCCCGCTGAACCGGAATCAGCTGGATGATCGTCGACGTGACGCCGGAGAGGCGCCGCTTGAAATTCGGCGCAATGATCTCGACGTCACGGATATCGATGCGGGCAGGGCGGCTGTCTGGCGCCACGGATGATCAGCCCCAGGAAATCTGGAGGATTTCGTAGGCCTTGGAGCCACCGGGTGCGTTGACTTCGATGGATTCGCCGACTTCCTTGCCGATCAGCGCGCGGGCGATCGGGGAGGAGATGGAGATGCGGCCGGCCTTCACGTCGGCCTCCTGGTCGCCAACGATCTGGTAGGTCTTTTCTTCCTCGGTGTCCTCGTCGACGAGCTTCACCTTGGCGCCGAACTTGATCTTGTCGCCGGACATCTTCGAGAGGTCGATGACTTCGGCGCGCGCCGTCAGGTCTTCGAGCTCGGCAATGCGGCCTTCGTTGAGGCTCTGGGCTTCCTTGGCAGCATGGTATTCTGCATTTTCCGACAGGTCGCCATGGGCGCGCGCTTCGGCGATCGCCTCGATGATGCGGGGACGCTCTTCCTGCTGGCGCCAGCGCAGTTCTTCCTGCAGCTTGACGAAACCACCCTGCGTCATCGGAACCTTATCTACCATTTTCCCGTCCTTTATTCTTCGTGTCGCTACAGGTAGGCAGTGACACAAAAGAAAACAGGTCCCGAAGAGAACTTCGGAACCGTGCCAACAATCCTAGTTGCTTCGCTTATAGCAGATCGCTACCGGCGATTTCCATAAAATTCGTATCAGCGCTTCTGACCCGGCTCATGGTTGCGATATCTAGCGCAGAAATCCGCTGGCTTTCATTGACTTTTAGCAAAAGAACATATAGTGAACAAATCCATGAAGAAGTCGCTGAATGAACGATTGGCCATCCTTTCGGATGCCGCGAAATACGATGCTTCCTGTGCTTCCAGCGGTACGACGAAGCGCGATTCGGGCGCCAGCGGCGGGCTGGGCTCGACCGAGGGATCCGGCATCTGCCATGCCTATGCGCCGGATGGACGATGCATCTCGCTGCTGAAAATCCTGCTCACCAATTTCTGCATCTATGATTGTGCTTTCTGCATCAACCGCTCGTCGAGCAATGTCGAGCGGGCGCGGTTCACGCCGGAGGAGGTGGTCTGGCTGACGCTGGAATTTTACCGGCGCAATTACATCGAGGGGCTGTTTTTATCCTCCGGCATCATCCGCTCCTCCGACCATACGATGGAGGAGATGGTGCGGGTGGTGCGCGAGCTGCGGGTCACCCATAATTTCCGCGGCTACATCCATCTGAAATCGATCCCCGAGGCGTCTGCGCATCTGATCGAGGAGGCGGGGCTTTATGCCGACCGGCTGTCGCTCAATATCGAGCTGCCGACCGACAACGGCATCACCCGTCTGGCGCCGGAGAAGAAGCCGTCGAGCATCCGCCGCTCGATGGGCGATCTCCGGCTGAAGATCGAGGAGGCCGGCGAGCCGACGCTGCAGACCAAGCGGCGCAAGCGCTTCGTGCCGGCGGGGCAGAGCACGCAGATGATCGTCGGGGCCGATGGCGCCAGCGATGCGACGATCCTCGGTACCAGCGCGCGGCTCTACGGCAGCTACGGGCTGCGGCGCGTCTATTATTCCGCCTTCAGCCCTATTCCGGATTCGTCACGGAACCTGCCTCTGATCAAGCCGCCGTTGATGCGCGAGCACCGGCTCTACCAGGCAGACTGGCTCTATCGCTTCTATGGATTCGGTATCGACGAGATCACCGCCTCGCAGGAGGGCGGCATGCTGGATCTCGATCTCGATCCGAAGCTCGCCTGGGCGCTCGGCCATCGCGACCAGTTTCCCGTCGATATCAACAGGGCTGCCAAGGAGCTGCTGCTGCGCGTGCCCGGCCTCGGAACCAAGGCGGTGAAGGGCATCCTGTCCGGTCGCCGGTTCCGCAAGCTGCGCATCGAGGACCTGTCGCGGCTCGGCGTGTCGATCAAGAAGGTGCAGGCCTTCGTGACGGCTGAGGGCTGGACGCCGAAGCGGCTGATCGACCGGCCGGACCTGCGCGCCATGTTCGAACCGAAGCCCGAACAGCTGCAGTTGCTCTGATGCTGAAGGTCGCGCTGCAGGGCAGGGGCGATTTTACCGAGTGGCGCGATGCCGCTCGTTCGCTCGCCGCTGCCGGTATTGCGCCCGAGGATATCGAATGGCGGGAGAAGGGCGGCGACAAGCAGCTGTTCTGGGAAGAGGACGTGCTGCCGCCGCAGCCATCGGGCAAATCACAGTTGACCGTGCCGCAGGCCTTCATCGATCTCGCTTCGGCCGTCATCTGCCACACCGATCCGGTGCGCTTCACGCTGCTCTATACGCTGCTGTGGCGGCTGCAATCGGACAGGAAGCTGCTCGATATCGTCTCCGACGAGGATGTGTCGCGCGCCCGCCTGCTGGAAAAGAGCGTGCGACGGGATGCGCACAAAATGACCGCCTTCGTGCGCTTCAAGGAGGTCGGCAGCGGCATCTCGATGAACGGGCGGCGCAAGTTCCTCGCCTGGTTCGAGCCGGATCACCATATCGTCGTGCGCAAGGCGCCGTTCTTCCAGCGGCGGTTCAACGACATGGACTGGATCATCCTGACGCCGAAGGGATCTGCCGGCTGGGACGGGGTGAAGCTGACGACCAGCCATGAGCCCTGCGAAAAGCCGGATCTGACCGATGATGCCGATATGCTCTGGCGGACCTATTACGCCAATATCTTCAACCCGGCGCGGCTGAAGGTGAAGGCGATGCAGGCCGAGATGCCGAAGAAATACTGGAAGAACCTGCCGGAAGCCGAGCTCATTCCGGGGCTGGTCGCCAATGCCGAAAGCCGGGTGATCGAGATGGCGAAGCGCCAGGCGACGACGCCGCAGCCTTTCCACGACCGGTTGCAGCAGGCGGCGAGAAGCCAGCCTCTACCCGAGCCCGCACCTGCCGGCACGCTGGAGGCGTTGCGGGAGCAGGCGGCCGTCTGCACCCGCTGTCCGCTGCATGAGAAGGCGACGCAGACGGTTTTCGGCGAGGGGCCGGAGAATGCGGATATCGTCTTCGTCGGCGAGCAGCCGGGCGATCAGGAGGATCTGGCAGGACGCCCGTTTGTCGGCCCGGCGGGAAAGGTCTTCGATCAGGCCATCGAGGCGGCGGGGATCGACCGTTCGAGCCTCTATGTCACCAATGCCGTCAAGCATTTCAAATACGAGCCGCGCGGCAAGCGGCGCATCCATCAGCGCCCGAATATGGGCGAGGTGCAGCATTGCCGCTGGTGGCTGAAGCTGGAGCTCGATCTCATCAAGCCGAAGATCATGGTGGCGATGGGGGCGACGGCGCTGGCGGCGCTGACCGAGACGAAGCACCGGCTGACCGACATCAGGGGGCAGGCGATGCGGATGCCCAATGGACGGCTGCTTTTCGTCACCGTGCATCCGTCCTATCTGCTGCGGCTTCCGGACGAGCGGGATAGGGCTGAACAGCTGGCGCTGTTTCAGCGGGATATGGTGGAGATTCAGGCGCTTATGCGCCGGATTTCGCAAAATGATTCCGCGGCCTGAGTTTTTGATTCAATGGTAGCTCGGATCGATGAGTGGCGGAAAAGTCGCTGCCGCTGTCGGCTAAGGGGCATCTGAAACGTCCTTTGGTCGGCGAGGGATATCCTCGCGATTGAAACCATATCAGGAGACGGAAGCATGGCGCTCAAGCGGATGGACAATATCGGGATCGTCGTCGAGGACCTCGATGTGGCGATCGATTTCTTTCGCGAACTCGGGCTCGATCTCGAAGGGCGCGCGACGATCGAAGGGGAATGGGCGGGACGCGTCACCGGGCTCGGCGATCAGCATGTCGAGATTGCCATGATGCGCACGCCCGACGGCCATAGCCGGCTCGAGCTTTCCCGCTTCATCCGGCCCGCGGTGATCGCCGATCACCGGAATGCGCCCGTCAATGCACTCGGCTATCTGCGCGCCATGTTCACCGTCGACGATATCGATGACACGCTCGCGCGGTTGCGCGCACGCGGTGCGGAGCTAGTAGGCGAGGTGGTTCGCTATCAGGACGTCTACAAGCTCTGCTATATCAGGGGACCGGAAGGTCTGCTGATCGGGCTTGCCGAAGAGCTCGGCTGACCTGACGCGCGCTCAGTTGTTGCTCGGTGCCCGTAGCGAGGAGACGAAGGCGGCAATCAGGCTCGCCGTCTTTTCCGGTGCTTCGATCTGCGGAATGTGATTGACGCCGTCGAGAACGGAGAGCTGCGCCTCCGGCAGCAGGCGGGCGACCTCTTCGCCCTGCGCCAGCGGGGTGACGCTGTCTTCCTTGCCCCAGACCAGGAAGGCCGGTTTCTGGAAGCTTCGATAGTTTTCCGGCTTGAAGGCGCGGGAGGCTTCCTCATTGCCGAAGAGACCGGTGACGAACCAGTCTGCAATGGCATGGCTCGTGCCTTTGACGACGAGCGGGCGGCGGTAGACCTCGATACGTTCCGGCGTCGCGACGGCATCGTCATCGGCCACGAAATCGCGCAGGCCTTTGCCGATCATCAGCGGATTGGTGAAGGTCGCGGCCATGATCGCTTCCCGCAGTCCGGGGGCGGCAAAGAGCGGTGCCAGCGGCGGCTGGGAGGGCGGGCGGCCAAGGCCGAGGGCAACATCCAAGAGAACGAGACCGGAGATGCGGTCCGGCGCGATCAGCGCGGTTTCCACCGTTGCACCACCGCCGAAGGAATGGCCGAGCAGCACGAATTGCTGGAGGCCTGCGGCATCGGCAAAGGCGAGGATGCGGCGTGCCTGCGCCTGCCGGGAATAGTCGCCGGAAGCGGGGCGCTCGGAATAGCCGAAAGGCGGCAGGTCGGGGGCGATGACGCGGAAGCCTTCAGCGCCCAGTCGCTCGGCGATCGGCGCCCAGGTTTCGGACCATGCCATGGCGCCGGGGATCAGCAGGATCGCTTGACCGCTCTGTGGTCCCCATTGCTTGTAGTGGAGGTCGAGGCCATCGGCCTGAAGATATTGCCCGGCCTCACCATTGCGGCCCGGCGGCACGCTTTCGCGCCAGATTGACGCCGCATAGAAGCCGGCAAACACGAGAAGTGCCACGCCGATCAGCGCACCGGCGATGCCGGCGAGGATTTTGACGATCCGGATGGCTATGCTTCTCATGCGCGCTCCCCCGCCGCAATGTTTCATGCGGCGAGGAATAGCAGACAGCCCGTTAAGAATTTCGGGCCGTGATGCTTATGCGAAATAGCTCTGCAGCGGGCGGACTTCGAGATTGCCGGCCCGCAGGGCCTTGATGGCGAGGGCGGCGGCTTCGGCGCCGGCCATCGTCGTGTAGTAGGGCACCTTCTGCATCAGCGTGGCGCGGCGCAGCGACTTCGAATCCGAGATCGCCTTGTTGCCGTCGGTCGTGTTGATGACGAGCTGGACCTGGCGGTTGCGGATGGCGTCCTCGATATGCGGACGACCCTCAAGAACCTTGTTGATCTTCGTCGCTTCGATGCCGTTTTCGCCGAGGAAGCGGGCGGTGCCGCCGGTTGCCAGAACCTTGAAGCCTTCACCGACCAGAATGCGGATCGCCGGCAGGACGCGCTGCTTGTCGGCATCGCGCACCGAGACGAAGACCGTGCCGTCACGCGGCAGTTCGACACTGGCGCCGAGCTGCGACTTGGCGAAGGCCAGCGCGAAATCAGTGTCGAGGCCGATGACTTCGCCGGTCGAGCGCATTTCCGGGCCAAGCAGCGTATCGACGCCCGGGAAGCGGGCAAACGGGAAGACGGCTTCCTTGACGGCGATGTGCTTGAGGTTGCGCGGATCCGGCTTTTCGCCGTAGGCGGCGAAGGTCGCATCGAGCTTCTCACCGGCCATGGCGCGGGCGGCGATCTTGGCGATCGGCGCGCCGATGGTCTTGGCAACGAAGGGAACGGTGCGCGAGGCGCGCGGGTTGACTTCGAGCACATAGACCGTGCCGTCCTTGATGGCGAACTGGACGTTCATCAGACCGACGACGTTGAGCGCCTTGGCCATCGCCTTTGCCTGACGCTCGAGTTCGTCGAGCATTTCCGCCGACAGCGTGCGCGGCGGCAGCGAGCAGGCCGAGTCGCCGGAGTGAATGCCGGCTTCCTCGATATGCTCCATGATGCCGGCGACATAGGCGTCGGTGCCGTCGGAGAGGCAATCGACGTCGACTTCAATGGCGTTCGACAGGTAGCTGTCGAAGAGCAGCGGGTTCTTGCCGAGCAGGGTGTTGATCTGGCCGGTCTTGTCGTTCGGGTAGCGCTGCTTGATGTCTTCAGGCACCAGTTCGGGAACGGTGTCGAGCAGGTAGGTCTGCAGCTGGCTTTCGGCGTGGATGATCTGCATCGCGCGGCCGCCGAGAACGTAGGACGGGCGCACGACCAGCGGGAAGCCGATTTCGGTGGCGACCAGGCGAGCCTGCTCGACGGAGTAGGCGATGCCGTTGTTCGGCTGGTTGAGATCGAGCTTCATCAGCAGCTTCTGGAAGCGGTCGCGGTCTTCGGCAAGGTCTATCATATCAGGCGCGGTGCCGAGGATCGGGATGCCGTTCTTCTCCAGCGCTTCGGCGAGCTTCAGCGGGGTCTGGCCGCCGAACTGGACGATGACGCCGACGACTTCGCCCTTTTCCTGCTCTGCGCGCAGGATCTCGATCACGTCTTCTGCCGTCAGCGGCTCGAAGTAGAGGCGATCGGAGGTGTCGTAGTCGGTCGACACGGTTTCCGGGTTGCAGTTGATCATGATCGCTTCATAGCCGGCGTCGCGCAGAGCAAACGCGGCATGGCAGCAGCAGTAATCGAACTCGATGCCCTGGCCGATACGGTTCGGACCGCCGCCGAGGATGACGACCTTCTTGCGGTCGGAGACTTCGGCTTCGGAGCGCGCGGCGCCGACAAACGGCGTCTCGTAGCTCGAATACATGTAGGCGGTCGGCGAGGCGAATTCGGCGGCGCAGGTGTCGATGCGCTTGAAGACCGGGCGGACGTTCAGGCTGTTGCGCAGTTCTGCAACTTCCTTCGGGCGCTTGCCTGACAGCGTTGCGAGGCGGGCGTCGGAGAAGCCCATGGCCTTCAGGCTGCGCAGGTTTGCGGCATCCTGCGGCAGGCCGTGCTCGCGGATGCGGGCTTCGGTGTCGACGATCGCCTTGAACTGGGCGATGAACCACGGGTCGATCTTGCAGCCTTCGTGGACGTCTTCGGGGCTCATGCCCTGGCGCAGCGCCTGTGCGACCATGCGCAGGCGGTCCGGCGTCGGCGTGCCGATGGCGGCGCGCACGGCGTTCTGGCTGGATTCGCCTTCCTCGACGCCGGGGATCTCGATTTCGTCGAGGCCTGTCAGCCCGGTTTCGAGGCCGCGCAGCGCCTTCTGCAGCGATTCCGCGAAGGTGCGGCCGATCGCCATGACTTCACCGACGGACTTCATCGCGGTCGTCAGGATCGGCGAGGCGCCCGGGAACTTCTCGAAGGCAAAGCGCGGGATCTTGGTGACGACGTAGTCGATCGACGGTTCGAACGAGGCCGGCGTCGCGCCGCCGGTGATGTCGTTGTCGAGTTCGTCGAGCGTGTAGCCGACCGCGAGCTTGGCGGCGACCTTGGCGATCGGGAAGCCGGTGGCCTTGGAGGCCAGCGCCGAGGAGCGCGAGACGCGCGGGTTCATTTCGATGACGACGAGGCGGCCGTCCTTCGGATTGACGGCGAACTGAACGTTCGAGCCGCCGGTTTCGACGCCGATCTCACGCAGGACGGCGATCGAGGCGTTGCGCATCATCTGGTATTCTTTGTCGGTCAGCGTCAGGGCCGGGGCGACGGTGATGGAATCGCCGGTGTGGACGCCCATCGGGTCGATGTTTTCGATCGAGCAGATGATGATGCAGTTGTCCGCCTTGTCGCGGACGACTTCCATTTCATATTCCTTCCAGCCGAGAACCGATTCCTCGATCAGCACTTCGGTGGTCGGCGAGGCATCGAGGCCGCCGCCGATGATTTCGAAGAATTCCGAGCGGTTGTAGGCAATGCCGCCGCCGGTGCCGCCCATGGTGAAGGACGGGCGGATGATGGCGGGAAGGCCGACGACGTCAATCGCCTGTGCAGCGATCGCCATGGCATGGCTGATATAGCGCTGCTTGCGGTCGGTCTCGCCGAGGTTCCAGTGGTTTTCCAGCTCGTCGAGCGCCTTGTCGAGATCGGGGCCGGAGAGGCTCTCGCGCAGCTTGGCGCGCTCGGCTTCATGCGTCTTGCGGTCGGCATCCTTGATGTCCGTGGCGTTTGCCAGCATCGAGCGCGGAGTTTCGAGGCCGATCTTCTCCATCGCTTCGCGGAAAAGGGCGCGGTCTTCGGCCTTGTCGATGGCGGCCGGTTTGGCGCCGATCATCTCGACATTGTAGCGGTCGAGAACGCCCATGCGCTTGAGGGAGAGCGCGGTGTTGAGCGCCGTCTGGCCGCCCATGGTCGGCAGCAGGGCGTCCGGGCGTTCCTTGGCGATGATCTTGGCGACGACTTCGGGGGTGATCGGCTCGACGTAGGTGGCGTCGGCGAGACCCGGGTCGGTCATGATCGTTGCCGGATTGGAATTGACGAGGATGACGCGGTAGCCTTCCTCCTTCAGCGCCTTGCAGGCCTGGGTACCGGAATAGTCGAATTCGCATGCCTGGCCGATGACGATCGGACCCGCGCCGATGATGAGGATCGATTTGATATCTTGGCGCTTCGGCATCGGCTTTTCCACTTTCTAGCTGCGCAAAAAACCGGCCAGGGTGGGAGATCACCGGGTCGGGTCGCGCATTGAGGGTCTTTTCAGGCTAGAAGCGGCTTATAGGCAAAGCGAAACCGAAACGGAACCCCATAATTCAAGGAATCGACAGGAATCCGCAGTCTCTCTGAAAAGCCTTCACAGACCGGGTATGACGAGGGCTCGAATCTCGCCATTCGGGGCCGGGTTGATGATGGTCTCGCGGGCTTCCTCCAGGCCGATCTTGCGGGTGATCAGCGGCTCTACCTTGATGGCGCCGGTGGCGATCAGATCGGCGGCACGGGCATGGGTGAAGGGGTTGACGAAAGAGCTCAGCAGGCGGATCTCGCGAAACAGCAGGTCGAAGGGTTCGATCTCGACCTTGGTGCCCTGCGGCATGACGCCGAGAATGAGCGCCGTGCCGCCTTTTCTCGCGAGTCGCGGTGTCTGCTCGACCGTCTCGGCCACGCCGGCGCATTCGATCACCACGTCGGCTCCGCCAGGAAGAAGGCCTGAAGCGCCGGCGATCAGCTCGATGACATCACCGGAGGAGGGATCGATGGTCGCGGTGGCGCCGAGTTCTCGGGCGATCCGGCGCTTGTCTGCATTGCGGGTGACGAGCACGACGCGCGTCGCACCTGCCAGCCGCGCCAGTTGCACGGCGAGCAGGCCGATGACGCCGCCGCCGAGGACGACGACGGAATAGCCTGTCTTGATCTCCGCCATGTCGATGCCGTGGATGCAGCAGGCGAGCGGTTCGCAGAAGGCGCCGTGGAGCGGATCGAGAGCGTCGGGCAGGGCGAAGGCCTGGGTCTCCGGGATGCAGACGTAGTCGGCAAAGCCGCCGTCGCGGTGGATGCCGATCGCTTCGAGATTGCGGCAGAGATTGACGCGGCCGCGCTGGCATTCCGGGCAGCGGCCGCAGGAGATGTTGGGATCGCCGGTGATGCGCATGCCCGGCCGGAAGCCGGTGACCTCGGCGCCGACCGCCTCGACGATGCCGGTGAATTCGTGGCCGAGGATCACGGGCGGGCGGGCCGGAAACTCGCCGTGAAAAAGATGCCGGTCGGTGCCGCAGATGCCGCAGGCTTCGACCTTCACCAGGACGTCGCCGGGGCCGGGAACCGGTTTTCCGGTCTCGCAGACCGCCAGCCGGCCGGTCGCTTCAAGACGCAGCGCTTTCATGATCTTCTCCTCGCTCCGCCCGGCATCAGGGACAAAAAGCGCAGGGCCGTCAAGCCGCTGGTGTTTTGCCTCTTGCTTCCGCGGGTATTGCTCGGGACAATCGGCCATTCCGGAGGAGGAGCCAGGCATGACCCTTGAACCCTTGCTCGATGCATCGCCTGCGATTCAGATCCACGTGGCGACCGTCATTCCGGCAGCGCTGCTCGGCGCCTTCATCCTGCTGCACCGGAAGGGCACGCCGCTTCACCGGCTGCTCGGCAAGATCTGGATGGCGCTGATGGTGGTGACGGCGGCGACAAGCTTCTTCATTCACGAGATCAAAATGTTCTTCGGCTTCAGCCCCATTCACCTGCTCTCGGCCGCGACGATCTTCGGCGCCTGGCAGGCGATCGCGGCGGCGCGGCGTCATGACGTCGTGACGCACCGGCGGATCGTCCGGTCGATCTATTTCGGCGGCATCATCATTGCGGGCGGATTCACGCTGGTCCCCGGCCGGGTCATGAATGAAGTGGTCTTCTCGGGGCATGACATGGTGGCGCTGGTTTTCGGCCTGCTGGTGGCGGGTGCTGCAGCGGCGATCGTGCTTTCGGCGCGGGTGCAGCGGGCTGCATGATGCCGCTGGAATTCGGTCAAGCGCCGGATATATAATCTCAAACGAAAGAGACGCGTTCGGCGTTGCCGGGGAGAGTTCAGATGGAATGGAGAGGCCGCCGCCAGTCGGACAATATCGAGGATCGCCGCGGAGACCCTTCGAGCGGTGGTCTCGGGCAAAATCCCTTCGGCCGCGGAGGCGGTTTCAGCTTTCCATCCGGCGGCGTGCGCCGCGGCGGCGGTGGCCTGTCGATCGGCACGATCATCTTCCTCGTCGTCATCTATTTCATCTTCAAGGCGATGGGCATCGACCTGATGCAGGTGATGGACGGCACGATGAGCGGCGGCTCGGGTTACGAGCAGAGCGATTCCCAGAGCCGTGGTACGCCCGCCAATGACGATATGACCGCCTTCGTGCGCACCGTGCTCGCCGATACCGAGGATACCTGGACCGGCATCTTCCAGGCCTCCGGCCAGACCTACGAGAAGCCGGCGCTGGTGCTGTTCTCCGGCTCGACGCGCTCGGGCTGCGGTGCCGCATCGGCGGCGACCGGACCGTTCTATTGTCCTGTCGACCGCAAGGTCTATCTCGACACCGATTTCTTCCGCCAGCTCAGCCAGCAGTTCGGCGCCAAGGGCGAATTCGCCGAGGCCTATGTCATCGCCCATGAGGTCGGCCATCACGTCCAGAACATTCTCGGCGTGCTGCCGAAGTTCAACGAGGCCCGCCAGCGGATGAGCGAGGTCGATGCCAACAAGATGTCGGTGCGCGTCGAGCTGCAGGCCGATTGCTTCGCCGGGGTCTTCGCCAAGTTCGAGCAGCGCAAGGGCTATATCAATCCGGACGATCTCGAGGACGCGCTGAATGCCGCCCAGCAGATCGGCGACGACACGCTGCAGAAGCGCAGCCAGGGCTATGTCGTGCCTGACAGCTTCAACCACGGCACCTCCGCCCAGCGCGTGAAATGGTTCAAGCAGGGCTTCGATACCGGTAAGGTTTCGGCCTGCGACACCTTCAGCGGCCCGGTCTGATCAAAAAGCTCCGCGGCCACGCGGCAGCGGAGCCTGATCTTCAGTGCTCACTGTCCATATGCTTCAGCTGTGCCTCCGGATAGCGCGCGCCCGCGGCCGCGTCCTTCGGGACGGCGCGTTCGATTGCCGCCATATCCTCGGCGCTGAGCTGCACCGCGCTTGAGCCGAGCGCTTCCGTCAGCCGGTCGCGGCGGCGGGCGCCGATGAGCGGCACGATATCGTTGCCTTGAGCGGCGACCCAGGCGATGGCGATCTGTGCGACGCTCGCCTGCTTCTCGGCGGCGATCTTGCGAAGCTCTTCGACGAGGGCGAGGTTCTGGTCGATATTGGCGGCCTGGAAGCGCGGGCTGACGCTGCGGAAATCGCCCTTGCCGCCATCCTGACCCTTCTGCCAGTGGCCGCTGATCAGGCCGCGCGACAGCACGCCATAGGCGGTGATCGAAATGCCGAGCGCGCGGCAGGTGGGCAGGATCGCGTCCTCGATGCCGCGGGAGATCAGCGAATATTCGATCTGCAGGTCGGCGATCGGATGAACGGCGGCGGCGCGGCGGATGGTTTCGGCGCCGACTTCGGAGAGGCCGATATGGCGGACATAGCCGGCCTTGATCATGTCGGCGATGGCGCCGACGGCTTCCTCGATCGGCACATTGGGATCGAGGCGGGCAGGGCGGTAGATGTCGATATAATCGGTGCCGAGGCGCTGGAGCGAATAGGCGATGAAATTTTTCAGCGCTGCCGGACGGGAATCGTAGCCGTTCCAGGCGCCGAGCGGATCGCGCAGCGCACCGGTCTTGACGCTGATGATCAGCTCCTCGCGCTTGCGGATCTTCAGGGCCTCGCCGATCAGCATCTCGTTATGGCCCATGCCGTAGAAATCGCCGGTATCGAGCAGGTTGATGCCTACGTCGAGGGCGGCGTGGATGGTGGCAATGCTTTCGGCGCGGTCGGCGGGGCCATACATGCCTGACATGCCCATGCAGCCGAGGCCGATGGCGGATACGTCAGGGCCGGTCTTTCCCAAGCGGTAGGTTTGCATCTTCGTCTCCTTGGCCGACGCCGGGGCGGCGTCTTCAGCCCCTTTCTATTCCTTGCCTCTCTGTGCGATAATCCGGATGATTGCGAACGGCCCGTACGGAAAAGTGCACAATGGACGATCTTCCTCTCAGTGATCTGGATGCGTTCACCGCCATTGCAAGAGAGCGGAGCTTTCGCGCCGCGGCCCGCAAGCGCGGTGTCTCGCCGTCGTCGCTGAGCGACTCGCTGCGGCGGCTGGAGGAGCGGCTCGGCGTACGCCTGCTCAACCGCACGACCCGTAGCGTGACCCCGACGGAAGCGGGCGAGCGGCTGCTGGAAAGATTGGCGCCGGCGCTCGGCGAGGTGGTTTCGGCGCTCGGCCAGCTCGACAGTTTCAAGGACAGCCCGGCCGGTACGTTGCGGCTCAACGTGCCGACGATCGCTGCGCGGCTGTTCATGCCTGATCTCGTCAGCCGGTTTCTGGCGCTTTATCCGCAGATCAAACTGGAGGTGCTTGGCGAAGACGATTTCATCGACGTGGTGGCGGCCGGATATGATGCCGGTATCCGCTATGACGAGCGGCTGGAGCGCGACATGATCGCCGTGCCGATCGGCCCGCGGCGGCAGCGCTATATCACTGCCGCGGCACCTGGCTATCTCGCCAAACGCGGGACGCCGTCGCATCCCCGCGATCTCCTAGACCATGACTGCATCCGTCATCGTTTTCTGAGCCGGGCGCCGTTTGCCTGGGAGTTCGACCGCGGCGAGGAGAGCCTATTGCTTTCGGTGACGGGGCCGCTGGTGGCGAATTCGATCGAGATGGAGGTCGGTGCCGCCATTGCCGGGCTCGGCGTCATCAGGACATTCGAGGAGGTGCTCGCTCCGGCGATCCGCCGTGGCGAGCTCGTGCCGATCCTGGAGGATTGGGTGACCGAATTCTCGGGACCGTTTCTCTATTACGCCAGCCGCAAGCATATGCCGCCGGCCCTTCGCGCCTTCGTCGATTTCGTCAAGGCTGAGGCGCGGCGAGGGGCTTAGTCCCCGTTTTGTTCGCCTCCACGATCAATTTCATTGTTTTCGTCATCAAAAACTTTGAAATGTTCACGTATTGTTTCATTTTTCTGCTTCGGCTATGTAACATCCCCGGCGATCAGATCGTCTTTCCAGAAAACAACGCCTGTCGAGAGATGACCTATGCTTGATCCGAAATTCGTTCGCCGCGGACTTTTCCTCGTCTTCATGATCCTGTTTCTCGACGTCATCGGGATCGCCATCATCATGCCCGTGCTGCCCGCCTATCTGGAGGAGCTGACGGGCGGCAGTGTCAGCGATGCCGCGCTCGATGGCGGCTGGCTGCTCGTCGTCTATGCGGTGATGCAGTTTCTGTTTGCGCCGCTGCTCGGCAATCTCAGCGACCGTTTCGGCCGCCGGCCGGTCCTGCTGCTGTCGGTGTTGACCTTTGCGATCGACAATTTCATCTGCGCAATCGCCACCAGCTTCTGGATGCTGTTCGTCGGCCGGGCGCTGGCGGGTTTCAGCGGGGGGAGCTTCGCGACTTGTTCCGCCTATATCGCCGATATCAGCAATGACGAGAACCGGGCGAAGAATTTCGGCCTGATCGGCATCGCCTTCGGTGTCGGCTTCACCATCGGCCCCGTCACCGGCGGATTCCTCGGCGAATTCGGGCCTCGCGTGCCGTTCCTCGGCGCCGCGCTGCTGTCCTTCCTGAATTTCGTGGCCGCCTATTTCCTGCTGCCGGAGACGCTGGATGCCAAGCATCGCCGTCCCTTCGAACTGAAACGCGCCAATCCGCTCGGCGCCTTGAAGCAGATGCGCAACTATCCGGGCATCGGCTGGATCGCCGCCGTGATGTTCCTGTTCTGGCTTGCGCATGCGGTCTATCCGGCCGTCTGGTCCTTCGTCGGCACCTATCGCTATGGCTGGAGCGAGGGGCAGATCGGTCTGTCGCTCGGCATTTACGGTATCGGCGCGGCGATCGTCATGGGCCTTATCCTGCCGAAGATCGTGCCGGTGCTCGGCGAATGGAAGACCGCGGTCGTCGGCTTGTGCTTCTCTGTGGTCGGCCTGACCGGCTATGCCTTCGCCTGGGAGGGCTGGGTCGTCTATGTCGTGATCGTGCTGACGGTGATGGAAAACATCGCCGATCCGCCGCTGCGCAGCATCGCCGCCGGCAAGGTGCCGCCTTCTGCTCAGGGCGAACTGCAGGGCGCGCTGACCAGCCTCAGCAGCCTCACGACGATCATCGGCCCGGTGATCTTCACGCAGCTGTTCGGCTATTTCACCAAGCCGGATGCGCCGGTGACCTTTGCGGGCGCGCCATACCTGATGGCGGCCTTCTTCATCCTCGTCGCGGCACTGGTCCTGTTTGCGAAAGTGCGGCCGGCAAAGCAAAACGAGACGGCGGAAGCCTCTGCCGGATAGCCAATCGACACCCTAATGTCGATTGGTCTCGGCCATCAGATTTGGTGATGCTGTGATGAATAATTCAGCATTTGCCTATTTTAGGGTAGCTCTTGGCCGGGCTTTGATCTAAGGCCCGGTAATAGTCTTGCCGCCCGTGTGCGGCCGAAAACGATTCAAAACAATTGGACTTTTGCTATGGACGCGCCTCTCGACGTGCACAAGCTTGCGCCGCAAACCGACAACCACTGGGGATCGCATTTCCGTGCGACGCTGGCGCTCGGCATCCCGTTTGTCGGCGCGCAGCTGGCCCAGCTCGGGATCAACACGACCGACGTGATGATCGTCGGGCGGCTCGGTGCCGAGAACCTGGCGGCCATGGTTCTCTCAGCGCAGTTCCTGTTCACCATCCTGATCTTCGGCTCGGGCTTTTCGATCGCCGTCATTCCGATGGTGGCGCAGGCCTATGGCCGCGGCGATATCGTCACTGTGCGCCGGTCGATGCGCATGGGCCTGTGGGTCGTCACTGCCTACTGGCTGATCATGCAGCCGGCCTTCATCTATGCCGAGGAAATCCTGCTGGCCGCCGGGCAGAAGCCTGAAGTCGCCAAGCTCGCGCATGGCTATATCCTGATCGGCCATTTCGCCGTGCTGCCGGGGCTGCTCTATAACGTCATGCGGGCGCTGGTCAGCGCCATCGGCAAGGCTGCCGTGGTGCTGAACGTCACGATCGCCATGCTGGTGCTGAACGCGATCTTTGCCTACGTCCTCGTGCTTGGCCATTTCGGATTTCCGGCCATGGGCCTGGAAGGCGCGGCCATCGTTTCCGTTGCCGTGCAGACGGCGGGCTTCCTGTTCATCCTTGCCTATGTGCAGATGAAGGAGGAGACGCGGCGCTACGAGATTCTCGTGCGCTTCTGGCGGCCGGATTGGCATGCGCTCTGGGATGTCGTGCGCCTCGGCCTGCCGATCAGCGTGACGATCCTTGCCGAGGTCAGCCTGTTTACCGCGGCGTCGCTGCTGATGGGCCATATCGGCACGATCGAGCTCGCAGCACATGGTATCGCGCTGCAATGGGCCTCGATCGCCTTCATGATCCCGCTCGGCCTCAGCCAGGCGGCGACCGTCAGGATCGGGATCGCGCACGGGCAGGGGGATCATCAGGCCGTTGTCCGGGCTTCGGTCGCGGTCATGGCGATTGCCGCATCGCTTGCGGCAATCGGTGGCGTGCTGTTTGCGATCATGCCGGAGTTCTTCGCCCGCTGGTTCCTCGATGTCAGCCGTCCGGAAGCGCCTGAGGTGCTCGCCTATGCCGGGCCGCTAATCGTCGTCGCCGGCCTGTTCCAGCTGGTCGATGGGATCCAAGCGATCGCCAGCGGCCTGCTGCGCGGCCTGAAGGATGCGCGCGTGCCGATGATCCTGGCGCTGATCGCCTACTGGCCGATCGGTTTCTTCCTGGCGTGGCTGCTTGCCTTCCCGCTCGGCTTCGGCGGCGTCGGCATCTGGTTCGGCTTCCTGGTGGGCCTGGCGGCCGCTGCGACGATGCTCTGCGCCCGCTTTTATATTCTGGTGCGCCGGGAAGGCGGCATGGCCGCCGCCTGACGGCGGCCATTGCCACTCAGGCCGCGACCGGCCGATAACTGGCGATATCGGCGCGAATGCCGAGCCGTTGGAACAGCGCCTGCGGATCGAGCCTGCAGGCCTTTTGCGCCGCCTGTACGGCTATTTTGACGCGCTCGGCGACTTCGGCGCTTTCCCACTGGGCGATGGTCACGAAATTGAATTCGCCGGGGCCGGAGACCTGCTCGAGCACCGAGTGCCCCATGAAGCCGGGCTGCACCTGCAGCACCTCATGCACCATCAGCACATTGAGCAGAAATTCCTCGCGCGCCGCCTCCGGCACCACGAACTTGTCAACGCGGTAAAAGCCGCCGTTCATCCATCATCTCCTTGATTTCGATGTCACGGCTACCTCTGTAATTCCTCAAGTTAAGTTGAGGTCAAGAGCTCGGTCACCCGATGAATGCCGGTGGCTCATACCTTTGATAAAGGAATGGACACTAGGCTGGCGGGCATCGAGGTAGCGGGTTCAACGTGCGCCATGGCTTTTCCGGGTATCGAGCTTCTGAGAGTGATCGGCATCTTTGCCGTGGTCATCATCCATGCCAACGCGGTGGGGCTGTTCGGCGAATGCAAGACGACGGGCTTCGTGCTGGATGAGCTTTGCCGCTTCGCCGTCCCCTGCTTCTTTGTCGTTTCGGGTTTCTTCTGGAAGACAGAGGCGATCGAGCGGCCTTGGCGGGCGATCGGCGCGTTGGCCGCCAAGCTTCTGCCGCTCTATGCATTCTGGCTTCTGTTCTATTTCGCAGCCGAGTTCTCGGAGCTCTTCTATCCCCGGCTCTACGGCCGCGATTTCATCGTCGCGCTGGTGCCGTTTTCGGGAGGGCCGGGCTTCCATCTCTGGTTCCTGCCGGCGCTTTTCATCGGTGTGTCGCTGTGCTGGCTGTCGCTGCGCTATGTCGGGGCAGCGCTGACGGCGGCGGCCTGCGTTCTGCTCTATCTGGCGGGCGTGATCTTCGGCACTTATGGCGACCTGATCGGTATCCATCTTCCGCTCGTTGCCTATCGCAACGGGATATTCGAGGCGCCGCTCTTCCTGTTGTCCGGCTTCATGCTGCGCCGCTATCTACCGCGCTTCACGGCGGCGCAGTTTGCGCTGCTCGGTCTGGCGGGACTTGCGCTTCATCTGGCAGAAGGCTTTGCCATCAGCACATCAAGCCTTGGTCACGACTATTCGTTCGGCACCATCGCCGCGGCGATCGGCATGACAGGCCTCGCCACCCGGCTGTCGCAGGCACGCGATTACGGATGGGGCCGGGATGTGCTCGGCGCCTATCTCATCCATCTTTTCATCTTGAAAACGGTGGCAGCGCATCTGCCGGTCAGCGGGCCGCTCTGGGCTCTTTCAATCGCAGCTATCGTCGCTGCAGTCAGCCTCGGCCTATCCCGGCTGTTCAAGCAGACGCCGGTTTCCCGGCGTCTGGTGGCTCTGTCCTAACAGTTCTTAGCGTTCGGCGAGAGCCGCTTCGCCCTTCTTGGCGCGCACCATGTTGATGAACCGGCGGAAGAGGTAGTGGCTGTCCTGCGGGCCGGGGGAGGCTTCCGGGTGGTGCTGGACCGAGAAAATCTGCTTGCCCGCAACGCGCAGGCCGCAATTGGTGCCATCGAACAGCGAAACGTGAGTCTCCTCAACGCCTTCGGGCAGCGACTTCGTGTCAACCGCGAAGCCGTGGTTCATCGAGACGATCTCGACCTTGCCCGTCGTGTGGTCCTTGACCGGATGGTTGGCGCCGTGGTGGCCCTGGTGCATCTTTTCGGTCTTGGCGCCGAGCGCGAGGCCTAGCATCTGGTGGCCGAGGCAGATGCCGAAGACCGGGATATCGGTGGCAATCAGCTTCTGGATGACCGGAACGGCGTATGCGCCGGTGGCGGCCGGGTCTCCCGGGCCGTTCGACAGGAAGATGCCGTCCGGCTGCATGGCGAGCACGTCTTCGGCGCTCGTCGTCGCCGGCATCACGGTGACCTTGCAGTCGAGGCCGGCGAAGAGGCGCAGGATGTTGCGCTTGACGCCGTAGTCCAGGCAGACGACGTGGTACTTGGCATCGCCGGCGGCGAGTTCGCCGTAGCCTTCATTCCAGATCCAGGGCGTCTGCGTCCACTGCGAGGACTGGCCGGAGGAGGCGATCTTGGCGAGGTCGAGACCTTCCAGGCCGCTCCAGGCCTTGGCTTCAGCCTTCAGCGTGTCGATGTCGAAGACACCGTTCGGGTCATGGGCGATGACGGCATTCGGCGAGCCGTTCTCGCGGATCCAGGCGGTCAGCGCGCGGGTATCGACGCCGCAGAGGCCGATGATGCCACGGGCCTTCAGCCAGGCGTCGAGATGCTTGGCGGCGCGGTAGTTGGAGGGTTCGGTGATGTCGGCCTTGAAGATGACGCCGACCGCGCCGTGGCGTGCTGCCGGCGTCAGGTCTTCGATGTCTTCGTCATTGGTGCCGATATTGCCGATATGCGGGAAGGTGAAGGTGACGATCTGGCCGAGATAGGAGGGGTCGGTGAGGATTTCCTCGTATCCCGTCAGCGCCGTGTTGAACACCACTTCGGCCTGAACCTTGCCGGTCGCGCCGATCCCCTTGCCTTCGATCACTGTGCCATCTGCGAGAACGAGCAGGGCGGTCGGCTTTTCGGTGGTCCAGGGGGCTGTCGCGGTCATCTTCATCCCGTTTTCCGGCGGCTCGCGGCGGTTTCGCCGGGCGGCCATTTGTGTTCGCAAGCGTATGGGCACGGCTCGTCGCCGCGCGTCTCAGGCCTGATCACGAATTTTGGTGCAGGTGGCGGTAGATAGCCATGCTCCTGCCTGCCGTCAATCTTTTCTAACGCATTGCAGCACGCTTTTCCTGCGCTTTCTGGCCGCAATATCGCAATTTATTTGATCCCGGCCATCGGCGTGGTTTATGTAGCGCCATTCAACAGGAGTGAAAAAATGCTGCGCGATCAACTCGCCACCGCGCTCAAGGACGCGATGAAATCCAAGAATGCCGAGCGTCTTTCGACCGTTCGCCTGATTCAGGCGGGGATCAAGGATCGCGATATCGCCAATCGCGGCGCCGGCAAGGAAGAGGCCAGCGACGACGAGATTCTGCAGATCCTCGCCAAGATGGTGAAGCAGCGCGACGAATCGGCCAAGATCTACGACGAGAACGCGCGCCCCGAACTCGCCACCAAGGAACGCGCCGAAATCGCCGTGATCCAGGACTTCATGCCGAAGCAGCTGTCGGACGCGGAAGTGCGCGCCAATATCTCGGCGATCATCGCCGAAACCGGCGCCGAAGGTCCGAAGGACATGGGCAAGGTAATGGCCGCTCTGAAGGAGCGCTATGCCGGCCAGATGGATTTCTCCAAGGCTTCGGGCGCCGTCAAGGAACTCTTGAAGTAATCAGACCGCGGGGCCGAGCACAGCCTCGGCCGCCGCATCGACGACCGCAAATTTTGCCGCCTGGTAATTGCGGTATTCGAGGATAAAGCCGCGCGAGAGCCACAGATCGCCCTTGCGCGGCGGCTCGTCCCAGCCGACGCTTCCCATCTCGCCGGCCTGCGTCAGCAGCCGCTTCAGATGCGTATTCGAGATCATGAACTTGGTACGGAGCTCGCCGAGCGAGACCGGCCCGATCGAGACGCGCTCCTGCGCCGGGTCGAAAGGCGGCAGGCGCGACATCAGGTAGTCCATCACCAGACCGCCGGAGTTTGCCCAGTTGAAGAGATTGTAGGTGGCGCCGGGATCGCGCACCGGATTGGTCTCAAGGATCGCCAAAGCAATCAATGGTTGAATTTTTGCGATCAGGTTGGGCTCGGCAGTTACCTTTTCGGCGCGCTTGCCGCCGTCCAGGTTGTCGAGGATGAAAAGGTGGGTCACCAGCCATTTCAGGAAGTGCTGTTCTGCCGTTTCGGTCGGCTCGACAAGGCGCGTGCGGCGGTCCGCCTGGCCGGTCGAGGGGCGCAGGAAGCGGTAGACGAGCATTTCCTGCAGGAAGGCTGCCGCCGTGTTGCGGCTGGCGATCTTGTTGCTGACGATAAAATCGACGAAACGCCCGGAATATAGACCTTTTTTGTCTTCGCCGGGCAGACCGTAGTGCAAAGCAAAGCCTGCATGCGCCATCAGCCATCGCTGCTGCGCAGCAAAGATCGAGGCGATTCTCGGGCTTTCTTTATAGATTGCCAGCATCTCATTGGCGCAGATCAGTACTGCACCAAAGAAGCGGTCATCATTTGCAAGTGTTTCGGCGGAGACGGACATCAGTGAACTCTAGCGGGCAATGGATATTCCATTTGCGCTCAGGGTTCGCCGAGTCAATGTCCATTTTCATACAAATGTCCCAAAAATGGTTGGGGCAGTTAACCAGCAAGGTTAAATTGCAAAAATCTGGAACAGCTATGCCGGAAATTAAAGAAGGCAGGAGCTGGGGGCGCTCCTGCCTTCTTGCTCTTTGCGGCCGCCAGTGACGCTGGGCCTAAGCCCACACTGGCGGTTTATTTGCAAAGGCACCCTTGCGAGGCGGCGCCGGGGGTAGGGATGGTGCCTCGCTCGGGGATCGCTTTGATGAGAAGACGGTATTGCGATGCAGCGGAGTATTCAAATTACAAAAATATAATAATTGGGTTGTGACCCCCGGCAATGCCCGCTCAGGCTTTTCATTAGCACGCTTTTTATCAGCCGTTTTTCTGCCGGTTGTTCAGGTCAACCATTTGAAATCATATAAATATAATCTTTTTCATATGCATTTTGGCGAACTTGAAAACAGGCGTGACACGCGCCCGAAGTGCACAATTGTCGCACCCTGTCGCAGGCAGGCGTCACGCTTTGTTGATGTTCATTTCTGGCGCTTTTCTTTCAGTATTTTTTGCTGATCGACGTAATGGCGCAGCACGGCGTTGATCCGAGTCTGGTAGCCTTTGCCGGTTGCTTGAAAGAAATCGACGACATCCTGGTCGAGTCTTATCGACAGGGGCTTCTTGGCAGGAGGCTGGACGATTGTTGCGCTGGACCAGTCGATATCGATAGAGCCCGCCCAATCGGGATCATCGAACATCGCTTGCTCGATTTCGGCACTGATTTTGCTGTCGACGCGGGCGTGATCGCTTCGATCCTCGCCGTTGGTGATCATCTTCTCGATGTCTTCAGCCGAATATCTGACGATACGCTCTTTGCTCATTGTCGCGTGCCGCACGGGCAGAAATGATCCGACAGCATTCGCCGCGCATCGTGTAGATGACGGCGATCAACCGCAGCGTATCGGGGCAAATTGCCAGTGTGCGAACTTCTCCGTTTCGATCGGCGGTCATTTCCAGATGCGGCCTGTTCAACGCTGCGGCTGCTGTTGGAAAATCGATTCCGTGTTTCAGGATGTCTGTCTGCCGTTTATTCTCGTCCCATTCGAACAACGAGAATTGCTTGGCGACGGGTTCCATTCTGCACCTGAAGTTTCGGTTGCTTCTAGGCACTCATGCGCCGTCGTATATGCAATTGTATATACAGATAGCCGGGCGTCAAGCCTGTGAATAGCTGGGTTTTCCGGCAAAGTGCGTGGCGGCCTGCGGCAAACCTGCTTATATGATGGCTCACCACGAGGTTCTGATGCGCTTTTCCAATTCCTTTCTCGATGACATACGCGACCGCGTCCAGATTTCGGACGTGATCGGCCGGCGTGTCAGCTGGGACAAGCGCAAGACCAATGTGCCGCGCGGCGACTATTGGGCCTGCTGCCCGTTCCATGGCGAGAAATCGCCGAGCTTCCATTGCGAGGATCGCAAGGGCCGCTACCATTGCTTCGGCTGCGGCGTCACCGGCGATCATTTCCGGTTTCTGACCGAGCTTGAAGGCCTGAGCTTCCCCGAGGCCGTGCAGCAGATCGCCGATATGGCGGGTGTGCCGATGCCGGTCGCCGATCCGGCGATGGAGAAGCGCGAGAAGGAGCGGACCTCGCTTCTCGACGTCATGGAACTCGCGACACAGTTCTTCCAGGATCAGCTGCAGACGGCGAATGGCGCCCGCGCGCGTGCTTATCTGCGCGACCGCGGCCTGACAGGTCGGACGATAGAGACGTTCCGGCTCGGTTTTGCGCCCGATAGCCGCAATGCGCTGAAGGAGTTCCTGTCGGGCAAGGGTGTCGGCAAGGAGCAGATCGAAGCCTGCGGTCTCGTCGTGCACGGGTCCGACATTCCCGTCAGCTACGACCGGTTCCGCGATCGAATCATGTTTCCGATCCTGTCGTCGCGGGAAAAGGTGATTGCCTTCGGCGGCCGCGCCATGTCGCCGGATGCGCCGGCGAAATATCTGAATTCGAACGAGACCGAGCTCTTCCACAAGGGGCAGGTGCTCTACAATTTCGCCCGTGCGCGCCGCTCGCTGCAGGGGGCGGACGGAGAGCCGACGGTGATTGCCGTCGAAGGCTATATGGATGTCATCGCCCTGCATCAGGCGGGTGTCGAGAATGCCGTGGCGCCGCTCGGAACGGCTCTGACCGAGAATCAGCTCGATCTTCTCTGGAAGATGACGTCGCAGCCGGTGCTCTGCTTCGATGGCGATGGCGCCGGTATCCGCGCCGCCAACCGCGCCGCCGATCTGGCGCTGCCGCATCTGAAGCCGGGGCGCACCGTGCGCTTTGCGTTGCTGCCCGATGGCAAGGACCCTGATGATCTCGTGCGCAACGAGGGCCGGGCGCCGTTCGACAAGGTGATGAGCCAGGCGAAGCCGCTCGCCGAAATGCTCTGGGGCCGCGAGGCCGGCGGCGGTGGTTTCGACACGCCGGAAGCGCGCGCCGAGCTCGAGGCGCGGCTGAAGCAGATGGTGTCGGTGATCGGCGACGAGAACGTCCGCCGCCATTACCAGCAGGATATTCGCGACCGTCTCAACAAGTTCTTCCAGCCGCAGTTCCAGAACCGCGGCAACGACCGGCGCAGCTTCGAACGGGGCGGCGGCGGTGGCAATTTCCGCGGCAAGGACGGGCAGGGGCGGCCTTCGCCGGGTGGTGCGCGCACGGTCAATCTGGTCTCCGAGCGGCTTGCTCGCTCCGGACTGGTGCGCGGCCATCAGGAAATTCCGGCGTTGCGCGAAAGCGTGCTGGCGCTGACCGTCATCAATCATCCGGCGCTGATGCAGGACGAGTATGACGAGATCGCCGCCATCGAATACGACAATCGCGATCTGCAGCGCCTGTGGTCGGCGATGTTGGGTGCGGCAGCGATGGTCGCCAGCCCACATCTGACGCGCGAGTATCTTTTCGAGGAGCTCGAGCGCCAGGACTTTACCGGCCTTCTGAAGGGGCTCGATCAGCAAGTGCGCAATGCGCGCCTGTGGACCGCGACCGAGCAGGCGGCGATGGAGGATGCGCGCGAGGGCTACCGCCAGGCGCTGGCCTTCCACAAACGTGCCAAGGCGCTGCGCTGGCAGAAGATCGAGCTCGAGCGCGAGATCGCCGAGGCGACCGAAGAGGGCAATGCCGAGATCATCGACCAGCTGATGCGCGCGCTGCAGGAAGTGCATTTCGAAGGATTGCGGCTTGAGAACCAGGAGGCGATCATCGACGGCTTCGGCGTGCTCTCCGGCCGGGTCAAGGGTGCGGCGAGCCATTGATGGATAGAAGCGAGCCTTCATTTTCGGCGGGCAGCGCGCTGTTCGGCAGCGGCAAAGCGCCGCTCGATATCCTCAAGCGGGTCTATGGCTATCCGGCTTTTCGCGGCAAGCAGCAGCAGGTCGTCGAGCATGTGACCTCGGGCGGCGATGCCGTCGTGCTGTTTCCGACCGGGGCGGGCAAATCGCTCTGCTTCCAGATCCCGGCGCTCTGCCGCGAGGGTCTCGGCATCGTCGTTTCGCCGCTGATTGCGCTGATGCGCGATCAGGTGGAGGCGATGAAGCAGCTCGGCATCCGCGCCGCGGCGCTGAACTCGACGATCACCCGCGAGGAATATGTCGATATCCGCCGGGCGATCTCGTCCGGCAATCTCGATCTCCTCTATGTGACGCCCGAGCGCATCCTGATGGAGGGTTTTCGCGAGATCATCGGCGAGGCCCGGATCGCGCTGTTTGCGATCGATGAAGCGCACTGTGTCTCCCAGTGGGGACATGACTTCCGGCCGGAATATCGCGAGCTCGGCAGGCTTTCGGAGCACTATCCGGGCGTGCCGCGCATCGCGCTGACGGCGACGGCCGATCCGCACACACGCGAAGACATCATCGAGCGGCTGAAGCTCGGCAATGCCGAGGTCTTCACCACGAGCTTCGACCGGCCGAACATCGCCTATGAAATCGTCGAGCGCGACCAGCCGCGCCAGCAGCTGTTGCGGTTCCTCTCCGGCCACAAGGGCAATAGCGGCATCGTCTATTGCCTGTCGCGCGCCAAGGTCGAGGACACCGCCGAGTGGCTGAACACGCAGGGCATCCGGGCGCTCGCCTATCACGCCGGCATGGACCGGGCGATGCGCGACGCCAATCAGGACGCGTTCCTGAAGGAAGACGAGCTCTGCCTCGTCGCCACCGTCGCCTTCGGCATGGGCATCGACAAGCCGAATGTGCGCTATGTCGCCCATCTCGATCTGCCGGGTTCCGTCGAGGCCTATTATCAGGAGACCGGCCGCGCCGGACGCGATGGCCTGCCGTCGGAAGTCTGGATGGCCTATGGCATGGCCGATGTCATCCAGCGGCGGCGGATGATCGACGAGGGCAACGCGGCCGACGAAATCAAGCGCATCGAGCGCGGCAAGCTGAATGCGCTGCTCGCCATCTGCGAGACCGCCTCCTGCCGCCGCCAGGCGATCCTGGCGCATTTCGGCGAGGCGCATGCGGGCGGCTGCGGGAGCTGCGACACCTGCACCAAGCCGGTCGAGACCTGGGACGGCACGGAGGCGGCGATCAAGGCGCTTGCCGCCGTCTACCGCACCGGCGAGCGTTTCGGCACCGGCCACGTCATCGACGTGCTGCTTGGCAACGTCAACGAGAAGACCGAGCGCTTCGGCCATGTCGACATGCCGGTCTTCGGTGCCGGCAAGGATATCGCCGCCAAAACCTGGCAATCGATCTTCCGGCAGCTGCTGGCCATGGGTTTGGTCCGTATCGACCACGACGCCTATGGTGCGATGAAGCTCGAACCGGAGGCGCGCGCCGTGTTCAAGCACGAGCGGCAGGTGCTGTTCCGCAAAGATCGCGCGGTCGCCGGGCGCAGTAGCCGCAAGGCCGAGCGCACCAACCGTCATGCCGGTCTGTCGGGCGCCGACGGTCTGCTCTTCGAGGCGCTGAGAGCCGAACGCACCTCGATCGCCAAATCGCTCGGCGTGCCGCCCTATGTCGTCTTCCCCGACACGACGTTGATCGCCTTCGCCACCGAGCGTCCCCGCAGCCGCAAGGAGATGCTGGATATCTCCGGCGTCGGCCAGTCGAAGCTGGAGCGCTATGGCAAGGCCTTTCTGGACGTGATCCTCAGTCATGATGAGTGAGGGCGCGCGATAGCATCGCGCTCTCGATAAAGCCAAACCGAAAATATTTCGTACCGGATCGGGGACATCTGCACTTGCTTTGTGCTAATTGCAGCGCCCACCGGAGGAAATTTTAGGGGTATTGGCGTTTACAATGACAAAAGCATTTCTCTCACATCTCACGACCGAACTCGCCTCTCTGAAAGAGGCCGGGCTTTACAAGTCCGAGCGGGTCATCACCTCGAAGCAGGCCGGCGAGATCGCCGTCGCTTCGGGCGAGCGGGTTCTGAACTTCTGTGCCAACAACTATCTCGGCCTCGCCGACAACGAGGAGCTTGCCGAGGCCGGCAAGAAGGCGCTCGACCGGTACGGATACGGCATGGCGTCGGTGCGCTTCATCTGCGGCACGCAGGAGGAGCACAAGCAGCTCGAGGCGCGCATCTCGTCCTTCCTCGACATGGAAGATACCATCCTTTACTCCTCCTGCTTCGATGCCAATGGCGGTCTCTTCGAGACGCTGCTCGGCGAAGAGGATGCGATCATTTCCGATGCGCTGAACCATGCCTCGATCATCGACGGCGTGCGTCTCTCCAAGGCCAAGCGCTTCCGCTATGCCAATAATGACATGGCGGCACTCGAAGAAGAGCTGAAGAAGGCCGAAGGCAGCCGCTTCAAGATGATCGCCACCGATGGCGTGTTCTCGATGGACGGCATCATCGCCAATCTGCAGGGTGTCTGCGATCTCGCCGACAAGTATGGCGCGATGGTTATGGTCGATGACAGCCATGCCGTCGGCTTCGTCGGCAAGAACGGCCGCGGCTCGGCCGAATATTGCGGCGTCGAGGGACGGGTGGATATCATCACCGGCACGCTCGGCAAGGCGCTTGGCGGCGCTTCGGGCGGGTATACGTCTGGCAAGGCCGAAGTGATCGACTGGCTGCGGCAGCGTTCGCGTCCCTACCTCTTCTCGAACACGCTGGCGCCGGTCATTGCGGCTGCTTCGCTGAAGGTCTTCGACCTGATCGAGAACGGCGATGCGCTGCGCGAGAAGCTGACGGCCAATGCCACGCTGTTCCGCTCCGAAATGACCAAGCTCGGCTTCACGCTGGCCGGCGAGGGGCATGCGATCATTCCGGTGATGCTCGGCGATGCGAAGCTGGCGCAGGATATGGCGGCGCTGATGCTGAAGAAGGGCGTCTACGTCGTCGGCTTCTCCTTCCCTGTGGTGCCGAAGGGCCAGGCGCGTATTCGCACCCAGATGTCTGCAGCGCATTCGAAGGCTGATGTCGAGCGGGCGATTGCGGTGTTTGCCGAAGCGGGCAGGGAGCTTGGGGTTATCTAGATACGGTTTCCCCCTTCTCCCCAGCGGGGAGAAGATGTCCGTCAGGACAGATGAGGGGGCGAGCGAAGCGAGGCTCGGAGCGCAAGCGAAGAGCAGTTGATGTTTACGGGGGCAGCCCCCTCATCCGCCCTTCGGGCACCTTCTCCCCGATGGGGAGAAGGGACGGTGAGGCCGGGCGCCAATCGAAGGAAGAAAATTATGTCGAACATGATGAAGGCGCTGGTGAAGTCGAAGGCGGAGGTCGGGCTCTGGATGGAGACCGTGCCGGTTCCCGAGGTCGGCCCGAACGACGTGCTGATCCGCGTGAAAAAGTCGGCGATCTGCGGTACCGACGTGCATATCTGGAACTGGGACCAGTGGGCGCAGAAGACCATTCCGGTGCCGATGGTCGTCGGTCACGAGTTCTGCGGCGAGATCGCCGAGGTCGGCTCCGCGGTCACCAAGTACCATGTCGGCGAGCGTGTCTCCGGTGAGGGACATATCGTCTGCGGCAAGTGCCGCAACTGCCGGGCGGGCAGGGGTCATCTCTGCCGCAACACGCTCGGCGTCGGCGTCAACCGGCCGGGCTCGTTCGGCGAGTTCGTCTGCATTCCGGAAGCCAATGTCGTGCCGATCCCGGATGATATTCCGGATGAGATCGCCGCGATCTTCGATCCGTTCGGCAATGCCGTCCACACCGCGCTCTCCTTCGATCTCGTCGGCGAAGACGTGCTGGTCACCGGTGCCGGTCCGATCGGCATCATGGGCGCGCTGGTCGCCAAGCGTTCGGGCGCCCGCAAGGTCGTCATCACCGACATCAACCCGAACCGCCTCGATCTCGCCCGCAAGCTCGGCATCGATTACGTCGTCGACGCCTCGAAGGAAAACCTGGCCGACGTCATGAAGTCGATCGGCATGACCGAGGGCTTCGACGTCGGTCTTGAGATGTCGGGTGCGGCACCTGCCTTCCGCGACATGATCGACAAGATGAACAATGGCGGCAAGATCGCCATCCTCGGCATTGCGCCGGCCGGTTTCGAGATCGACTGGAACAAGGTGATCTTCAAGATGCTGAACCTCAAGGGCATCTATGGCCGTGAGATGTTCGAGACCTGGTACAAGATGATCGCCTTCGTGCAGGGCGGGCTCGATCTGTCGCCGGTCATCACGCACCGCATCAAGATCGACGAATTCCGCGATGGCTTCGAGGCGATGCGCTCGGGCAATTCCGGCAAGGTGGTGATGGACTGGATGTAAACAGCGAGGCGACCGCGCCGGATGGAGCGGCGATGGCGCGATCAAGCTGCGCTGCGTTCCGCGCGATCGATCTCGGGTCGTTGAAGATCAACCCCTATGATGGCCTGCCGCGGTAACGATCTATACTGCGGCAGCCTGGACGAGATGCTCTTCAGGCCACTATAAAACCGCAGTTGACTCGGATATGAGGGCGCATGAGCTTTGCGCTCTTGTCTTTCACCGGTGACATCCTATCTAAGGCTGGCAATCGCTTGAGCGGTTCCTCTGCCTGTGGATAAGGCATTTTCCGTGTTTTCGGCGGCTTTTTTTGTGGAAAAGCTTGACGAGATCAAAAATTGTGGGAATCACCGTTCGACTTGAAGCGGTGAACTTGGGTCAAGGCGGATCGCACTAACCATGGCCGGAAATTTCGAAGCATTGAAGCTCTGTCATCCGGCGCCGGCAATCGTGGTTAATCAGGCTTTAAAGGTCATCCCGTTAGGTGGGTGAAATTGATTCGAAGCGAGCGTTGATGCGCGCGTTTCGAAGCGGCTTCGCACCAGCGAGTTTGGATAGCGTCAGGAAGGCGACGACATAAATGGCAACGAAGGTCAAAGAGAACGAAGAAGCGGAAGTCGAACGCGACGGCGCAACCGACGGCCCTCTTCTCGATCTTTCCGATGACGCGGTCAAGAAGATGATCAAGGCCGCGAAGAAGCGCGGCTATGTGACGATGGACGAGCTGAATGCCGTTCTTCCGTCCGAAGAAGTGACGTCCGAACAGATCGAAGACACGATGGCGATGCTGTCCGACATGGGCATCAACGTGATCGAGGACGAAGAAGCTGAGGAAGCCCAGGGCGGCGCCGGCAGCGACGACGACGACAGCGGCAGCGACGACGACAACGAAGGCGGCGAACTCGCACCTTCGAGCGGCACTGCGCTTGCGACCACGAAGAAGAAGGAACCGACCGATCGTACCGACGATCCGGTGCGCATGTATCTGCGCGAAATGGGTTCCGTCGAGCTTCTGTCGCGCGAAGGCGAAATCGCCATCGCCAAGCGCATCGAGGCTGGCCGCGAAACGATGATCGCCGGTCTCTGCGAGAGCCCGCTGACCTTTCAGGCCATCATCATCTGGCGCGACGAACTGAACGAAGGCACGACGCTGCTGCGCGAGATCATCGATCTCGAAACCACCTATTCCGGTCCGGAAGCCAAGGCTGCTCCGCAGTTCCAGAGCCCCGAGAAGATCGAAGCCGACCGCAAGGCGGCTGAAGAGAAGGAAAAGACCCGCCGCGCCCGTTCGGGTGACGACGACATCACCGATGTCGGCGGCGAAGGCATGCCGATCGAGGAAGAGGAAGAGGACGAAGACGAGTCCAACCTCTCGCTCGCCGCGATGGAAGCAGAGCTTCGCCCGCAGGTCATGGAAACTCTCGACCTGATCGCCGAGACCTACAAGAAGCTGCGCAAGCTGCAGGACCAGCAGGTCGAGCAGCGCCTTGCCGCGACCGGCACGCTGTCTTCTGCCCAGGAGCGCCGCTACAAGGAGCTCAAGGACGAGCTGATCAAGGCCGTCAAGTCGCTCTCGCTGAACCAGAACCGCATCGAGGCTCTGGTCGAGCAGCTCTACGACATCAACAAGCGCCTCGTGCAGAACGAAGGCCGCCTGTTGCGTCTGGCCGAATCCTACGGCGTCAAGCGCGACAGCTTCCTGGAACAGTACCAGGGCGCCGAGCTCGACCCGAACTGGATGAAGTCGATCGCCAATCTGGCCGCCCGCGGCTGGAAGGAATTCGCCAAGGGCGAAAACACCACGATCCGCGACATCCGCCAGGAGATCCAGAATCTCGCAACGGAAACCGGCATCTCGATCTCGGAATTCCGCCGCATCGTGCACATGGTGCAGAAGGGCGAGCGCGAAGCGCGCATCGCCAAGAAGGAAATGGTCGAAGCGAACCTTCGCCTCGTCATCTCCATCGCCAAGAAGTACACGAACCGCGGTCTGCAGTTCCTCGACCTCATTCAGGAAGGCAATATCGGCCTGATGAAGGCGGTCGACAAGTTCGAGTACCGCCGCGGTTACAAGTTCTCGACCTATGCGACGTGGTGGATCCGTCAGGCGATCACCCGCTCGATCGCCGACCAGGCGCGCACGATCCGTATTCCGGTGCACATGATCGAAACGATCAACAAGATCGTTCGTACCTCGCGCCAGATGCTGCACGAGATCGGCCGCGAGCCGACGCCGGAAGAACTGGCCGAAAAGCTCGCCATGCCGCTCGAAAAGGTCCGCAAGGTCCTGAAGATCGCCAAGGAACCGATCTCGCTCGAAACGCCTGTCGGTGACGAAGAAGATTCGCACCTCGGCGATTTCATCGAGGACAAGAACGCGCTTCTGCCGATCGACGCCGCCATCCAGGCGAACCTGCGCGAAACGACGACCCGCGTTCTGGCATCGCTGACGCCGCGCGAAGAGCGCGTTCTGCGCATGCGCTTCGGTATCGGCATGAACACCGACCACACGCTCGAAGAAGTCGGTCAGCAGTTCTCGGTTACGCGCGAACGTATCCGCCAGATCGAAGCGAAGGCGCTGCGCAAGCTGAAGCACCCGAGCCGCAGCCGCAAGCTGCGCTCGTTCCTCGACAGCTAAGCGAGCGACACGACGAAATCGAAAGCCCGGCCTCAGTGCCGGGCTTTTCTTTTGGCGGAATGCAACCGGCACGCTTGCTGCCTCCGTCTCGCCATAATCGAACTGAGGATGGGCGCAGTTTCACGAGCATCGGGCCGCCGCATGATGAATGCTTTCTGCTTCCACTGTCCCGCAGTCTGATGGCTGCCGCGGCGCGCTCGTTCGAGGAGAGGGTCGGCTGGGGCGGGCCAGCGTCGCTTGCGCTGCATGCCGCCTGTCTTGCCCTGCTTCTGATCTATCTGCCGAAACCGCGGATTTTTCGTACGCCGCCTGACGATAGCGTCAGCGTGGAAATCGTGCCTGCCGCCACTCGACCCGAGCCCGCCGCGCCGCCTCCAGACATCAGGCCGCAGCCGCAGCAAGCGCCCGCCGCGCCACTTGCGCCTCCCGCTGCCGATCAGCCGGGCAGGGTGCTGGTGCCGCCGGTGATCAAGCCGGCTCCGGCCCCGGATGCGCTGGTTTCGGCACGGCAGCTTTTTTCCGGTGGCGTGCTCAGCGATCCCCGCAGCAAGAAGGCGCGGGCGGCATTGCGGCAGCTCTCCGGTGACGAGCGCAATCTGCAGCTTTGCGGGCTTGAGGCGATGGAGCAGGTTCGCAGGACGCGGCCCGGCAGCAATCCGGACGCGATCGCGCCCTATGCGATGGCGCCGGAGCGGATCAGGGGCGGGAGCATCGAAGTGAAAGGCGGCGCATTTCGCAGCAAGCGCCTCTGGTACGCGATCCGCTTCAGCTGCGAGGTGGACGAGGGCTCGGGGGCGGTGCGCTCCTTTGCTTTTGCGATCGGCGATGCCATTCCGAAGGATTTATGGCGGGAGCACAATCTGGTTGCCGATGACGGGGCGGCGGACTGAGCTCTTCACGGCAAATTGCCGGGAAATCGTGCCCCTTTTCCTTTTGCGGCTTGATGCTGCCTGCTTTTGACGCCACATCGGCATCACGTGGTTTAATGGTGGCATGCAGAAGCTAACGAACAAGCGTTTGGCAGGGATCAGTTCAGGTGTGGCGGCGTCGATCGCGCTGCATGCCCTGGTCGCGGCCATCCTGTTGTTCAAGATGCCGCTGCCGCAGACGGAGCCGGAGAAGGAGGAGGCCGTACAGGTCGATCTCGTGCCGCCGCCGGAGGACAAGAAGGAAGAGCCGAAGCCGGAAGAGAAGAAACCGGAAGAGCAGGCGAAGAAGGAGGAGCCGCCTCCACCGCCGCCGCCGGAGGAGAAAAAGCCCGAGGAGAAGGCAAAGGAAGAGCCGCCTCCGCCGCCTCCTGAAGAGAAGAAGGCGGAAGAGCCGAAGCCCGAGGAAAAGAAGCCGGAGGAACCGGTAAAGCAGGAGCCGCCACCTCCGCCCCCGCCACCACCTCCTCCGCCGGAAGAGAAGAAAGCCGAGGAGTCGAAAGCCGAACCGCCGAAGGCCGAGCAGGAAGCCGAGAACAAGCAGGCTGACGGCAAGCAGGGGCAGGGTGCGCCGATGCCGGTTCTGAAACCCGTGTTCCAGTTCGGCGACAAGGATAGTGGTCCGAAAAAATCCGACGCTGGCAATTCGTCCACAGGCGAAGTGAAACCGGCGACCAGCGCGCCCGACCACAAGGACGAGACCGGCGAGCCGAAGCCCGCAGCCGATGCCGGCGACAAGCCGGATGCGCCGAAGGAGCCGCCGGCCAAGCCCGTGCCTGACGATATCGATCTGCCGCAGGTGGATATCGCCGACGCGCATTCGCAGAACAATGCGCCTGCCGTCGATGCCGCCGGCGAGGCCATGACCAGCATCGAGCAGGCAAAGCCGGTCGACCAGAAACCGACCGAGCCGGACAAGCCGGATGCGCCGAAGAAGGATGAGCTTGCCGAGGCGAAGACGCTGTTTTCGCCTGACGAGAGCGATGACCCCGTGGCGCGGACGGCGATGCTCGGCATTCCCCGCGGACGGCGTGCGGCGCAGCTCTGCAGCACCGAGCTTCGCGAGCAGCTGGTGCATGGATCGCCCGCCTACCGGCCGGTGATTGTGCCGATGTATGGGCTCGCCAAGGGTACGGTGCTCGACGTCAAGCGCGGTGCTTTCCGCACCGCCGAGACCTGGTACGACGTGCAGTTCCGCTGCGAGGTGAACGAGGACGCGACGGCGATCGTTTCCTTTGCGCTCGATGTCGGTAGCGCGGTGCCGCGCAGCCAGTGGCGCAGCAGGCGCTTCCCGGAATAGGGTCAGCCCTGCGCAAGACAGCCCTCCTATTCTTCCTCCATCGCCGATGTTGCGGTGAATGAAAGGACGATGACATGTCGAACGATATCGAGCATTACCTCGAAACCCAGGATGAGGCCGTTGCCCTCCGTTTCCTCGAAAACAAATCGGACGAACTGACCGATATCCTGGTCGCAGCCCTTGAAGACGCGCTGCTGATCCTCTCCGAAGAATTCGGACCGCAGACGGTCCACTGATCGCCAATCTTGCGCCGCAGCCCGCGGGCTGGCACTCTTCCGTTCGAAGAGGAGTGTGGCATGGATGGCGGTTTCAGGATGCACCGCTCGGCGGTATCCGGTGTTGAGGCCGTCGAGGCTGCGACGGGCCGGAGCTTCTCCCGCCATACGCACGAGCAGTTCGGCATCGGGCTGATCCATCGCGGCGCGCAGAAATCGCTCAGCGGCCGCGGCATGGTCGAGGCCGAGGCGGGTGATGTCATCACCGTCAATCCGAACGAGGTGCATGACGGCATGCCCGTCGGCGATGCGCGTGCATGGCGCATCCTCTATTTCGATCCTGAGATGTTTCTGAGCCTGGCTGCGGAGGCGGCCGAGGGCTCTTCGATGCGTTTCGAGATCCCGCATCCCGTCCTGCGCGACGGCGCGATCGCCCGGCGCTTTCAGGCGCTGTTTGCGGCTGTCACCGGCGGGGCGGATGCGATGCGTTCAGAAGAACTGCTGCTCGGCCTGACGTCGGATATTTTGCGCGAGGGTAGCGAGGTGGAGGCCGATCTGTTGATTCCATCCTCGGTCGCCCGTGCCCGCGATCTCATTGATGACGATCCCTCCGGGGATATCTCGCTTGCCCGGATGGCACGCGAAAGCGGGCTCAGCCGCTTCCAGCTCGTTCGCGCCTTCAGCAGGGCGACGGGGCTGACGCCGCATGCCTATCTGGTGCAGGCGCGGGTGCATCTGGCGCGGCGGCTGATCGGCGGGAGAATGCCGCTTGCCGAGGTTGCTGCAGCCAGCGGCTTTGCCGACCAGAGCCATATGACCCGGGCATTCACGGCGCGTTATGGTCTGGCGCCCGGCGTCTATGCCCGCGGCCGCTCCTGAGCCTGCAATTTCCTTCAAGACCGCAGCGACCCTTTGGCGTCATCTCGCTCCCGATCCAGGGGAGTTCTCATGACACCGAAACAACAGGGCTACATCTATCTGACGCTGGCAATGACGACGGTCGGCAGCACTGTCATCGCCAGCAAGCTGATCTCGGCGGGACTGCCGCCATTCACGGCAACGGCGCTGAGGTTTGCCGTGGCCTTTCCGTGCTTCATGCTGCTGATGCGGCTGACCGGCACCCGGCTGCCGAGGCTTTCGCGGCATGACTGGATCATTTTGGTCATTCAGGCGGCGGCGGGAAGCGTTGGTTATACGACGCTGCTGATCTCGGGCCTGTCGATGACGTCGGCCGCCAATGCGGGAGTGATCATCGGCACGCTGCCGGTGGTTTCGGCTGGGATCTCGATCCTGCTGCTGCGCGAGCGGCCGGACCGTTTCCTGCTCCTGGCGATCGGGCTCGCGGCAACTGGCGTCTTCTCGATCGTGCTGGCGCCGGGGGCAGGCGACGGGTCGCTGCGCGGTGACATCATGATCTTCGGCGCGGTGCTCTGCGAGGGGCTGTTCATCCTGCTCAACAAGCGGCTGAAGACGGAGATTGCGCCGCTGGTGCAATCGACGCTGATGACGGCGATCGGCTTCTGCGCGGCTGCCATTCCGGCGGTCTTCGAAAGCCATGCGTTCCCGGCCGCGTCCTCGGCGGCATTGCTCTCCGTCGTCTATTACGCGCTGGTGCCGACGATTGCCGGTTTCATGCTCTGGTATGCGGGAGCGGAGAGGGTGAGCGGGGCGGAGGCCTCGCTGTTTACGGCGATCGCGCCGGTCTCGGCGGTGATCTTCGCCTTCCTGCTGCTTGGTGAGCCAGTCGGGCTGCATCAGATCGCGGGCATCGGCTGCGTGCTTGCGGCGGTGCTGGGGCTTGCGCTGAACGGCAGGCGCAGGCGTCTGGCCTAGCCCTTGTGGAAATGGGCGCGATAGTCGCGCGGCGTCATGCCTTTTTCGGCGCGGAACTGGCGATTGAAATTGGCGAGTGACACATATCCGACGGCATCGGCGATATGGGCGACGGGCTGGTTCGTCGATGAGAGGCGCGCGCAGGCATCGCCGATCCGCATGCGGATCAGATAGTCGCTGACCGTCGTGCCGGTGTGGCGCCGGAACATGCGGTGCAGGCCGGAGACGCTGAGCGCCGCGATATCGGCGAGCTCCTCCAGCGTCACCGGCCCGGCATAATTGACATGCAGATGGGTGAGCACCCGGTCGATGCGCTCGCGGCTTTCCTGCAGAGCCGGCTGATGGCCGGGCGCGCTGGCGAGCGGTACGGCCTGGCGGTCGGCGGCGACCTGGCCGAGGATGGCGAGTAGCGACAGCAGGCGCTCGGCCGGTTCACGGTCGAAGATCGTCTCGAATTCGGCGCGGACGGCCTCTCCGGTCTGGCGGGAGAACTGCAACCCGTTCTGGCCGCGGGCCATCAGCTGCTCGATCGGCCTGAGTTCGACGGCGCCCGCCGTCATCTGCCGCATCCATTCGGGGTGGAACCACAGAACCAAGGCGCGGTGCGGCTTGCCGGGATCGAGCTTTTCACGGGACGCCCAGGTGTGGGGCAGGTTGGGGCCGACCAGCACGAGGTCGCCATCCTCATATTCGCCGGTGTGATCGCCGATGAAGCGCTGGCCGGCGGAGTTCAGCGTCAGCGTCAGCTCGAATTCCGGATGGTGGTGCCATTCGAAGGGGATGGCATCGTCGAGCCGCCGGTTGAGCATCGGCCAACTGGTATCGGATTGCCGGGGCAGGACTTCGAGAAATGCTCTCATTGGGCGCCTGATTGATGCAAGACGCCAGAATAGTATCATAAGGCGCCAAACGCGGGCAACATCGCCGCGCGCTTGCGGTTACACTCCTCTCATCGCCTGACAGTACAGGGATGACGGCAATGGGAGAGACACATGCAGCAGGCAGCAGCCATCAAGCGCGACGCGCATCCGACCACTTCGTCGAGCACCACGCAGCTCAAGGATATCAAGAAGAAGCTTCCGCTTCGCGTTCTCTCGGAGGAGGACTGGCAGCACTGGACCAAGAAGGGCTACGTCATTGTCCGTCAGGCGGTGCCTGCGGAGAATGTCGAGCGGCTTGTGGAGGTGCTCTGGCGTTTTGACGAGAAGGACCCGAACGATCCTTCGACCTGGTACGCGCCGCAGCGCCGCGAACACAAGATGAAGGAACTCAACAACACCGGCATGCTGGAGATCTACAATCACCAGGCTCTGTGGGACAACCGGATGGAAAAGCGCGTCTATGACGTGTTCGTCGACATCTGGGACCGCGAAGACCTTTGGGTGACGATCGACCGCGCGAACCTGAACCCGCCGAAGAAGGTCAAGGGCAATCCGAACGGCTTCATCCACTGGGACGTCGATACCTCGATCGACCCGCTGCCGATCGGCGTGCAGGCGGTGCTGAGCCTCAAGAAGCAGGACGGCGATGTCGGCGGCTTCCAGTGCGTGCCCTATCTCTTCGAGCATTACGACGAGTGGGTGAAGACGCAGCCTGAAGATCGCGATCCGATGCACCCTGATATGACCGGTCTTTCGACCGAGAATATCAGCATGGAGCCGGGCGACCTGATGATCTTCAACTCGCTGCTCGCTCACGGCGTTCGCCCCAACCACTCTGAAAACCGCGTCCGCATGGCGCAGTATATCTCCATGCACCCGGCGGAATTCGACAATGCCGAGGAGCGCGACGAGCGCATCCGCCTCTGGCGCGAACTCGACAGCCCGAAGCGCGATGCCTTCCCGGGCGATCCGCGCGAATGGGAAAAGCACAATGCGACGACAGCGGAACTGACGCCGTTGGGCCGCAAGCTGCTCGGGTTGGATCGCTGGGGTTGAGCCACTGACGTGCCACTGATCTTAGTGCAGAAGGGGGCGCCTCTCAGGCGCCCCCTCTTTGCGTGACGGAAGCAGGAATGACCGAGATGTAGTGCCTGCGGCCCCCTCATCCGGCCCCTTGGGCCACCTTCTCCCCGCTGGGGAGAAGGGATGCCGGAGCCGCAGCGTTCGCTTCCCCTCTCCCCTCGGGGAGAGGGTAGGGTGAGGGGGCTCCGGGTGCGGTCTATCAATTGCCGGTTTGTCGCGATCGATGAGGGAAAAGAGCGCAGGCCGTCGAATCCTGCATCCACCCCTTGGGCATCCCACACATCCTCCCTATCTCTCCAGTCACACCCATTGGAGATCACCGATGTCAGGCAAACCCATCAAGATTCCCGGACCCGATCATCCGATCAGCGTCGAGCGCAATCCGGCGCGCGTTGTTGTCAAGCTTGGCGGCAAGGTGATTGCCGATACGCATGATGCGTTGACGCTGCGGGAGGCGTCCTATCCGCCGGTGCAGTATATTCCGCGCAAGGATGTCGACATGTCGCTGCTGTCGCGCACCGATCATTCCACCCATTGCCCCTATAAGGGCGATGCGTCCTATTACAGCATCGTGCCGGGTGGAGAGCGGTCGAAGAATGCGATCTGGACCTATGAGACGCCCAATCCCGCGGTTTCCGGGATCAAGGATCACATGGCCTTCTATTCCGACCGCGTCGATTCCATCGAGGAATTGCAGTTCTGACAGGAAGAACGCGCGGCCCGAGAGGACCGCGCGCCTGACTTAATCGTTGGTGCGAACCAGACAGCGCACCAGGCCTTCCAGCGAGACGCGGCCGGCCGGCATGCCGTTTTCACCGGTGACGGTCGCCTGGGTGACGTTGTTTTCCGTCATCACGCGCATGCCTTCCTCGACATTATGGCTGCCGGGAATGCGGACCGAAGGTTCGCCGGCGGGATTGCTGAGCGGCTCCATCAGCGCGTCGATGCGGATGACGCGGCCGCGGTTCACTTCCTTGACGAAGGCCTCGATATAGTCGTTTGCCGGGTTGAGGACGATATCGGCCGCGGTGCCCTGCTGGATCACTTCGCCGTCGCGCAGGATGGCGATCTTGTCGCCGAGGCGCAGCGCCTCGTCGAGATCGTGGGTGATGAAGACGACGGTCTTCTTCAGTTCCTTCTGCAGGTCGAGAAGCACGGTCTGCATGTCGACGCGGATCAGCGGATCGAGCGCCGAATAGGCTTCGTCCATGAGGAGGATATCCGCGTCGTTGGTCAGCGCCCGGGCAAGGCCGACGCGCTGCTGCATGCCGCCGGAAAGCTGGTTCGGGTAGTGGTTCGAGAAGCCCTCCAAACCGACCCGCTTGATCCAGATATCGGCGCGCCCCTCGCGCTCGGATTTCGGCATGCCCTGGATCTCAAGGCCGTAGACGGTGTTCTGCAGCACGGTGCGATGCGGCAGTAGGCCGAACTTCTGGAAGACCATCGCCGTCTTGTGGCGGCGGAATTCGCGCAGCTCTTCCTCGTTCATCTTGCAGACGTCGGTGCCGCCATAGAGCACTTCGCCCGATGTCGGGTCGATCAGCCGGTTGATATGGCGGATCAGCGTCGACTTGCCGGAGCCGGAGAGGCCCATGATGACGGTGATGCTGCCGCCGGGGATGCTGATGTTGATGTCCTTGAGGCCGAGGACGTGGCCGTGCTCCTTGTTGAGCTCGGTCTTCGACATGCCCTTGGTGACGGCGTCCACGAAGTCGCGGCCGCGCGGACCGAAGATCTTGTAGAGACTGCGGATTTCGATCGATTGACTAGCCATGCACGATTTCCCGGTGCTTCTGCAGGCGCAGACCGTAAGCCTGGCTGATGCGGTCGAAGATGATGGCGATGCCGACGATGGCGAGACCGTTGAAGACGCCGAGGGTGAAATACTGGTTGGCGATCGCCTTCAGCACCGGCTGTCCCAAGCCCTGGACGCCGATCATCGAGGCGATGACGACCATGGCGAGTGCCATCATGATCGTCTGGTTGATGCCGGCCATGATGGTCGGCAGCGCCAGGGGGAGCTGGACGTTGCGCAGCTTCTGCCAGCTGGAGGAGCCGAAGGCGTCGGCAGCTTCCAGCACATCCTTGTCGACCATGCGGATGCCGAGATTGGTGAGGCGGATCATCGGGGGCAGGGCGTAGATGACGACGGCGATGACGCCCGGCACGCGACCGATGCCGAGCAGCATGACGACCGGGATCAGGTAGACGAAGCTCGGCATGGTCTGCATGACGTCGAGCACCGGATTGACGATGCCCTGCATGCGGTTCGAGCGCGACATGCCGATGCCGATCGGAATGCCGATGACGATCGAGAGCACCGTACAGACGAAGATCATCGACACGGTCTTCATCGTGTCCTGCCACATGTCGAACCAGCCGATCAGGAGCAGGGTGACGACGCAGCCGATGACGATCTTCCAGCTGCGGCTGGCGAGCCAGGCAATGCCGGCGACGGCCAGTATGACCACCGGCCACGGCGCGCCGGTCAGCAGCCGTTCGGCCCAGATCAGAAAGCTCTGCAGCGGGCTGAAGAGGGTTTCGATGCTGTCGCCATAGGCGCGGGTGAAGCCGCGAAAGCCTTCATCCACGGCCCTTTTCAGGTCGCGCAGCATGTCGTCGTTCATCGTCGGAAATTTCCAAAGCCAATCCATGTCGGTCCCCATGGCAAAAGCAGCGGCGGCCCATTCTTGTTATGGCCGTCGCTTGAAAACATCGGGCGGGCGGCGCCTTGCTGTCAAGACGCCGCCCGCTTGCGAGATTTGAGGGATCAGAGGGAAGCCTTGATCTTTTCGGCTACGTCAGGGGAGACCCACTTCGTCCAGAGATCTTCGTTCTCCTTGAGGAAGTGCTTCGCACCGTCTTCACCGGTTGCCTGGTTGTCGCTCATCCAGGCGATCAGCTTGTTGACCGTGTCGTTGGTCCAGGCGCGCTTGTTGAGGTAGTCCATGGCGGGGCCGGCGCGATCGGCAAAGGTCTTGCTGACGAGGGTCTGGACGTCGTCGGCCGGCCAGGCGTTCGGCTTCGGATCGGCGCAGTCGGCAACCGAGGTGCAGCGCTTCCATTCGGCCGCGTCATAATCGACGCCGAAGCCGAGCTTCACCATTTCGTACTTGCCAAGAAGCGAGGTCGGAGCCCAGTAGTAGCCGACCCACGGCTGCTTGCCTTCGTAGGCCTTGGCGATCGAGCCATCGAGACCTGCGGCAGAGCCGGTGTCGACGAGCGTGAAGTTGGCCTTGTCGCCGCCGTTCGCCTTGAAGAGCTGCGTGGTGACAACGGTGCCGCCCCAGCCCTGCGGGCCGTTGAAGACGGCGCCCTTGCTCTTGTCCTCAGGAGCCGGGAAGAGTTCGGGATGCTTGAAGAGGTCAGGGATGGTCTTGATATCAGGATGGGCGTCGGCGATGTATTTGGGGATCCACCAGCCCTGGATGGCGCCATCGGAGAGGATCTTGGCAGCGGCGACGACCTTGCCGCCTTCGAGGCCGCGCTTGACGAGCTCGGGCTGCAGGCTGACCCAGGCTTCCGGCGCGATGTCCGGCTCGCCCTTTTCAGCCATGGAGGTCAGGGTCGGGACGGTGTCGCCGGTGACGATTTCGGCGGTGCAGCCGTAACCGGATTCGAGAATGACCTTGTCGAGATTTGCAGCAACTTCGGCAGACTGCCAGTTCATGCTTGCAATGGTGACGTTGCCGCATTCAGCAGCGGAAGCCGCGCCGCCCATAGCCATGAGGCCGGCAGCGAGGACGGTTGAAGCCAAAAGTGCTTTCATTTTTTTGTTCCCTCTGGTCGCGGTGTGACGTGAACCCGGGCGCTGGCAGCACCGCGTCCGCCAGCAGGTCTATTGAGCCTGCATAGGGCGTCCAAGCGCCATTCCGATTGCGTCAGAATATGGCGCATTGACGCATTCTTTCAACGATTGCTTAAATGCCTTGTCGCGATCGGAACAATCGTCCCGTATGCCCCGAAACGGTGGTGCACTTTCGCCGCAGTTGACATCCGGTTCATAGAGGCAGAACAGGGGCTTATAAAATTCCTATCAATGGCCCGTGGGTTCCGCCGGCCGGAAGTATCCAATGGACACAGTTCACGCTCCTCGGGATAGCGTTCTCAAGCATCCCGGCTACCTCAATTTCGCCGCCTCCCGGGTCTTCTCGTCGCTTTCGTTCCAGTGTGCCGCGGTCGCCATGGGCTGGATGATCTACGACAAGACGCATAGCGCCTTTGCGCTGGCCCTCGTCGGCTTCTGCCAATTCCTGCCGATGGTCATCCTGACCTTCGTGGTCGGCCATGTCGCCGACCGTTTCGACCGCCGGCGCATCGGTCTGATCTGCCAGCTGATCGAGGCCGCGACGGCCGCGGTGCTTGCCGTCGCCGTCTGGCAGGACTGGCTGACACCCGCCGGTATCCTCGTTGCGGTGACGATCATGGGCGCGACCGTCGCCTTCGAGCGGCCGACGATGGCGGCACTGCTGCCGAACATCGTGCCGTCCTCGATGCTGCAGCGGGCTGTGGCGACCTCGACCTCGATGATGCAGACGGCGCTGATCATCGGCCCGTCGCTCGGCGGTCTGCTCTACGGCGCCCATCCGGTTGCGCCCTTTGCCGTCGCTGCGGTGATGTTCACCGCCGCCAGCATCAACGTCATCTCGATCCGCATGACCTGGACGCCGTCGAAGCGCGAGCCGGTGACCCTGAGCTCGGTCTTTGCCGGTGTCTCCTTCATCAAGAGCCGTCCGGTGATGCTCGGCACGATCTCGCTCGATCTCTTCGCCGTGCTGCTTGGCGGCGCCACGGCGCTGCTGCCGATGTTTGCGCGCGATATCCTGCATGCCGGCCCCTGGGGGCTCGGCCTGCTGCGCGCCGCACCGGCGATCGGGGCGCTTGCCATGTCGATCGTGCTGGCGCGGCGGCCGCTGACCAGCAACGTCGGCATGAAGATGTTCGGCGCCGTTGCGGTCTTCGGGCTCGCGACCATCGTCTTTGCCGTCTCCACCAATATCGCGCTCTCGGTCGCCGCACTGCTCGTCGTCGGCGCCTCCGATACGGTGAGCGTCGTGGTGCGCAGCTCGCTCGTCCAGCTCCTGACGCCGGACGAGATGCGCGGGCGCGTCAATGCTGTGAACTCGCTGTTCATCGGCACGTCCAACCAGCTCGGCGAATTCGAATCCGGCATGCTGGCGGGCTTCATGGGACCAGTCGCAGCCGGGATCATCGGCGGCGTCGGCACGATTGCCGTCGTGCTGTTGTGGACGCGTCTGTTCCCCGATCTCGCCAAGGTGAAGACGCTGCAGGGATAGCCGTTCCGCGTTTTTCTTTTTCCGGTCTGTCGGTTTGACGGGGCGTCATTCGTCCTATGTCCATCGACAGACGAAAAGGAGGAAGAGACATGGCTTATGTGGATGGCTTCATCGTGCCCGTGCCGAAGGACAAGCTCGAGGCCTACAAGGAATTCTCCGCCTATGCCGGAGCGATCTGGAAGGAGTTCGGCGCCCTCGAATATGTCGAATGCGTCGGCGACGACGTGCCCTATGGCGAGGTGACGTCCTTTCCGCGGGCGGTGCATCTCAAGGAAGACGAGATCGCCGTGTTTTCCTGGATCCTCTATCCGTCCCGCGAGGTGCGCGACGAGATCAACAAGAAGGTGATGGCCGATCCGCGGCTCGAAGGCGACAAGTGGCAGATGCCATTCGACGGCAAGCGGATGATATATGGCGGCTTCAAGGAGCTGCTGCGCCTCTAGACGCCATTGACATCGGGCATGCGGCGCGACAGGTGAGCCGGAGCTGATAACCGGAGCCTGCCGCATGCCAGTCACCTCGATCACGGTCGCGACCCGCGGCCAGGGCCTCTACGAATTCACCGATGAGGCGGCCGCCTTCGTGCGGGCGCAGGATGCGGAGGAGGGGCTGCTGACGGTCTTCGTGCGGCATACGTCCTGCTCGCTGCTGATCCAGGAAAATGCCGATCCGGATGTGCGAACGGACCTCAAAGCGTTCTTCGCCCGTCTCGTACCGCCATCGTCCGATCCGTCGATGCGTTGGATCGTTCACACGATGGAAGGGCCTGACGATATGCCCGCTCATATCAAGTCAGCGCTGACGCAGGTGTCGATCGGGATCCCCGTTCTCAACGGCAGGTTGGCGCTCGGGACATGGCAGGGGATCTATCTTTTCGAGCATCGCGACCGGCCCCATCATCGCGAAATCGTGTTTCATTTCAGTGGCTGAACTGAATCTGAATGCGCAATTCGAACACCATTCAGAATTAGCTCTCTATTGTCGAATCATCCCCGCAAGGGAGTTCGACTGCACATTGAAACGAGGAAAACCCCACATGACCAACTTTATTGCCAAGGCTTCCTTCGCGGCTTTGCTTGCCATCGCCTCCATTCCGTTCGGCACGACTGCTGCGTCGGCAGCAAGCGCTGACCGCGGCGCTATCGTCGATGTCCAGTATCGCCCGCCGATGCGCGGTTGCTCGCCGATGGAAGCCGTGCGCAAGGCACGTTGGACCGGTCTGCGCGATGTTCGCGTGACCGCCGTGACGCCTCGCCGCGTTGTGGTGTCCGGCCGTGACCGCCGCGGCTGGGACAGAATGACCTTTGCGAACGTTCGCGGTTGCCCGCTGATCCGCCGCTAACAGTAGCAGCCGCCGGTCTCCCCGGATGCGGCGGCACAGAACCGCCCTTTGCCAAGGTCTCCCCGGATTGCGGCAAGGGCGGTTTTTTATGCCCTGAAACGAAAAAAGCCTCGCACGGGCGAGGCTGAGTTCTAGGCCGCCTCGGGGAAAAGAAGAGGCGACGGGGAGTTATCTAGTACCCCGCGGTACGGTTGCAAAGGACACTTTTGTCTATTCCGGTACGCTTTTGCTTCATTCATTCTGATGCTGGTATCAAGAATGCTGATAGCTCCCGGAAGCCGGGCTTTACGCTCGAATGAACAGGGCTCCCACGAGCCCGAAAACTGCGATCGATTGCAGGATGAACATCGGCAGCTGGTCAGACATGGTTCCCTCCCGTGGGGCGATTGCGGAGATGTTCTGTTTGTCGGGAGACCCGGGCTCCGCTTCTGCCGGGCCTCCGTCATGCCGTCAGCGGCAGCGCTTGACCGTCTTGGTGACGGTGCGCTCGCCATTGTCATGCGTGACGCTCTTGGTCACGCAACGATCGCGTTCGCGGTAGGCGCCGATGGCGACGCCGCGGTCGCTGATCCTGATGCTCGGGCGGACTTCGCCGCGGTCTTCCGTATAAACGCGCTTCTTGACCGTGACCGTATCGGCCATGGCCGGAACGCTGAAGGTGAATGCTGCCACCGCAGCCATCGTAGCACAAATCATCTTTCGCATTATCGAATACCTCCGTTTTAGCGATGAAGAGGGAACGACGGGTGCTCCTGTCGGTTCCGGGCGGCGGATAACCTTCGGGAACAGGCTGTTACGGAAATTTAGGGCTGCAGGAGGGAACCCGGATTGATCGCTGCAGGCGAAAGACGGCGCGAAACGCTTGTCCGCGGCGGTGCGTTGGTGATAGCGTAATATTTCTTGGAATATAACGCTTCGGGTTCGATATGCCGCCTCTGGCCGATTACAGCCGACCAAAGACAATCTCGTCCAGCGAGCTGTCGCTGCTTGCCGGGGGCAGGCCGCAGGCGCCAAGTGCCGTGAAGGCGCAGCGGCGCAAGACCTGGGAGATCTCGCCGACCTTCCATTGCTCGATCATAGGCACCTGCCTGACGGCAGCCGAATTGCGCCAGCTGATCGTCAAGCTCGGCGATGCCGACGCGAAGACGGCCAGCGATCACGCCCTGCATGGCCGCGGCGTGCGTGCCGCCGGTCAGCGCGATATTGCCGGCAAGCTGTTGAACAAGGCGCTGGACCGGCGCCATGAGACGGTGCTCAAGCGCTTCGCGCGGCTGACGACGGCGGCGGAGCTCCGGGCGATGTGGGATGCCTGCCTCGACGAGGGCGAGATCTCCGGCGCCTACTGGGCCGTTATCAGCCATCCCGCCACCGACCATGCGCTGCTGCAGGACGTGTTCGGCGAGGTTCATATGCTCTCGCATCTGGTCGGCAGTTCGAGCCGCCTGGATCTGGCGCGGCTGCGCGCGCTGCAGAATGAAGTGGCCGTCAAGGACGAGAAGATCGCCCGGCAGGAAGAGCGGCTGCGGTCTTCCGCCGAGGAGCGGAGCATGCTTCAGCGCAGGATCGACGCACTCGAGGATATCGTCGTCAGGGTCAATGCGGTGAAGGCTAGCCAGGCTCCGGAAGCGGCTGGTGCCGTCGAGGCCGCGGTACTGGAAAAGCTCGAGGCTGCGCGCGAGCGGACCGAGGCACTGGAGCGGCGTCTGGCGGAGGCGGAGGCGCAGCTGCGCGCGGCGGCAAAGCGCGAGGCTGCCGCTGCCGAGGATAATGCCGCGCTGCTGCACGAGAACCATGGCCTGGAGCAGGCGTTCTCCGGCGTTACAGAACACGGCGCCACGCAGTCCATGTCGCTGGCTGGGACGGTCGTCCTTTATGTCGGCGGGCGCAAAAGCCTGTTCGACCGGCTGCGGAGCTTTGCGGCGCGGGCAGGGGTGGACCTGCTGTTTCATGATGGCGGCATGGAGGAGGCGACGTCGCTGTTGCCCGGGCTCGTTGCCCAGAGCGCGGTGACGGTGTTTCCCGTCGATTGCGTCAGCCATTCGGCAGCGGGTATCGTCAAGCGCCATTGCCGGGATGCGGGCAAACCGTTCCTGCCGTTGCGCTCTGCCAGTCTTGCGAGCTTCATCGCGGCGCTCGGGGACATATCGGATCTGATCGCCGAAAGCGACGGGGCTGATGCGCCGCGCCGGAGCGCATCGGCATGAGCAATCTCGGACTGAGCCTGCCGCGAAGCATTTCGCTTCGGGAGCAGGTGACGGATACGCTGCGTCACTCCATCCTGTTCGGCACGCTGAAGCCCGGCCAGAAGCTGATCGAGCGGCAGATCTGTGAGGAGATGGGCATCAGCCGCACCGTTCTGCGCGAGGCGCTGCAGCATCTCGATGCCGAGGGGCTGCTGATCAACGGGCGGCGGGGCCGCTCGGTCGTTGCCATCGGCATGCAGGAGGCGCGCGAGATCGACGACACGCGCCAGGCGCTGGAGCGGCTGATTGCCGAGAGCTTTACCCGCAATGCCGGAAAGGCGGAGATCGCCGAGTTGCGCGTGCTGCTTTCCGCCATGGAAACGGCGGATGACGAGCGTGAGGCGCTGATCAAGGAAACCGAGTTTTTCGCCAGGCTGGCCGATGGCTGCGGCAACAAGGTGGCTGCCGGGTTCTTCCGGCAGCTTAGCGGCCGCGTGGTGATGCTGCGCGGTGTTACGGAACGGGACGGTGCGGACCGGAGGCAGCGGACGGCCGGAATCCGGGCGATCGTCGAGGCGATCGATGCCGGCGATGCGGAAAAAGCCGGTACTCTTTGCGCATCGCGTGCGGCGGCGGGTGCCACTTATCGGTAAAGTGGAACCTTTTGACGCAGTTCGCGTTACTCCTCGACAGGAGGACACCCATGACAAACGACTTCAACAGACCAAACCCGACTTCGCCTCCGGGCGAACGCCGTTCGTCGATGACGATGTGGATCGGCATTGCCGCGGCGATTGTGATCATTGCACTGGCTGCGACCTACTGGCCGCGGTCGGGTCCGGCACCGGCGACAGCGCCTGCCGGGGAGACGTCGACAACGACGACGCCTGCTGCACCGGCGACCCCGCCGGCCACCTCGACCGCACCGGCAACGCCGCCTGCGGCAGAGCCTGCAGCCCCGGCAACGCCGCCGGCCGCCGCACCGGCGCCCGCAGCGCCTGCTCCGGCAGCCCCCGCACCGGCAACGCCGCAATAACCCGACAACGGCAACGCCTTACTGACAATGAAAAGCCCGGTCTCAACGCCGGGCTTTTTTTCTCCGCGCTCAGGCGGTGGTTCGCCATTTCTGCCAGAAGGGCAGGATATGATCCGCGGTCAGCGGAGCCATTGGCAGATCGCCCGGTGCGGCCGGTGACACCCAGGCGATTTCGTCGATCTCGCCGCCGACTGTGATTTTCGGATCGTCGATGGTGATCAGGAAGAGATCGGCATGGACGCGATGATGCGGTTCGTTTGCGGCGATCGCCTGGAATTCGCCGATCGGCTGCAAGGCATCCTGCTCGACACTCAGGCCGATCTCCTCGTACAGTTCCCTGATCAGGGCCGCCTCCGGCGTCTCGCCGGGCTCGATCTTGCCGCCGGGCTGCATGAAGACCTCGGTGCCGTTCTTGCGCACCAGGAGCACGTCGCCATTGCGGCGTGCGATCAAGGCGGCGGCGATCTTGATGATTTTCATCGCTTGCTGTCTCCCGGCTCTATCGTCTCGTCCTTTCCGGGATAACCACTCGCGGCGGCTGACGCAATGATATCAGTCGTTTTGACAAGCGCCGTCTGCGGCGGCTAAGGTCGCCGCAAATCACGGAGGAAAACCCATGAAAATCAGCGCGCGCAACCGTCTCAAGGGCAAGGTCGTCGAAGTCACCAAGGGTGCGACGACGGCGCATGTGCGGATCGATATTGGCAATGGCGCCATCGTCACCGCCTCGATCACCAACGAGGCCGTCGACGAGCTCGGCCTGAAGGCCGGCGGCGAGGCTTATGCCGTCGTCAAGGCATCCGACGTCATGGTCGCCGTCGACTGACCGGCGTCAGGCTTTCTGGCAATAATGTGCGGCGCCGCTGTCGCCGGTCTCGAAGTCGCCTTTCTGCGGCGGCGCGATCGGCTTGAACAGCGTGCGATCGGGCTTGAGGTCGAGGAGTGGCGTGCCGTCGAGGCAATCGAGGCCGCGTACCAGCAATGCGCCGTCCTCGATGCTCTCCAGCTTGACGATGGAGGTGCCGATCGGGTTCGGCCGCACAGGTGAGCGCAGCGAGAATGTGCCGTGCACCTTGCCGTTGCTCGCCGGGCTCTGCAGCACCAGATCGCGGCGGGAGCGATCGAGCCAGTAGAGCACTTCCAGCCGCTCGAATGCCTCGACGCCCTTCAGCGCCGGGATCCATGGCTCGAAGATTTCGATCCGGCAGACGGGGCCGTCATGGCGGCCCTGCCGCGGCGTTTCCATGCGCGATGTCCAGGGCGTGCGGATGCTGCCGATGAAGACAAGACCGGCATCGCGCGCCTCCGGCGGATCGATCGCCACTTCGTTTTCCCGGAGTTCGTTTTCGCGGACCATCGTCTTTCCTTTCTAGAGCGAGAAGCGGTCGAGGCGCGGGGCGCAGATGCGGGCGCTGCCCTCGAGCTCGCCGATCACGACATCGATATCGTAGAGTTCCTTGAGTGCCTTCGGCGTCAGCACCTCGGCGGGCGGGCCGAGTGCCGCGAGCTTGCCACCATTGAGAAGCGCCACGCGGTCGGCAGCCAGGAAGGCGTGATCGGGATTGTGGGTCGAAAGCACGATCGATAGGCCCTTTCGGGCAAGAGCGCGGATATGGGCGAGCACCCGCATCTGGTTGCCGTAGTCGAGGCTAGCCGAGGGCTCGTCCATGACGAGGATTTCGGGTTCCTGCGCCAGGGCGCGGGCGATCAGCACCAGCTGCCGTTCGCCGCCGCTGATCTCGGTATAGGGCTTGGCGGCGAGGCTCGACATGCCGAGGCTTTCGAGCGCACTTGTCGCCACCTGCCGGTCGTGGTGCGATGGCATGGCAAAGGGGGCGATGCGGGCGGCGCGGCCCATCAGCACGACATCGAGAACGGAGAAGGGGAAGAGGGCGGCATGGGCCTGCGGCACATAGGCGATGCGCGCGGCGCGCTCCCGGCGTGGCCAGGAGGATAGCGGCTTTCCGTCGAGCAGGATCTCGCCGGCCTTGACGGGCAGCAGGCCGAGCATGGTCTTGAATAGCGTCGTCTTGCCGGCGCCGTTCGGGCCGAGCAGGGCCAGCACTTCGCCTGTCATCAGCGAAAGCGTCAGATCGCTGCCGACGATCCTGCTGCCATAGCCGAAGGCGAGGGACCGGAGATCCAGGCTCATTGCCAGCCTCGCTTTCCTGAAGTCAGCAGCCACAGGAAGAAGGGCGCGCCGACGACGGCGGTCAGGATGCCGAGCGGGACTTCGATCGTGGCGATGCTGCGGGCGAGCATGTCGACTACAAGCAGATAGGCAGCGCCTGCGATCATCGAGGCGGGCAGCAGGCGGCGGAAATCGGGACCGACCAGCATGCGGGCGATATGCGGGATGATCAGGCCGATCCAGCCGACGATGCCGGTGATCGAGACGGTGGCGGCGGTGATCAGCGTGGCGCCGCAGACGAGGGCGAGGCGGGTGCGTCTGGTATCGACGCCGAGCGTCTGCGCTTCCTCGTCGCCGAGCGTCATGACGTTCATCCGCCAGCGCAGCAGTACCAGCGGCAGCAGGCCGAGCAGGACGGCGGGGAGGATCGAGAGCACGTCGAAGCGGGTGATGGCGGTCATGCTGCCGAGCAGCCAGTAGGTGATCGCCGGAAGCTGGTCATAGGGATCGGCGAGGATCTTGATCAGCGAAATCCCGGCTCCAACAAGCGCCTGGATGGCGATGCCGGCGAGAACCAGCGTCAGGGCCGGATCGCGGTGGCGGACGGCCGCACCGATCGCATAGACCGCGGCGACCGACAGCAGCCCGCCGGCGAAGGCCAGCGCCTGGATGGCAAGCACCGGCAGCGAGAGGAAGATGCCGAGGACGGCGCCAAGACTGGCGCCGACCGAGACGCCCAGAATATCTGGCGAGACCAGCGGATTGCGAAAGATGCCCTGATAGGTCGCGCCCGCAGCGGCAAGGGCCGCGCCGACGACGACAGCGGCGGCGACGCGCGGCAGGCGGACATTCCAGAGCACGGTTGCCAGCACCGGATCGTCGGTCTTGCCGCCGAAGAGCGGTTTCAGCGCTTCGATCAGCGGCTCGGGTCCGCCGCCATATTTTCCGGTCATCATCGACAGCAATGCCAGCAGCAGGAGACCGGCAAGGCTCGGCCAGAGCCAGCGATGGCTTGGTGCCTCCGTCACTTCTGCTGCTGTTTCTTCCGCTGTGGTCATTTCGATTGCGCGCCGGAGCCCTTCAGCAGCATCGCCAGCTGATCGTCCGTCAGGTCCACCTGATAGAAGAGCGTGAAGAACTCGCGCACGTCAGCCTTCAGGTCGCCGGTGAACTGTTTGGGATAGAAGAGATGCTCGAGCCAGCTGATCCCGATCAGCCGGTTGATGCCGGGCGGAGAGTCGAACCAGCCGAAGGGGAGGTTCGGGGTGACGAAGACGCGGTTGTCCTTGACCGCATCGAGGTCCTTCCAGAGCGGATCGGACTTGACGCTGGCCGCGAATTTTCCCGAAGCGGCGAGGATGGTATCCGGCTTCCAGGAGAGGATCTGTTCGAGCGAGACCTGCGTCAGGCCGCCTTTACCGGCAGCCGCGGCGACATTGGTGGCGCCGACGGCACCGAGGATTTCGAGATTGATCGAGCCGGAAAGACCGGTCTCCAGGCCCTCCGGTCCGCGGCCGTAGTAGACGCGGGGGCGATCGCTTTCCGGGATCGAGGCGAGCTTGGTGTTGAGATCGGATATCTTCGCCTCGGCATAGGTCGCGAGCTTTTCGGCACGGTCGCCGGTGCCGAGGATGTCTCCGGCCTCGCGTAGCGTCTCGGCGCTGCGGGCAAAGCTGCCGTCGATCAGCACATAGGGAATGCCGGTCTGCGCCTGCACCTTGTCGGCAAGCGAGGCATAGGTCGGGTTGACGGTGCCGACATCGATGATGATGTCGGGCTTTGCGGCGAGCACTGCTTCCATGTTGGCCGTCCCGCCCTTGCCGGTCAGCTGGCCGAAGGTCGGGAGATCGCGGACAGATGGCATCAGGAACTGCTTTTCGGCATCGCCCGGCTGGCGCACCCAGCCTGTGAGCTTGTCCGGCGCCAGCACATAGACGAGCACCGAAGCAGGCGGCCCGGCGGCCAGCACGCGCTTCACCGTATCGGGGATTTCGACCTTGCGGCCGGCGGCATCGGTAATGGTCCGGGCCTGGGTTTCGGCCGCGGTCAGGCTGAGCGCGGCGAGGAGGAGGGCGGCGAAGAACTTCATGGCGGTTGGCGGCTCGCTTGGATCGGAACCGCACTATGGCATAGCGCTATATCTGTTGGAATATCTCCAGTTGCCGTGGAGAGGCGCCGATCGGCCTTGAAGCGTGGCCGGGCAGACGCCTATATCTGGCGCAACAGGAAGGCAGGCATCAGATGTTTCAGACGGCAACGATCGATCACGCGAACAAGGCGGAATTCTACCGCGAGCTGGCGCAGCAGCTGGAAGCGCTGCTGACGGGCGAGAGCGACATTATCGCCAATGCGGCGAATACTTCGGCGCTGATGTTCCAGATGATGCCGGAGCTGAACTGGGCGGGGTTTTATCTTCTGAAGAGCGAGGGCGAGCTGGTGCTCGGGCCGTTCCAGGGCAAGCCTGCCTGCGTGCGTATTCCGGTGGGCAAGGGCGTTTGCGGCACGGCGGTGGAGCGCAAGAGCTCTGTATTGGTCGAGGACGTGCATGCCTTCCCAGGCCATATTGCCTGCGATGCCGCGTCGCGTTCGGAGCTTGTCGTGCCGTTGATCCATGAGGGACGCGTCATTGGCGTCATCGATCTCGACAGCCCGGTGCCGTCGCGCTTCGATGCCGAGGATCAGGCCGGCATCGAAAAGCTCGCGGCAATCTTCATCGCCGCGAGCTTCTGATTGTTACATCCGCCGCTGGCGGCTGAGGGATGAGCCGTTGGCAAGGCGTGCGCCATCCGGCGCGCGCAGACCACGGTGCTTGCTCGTGAACACCCATTCGACATTGCCGGGCTCGAACGGCCGGCGCGGATTGCGCAACGCCAGCTGGCGCTCGGCGAGGCGGCGGGGCAGGCTGTCCATCATGTCGTTGATGAAGGCATCCGGGGATTCCCGCCAGCGGGGCGCGACAGCCACGTCGAGGCCGCCATAACGCGAGAAATCCGGGTGTCTCGGGGAGTAGCAGGCGCCGATCATCCACGCATGCTGCGATTTCAAAAAACGTTCTTTCAGGGTCATTCCGTCGTCTTTTTCGGCCGAAGCCTTATTATGTCATGTGTCTATTTGTCCGGCGCATCGTCAACGACATCGGCTTGCGGGCGGTCACCACCGTTCGCAAGTTCTGTCGTCCACGTGCCGTCCGCACGCTGAAAGGTAATCTCCGCATCCTGACCGCCAAGCTGCTGCCGCTCTGCGGCTTGCTTTGCCGCGGCCAATGCGAGTTCGTGAGTTGGAAAGGCTTCAGACCAGACATCACCCAGGCGGTAAGCCCAGGCCTCGTCGTGTTCGCCGACGTGGTACGTAATCGACATCGGATTTTCCTTCAAGCGTTTAATGGTGATTTTTTCGGGGCAGCTGCCATGCGCAGGGATCAACGCTTATGGGCCAGCCTTGTTCCGGGCGCGAGGCATGCGTGGGGCTGGATAAGTCGGGAAGGGCGTCTTGCGGTGGCGTGGAACGCTTCGTAGGCTGAGTGCGTTGAAGGATTCGCTTCAATAGATTTCAACAGGACCCCTATGCGCGCTCAATCGAAGCCGTTCATCGTAGAAGTCAAATCGTCCCGTCGCGTCGATCGCAGCAAGGAAAAGTCGATTTGGGGCAATATCGATCTGTCGGCGATCGCCGGCGAGGTCGCGCCCGAGGCCGCCGAGGCACCGCACGCCGCTTCCGAAGAAGACGGACGCGCAGCACTGCGCTAGCGGGCGCCCGCCGGCAATCATCATTTCTTGTCGGTTGGCTTCTTGTCGACGCGGCCTGGAGAAATCGGATCGCTCGCCGGGAAGGTCTCTTCGAGCGCTTCCTCGAGATAGTCATCCTGCTCCTTGACGGTCTTCTGTTCCTTGGCTGGCTTTTTCTTGTCGGTCATGGCGCGATCCCTTCTGATATCCTCAGCAGATAGGGCGCATCAGGCCATCGCCAAGCAGCGAGGCCGGTGATGTGCCGGCCCCGTCTTGCCGCGTAGTCAGTGGTCGCGGCGGTAGCCCGGCGCCATCTGGTCGAAGTGATAGGCACGGACGCGTGACGAGCCGTGGCTGTCGTCGCGGGCGCCGATCGCCGGATTTTCCTCAGGGAAGGCTTCGTCGGCGACGGCGAGATCGTCGGCGGCATTGCCCTTGTTCGCCATGCCGGCAAACGAGCTGTTGCTGGCTTCCCAACCTTCGCTGCGCCACATGTCGGCGCGTTCGTCCATGTCGATGCTGCCTTCGTCATCGAGAATGTCGTGGGCCATATCGTGCTGGGCGTCGTCGACGCTGACGGAAACGAGGAAGCCGCCGCGGTGCAGGCCTTCGGCATAGACGGTGCGGTCGTCATCAGGGAAGAACCAGTCTTCGAGAGCGGCCCAGAAGCCGGAGCGTTCGCTGACGCCGGCTACCGCCGCATTGTCGGCTTCGTAGCCGGGCATGAAGCGGATGTTGTTGCTCGCAATGCCGGCATCCTGCAGGCGGCTGACGGCCTGTTCTGCATCGGCGCGGCTGTCGAAGAATGCGGTCAGCGTATTATAGGCCGAGCCCCTTTGGCCGGTCGTCAGATTGTCGCTGTAGAGATTTGCCATTGCCGTTCTCCTCCGGTTTTGCCGGAGCCGCGCCCGATGCGGGCTCCCGGCTTACCTGCCGGGTCTAACGGGGATGATCGGGCATTGTTCCCTCTGCCATCTTCTCCACAAAGATGAATGCTAGATGAACGGAATGCGCCATTGCGCGTTTCACCATCAGGAGGAACACGACGATGTTCAGCTCATTCATTCAATCCAGCAAGCTTGTCGGCGCCACATTGGTTGGAGCGGCCGAAAGCGTGTCCTCAGCGATCGCCTACGGTGCCGGCATGGAAGATGCCCATATCGAGGTCGTCGAGGAAGCCGGAACGATCTTCCTCGAAGGCACGGCGCCGAGCGCCTCCGTCATAGAACAGGCAGGCGAAATCGCCCGTTCGATCGTCGGTACACATGTCTGCAATCTTGTGAGAATGCCCTAGCAGGCAGAGCGTTCAGTGAACCGGCGACGAGACGCTGATGCTTCCCGTCGTCATCGGTTCGGTCAGATTGCGGCCGAACGGGTTCAGCATGACAAGGCCCGCCATGATGACGGCCAGAACTGAAACCACGAAGACCGGCGACTTGAGCAGCATCTGACTGTTCCCCGAATTAAGCTAGAACACATGCGGCGGCCCAAAGTTCCCGCTGGCCGGGAGCATAGCGCATTTTTCCGCCGTGTCATGGTGGAACATCATAAAGATGATCGGCAAAGGAAGCGTAAACCACCAGCGACAAGCTGCGAAAACCAAACTGCAACTGGGCCGTTTACCCCCAGGAGGTTTTCGCCATGGACAAGAATTATTGGCCCGATCCCGTTGCCCTGAAGCTCCCCGAGCTCGGTATCCGCACCGTCGAGAACACGTATGACGCAGCCGCCTATCTGATCGAGGAATGGCCGGTCGATCACGGCGAGGCCTATGACCGGGCGCTGCGCATGTGCCTGCTGTCGATTCGAGGAAAGAAGCAGCCGGCCACCGCACGCCGCGCCTTCATCGATGCGGCAAATGAGGCACATATCCACATAAAGCTTGCGGCCTAAGACTTATGGTGATGCTGCACCGCAAAATTTAGTGGGTGCATCGCGAAAAAGCTGCGCGGGAGAGTCGGCGTTACGCCAAAAGAATCAGTGGCGAAATAACACACCTTTTTGACGGATATGTCATGTCCCCAAATTTTCCGATACCGCTTGTCGGCGCAATTCGCTAATATAGCAGATAGTTTGGTACGAGCCTCGACTACGGTGAATGCACGTAAACGTGCATTGAAATGGTTGACCGTCAGGTGTCCTATCAATTCACGAAACATATGATTTCCCAACGGGATGCAAGATTGCGGCATGCGTGATCGGGCACCCTGGAGGCTGTGGCACAACCCGCAATGGAGGCCCCATGCTGAATGAATCGTTGTTCGATGCGTTTGCGAGGAGTTACGAAGCGCGACGCGAAACGGATATGTCGATCGCCGACTATCTGACCCTCTGCAAGAAAGATCCGATGGCTTATGCCAACGCCACCGAGCGGCTGCTTGCAGCGATCGGCGACCCTGAAATGGTCGATACGGCAAAGGATGCGCGTCTCGGACGCATCTTCATGAACCGGACAATCCGCAGCTATCCGGCTTTCAACGGTTTCCACGGCATGGAAGAGACGATCGAGCGGATCGTATCCTTCTTCCGGCACGCGGCCCAGGGGCTCGAAGAGCGCAAGCAGATCCTCTATCTGCTCGGCCCTGTCGGCGGCGGCAAATCCTCCCTTGCCGAGCGGCTGAAGCAGCTGATGGAGGCCCACCCCATCTATGTGCTGAAGGCCGGCGACGAAATAAGCCCGGTCTTCGAAAGTCCGCTCAATCTCTTCGACCCAGCCACCATGGGCGAAATGCTGCTGGAGCAGTACAAGATCCCGACACGGCGGCTGACGGGGCTGATGAGCCCCTGGTGCCTGAAGCGCCTCGATGAATTCGGCGGCGACATCTCAAAATTCCGCGTCGTCAGGATGCAGCCCTCGAGACTGCGCCAGATCGCGATCGCCAAGACCGAACCCGGCGACGAGAACAATCAGGACATCTCCTCGCTGGTCGGCAAGGTGGATATCCGCAAGCTGGAGCACTACTCGCAGAACGATCCGGATGCCTACAGCTATTCCGGCGGCCTGAACCGCGCCAACCAGGGCATTCTCGAATTCGTCGAAATGTTCAAGGCGCCGATCAAGATGCTGCATCCGCTGCTGACGGCGACGCAGGAAGGCAACTACATCGGTACCGAGAATATCGGCGCCGTGCCTTTCTCCGGCATCATTCTTGCCCACTCGAACGAAGCGGAATGGCAGACGTTCAAGGCCAACAAGAACAATGAAGCCTTCATCGACCGCATTTGCGTCATCAAGGTTCCCTATTGTTTGCGGGTGACCGAAGAAGAGAAGATCTACGACAAGCTCATCGAGGGATCAGAACTGGCCGATGCGCCCTGCGCACCCGGCACGCTCGAAATGCTTGCCCGCTTCTCGGTTCTGTCGCGGCTGCGCAAGCACGAAAACTCGACCTACTTCTCGAAGATGCGGGCCTATGACGGCGAGAGCCTGAAGGAAACCGACCCGCGGGCCAGAAGCGTCCAGGAATACAAGGATGCGGCCGGCGTCGACGAGGGGATGGACGGGGTTTCGACCCGCTTCGCCTTCAAGATCCTGGCATCGACCTTCAATCACCATACGAGCGAAGTCGGCGCCGATCCGGTGCATCTGATGTATGTGCTGGAGCAGGCGATCCGCAGGGAGCAGTTCCCCGACGAGACCGAGAAACGCTACATGGAGTTCATCAAGGCCGATCTGGCGCCGCGCTATGCGGAGTTCATCGGCAACGAAATCCAGAAGGCCTATCTCGAATCCTACTCGGATTACGGCCAGAACCTCTTCGACCGTTACGTCGACTATGCCGACGCCTGGATCGAAGACGTTGACTTCAAGGATCCCGATACCGGCCAGCTGCTCGACCGCGAGCTTCTGAACCAGGAACTGACGAAAATCGAAAAGCCCGCGGGGATCGCCAATCCCAAGGATTTCCGCAACGAGATCGTCAAGTTCTGCCTGAGATCGCGGGCCAACAACGGCGGCAAGAACCCGTCCTGGACGAGCTACGAGAAGATCAGGGAAGTGATCGAAAAGCGGATGTTCTCGCAGGTCGAGGATCTCCTGCCGGTCATCTCCTTCGGCTCGAAGAAGGATGGCGACACCGAGAAGAAACATAGCGAGTTCGTGTCCCGGATGACGGAGCGCGGATATACCGAGCGGCAAGTGCGCCGCCTGGTGGAGTGGTACATGCGCGTCAAACAGGCGGGTTAATGTAAAACTGGAGCCAACATGCACATCGTCGACCGCCGGCTGAATCCGCGCGGTAAAAGTCTGGAAAATCGTCAACGGTTCTTGCGGCGTGCCAAGAGCGCCGTGCAGCAAGCGGTGAAACGCTCCCTGCAGAACCGGAACATCCGTGATGTGCTCGATGGCGGCGAGATCAGCCTGCCGATCGACGGAATGACCGAGCCGAGTTTCCGGCGCGGCGAGGGGGGCATCAGCGATCAGGTGCTCCCCGGCAACAGAGCCTTCGTCGAGGGCGACATCATTCCGCGGCCACCCGGCCGCGGCGGCGGCAAGCCAAAGGAAGCAGGCGAGGGGGATGGCGAAGACAGCTTCCGCTTCGTTCTGACCCGCGAAGAATTCCTCGACGTCTTCCTCGACGATCTGGAGCTTCCCGATCTCGCAAAGCGACGGCTGAGCGAAACCGAGGAATTCAGCCCGGCACGGGCAGGCTTCTCGGTCTCCGGCTCCCCCTCCAACATCGCCGTCGCCCGCACCTCGCGACTTGCCATGATGCGCCGCATCGCGCTGAAACGCCCACGCACCGAGGAAATCGAGGCGCTGAAGCGTGAGATCGAGGAGACCGACGACGAGGAGAGAAAGGCGGCCCTGGAGATAGAGCTCAAGGCGCTGAACGAGAAGAGCAAGCGCATCCCCTATATCGATCCGCTCGACGTGCGCTACCGCCGCTTCGAGGACGAGCCGAAGCCGGTCGCCAAGGCGGTGATGTTCTGCCTGATGGACGTCTCGGGTTCGATGTCCGAGCACATGAAGGATCTCGCCAAGCGCTTCTACCTGCTGCTCTACCTGTTCCTGTCGCAGCGCTACAAGAAGGTGGAGATCGTCTTCATCCGTCATACCGACCGCGCCGAAGAGGTCGACGAGGAGACCTTCTTCTACGGACCCGCCACCGGCGGCACGCTGGTCTCCAGTGCGCTCGCCTGCATGCGCCAGATCATCGCGGCGCGCTTCGATCCGGCCGAGTGGAACATCTACGCGGCCCAGGCCTCCGATGGCGACAATTCCTATTCGGACGGGTCGACCACCGGCCAGCTGCTGCAGCACGAGATCCTGCCGCTCTGCCAGTACTTCGCCTATATCGAGGTCGACGAGGAAAGCGGCGACTCCTCCGTCTCGCGCTCGCCGCTCTGGGCGCTCTATGACAGCATCCGGGCCGCGGCCCTGCCGCTATCGATGCGCAAGGTTTGCCGGAAGAATGAAATCTTCCCTGTGTTCCACGATCTGTTCCAGAAACGCGACGGAGAAAAGGTGGCGCCATGACGGCTGCGGCGGTGAAGGAAAGACTGCTCTTCGAGGGCGCCGACTGGGACTTCTCGACACTGCAGCGCATCCACGATGCCTGCGAGGAAATCGCCCTCAAAGAACTCGGCCTCGACGTCTATCCGAACCAGATCGAGGTGATCACCTCGGAGCAGATGCTCGATGCCTATTCCTCCACCGGCATGCCGCTCTTCTACCGCCACTGGTCCTTCGGCAAGCATTTTGCCCATCACGAAGCCTTCTACCGGCGCGGCATGCGCGATCTCGCCTATGAGATCGTCATCAATTCCTCACCCTGCATTTCCTACCTGATGGAAGAAAACACGGCGACGATGCAGACGCTGGTCATCGCCCATGCGGCTTTCGGCCATAACCACTTCTTCAAGAACAACTATCTCTTCAAGCTCTGGACGGATGCCGAGGGCATTCTCGATTATCTCGATTTCGCCAAGGGCTATATCGCCCGCTGCGAAGAGCGCTACGGCGAGATCGCCGTCGAGCGGACGCTGGATGCCGCGCATGCGCTGATGTCGCACGGTGTCCACCGCCATGCCGGCAAGGTGAAGCTCAACCTGCGCGAGGAGCAGAAGCGCGAAGAGGAGCGCCGGCGCCACGAAGAGCAGATGTTCAACGATCTCTGGCGCACTGTGCCGGCCGGCAAGGCGGCGAGTGCCGCCGATATCGACCTCGAGCGGCGGCGCGCCGCCCTCGGCCTGCCGCAGGACAATCTTCTCTATTTCCTTGAGAAATCGGCGCCGCGGCTGCAGCCCTGGCAGCGCGAGATCCTGCGCATCGTTCGCCATGTGGCGCAATATTTCCACCCGCAGCGCCAGACCAAGGTGATGAACGAGGGGACCGCCACCTATGTGCACTACCGGATCATGAACCGGCTGCATGACAAGGGGCAGCTCAGCGATGGCAATTATCTCGAGTTTCTGAAGTCGCACGCCAATGTCGTCTTCCAGCCGACTTACGACGACCGCCGCTTCTCGGGGTTCAACCCCTATGCGCTCGGTTTCGCGATGATGCAGGACATCGAGCGCATCGTCACGCAGCCGACCGAGGAGGACCGCTCCTGGTTCCCCGACATTGCCGGGCGCGGCGACGTGATGGGCGTGCTGCGCGGCATCTGGGCCGATTACCGCGACGAAAGCTTCGTGGCGCAGTTCCTGAGCCCGCACCTGATCCGCCAGCTGCGGCTCTTCCACCTCTACGACGACCCGGAGCAGGAGGAGGGCATCCTCGTCTCGGCGATCCACGACGAACGCGGCTACCGCCGCATCCGCCGCCAGCTCGCCCGCGAATATGATATCGGCTGGACCGACCCCGGCATCGAGATCGTCGACGTCGATCTCGCCGGCGACCGCCGCCTGCTCGTTCAGCACCGCGTCACCAACGACTGGATGCTGCAGGAAAACGACACCAAACTCGTTCTCCAGCACCTCGCCGACCTCTGGGGCTACGACGTGCTCTTACAGGAAATCGATGGCGACGACGCGATCGTCGCAGAGCACCACGCGAGCCCGCGGGGCAAGCTGTTCTAACGCTCAGGACGCCTTTTCGATGGCACCCTGCGCTGCGACCCTGCGAAGGTGATCGTCGACCCTTCTGGTGATCTCTTTCTTGGCCTCGTCCCTGTTGCCGAGATCGACGGCGTAGCTCTCCCGCAGCAGGTACCAGAAGCGGTGAAGCTCCTCACGGGACAGGGCGCTGCGGCCCGGTTGAAATTGCCGGTCGAAGTCGCCTGCCGTAGCGCAGACAAAGCAGGCGCCCATGTAATCGGCGCGGCCGAAAACATAGACGGGCTTCTCGTGCAGAAGCGCCTCGGCGCCGACACCGGAATTGACGACGCAGACCGCGGCCGCGCGGGCGATGATCGCGTGGATGCTGCCTGATGCGAGAGTGATGCGCCCCGAGCTCTGCGCTTCTGCGAGATAGCGACCGACGGCTGCCGATCCGCAGAGCGGGTGGCGTTTGACGACGACGGCGTAGCCGCGCCTGGCGCAGGCGGCGATGACCTCATCGAGCATCTCCATCGGCGTGAAATGCGCCAATTCCTGAACGGAGTCGCCCACCATCTGCAGGGCCACGAAGACGAACCGCTCGGGCAGGGGCGTTTGCGTATCGAGCGGATCCTGGCGGTATTTCGAAATGTTGTTGGCGATGATGCGCTGCTGATCCCTGCGGAAGTAGGCTTCTGCGGCGGACGCATCCACGTCTGCGAGCGGCAGGTCCGCAGCCTGCTGCTTGGAGAAATCCGACCAGCCGGAATAGCCACCGGTATCGAAGCTGAAGCGCGAGGGGCGATCGGTCTCCTTGAAATGCAGGCCGTTCTTGCCGCCCGACACCGTATGATAGGCGAAGAAGGGAAGGCGCAAGTCCTCCGTTCCGTGCAGCTTGACCTGGCCGCGGACCCGATAGGACATGCCGAGCGCATCAAGATGTGCGGCGATGGTCTGCAGCACGAAGCGGATATCGGCACGGAAGCCCGGATAATCGATCTTGTTGGCGCGCAACGCTGCCGAGGGGATGACCAGCACGGCATCGGCATCATCAGGTGAAGCCGCGAGCATACCGGCGCGCGCCAGGATATCCTGGTGTGCCTTACCGATCAGGGGCGACATCGCCTCGATCTCACCGAGCCGGATGCGACGCTCCAGGCGGCTGGCGGCCGTATCCATTCCCCGGCGGCGGAGCGCTGCGATGACCTGCTTGGCGCCTTCGAGATCGAGGAGCCACATTGAGGCATCGACAGCGTGCTGGGCGTAGCGCGAGAGCGCCCGATCACTCTTCTGGATCGCCGCACGATCCCGCGCGATCCTCTCGATCGCGGTGCGCAGAAGGTCCTTTCGCCCGGCACTATCGGCCGCGGCGGCGACGGAAGAGGCGTATTGAAACATCTGGCGATCGGCATCGTCGGCAAGCCGCCGGATGCCATCCTCGGCAAACTGCTCGTGATGGCGCCCCTCCAGCAGAAATGCCCGCTTCAGTTCGGCGGCCTGCACGCGTGCCGGAAAGCTCTTCGGGATGATGTCCAGCTTATCGAGGGCCTCAGCCGATTTGCCATCGGCCCAGAGAAGTGCCGCGTCGAGAACCGGAGCGAGATCAGGATCGAAGTGACGCGCGGCCTGAAGCGTGCGGGCATGCTTCGCATCGATATGAACGAGGATTTCCTGGAAGAAAAGCCGCATCGCGTCGGCGCCCGGCCGGTCGTGCTTCGCAAACGCCGTGAGGATCATCGCCGCTTTGCGGTAATCCCTCTGCAGGCAGGCGACATAGAGCCTGCCATCGCAAATCCGCTGACGCTGCGCCCGCATCGGCAGGATGCGTGTGAGGCAGGCGAGGACCGCCAGCAGCGCGCCGACCGCGCCGAGATGCTTCTTGCCTTCGATCAGGTCCTGGACGAATTCCGACACGCGGTCGGTGAGATAGTTCATGGCGCCGTCGTTCATCCGCGGAAGGGGTAGCCGCAGCGAGCGGCGGCTAGCCGTTTTGACCTAGCGCGTTGTTCGGCTTCCTGCAACCTCAGCGTTCTCAGGCGGCTTCCAGGCTGAATTTGCGGCTGCAAATGATGCATCAGGCGTCTTCACATTCTCGTGAACGCGAGGCGGATTTTGGTCGGCCGGGTCGGGTGGCGAGCGCCAATATAACAACCCGCATTCCCGGTTAAGGGTCTGTTAGGCTTAACGGCGCTAGCTAGGAATCAATCGCGGAAATAGCGCGCCGGCTTTTCCTCCGTGATCCCTGCATTGCCCCATGTCGATTATTCATGCCGTAACCTCCCGGAGTGGCCGGGTTGTCAGACTGACCTTCGGTTCCGGATCGCGCGAGAAGCGTTTGCGATCCAGTGGCCGCCGAGACAAGCAGACGCGATCGCGTATCTTTACGCTCGCGGGCGCTCTTCTCATGGTCTTTTCTACGATGACCGGAAAGCTCGTCTATTATGCGATGCTGACAGACGATGAGACGTCGAGCATCCCGCCGAACGCTATTGTCGCGTCGCGGCCGGATATCGTCGATCGCAACGGGCAAGTGCTCGCCACCGATGTCCGCACCGTCTCGATGTTTGCCGAGCCGATCCGCGTCGTCGATGCCGACGAGGCGGTGGAGAAGCTGACGCAGCTGTTTCCCGATCTCGATCGCAAGTCGCTCTACCAGAAGCTTTCCGACCGCAAATCGCACTTCACCTGGCTGCGCCGCCAGCTGACGCCGAAGCAGCAGAGCGAGGTTCTGGCGCTCGGCCTGCCGGCAATCGGCTTCCGGCCGGAGGTGAAGCGCTTCTATCCGGCGGGCCGCACGGCCGCGCATATTCTCGGCTATGTCGATATCGACAATCACGGTGTGGCCGGCATGGAGAAGTATCTCGATAGCCAGGGGCTATCCGACCTCGCCTCGACCGGGCTTGCCAGCGACAACAGCCTGGAGCCGGTGAAGCTCTCGATCGATATCCGCGCCCAGAACATCGTCCATGATGTCGTGACGGACGCGCTGACCACCTATCAAAGCAAGTCGGCGGGCGCCGTCATTCTCGATATCCATACGGGCGAGGTGATCGCCATGGCCTCGGCGCCGGATTTCGATCCGAACGATCCGAAGGCGACCGGCGGCGAGGGCTGGCTGAACCGGATGAGCAACGGCACCGACGAGATGGGCTCGGTGTTCAAGACCTTCTCGATCGCCATGGCGATCGATACCGGGACGGTGAAGCTCAGCGACAGTTTCGATGCCAGCGCGCCGCTGCATTATGGCGGCTTCACCATCCATGACGACCGCGACGTACCGCGGCGTGTTCTGTCGATCCCGGAAATCTTCCGCTACTCGTCCAACATCGGCACCGCCCGGATGATGGACAAGGTCGGCATGGATATCCAGAAGGACTATCTGACCCGCTTCGGCCTGCTGTCACGGATGCAGACGGAACTGCCTGAGGTGAAGGCGCCGAGCCAGCCTAAGGTGTGGAAGAAGATCAACTCGATCACCATCGCTTTCGGCCATGGCGTGGCGACGACGCCGATGCAGACGGCGGTCGCGGGTGCGGCGCTGATCGACGACGGTAAGCTGATCGAGCCGACCTTCTTTCCGCGCACGCAGGAAGAGGCGGAAAAGACCGAATCCCAGGTGGTCAAGAAAAGCACCAGCGACACGATCCGCTATTTGTTCCGCTTGAACGGCGAGCAGGGCACCGGCCGCGCCGCCGATGTTCCGGGCTTCCATGTGGGCGGCAAGACGGGGACGGCCAACAAGGTCATCAACGGCGTCTATTCGCACAAGCTGAGCTTCAACTCGTTCCTCGCCGCCTTCCCGATGACCAACCCGAAATATGTCGTGCTGTCCTTCATCGACCAGCCGCTGACCGGGGTGCACAACCTGAACCTGGCGGCAGAAACCGCCGCCCCGATGGTGCACGACATCATCGCGCGGACCGCGCCGCTGCTCGGCGTCGAACCGGATTTCGGGCAGAACCTGCTGGCGGGCTATTGAGGGCTTCTGGAACGGCCACGTGATCTCGTGGCAGCAGCGTGACGTCAATCGGCCGCCCGACCCCATTCTTAAGTTAATGGCAGTCGCGTTCTGTCCGTGCCTTTATATCATCCCGGCCTGGATGCAAGGCGGGAGAGCGATCCGGCTCAAGAAAGAGGCGGCGTCCTCAATGGACAGACACGTCATCGTCCTCGACGAAGGAGGCGATGCCATCGCGGGCAATCGTCGCCAGAAACTCGTCGAAGGCTTCCCTGTCGGTCGCAAACGGCTCGTCCCAGCGAATGAGATCCTCATTCTGCGTGACGACCTCCATCGTCCAGTCTTCCTGGCTGCCGGCCTTGCGGAAGATGTCGACGAGCACGGTGATATCGCCTTCGGTGAATTCGCCGGAGAGTTCGGAATGTTCGAGCTTGGGGGATTTGGGTGGTTTGGTCATGGGGGTGATGTTTAGGGGATATTGGGGTGGGTGGCTAGTCGTGCTCTGCCGCATCAAGGGCTACCGCATTTCTTGTGTGCGCCTCGGCCGTTGTCGGTGTATCGGAGACACCTTATCATCTCCCTATCTTTCATCGTCAGCCACTAAGCCCCGGAGATCAGTATGGCGTCGCTCTTTGAAGCCTACGGGGCGATCGGCGCGGTGAATCAGTCAAAGCAAATGGTGGGCCCGGAGGGCGGACCACTAGTACCGAAGATCAATGACTTGGCGAAAAGTGGGACCGGTTTTCATACCAGTGCTTTCCACGCGTTTTCGCCGTGAAAGTCCCACCGCCATAGAGCGGCTAGGGCAGGGGATGGCAAGCGATCTTGCAACCCCAGTTTGTTTACACTGAAATCTAGCCATTGCCAATCCAACCAGCCTGCTGGCACCAGTCGGCGGGCCTTCCAACCATGGAAAGGAGACAACATGCAAGTCATCAACCTGCGCACGCCATACCGGCCGCAGGATTTGGCGGAGTTCGATCTGCAGGTCGGGCCGCATCTTCGGATTTTCAGCTTATCCATTCGAAGACTAGCGGACGGCCGCTACCGAATTCTCGCCCCTAACGCGGCCGGCAAGCACTCGGCCTCGTTCCACCCAGTGCTATGCGCTGAGATTGTTGATGCCGTTCTGACGGCGATGGGAGGCTCTACAGCCAATGGCATTGACCGCACAGCAGCCTGATAGCCTTCTTGCTGATCTCGCCAACAGATATGGCGGAATAATTGAAGGCGTGTACGTTCGCGGCGCTGTTGTACTTGGGCAGAGCTGCTCAATGTATCTGGGCGGAAGCGCGAACGAGGTCGTCGTCGACGGCACGGAAGGCGAATACACTCCGCAACAACTTGGCCTGTACGTGAATATGCAGTTGGGGAAGCCGCTCCCAGCCTATGCAGCACGCGCTGCAAAGCCGACACCGCCGAAACCTGCCAATCAGAACTCGCCGCAAGCCGCAGCAATAGACGCTGAAACCCTGCTCGGCATGGAATTCGCTCCGGTCGACTATGTCGTCGAAGGATATATCGCGGAAGGGCTCACAATTCTTGCCGGACGGCCGAAGCTCGGCAAGAGCTGGATGGCGCTGGGCTTCTGCATCGCGGTCGCAACAGGCGGGCAGACGCTAGGCGTGGACTGCGAGGAAGGCGACGTTCTCTATCTGGCCCTGGAAGACAACCGCCGCCGCTTGAAGGACCGCTTGAACGTTGTCCTGTCGCCCGCGCAGGTGCGCCCGAACATGGCCCGCCTTTCGCTCAAGACCGAATCCAAGAAGATCGGGGCCGGCCTCATCGAAGAGATGGAGGAATGGCGATCGAAGGCCAGCAATCCGAAGCTGATCGTGATCGATACGCTTTCAATGGTCCGCCCGCCTAAGAAATCAAACCAGGATTCGTACGCGGCAGACTATGACGCGATTTCGCCTCTCCAAAAGTATGCCGGCGAGCACCGCCTTGCCGTCATCGTCGTGCACCACGTGCGAAAGGCTGAGGCGGAAGATCCGCTTGAAGCCGTCTCGGGCACCAACGGCCTGACAGGCGCGGCCGACACGATCATGGTGCTCAATCGGGCAACCGATGGCCCCAAGCTGTATTGCCGCGGGCGCGACATCGAAGAGATCGAGAAGGCGCTGCGGTTCGACAAAGGCACCTGGGAAGTTCTGGGGAATGCCGAAGACGTAAAGCGTTCCGAGCAACGGCAGAAGGTGCTTGAAGTCCTGACCGATGCAGATCGGGCACTCACCCCCGACGACATCGCCAAGCTGGCAGGTACCAAGGTCAACAACGTCAACCAGCAACTTCGAGCCTTGATAAAGGCAGGCTCAGTCGAGAAGGTCGGCTACGGCCAGTACAAACTCCAAGGTCGGTAACCGCCCTATAGACCCCCATAAGACTGCTAAGAGCTGTAAGTCTTAGCGGTATTAGCACTCTTAAGGGGGGGTAACGAAAACGACCTATCCCACCAACCCGCAATCGAGGAGAAGAAAGCGAAATGAACCTATGTTTTCACTCACCCCCTACATCGCCGAATACCCCGCCTTCGTGAAGCAGGCCGACGGCAAGAGCAAACGCGAGTGGCGCTCCTGCAAGGTGCTTGGCGTGACCATGGTCGACGAAGAGCTGCATTACATGATCGAGATCTACCACGGCGGCACGGCCAGCCTGACTACCGTCGACGAGATCAAACCGGGACGCGGCAATCCACTATAGCGGTCTCGGCAATGCGTACTCGATCGTAAGCGAAGCGCCCTTGCCACTTGGCGGGGCGCTTATCACCCGGTCGCCTTCTGCCTGAACGGCGTACATAGCTGCGCAGCAACTCGGCATCGCATGATTGGTGCTGGGGTATCCTCCAACCGCACGATGGATGTCGCCCGCATTCAATCTGATCATTGCCGCACCACGGCTCGACGCCTGACTGAGCTGGCGTTCTATTTCCTTGGTGAAATCCTCAACCTTCATCGGCGCTTCCCACGAAAAGCAGGTAGGTTACAAATGACCAACACCGACATCAACCCCGACCGCCCGCTGCGAGGCCGGCGCTTAAGCTGGCGCGAATTTACGGTGCTCACCGGCCGCCCGAAGCCAGATTATGCGACGATCGCGGCGAATGATAATGAAGAAGGTGGCCCGGCTAGCAGTCAGCGCGTCACTGCTTCCATGAACAACTCACCAAACTTTGTCAGCTGGAACTCCTCAGTAGTACGCAAGCCCGTTTGATTATTGTTCGGGCCATTATCGTACAGGAAGTCGTCGTTGACCTTCACGACGACTGTCATACCCATCGAATAGAGATGCTGCTGATAGTAGGCGTAGTTCTCCGGGAAATCGAAGATCGACCTATCCAGTTCGTCTTTCTCCACCACCACGTTGATCCATGTCAGGCGACCTGTCGATCGGTCCAAGTCCATCTTAACGATGGTCGAGGGGTACGATCCGACCTGCTTCGCAAGGTGGAGTACTCTTAGAAGTCTCGCCTCGTCAGGCGATAGCTGCGGAATGATAACCGGATAAGACGGATGGGCCAGATGCACGCGAGAGGCGTCCATGCTCTTGTTCAGAAGTGCCTCGAACATCTCATCGATCGGGCTTCCCGATGGTTCCAGACGCGCCGCCTCAATCACCGGCACAACGATTTGTGGTGCAGGGGCAACGAGGTTTTCGTCCGAAATCCCGTGGACTGATCTGCTAAGAAGATCTTCGACACGATCTTGTATGAACGCAAGCACCTGGAGCGGTAAACCGACTAGCCGGATGGATTTGCCCAAATCTTCGACGAACTTTCCGACCTGCTTCATCCCAGGTGAAAGCGCATCGTCGTAACCAGCCTTTACTGGAATCTGCTTGGCCACCTCGGTCGCAATGGCAACCGCTATCTCTTTACCGTCGTCCATCTTTGCCGTTCCCATGAGGCCGGCATTCGCGCCGGCCGGCATTATCAACCACACTCGGGAAGTGCTAACAGATTATCGTTCCACTTTCCGTCGGCATAGGTGCGAACGTACTTGCCGTTGGGGCCGTCGACGACGCCGATGTCCCCACGGTTGCCGTTGACCAAAGTGTAGAAGGTGTTGGACTTTGCCTCGATGGACGCGATCACTTGTGCGCGAGTCCACTTCCAACCGCCGTCGTTTGAGTTGGGGTTGCCAAGGTGTGTTATACCCTCATGGGTACTGTTGCGGTCCTGCTTGTTGATGCAGGTCACCCTTACATCTGCCATATGTTTTCAAACTCCGATTGATATGAGTTGGCGGACGGCGTGCCGGAGCACGTCGCCTGCCATGTCAATCACTTACCGTGCTTGGTGGGGTCCACTAGACGGTAGGTAGAGCCCGGCTTGGGAGTGGGCGGGAGGGGTTCGCCGCGAACGACTGTCCTCTCCGGTCCAGCACCACCACGAGGGCCTACGATCTGGTACTGACCAGAGCGCGGAGCCTCATGACCGGGGCGAAGAGGTGGCTTAGGGGCCATCTGCTTTCTCCCTGGTAGGGTTACTGGCTTGTCAAACTCACCTTTGGGCGCTATCTACGGAGCTGCTACGACTACCGCTTCGGCAACACGGCTTGCTTCACGGCAAGCCAGCCAGCCGCGGCAAACACACAAAAGCCGTGTCCCGATCATGTATCAGGACACGGCTTCTTGTTTGCCCGAACAAACGGAACATTGCAAGTATTTAATAAAACTTTAACGGGGGAATTTTCACTTATCCCCGGTTATACGCCAATAGTTAACACTGTCAACGCAATTCGTTAACGAATGGTTAATTTCTAACGCTTTATGCGCCAAGCGCACGCGCCGCGGTCTTGAAATATGGCGGTACAATCACCAATGCCCGGTGCCGGAGGGGGCACATCAACCTTTCCCACCTCCGACCTAAAGGACCGGCGTGGTCCCATAGCGTTAGTGCTAATACAGGAAATTGCCTCCCGCGTGCGCAAGCGCGCATTGCGCGCGCGCACGAGAAAACATTACGTTTTTTGGTCTCAATAACCGACCTTGACCGAGCGCAATGTTTACATCAGCGTTCGATTTCACCAATGAAGAGCCGGTCACCGGCCAGAACAAGCCTCCAGACTTGGAGTCGTTTTTGTCCCTACCTGCAAATCTAAGAACCGCGTCGGCGCGGGCCGATGCTGAGCGTTGGGCTGACAAGTACATTGCCGACAACGACAACACGCCGCCTAAGGGTCGCGCGCCGGTGCATCGTGGCGGCCGGCCAGCCTTCAATTGGGCCGCCAAGCAAGACCGCGTCGGCGCTGCATGCCTTTGGATGATCGCGCGCCAGCGGCTCCCCGACTCGGTCGTAGCAGCTAATGACAATGAACCAATGCAAGGCGGCCTTGAGACGCGCCGCAACGGCACTGCTCGAGGCAAGCTAAAGCCTAAAGCCAGCTTGGGTGCGCACCTCGATCTACCGGCCACTCTTCCGCGCCTTGGGGACGCGGAACCCGTTTCCGTAGAGCCCTGCGGCTACACCAGGCTCGATATCCTTCCGCAGAACGACATCGACGAGCTTTCCCATGATTTCCTCTCATATGGCGCATGTGGTGACGCAGTGGCGCCCGGAGCGTCGTTCATCGGTGCAGAGAGCGGACTGGGGACGGCGAGACCCGGTAAATCGAAAGGCTCACCCGTGAGGGCCGAAGAGCTGACGTTTGAAGAGCCGCCGCCAGAGATAGACTACGTCATTGAGCTGCTGATGGCGCGGGCGAACGTTTCTGGTATCGGCGAAGCCTTCGGCGCCACCGGCCGCTACCAGGATCGAAAAGGCGCCGCGCTGCTTACCAAAGCCATGGATTGGGCCAAGGCGCAGATCGCCGCGCACAGCCATTTTCGATCCGATGTTACAAATCCTGTTACGTCGTTTAGCTAATAGATGAATGGTAGCGGCGGATACTCGGGCGCCTCGAATGAGAGGCGCCTTTTCTTTTCCTGCCTTCGAAATCGGGGCTGACCGCGGATGTACCGGCAGCTCAGTAATTGCTGCCGAGCGGTAGTCTCCGGCGGCGATCGGCTGGAGCGCGCCTGCGGGCGCTGCTCGCTGCCCAATTCACGCGCCCGCTGGGCGCTCTTTTTTTGGCCTATCAATTCGCGAAATTCCCGAAAGGACAAACATGGCACTTACCACGCCACTGATTACTGCCGGCTATGTCGGCAGCACCTCGCACCGTTGGGCGACCCTATCGCTCATTGGCAAAGCGGTTTGGACGGAAAGCGGCGCTCTTCCCTACACCACCACCAAGGCGGCTCCGGATCCGTTGGGCGAATCCGGCGATCCAGTTTTCACCGTCTATTCGCCGGTCGACGTCGTCGTTGCAATCGGCGCCGCACCCAACGCTTCGACCGGACCGCGGTACCTAGTTCCCGCCAACACTGAAAAGACGTTCTACGCGCAGCCCGGCGACAAGCTTGCCGCGGTCGCAGCCTAAGGAGACACACCATGGCATTTTCAGGCTTTCGAGTGGTCTGCGGCTACGCGGGCTCATATCGCCGCGACAAATCGCAGGCAATTCTCGGCAAGATCATCTGGTCGGAAACCCCGGCAACGGGTGTAGCCACCACCAATGGCGCACCGGCAGATTCGGACGCCTACGGGCAGCCGTTCTTCCGCCTCCGGTCTTCGGTCGACGCATACGTCTCTATCGGCACCGCGCCGAATGCGAATGCTGAGCCCCGCATTCTGATCCCTGCAAACACCGATTACGACGTCTTCGCCGGCGGTGGTGAGAAAGTACAGTGGGTCGCAGCATGAGCCCAGTAGAACGCATAGCACAGCTGCTCGAAACCCACGTTGGGTTCAAGCGAAGCCGAATTCTTCAGGTTGCTCGCGCACTCAGCGAAGGTGGCGTGATCGCTAGCGGCGGTCCCGGCCGAGCACCTGAATACAGCCGCGACGACGTTGTCGCCATTCTGGTCGGGGTCGCCACCGGTGCCAAAATCGAGAGGGTTGCTGAGACCACCCGCGCGGCACTTGCCACCACGCCAGGTGGCGCGGATGTCGGCGCTTCGCCGCTCTCCATTCCCCGAACCGCTGAGATCCAGCTGGCCGTCCTCGCGAGCATGTCGCTTTCTGGTGACAGCCTCTCAGGCCTGACAATCGAGATCGTCCACGGCTGGCCGGAAGTCGCGCTGATCTGGGCCGACGGCAAGGTCCAGCGCTTCCAGGCTGCAGGCAGCATTGCCAACCACCATCAGGACAGCAAGGGCCGTTGGGCAGTCCGCGTGCCGGGTCCAGCGTTCGCCGAATTCATCAAGGAGGCCACCACCCATGCCTAAGCCACTCACCGTTCCGACACTCGCCGAAGCCGATGCCGAATACGGCTCGCTGTCCGAACGCTACACCGCCCTGACCAACGAACTTGCGGGGATCTCCCGCGAGGCTGAAGAGCTTGAGGCGGACATCCGCGCTCGTCGAGCCCCTTCCATCCGCCCAGGTGTTGCCGAGCTGATCGGCGCGACCGTTGACCTCTCGCTACTGGAACGTCCGAAGCGCCTGCGGGAGCTTCGCCAGCGCGCCGGTGACCTGGAGCAGGCCGCAGAGATCATCCGCCGCCGTCGTGACGACCGTCTGAGCGCCGCCAGCCTCGCAGCATGCAAGGCCACGAAGGCCGAGTATGCGCGCCGGATCGGCAAGTTCGTCGACGCGCTGCAGGCAGCCAAGGCGGCCTACGACGCTGCGGAGGAGGTGCTTGATGCTCTTGAACGCGAAGGCGCACAGATTGGGTATATGCCGCCGGCGCGGTCGTCGTTCTTCGCGGGCGCTGAGAACGGCGTGACGAGATACGTGTCTGAGGCGTGGGGGAATTCGAATGTCTAACCGCCGCGAATATGAGGCCCGCCCAGCGGGCACAGGACGCAAGGGCGTTCGATCCATCAAGCTACCGGGCGAACAGCGTCACGTCGAGCGGGCCGAGCCCGCCGAAGCTATTGCAAGGCGGCTGGCGATCTCGAAGCGCGAGCGCGATCTGACGGAGCGCACGGGTGGCTGAGATCTCTGGCTATGCCGTTCAATGGAGGCAGCCGGCAGTAATTGCCGGCCTCTTCCAGGAAAACTTTGCTAGAGGCGCGTTCAACCAAAGCCTGCTCGATCATCCGGACGTCGTGGCTCTGTGGGCGCACGACCCGAGCCGACCGCTGGCTCGAGTGTCGAACAAGAGCCTGACCATCAGGTCCGACAGCATCGGCCTCTGGTACTCGTTCAAGCCCGATGACAAATCGCCTCTCGGGCAGGAAGCGCTGGCAAGCGTCGGCTCCGGCCTGGTCAACGAGGTGTCAGTCGGCTTTTCCTCGATTGAGGAAGAGTGGGATGACCGCGGACAGATCCCAAAGCGCACCATCACCAGAGCCTGGCTTGGCGAGATCAGCATTGTGCTTTGGGGTGCCTACGGGCAGTCGACGAGCGCAGAACTGGTCGGCCGATCCACAGCCGCCAGCAAGGCCGAGGCTGCAATGCGTCGGCGCGGCATTTCAACTACCTAGGGACATCATGGACATTCATTTCAAATATCAGCTCGGCGATCTCGTCGAGACGCGCCGCGGCGAAGTCGGCAAGGTCGTGCTTATGTCAGTCTGCGAGAGCCGCGAAGGACGTGAGGATTACTACCGTACCTACAAGATCGTCGACGACGACGGCAGCCATGTCTGGACGCCGGAATTCGGCATCAAACGGGTGGTCGGGTGGTGATCGACGGCGGCAAGACCGGGTGACCGACTACAGCTCGCCCGAATACCAGCATGCGGTCCGCCTATATCAGGATCCACGATGGCGGCGCTTGCGTCGGCGCCATCTGCTGGATCACCCGCTCTGCGAAATCTGCCTTGAGACCGAGACAGTCGAGCCGGCCGCGGTCGTACATCACAGGAAGCGCCATGATGGGATCGAGGCTGTCTTCTTCGACGAAGGCCAGCTGCAGGCTCTGTGCTGGGATTGCCGGAATGCGCTGCGGACAGCCCCGGAGGGGCATATCAGATCCTAAATCGTCACGCCATCGTGGGAACGGCGACGGGGATTTTTGCGCATTTTTCCAATTAAAAAGTTGAAGTCAGCGATTGATCTGCCGAAAAATGCGATCCGCAAGCTGTTGTTCTAGCGCGTGTTCATAGATGCCAACTAAGTGAACCGCAGTCAGAGCGTCTCGGCGAGAAATGGTCGTGGGAACCTCGTGCACTTCGCCGCGAGCGTAGTCGAAGAGCATGCTTGACCTTGCATATATCTTGGCTGCGTCCCCAATATACACCTCGATGTTCGCACGCATTACGGATGAAATTCCACGCCTATCGGCCTCGATTCCCATCATTCGAGCTGCTTGCACCTGAATGTCTGAAACAAGGGCAGCAAGTATCGGCCGATCATTCTCATCAAGAAATTCTACAAGCTCCTTTAGGTCCGAGATTACCTCTTCCGGAATGGATGGGAACGTCGGCAATGTCGCGGAGCGAGGGAGCACGGGTCCGCCACACCTTGAGCGGACGACCAGAAGCGCGTCAGCGGAATCCTGGGCGTAGCCGCAAAGCTTCGAAAGCGTGAGCGGCAAGACTGCTCTCGCCGCCGATAGTTTCGCCCGCTTGCGATTGGCTTCAAGCTCCCGGTCCTGATCGATCTGTCGGCGCACTTCTCGTACGCTGAGGTAGGCCGCAAAAACCGCTGCCAGGCCAGTTACTAGCGTCGTATCAATCCAGCCAAGCCGGCCGACCTTGCTGATAGCATCGCTGATTAATTGACTGGCCGGCCGGCGCGCGTCGAACGCCCAAATGATCTCCCTCAGCACCGCGAAGGTAAGCAGCCCGAACGGGAAGCCGATAGCGAACGCGTGCCGTTTTTTTAGCTTGAACTTCATCCGCTGATGAAGCCCTGCCGTCGTCCGCTCGTCTAGCGGTAGCATTCACTATCCAAGGAAAAATCATGACCATCAACACGAACGCCCATCCGGGCGAGCGAGGCCATACCCATGGCTGCAACTGACCTTGAAAAGCTGGTCGTCCAGCTTTCGGCTGACATCACGAAATTTGAACGCAGTTTGGCCAGGGCTGCCAACATCGGGAACAAGCAGCTCGCTTCGATTGAGCGCCGCGCCGTGTCGATGAACAAGAACCTGGCCGGCTCTTTCACCTCCTTGGGCACCAAACTCGGCCTGTCGCTCGCCGCGGCCTTCTCGGTTAAGGGGCTCGCTGATCTCCAGGACGCTTACACCAAGATCCAGAATTCTCTGAAGGTTGCCGGCCTCGAAGGCAAGGCCCTGGCCGACACTTACAACCGGCTATACGTAGTCGCACAGAAGAACGCCGCGCCCATTGAATCGCTCGCAACGCTCTACAGCCGCGTAGCGATCAACCAGAAAGAGCTCGGCGCCACCAGCCAACAGGTAGAAGGCCTAGTAGAGAGCGTGGTCAAGGCGTTGAAGGCGCAAGGTTCTAGCAGCCAGGAGGCACAAGGCGCGCTGTTGCAGCTCTCTCAAGCCTTCGGCGGCGGAACCGTGCAGGCAGAGGAATACGGCTCGCTGATCGATGGCCTTCCAGTCCTTCTGCAAGCCGCGGCAGCGGGCATCAAACAGGCTGACGGTTCTGTAGCCAAGCTCACGCAGCTGGTGAAGACAGGCAAGATCTCCAACAAAGCCTTCTTTGACGGTATTGCTGCTGGTGCAGGGACGATCGACGACAAGCTGAAAGGTGCTTCGGAAACGGCCGGCTCCGCGATGTTGACCCTTCGTAATGCGCTCATCAATGCTGCCGGAAAATTCGGCGAGGCAACGGGGGCCAGCGAGAAGTTTGGCTCAGCCGTAGGCACGATCGTCACCTACCTGGATGGCGTCAAGTTCGACAACCTGGTTGCCGCGATCAACAACGTTATTGCGGCACTAGACACGGGCATCACCAAATTCGCCGAATTCCTGAAAAAGGCCGGAGAGCTTGGTGGTGTTGACGCGGATGCGCTGAACCGCCTGGGGTACGGCGGCCCGCCCAAGACTAGTGGCGATGACGGCTTTGAATACCTGTCCGGTGGCGGCAAGGAACGCCAGGCGGAACTTCAAGCTGCGGAAGACCGGCTGAGCATCGAGAAACAGATTGCGGCTCTCAAAACCAATCCAGTCGGAAACGCCGAACAGCTCCGCGATCTTGAGCAGCAGCTATATGATCGCACCAATGCAGCCAAAGACTCCCTGCCGTTCGCGCCGCCCCGCAAGCCGATGCAGGGACCACTCAACTACCAGGGGCCAGTCAAGCCGACGGCGAGCGTCAACCAGGTCGACATTACCGACCAGAAGTACAAGCCCGTTTCGACGAGCTCGGGGAAAAGCAAGAAAGCGAAACTCGACGAGTATGAGCGCGAGGTCAAGCAGATCACCGAGCGAACGCTGGCCATCAATGCTGAGACAGACGCCCAAAAGGCCTTGAACGGCACGATTTTCATATTCCCGGAGGCATGACAGTGACCGCGTTTATTCTGAAACCGTACAAAGACCGCGTGGAGATCCTTACGGACGGCGCGCGCTACCTGCCAGACGGCACAGTCGTCGAGATCACAGGCAAGGTTCGGGCGTCTGCTTTCGCACCGCTGGCGATCACCGGCAGCGGTGCGGTTACCGCGATCGATCGGCTGGCGGATATGATCCTGCAGGCGGCAGAGGCTACAGGGTCCGTTGATGCCACGATGGCAGTCCTGGAGACGTCGCTCGGAGCCATAGGCGCGGAGGGCTTCGCCAGCGACAGCCCGGTCAAGATCGCCATCGGCGCAATCTCGGAAACCTATGGTCCCGTGACGTTGTACTTCGCGACCTTCGACGAGCCGGGAGCGCCGGCGCCGTTCGTGCTGCACAAGATGCCCCTCGGCTTCGGACAAGGCGAGTACCCGCCGCATGAGGAGATGGTTGCGCAGGGCTGGCTCCCTGGCGCGTCGCTTGAGCGATTGGGGCCGTACATGTTTGATTACATGCGAGCTCGCAAACGGCCGAACCCTGCCGATCCTGACGCCGAGCAGATCTATTGCGTCGGCGGTCACCTGGATCTGACAATCATCCGGGCGGACGAGTACGAGCAGCGTAGGCTTGTGACTTGGCCGGACGAGGTGGGCCAGAAGATCGAGCCGATGGCGGCTAGGTCACTACGTCCGGATACATCGGGTTGAAGGAGAACTCGGAATCAATATTCCGGGGCCCTTCCATGGTGCGAGTGAACCGCGATGTATGTTGCTGGCCGAAGATGTCCAGGTAAACAATCTCGACGACCGCAAACAGGGACAGTTGCCCAGACGCGACCTGTTCCCGGAGATCCGTGATTCTTACCAGGGTGTTTGCCGCTGCTATTGTCGCACCTGCGCCGGCACCAACGGTCATGGGCATCTGGCGCGGTGTTATGTCGGCAAATTCGGTTTGCCTTAGAGCCGTCCCGCCACCGACCTTATGCGCTATGGTCAGGATATTGGCGGGCGACTGGCCTGAGTTCTTTAAGCGAATAGATACAGCCAAAAATCCGTCGGGCGCATCGGAAGGCTTTCTGATGAACTCTAGGCCAATGTAGGCGCGGAGCTGACGCCTCATCCCTTCCTGCGCAAAGGCGACCTGCTTCCGAGCCTCAAGGACAGCATGGCGTGCATAGTAGGCAGATGCCGCGGCGAAAAGCACTGTGGCGAACAAGCCTAACGCGCCGGTCACTCCCAGATAGAACTGGAGCTTGGTATAATGTGCCACTTCCTCAGAGGACTGAGCGACATCGCGCTGAATGGTGAGGTTCTCCTCCTCGCGTTCCTCGGACCTTTGGGTTTGCTTCTTGGCGTCGTCGGCCTGTTGCTGATCCAGTGGGTAACTCAAAATCCGAACTGGAAACGCAAATTCATCGCGTTGCTCGGCTTTGCCTGCTGCTGGGGCTTGCTGGCCGTTGGATTTATCAGCTTGGGCGAGAACTACATTGGAGCCGGCGAGCACGATCGCGCCTACCAAAGCCAAAGTTTTGCTATTGGTTATCAAGGTCAGGAGCCGCCGGCTGATATTCAATTTTGTTCGGGATATCTGTCATCGCGTAATGGACAAACTGATCTCCAAGAGCGGTCAGTTCATAGTATTCGTTGTCATCGAAGGCTGACTTGTGAACGTTGCTGCCGCTGGATGAAGCGCGCGGACGCGATGGGCTTTTGATGAAGTTGCCATGATAATCGACTTCGCGGTGCTGCCGGATAATTCCTCCGGTCGACAGATCACGTATGAGGAGCTTGAACAGATCAGCCTCTGGCGAGTCTTCGCGCACCGGCGCGCGGCCCAGTGCCTGCCAAATTCCCCCACGTGTTATGCCGTTTTGATTGTATATCTTGCCGATCACCGCCAAGTGCAGTTCGGAGAAGTTCTTGATCCAATCCATGAAAAGCCGGACGACATCATCGCTACAGACGGAGGATGAGGCAGCGTTCGCGAGAAGGTTGCGAACAAAGCTGCGCTTGTCTTCGCTCTCGGCACCGGTCCAGTCCCGAAAGGACTTCCGTAGGAGAGATTGGAACTCCGGAGATTGAATGCGCCCTGCGATCTTTTCGTCGTGTAGATCCAGCCTCTGCATGATCTCAAGTATCGTTTTTTCTTTCTCTCCCATTTCGGCGCGTAGCATTTCAATCCAGTGCCGAAAGAATTCATTCGCGCGCTCTTGCTCATGCTCGCCCCACGCGCCTGCGGCAGCAGAAATTATGCCGCCGGCAAAAGGTATCAGCCCGCCAGCCGCGTTCAGGGCACCGCGAATGTACTTTCCGCCTTTTGCGCCTTCCGGAAAGCTCTTATCGTCCTCGTCGCTCACGTGCAGCCGTCCTCGATAGTGTAGCGAGTCATTCTACCGCCCAGGCAAAAGCTTGCGGATCTTCTCAAGCTCTTCTGCGATCTGATGCTGACCTTTTACGCCCCAGCCGCCCTTGAAACCGTCATTGACAGTCATTGAGTACGCCAGCTCTTCTCGTTTGGATGAACGGGGGTAGTCACTCCAACTGACAATCACGTCGAAAGATTCATCGTAAACATCACGCCCCATAACGCCCTCTCGTGGCAAGGAGAACCCTGGTTGCAATAGTGAAACATCGAAGATGCTGGACGGCTTTTCCGCGTCTCTGCTGCCATTAGGTCGAGGTAGCGGTGGAGTGATGGCAACATGAATGTCGAATGCCGGAGCATTGCCAGTATTGCTGATCACCAAATCGAGTGCTGTGGCTGCCGCCAAGCTCGATCGAAAGGAAACAGTTACGAAAGGTCTCGACGACATCGATGACAGTGTTTTCGTTTCCACAGCCAGCGCACGGGTGACGTGCCACAAGGCAATCGTCGCAAGAGCTGTGATGAAAGCAGCAAGCAATTGGGCAACCGCGACAGCGTTTGCTGGCGTTAGAATCCACCAAGTTAAGGTCGACTGATCTGCCATTCGTGCTCCCCAGCACCGATGCGGAACACCTTCCGCGACCGTGGACAAGTTGCGCTAAAAGCAACTCGTTCGTTGATGTACCCCGTAAAGTGTAGCAAGGTAGCATTACCGCAGCGGGGAGGAACGTTCAGCTCCTCCCCGTGGCGGGTACAGCTCCAGTCGCTAAGGGACGACTTCATTGTGTTTTCCAGGCACAGTCGTTTCCTTGGCGACGGACGTATTATGACTTATATTTCAGCGGATACGGCGTCCATCCGCCGGTCATCCACAGGGAATTTTGTTCTTTCTTTGTTCTGATTTTATGGATGTGTGCAGGTCAACGGGATCTAGCCACCGTTCTCCCGCATCCATTTGGTATAGCGATCCTCTGTCGGCTCCGTGTCCAGCCCGCTGATCTCGTCAAGCTTGGCGTCAATGGCCTTCTTGTCCCATTTGCGGGTGCCTGGGACGGCCGGCGGCATTTTGTGGGTCGATACCCAGAGGCTGAACGTTGACTGCGCAACACCGCAGTAAGCTGCCGCGTCCTTACGGCTTATCAGGCGGGGCTGGTCTGTATCTGTCATGTTGCGCTCCCACGCACGATTGTCCGCCGGCGGAATTGCCGGTGGCGAAAATCCTCTTTCGTGGTGGTAGGCAGGAAAACCTGGCGCGGTTGGTAGCCGCATCTAGACGGTATTAGGCGTTGTCGGCGCGGTCAAGCGGCGAAGATAGCAGCAAGCACCGCGATATCCTGCCGCTTCGTCAGATCGTCGACATCGTCATTCTTGTTGGAGCGGAACCAATCAGCTGCAGCCATGACGCGCGAACCGAGCGGCTCTGGGTAAGCGCCTAAACGCGTTGCCCACTCGCGGACCGTCTCCCGTTCCATGCGGCCGGCGCTGTATCTGTCATGGACGGTCTTGGCGGAAGCTAGGAGGTCGGCTGTGCGGGTCACACGTCAGCTTTCTACAGATCGAGCGAGACGCACGCCTGGCCCCCCAGACCCGCTGTACTCGCCGTCGACAAAGATTATCCCAGCGGCTTCCAGAGCTGCGCGGATGGCATCAACGGTGCGGGGCTTGAGTTGATCCTCATCAGCTCCCTTCTCGAAACGGGTGATTGTGTTGGTGGATACCTGCGCAGCCTTCGCGAGGTCACGTACGCCCATATCAAGCGCCGCACGGGCCATTCGGCATTGCGAAGGCAACATTTTCGATACTCCGTTTCGATTTCGCGTTGACGTCGCGAAAATATGATGTATTGTTTACACAGTAGCGAAAACGCAACGGAAACACAACGAGGAGCCGCCCATGACGATCCACACGAAGGTCAAACCCGCCGACAGAACTGCGCTCCCTCGCGCGCTTATCGGCAGACGTCCTTTCCCTGACTACGTTTGGGCGTTCGAGATCGGCGACCGCGTCGAGATCTTTGAGACGAAAGAGATGGCCGTCGTTGTCGGCCGTTCACAGATATTGGGGCAGCTAGACAGCTTTCTTGTTCAGATTGTAGGCGATACCGCTGCGCCTCTCTGGCTGAAAGACTTCGAAATCGAAACCGCGGTTCGTCCGCGGGAGTGCGGCAACTAAGGTCGCACGGCCGACTGCGGCGAGTAGTACGCCGTGGTCGGTCAATGGAAATTCGGCCCGCCGCCCTGGGCCGCCCGCAGCCTGCCGTGTTGCCGCATCGCGCGGCAGGCTGCGATCTATCCTATAGGCCGCGCGATCCACCACCGGCACCTGCCGCGCGCTGGCCGCCCCCATTGCCATGTCTCGATGTTTACACCAGCGTTCCAACCTAGCCATGGAGGACGAATGCCAGCTGCTGCCAACGATAACCGACTGCCGCCCGGAATGACGCCCCGCGGGCTCGCACGCGTCGCTGCGGCGGCATACGTGGGCATTGGCGCCACCACCTTCGATACGATGGTAGCGACGGGCGAAATGCCATCGCCACGGAAGGCTCGGGGCAGGGTGCTCTGGGACCGTTTCGAACTCGATGAGGCGTTCGACGCTCTGCCTCGCGATGAGGCCCGCCTGTCGCTGCCACTGCCAGCTGACAATCCTTGGGATGATATCGGAGTAGCATGAAGCTCAATCTGCGCGGCATCATCGAAGACACTGACCGCCACGGCAACGTGCGCATCTATTTCCGTGTCAAAGGAAAGAAGAAGGTTCGGCTTCGCGAGAAGCCGGGCACCGCCGCGTTTCTGCGCGAATATGAATGCGCCGAGAAGGGCATCCCCTACGGCGACGCTCCAGTCATCGCGGACTCGGCCAAGCCAGTTGTCGCGCGGTCGTTCCGTTGGCTCTGCCAGCAGTATTTCAAGCGAGCCGCCAATTCGGTCACTCTCGACACGATTAGCCGCCGGCGCCGCCTCCTGGAGGATATCTGCGTCAAGCACGGCGACAAGCCTTTCGAGCTCCTCGAGCGCAAGCATGTGACTGCTATTCGCGACACCCGGATCGACAGTCCTGGTGCTGCCAATAACATCGTCAAGGCGATCAGCGCTCTCTATGCATGGGCCATCGAGGTAGGTGAGGCGAAGGTCAATCCGTGTAACGGCATCAAGCGGCTCAAATCGGGCGAGGGGTGGCATACCTGGACGCTGGACGAAATCGAGCAATTCGAAGCCAAGCATCCGCCCGGTTCCACGGCTCGTCGAGCGCTGGCGATCTTCATGTTCACTGGCCTTCGCTTGTCGGACGCAGCGATCCTCGGGCGCCAGCATCTTGAAAATGGGTGGATCCGAATTCGCCCCGGAAAGACCCGCAAGTCGAGCGGCGTCGAAGTCAACGTGCCGATCCTGCCTGATCTCGAAGTCGAGCTTGCACAGGTGCCTGCAGGCCAGCTGACATTCCTGGTCACGGAATACGGCAAGCCATTCTCCGATAAAGGGCTCGGAAACAAGATGCGCCAATGGTGCGACGAATCAGGTCTTTTCCATTGCTCGGCCCACGGGCTGCGCAAGGCAGGCGCCTCGATCGCCGCAGAGAACGGCGCCACAAGCGATCAGCTGAAAGCGATTTTCGGCTGGACGACGAGTCAGCAGGCCGATTTGTACACCCGCGCTGCGCGAAGAAAGAAGCTTGCCGGCGACGGCGCGAAGCTGCTTTTGCCGGACCGTAACGAGAACAAAGAAGTCCCACCTTGGGAGGCCAAATTTGAAAAGTGGGACATGGAGGCCAAAGAAATGATGGAAAAACAGGAGCTTACGGAAATCAATGGTGGGCCCGGAGGGACTCGAACCCCCAACCAAGCGGTTATGAGCCGCCGGCTCTAACCATTGAGCTACAGGCCCTGGCGCAGGCGCCTGCGCTGGCTTCGGGGCAATGGTTCCCCGCAGCGGTTTCGCTCTAGCGTAATTCGGATGCAGCGACAAGACGTTGCCGCAATAGCTTCACAATCAATGGCCAAAGAAGAGAGAGGGGTAGCGACAACCAAGGAGTGAAACATGGCGCTGCAGAATACCAGGAAACTCGCGCTCGGTCTTTTGATCACGGCGGCGGCCGTGCTGCCGGTGACGGCGGCGGCGATTGCCGATGATTCCAAGCCGCGCGAGGCCGTGATCATGGTTTCGGGGGACGGGCAGTCTTCGGTGGCGCCGGACATGGCGATCGTCAATCTCTCCGTCGTCAAGCAGGCGAAGACGGCGCGCGAGGCGCTCGACGAGAACAACAAGGCGATGACCGAGGTTCTGGCGGCGCTGAAGAAGGGCGGGATTGCCGAGAAGGACCTGCAGACCGCCGGTTTCTCCGTGCAGCCGCAATATAACTATCCGCAGAGCACCGACGGCCAGCCGAAGCAGCCGGAGCTGATCGGCTACCAGGTGTCGAATGGAATCACCGTGCGCGTGCGCGACCTTTCCAAGCTCGGCGGCATCATCGACCAGTCGGTGACATTGGGGATCAACCAAGGCGGCGACATCAGCTTCACCAATGACAAGCCGGAAGGCGTCATCGACGAGGCGCGCAAGGATGCGGTCGCCTCGGCGCTGAAGAAGGCGAAGACGCTGACGGAAGCGGCGGGCGTCAAGCTCGGCCGGATCCTCGAAATCAGCGAAAACAGCGCCCGCCCGATGCCGCAGCCGGTCTATCGCGCTGCCATGATGAAGGAGGCCGCCGATGCCTCGGTGCCGGTTCAGGGCGGCGAGAACACCTATAATGTTACGGTCAATGTCACCTTCGCGCTCGAGCAGTAAGCGCTGACATCCGCTCTCGGCGGTAAAAATAGCCGTTGGTATCGTTAAGCGATATCAACGGCTTAACTGTTTCTGGCGGCGGCTTTTCCCAAGGCGTGGGCATAAAAGGCTTTATCACGCGAGTGTTACACTATAAAATCGATCGTGTTATTCGGCCGCGCGAGGGAACCCGAGTTCTGTTTTCCGCATTGATTCCCGGCCGATGAGGAGGAAATGGCTTCATCCCTGCCAAGAGGAGACAGACATGACGAATGCCTTGCCGCCACTTCACAACGGACACGCCCCGTTCACCCTTCAGGAACTCTTCCGTGAGGCTCTCTATGCCTTCGAAGAATGGGATACGGAACTCACTGAACCGATCGTGACCTTCGAAGGGAAGGTCCTGCCGATCAGCATGGTGTTCGAAGCTATGCGCGAATGCGATGACATCGTGCCGATGAATATCGTCGGTGCCGTCACCGAACGGCTGACCAAGCCCTGGGAAGGCGAGGGTCCTCTCGACCAGATGACCTTCTCGACGGCGGCGCGCGTCATGCGCGTTCTGGTTCGCAAGCGGCTTCTCGCCAATGGCGGGACCGATGTCGTTGCCATCCAGGGACGCGCCGATCCGCGCGAATCCCGCGAATAGCCTTTCAGGCTGCCGGGATCGCTGCCTTGCGGCGGTCCCACCCCGTACGGGAACCGCTCACCCTTCCAGCCGTTGATGACGATAGGAAGGATGGGCATCATGCTGAAATCATTCGTACGGGAAATTCTCGGAACCGAGCCGCACACGGTCTCGACGCCGCGCTGCCTCAGGCCGTTCGGCGGCAAGAAGCGCGTGCTGCTGGTGTTTGCCGATGCCGAAGACGACCGGGCATCGCGCCAGGACGATCTCTTGCGCAAGGCGCATCTGCGGTTCATCGAGGAAGATATCGAGGTCTTCAACATTGCCGGCGGCGGCGTGTTTCCGCTGTTCGACGATCCGCATGATCTCGATGCCGACGAGCTGCGCGAGACGCTCGATGGTCCGCAACCGGGCGAATTCGGGCTGATCCTGCTCGATCGCGACGGCCGGGTGAAGCTGCGCGCCAGCGAGCCGATGCGGCCGGAGGAGATCATCGGGGCGCTGGCCACCATGCCGCACTAGGCGCTCTCGCCCGGGCAGGGCTATCACTACGATTTCGCTTTACTTTTTTCTGCGCCCTGCGGATGTTCTCTCCTAGTCGTATGAGGAGAGGAGTGCCTGTGATGACCATCGAGGATGATCTGGTTCGCATCGCCGAACAGGAAAAGGTGCTCGCCTTCGACAGCTTCGACCTGACGAGCGCCTGGCAGCTCGGCAAGCTCCTGCAGGAACTTTCGACCGACCGGGGGCTGAAGGTGGCGATCGATGTGTCGCTGCATTCCATGCAGGTCTTCTACGCGGCACTGCCGGGCGCGACGCCCGACAATGTCCAGTGGGTCCGGCGCAAGCGCAACATGGTGTTTCGCTATCTGAAGAGCAGCTATGCCTGCGGGTTGAAGCTGAAATCGGATGGCAAGACGATCGAGGATAACGGGCTTTCGAGCGCCGATTACGCCGCCCATGGCGGCAGCTTCCCGATCAATGTGAAGGGCACGGGCTGCATCGGCGCGGTCACCGTATCGGGTCTGCCGCAGCGCGACGACCACAATCTCGCGGTCGAGGCGCTGGCGCTGATGCTGGCGAAGGATCTGGATTCGCTGCGGCTCGGATAGGGCATGCGGCCATTCCCGCCGGAGCGGGAATGGCTCTAGTGCTTAGAGCTTGCCGCCGGCTTCGATGATGCCCTTGGTGATGCTGCCGGTCGCCGGGAAGAGCGGGATCAGGCAGGCCTGCAGGGCGTGGTAGATGTCGCCCTTGCCGGGGAACAGGCTGTGCGAGGGCACGAGGTCTTCGGTCAGCTCTTCGTGCCACCCGCCGTTCTCGTGGTCGATGAAGCAGCGTTCGATGACGTTCCAGACCTTGCGGTAGCTTTCCTCGTGGAAATCGCTCGGCAGGTGCTCGTTGAGGAAGTGGGCGGCGGCTGCCGCTTCGCAGGCCGGCCACCAGAGCTTGTTGCGCTTGGCGGGCTTGTCGTCCCAATCGAGCGTATAGAAGAAACCGCCCTTGTCATTGTCCCAGCCGAGCGCCATCGACTGCGAGAACAGGCCCTTGGCGGCATCAGGCAGCCAGTCCAGCTTTTTGCCGCCGAGAATCCAGAGCTGCAGGATGAGGCGGGCCCATTCCAGCGAGTGGCCGGGCGTGGTGCCGGCCGGGCGGAACATTTCGTTCGGGTGGTAGTAGTTCTTGTCAAGGCTCCAGTCGGCGCCGAAATGCTCGGCGACGCGCCAGCCGACCGAACCCGCCGCGCGGCGGATGACGAGATCGGCGATGCTTTCGGCCTTGGTCAGGTATTCGCGGTCGCCTGTTGCCTCGAAGGCGGCCATCAGCGCTTCGGTCAGGTGCATGTTGGAATTCTGACCGCGGTAATTGCCGCCGTCGAGCGGCTGCCAGTCGGCGGTGAATTCCTCGGCGATGGCACCGTGCCTAGCTTCCCAGAAGCGGGTGTTCAGGACTTCGGTGATATCGGCAAGCATGCCGTCGGCCAGCGGATGGCCGATGGTCTTGGCTGAAGATGCAGCGAGCAGCACGAAGGCGTGGCCATAGCCCTGCTTGTTGGAATCGACAGGGCCGTTATTGTCCAGGGACCAGAAATATCCGCCGTTCTTGCGGTCGCGGTGATGGTTCCAGAGGTAATCCATGCCGTGGTCGACGACATCGGCGGCGCCGGGGCGGCCGAGCAGGGTGCCTGCGGCAAAGCAGTGAACTGCGCGGGCGGCGATATGGATGCTGCGCACCTGACCCTCGGCGTCGAGCGGCTTGCCCTGATCATCGAGATCGTAGAAGCCGCCCTTCGGGTTGATCGACTGGTGCTGGAAGAAATCGAAAAGGCCGTTTGCCTGGGCCAGGAGCCAGTTGCGGTGATAGGCGCGGGTCGTCCAGTTTCCGAGACCGCTGCTGCCGTTTGCCGATGCCATGTCGCTCCTCCGATTTCATGCACAAAGCCTTGCGGAACGCCTATATAGAGGTCCGCCGAGTCTGTCACGCCGCCCCACCTTGTAATCCATTCTTGTGGCAGGCATATATTGACATAAAGATATCTTTATGTGATTTCATCACCCTGGTCTTGAACGACGCAAGGAGTCCGCCCGTGTTCGACAATCTTTTCGGTCCCGATGGGGCAAAACGCGACGGCAGTGAAGTGTTCGCAGCGCTTAGGAAAGCCGCTAGCGAGCGCATCCTCGTTCTCGACGGCGCCATGGGCACGCAGATCCAGGGTCTCGGCTATGACGAGGACCAGTTCCGCGGCGACCGGTTCATCGGCTGCGCCTGCCATCAGAAGGGCAATAACGACCTGCTGATCCTCAGCCAGCCCGCCGCGCTGGAAGAGATCCATTATAAGTATGCCAAGGCCGGCGCCGATATTCTCGAAACCAACACCTTCTCCTCGACCCGCATCGCGCAGGCCGATTACGAGATGGAAGGCGAGGTTTACGCGCTGAACAAGGAAGGCGCCGAGATCGTGCGTCGCGCCGCACTGCGCGCCGAGCGCGAGGATGGCCGCCGCCGTTTCGTTGCCGGCGCCATCGGCCCGACCAACCGTACGGCTTCGATCTCGCCCGACGTCAACAATCCCGGCTACCGCGCCGTTTCCTTCGACGACCTGCGCATCGCTTACGGCGAGCAGATCGACGGCCTGATCGACGGCGGCGCCGATATCATCCTGATCGAGACGATCTTCGATACGCTGAACGCCAAGGCGGCGATCTTCGCCTGCGAGGAGCGCTTCGAGGCCAAGGGCATTCGCCTGCCGGTCATGATCTCCGGCACGATTACCGACCTCTCGGGCCGCACGCTGTCCGGCCAGACGCCGTCGGCTTTCTGGAACTCGGTGCGCCACGCTAATCCGTTCACCATCGGCCTCAACTGCGCGCTCGGCGCCAACGCCATGCGCCCGCATCTGCAGGAACTGTCGGGCGTTGCCGATACCTTCATTTGCGCCTATCCGAATGCCGGCCTGCCGAACGAATTCGGCCAGTATGACGAGACGCCTGAACTGATGGCGGCGCAGATCGAGGGCTTTGCCCGCGAAGGTCTCGTCAACATCGTCGGCGGCTGCTGCGGCTCGACGCCGGAGCATATCCGCGTCATCGCCGAGACGGTTGCCAAGTACAAGCCGCGCCCGATCCCGGAACACCGTCCGTTCATGTCGCTCTCGGGTCTCGAGCCCTTCGAGCTGACCAAGGACATTCCGTTCGTCAATGTCGGTGAGCGTACCAACGTCACCGGTTCGGCCAAGTTCCGCAAGCTGATCACCAATGCCGACTACACGACGGCGCTGGATGTTGCGCGCGATCAGGTCGAGAACGGCGCGCAGGTCATCGACATCAACATGGACGAGGGCCTGATCGATTCCGAAAAGGCGATGGTCGAGTTCCTGAACCTGATCGCCGCGGAGCCGGATATCGCCCGCGTGCCCGTCATGATCGATAGCTCGAAGTTCCAGATCATCGAATCCGGCCTGAAATGCGTTCAGGGCAAGCCGATCGTCAATTCGATCTCGCTGAAGGAAGGCGAGGAGAACTTCCTGGCGCAGGCGAAGCTGCTGCATCGCTATGGTGCCGCCGTTGTCGTCATGGCGTTCGACGAAACCGGTCAGGCCGACAGCTACGACCGCAAGGTGGAAATCTGCCGCCGCGCCTACAAGCTGCTGACGGAGGAAGCCGGCCTTTCGCCTGAGGACATCATCTTCGACCCGAACATCTTTGCTGTCGCGACCGGTATCGAAGAACACAACAATTACGGCGTCGATTTCATCGAGGCGACGCGGACGATCCGCAAGGAAATGCCGCTCGTCCATATCTCGGGCGGCGTCTCGAACCTCTCATTCTCGTTTCGCGGCAATGAGCCGGTGCGCGAGGCGATGCATGCCGTGTTCCTCTACCACGCCATCCAGGCGGGGATGGACATGGGCATCGTCAATGCCGGTCAGCTGGCCGTCTATGACCAGATCGATGCGGAGCTGCGCGAAGCCTGCGAAGACGTGGTGCTGAACCGCCGCGCCGACAGCACCGAGCGGCTGCTGGAGGTCGCGGAGCGGTTCCGCGGCGCCGGCGGCAAGGAAGCCAAGGTTCAGGATCTCTCCTGGCGCGAATGGCCTGTCGAAAAGCGTCTTGAGCATGCGCTGGTCAATGGCAATACCGAATATATCGAGGCCGATACCGAAGAAGCACGCCAGAAGGCGGCGCGTCCGCTGCATGTCATCGAGGGTCCGCTGATGGCCGGGATGAATGTCGTCGGCGATCTCTTCGGCTCGGGCAAGATGTTCCTGCCGCAGGTGGTGAAGTCCGCCCGCGTCATGAAGCAGGCCGTTGCCGTTCTGCTTCCCTATATGGAGGAAGAGAAGCGGCTGAACGGCGGCAGCGAGCAGAAATCTGCCGGCAAGATCCTGATGGCGACCGTTAAGGGCGACGTGCACGATATCGGCAAGAACATCGTCGGCGTCGTGCTCGCCTGCAACAATTACGAGATCATCGATCTCGGCGTCATGGTGCCGGCGACCAAGATCCTCGAGACGGCGATTGCCGAGAAGGTCGATGTCATCGGTCTATCCGGCCTGATTACGCCGTCGCTCGACGAAATGGTGCATGTGGCGGCCGAGATGGAGCGCCAGGGTTTCGATATCCCGCTCCTGATCGGCGGCGCGACGACCAGCCGCGTGCACACGGCGGTGAAGATCCATCCGGGTTACAGCAAGGGCCAGGCGATCTACGTGACCGACGCCAGCCGCGCCGTCGGTGTGGTCTCCTCGCTGCTGTCGCCCGAAAACAAGGATGGGTACGTCGCCGATATCCGCGCCGAATATGCCAAGGTCGCTGCTGCGCATGCGCGCAGCGAGGCCGAGAAGGTGCGCCTGCCGCTCTCGCGTGCCCGCGAAAATGCCCATCAGGTCGATTGGTCTGCCTACAAGCCGACCAGGCCGAGCTTCCTGGGAACCAAGGTTTTCGAGGACTACGACCTTGCCGATATCGCCCGCTATATCGACTGGACGCCGTTCTTCCAGACCTGGGAACTGCGCGGCCGGTATCCGGCCATTCTCGAAGACGAGAAGCAGGGCGAGGCGGCGCGTGCGCTCTGGAACGATGCGCAGGCGATGCTGAAGAAGATCATCGACGAGAAGTGGTTCCGCCCGCGCGGCGTGATCGGCTTCTGGCCGGCGAACGCCGTCGGCGACGATATTCGCCTCTTCAAGGATAATGCCCGCAAGGAAGAACTCGCGACCTTCTTCACGCTGCGCCAGCAGCTGTCGAAGCGCGACGGACGCCCGAATGTGGCTCTCTCGGATTTCGTCGCGCCTGAGGCGACGGGCCTCGAGGACTATGTCGGCGGCTTCGTCGTCACTGCCGGTATCGAGGAAGTGGCGATTGCCGAGCGCTTCGAGCGGGCGAACGACGATTACTCGTCGATCCTCGTCAAGGCGCTGGCCGACCGCTTCGCTGAAGCCTTTGCCGAGCGCATGCACGAGCAGGTGCGCCGCGAATATTGGGGCTATGCCAAGGACGAGACGCTCTCGAACGACGAGCTGATCACCGAGCAATATGCCGGTATCCGCCCGGCGCCCGGCTATCCGGCACAGCCCGATCATACCGAGAAGAAGACGCTGTTCGAGCTTCTCGACGCGGAAAACACCGCCGGCGTGAAGCTCACCGAGAGCTATGCGATGTGGCCCGGCTCCTCCGTCTCCGGCCTCTACATCGGCCACCCCGACTCCTACTATTTCGGCGTCGCCAAGGTGGAGCGCGACCAGGTCGAAGACTATGCCGCCCGCAAGGGCATGGAGGTCACCGAAGTCGAGCGCTGGCTCGGACCGGTGCTCAACTATGTGCCGGCCAAGGCGAGCGACGAGATCGAAGACGCAGCCTGATTTCGGGCTGCAATCTTCAGAGATTGAATCAAGAAGGGCGGAAAGTGATTCACTTTCCGCCCTTATCTTTTTGAAATGATGGTAATTTCTCTCTACGTCGTGAGCTCCACCAAGATCGCCGTCGTGTCGTCGCTTTGCTTGAAGCGGGGATAGCGCAGGCCGTCGGGATCGACTTCGCGTTCCAGGCGGCGAAGTTCTTCGATCATCGGGCGCAGTCCTCTGTCGAGCGCCGTGCGGACAAGGCTTGCCGCATCGTAAAGCGCATAGAGGACGACGAGGTCGGCGAGGCCATCGCTGCAGATGATGGCGTGGGCGCGGGTTTTGACGCGGAGCGGCTCATGGACGAGATGGTTGGCCGCTTCGGGAACGAGGCCGAGCGTCCAGATGCCGCCGGGCGTGTTCTGGCTTTCGCGGTGGCGTCGAAGTGCGGCGAGCGTCTCGGGGTCGGCGAGGGCGCCGCCGCCATTGTTGATGCCGCCGGTGCGGGCGATGTGGCTGCGCGCGTGCTCCTGCTCCCGCGCATAGGCGCCCGGTATCGCCGTGTGGAGGCTTGCCGAACCGTCTTCCTGAAGCAGAAAGACGCAGGAGTCGCCAAGACCGTAGAAGGTGAAGGCGTCGTGCGTCGCGTGCACCATCGCAAAGGCCGAGAGCGGCCATGCGTAGCGAGGGACGTCGGGATGGCTGCCGGTGAAACTCTTGAGGGCGTCTTCCGATGCCACGCGGGCGATATCCGGGATTGCTGTATCGCGGGTAATGCCGCGCTGAAAAGCGTCCGCGAAACGCGCCGCAATCCAGGCGGCATCGCTACCATCAGGATCGACATATTGCCGATCTCCGAGACCGGTCGCGCCATCGATGACGAAGGCGCAGGCGTCGTTATGACCGAGGCGGTCTTCATTTGCCTTTGCCGGATTGCCCGGATCGGAAACGGCGTCGAGGACGGAAATTCTGGGTGCTGTCGTCATGACCTCAAGGAATAGCGTTGGGCGAGCAGCTCTTCAATGCGATCGGCGCTATTTGCGGGATCTGAGACTGCGTGATCCTATCTGCCTGCCGCCATAGAAAATGCCAAGGATCACGACCGCTCCCTCGGCGACTGTAAATGCGATGCTGACGCGGCGCTTGTAGCCGACCACGCGGAGGGCCCTTGCGGATATGGTCTTGCCGGCCGCCGCGTTCCGGAAATGTCGTCAGCTCGATGCAGAAGTCGCGGATGCCGGAGATGAAATTCCAGGCGATGGCAGCGCCCGCCTGATCGGCGATATAGTCGTAGAGTTCGCCGAGTTCGCGCTCGGCTTCCCGGTGAAAGACGACCTTATATTCGGCCACCTACTTCTCTTTCGCCAATCTGGCCTTGTGTCTCTGCTCGATGTTGCCGAAGGCGGTGTCGAGCGATACGCCGGTCTCGAGGTCGCCGTTGATCTCGTCGAAGCGGGCCGCGACCTCGTCACGAAGCCACTGCTCCCGACCATCTTCATAGTCTTCCAGCAGGCGCAGGCCGGCGCGAACGACCTCGCTGGCGTTGTTGTAGCGGCCGGATTCAAGCTGCTTCTTGATAAAGCGCTCGTAGTGTTCGCTCAGCGCGATGCTTGCCATTGCTCTCTCCATCGCTTGGTCGGCGATGGATGATAGCAATAGATAACATTGAATAACAGTCTAGCTCGCGCCGATCGTCAGTTCGGCGACGAAATCATAGGCGTCGCCGCGGTAGAGGGAGCGGGTGAATTCGACGGCGCGGCCGGAGGCGAGGTAGGAGATGCGTTCGATCGACAGGCCCGCGGCGCCGACGGGGACGCCCAGCAGGTGGGCGTCGGCTTCCTTCATGTTGGTGGCGGAGATGCGCTGGACAGCGCGGGTCGGGCGGACCTGGCGGCGTTCGAGCTCGGCATAGAGCGAGGTGGTGACGACGGACGGGTCGGGCAGGAATTCGCCGGAGACGCTGGCGTTTTCGATGGCGAGCGGCTGGTCGTCGGCGATACGCAGGCGCGAGAGGCGCGAGACCTTGATGTCGGTGCCGAGGCCGAGGATCATCATTTCGTCGGGCGAGGGCGTGTGGATGCCCTTGTGCAGCCATTCGGAGCGCGAGGTCATGCCGCGCCGGGCCATGTCCTCGGTGAAGGATGTCAGCTGCGACAGCCGCTGCTCGACCTTGGAGACCGGCTTGGCGACGAAGGTGCCGGAACCGTGGCGGCGCACCAGCAGGCCGTCGGCGACGAGATCGTCGATCGCCTTGCGGACGGTGACGCGGCTGACGGCGGCGAATTCGGCGATGTCGCGCTCGGGGGGCAGGGCGTCGCCGTGGCCGAGCGTGCCCTTGCGCACGGCTTCTTCCAGCGTGCGGCGGAGCTTGACGTAGAGCGGGCCGGTGCCGCCGGCCTGGACGCGTTCGGGCGAGAGGATGGTGGAGAGATCTTCGGTCATGCCGCACCCCGCGTCTCGACGTTCAGGCGCTTGACGGCCAGCTCGACGGCGCCCTGCAGCACGTCACCCTTCGGTTCGGCGAGCAATGCCAGATGGCGCTCGGCAAGCCAGGGGCGATAGGCATTGGCGAGGCCGCCGAGCAGGCAGATCGCCGGGCATCCGGGCCAGATCAGTGCGTCGAGATTTTCGCCGATCGCAGCCGCCGCATCGCGGACAATGCCGGCGGCCACGTCGTCGCCATTACCGGCATGTTCGAAGACGGCGGGCGCATAGCGCGCAAAATCCTTGGGCTTGGCGACATGGGCGAATTCGACGAGCTTTTCGGGATCGTTTGCGAACTCGGCCATGACCTTGGCCGTGAGGGCGGAGCCGGCGCGCACCTTGTCATAAGCCAGCAGCGAGCGTTCCAGCAGGTCGCGGCCGAGGCGGGCGCCGCTTGCCTGGTCGCCGACGATGAAGCCCCAGCCGCCGATGCCGCTGATCGTGCCGTTGCGGCGCGCATTATAGACGGAGCCGGTGCCGAAGGCGCCGATGATGCCATCGGAATCGCCAAGCGCGCCCTGCAGCGCGATCAGCGCGTCAGTGACGACCTTGCCGTCGGCGAAGGGAAGGGCTTTCTCGATGCGGCTGCCGTAGTCGCCGACATTGGCGCCTGCGACGCCGACGACGGCGGAGACGCTGGAAACGGTTTCAGGCGCCAGTGCGGCGTCGCGCAGCGCCTCTTTGGCGGAAAGAATGATGTTCTCGAGCGATCCTTCGAGATTGGACAGGATATTGGCGGGGCCAGCGGTGCCGCGGCCCAGAATCTTGCCGGTTCGGTCTGCGACCGCGGCGCGGCAGCTCGATCCGCCGCCATCAATGCCGATTGCCAGTTCCGTCATCGGACCCCCGGATAACGCTGTTCCCGTCGTTTTTTATTACCATACCAAAAAAATACCATTTACCAAGCAAAATTGGCTCGAAAATTTCATATTTCTATCATGTTGATTTTAAATAATAAAAATTTTTTATGAAAATTCGGACCGCCAAAAGTTAAATTCGGCTGGACAATTGGTATTTTTTTGGACTTAATTCTGAAAAAGGGAACAGCAAACAGGGGCAAATTTACACCGGCACGAAAATCAGCGGCCGGGACGCTCCTGAAGACGATTGTATCAGGCTTAGGATCGCCTATCGGGCAATCCGCCGCCCCGCAGTCATCAGCTCTTCCCCACGAGAACACCGCGCCCCGCTTTGCGTATTGGGAGGGTGCAGTCCGGCCGGAGGTCTTGCGCCTTTTTCGCCGGTTCGAGCTTAAGGGACCGCCAGCCCTGGCGATCCTCGAAAGGGGGCGTTGGGTGTTTCCTCAGACACGCCGATTGCTTGTTTCAGAACCAAAGAGGCGCCGGATGGCGCTTAAAACAGGAGAGGGAAATGAAAAACACTGCTCTGAAAAGCCTGCTGCTGGCTTCGAGCCTGCTGACGTCTGCCGGTTTCGCCTATGGCGCCGATGTGACGCTGACGGTCGAAAGCTGGCGTAACGACGACCTGCAGATCTGGCAGGAAAAGATCATCCCGGCTTTCGAAGCCAAGAACCCGGGCATCAAGATCGTCTTCGCTCCGACCGCTCCGACCGAGTACAACGCTTCGCTGAACGCCAAGCTCGATGCCGGTTCTGCTGGCGACATCATCACCTGCCGTCCGTTCGACGCTTCGCTCGAACTCTTCAACAAGAAGCAGCTGGCCGACCTGACGAGCCTCTCGGGCATGGAAAACTTCACGCCGGTTGCCAAGGCTGCCTGGTCGACCGACGACGGCAAGTCCACCTTCTGCGTGCCGATGGCCTCTGTTATCCACGGCTTCATCTATAACAAGGATGCCTTCGACAAGCTCGGCATCGCTGTTCCGAAGACGGAAGACGAGTTCTTCGCCGCTCTCGACAAGATCAAGGCTGACGGCACGTATATCCCGCTCGCCATGGGCACGAAGGACCTCTGGGAAGCCGCAACCATGGGCTACCAGAACATCGGCCCGAACTACTGGAAGGGTGAAGACGGCCGCGCCGCTCTGATCTCCGGCAAGCAGAAGCTGACGGATGCCGACTGGGTCAAGCCCTACGAAGAGCTTGCCAAGTGGAAGCCCTACCTCGGCGACGGTTTCGAAGCCCAGACCTACTCGGACAGCCAGAACCTCTTCACGCTCGGACGCGCAGCGATCTACCCGGCCGGTTCGTGGGAAATCGCGCTGTTCAACAGCCAGGCTCAGTTCAAGATGGGCGCATTCCCGCCGCCGGTTCCGAAGGCTGGCGACCAGGGCTACATCTCCGACCATCCGGATATCGGTGTCGGCCTGAACGCCAAGAGCGCGCATGCCGAAGAAGCCAAGAAGTTCCTGTCGTGGGTCGCTTCCAGCGAATTCGCCGACATCTACGCGAACTCGCTGCCGGGCTTCTTCAGCCTGAACTCCAACCCGGTCAAGATGAGCGATCCGCTGGCTCAGGAATTCGTTTCCTGGCGCGGCCCGTACAAGTCGACCGTCCGCTCGACCTACCAGATCCTGTCGCGCGGCACCCCGAACCTCGAAAACGAGACCTGGGTTGAATCGGCCAACGTCATCAACGGCACCGACACCCCTGCCGTTGCCGGCGAGAAGCTCCAGAAGGGCCTCGACAGCTGGTACAAGCCGGGCAAGTAACGCGAAAACCCCTCCCCAACCCCTCCCTACAAAGGGAGGGGCCTTTGCCGCAGCGCGCCTGCGGCAAATGGCAGGGAGGGAAGCATGCCGCGAGTTGTCTTCCCCCTTGTGGGGAAGATGGCCGGCAGGCCAGAAGGGGTCTTTCGTCATGCCCATGGCATGACGCATCAGAGGGCACCTGACCGTCCCCGAGATTCATCTGCGCTGCGCTTCGACGTCAGCCAATAGCAATAAGGCGAGGGCCAATGAGCGAAGCCGCAAACCCAGACATCACTCCGATCAAGCGCCCCGTGCGCTGGCATATCGGCGTCTTTCTCTTTCCGGCATTCGTCGTCTATTCGGCGATCATGATCCTGCCGCTGATCGAAACGCTCAGGCTTTCGTTCTACAATCTGGTCGATGGCCAATCGACCTTTGTCGGGCTCGCCAACTACAAGGTGCTGTTCGGAGACGCGCGCTGGGCGCACGACTTCTGGAACGCCCTAGTCAACAACCTGATTTTCTTCGTCATTCACATGTGCGTGCAGAACCCGATCGGCATTGCGCTGGCAGCGCTCCTGTCGACGCCGAGGCTGCGTTTCGTCGCCTTCTACCGCACCGCCATGTTCCTGCCGACGCTGCTGTCCTTCGTCATCGTCGGCTTCATCTGGAAGCTGATCCTGTCGCCGATCTGGGGCGTTGCGCCCTGGCTGATGGGCCTTGTCGGCATGAAGGGGCTGTTTGCGCCCTGGCTCGGCCAGTCCGGTCCGGCGCTGATCGCCGTCTCGCTGATTTCCAACTGGCAGTATATCGGCATCCCGATGATGCTGATCTATGCGGCGCTGCTTTCTATCCCGGAAGAGGTGATCGAGGCTGCCGAATGTGACGGCATTACCGGCTGGGCGCAGTTCTGGAAGATCAAGCTGCCGCTGATCCTGCCGGCGATCGGCATCATCTCGATCCTCACGTTTGTCGGCAATTTCAACGCCTTCGACCTTGTCTACACCGTACAGGGCGCGCTTGCCGGTCCCGATATGTCGACCGACATCCTGGGCACGCTGCTCTACCGCACCTTCTTCGGTTTCCAGCTGCAGCTCGGCGACCGGTCGATGGGCGCGACGATCGCCACCGTGATGTTCGTCATCATCCTTGCCGGCGTTTCCTTCTATCTCTTCGCCATCCAGCGCCGCATGCGCCGGTATCAGTTCTGAGGAGCGCGACATGTCCAACAAAGCCCGCACTTCTCCTATCCGCACCGGCCTCGTGCATCTGGCGCTCATCGGCTACACGCTGATCGCGATCTTCCCGGTGTTCCTGACGATCATCAACTCGTTCAAGGATCGCAACGCGATCTTCCGCTCGCCGCTGCAGGTGCCGACGCCATCGACCTTCAGCCTTGTCGGCTATCAGACGGTTCTGGGGCAGGGGGACTTCGCGCTCTACTTCCAGAACAGCTTCATCGTCACCATCGTGTCGATTTTCCTGGTGCTGCTGTTCGGCGCCATGGCCGCATTCGCGCTCTCCGAATACCGCTTCAAGGGCAATACGCTCGTCGGTCTCTATATGGCGATCGGCATCATGATCCCGATCCGCCTCGGCACGGTGGCGATCCTGCAGGGCATGGTGGCGGCCGGTCTCGTCAATACGCTGACGGCGCTGATCCTCGTCTATACGGCGCAGGGGATACCGCTGGCGATCTTCATTCTCTCGGAATTCATGCGCACGGTCTCCGATGACCTGAAGAATGCCGGGCGCATCGATGGCCTCTCCGAATATGCGATCTTCTTCCGCCTCGTGCTGCCGCTGGTGCGGCCGGCCATGGCGACGGTCGCCGTCTTCACCATGATCCCGATCTGGAACGATCTCTGGTTCCCGCTGATCCTGGCGCCGGCCGAAGCGACGAAGACCGTTACGCTCGGCAGCCAGATCTTCATCGGTCAGTTCGTGACCAACTGGAATGCGGTTCTGGCGGCGCTGTCGCTGGCGATCCTGCCGATCCTCGTTCTCTACGTCATCTTCTCGCGGCAGCTGATCCGCGGCATCACCTCTGGAGCAGTGAAATGAGCAGTTCTCAGAAGCCCGTCCGCGTCCTCGTCGCCGGTCTCGGCAATATGGGCCGCAGCCACGCGCTCGCCTATCACAACAATCCGGGCTACGAGATCGTCGGTCTCGTCAACCGCTCGGCGCCGAAGCTCGATCCGGCTCTGGCAGGCTACAAGATCCATCCGGACTTCTATGCCGCTCTTGCCGAGCTGAAGCCGGACCTCTGCGCCGTCTGCACCTATTCGGACAGCCATGCCGATTATGCCGTTGCCGCCTTCGAGGCAGGCTGCGACGTCTTCGTCGAGAAGCCGCTGGCAACGACCGTTGCCGATGCCGAGCGCGTCGTGGCGGCGGCGAAGAAGGCCGGGCGCAAGCTTGTCATCGGCTATATCCTTCGCCATCACCCGTCCTGGATCAAGCTGATCGAGGAAGCGCGCAAGCTCGGCGGCCCCTATGTGTTCCGCATGAACCTCAATCAGCAGTCCAGCGGCCCGACCTGGGAAACGCACAAGTCGCTGATGCAGACGACGCCGCCGATCGTCGATTGCGGCGTTCACTATGTCGACGTCATGTGCCAGATCACCGATGCGAAGCCGGTGGAAGTGCGCGGCATGGGCCTGCGTCTCTCCAACGAGATCGCGCCTGACATGTACAATTACGGCCACCTGCAGGTGATCTTCGAAGACGGCTCCTGCGGCTGGTACGAGGCCGGCTGGGGCCCGATGATCTCGGAGACGGCCTTCTTCGTGAAGGACGTGATGTCGCCGAACGGGGCGGTGTCGATCGTCATGGATCCGAACGCCAAGTCCGACGATATCGACACGCATACCAAGACCTCGGTCATCCGCCTGCATAGCGCCGAGACCGGCCCCGATGGCAAGTTCATCAAGCCGGACCAGGACATGACGATGGCGGGCGAGCCTGGCCATCAGGAGCTCTGCGACCGCGAGCAGGCCTTCATGCTCAAGGCCATCCGCGAGGATATGGACCTCACCCGCCACATGGGCGACGCCGTGGCGTCGCTGCGCATCTGCCTGGCCGCCGACGAGAGCGCGCGCACCGGCAAGCCCGTCAAGCTGTAAGGAATTCGACTTTGGGATCGCTTCAACTCAAATCCATCCGCAAGACCTACGGCACCCATGAGGTGCTGAAGGGCATCGACCTCGAGGTCAATGACGGCGAATTCGTCATCTTCGTCGGCCCGTCGGGCTGCGGCAAGTCCACCCTGCTGCGCAGCATCGCCGGTCTCGAGGACGTGACCTCGGGCACGGTGATGATCAACGGCCGCGACGAGACGCTGACGCCGCCTGCCAAGCGCGGCATAGCCATGGTCTTTCAGTCCTACGCGCTCTATCCGCACCTGACCGTGAAGGACAATATGGGCCTCGGCCTGAAGCAGGCCGGTACGCCGAAGGACGAGATCGAGAAGCGCGTCACCGGCGCTTCCAGCATGCTTTCGCTCGCGCCCTATCTCGCCCGCCGTCCGGCCGAGCTTTCGGGCGGCCAGCGCCAGCGCGTCGCGATCGGCCGCGCCATCGTTCGCGAGCCGGAGCTCTTCCTGTTCGATGAGCCGCTGTCGAACCTCGATGCTGCCTTGCGCGTCCAGACCCGTCTGGAGATCGCCAAGCTGCACCGCCAGCTGAAGGCGACGATGATCTACGTCACCCACGATCAGGTCGAGGCGATGACGCTTGCTGACAAGATCGTCGTGCTGAACGCCGGGGCGATCGAGCAGGTCGGTTCGCCGATGGAGCTCTATAACCGCCCAGCCAATACCTTCGTCGCCGGCTTCATCGGCTCACCGATGATGAATTTCATCGCCGCCGACAAGCTCGGCGACGGGCAGGCGAAGACCGTCGGTATCCGCCCGGAACACCTGACCCTGTCACGCGACAGCGGCACCTGGAAGGCAAAGATCGTCCATGTCGAGCATCTCGGCGCCGACACCATCGTCTATCTGGAATCCGACCAGTGCGGCCTGCTGACGGCGCGCCTCTTCGGCGAGCATCAGTATGAGCCGGATGAGGTGGTGTTCGCGACGCCTGACAAGGCGCATATGCACCGGTTCGACGGGAATGACCGGGCGATTAGGTAGGGATCGAGTGTAGGAGCCAGTGGCCCCCTCATCCGGCCCTTCGGGCCACCTTCTCCCCCAGGGGAGAAGGGATGACTGCGGCACCCGCTGGCGCTGACTTACCCTCTCCCCCACGGGGAGAGGGTAGGGCGAGGGGGCTCCGGGCCGAAGCATTCATAATTGAGGGCGGTGTTGCCGAGGCAACGCCGCCCTTTCGCGTATTAGGCCTTCCGCGCCAGCCGGTCCGTCAGTTCCTCGATCCCGACTTCCGCCTCGACGCTGTCGCCCTTCGCCATCAGGTAGAGACCGAGCACGAATGCCAGCGCTGCGATGAACAGCAGGTAGTAGGCGTGGGCCATCGGGTTGACCGGCAGAAGCGAGGCGACGGCGAGCGGGGTGAGGCCGCCGAAGATGGCGTAGGAGACGTTGTAGGAGAAGGAGAGGCCCGTGAAGCGGACACGGGCCGGGAAGGCGCGGACCATGACATAGGGCACGCCGCCGACCATGCCGACGGCAAGGCCCATGATCGCGTAGAGCACGAAGAGCACCGTCAGCGAGACGGCGGCATAGGTGTAGAAGGCGAAGGTCGCGGCGGCGAAGAAGATGCTGGAGAAGACGAAGAATTTGCCCGAGCCGGTGCGGTCGATGATGGCGCCGGCGGCTGCCGTGCCGAAGATCAGGAACAGCGTGCCGAAGCTGGTGGCGGCGAGCGACTGCTGGGCAGTGTAGCCGTAGAGTTTCTGCAGGAAGGTCGCAGTCATCAGCGTGGTGACGACGATGCCGGCCGACAGGATCCAGGTGAGCAGCATCGAGATGATGACGCCGCGCGGGTAATCGCGCAGCACCGCCTTCAGCGGTAGTTCATGGGTCAGCGACCGGCTTTCCTTCATCTCGGCGAAGATCGGCGTTTCCTGCAGCCAGCGGCGCAGATAGACGGCGACGAGGCCGAAGATGCCGCCAAGGAAGAAGGGGATGCGCCAGGCATAGGCGGTGACATCCTCGGGCGTAAAGACCGAATTGATGATCGTCGCGATGAACGAGCCGAGCAGGATGCCGAGCGTCAGGCCCGAGCAGAGGAAGCCGCAGGCGAAGCCGACGCGGCGGAAGGGGACGTGTTCGGCAACGAATGTCCAGGCGCCCGGCACCTCGCCGCCGATCGCCGCACCCTGCAGGATGCGCATCAGGATCAGCAGAACCGGTGCGGCAATGCCGATCGAGGCATAGGTCGGCATGGCGGCCATGCCGAGCGTCGAAAGCGCCATAAGCAGGATCGAGAAGGCGAAGACCCGCTTGCGGCCGAACTTGTCGCCGAAATGGGCCAGCACGATGCCGCCGATCGGGCGCACCAGATAGCCGGCGGCGAAGATGCCGAAGGTCTGGATCAGCTTCACCCAGTCGGGCATGTCGGGCGGGAAGAACAGGCCGCCGATGACGGTCGCGAAGAAGACGAAGATGATGAAATCGTAGAATTCTAGCGCGCCGCCCAGGGCCGAAAGACCGAGGGTGCGGAAATCCTGGGAGGTAAGGCGGCGCGGAGCCGCCGGCGATGCCGTGGTGGGGGACATGATGCTGCGCTTCTTTATGGACCGGTAATATGTCGGTCCTTGCGCCATTGGGGCGGGTATTTCAAGGGCAGTGGCGGTGTTTGTTGGCCTCTGCCGAGATCGCTACAGCGCGTGGCCCCCTCATCCGCCCTTCGGCACCTTCTCCCCGGGGGAGAAGGGGAGCGTGCCGCAGCGCCGATTTCTCCTCTCCCCAGCGGGGAGAGGGTTAGGGTGAGGGGCTCCGGGCCGCAGCTTCTGCCTTGGTCCATTCCCCAAGTCTGTTCTCAATCCCGGATCACCAGCAGGTCCGCCGCCATGAAGCGCAGCGTCACGGTTTCGCCGGCCTGGGGCGGGGCGACGCCCGGGTTGTTGAACATGTCGAAGGAAATGACGTTGCCGCCGACATTCATGCGGGTGCGGATGACCGAGCCGAGGAAGTGGGCGGAGACGACCTGGCCGGTCAGCGCCGTATCGCTCTTGACGCCTTCGGCGAGCGAGCCGGCTTCCGGACGCAGCGCCAGCTGCACGGTGTCGCCGGCCTTGTAGGTCTGGACCGACTGCTTCAGCGTGACGCCCTGATCGCCGATCTGGATGCGGTTGGCGGCGGGGTCGACGACCTTGGCTTCGATCAGGTTCAGGGTGCCGACGAAAGAGGCGACGAAGCGGGTGGCCGGCGTGTTGTAGATTTCGAAGGGCGTACCGATCTGGTCGGCCTTGCCCGAGTTCATGACGACGATGCGGTCGGAGATCGACAGCGCCTCTTCCTGGTCATGGGTGACGAAGATCGTGGTGATGCCGAGCTGGCGCTGGATCGCCCGGATTTCTTCGCGCAGCGATACGCGGATCTTGGCGTCGAGCGCGGAGAGCGGCTCGTCGAGCAGCAGGACCTGCGGCTTGACGGCGAGAGCGCGGGCGAGCGCCACGCGCTGCTGCTGGCCGCCGGACATCTGGTAGGGGAAGCGGTCGGCGAGGTGGCCGAGATGGATCAGCGCCAGCATTTCCTTCACGCGGGCGTCGATCTCGGCCTTCGGCTTGCCAGCGACCTTCATGCCGAAGGCGACGTTGTCGTGCACCGTCATGTTCGGGAACAGCGCGTAGGCCTGGAAGACCATGCCGATATTGCGCTGGTTCGGCTTCAGCGAGGTCTGGTCCTTGCCGTTGATCGTCAGCGCGCCGCCGGTCGGCGTTTCGAAGCCGGCGATCATGCGCAGGATCGTGGTCTTGCCACAGCCCGATGGACCGAGGAAGGAGACGAATTCTCCCTTCTCGATATTCATGTTGAAGTTCTTGACGACCTGGACCTGGCCGAAGGACTTCTGAATGTTGGTCAGCGTGAGAAATGACATGAGACGGATACCTTAAGCCTTGGCCGGACGGGCCTTGCCGAAGCGGGAGACGAGATTGAGCAAGCCCATGCTGAGCCAGGTGATGGAGAAGGCGATCACGGCGAGTGCCGAGGGTTCATAGGCCTTGTTGGCACCGACGAGCTGCAGATACGGGCCGAAGGCCGGCCGGTTGAGCAGGGCTGCGAAGGTGAACTCGCCCATGACGATCGCGAGCGTGATGAAGGCGCCGGAGAGCACGCCGCTCATGACGTTCGGGAAGATGCACTTGAACATGATCGTCGGCCACTTGGCGCCGAGGCTTTCGGCGGCTTCCGTCAGGGTCCGCACGTCGATGGCGCGCATCGCGGTATCGACCGAGCGGTACATGTAGGGCAGCGACAGGGTGATGTAGGAGAAGACCAGCAGCACGTTGGTGCCCATGGTCGAGCCCGTCATCGGCAGGATCGACGACGAATTGTACATGCGCAGATAGCCGAAGACGATGACGATCGCCGGAATGACCAGCGGCAGCAGCGTGATGAACTCGACGACCTGGCGCATCTGCGGCAGGCGCAGGCGCACCCAATAGGCGGTCGGCACGACGAGCAGCATGCCGAAGATGATGGTCATCAGAGCCATCAGCATCGAATAGCCGAAGGTCTGCTGGAACTGCGCGTCGGAGAAGACCGACTTGTAGGCATCGAAGCTGTAGCCGTCGCGGCGCATGCGCAGCGAGAATTCGAGCGTGCCGAGAAGCGGGACGATGAAATAGGTCGCGCCGATGATGATCGCGATCCAGGCGCCGATACGTTGCCCCTTCATTTCTGCCACCGTTCAGCGCGCATGCGCAGCATGAGGTAAAGGACGTTCGATACGCCGGTGATGACGATCATGCCGAGCGCGATCGCGTAGCCGAGGTTGGCATTGTGCAGAACGTCGCCGCGGATCTGAGCATAGAGCAGGATCGGCACGATGTTCAGCGACGAGCCGGTCAGCGCGTAAGCCGTCGCGATGGCGCCGAAGGCGTTCGCGAAGAGCAGCAGCGTCGTGCCGAGCAGGCTCGGCCAGAGGATCGGCAGTGCGACCATCGTCCAGTACTGGCGGTTGCTGGCGCCGAGGATTTCGGCAGCCTCGCGCCATTCCTTCTTCATGCCGTCGAGGGCAGGCGTCAGGATCAGCACCATCAGCGGGATCTGGAAATACATGTAGGTGATGGTCAGGCCGAAGAAGGACAGCAGGTTGAAGCCCGTGCCGTAGAGATTGAAGCCGAACCAGTCACGCAGGAAAATGGTGACGAGGCCGGTGCGGCCGAGCGTCGCCAGGAACGAGAAGGCGAGCGGGATACCGGCGAAATTGGATGCGACGCCCGAGAAGGTCAGCAGCGTGCCGCGCACCGAGGCGGGCAGGCCGCCGAGCACCACGGCCCAGGCGAGGAAGAAGCCGATGAGCGCACCGCCGAGAGCCGAGGCAACCGAGACGCGGATACTGATCCAGTATGCGCTCAGGATGGACGGCGTGAAGAGATCAGCGATGTTCTTCAGCGTGAATTGACCGTCCGGCGTGAAGAACGCGCCGATGACCAGATAGAGCGTCGGGATGATCAGAAACAGCAGGGCGAAGATGATGAATGGGGCGATGCCGAGCCAATCCACCACGCGATCGCGGTTGATGAATGGGGCACTGCTTGCCGCAGGCGCAGTCACGGTGCTCATGGATGCTCATCCGAGGACGTCGAGGGGAAAAAGAACCTCCCCGCCGTGGGCGGGGAGGCATGGCAGCAGATATTACTGAACGTTGGCGCCGACGACGCTATCCCACTTGCCGGTGATAGCAGCCTTGCCCTTGTCCTGCTCGTCGAGCGTCGGGAAGACGGCCTTTGCATAGCCTTCAGCCGGCGGCAGCTTGTCGAGCAGTTCCTTCGGAACCTTGCCCTTCTGAGCGAGGTCGTTGAAGCGGATCGGGTGGCAGTAGCCCTTCAGCCAGCCGAGCTGACCTTCGTCCGAATAGAGGTATTCCATCCAGAGCTTCGCAGCGTTCGGGTGCGGAGCGAAAGCGGAGATCGCCTGGACGTAAACGCCAGCGACAACGCCCGAGGTCGGAACGACGACTTCAACCGGCGGGTTGCCGTTCAGGCTGTCGCGCCAGGAGAGACCGTTGTAGTCCCATGCGACGACGATCGGGGTCGAACCCTGAGCGAGCGAAGCGGACTTGCCGATAACCGGAACGAGGTTGCCGGCCTTGTTGAGCTCTGCGAAGTAGGAGAGACCTGCTTCACCAGCCTTCGTTGCGTCCTTTTCGCCGGCAGCGAGGCCAGCAGCGTAGACGGCCTGGACAGCCTGGTTCGAAGCGCGCGGGTCACCAGCGAGCGAGATCGAGTTGGCGTATTCCGGCTTCTTCAGGTCGGCCCAATCCTTCGGGACGTTCTTGACGATGTCGGTGTTTACGACGAACGAGAGAACGCCGTAGTAATCGCCGTACCAGTAGCCGTCAGCGTCCTTTGCGGAGTCCGGAATGGAATCCCAGGTCGAGACCTTGTACGGCTGGATCAGGCCTTCAGCCTTGGCCGACGGGCCGAAGGAGAGACCGACGTCGATGACGTCAGGAGCCTGCGGGCCGGTGTTGCCCTTGTTGGCCTTGATTGCTTCGATTTCGTCGCCCGAACCTGCATCCGGGTTCAGTTCGTTGACTTCGATGCCGTACTTGGCCTTGAAGCCTGCGATGACGTCGCCGTAACCGCACCAGTTGTGCGGCAGAGCGATGGTCGTCAGCGTGCCTTCCTTCTTGGCGGCAGCGATCAGGTCGGCGCTCGGCTCAGCTGCAGCAATTGCAGTCGAAGCAACGACGATCGCAGTAGAAAGCGAAAGCAGTCGAGAAATGTTAGAGATCACTGTTGTTCTCCTTCGGTTTTCAGTGGTCTGGCGAAGCTGTTACTGACCTTGCATGAAGCTTGTATGACAGTCGCGTGACGTTAATTTTTCTTTTGATTGCAGGCGGTTGCCGGTGCTGTTCCGTTTGCGACACGCCGCTCTATTTTGTCTGCGCCTTCATTGATTTTATTTAATCTTGCCCCTTTCCCTCTTACCCAAGTTTGCGGAAGAGCCTGGTCTGCTCGAACAGACCCTCCAGCGTTTTCATACGCTCCTTCGTTTCGTCCCATGTCGAGCTCTGGACCGCTTCGATCAGCGCCTCGACAATGAAGAGAGTGACGACGGATGAATCCCAGGCCGATGGCGCCTCGATCTGGACGCGGAAGGCGTGCCTGGCGAGCTTGGCGGCGGGCGATCCCCACTGGTCGGTGAAGACGATGATCTCGGCGCCGCGCTTGCGCGCTGCCTGTGCCAGGCTCACCATCTCCTGCTCGTAGCGGCGGATGTCGAAGATGATCAGCAGGTCGCCTGCGTTCATATTGAGAACGTATTGCGGCCAGCTCGATGAATTGGAGGAGAGCAGGGCGGTGTTCGGCCGAATGACCTGCATATGGGTGAAGAAATATTCGGCGAGCGCGCCGGTGATGCGGCCGCCAACGAAATAGAGGCCGCGCTTGCGGTCCGACAGCAGCGAGGCGACGCTATCGAAGGTCGCGGTGTCGAGATCGCCGAGCGTCTGGCGCAGGTTACCGATGATCGCATCGGCGAAGCGATTGAGAATGTGGGTGCCTGGCGCATTCGAGGCCCAGCGGTCGTGCTTGGCGATCGGATTGGAGATCGTCGCCTCGACTTCCTGATGCAGGTGCGCCTGGAAATCCGGATATCCCTTGAAACCGAGCTTCTGGACCATGCGCACGACCGTTGGCGTGGAAACGCCGGCATTTTCGGCAATGGTCGTGATACTGCCCAGTCCTGAGACCGGGTAGTTGTCCAGCAGACTTTCGGCCAATTGCTTCTCGGCGCGCGTCAGCACGTCGAAATGCGCATGGATTACGTCCGAGACCGTCTTCGACGCGGCGTTCACTCGATCTTGCTCCCCGGGAATGGCTTGTTTTGATCCCGACGCTTTCCCTTTGCGTCAGGTGCCACTTTCCCACTCAAAGTTAACAACGCTGTCACAATCCATGTCAACCATTGTCATGAAAAGAAATTTTCAGAGCGCGCTTGACAGTGTGGAAAAGCTGAAGAATTCTTTTCTTATTAATTTTTTATAAAGCCATCTGGCGAGGCGCAGCCCACGTGCTCAACGAGTTCAAGGTCCTAAGCGAAGCAGAAGGAAGTTGCGCCGGCATCGAGCGGCGCGGCGGCAAGAGCCCGGTGCTCGTCATCTGCGAACACGCGTCGCGGACCCTGCCGGAAGCCTTCGGCGATCTCGGCCTTTCGAAGGATGCACTGGAAAGCCACATCGCCTGGGATCCGGGCGCTCTGGCGGTGGCGCGAGGGATTTCGGCAGCGCTGGATGCGACGCTCGTCTACCAGCGTTTTTCCCGTCTCATCTACGACTGCAATCGGCCGCCGGAAGCGCCGGGCGCAATGCCGGAGAAGAGCGAGATCTACGCCATTCCCGGCAACCAGGGACTCACTTCCGAAGCGCGGCAGGCGCGCACAGAAGCGCTGTACATTCCCTTTCACAATGCCGTGCGCGAGCTGATTGCGGAGCGCAAGGCGAGGGGACAGGAGAGTGTGGTTGTCACAATCCACAGCTTTACGCCTGTCTTCAACGGCAAGCCGCGTGCAGTCGAGCTCGGTATCCTGCACGATGCCGACAGCCGCCTCGCGGACAAGATGCTGACGGCTGCGGCCGATGCGCCGCTCTACAAGACAGAACGCAATGAACCCTACGGCCCTGCAGACGGCGTGACGCATACGCTCATCCTGCACGGGGTTTCCAACGGGTTCCGCAATGTAATGATCGAGGTCCGCAACGACCTTATCAATGACGATGCCGGTCAAGGGGTCATGGCCGACTATCTCACAGGGCTTCTCCAGCAGTGTCTGGAAGGCTGACTATAAAAAGAAAACGGCCCCAGGGAGCAGCTTAGCTGCGGACGTCCGATGGCAAATGCCACGGACAATTTGGCACAGGATCGACCGCAATCCCGCGGCCGATCGCTAACAGGGGGAAGTCATGTCTGACTATACCGATCTGGATAAAAAGCAGGATATGAGCGTCCTGCATTCCATGGGCTATGCCCAGGAACTTGAACGGCGGATGAGCTCGTTCTCGAACTTCGCAGTGTCATTCTCGATTATTTGCATTCTCTCCGGCGGCATCAACTCGCTGGCTCAGGCCACGGCAGGTGCAGGTGGCGCGGCAATCGGCATCGGCTGGCCGATCGGCTGCTTCGTATCGCTCGTCTTCGCCGTGGCGATGGCGCAGATCAGCTCTGCCTATCCGACGGCCGGCGGCCTCTATCACTGGGGTTCGATCCTCGGCAACCGTTTCACCGGCTGGCTGACCGCATGGTTCAACCTGCTCGGTCTGGTCACCGTTCTCGGCGCCATCAACGTCGGCACCTATTACTTCTTCATGGGTTCCTTCGGCACCAGCTATTTCGGCCTGACGGATACGACCGCGGTTCGCATCGTCTTCCTCATCGTCATCACCGGCGCACAGGCGCTCGTGAACCACATGGGCATCGGCCTCACCGCCAAGCTCACGGACTTCTCGGGCTACCTGATCTTCGCAACGGCCATCGTGCTTTCGGCCGTTTGCCTGTTTGCCGCACCGTCCTACGAGATCGGCCGCCTCTTCACCTTCGCCAACTATTCCGGCGAAGCGGGTGGCAACGTCTGGCCGGCGACATCGGGCGCCTGGGTGTTCCTGCTTGGTCTGCTGCTGCCGATCTACACGATCACCGGTTATGACGCTTCGGCCCATACGTCGGAAGAAACCGTCAAGGCGGCTCACTCGGTTCCGCGCGGCATGGTTTCGTCGGTCCTGTGGTCGGCGCTGTTCGGCTACATCATGCTGTGCTCCTTCGTCCTCATGCTGCCGAACATGGACGATGCTGCAAAGCAGGGCTGGAACGTGTTCTTCTGGGCGATGGACGCGCAGGTCAATCCTGTCGTCAAGGACATCCTCTATTTCGCAATCCTCGTCAGCCAGTGGCTGTGCGGCCTTGCGACGGTGACGTCCGTTTCGCGCATGATCTTCGCCTTCTCGCGTGACGGTGGCCTTCCGGCTTCCAAGGCGCTTGCCAAGGTCAGCCCGAAATACCGCACGCCGGTTGCCGCGATCTGGACGGGTTCGATCCTCTCGGTGCTGTTCGTCTGGGGCTCGTCGCTGGTTTCGATCGGCGACACACCTGTTTACACCATCGTCGTATCGTGCACGGTCATCTTCCTGTTCTTCTCCTTCGCGATCCCCATCACGCTCGGCCTCTTCGCCTGGGGTACGTCGAAGTGGGACAAGATGGGTCCGTGGAACCTCGGCGAAGGCGTCTTCAAGCTCTTTGCGGTTCTCACCGTTCTCGCCATGATCCTGATCTTCATCCTCGGCGTTCAGCCGCCGAATGGTCCGGCTCTCTACGTGACGGTCGGCTTCCTCGTTCTGACCGGCATCGTCTGGTTCGGCTTCGAGAAGCGCCGCTTCAAGGGCCCGCCGATCGGCGACGAAGTGGCGCGCCGTCAGGCGGAGATCGCCGCTGCCGAAAAGGCTGTGGGCCAGCATTAAGGCCAGAGGTTTCCCTCTCGAATGGCGGGGCCGCGGCGCACGCGGCCCCATCCCCGGTTCAATGAAAAAGCATCGGGCAGGCATCGCCTGCCGCTGCATGCCCTTTCGTTGTTCCGAATTCTCAATTCAAAAGAAGCAGGCGGGTAAAAGATGACGACCAGCTATACTCTCGACGATCTCAAGAAGGACGTGGCCGAGGGCCGCATCGATACGGTTCTGGCATGCCAGATCGACATGCAGGGCCGCCTGATGGGCAAGCGCTTCCAGGCCGAATACTTCCTCGACAGCGCCTGGAAGGAAACGCATAGCTGCAACTATCTCGTCGCGACCGACATGGAGATGGAGACGGTCTCTGGCTACAAGGCGACGAGCTGGGAAAAGGGCTACGGCGACTATACGATGAAGCCGGACCTTTCGACGCTGCGCCGTATTCCCTGGCTCGAGGGCACGGCGCTCGTTCTCTGCGACCTGCTCGATCACCATACGCATGAGGAAGTGCCGCATTCGCCGCGCGCCATCCTGAAGAAGCAGGTGAAGCGCCTTGAGGCGATGGGCATGAAGCCGTTCATGGCTTCGGAGCTCGAATTCTTCCTGTTCGACCAGACCTATGAATCCGCTCATGCGTCCGGCTATCGCAACCTGAAACTCGCCAGCGCCTATAACGAGGACTACCACATCTTCCAGACGACCAAGGAAGAGGAAGTGATGCGGGCGATCCGCACCGGTCTGCAGGGCGCCGAAATCCCGGTCGAGAACTCGAAGGGCGAGGCTTCCGCCGGTCAGGAAGAGATCAACGTCCGCTATGCCGAGGCTTTGACGATGGCCGACCGCCATACGATCATCAAGAACGGCTGCAAGGAAATCGCCTGGTCGAAGGGCAAGGCCATCACCTTCCTCGCCAAGTGGCATTACAACGCTGCCGGCAGCTCGTCGCATATTCACCAGTCGCTCTGGAGCCTCGATGGCAAGGCGCTGTTCTTCGACGAGAAGGGCAAGTACGGCATGTCGAAGCTGATGGAGCAGTATGTTGCCGGCCTGCTCGCCCACGCGAGCGAGATCACCTATTTCCTGGCGCCCTACATCAACTCCTACAAGCGTTTCATGGCTGGCACGTTTGCGCCGACCAAGGCGATCTGGAGCAAGGATAACCGTACTGCCGGCTACCGCCTCTGCGGCGACGGCACCAAGGCGATCCGCATCGAATGCCGCGTCGGCGGCTCCGATCTCAATCCCTATCTCGCCTTTGCGGCGCTGATTGCCGCAGGCATCGACGGCATCGAGAACAAGCTTGAACTCGAAGCGCCCTTCGTGGGAGATGCCTATGGCGCACGCAAGGTACGCGAGATCCCGCGGACGCTGCGCTCGGCAACCACGGCGATGAGCAAGTCGAAGATGCTGCGCAGCGCCTTCGGCGACGACGTCATCGACCACTATACCCGCGCTGCCGAATGGGAGCAGGAGGAATACGACCGTCGCATCACGGACTGGGAGGTGGCGCGAGGGTTCGAGAGGGCTTGAGATAATCGCAACACTCGCTCCGATTGTTGCGTTGGTCGCATTATGCTAATGTGATCTGCGTTTTCAGAGGAGATCGACATGGGTGTGATCGACAGCGCATGGTTCTATGAAAAACTCTCGGAGCGAGGCTCCTCGCTTCGCGATATGGCCCGTTTCATGGGGCTTGATCCGAGTGCGGTGTCGCGCATGCTGAGCGGCGAACGGAAGATGAGCGCTGAGGAGCAGGATCAGATCGCCGATTATATCGGCGTTCCCCTGGATGAGGTTGCGGCGCATCGGCGCGGTGACCTCGTAGGGTTCGCCGAGAAGAAGCAGGCGGGCTATGAAAGTGCGGGCGCCAATCCGGGGGAGCTGGATGAGCCGCCGGTGAAGATGTTTACGGAGGACGATGTCATCTACAAGGATGGCAAGCGCTGGATGGAACTGGACGATGGGACGCTGCTGGAAGTGCACCCCGCGTGGGGATGCATGAAGGGGACGCTGACCATCATGCCGGGAGTCGATCTGACCGCGCCGATGGACTGGGACGAGGAGTGGGGCGAGAAGCTATACAATGAATAGTGCTTTTCTGCTCGATACCTGCGCCGCAATCTGGATGACGAGGAGCGAGCCCCTGGCCGAAAAGGCCTTGGCCGCGCTTGCGGATGCGAAAGCTGCTCAGCTGCCGGTTTTCGTTTCCGCTGTGACGGCATGGGAGATGGCGATGCTTTTGGCACGAGGGCGCATTCGCGAAACCAAGAGCGCGGAGAGGTGGTATAACGACTTCAGGCTCGAAGCAGACATTGACGAACAACCAGTGACCGCAAACATCTTCATGGCGTCCTGCTCATTGCCGCAACTGATTCATAAAGACCCCATCGATCGCATCCTGATTGCGACCGCGCGGGAGAACGACCTGACGATCATCACGCGCGATCGCGCAATTCTTTCCTACGGCGCTGCGGGCCACGTCCGCACGCTGGCCTGTTAAGTCTGGAGCATAACTGATGACTATTATCCAATGCATATCGCCGGTCGATGGATCGGTCTACGCGGAGCGCCCGGCGCTCTCGCTGGAGGCGGCGAAGGAAGCCGTGGCGCGTGCGCGCAAGGCGCAGAAGACCTGGGCCAAGCGTCCGCTCGAAGACCGCGTTCAGCTGGTGCTGAAGGGCGTCGCGCGTCTTAACGAGATGTCCGACGTCGTCGTTCCCGAGATCGCCTGGCAGATGGGCCGTCCGATCCGTTATGGCGGCGAGTACAAAGGCTTTAACGAGCGCTCCAATTACGTCGCGTCGATCGCGGCGGAAGCACTGGCGCCGCTCGTCGTCGAGGAGAGCGACAAGTTCGAGCGCCGTATCGAGCGCGAAGCGCATGGCGTCGTCTTTGTCGTGGCGCCGTGGAACTATCCCTACATGACGGCGATCAACACGATCGCTCCGGCGCTGATGGCCGGCAATACCGTGGTGCTGAAGCATGCGTCGCAGACGCTTGTTGTCGGCGAGCGGCTGGTGCAGGCCTTCGTTGAAGCCGGCGTTCCCGAGGATGTCTTCCAGAACGTTTTCCTCGATCACCAGACGACCTCGGCGCTGATCGCGGCCGGCAGCTTCAATTTCGTCAACTTCACCGGTTCGGTCGAAGGCGGACGTTCGATGGAACGGGCGGCAGCCGGCACCTTTACCGGTCTCGGCCTCGAGCTCGGCGGCAAGGATCCGGGCTATGTCATGGAAGATGCCGATCTCGATGCAGCCGTCGATACGCTGATGGATGGCGCGACATATAATTCCGGCCAGTGCTGCTGCGGTATCGAGCGCATCTATGTGCATGAATCGCTCTACGATTCCTTCGTCGAGAAGTCGGTCGCCTGGGTGTCGAACTACAAGCTCGGCAATCCGCTCGATCCCGAGACCTCTCTCGGTCCGATGGCGAACAAGCGCTTTGCCAAGGTGGTGCGCGAGCAGATCGCCGATGCGGTTTCCAAGGGCGCCAAGGCGCTGGTCGATCCGAAGCTTTTCCCGCAGGACGATGGCGGCGCCTATCTCGCTCCGCAGATCCTCGTCAACGTCGATCATTCGATGGAGTTCATGCGCGAAGAAACCTTCGGTCCGGCCGTCGGCATCATGAAGGTCAAGTCCGACGAGGAAGCGCTGGCGCTGATGAATGACAGCCAGTACGGCCTGACCGCCTCGCTCTGGACCAAGGATGCCGAGCGCGCGGGCCGCCTCGGCCGCGAAATCGAAACCGGCACAGTCTTCATGAACCGCGCCGACTATCTGGATCCGGCGCTTTGCTGGACCGGCGTCAAGGAAACCGGCCGCGGCGGCTCGCTGTCGATCATCGGCTTCCAGAACCTGACGCGTCCGAAATCCTATCACCTGAAGAAAGTCACAGCATGAGCAGCAACATCACAGCCAACTGGAGCTACCCGACAGCGGTCAAGCTCGGCCGCGGCCGCATCAAGGAGCTCGCCGACGCCTGCAAGAGCCTCGGCATGAAGAAGCCGCTGCTGGTCACCGATCGGGGCCTCGCCTCGATGGCGATCACCAAGAACGCGCTCGACATTCTCGAAGACGCCGGTCTCGGCCGGGCGATCTTCGCCGATGTCGATCCGAACCCGAACGAGAAGAACCTCGAAGCCGGCGTCAAGGCCTTCAAGGACGGCGGTCATGACGGCGTCGTCGCCTTCGGCGGCGGTTCGGGCCTCGATCTCGGCAAGTGCGTGGCTTTCATGGCCGGCCAGACGCGGCCGGTCTGGGATTTCGAGGATATCGGTGACTGGTGGACGCGCGCCAGCATCGAAGGCATCGCGCCGATCGTCGCCGTGCCGACGACGGCGGGCACCGGCTCGGAAGTCGGCCGCGCCAGCGTCATCACCAATTCGGCGACGCATGTGAAGAAGATCATCTTCCATCCGAAGTTCCTGCCCGGCGTCGTCATCGCCGATCCGGAACTGACGGTCGGTATGCCGAAGATCATCACCGCCGGTACCGGCATGGATGCCTTCGCGCATTGCCTGGAAGCCTATTCCTCGCCCTTCTATCATCCGATGTCTGCGGGCATCGCGCTTGAAGGCATGCGCCTCGTCAAGGAATTCCTGCCGCGCGCCTATAAGGAAGGCACGGATCTGGAAGCTCGCGCCAACATGATGTCGGCGGCCGCCATGGGCGCTGTCGCGTTCCAGAAGGGTCTTGGAGCCATTCACGCGCTGTCGCACCCGATCGGCGCCGTCTACAACACGCACCACGGCATGACCAATGCCGTCGTCATGCCGGCCGTCCTGCGCTTCAACCGCGCTGCGATCGAGGAGAAGATCGCCCGTGCGGCGGCCTACCTCGGCATCTCCGGTGGTTTCGATGGCTTCTACGACTACGTGCTGAAGCTGCGCTCTGAGCTCGGCGTGCCGGAAAGCCTCTCGGCGATGGGAATCGCGCCCGACAAGATCGACGAACTCTCGGCCATGGCAATCGAAGATCCGAGCGCCGGTGGCAACCCGGTTGCGATGACGCTCGAAAATACCAAGGCGCTGTTCAAGGACTGCTTCTAAGGAGATCAGATGAGTCGTTCGTTTCGATATGCAGTTCTGGGCGTTGTGCTGGCGGTCCTCGGGGCGCCAGCCGCTCATGCCGAATCTTTCTCCGCATTGGGCAAGCAGGGTTATGCCGTCGGCCCGATGGGGCAGGGGAAATCCGGCGCTCTCGGCTGGGTCGTTTCCAAGGGTGGCAGCAAGTTCTTCTGCCGCCTGAGGGCGAGCTCCGCCTATTCCGGCGGCAACGGCATGGTGGGCTTCACCACGAGCGGGCGGATGATCAAGATGAACCGCGCGGTCTATGAAGCGACGATCGGCGGGCACGACCCGTCGATTCCTCAGCTTGCCGACCTGAAGGCGGGCCGCGTGCGGCCTGCCGATGTCGGAGCGTGCAGCAAGATCTGAACGGAAGGCTTATAAGGCGGACCAACCAGCTGGCCCGGAAAGCGCAGGCTTTCCGGGCTTTTTTTGTCCGCAGACATCCTGAATTCTAGGGATGTGAGAAATGCAGGCTGCAATTTCGGGCTGTCCGTTTAGGTTTTGTTAACCACGATTGGAAAGGATGCATTAACCGCACGATGAATCGAAAAGTGCGTGAGAGAGCGATACCGGCTCGCGGCTTTTCCATTCGAGGACCTGATATGCCAGTCATTACTTTTGCAAATACCAAGGGCGGCGCCGGCAAGACCACGGCCGTGCTGCTGCTGGCAACCGAGCTTGCGCGCAAGGGATATCGCGTCACCATTCTCGACGCCGATCCGCAGCACTGGATTTCGCGCTGGCATGAGATTTCCGGCAACGTCTACAACGTTTCCGTCATCGATTTCGTCACCTCCGCATCGCTGCCGCAGCATATTAGCGAGAACAAGGCGAATACCGATTACTTCATCATCGACCTGCCGGGCGCGCGCAATCCGCTGCTCGCCACCGCTGTCGGCCTTTCCGATCACGTGCTGATCCCGATCCAGGGCTGTGCCATGGATGCCCGCGGCGGCGCGCAGGTTCTGGAGCTGCTGCAGTATCTGGATGAGAAGGCAGGCATCAAGATCGGCCATTCGGTCGTTCTCACCCGTGTCAACTCGATGGTCACCACCCGCGCGCTGCAGCTCGTCAAGGCGCTGCTCAACGAGCGCCATGTCCCTGTTCTTGATACGGCGATCATCGAACGCTCTGCCTTCCGCGATATCTTCGATGTCGGCGGCACGCTCGCGACCATGGATCCGACCCGCGTTTCCAATCTCGACAAGGCGCGCGAGAACGCTCTCTGTTTCGCCGAGGAAATGATGCGCAAGCTGCCGGTGAAGCTGCCGATCGCGGCTCGCCTCTCTGGCCTGCTGATGCGCGACGCTGCCTGATCGGCAAAACGTTACAACAAAAAAAGCCGCCGGGAGACCGGCGGCTTTTTTGTTTGTGCAATCGAAAAATGATCAGTCGACGAATTCGACGGTGACGCCGGGCTTGACCATCTTGGCGAGCTCGGTGGCATCCCAGTTGGTCAGGCGGATGCAGCCGTGGCTCTGGGTACGGCCGATCTTCGAGGGCTCCGGCGTGCCGTGAATGCCGTAGGTCGGCTTGGAGAGCGCGATCCAGACCGTACCGACCGGGCCGTTCGGGCCTGGCGGGATGTTGAGGACCTTGTCGTTGGCGCCCTGCTGGAAGTTGATCTTCGGATTGTAGGTATAGCCGGGATTCAAGGCGACGCGATCGACCGTCACCGTGCCCGAGGGCGAGGGTGTGTCGGCGGAGCCGATCGAGGCCGGGTAGGCGGCGATGAGATTGCCGGCATCGTCATAGGCGAAGACCTGCTTCTTGGCCTTGTCGGCGAGGATCTTGGCCACCGTGCCGGTTTTGGGATCGCCGGGATTGACGACCTTGATGATCGTGCCGGGGACGGTGAAATCCACGCCGGGGTTCATTTCCTTCAGGAATCCCTCGTCCATGTGGAAGCGTTCGGCCAGGGCCTCGGTGGTGGAGGTGTAGGCGAGGGACGGAAGCAGCGCCTTGTGGGCGTAGTCCTCGGGAATTTCCGCGACATAGGGGCCGGCGGCATCCGAGGGGGTGATCGTGTAGCTGACGACGGGCAGGCCGCCGGAAAGGCGCAGCTGCTCGAGGATCGCGTCCGTATTGTTCGGATCGAGATTTTCGCCGGTCATCTGGTTATAGGCGTAGATCGCCTTGGTGACGTTCGAGCCCATGTGGCCGTCGATGACGCCAGGAGAAATGCCGGCGCGGTCGAGGAAGACCTGCAGCGCGACGATCTCCGGCTTCGACTTGCCCTTGAGGGTAATCGTAGGCTCTTCGGGAGTGCGCGGCTGCTCGACCTGCGGCGCCTGCTGATCGGGGTCGATCGAGGCATAGTCGCCGTTCTGCTGATCGGGATAGGGCTGGTCGAGCGGCTGGCGGTCGATGCTCGCATCGCGCGGGATCGAGCCGGTCACGGCGCCGCGCTCGATATAGCGAGTGCTGCCGTAGCGGCTGTGGTCGCCGTTCTCGGCATTATAGGGGTCGTTGTTATAAGGATCGCGCGAGGGCGCTGCCGGGTAATAGCCGCGCGAGCGCATTTCGGTGGCGACGATCCGGCCATAGCTGTCGACCAGAACGCGGTTGCCGCTGCGGTCACGGGAATAATAGACGTCGGCGCCCGGCGGGATGTAATCGACGATCTGGCCGTCCGGCGTTACCATGACGACGTCGCGCTGGCCGCGGCCACCCCATTGCTGCGCTTGCGCTTCCGGTATCACCGAAGTGACGGCCAGAATGACGGCGGCGAGCGACAGGCCATATTTCAAAATGCGATTCACGTCTCACACCTCAACCAGTGACTGGGCCGACACACACCCGCGAATTTTGACGCTAGTGTGGAATTTATGAATTCGTACTGAACAAATTATGAAAATATCCGTGATCACTTGCGTGAGGCTAAACGTTTGGTTTGCCTCGACGGTTCCGAGTTGATTGCCGGTTGTGGGCAATTGCGCGCAGCGTGATTGACGAAAGCTTGCGCCACCCCTAACCCTACGGCTGTTTTGATACAGGGGAGGACGCCATGATCGAATTTGCTGCCGCCAAAGGGCCGCGCCTGATGCTGGATGAAACGTCGGTCATGGATATCGGCGCCTGCGTCGTCGATGGCGTCGATATTTCGCCGAAGCGGGCGATCCCCGATGATGGCGATCCGCGCATCGACCATTCGCTCGAAGGCTTCCTGTTTACCTGCGGCCCTGATCACATTCGCCACCGCGAGCCGATCCCGGGCCGAACCGATGGAGCGATCTATCCGCTGCACGGCTCGGTTTCCGGCCACAAGGCGACGGTGTTGTGGACCAAGTTCGAGAACGGCAATGCCGAGTGCCGCGCCGATATCGATCTTGTCACCGTCGAGGGACTTCCGCAGCGCATCGAGCGGCTCTGGAAGATCGATGGCGCGACCGGCGAGGTTTCGCTGGAGGACAAGGTCGTCAATACCAGTGACCAGACGGTGCCGACCTTCCTGATGTATCATATGAATGTCGGCGGCAAATGGTTTGACGAGGGGACTCGGCTGGAAGGCAAGATGCTCGAGGGCGGCGGTTTTCCCTGGACCTTCGGCGAGGAACTCGGCGGCATCTTCTGCGTCGAGGCGCCGGCGACGGACAACGGCTATGCAGAGGTGCGGCTCGGGCCGATGAAGGCGGTCCATGGCCGCACGCTCAGGGTTCGCATGCGCGCCGATACGCTGCCTTACCTGCAGGTCTGGCGGAACCAGAAGGAGCCTGCCCATATTCTCGGTATCGAGCCGGTGACGCATCGCTGGGTTTCGCGCGGCGAACTGGAAGCGGCAGGCGAATTCAACATGCTGAAGCCGGGCGAGAGTCGCAGCTACGGGCTGACCTTCGCCTTTCTATGAGCGGGTTGTTGACGCTCGCGGTTACGCATCGTAGAGCTTCTGCCGTTCATTTTCAGGAGGCATTCGCGATGGACATCCGCCCGATCGACGACGAATATTCGGTTTCCGGCCAGATCTCGGTCGAGGATCTCGACCAGATCAAGGCGCTCGGCTTCAAGTCGATCGTCTGCCACCGTCCCGATGGCGAAAGCCCGGACCAGACGCCGTTCTCGGTGATCGAAGCGCGCGCCAAGGAGCTTGGCCTCGACATCGCTCACGTTCCTGTCGGCCCGATGGGCGTGACCGAGGAAGCGGTTGCCGGCATGGTCGATGCGCTCGACGAATTCCCGCGTCCGATGCTCGGCTATTGCCGTTCCGGCGCTCGCTCGACGGCGACCTATCAGAAGAGCCATCACCTTCGCGGCTGATATCCCGGCGCGGCCAGCTTCCGCGCCTTTCATTCCATAAGAAACTCAGGAGAAAACCATGAGCATCAAGCGCATCGGCCCCGGTCCCCGCATGAGCGGCGCCGTCGTCCACGGCAACACCGTCTATCTCGCCGGCCAGGTTGCGGAAGGTGAGACCGTCACCGATCAGTGCAAGGCTGCTCTTGCCGAAGTCGACCGCCTGCTGGCGGCGGCCGGCTCGAACAAGTCGAAGATCCTGCAGACGCTGATCTACCTCTCCGACATTGCCGATTTCGCAGAAATGAACGCTGCCTGGGAAGCCTGGGTCGACCCGGCCAACACCCCGGCGCGCGCCACAAGCGAAGCCAAGCTCGCCGCTCCGAAGTACAAGGTCGAGTTCATCGTCACCGCGGCGATCGACTGATATTTCGGTTGTTTCCGAAATCCGAAGCCGGTGGGTTCGCCCACCGGCTTTTTTGTTTGGCGGCCTTTCAGCTCTTCGTCCGGATCTGCGTCAGCGTCCGCGCCGGTGTGATGGCTTCCGGATCGAGCTTGATCTCGATGATGGCCGGCTTGCCGCTGGCACGCGCTCTTTCAAAGGCGGGGACGAAATCGGCTGTGGTCTCCACCGTCTCGCCATGGCCGCCATAGGCGCGGGCAAGGGCTGCGAAATCGGGGTTGGTGAGATCTGTGCCGCTGACGCGGCCGGGATATTCGCGCTCCTGATGCATGCGGATCGTGCCGTAAATACCATTGTTGATGACCAGCACGATGATCGGCAGATTATAACGGACGGCAGTGGCGAATTCCTGGCCGTGCATCATGAAGCAGCCGTCACCGGCAAAGCAGATCACCTCGCGCTCGGGAAACAGCGCCTTGGCGGCGACCGCGGCTGGCAGGCCGTAGCCCATCGATCCCGATGTCGGGGCAGCCTGCGTATTGAACTGGCGGAAGCGGTGGAAGCGATGCAGCCAGGTGGCGTAGTTTCCAGCGCCGTTGGTGAAGATCGTATCGGCGCGCGTATTGCCTTCGATCCAGTCCATGATCGGGCCCATATGGACATTGCCGGGGCCAGTCTGCGGCGGCTTCGACCATGCGAGATAGCTCTGGTGCATGCGCTCGGTGCGCTCCGCCCAGCGCGGCTCGGCAGGGGCTTCAAGATCGGCGAGCGCATCGACGAAATCCTGCGGCGAGGCGGCGATTGCCAGATCCGGCCGGTAGATGCGGCCGAGCTCGGAGGGATCCGGATAGATGTGGACGAGCTGCTGTGCCGGGTAGGGGATGTCGATCAGCGTATAGCCCGATGACGGCATTTCCGACATGCGGCTGCCGAGCAGGATCAGCAGATCGCTTTCCTTGATCTCCTTGGCGAGCGCCGGATTGATGCCGATGCCGACATCGCCGGCATAGGAGGGATGCAGGTGGTCGAACAGCATCTGGCGTCGAAAGGAGCAGCCGACCGGCAGCTTGAAGCGCTCGGCAAAGGCGCGGAAATCGGCGACGGCATCAGCATCCCAGCGGGTGCCGCCGAGGATCACCAAGGGACGCTCGGCTTTCAGGAGCCGCATGTAGAAATCGTCGATCTGGCGGCGGCCGGGATAGGCGGCGACGCGCGAATAGGCCCGCGCACGGGGCGCCTCCACCTCATCGCGCAGCATGTCCTCGGGCAGTGACAGGACGACGGGGCCGGGGCGGCCGGAGGTGGCGATCGCGAAGGCGCGGGTGACGAATTCAGGGATGCGGGCGGCATCGTCGATCTCGCCGACCCACTTGGCATATTCGGTCAAAGCCCGGCGGAATTCGACCTCCTGGAAGGCTTCGCGCTCGCGGGCATCGCGCTGCACCTGGCCGATGAACAGGATCATCGGGATCGAATCCTGGCGGGCGATATGCAGGCCTGCCGAAGCATTGGTGGCGCCGGGGCCGCGGGTGACCATGCAGATGCCGGGCTCGCCGGTCAGCCGCCCCCAGCAATCGGCCATCATCGCAGCGCCACCTTCCTGGCGGCAGACGACGACCTCGATATCGCTGTCGTGAAGGGCGTCGAGAACGGCGAGGAAGCTCTCGCCGGGAACGCAGGAGAGGCGGGTCACCCCATTGGCCTTCAACGCTTCGACGATCAGTTCTCCACCCGATTTCTTCATGATGCCGTTGTCCTCCCTTTTATCGACCGCTCCAGCGCTTCGAGTTCAGCCAGCACCTCCTCCTGGTGCTCGCCGAGGCGCGGGCTCGGTCTTTCGTAACGTAGCGGTGTTTCCGACAGAACCACAGGGGTTCTGACGCCAGGGATCATCGTCCCTGCGGTGTCGGCAAGATCGATCCGCAGCCCGCGGGCGATCACCTGTGGATCGGCAAACATTTCCTCGATCGTATTGATGGCGCCGGCCGGAACCGCGTTCTCCTCGCAGGCCCGCAGAAGATCGGCCTTCGGCCAGTTCAGCGTCTTGCCCGAGACGAGGCGGCGGACTTCATTGCGATTGGCGACGCGGGCCTTGTTGGTGGCGAAGCGCTCATCTTCGCCGATACCCTCGAGGCCGAGGATATTGCAGAGGCGGCGGAACTGGCCGTCATTGCCGACGGCGAGAATGAGATAGCCATCGGCAGCCGGGATCACCTCATAGGGCGAGATGTTCGGATGGGCATTGCCGAGCCGCACCGGCGCCTGGCCGCCGACGAGATAGTTCATGTTCTGGTTGGCGAGCACGGCGGACTGGACATCGAGAAGCGCCATGTCGACGAGCTGGCCTTCGCCTGTCTTCAGTGCGTGGATCAGCGCTGCCTCGATCGCCGAGACGGCATAGATACCGGTGAAGATATCGGCGATCGCCACGCCCGCTTTCATCGGCTGGCCCTCGGGTTCGCCGGTGATCGACATGAAGCCGGACATGCCCTGGACGATGTAGTCGTAGCCGGCGAGATTGGCATAGGGGCCGGTCTGGCCGAAACCGGTGATCGAGCAATAGACGAGCTTCGGATTGACCTTGCGCAGGCTCTCGTAATCCAGCCCGTATTTGACGAGGCCGCCGAGCTTGAAATTCTCGATCAGCACGTCGGCCGTTGCCGCGAGACGGCGCACCAGCGCCTGTCCCTCTTCGGTCTTCAGGTCGGCGGTGATCGAGCGCTTGTTGCGGTTTGTCGCGTGGTAATAGGCGGCCGAGAGGTTTTCGCCGTCGGCGCCCTCGACGAAGGGTGGCCCCCAGTGGCGGGTATCGTCACCGCCTTCGGGATTTTCGACCTTGATGACGTCGGCGCCGAGATCGGCCAGTATCTGCCCGGCCCAGGGACCGGCGAGCACGCGGGCGAGCTCGATCACCCTGATGCCATCAAGCGGCGGCTTTTTGCTGGTGGCCGTCATGTTCCTCCCGCGGGCGGTTTTACGGCGCCCGTGTTGCCTCAGATGTATCGGATACGGGCTTGGATGCAAAGCGCCGCTCGCGCCAGATGATGTAGAGGCCCGACGCGATGATGATCAGGATGCCGAGCCATTTCAGCGCATCCGGGAAATCGCCGAAGACCAGCCAGGCGAAGATCGTCGCCGAGACGATCTCAAAATATTGCAGTGGCGCCAGCGTCGAGGCGGGTGCGGCGCGATAGGCATAGACGCCGAGAATGCCGGCGATCGCCGCCATGACGCCGACGCCGGCGAGATAGAAGAAGGCAAGCGCCGAGGGCATGACCGGATCGAACACATCCGAGCCGCTGCTTTCGCCGATATAGAGAATGATGCAGCAGAAGAAGAGGCCCCAGAGGCCCATCTGGAACTGCATGACCCAGGGATCCTCGCGCTGCGCCAGCGCCCGGTTCATCATCGCCGAGATGGCGATACAGACGGCGCTGACGACGGGGAGAAGCGCGACGAAGCCGACTTCCTGGAAGCTCGGCTGGATGATCAGGATCGCCCCGAAGAAGCCGACGCCGCAGGCCGTATAGCGCCGCCAGCCGATGGCTTCGCCGAGGAAGATGCTGCTGAGGATCGTCAGGATGATCGGCTCGACGAAGAAGATGGCGATCGCATCGGCGACCGACATGTATTTCAGCGTGGCGACGAAGGAGATCATCGAGATGGTCATGATGATCCCGCGGATCGCGTGATAGAAGGTCTGCTTCCACGAGAGATCGGCGAGGTTTTTGCGCCAGATGACGACGGGCAGCATGCAGACCGCCTGGACGGCGAAGCGCGCTGCGGTGATCTCGGCCGACGGGACGGTGGCGATCGCCAGCTTGGCGAAGATATCGATCAGCGGCGAGAACAGCACCGAGAGAAGCATGAGCATCAGGCCCATGGTGACTTCGGAGGATGCTGTCGTCTTCATTGCCGTACCATTCTTGTCTGCGGGGCTCTCAGGAGCGTGCCGTCACGCTATCGCACCAGTCGGCGAAGGCCGAGATGGCCGCCGCGGCGCCGGTGTCGTTTAGGGTCTCGTGCCGGGCGTCCTGATATATTTCAGTGGTGATACGGGAGAAGCCATGCCGTTTCAAATGGTTTGACAGCCATCCAATGGCTTTCCCGTGCTCGGTCGCCGGATCCTGCCCGCCGCCGACAAGATGGATCTGCAGGGATTTCGGCAGCCGGTTCAGATGCTCGGTCTTCGGCGCCCGGAAGGTCAGCTCGAAGATGTCGAGCCACAGCGATACCGAGGCATCGAAGCCGCAGAGCGGATCGGCGATATATGTGTCGACTTCACTGGGATCGTGCGACAACCAGTCGAAGGCGGTGCGATGGCCGGGGATGGCCTTGCCCCAGGCGGCAAAGGTCAGCTTCGGCAGGAGGCCGCTCGGGACATCCGAGCCCTTCAGGGCTTTCTCCGCAAGCAGGATTGCCTGCGCTGCGCGACCCGCCGCGCCGACGGCGAAGTTGGAATTCCAGACGGCGACGGCGTTGAATTTATCGGGTTGGGAGACCGCCGTGTTGAGCGCGATCAGTCCGCCCATCGAATGACCGAAGAGGATGACGGGCAGGCCGGGATAGAGGCCGGCGGCGTGATCGCGCATGGCGACAACATCCTCCTGCACGCGGGTTGCGCCGTTCCGTCTTGCGAACTGGCCGATCGGCGCATCGGGCGCCGTCGTTTCGCCGTGGCCGCGGTGGTCGTGGGCGAAGACGTGATAGCCGCGGGCGGCCATCGCCGCGGCGAAGCGCGCATAGCGTTTCGAATGTTCGGCAAGGCCATGGCAGACGATCAGGATGGCGCGTGCCGCGCCCTCTGCCGCCTCATGGTGAAAGGCAAGCGTCGCGTCCGTTCTCTTAAGCCATTGTGTTTGCGAAAACATTCGGTCCTCCCGGCCGGTACCAGAGCAGATCGCGCGGCAAATGCAAGCAGGGCTGCGACGATATGCAGGGGAAATTCATGCGATTCAGGGTTGCGGCGAGGCGGGCTTCATGCTTATTTGTTCGTGTATTGTTCTATTTTCAGAGGGTGGAGATGAGCAGGTTCCTTGTTGTTGCCGTGATGCTTGCGTTGTCGGGTTTCTCCGCCGGTTCGGCGATGGCGCAGGAGGGGCGCACCCGCTTCATTCTCGCTGCCAGCTGGCAGCCGGCCTTCTGCCAGACCAACCAGAAGAAAGCCGAATGCGCCAGCCAGACGGCCGAGCGCTACGATGCGACGAACTTTTCGCTGCACGGCCTCTGGCCGATGCGGCAGAATTACTGCGGAGTTCCCGGAGACCAGCAGGCGGCCGACAGGGATGGCGACTGGCGCTCGCTTCCTGAGGTCAAGCTGACGCCCGAGAATGCGGCGGCACTCGCCAAGGCGATGCCGGGAACGCAATCGGCGCTCGAACGCCATGAATGGACCAAGCACGGCACCTGCACCAAGCTTTCTGCCGACGCCTATTTCGGCACGGCGGTGCGGCTGATGGGCGATCTGAACGGCTCGGCGGTGCGCGATCTCTTCGCCGCCAATACCGGCAAGATGGTAACCGCGGAGCAGATCAGGGCGGCGTTCGACAAGAGTTTCGGCGCCGGCGCCAGCGACCGCGTCAAGATGAGCTGCCGCAGGGCAGGCGGGGTGCGCGTCATCAGCGAGTTGACGATCGGCCTCTCGGAGGATGCGGTGACGGATATGAACGCCGGTCTCGGCAAGCTGATCCAGGGTGCAGGGCGGACGTCGTTCGGCTGCAACGAGGGGATCGTCGATGCGGCAGGCTTCTAGGCGCCGCTAAATCTGGCAGGGACGCAATCGTGAGGCCCGAAATCCGGTAGCAATACCGGTTTCGGCGTTGCCCGGCGCGCCCGTTTCGCCTACATAGCGGCACGGTTTTAAAGTTTGCGCCTGGAGCAGTTCACACATGGCACGTCAGTTCATTTATCATATGTCGGGACTTAACAAGTCTTACGGCGCCAAGAAGATCCTCGAAAACGTCAACCTGTCGTTCTACCCGGACGCCAAGATCGGTATTCTCGGCCCGAACGGCGCCGGTAAGTCGACCGTTCTGCGCATCATCGCCGGTCAGGACAAGGAATATACCGGTGAAGCCTGGCTCGCCGAAGGTGCGACCGTCGGCTACCTCGAACAGGAGCCGAAGCTCGATCCAAGCAAGACCGCGTTCGAAAACGTCATGGAAGGCGTTGCCGACAAGCAGGCCGTGCTCGACCGCTACAACGAGCTGATGATGAACTATTCCGACGAGACGGCGGAAGAGGGCGCCAAGCTCCAGGACATCATCGACAGCCAGAACCTCTGGGATCTCGAACAGCAGGTCGAGATGGCGATGGAAGCGCTGCGCTGCCCGCCGAAGGATGCCGAGGTTACCAATCTCTCGGGTGGTGAACGACGCCGTATCGCGCTCTGCCGCCTGCTCCTGTCGCAGCCCGATCTGCTGCTGCTCGACGAACCGACCAACCATCTCGACGCCGAGACCATCGCCTGGCTGGAAAAGCACCTGCGCGATTATCCGGGCGCCGTGATGATGATCACCCACGACCGCTACTTCCTCGACAACGTCACCGGCTGGATCCTCGAGCTCGACCGTGGCCGCGGCATTCCGTACGAAGGCAACTATTCTGCCTACCTGACGGCCAAGGCCAAGCGCATGCAGCAGGAAGCCCGCGAAGAAGCCGGCCGCCAGAAGGCGCTGTCGCGCGAACAGGAATGGATCGCCTCCAGCCCGAAGGCTCGCCAGGCCAAGTCCAAGGCCCGTATCAAGGCCTACGAACAGCTGGTCGATGCCGCCGAGAACATCCGTCCCGGCGATGCGCAGATCATCATCCCGGTCTCCGAGCGTCTCGGCCAGGTGGTCATCGAACTCGAAGGCATCAAGAAGGGCTTTGACGGCCGCACTCTGATCAACGACCTGTCGATCAAGCTGCCGCCGGGCGGCATCGTCGGCATCATCGGCCCGAACGGCGCCGGCAAGTCGACGCTGTTCAAGATGATCACCGGCCAGGAAACCCCGGATGAGGGTTCTATCCGCATCGGTGAAACCGTGCATCTCGGCTATGTCGACCAGAGCCGCGATGCGCTGAACGCCGACAAGACCGTCTGGGAAGAAATCTCGGGCGGCGCCGAAGTCATCAAGCTCGGCAAGTTCGACATGAACTCGCGCGCCTATTGCGGCGCCTTCAACTTCAAGGGCGGCGACCAGCAGCAGAAGGTCGGCAACCTCTCGGGCGGTCAGCGCAACCGCGTGCATCTCGCCAAGATGCTGAAGGCCGGCGGCAACGTTCTTCTCCTCGACGAACCGACCAACGACCTCGATACGGAAACGCTCGGTGCGCTGGAAAGCGCGCTCGAAAACTTCGCCGGCTGCGCCATCATCATCAGCCACGATCGCATGTTCCTTGACCGCCTGGCGACGCATATCCTCGCCTTCGAAGGTGACGGCCATGTCGAATGGTTCGAAGGCAACTTCGAGGACTACGAGGAAGACAAGGTCCGCCGCCTCGGCCCCGATGCACTAAACCCGGGCAGCCAGGCCTACAAGCGCCTGACGCGCTGAGGTTTTTGAGCCTGTTTGATACGAGCCCCGGCCTTTGTGCCGGGGCTTTTGTTTTGAGGATGAGAGAGGCGAGTGCCGCCTCAAGCCGCCTTCCCAGGAGGCGCAGCCCTCGACAACCGCGCCACCCACCCAAGTCGCTATCCGGCCAGCAAATTTCGTGAATAGCTGCGATTGGCGCTTGCCACGGTTTCTCAAATCACATAAAGATATCTTTATATGTTGATTGGGTCGAATATGGCTGAACCTGTCAGGCTTGGATTGGATGCGCTCGTTGACGTCTTGAAGGCGGCAGGTGAGCCGACGCGTCTGCGTCTTCTGGCGCTGCTGGCCGCTGGTGACCTGACGGTGACCGATCTTACTGAAATTCTCGGCCAGTCGCAGCCCCGCATTTCCCGGCACCTGAAGCTGCTTGGCGAGGCCGAGCTGATCGATCGTTATCAGGAAGGCGCCTGGGCCTATTTCCGGCTTAAGCAGGAGGGCAAGGCGGCGTCGCTGGTGCGCATGCTGCTGCAGCATTCCTCCGAGAACGATCCCGTCATTCTGCGCGATGGCGAAAGGCTGTCGTCGGTCAAGCGCCAGCGCGCCGAGCGGGCGCAGGCCTATTTCAGCCGCAACGCCGCCGAATGGGACGAGCTGCGCCGCCTGCATGCCGCCGACGAAGAGGTCGATGCCGCCGTCATCAAGCTCATCGGCAATCAGCCGATCCATTCGCTGCTCGATCTCGGCACCGGCACCGGCCGCATCCTGCAACTGCTGTCGGGGCTTTACCGGCGGGCGATCGGCGTCGATGCCAGCCGCGATATGCTGAGCGTCGCCCGCGCCAATCTCGACAAGTCGGGGATCACCAAGGCGTCGGTGCGCCATGCCGATATCCTGAACCTGCCCTTCGAGGGCCAAGATTTCGATCTGGTGACCATCCACCAGGTCCTGCATTTCTTCGATCAGCCCGAAATCGCCATCAACGAGGCGGCGCGCATGCTGGCGCCCGGCGGGCGGCTGATGGTCATCGATCTGGCCCCGCACGGGCTCGAATATCTTCGCGACGAGCATGCCCATGTCCGTCTCGGTTTCTCGCATCAGTCGATGTCCGACTGGCTGCGCAAGGCGGGGCTCGATGTTGAGCAGGCCGTCGATCTTCATCCGGGTCAGCCGGGCGAGAAGGGCCTCACGGTCACGATCTGGCTCGCGCGCGATCCGCGGCGCCTTATGGCATCCGAAAGCGCCGGTACAGTATTGGCCGGGGAGGTTTGATTTATGACTTTGAACACTGGTAGCCGCCGCGATATCGGCATTTCCTTCGAGTTCTTTCCGCCGAAGTCTGAAGAGATGGAAGGACAGCTCTGGAAGGCCGTCAGCGAGCTGCAGGACTGGAACCCGGATTTCGTCTCGGTGACCTATGGCGCAGGCGGCACCACCAAGGCGCCGACGCTGACCGCCGTCACGCGCTTCCTCAACGAGACCCCGCTTGCCACGGCCTCGCATCTCACCTGCGTCGGCGCGACCAAGGAAGAGACGCATCAGGTCATCGACAATTTCCGCAAGGCGGGCGTGAAGCACTTCGTGGCGCTGCGCGGCGATGCGCCCGGCGGTGCCGGCGCGCCCTATCAGCCGCATCCGGGCGGCTATGCCAATGCTTCCGAGCTCGTCGCCGGGCTTCGCGAGATCGGCGATTTCGAGATCTCGGTTTCGGCCTATCCGGAGAAGCATCCCGAGAGCAAGGATGTCGCTGCCGATATCGACATGCTGAAGCGCAAGGCCGATAACGGCGCCAACCGGGCGCTGACGCAGTTCTTCTTCGACAACGACAATTTCGAGCGCTACCTTGAGAAGGTGCGCGCTGCGGGCGTGAAGATGCCGATCGTGCCGGGCATCATGCCGATCCTCAACTTGACGCAGCTGAAGCGCTTTGCCGGCGCCTGTGGCACCGTCATCCCGGCTTTCCTCGATGAGCGTTTCGCCGGTCTCGACGACAAGCCGGAAGAGCGCGCCAAGGTGGCGGCCGATGTGGCTGCCGAGCAGATCGAGGATCTGGTGCGCCGCGGGCTGCACGAATTCCATCTCTACACGATGAACCGCTCGCCGCTGGTTTCGGCGGTTCTCACGAATCTCGGCTTCCGCCGGGGCGAGACCAAGGCCGAGGGCGCGGCCGCCTGATCACGGCAGCAGATTTGACGGCAACAAAAAAGCGCATGTCAGGCGGGACATGCGCTTTTTTAGTTTGCTGAACTGTTCACTCAGGAGTCCGGTATCCCAGTCATAGGGTCCGGTTTGCCGCTCAGATGAAGAGCATAGACAAGACGAACGCGAACGCTGCACTGACCAACAGGACATTCAAGGATCGTGTGATACCCATGTCTGCCTCCTTTGCGTTAACGAGGGCATACTATGTCCGAAATGTGTCGGCTGAAAAGCGAATTCCATGTTGCGCCGCAGCAACAGCCAGTGGATAAGTGCTGTGTGTATCAATCACGGCATTGAAATCGTTCGAAAAATTCAGACGAAAATTTCTTCACACATTTTAACGGCGCGTTAAAGTCGGCGATCCCGGCATTAAGGCTTGCGTCCAGATGAAGGCTTTTGCCGAAGCTCCTGAAATCGCGGCATAAAAGAAAATCGCGCCCGGCCTGATGGACGGACGCGATAGCATTGCTGCGTAACGGTTTGTTTCGGCGACTCAGAGAGCGCCGAGGAGGCCGGGCGTCGCCCAGCCGTCGGCCGGCATGCCGAGGCGCTGCTGTTCCTTCTGGATGGCGACGCGGGTGCCGGATCCGAGGATGCCGTCGATCTCGCCGACGTCATGGCCGAGCGACTGCAGCTTGGTCTGCAGCTGCTTCATCTGGTCGTTGGCAAGGCCCTGTTCCGGGGTGCCCTTCTGGTAGGGCTGGGCGCCGGAGAGGCGGGTCGCGAAATAGGCGGCCGAGGTCGTGTAGATGAACGACTTGTTCCACTCGAGATAGATCTTGAAGTTCGGATAGGCGATGAAGGCCGGTCCGAGGCGGCCCTGCGGCAGAACGAGGTCGCCTTCGAGCTCGCCGAAATTGGTGTTGCCGTCACGCGGCTTGACGCCGAGCGCAAACCAGTCGCCAGCCTTCATCGTGCCGCCGAGGCCGGACTTTTCCCAGGGAAGGTTCTCGGGAACGGTGACTTCCTGCAGCCAGGGCTGGCCGCGCTCGAAGCCGAGATGCTGGATGAACTTGGCGGCCGTCAGGATGGCGTCCGGGCCGCTCTGCTTCAGGCGCACATGGCCGTCGCCATCGCCGTCCATGCCGTAGGCGATGATGTCGCGCGGCAGCATCTGCACCTGGCCGATTTCGCCGGCCCATGCGCCGGTGTTGGTCGCCGGGTCGAGGTCGCCGTGCTGGACCATCTCGATGAGAGCGATCAGCTGCGGACGGAAGAGCTCGGGGCGGCGGCAATCATGCGAGAGCGTCACGAGGGCGTTGCGGGTGTTGAAATCGCCCTGAACGGCGCCGAAGTCGGTCTCCATCGCCCAGAAGGCGGTGATGACGCCGGCCGGTACGCCGTAATCCTGTTCGGCCTTGGCGAAGACATCGGCATACTGCTTCATCTTCTGGCGGCCGATATCGAGGCGGGCCTGGCTGACGGTACGCTGCGAGAATTCGAGGAAGGTCTGCTTGAAGACGCCCTGGGCGCGGTCGCGGCTCAGAACCTTGGGGTCGATCTCGGCACCGGCGAGTGCCTGGTCGGCGGCTTCGGCGGTAGCGCCGGCAGCGATCGCATCGGCTTTCACGCCTGCCAGGAACTGCGAGAGATCACCGTCGCAGGCGACAGCCGGGGTCTGCGGGGCGGCGGGTGCCGCCGGGGCAGGGGCGGCCTGCTGGGCGAAGACGGTGGTGGCAGACGTGACGGCAAACAGAAGAGCAAGTGCAGAGCGGCTTGCGAGCGAGCGGTGCATGGGTTCGTCCTTATATCCGAAATATGTCCGCCGCTTTCACAGATGAATGTGACGGAAGCAAGAAAGTTCGGTGGACGTTACTAAGAATTTCTATCCTTGGAAACCGCAGCGACCCAATTGTTCCAGTTCTTCTGGTTGCCGGCGAAGACATTGATATCCGTCAGTCCCTGGATGCCCGGAATGACGCCCGTCGAGGTATATTGCCAGAAGGCCCAGCGGCGGTCGGCATAGGTCACTTCGGGGTGTTTTGCCGTCGAGCGCACCCAGAAATGGTAATCCTGGAAATAGCCCTGCAGATTGTCGCGGTGGAAATCGACCGAGGTGTAGATGATCGGCCGCTTGCCGTAATAGGCTTCCAAGCGGTCCATGAAGCGCTGCATTTCGGCGCGCACGGTGGCCGGATCAGGACGGAGCTTGCAGGTCTTCGATTCCGCGTTCCACTCGACGTCGATGACGGGCGGCAGGCGCATCGATTCCTTCGGCACATTCTGGATGAACCAGTCGGCCTGTTCGTCGGCTGACGAGCAGAAATAGTAGAAGTGATAGGGCGCGTGCGGAATGCCGACGGCGCGGGCGCGCTGCCAGTATTCGTTGAACTTGGGATCAACGCGGTCCTTGCCCTCGGTCGCCTTGATGAAGGCGAAGGCGACGCCGGACGACTTCACCGTCTGCCAGTCGATATCGCCCTGCCATTTGGAGATGTCGATACCGTGAATATCATTCTGATGCGGGGTCTTCGGGCCGAAATCCTGCGGATCGGTGTCCTGGAAGCGGGGCTTCTTGATCGAGGCTGTCTCGAGATAGTCGTAGCCCGTGGAGCTGCAACCGGCGAGCATCAAAGCCAGCGGCAAAACGCAAAACAAAAGTCCGCGCATGAATATCCCGTCATGTAACGAATGATCTACTTGCCCCACAGCATGACCTTCGAAGACGAATGCAGCCGAGGAATAATCCTCTTTTCACCATATCAACGTAAAAAATCGGTTAGTTTCAAGCGAATTATGCGCGCCTGGCGGTAATGACGGCGCGCCAGGCATAGCCGCCATAGAGCGTCTCGAAAGCCAATTCCGCGCCATTTTCATGGGCTTGGGCCTCAAGAACCTCACGCAGGTTGGCGCGGGGCGTGACGTGGAATTTCGTCAGCCAGCCCTTGAGCAGGGTGCGGAACCAGCCGGGAAGACGCTCCTGCTGGCCGAAATCGACGATATGCAGCTGGCCACCGGGGTTGAGGGCGGCGATGGCTGCGTCGATGGCGCGCTCCCAATCGGGGATCATCGACAGCGCGTAGGAGATCAGGATGCGGTCGAAACCGGTGGCGCCGAATTCACGCGGCGTGAAGGCGGTGGCGTCGGCGACGCGGAAATCCGGAACCGCAGCCTTGGTGGCAAAGGTCTTGCGGGCGGAGATCAGCATCTCCTGCGAGATGTCGAGGCCGTAGAGGCGGGCGTCGGGGAAGCGCTTGTGGGCGAGCGCCAGATTGCGGCCGGTGCCGCAGCCGACTTCCAGCAGGGTGCCGCCCTTGGGGACGCCGAGGCTGCGGATCGCCTTGTCGCGGCCGAGCAGGTAATATTTGCGCGTCAGATCGTAGATATGACGCTGATAGCGGTACATGCCGTCCATCAGGCCGGCATGTGCTTCGGATTGGGCATCCGGGAGCGTGCGGATCTCGGTCACGCCTTCTTCCCGTAGATGTGGAAGCCGCCATAGATCGCCGAACGGTCGAGAGCCGTCATGTCGCGTGACTTCTCTTCGAAGTAATCCCACTGCTCGCGGATGGCGGGCGAGAGGCGGCCTTCGATGATGCTCTTTTCGGCGGCGGTGCGGAAGATGACGCGGGCGCCGGGGCGGGCGGTGCGGCTGATCTCGGCCCAGAGGCTGTTCAGCTGCTCGTCGGTCATCCAGTCCTGCGCGTCGAGGAGGATGTAGCGGTCGCGCGAGGCGGCCGGCTCCTTGGCGAGCAGTTCGGTGAAGTTGGCGTGATGCACGGTGACGCGATCGACATTCGCACGGATCACCTCGTAGTGCTCCGGCTTCAGGTAGGTCGGCAGCGGGCCTTCGTCGTCGGCGGCGTAACGGCGGCCGAATGCCTGCCAGGCGAAGTAGTTGTCGCGCATCGGGAAGTGGCAGGCGAGCTTTTCGAGGCGGTGCTTCAGCACCGGCGCGATCGAGTTGTCGGCGGCAAGGCTTGCCAGCTCGTCATATTGCTGCGGCGGGATGCCGAGGCCGAAGAGCGAGCTCTTGCGGCCGGTGATCCAGCGCACGACCGGCTTTTCGAACAGCGGGGCGACCTTGTCGTCGAAGAATTGGCGCTGTTCGCGGATCGACTGGGTCTTGGTCATCTGCTTCAGGTCGACACCGTGCAGGCGGGCGAGCAGGTGGGCGGCGCCGATGAAGCGGCCGAGCAGGCCGGTTTCATAGATATTGCGGTCGAAGACGGTGACGCGGCGGCGGCCGAACTTGCGGCCGTTCCAGTAGCTGCGCGTCGCCTCGTCGAGAACCGGCGACAGATGCTGGTCGAAAGCGCGGCTGTTCGACGCTTCGTTCGGCATCGCCAGGAAGCGGACGAGATCGGCGTGACCCGGCAGGTTCTTGAAGGCGGCGAGCTTCAGGCGGTTCAGCGCGATGTGATGCGGATTCAGATCGACGACGTCGATCGAGGCTGGTGCCTTGGAGAGGTAGGCCAGCATATTGCAGCCGCCGGAGCCGATCGTGACGATGCGATGATGGGGCTGCAGCTCCATGGCCTGCATGTCGAGATCGGGGTCTTCCCAGATCTGCGGATAGACGAGGCCGGAGAAGAGCAAGCCAAAAAGGCGCTCGGAAAGGCCCTCCTTGGAGAATGCCTTGTGGCGGAGAAGCGCGTCCTTGAGTTTCCGGTTCTTGCGGAAGCCGGCATCCGGTGCAAATTCGGTCATCTGATTCCATCACCGTTTTTAGCGTTCAGGGCGTTTAACGCGGCGCTGCTACAGTTTGATGACGCGGGCTGTGGGCATCGTTTTCTGCGCCGATAGCGTGGGATGAAATGACGCTTGTGCGTTTCGGCTCTTTTTTGTGATTGCGTTTCCTGCTTCTCTCCACCGGTGGAGGAAGAAACATGCGTGTTGTGCTGCGTATCCTGAAGGCGTTGCTGGCGCTCGTCGTCATCGTTGTGATCGGCGGCGCCATCTGGCTCTATGTCCGGCCGCCGGAGTTGTTGCGGGTCGGTGACGGCTATGCGGCAAAGATCGTCTGCTCGAACGTCTTCATGGCGGGACGCGATCCCGATGCGGTGCTCTATGAGGACGTACAGGCGCCGGGCAATCCGCTGTTGAGGCTCGTGCGTGTTTCGGTCAACCGGGAGGAGGGGAAGGTCTCGGCGCGCATCCTCGGTCTGTTTGCGCCCGGCCATGCGCTTTATCGCGGCGCTTTCGGCTGCACCAGCGTGCCCGATGGCGACTATCAGGCGGCCGCCAATGCCGCGCCGGAGGAGGATCTTGCCGTGCCGCCGCCGAGCGAGGAGCTGTGGCCGGAGGGCGACCGTGTCGCCGCGTCCAACAATCCCAAGCTCGCCCCGCTGCTCGCAGACGCGGCACTCGCCGGGCCGGCGATGCGGGCGATCGTCGTGGTGCATAACGGCAAGATCGTCGCCGAGCGCTATGGCGACGGTTTCGATGCGCGCACGCCGCTGCTCGGATGGTCGATGACCAAGACCGTGAATGCCGCGCTGGTCGGACGGGTGATGCTGGCGGGCAAGCTGAATTTCGACGATGCGCATCTCTTTGACGCCTGGCGCGGCGATGGCCGGTCGGCGATCACGCTTGCCGATCTGCTCGGCATGGAGAGCGGCCTTGCCTTCAACGAGGATTACGGCGCCGTCGCCGATGTGACGCGCATGCTCTATCTCGACCCTGATATGGTGACGCTGCCGGTCAATGCGCCGCTGGTGGACAAACCCGGCCAGAAGTTCCGCTATTCGAGCGGCACCGCCGTGCTTCTCTCGCGAATCTGGATGGACCGGCTCGGTGATCCGCAGCGGGCCTTCGATTATCCGCGCGAGGCGCTGTTCGGGCCGCTCGGCATGCAGAGCGCGGTGCTGGAGGTCGATGCTCGCGGCACCTTCGCCGGAAGCTCCTATCTCTATGCCACCGCGCATGACTGGGCGCGCTTCGGGCAGTTCCTGATCCAGGATGGCGTGTGGAACGGTCAGCGCATGCTGCCGGAGGGGTTCGTTGCAACGATGCGAACACCGACGCAGTCTTCAGGCGGCAAGTACACGCAGGGGCAAGCATGGCTTGCAGCACCCGGCGGCGATCTGAGCGCTGCTGCGGGGCTGCCGGCCGATACGTTCTGGCTGGAAGGGCATGATGGGCAGAGCGTGGCGATCGTGCCGTCGGCCGGCCTCATCGTCGTGCGCATGGGGCTGACGCCAAGCCGGCTCGGCTACAAGCCGCAGATGCTCGTCAAACAGATCGTCGGGGCGCTGTCGTCGCCCTGACCATCACGTTTAAAGGGTAGGGATCAGTAGTTGCCCTGGGCAACGTCGTCCATGCCCTTGCGCTTGGCATCGTAATAATAGCCGCGCGCATAGAGGCGGACCGCATCGTCTTCCTTGCTGTCGGAGACGAGCCAGGCGCCGCGCAGATATTTCGCGGCATATTTGATGTTGGTCTCCGCATCGAGCAGGCCGGACGGCTCGCCGTCGTAACCCATCGATTTCGCGGTGTTGTACTTGATCTGCATCAGGCCGAAATAGCCGCGCTTGTTATAGGCGCGCGGATTGTAGCGGCTTTCGCGATGGACGACGCGGTGAAGCAGGGACGCCGGCATTTCATAGAGCTTGGCGTATTTCTCGATCAGCTTGTTGACGAAGCCCTTCTCTGCAGTCGGCGCATCGTCGGTATCGTTGTCGCTGAACATCGGCGGTGCCGTCGGCGGATCCATCGGACCGGATTCGTCGAAGGTGAAATCGGACATCGAGCGCGGCGCGCTGGTCTGGACGGCAAGCGCTGCGAGCGCGCCGTTCTGCGGTGTGGTCGCAGCAAAGGCGAGCTGGGTGGCGGGCGAGGCCGGCGTGCCGGGTCGCGGGGTCGGGACGACGGACTGGATCGCCGTCATCTCCGGCGTCAGCGGAATCTCGGTCGGCATGGCGGCCGAAGCGGTCTGCTGGAAGGCGGCATCGGCCGGTGAAACGGCGGTCGGCAGCACGGCGGTCTCGGCCGAAAGGGCCGGCGTTGTCTGCGGATTGGCGGCAGCAAATGCCATCGGGGCCTGCGGAGCGGAGCCGTCGGCAGCCGGAACGGCCGCCATCATCATCGCATCTTCACCCGGCTTCGGCGTCGGAACGACGGTCTGCACCGCGCTCAATTCAGCCTGGGAGGTGTACTCGACGGTCGAGCATCCGGTCATGATTCCGCAGAGCATCGTCGAAACGACCAGACTGCGTTTCAGGCCGGAAAATCCGTTCGCTACCATTCTGTCACTTTCGTGAATCGCGCCGCCCTGGCAGCGTTTAAAAAGTTACTGAGAAGCTAAGCACTGATTTTTCCCATTAACCTATTCGTATGGGCGTCGCAACCCGCTGAAAATTGCGATTGCGTTCAGGCCGCAATGCGGCGGTAGCCGGCGGTGACGGCGCCTGCTGCGATCAGCAGCGTGCCGCCCGTGCGGTTGACGGCGCGCTGGACGCTTGCCTTGCGGATCAGGCCGCGGGCGGCGTGAGCGAGCAGGGCATAGCTCGAGGCATTGATCGTGGCGAGCACCAGGAAGGTGAGCTCCATAATCAGCATCTGTTCGAAGAAGGGCGCTGCCGGGTTCAGGAACTGTGGTACGAAGGCGACGAAGAAGACGATGCTCTTCGGGTTCAGCGCGGTGACGACATAGGCGTGAAGAAAGATTTTGAGCGACTTTTCTTCCGGCAGATTGTCGTTATCGGCGACGGGGCCGGGGATGATCGGCGCCCGCCAGAGCTTGATTCCGAGCCAGATCAGATAGGCGCCGCCGACCCACTTCAAAACTGTGAACAATGTCGCGGAAGCCGCGAGCAGAGCGCCGAGGCCGAAGAGCGACGCGGTCATGGCGGTGAAATCGCCGAGCGCCACGCCCGATACCGTCGCCAGCGCCGTCTTGCGGCCATGGCCGAGCGCATAGGAGACGACGAGGAGAATCGTCGGTCCCGGAATGGCCAGCATGATGGCGGACGCAGCGGCAAAAGCGAGCCAGGCTTCGAGCGACATGGAATCTCCTCCTATTCCCTAAGAAACAAGCAAAGACACCATATCAACCCTGCGTCAATCATGCGGCGCGGTATTTTTGGCCAATCTGATCCATCAATTCGGCGAACCACTTGGCCGATGTATCGAAGGCCTTGCCGCCCTTGATGCGCGGGAATTCGATGGTGCGCAGCTTGCCGTTCTGATCCTCGTCATGACCGGTGACGCCGGAGACCTTGTTGAGAGCGCTTTCGACAGCGAGGTCGGTCATGCTCTGGATCAGGCGCAGGTCTTCGGCGTTGGCGGGAGCCGAACGGGCGAAATAGCCGGACTTCTGGACGAGCGAACGTTCGGCATTCAGGAGGCTTGCAAACTGCTTCTGGAACCAGCCGCCGACGTTGATCGTGTCGATCTTCACATGGCCGAAAGCGTCGCGCTTGATTGTTTCGCCGGCAGCTTCGCGCTCGGCGACGATGGCATCGAGGCAGGCGCCTTCGGAGACGAAGACGGTGGCATGGCCGGTGCGGTCCATGATCTCCTTGAGCCGGGCCGCTTCGGCCTGCAGGTCGAAGGCGGTCTCCGGCAGGTAGACGGCATCGATGCTCTTCATGCCTGCGTTCATCAGCATGCCATCGACATATTCATTGTGGCGCGTGCGCTTCAGGTAGGCCTGCGCGGTCGCTGCCGTCAGCCAGCCGCAGTGGCGGCCCATGACTTCGTGGATGACGAGGGTCCGCGGGGCGGCGCTCTGTTCGTTGCTGACATTGTCGAAGAAATGCGCGCCGACTTCGGCTGCCGTCCAGGCGCCGAGCGACTGGCGGATCGGCACGACGTCGTTGTCGACTGTCTTCGGCAGGCCGACGACCGTCAGATTGTAATTGTTGGCGGCGAGATAGGCGGCGAGATCGGCCGCCGTCGTATTGGTGTCGTCGCCACCGATCGTGTGCAGGATGGTGACGCCGTCAGCGGCGAGACGCTCGGCTGCGACGCGCAGCGGGTTTTCGCCTTCCTTGACGAGGCCGCGCTTCACGCAGTCGGCAGCGTTGGTCAGCTTGACGCGGCTGTTGCCGATCGGCGAGCCGCCGTAGCGGTGCAGAAGCGGCGCCTTTTCGCGCATGTCCTTGGTGATCTTGATGCTGTCGCCGAGCAGGACGCCCTGATAGCCGGACTTGTAGGCGATCAGCTCGATATCGGGAGCGACGTCGCTATAGCGCTCGATCAGGCCGCCGACGGCTGAAGACAGACAGGGAGCGAGGCCTCCGGCGGTCAGCATTGCGACTTTCTGTTTGGCCATGTTCCCTCCATATCGACCTGAGATGCGCGATTGCGCACGGCTTAGCTAATGCATGCATGGGGCAGGGAAAGAGGCCTGTAAAGTAAAGAATTGACGAAAAATCGGCACCGTTGGCGAAGCCCGGCCGGAAGCGCCGATATAATCGGTTCAGACGGCGATCGGGCGAGGCCAAGATCTGTGGAAACTGTCTCACCGCAGACGGAAAATGCGGCGTCCCATCGGCAAACAATTACCGAATTGTGAAAAGTGTTTTCAACCCTACGACTAATCGCTGCCTTGCATTGGCAGCGATTATTTGGTCATGGTGTTATCAGATATTGCGATGCGGGAAACTTCGATGTCCTTCTGGGAAAAACTGCTCAACGCCATTGGCAATACTGCGGGCAATGTGCTCTCCGCGGTGGTCGAGGCCGTGCGCACGGTTTTCGAAGGCGATCCCGAGACCCGCCGCAAGGTTGCCTTCTCCGTCGCCGTGATCGCGCTTTCCGCCAAGATGGCGAAGGCAGACGGGATCGTCAGCGAGAAGGAGGTTCAGGCCTTCCGCGATATTTTCGAATTTCCGCAGGATCAGGCCAAGAACGTCGCCCGTCTCTATAATCTGGCACGCCAGGACGTTGCCGGTTACGAGGCCTATGCCGAGAAGCTGTCGTCGCTCTGTGTCACCTGCGCTGCGAACTGCCCGGTACTGGAAGATGTCCTCGACGGTCTCTTCCATATCGCCAAGGCCGATGGGCTGATCCATGAGAAGGAAATGAACTTCCTTCGTCATATCGCCGAGATCTTCAAGATGAGCGAGCAGCGCTTCGAGCAGATCGCCGCGCGCCACGTTTCGATCGGCCGCGACCCCTACAAGGTTCTCGGCGTCTCCTCCGCAGACGATTTCCCGACGATCCGCCGCCGCTATCTGGCGCTGGTCAGCGAAAACCATCCGGACCGGCTGGTATCGCGCGGCGTGCCGGAAGAGTTTCATGCGATCGCCAACGAGCGTATGGCTGCCCTCAACGACGCCTATGCGGCGATCGAGAAGGAACGCCGCGCAGCATGACCGCCTTTACGGCAGACTACCGCAAGGCCTCCGTGAAGCCGTCGCCGAACCATGGCGAGCGGGCAGGGGGGCGGAAGCCGGATATCATTCTTCTCCATTATACCGGGATGTCGACGCCTGAATCGGCGCTCGACTGGCTTTGTCGCGAGGAAAGCCAGGTCTCGTCGCACTATTTCGTGCATGAGAATGGCGAGGTCGTACAGATGGTGCCGGAGACGCGCCGCGCGTGGCATGCGGGCAAGAGCAGCTGGCACGGCCAGGACGACGTCAATTCCGCGTCGATCGGCATCGAAATCGCCAATGCCGGCCATCCAGGCGGGTTGCCCGAATTCCCGAAAGAGCAGATTGCGGCAGTGATCGAACTGTGTCGGGATTGTGGCGAACGTTGGTCGATCCCGCCCGAAAGAGTGCTCGGACATTCCGATGTGGCGCCCGTTCGCAAGGTCGATCCGGGCGAGAAATTCCCCTGGGGAGAACTGCATAAAGCAGGCGTCGGGCACTGGGTCGAACCGGCGCCGATCACCGGTGGACGGTTCTTCCAGCGGGGCGACCGCGGGCAGCCGATCGAGGCCTTGCAGTCGATGCTGTCGCTCTATGGTTACGGCACGGAAATCACGGGTGAATTCTCCGACAAGATGGCCGGTGAGTTGGAGGCTTTTCAGCGCCATTTCCGCCCGGAGCGCGTGGATGGAATCGCCGACTTCTCGACGATCGATACGCTGCACCGGCTGCTCGGCGCGCTGCCGCGCTATTCGTAAGCAGGGCTCCGTTACTTTCACCGGCGAATTTGCAGATTCACACTTGAATTGTGCAGTGCCACATCATTTCCCTATTATCTCCTCATTGCGATGGTCTAACCCCTGCCGCTGAACGGCGTCCGCGGCCTTTGTGAAGTGTAGCGGCCAGACGTCAACTGAAACGATAAGAATTGCTGCGGCATGCAGTCATTCCTTGGCTGCGTGTTACCGTGAGACGGCGAGGCGCGCAGTCCGGCAATTCTTTGGGTCGGAGTGTCAAGACTACATGAGAAATGCGATTATTGGTGCTGCGGCATGCGTTGGCGTGCTGCTGGCAGGGTATAACTGTGCCTTCGCGGGCGAAGCAGATAATAAAACTGATAAGACTGAGACGGTTCAATTCAAGACCGTCGATCGCGACAGCGGCTATGCAATGCCTGACTTTGCGACCAACAAGTATTCGGTTCTCATCGCAAAATACGCAAAGCAGTATGACGTACCGGTGGCGCTCGCCTCGGCCGTCGTGCGCGTCGAAAGCAACTTCAATCCGAATGCACGCGGCAGCGCCGGCGAAATCGGCCTGATGCAGATCAAGCCGGCAACGGCACGGATGATGGGCTATGCCGGTACCAAGAAGGGCCTCTTCGATCCGGAAACCAACATCAAGTACGGCATGAAATATCTCTCCATGGCCCATGAGCTCGGCGGCGGCGAAACCTGCGGCACGATCCTCAAGTACAATGCCGGCCATGCCGCCAAGCGCATGAATCCGGTCTCCAAGGCCTATTGCGGCAAGGTTCTGGCGCTTCTCTGAGAGCGCCGCTAACCGGCTGATGCGGAATCCTTTTCCGCTCGCACTTCAGAAAATGGTTCAACTTTCCGGCCGCAATGTCTGACGTCGCAGAAGTGAGGTGAGACATGGCCGGGTTGAAGACGGGCAGATGCCGGCGGCCATGACGGCTCGCCGCCTTGCCGCCCATCCCGCAGGCGGCTATCCCTATCCCCGGATTTCCGGAATCCTATTCCGGCAGGCAGGGAAGGCAGACATGGCAGCGGATTTCAAATATATCGTCGTCGGCCGCGGCATGATGGGCGCGGCTGCCGCAAAATATCTCGCCATGCAGGCGGATGGCGTCGCGGTCATCGGTCCGGACGAGCCGGAGAATCGCAGGGCGCATCAGGGCGTCTTCGCCAGCCACTATGACGAAGGCCGCATCACCCGCACCGTCGATCCCGACCGGGACTGGGCGCTGCTCGCCAATGGCTCCATTGCGCGCTACGCAGAGATCGCTGCCGAAAGCGGCATCGATTTCTATACCGAGGCGGGCTGCGTCGTCGTTGCTCCCGCCGGTTCCGATTACACCCGCGATACGAAGGATGCGGCGGATTCGCTCGATGTCGAGACACGCATGCTTGATGGCGCTGCCCTGAAGCAGGCCTTTCCCTATTTTGCCATGCCGCTGGGTTGCGAGGGCGTCTTCCAGCGGGAGGGTGCCGGCTATATCAGCCCGCGGCGGCTGGTGAAGGCGCAGTCCGCGATTGCCGAAAAACGGGGTGCCACCGTCATCCGCGACTACGTGACGGCGATCCGCGACGAGGGCGGGATCGTTGCGGTGGAGACATCGGGCGGCAGGACCGTCACGGCGGAAAAGGTGCTGCTCGCGGCGGGTGGTTTTTCCATCAGCGAGAATCTCTTGGCCGAATCTGTTGATATGTCGGTTTATGGGCGGACGGTGGTGATGTTCGAGGTCAGCGAGGAGCAGGGGGCGGCTTTCGCCGGCATGCCGTCGCTCATTCTCGAAACCCGCGATATCGACATCTACCTGCTGCCGCCGATCCGTTATCCTGACGGAAAACTCTATCTGAAGATCGGTGGCGACCCTGATGACTACCAGCTGAAAACCGATGCCGAGCTCCGGGCATGGTTCCGCACCGATGGCCGGCCGCGGGCACGCGATCACCTGATGCTGATCACCCGGCGTCTGGTTCCGGATCTGAAGCCGCTCTCGGTCTCGACGGCATCCTGCGTGGTGTCGAAGACTGCCAGCAAGCATCCGATGATCGGCTTCACCGCGTCGCCCGGTATCGCCGTGCTGACCGGTTGCGCCGGGACATCGGCGAAGAGCTCCGACGAGATCGGGCGGCTCGGCGCCGAGCTGCTGATGACCGGCGAGATTGCGCCGCAGGGCTATGCGACGGATTTCAAACCGGCTTTCCGGTAATCCGCGCCGATATTTGCTGTGGCAATTGCCGGCGGGCTCCGCTAAGGGAGCGCTGCCAGTTGGCCGGGCAGCCGCGCTTTACAATGCCGAAAGGTGGTAAGGTGAGGAAAGTCCGGGCTCCACGGAAACACGGTGCCGGATAACGTCCGGCGAGGGCGACCTCAGGGAAAGTGCCACAGAAAGCAAACCGCCTGCGTCCGCGCAGGTAAGGGTGAAAGGGTGGGGTAAGAGCCCACCGCGTTTGCGGCAACGTAAACGGCACGGTAAACCCCACCGGGAGCAAGACCGAATAGGGATGACGCGGTTGGCGCAAGCCTTCCGGCTGGTTTCCAGGCCAGTCATCCGGGTGGGTTGCGAGAGGCAGCGTGCAAACGCTGTCCCAGAGGAATGGCTGCCACGTTCCGGGTCAAACCGGAGCCATACAGAACCCGGCTTACAGGCCAACTGGCGATTTAACTTTCTTCTATCATCATGCCTTCGGCGCGGTGGCGGCAGCCGCCGCCGTCGCGGCCGGTTTATGCTGAGAAATCAGGCGCTCAGCCTATATTTGCGGTTTCTTACGGACGTTTTCTCGGGTGCCGGAAAATGCCGATCCTAACCCTTTGTTAAACTTAACAGCTTATAAATTTTCGGTACTGCGCTCATCGCGAGAGGGGCGTTTCCCATTGACGCCCATATGGTCCCATGGTATCCCATAAGAGCACTGCACAAGGGCAATCATCTGCCCATCAATCGCAAAGCCAAGGCGCCTTCCATTCCGGAAGCGCTGGGCGGGCTTCGGTCCGTTCGGCTCGCGAAGCTGTGCTCTGTGTTGAGGGTTCCGGCGGCGGTTCTTCGCTTCGGGCTCTTTCGGAAACGGATGTTTCGTGTCATGAGCCGCTTCCTTTCAAGTGCGACCAACAGGATCGATTCCAAGGGCAGGGTTTCCGTGCCTGCGGCCTTTCGTTCCGTGCTGGCGCAGCGCAATATCCAGGAGCTCTATTGTTTCCAGGATTTTGTGTTTCCGGCGATCAGCGTCGGCGGCCCGGATCTTCTCGAAAGGTTCGAGCGGCAGATTGCTGCGGAGGATCCGTTTTCGCCGGTCGCGAACGAGATGTCGCTTCTCATTCATGGGGGCGGGGTCTTCATGAAGCTCGACGCCGAGGGGCGTTTGATGGTCACGGATTTCATTCGGGATTTCACGAGGATCTCGGACGAGGTGACTTTCGTCGGGCGGGCAGATCATTTTCAGCTGTGGCAGCCGCAGGCATTTCAGGCGGCCCAGATGCAGGCACGAGAGGGGCGCACGCTGGCGGGCAAGCGCTCCTGAACAAGCGAGGGCGCGGAATGGTGACGAATCCTGGCGGAGGTTCATCCGAAGCTGGTGGCGGACCGGTTCGTCACATTCCGGTTCTTCTCAACGAAGTGCTCGATGCGCTGCAGCCGTCTTCCGGCAAGGTCGTTCTCGACGGCACATTTGGTGCAGGCGGCTATACGTCGGCGATTCTCGCCGCTGGTGCCGACGTCATCGCGCTCGATCGCGATCCGACGGCGATCGCTGCCGGTCAGGCGCTGGTGGCTGAGCATTCCGGTCATCTCCAGCTCGTCCATTCGCAGTTTTCCAATCTCGCAGATCAGGCGCCTGCCGGCGGGCTCGATGGCGTCGTGCTCGATATCGGCGTGTCCTCGATGCAGATCGATGAGGCGGATCGCGGCTTCTCGTTCTCGAAGAACGGTCCGCTCGACATGCGCATGTCGGCTGCCGGTGTCTCGGCCGCCGATGTGGTCAACCGCGCCAAAGTCGCCGAGCTGATCCGCATTTTTCATTTCCTCGGTGAAGAGGATCAGGCGCCGCGTATCGCGCATGCGATCGAGAAGCGCCGCGCCGAAAAGCCGTTCGAGACCACCCGCGATCTCGCCGGGCTGATCGAGCTGGTGACGCCGCGCAAGATGAAGGACAAGATCCATCCTGCGACCCAGGTGTTTCAGGCGCTGCGCATCTTCGTCAATGACGAGCTCGGCGAGCTGGCTCAGGCGCTGTTTGCCGCCGAGCGTGCGCTGAAGCCGGGCGGCCGTCTCGTCGTCGTCACCTTCCACTCACTGGAAGACCGGATCGTCAAGAAATTCTTCTCCGATCGCGCCGGCAAGGCCTCGGGCTCGCGTCACCTTCCGGTGGCGCACGAGCGCGCCGCCACGTTCAATGCTGTCGGGAAGTCTATGGTTGCTGCCAGCAAGGCGGAAGCCGAAGCAAATCCACGGGCACGTTCCGCCAAGCTGCGCGCTGGGGAGCGCACATCGGCTCAGGCCGAAGCAGCGGACATGTCCATCTTCGGCCTGCCTAGCCTGGCCAGTCTCGGAAAACTTGGGGGTTGATGTGCTGAGAACGTTCGACTTCGTTTTGATCGGTGTCATGACGGCCGCGGCCGCCGTGACCTATACGATCAAGCATCGCGCCGAGCTGAAGCTCGAGGAGGTTCATCGCCTCGAGGCCGAGATCAAGCTCGAGAAGGACACGATCGAGCTCCTGAAGGCCGATTGGGCCCTGCAGTCGCAGCCGAACCGGCTGGAGCGCCTCGTCAATACTTATAATGACGAGCTGAAGCTGCAGCCGACGGATTCGACCTCTCTTATCCATGCACGCGAACTGCCGATGCTGAAGTCGCAGGTTCCGGTTCCCGATGTCACCGAAGCCAAGGCCGACCAGAAGCCAGGCGCTCCTGCCGTGGCTGCGAAGAAGCCGGCGGCTGGAACGGCTGTTGCCGCCAAGGCGGCGCCGAAGCCTGTGCCGCGGGCCGCTGTGCCCGAGGTCGAAGACCAGGACGAAATGGCAACCGGATCGGTGGAGTAAGCATGTCGTTTCTCTCTCGCATCATGGTTCTGAAGAGCCAGGCTCATTTCTCCTCCGGCGTCTATAACCGCTTCGGCGGCCCGACCGGCAGCCTTCCGCTGGAAGGTTCGCGCAAGAAGAAGTCCGGCCAGGCGAAAAGCCGCGTCGGCCTGCTGATCATCGGCTTCACGGCGCTTTACGGCGTCATCGGCGGCCGTCTCGTCGAATATGCGATGAAGGATCCCGAGGTCGTTTCCTCGATCCTGCCGCCCGACCGGCTGATGGCCTCGCGCCCTGATATTCTCGACCGCAACGGCGAAGTGCTGGCGACCGACATCCGCACGGTGTCGCTGTTTGCCGAGCCGAACAAGATCGTCGATGCCGACGAGGCGATCGAAAAGCTGGCGACCGTATTGCCGGATCTCGACGTCAAGGGCACCTATCGCAAGCTTTCGGTGAAGAGCTCGCATTTCGCCTGGCTGCGCCGCCAGCTGACGCCGAAGCAGCAGAGCCAGATCCTGGCGCTCGGCATTCCCGGCGTCGGCTTCCGTCCGGAAAAGCGCCGCTTCTATCCGGGTGGTCCGACGGCCTCGCACATTCTCGGCTACGTCAATATCGACAACCGCGGCGTCTCCGGCATGGAGAAATATATCGACGATCAGGGTCTGGCCGATCTCGCTTCCGTCGGCATGACCAGCGGTCAGCCGCTCGAGCCGGTGAAGCTGTCGATCGATATCCGCGTTCAGAACATCGTCCGCGACGTCGTCACCAGCGCCGTGACCAATTACGAAGCCAAGGGCGCCGGTGCCGTCGTGCTCGACATCCATACCGGCGAAGTGCTCGGCATGGCTTCGGCGCCTGACTTCGATCCGAACAATCCGGAAGAGGGCGCCAAGGAAGGCTGGCTGAACCGCATGTCGAACGGCACGTTCGAAATGGGCTCGACCTTCAAGACCTTCTCGACCGCCATGGCGCTCGACAGCGGCAAGGTCAGCATCAACGACAGCTTCGATGCCAGCCGCCCGATCCGCATTGGCGGCTTCACCATCAACGACTTCCACGGTCAGCGCCGCTGGCTGACGGTTCCTGAGATTTTCGAATATTCGTCGAACATCGGTACCGCGAAGATGATCGATATCGTCGGTATGGAGATGCAGAAGGACTACTTGACGCGCTTCGGCCTGCTGACGAAGATGAAGACAGAGTTGCCGGAAGTGAAGATGCCGAGCCAGCCGAGGGTCTGGAAGAAGATCAACTCGATCACGATCTCCTTCGGCCACGGTGTTTCGACGACGCCGATGCAGACGGCGGTTGCCGGTGCTGCTCTCGTCAACGGCGGCAAGCTGATCGAGCCGACCTTCCTGCCGCGCACCCGCGAACAGGCCGACGAGACGGCGGAAGTCGTCGTCAAGAAAAGCACCAGCGACAGCATCCGCTATCTCTTCAAGCTGAACGGCCTGAAGGGTTCCGGCCGCAATGCCGACGTGCCGGGCTTCAATGTCGGCGGCAAGACCGGGACGGCCGACAAGGTCGTCAACGGCCGCTACGCCCACAACCTCAACTTCAACGCCTTCCTGGCGGCCTTCCCGATCGACAATCCGCGCTATGTGGTGCTGACTTTCTGCGACGAGCCGCATAACGGCGAGAAGGGCCAGAACATCGCCGCTTACACGGCTGCGCCGATGGTGAAGAACATTATCCGCCGCGCAGCCCCCATTCTTGGCGTCGAACCGCAATTCGGCGAAGACGGATCGGCCTTGTTGGTGTCTTATTGAGTCTGAATGAATACGGCGCCGATTCGCGTGGGGTGAGCGGCGCCAGAGAGAAAAGACATTGATGAAACTGCGGGACATTGCCGGAAGCGCATTTCCGGAAATCAAGGATCAACTCGACGGACCGGCAGGCGGGCTGGAAATCTCAGGCCTGACAGCCGACAGCCGCAAGGTCGAACGCGGCATGGCTTTCGTCGCCGTTGCCGGGACCAAGGCCGATGGCGCGGGCTTCATCGCTGACGCTGCCAGGAACGGTGCCGCAGTCGCGATCAGCACGCAGCCGGTCGAAGCCTCCATCCCCGTTCTCGTCGTCAAGGATCCGCGCCGCTTCCTGTCGCTTGCGGCGGCCAATTTCTACGGCAGGCAGCCGGCAACGATGGTTGCGGTAACGGGCACGGCAGGCAAGACCTCCGTCGCCTCCTTCACCCGTCAGATTTATGCTCATGCCGGGCATCCGGCCGCGATGATCGGTACGACGGGCGTCGTTTCGCCGACCCGCAACGATTACGGCTCGCTGACGACGCCCGACCCGGTTTCGCTGCACAAGCTGCTTGCCGAACTCGCCGATGAGGGCGTGACGCATGCGGCGATGGAAGCCTCAAGCCACGGTCTCGACCAGAGCCGCCTCGATGGCGTCAAGCTGGCCGCCGCCGCCTTCACCAATCTTGGCCGCGATCACATGGATTATCATCCGACGGTCGAGGACTATATGGCCGCCAAGATGCGGCTCTTCGATACGCTGCTGCCGAAGGGCTCGCCGGCGATCATCTTTGCCGATGACGCATGGTCGCCGCAGGCGATCGAAGCGGCCACCAAGGCCGGTCACGATGTCCGCACCGTCGGCCGCAAGGGCGATTACCTGACGTTGAAGCGCGTCGAGCATTTCCGCCACAAGCAGGTGGCCGAAGTGCATGTCGGCGACGAGATCTTCGAGGTCGATATTCCGCTGGCCGGCGATTTCCAGATCGCTAATGCGCTGGTTGCCGCAGGTCTTGCGATGTCGACAGGCGTTCCGGCCAAGGCGGCGATGGCCGCGCTTGAAAAGCTGCAGGGTGCTTCCGGCCGCCTCGAGCTGGTCGGCCACACCCAGGATGGCGCGCTCGCTTACGTCGATTATGCCCACAAGCCGGATGCGCTTGAGAATGTCCTGAATTCCGTCCGCCCGTTCACCACCGGCCGTGTCGTCGTGGTCTTCGGCTGCGGCGGCGACCGCGACAAGGGCAAACGCCCGATCATGGGCGAGATCGCCTGCCGCCTAGCCGACGTGGTCATCGTCACCGACGACAATCCGCGCTCGGAAGATCCGGCGACGATCCGCGCCGAGATCATGGCGGCTGCGACCTGCGCCACCGAAATCGCCGACCGGTCGCTGGCGATCAGCAAGGCCGTCGCAATGCTGAAGTCGGGCGACACGCTGATTGTCGCCGGCAAGGGACATGAGGAAGGGCAGACCATCGGGAGTGTGACGCTGCCTTTCTCGGATCACGCCGAAGTGCGTGAGGCCTTGGAGGAGCTGAAATCTTGAACTGGCTTTGGACCACGGAAGACATGATCACCGCGATGGCGGGACGCCCCTTCGGCACGCTGCCGCAGGGGATCACCGGCATTTCCATCGACAGCCGCTCGATCGGGCCGGGCGAAGCCTTCTTCGCCATCAAGGGCGACCGCGTCGACGGTCACGACTATGCCTCGATGGCGATGGCCAACGGCGCGTCGCTGCTCGTCGTCAGTGAGGCGCGGCTTGCGGGTCTCGGCCGTCTGACCGTGCCGATGATCGTCGTCGACGATGTGCTGGATGCTCTTGGACGGCTGGCGATCGCCTCGCGCCAGCGCTCGCGGGCACAGATCATCGCGGTGACGGGTTCGGTCGGCAAGACGACCACCAAGGAGATGCTGCGCCATGTGCTTTCGCCATCCGGCAAGGTGCATGCGTCGGTCGCCTCCTTCAACAATCACTGGGGCGTGCCGCTGACCCTGGCGCGCATGCCGCTCGATACGCATTTCGGCGTGTTTGAGGTCGGCATGAACCACCCGGGCGAGATCCGTCCGCTGGTGCAGATGATCCGCCCGCATGTCGCAGTCATCACCACGATCGCGCCGGCCCATCTCGGTAACTTCAAGAGCATCAAGGAAATCGCTGCCGCCAAGGCCGAGATCTTCGAAGGCCTGACGCCCGGCGGTCATGTCGTGCTGAACCGCGACAACGATCAATACAATTTCCTCGACCGGACCGCGCAGGCGCTCGGCATCACCAACATCCATTCCTTCGGCCAGCATGCCAAGGCGGAATTCCGTCTCGCCGAATTCAACGGTTCCGACGAGAGTTCGGCGCTGTGGCTGACGATCGATGGCGATACGCTCGAAGTGGCGATCGGCGCGCCCGGTCGCCATATCGCCGAGAACGCGCTTGCCGCACTCGGCGTCGTGACGCTCGTCGGTGCCGATCTCGACAAGGCGATCGACGCGCTGGCAACGCTGCAGCCCGAGAAGGGCAGGGGCAAACGCCACAAGCTGAGGCTGGGTGCGGGCACCTTGACCGTCATCGACGAGAGCTACAACGCCAACCCGGCCTCGATGCGCGCGGCGATCGCGCTGCTCGCCGCCGCCGTCCCGCAGGGCTACGGCCGCCGGGTCGCCATTCTCGGCGACATGCTGGAGATGGGCGAATTTGCCGAGCGCGTGCATTCCGATCTGGCCGGTCCGCTGCTTGCGGCCGGTATCGAACATGTCTGGCTCGCAGGCAAGGACATGCAGGCGCTGAGGGATTCGCTCCCCGACAGCGTTGCCGTCGAGTACCGCGAGACCACGGAAGAACTCAAAGATTTTGTACTGAACTCGGTCGAGCCGGGCGATGTCTTGATGGTCAAATCGTCATTGGGGATTGGTTTCGGCAAGATCGTTGCCGCGCTCCTTGACAAGTTTGCGCCATTTGCGGACACGCAGCGCGAGATTTGACCGGGTAAACAAGGGGCCCTGAATGCTGATTTGGCTAGTCGAACTGTCGGAACATTTTAAATTTCTGAACCTGTTCAGATACATTACCTTCCGCACAGGCGCCTCTCTCTTCACTTCCGCACTGATCGTCTTCCTGTTCGGGCCGATGATCATCCGGTCGCTGCGCATCCGCCAGGGCAAGGGTCAGCCGATCCGCGCCGATGGTCCGCAGACGCATTTCAAGAAGGCCGGTACGCCGACCATGGGCGGCTTGATGATTCTGGCCGGTATCGTCGGTTCGTCGCTGCTCTGGGCTGATCTTTCGAACGTTTATGTGGTGGCGACCCTGCTGGTGACGCTCGGCTTCGGTGCGATCGGCTTCTATGACGACTATCTCAAGGTGACGAAGCAGAGCGACAAGGGCTTTTCCGGCAAGGCCCGCCTCGGCATCGAGTTCATCATCGCCGGGATCGCCGTCTATTTCATGATGCGGACGTCGCTGGCCTCGGGTCCTGCGGGCTCGACCTTCGGCTCGTCGGTTGCATTCCCCTTCTTCAAGGACTTCCTGATCAATCTCGGCATCATGTTCGTGGTCTTCGGCGGCTTCGTCATCGTCGCGGCCGGCAATGCCGTGAACCTGACCGACGGTCTCGACGGTCTGGCGATCGTTCCGGTGATGATCGCCGCGGCCTCCTTCGGCATTATCTCTTACCTCGCCGGTAACGCGGTGTTCGCGGGCTATCTGCAGATCAATTTCGTGCCCGGCACCGGCGAGCTTGCCGTCGTTCTCGGCGCCGTCATCGGCGCCGGTCTCGGCTTCCTCTGGTTCAATGCGCCGCCCGCCGCAATCTTCATGGGCGACACCGGTTCGCTTGCGCTCGGCGGCACGATCGGCACCGTTGCCGTCGCCACCAAGCATGAGATCGTCATGGCGATCATCGGCGGCCTGTTCGTGATGGAGACGCTCTCGGTGATCATCCAAGTCGGCTTCTTCAAGATGACCGGCCGCCGCGTCTTCCTGATGGCGCCGATCCACCATCATTTCGAAAAGAAGGGCTGGACGGAAAGCCAGGTGGTCATCCGCTTCTGGATCGTCGCGGTCGGTCTGGCGATGCTCGGCCTTTCCACCCTGAAGCTGCGGTGAGCGGGCGATGATTCCGGTCACGACACTCGCTGGTAAGAAGGTCGCGCTCTTCGGGCTCGGCGGTTCCGGCCTTGCCACGGCCCGGGCGCTGGTTGCCGGAGGGGCAGAGGTTACGGCATGGGACGACAATCCTGATAGTGTCGCCAAGGCGGGCGCTGAAGGCATTGCGACGGCTGATCTTCACGGCATCGATTGGGCGGCGCAGTCGCCCTTCGTGCTGTCTCCAGGCGTGCCGCTGACCCATCCGAAGCCGCATTGGACCGTCGATCTGGCGCGTGCCGCCGGTGTCGATATCGTCGGTGACGTCGAGCTCTTCGTGCGGGAGCGTCGCGCCCATGCGCCTGACAGCCCGTTCATCGCCATCACCGGCACCAACGGCAAGTCGACCACGACGGCGCTGATCGCCCATATCCTGAAATCGTCAGGCAGGGATACGCAGCTCGGCGGCAATATCGGCACCGCCGTTCTGACGCTTGATCCGCCGAAGGCGCAGCGCTTCTATGTGGTCGAGTGCTCGTCCTACCAGATCGATCTGGCGCCGACGCTCAATCCGTCGGCTGGCATCCTTCTCAACCTGACGCCCGATCATCTCGATCGTCACGGCACAATGCAGCATTATGCCGACGTCAAGGAACGCCTAGTCGCCGGAAGCGATACGGCGATCGTCGGTGTCGATGACAGCTATTGCGAAATGATCGCCGACCGCGTCGAGCGTGCCGGGACCAAGGTTGTCCGCATCTCGCGCCGACAGCCGCTGGCCGACGGTATCTACGCTGAAGGCACGCGCCTCATTCAAGCCTCCGGTGGCGCGGCGCTGCCGCTTGCCGATCTCGATGGCATCCCGACGCTGCGCGGCAGCCATAACGCGCAGAATGCGGCTGCGGCCGTTGCGGCCTGCCTCGCCGTCGGCGTCAGCGCCGATGAGATCAGGGCAGGGCTCGCGTCCTTCCCGGGCCTGAAGCATCGCATGCAGCCGGTCGGCAGGCGCGGCCATGCCGTCTTCGTCAACGATTCGAAGGCGACGAATGCCGATGCGGCAGCACCGGCGCTGTCGAGCTACGACCGCATCTACTGGATCGCCGGCGGCCTGCCGAAGGCCGGTGGCATCACGACGCTCGCGCCGTTCTTCCCGCGGATCGCCAAGGCCTACCTGATCGGCGAGGCGGCGGCGGAATTTGCCGCGACGCTCGGCGAGGCGGTACCCTACGAGATCTCCGGCACGCTGGAGCGCGCTGTGGCGCATGCGGCTGCCGATGCGGAAAAAGATGAAGCTGGCCCTGTCGCGGTGATGCTATCCCCGGCTTGCGCAAGCTTCGACCAATATAAGAACTTCGAAGTCAGGGGCGATGCATTTGTCAGCCATGTGGCAGCGCTCGACGGAATCACCATGCTGATCGGTTCGGCAACAGGAGATAAATGACATGGTAAGCCGCGCGGAACGTGGGCCTCTGGCCGATTGGTTTTGGACCATCGACCGCTTTTTCCTGGCGATGTTCGTCTTCCTGATGGGCATCGGCTTCATGTTGTCCTTCGCCGCGTCGCCCGCGGTTGCCGAGCGCATCGGGCTCGAGCCCTTTCACTTCGTCAAGCGCCATGCGGCCTTCATGATCCCGTCGCTGATGGTGATGATCGGGCTGTCGTTCCTGACGCCGCGGCAGGTGCGCCGCACGGCCATCCTGCTGTTGATCGTCGCACTGGCGATGATGCTTCTGGCGCTGTTCTTCGGCGTCGAGGTCAAGGGCTCCAGGCGCTGGGTAACGCTCGCCGGCATCTCCATCCAGCCGTCCGAGTTCATGAAGCCGGCCTTCGTCGTCGTCTGCGCCTGGCTGTTTGCCGAGCACGCGCGCCAACCGGAGATTCCGGGCAACCTCTTCGCCATCATCCTGTTCGGCATGGTCGCGGCACTTCTCGTCGCCCAGCCTGACCTTGGCCAGACGATCCTGACGACCGCCGTCTGGGGGGGCATGTTCTTCATGGCCGGGATGCCCTGGCTGTGGATCATCGTTCTCGGCGTCGGCGGCGCCGGTGGCCTCGTCTCGGCCTATTACGTCTTTCCGCACGTTGCCGGGCGAATAGACAAGTTCATGACCGGCGAGGGCGACACGTTCCAGATCGATACCGCCCGCGAGGCGATCATCCGCGGCGACTGGTTCGGCCAGGGACCGGGCGAAGGCATCGTCAAGCGCATCATCCCGGATGCTCACACCGACTTCATCTTCTCGGTCGCCGCCGAGGAATTCGGCATCATCTTCTGCATCGCGCTCGTTGCGCTGTTCACGGTCCTTGTCTTGAGGGGGCTGTCGCACGCATATAAGGAGAAGAACGACTTCAACCGGTTTGCCGTCGCCGGCCTCGTGCTGCAGATGGGCATCCAGTCGATCATCAATATCGGCGTCAATCTCGAACTGCTTCCGGCAAAGGGCATGACGCTGCCGCTGATTTCCTACGGCGGCTCGTCCATGGTGGCGATCTGCGTGACCGCCGGTTTCATTCTCGCGCTGACGCGCCATCGCCCGGAAAAACGTGCACAGGACCGGAGCCTCTTCCGCGTGCCGCACGGAATGCCGGCGGAGTAAGAATATGAGTAAAGGAATCGTCCTTCTTGCCGCCGGGGGAACCGGCGGCCACGTCTTTCCCGCGGAAGCCCTGGCTTACGAGCTGAAGGCCCGCGGTTATTCCGTTCATCTGGTCACCGACAGCCGCGCCGAGCGCTATGCCGGAAAATTCCCGGCCGAGCAGATCCATGTCGTGCCCTCGGCAACGATCGGCTCGAAGAACCCGATCGCGGTGGCGCGCTCGCTCTGGACGCTGTGGAGCGGCATGCGCGCTGCCAAGAAGCTGATCCAGAAGCTGAAGCCCGCCGTCGTCGTCGGTTTCGGCGGCTATCCGACCGTGCCGCCGCTGCTGGCCGCGACGCGCCTCGGCGTGCCCGCGATGATCCACGAGCAGAATGCCGTGATGGGCCGCGCCAACAAGGCGCTGGCGGCCCGCGTCCAGGCGATCGCCGGCGGCTTCCTGCCCGAAAATGGCGGCGCCTATCCCGAGAAGACGGTGACGACGGGCAATCCGGTTCGCCCCGCGATCATCGAGGCGGCAAAGGTTCCCTATGCGCCGTCGCATCCGGGCGAGCCCTTCAATCTCGTCGTCTTCGGCGGCAGCCAGGGCGCGCAATATTTCTCCAAGGCGATGCCGACGGCGATCAGCCTGCTCGACGACAACTTGCGTGCACGGCTGCGGATTACCCAGCAGGTGCGGCCCGAGGATATGGAGATGGTCGGCGGCTGCGTCGCGCAGCTGAAGATGGGCGCCGATATCGCGCCGTTCTTCACCGACATGGCCGAACGCCTCGCGAAAGCGCATCTTGTGATCTGCCGTTCGGGCGCATCGACCGTGTCGGAAATCTCCGTCATCGGCCGCCCGGCCGTACTCGTGCCTTATCCGCATGCTCTGGATCATGACCAGGCGGCGAATGCCGCAGCGCTTGCCGCGACCGGCGGCGCCAAGGTCATCGTCCAGGCCGAACTGTCGTCGGAGAAGATCGCCTCGATCCTGACGCATGCGATGAACGACCCGGAAAAGCTGGCGCGGATGGCGGCGGCGGCAAAGCAGACCGGGAAACCTGACGCTGCGAACTTGCTTGCCGGCATGGTAGAGGCTATTGCCGCCGGACGTACAATTGCAGAGTTCAAGGGGGCACAGTCATGAAACTGCCGAAGGCCATAGGCCTCGTCCATTTCATCGGCATCGGCGGCATCGGCATGAGCGGCATTGCCGAAGTGCTGCATAATCTCGGCCACAAGGTCCAGGGATCCGACCAGTCCGACAGTGCGAACGTTCAGCGCCTGCGCGAAAAGGGCATCGAGGTCTTCGTCGGCCACAGGGCCGAGAACCTCGGCGATGCCGAAGTCGTGGTCGTCTCGACGGCGATCAAGAAGACCAATCCGGAACTGATCGCGGCGCGCGAGAAGCTGCTGCCGGTCGTGCGCCGTGCCGAAATGCTCGCCGAGCTGATGCGCTTCCGCAATGCGATCGCCATCGGCGGCACGCATGGCAAGACGACGACCACCTCGCTGGTGGCGACGCTGCTCGAGGCCGGCGGTCTCGATCCGACCGTCATCAATGGCGGTATCATCAATGCCTACGGCACCAACGCCCGCATGGGCGAGGGCGAGTGGATGGTGGTCGAAGCCGACGAATCCGACGGCACCTTCCTGAAGCTGCCGGCCGACGTTGCCGTCGTTACCAATATCGACCCCGAACATCTCGACCATTACGGCAATTTCGATGCCGTGCGTGCGGCCTTCCGCCAGTTCGTCGAGAACGTGCCGTTCTACGGTTTCGGCGTCATGTGCCTCGATCATCCGGAAGTGCAGGCGCTGGTCAGCCGTATCGAGGACCGCAAGGTCGTCACTTACGGTGAAAACCCGCAGGCCGACGTGCGCTTCATGAATGTCCGCATCGATGGACCGCGCTCGATCTTCGACGTCGAGATCCGCCGCCGCCGTACCGGCAAGGTGTTCAAGCTCGACAATCTCGTGATGCCGATGCCCGGCCGTCACAATATCGCCAACGCTACGGCGGCGATCGCCGTCGCCAACCGCCTTGGCATTTCCAACGAGGACATCGCCAAGGGGCTGGCCTCGTTCGGCGGCGTCAAGCGGCGGTTTACGCTGACCGGCGAATGGAACGGCGTGCAGGTGTTCGACGACTACGGTCACCACCCGGTCGAGATCAAGGCCGTGCTGCGCGCCGCGCGCGAGGCCTGCAAGGGCCGCGTCATCGCCGTCCACCAGCCGCATCGCTATACGCGCCTGTCGAGCCTGTTCGAAGAATTCTCGAACTGCTTCAACGATGCCGACAGCATCTTTCTCGCTCCGGTCTATGCCGCGGGTGAAGAGCCGATCGAGGGCGTCGATTCCGAGGCGCTGGTTTCGCGCATCAAGGCGGGCGGCCATCGCGACGCGCGGTTCCTTCCGTCACAAGACGTACTACCTGAGCTGGTTGCAGAGATTGCAAAGCCGGGTGATTTCGTGGTTCTCTTGGGGGCTGGGAGTATCACTTACTGGGCAGCTGCACTGCCGAAGCAATTGGAAGGCCTTTCGGGAAAGTCTGCATGAAACAGGTCAATGGGGAAAAGCTTCTCGAGTCTCTGGGAGAAGGCGTCAAGGATATCCGCGGTCGTATCACGCCGGATGCCCCCATGGATCGCGTCACCTGGTTCCGCGCCGGCGGTCTCGCCGAGCTGATGTTCCAGCCGCATGACGAGGACGATCTGGTCGCCTTCATGAAGCTGCTGCCGGAAGAGGTGCCGCTGACCGTGGTCGGCGTCGGCTCGAACCTTCTGGTGCGCGACGGCGGCATTCCGGGCGTCGTTCTGCGCCTGTCCGCCAAGGGTTTTGGCGGTCTGGAGCTTGCCGGTGAGAACCGCATCCGCGCCGGCGCGATCTGCCCCGACAAGCATGTCGCGGCGATGGCGATGGATAACGGCATCGGCGGTTTCCATTTCTACTACGGCATCCCGGGCAGCATCGGCGGCGCGGCGCGCATGAATGCCGGCGCCAATGGCGGTGAGACGCGCGAGCGTCTGGTCGAGCTGACGGCGATCGACCGCAAGGGCAACAAGCATGTGCTGTCGAATGCGGACATGGGCTATTCCTACCGCCATTCCTCGGCTGCCAAGGACCTGATTTTCACGTCGGTACTGTTCGAAGGCTATGCCGAGGACCGTGCCAAGATCCGTGCCGACATGGATGCCGTGCGCAACCATCGCGAGACGGTGCAGCCGATCCGCGAGAAGACCGGGGGCTCGACGTTCAAGAACCCCGAGGGTCATTCGGCCTGGAAGCTGATCGACGAAGCGGGTTGCCGTGGTCTGGTCATCGGCGGGGCGCAGATGTCGTCGCTTCACTGCAACTTCATGATCAACATGGGGCAGGCGACCGGCTATGATCTCGAATATCTCGGCGAACAGGTTCGTCGCGAAGTCTTCGAGAATTCCGGCATCAAGCTCGAATGGGAAATCAAACGCTTCGGCGTGTTCATGCCCGGACGCGAAGTGCGTCCGTTCCAGGGCGTGACCAGCGAATAAGGCTGGCTTCTACAATCTGAGGGCTTTGCTGAAGGCGGTGTCGAAACGGACGCCGCCTTTGTCGTCTGCGGCTTCGCCGATCGCCACGTCCATCCGGTCGTTGCTGACGCGCACCAGCGTGAAGCCGCCCATGAAGGCGGCCTTGGCCTTGAAGATGTCGATGCCGTTGACCTTGTAGGCCATCGGCGTGTCGTGTTCGTGGCCGTGGAAAATGCCGATTACGTTGTACCCGCTGAGGCTTGCGAGCAGATCCTGACGTTCTGATTCATCCCACCAATGCGGCGTGCCGGTGCCGTCGTCGTCGAAGGTGCTCTTTGCCGGGTCCCAGCGCTCGGTGGAGAAGTGATCCCAGCCGTAGTGCTGGAAGATGACGACGGGCCTGCCGTCGGATGCGTAGGTCTTCAGATCCTGCTTCATCCAGTCGAGGCTGCTTGCCGTGCCCTTGCTGTTATCGCCGCCATAGCGCTGCGCCTGGATCAGATGCAGGCCGCCCCAGTTCCAGGAGTAATTGTCGGAAGCCTCGTCGTAATTGTCGACGGGGACGGCCGGTTTGAAGAAGACGCTCGGCTTGTGGTTCATCTGCACGTAATCGCGCAGCTCGTCGCGGTACCAGTCGACCTGCGGCGGGCGGCCGTCCTGATCGAGGTCGTGATTGCCAAGGCCGACATAGACGGGGAAATGGACGTGGTCGGAGCCGCGGCCCTGCTGGTAGCGATGCGAGAACTGCAGGAGCTGCGAACCCTCGGCGAATTCCGCCGTCTGGCCGCCGCCATCGTCGGTCACGTCACCGCAGACGATGATCCCCTGCGGGCGGGCGATCTCCTTGCCGGCGACGCTGAGGCCGCTCGGCTTGCCGCCGATCTCTTCGGGCCATGTCTGGTGGTGGATGTTGTTGAGCGCCAGGATGTGGCGCAGCAGGTTGGCGTCGGTCTTGCCTTCCTGCTGGCAATTGGGGCTGAGGCCATCGCCGATGCGGCAGGCATGGACGTCGTTGATGACGAGGAAGGTGACGTTGACATCGGGGACGGCGGCGCGCGACAGGCGCGGCATCGATAGCGCAAAGCCTGCGCCCATACCCTGTGTCAGCAGTGACCGTCTCGTCAGCATGATCTCCCCCTTGTGCTTTTGAAGAGAGAGTAGGGGGCAGATGTTAACAGACAAGAATCGAAAAGGCCGCGGTGTTGCCACCGCGGCCTCTCATCGATTGGGCTTTTGAAGCGTTTAGACTTCTTCGCGGCCCGACAGCAGGATGCAGACCAGCGAGATCACTGCTGCGCCGGAAAGATAGTAGCCGACATAGGAGAGATCGTAATGCGTCGCCAGCCAGCTGGCGATGTTGGGTGCCAGCGAGGCGCCGAAGATGCCACCGAGGTTGAACGTCATCGAGGCGCCGGTATAGCGCACCGAGGTCGGGAAGGGGGCTGCAAGTGCAGCGCCGATCGGACCGTAGGTGAAACCCATCAGCGCGAGGCCGATGATCGAGCACAGGAAGGCGCCCGTCAGGCCTGCGGTCAGCAGCGAGGCGTAGAAGAAGCCGAAGATCGCGATGCCGATCGTGACCAGGATGAGGATCAGGCGGCGCGAGTAGCGGTCGGAAAGCAGGCCGGAGAGCGGGATCGTCAGGCCGAAGAACACAACGCCGACAAGCTGGATGACCAGGAACTGCTCACGCGAGTAGCCGAGCTTCGACGTGCCCCAGGACAGTGTGAAAACCGTCATCAGGTAGAACAGAACGAAGGTGGCGACGGCGATGAAGGTGCCGAGAACCAGGCTGCGGAAGTGCTTGGTGAAGACGACGGCGACCGGAACGGCAACGCGCTCGTGCTTCTCGACAGCCTTCTGGAACTCCGGCGTTTCGGCGATCTTCAGGCGGACATAGAGACCGACGGCGACGAGCGCGAGGCTCGCGACGAAGGGAATGCGCCAGCCGAAGGCCAGGAAGTCCTCGTTGGTCATCGTTTCCGTCAGGATCAGGAAGAAGCCGGATGAGAGGATGAAGCCGATCGGCGCGCCGAGCTGCGGGAACATGGCGTACCAGCTGCGCTTGCCGGGAGGGGCGTTCTCAGTGGCGAGCAGGACGGCACCGCCCCATTCACCGCCGAGGCCGAGACCCTGGCCGAAGCGGCACAATGCCAGGAGCAGAGGCGCCACGATGCCGATCGAGTCGTAGCCCGGCAGCATGCCGATCGCCACGGTCGACAGGCCCATGGTCATCAGCGCGGCGACGAGCGTCGCCTTGCGGCCGATACGGTCGCCGAAATGGCCGAAAAGGATGCCGCCAAGCGGGCGCGCGAAGAAGGCGATCGAGAAGGTGGCGAAGGACTGAAGCTGTGCGGACGCCGGATCACTCGTCGGGAAGAAGAGATGCGGGAAGACCAGCACGGCGGCCGTCGCATAGACGTAGAAGTCAAAGAATTCGATGGTGGTGCCGACGAGGCTCGCGATCAGAACACGCGCCGGCGAATTGACTTGCGCACTGTTCGAAGAGGAGGGGGTCGGCGATACGGGTGATATCGCGTCAGACATTGTCATTCCAATCAGGATTGCTGTTTGCCTTGGGAGGCAAGCGGGTCTTAACGCAATTTTAAGTCGGCGCAAACGCCAAAGACGCAAGAAAGCCACAAAATCGCCGGGCTTTTCTTTGGGTTTCCGATTCTCCTCGATTCCATCACTACGCACGTTCGCTCTGGCGATTGTGACAGCGGTGGCGGACGGTGCCGGCGGCTGCGGAGTTGATTCAAGGCTGAATCTTAAGCCTATGATAAAGCTAGGCTATTTCGGCTGCTTCAGCTTCATGATCCGATTCAAGAATGTTTCATAAATGACGTCCGTTAACAAAAGTAAACGGTTCATTAACCATATTAGTGTTTGATTGCCTTCAAGTCTGAAGGGCTGAGATTCGACTGCGAAAGCCTCGCGCAAGCGTCGAAATTCATGCCGGAAGTTATTTTGGGGGTAAGTATGAGTCGCAAGCATGTCGCTGTCCTGATGGGCGGATTTTCTTCGGAGAGGCCTGTGAGCCTGTCTTCGGGGAAGGCATGCGCTGAGGCTCTCGAGGCTGAAGGCTTCCAGGTCACGACCATCGATGTCGATCGTGATGTTTCCGCCAAGCTTTCCGCCCTTCGTCCCGATGTTGCCTTCAACGCCCTGCATGGGCCGTTCGGCGAAGACGGGACGATCCAGGGCATTCTCGAATATCTCGAAATTCCCTACACGCATTCCGGCGTGCTCGCCTCGGCGCTTGCCATGGACAAGGGCAAGGCCAAGGGTGTTGCAGCGGCGGCCGGCATTCCGGTCGCGCAGTCCGAAGTCATCAATCGCTTCGCCTTTCCGGCTGAGCATCCGATGAAGCCGCCCTATGTGGTGAAGCCAGTTCGTGAAGGTTCGAGCTTCGGCGTGCTGATCGTTCAGGAAGATCAGTCGCATCCGCCGCAGGTCATCAGCTCTCCCGAATGGCGCTATGGCGAAGAGGTTCTGGTCGAGCGCTATGTTCACGGCCGCGAGCTGACGTGTGGCGTGATGGGGGATGTGGCGCTTGGGGTTACCGAGGTGGTGCCGCTTGGTCACAACTTTTATGACTATGATGCGAAGTACGCCGCGGGCGGTTCGAAACATGTCATTCCGGCAAAAATTTCACCGAAAATTTACCAAAAAATACAATCATTGGCACTAAGGGCGCATCAAGCAATTGGTTGCCGTGGCGTTAGCAGATCCGACTTTCGCTACGACGATCGCTTCTCCGAAGATGGCGAAATCATCTGGCTCGAGGTCAATACTCAGCCGGGAATGACTCCAACCTCTCTGGTGCCCGAAATGGCCGGTCATGCCGGTTATTCCTTTGGTGAGTTTCTGCGCTGGATGGTGGAGGACGCTTCTTGTTCTCGGTGACAGTTAAAAGGATAGGGCGCCCGAGCCGCCAGGACGACATCGCCTTCCCGGAAGGTGATAGCCGCATGGTGCTGCCGCGTCCGCTGCGCCGCGTTGTGCGCTTCCTTGTCAGTCTCGGAACCGGGCGCATCTACATTCCTGCGCATACCGGTACCGTTTCGGCTCTGGCCTTTCTTGCTGCGACCGGCCTCTACGGCATGTCGCTCGGCGGTCACACGGAAGCGGTCGCTCAGGCGACGACGACGGCTGCTGGCTTTGCCATCGAAGACGTGAAGGTCTCCGGCAATACAGCAACCTCCGAAATCGAAATCCTCGAGCTTCTCGGCCTCGACGGTACGACGTCGCTCGTCGCTCTCGACGTCGATGCGGCCCGCCAGAAGATCGCCAAGCTTCCCTGGGTCGAAAGCGCCGAGGTTCGCAAGGTCTATCCGAAGACGATCGAAGTGAAGCTCAAGGAGCGCCAGGCCTATGCGATCTGGCAGCACGGCCAGGAGCTTTCGCTGATCGAGCGCAACGGTTCGGTCATCGCGCCGCTGCGCGACAACAAGTTTTCCAACCTCCCGCTCGTCGTCGGCCGCGATGCCGAGACGGCGGCCGTCTCGCTCGAAGACGAATTCGCAAAGTGGCCGGATATCAAGGCCCGCGTGAAGGCCTACGTCTGGGTCTCCAGCCGCCGCTGGGATCTGCATCTCGACAATGGTGTCGTCGTGAAGCTGCCGGCCGACGATGTCGACCAGGCTCTGGCGACGCTTTCGAAGCTCGACAAGGAACAGGATCTTCTGGCGCGCGACATCGCAGCCGTCGATCTCCGATTGGCAGACCGGACCGCAATCCAGCTCACCCCCGAGGCGATGGCCCGGCGTCAGGTGGTGCTCGACCAGCGGACCAAGGATTTGAAGAAGGCGGGGCAGAATATATGAGCTTGTTCGGTTCATCCCACTTTGGATTGCCGCGCCTGAAGCCGCTTTCGTCTAAGCGGTCGCACATCGTTTCGGTGCTCGACATCGGATCGACGAAAGTCGTCTGCATGATCGGCCGGCTGACGCCGCGCGAGGAGAGCGAAATCCTCCCGGGCCGCACGCACGACATCGAGATCATCGGTATCGGCCACCAGCGCTCCCGCGGCATCAAGACCGGCGTGATCGCCGATCTCGACGCGCTCGAGAGTGTCATCCGTCTCGCCGTCGATGCCGCCGAGCGCATGGCCGGCCTCACGGTCGAAAGCCTGATCGTCAACCTGACGGCCGGCCGTCTCGGCAGCGACGTCTATACGGCGACGATCGATCTCGGCGGCCAGGAAGTCGAACTCAACGACCTCAAGAAGGTTCTCGCCGCAGCCTGCCAGCAGTCGCTGCGCCAGGACCGCGCCGTGCTTCACTCGCTCGCAACCGGCTTCTCGTTGGACGGCGAGCGCGGCATTCGCGACCCCTTGTCCATGTACGGTGACATGCTCGGTGTCGACATGCATGTCGTCACCGCGGAGCGCGCCGCCCTCAAGAATCTCGAGCTCAGCGTCAACCGCGCGCATCTCTCGGTCGAAGGCATCGTTGCGACGCCTTACGCTTCCGGTCTGGCCGCACTCGTCGACGACGAAGTCGAACTCGGCTGCGCAGCCATCGACATGGGCGGCGGCACGACGACGATCTCGGTCTTTGCCGAAGGCAAGCTGGTTCATACCGACGCTGTCGGCCTTGGCGGCCATCACGTCACCACCGACCTCGCACGCGGTCTGTCGACCCGTATCGAAGATGCCGAGCGCCTGAAGGTCGTTCACGCTTCGGCGATGTCGAATTCTTCCGACGAGCGCGAACTGATCTCGATCCCGCCGATCGGCGAAGACGAGCGCGATCTGCCGACGCAGGTTCCGCGTGCGCTCGTCTCGCGCATCGTCGGTGCGCGCATCGAAGAGACGATGGAATTGATCCGCGACCGGATCCAGCGTTCGGGCTTCAGCCCGATCGTCGGCAAGCGCGTCGTGCTGACGGGCGGCGCAAGCCAGCTCACCGGCCTTGCAGACGTGGCCCGCAAGATCCTGGCCCGCAACGTTCGTATCGGCCGCCCGATGGGCGTCTCCGGCCTGCCGACGGCAGCCAAGGGACCAGCCTTTTCGACGGCGGTCGGCCTGATGATCTATCCGCAGGTCGCGGACATGGAAACACATGCGTCACAGAGCGGCCTGCTCTTGTCGCTTGGGGGAAATAACAGCCGCATAGCCCGGATGGGCCAGTGGCTGAAGGAAAGCTTCTGAACATCGAGTGAATTGGCCGGCGTGGCGATGCGGCCATAAAGAGAAGGAACGGGTACCATGACTATCAAGCTGCAAAAGCCTGACATCACAGAGCTGAAGCCGCGTATCACCGTGTTCGGTGTTGGCGGTGGCGGCGGCAATGCTGTCAACAACATGATCTCCGCCGGCCTCCAGGGCGTCGACTTCGTCGTTGCCAACACGGATGCGCAGGCTCTGACGATGACGAAGGCGGAGCGGATCATCCAGCTCGGCGCCAACGTCACCGAAGGCCTCGGTGCAGGTTCGCAGCCGGAAGTCGGCCGTGCAGCCGCCGAAGAGTGCATCGATGAGATCATCGACCACCTGAACGGCACGCATATGTGCTTCGTCACCGCCGGCATGGGCGGCGGTACCGGCACCGGTGCTGCTCCTGTCGTCGCACAGGCAGCCCGCAACAAGGGCATCCTGACCGTCGGCGTCGTCACCAAGCCGTTCCAGTTCGAAGGCGGCCGCCGCATGCGTCTGGCCGAAGCCGGTATCGAAGAGCTGCAGAAGTCGGTCGACACGCTGATCGTCATTCCGAACCAGAACCTCTTCCGTATCGCCAACGACAAGACGACCTTTGCCGACGCCTTCGCGATGGCCGACCAGGTTCTCTACTCGGGCGTTGCCTGCATCACCGACCTGATGGTGAAGGAAGGTCTCATCAACCTCGACTTCGCCGACGTCCGTTCGGTCATGCGCGAAATGGGCCGTGCGATGATGGGCACCGGCGAAGCATCCGGCCAGGGCCGTGCAATGCAGGCTGCTGAAGCTGCGATCGCCAACCCGCTGCTCGACGAAACCTCGATGCGCGGCGCACAGGGCCTGCTGATCTCGATCACCGGTGGCCGCGACCTGACGCTCTTCGAAGTCGACGAAGCGGCAACCCGCATCCGCGAAGAAGTCGATCCGGACGCCAACATCATCCTCGGCGCGACGTTCGACGAATCGCTCGAAGGCATCATCCGCGTATCGGTCGTTGCGACCGGTATCGATCGCGCTGCCGCCGAAGCGTCCACCAAGACCTTCCAGCCGGCCGCAAAGCCGATCATCCGTCCTTCGGCGGCCGTTGCTCCGGCTCCGGCCGCAGTACAGCCTGCTCCGGTCATGCAACCACCGAAGCCGGTTGATACCGTTGCGCAGACGATCCGCATGGCGGAAGCCCAGATGGAACGCGAACTCGACATCGTCGCTCCGCGCGCTCCGGCCCCGGCTCCTGTCCAGCAGCCGGTCGCCCAGGAAACCTTCCGTCCGCAGAGCCGCATCTTCGCAGCTGCCCCGGAAGCTCCGGTTGCCCGTCCTGCACCGATGCAGATGCAGCCTGCTCCTGCCCCGGTCATGAGCCAGCCGGCTCCGCAGCCGGTCATGATGCAGCAGCCTGCACCGGTTGCGCCACAGCCGGTCCGCCAGGAGCCTGCCATGCAGCAGCCGACGCGCATGCCGAAGGTCGAAGACTTCCCGCCGGTCGTTCAGGCCGAGATCGATCACCGCTCGCAGCCCGTCGCAGCACAGGCTCACGAAGAGCGCGGCCCGATGGGCCTGCTCAAGCGGATCACGAACTCGCTGAACCGCCGCGAAGAGGAAGTTGCTCCTGAGATGACGTCTGCTCCGGCAGCCGCTTCCCAGCAGCGCCGTCCGCTTTCGCCGGAAGCCAGCCTCTACGCTCCGCGTCGCGGCAACCTCGACGACCAGGGCCGCGCCGTTCCGCAGGCCCGCATGATGCAGGAAGACGACCAGCTCGAAATTCCTGCCTTCCTGCGCCGTCAGTCGAACTAAGCAGACACAGAATCGCCACGCCGAGCGCCCGGGATCACAGTCCCGGGCGCTTCTGTTTCAAGCCCTCGCGCGAGGGTGAAATTAACAAATCATTTCAAGTGCATGGTTTCGTAACAATCCGAAACGAACAGTGATTTGGAATGGAGCCCGGGCGCACGTATGTATGAGGTCAGGGGACCGCGCCTTGACGCCATATGGCGACAATCCAGCGGTGTGGACAGAGAAACTTGGTGGTTTGTTTTGGGTGCTTTGAGCGCTAGGAACCATCAAGGGTAATGAAGGCAGAATTTTATGGTTATTGGCATGCTTGGCTTCCAGACGACGGTTTCTCGCCCGGTGACGCTTTCGGGCACCGGCGTCCATTCCGGCGCGGAAGTCTCCATCACCTTCAATCCGGCTGAAGTTGATACGGGCGTTGTTTTTCAGCGCATGCACGAAAACGGCTCGGTGACCGAACTGCGCGCGGTTTCCTCGCAGGTCGGCAATACGGACCTCTGCACGGTTCTCGGTTTCTCTCCGGCGCATTCGGTCGCGACGATCGAACATGTCATGGCCGCCGTCTACGCGCTTGGCCTCGACAACGTGATGATCGAAGTTCACGGCGCTGAAATGCCGATCATGGACGGCAGCTCGGCTCCCTTCATCGATGCGATCGAGCAGGTCGGTCTCGTTTCTCTCGGCGTCAAGCGCCGCTACATCCGCATCACCAAGCCGGTTCGCATCGAGCATGGCGGTTCGTGGAGCGAGTTCCGCCCCTATGACGGCACGCGCTTCGAAGTCGAGATCGATTTCGAATGCCCGCTGATCGGCCGCCAGAAGTGGGAAGGGGACCTGACCGCGCAGACGTTCAAGACCGAACTGTCGCGGGCCCGCACCTTCGGCTTCATGCGTGACGTCGAGCGCCTGTGGGCTTCGGGCCACGCTCTCGGTTCCTCGCTTGAGAATTCCGTCGTCATCTCCGACGACAATACGGTCATCAATGTCGAAGGCCTGCGCTACGCCAAGGACGAGTTCGTACGTCACAAGACGCTCGACGCCGTCGGCGATCTGGCGCTTGCCGGCGCTCCCTTCATCGGCTGCTACCGCTCTTACCGCGGCGGTCACAAGATGAACGCGAATGCGCTCAAGGCGCTGCTCAGCGATCCCAGCGCCTACGAAGTCGTCGAGACCTCGGCTGTCCGCCCGCGCGTTGCGGCCCGTGACTTCATTGCAGTGAATGCTCCCGGCTTCGCCCCCTGGTCGGCGTGACCTCCAGAACGAATTCCTAGACCAGGACCGCCTCCCTCGGGAGGCGGTTTTTTTATGCCGGGTTTCCACCGGATAGTGTTTTTGCGGCAGATGCTTAGCGGCAACACACGGAATCAAAGATAAAAAGCCGGATATTCTCTGGGCCGATGCCACAAAAATGCGTTAATGCGTCATCATTGCGTTGCTCTCGCCGCACATTTATGGCTAGAAACGCCAGCGAGGTGTGGCTGCCGCTAAGAGTGGGTAGCGGGAGTCGGGATTTATCTATGAGTTATGCAAGGTCTGAAGGTATGATGAAGACAGCGCGCGCTTTGCTCGCATCGCTCGTGGTGCTGAGCGCAGGCGCCTTGATTTCCGGTTGCCAGTCGGATCCAGATATCGACATCACCAAGCTCGGCCTCGACAACGACCCACCGGATGTTCTCTACAATCAGGCGCTTGCCAACATGAAGGCAGGCAACATGGCCGAAGCGGCGCGCAAGTTCGACGCCATCGACCGTGAAAACCCGTTCTCCGAATGGGCCCGCAAGGCCCTCGTGATGAGCACCTTCGTCAAGTACCGTCAGGGCAAGATCGACGACGCTCTGGCTTCCGGAAACCGCTACATGGCGCAGTATCCGGCCTCCAAGGACGCCGCTTACGTGCAGTACCTGATCGGTCTGTCCTATTCGAAGCAGATTTCGGACGTCACCCAGGACCAGCGTGCCTCGTCCAAGACGATCGACGCGATGCAGGCCGTCATCGACAAGTATCCGGACTCCGAATATGTCGACGACGCTCAGGCCAAGATCCGCTTTGCCCGCGACCAGCTCGCCGGCAAGGAAATGCAGATCGGCCGCTACTATCTTGAGCGCAAGGAGTATCTTGCCGCTATCTCCCGTTTCCGTATCGTGGTTGAAAAGTACCCGAATACGAATCAGGTCGAGGAAGCGCTCGCCCGTCTGGTCGAAGCCTATTACGCGATGGGTATCGTGGAAGAAGCTCAGACTGCGGCAGCCGTTCTCGGCCACAACTATCCGGATAGCCAGTGGTACGCCGATTCCTTCAAGCTGCTGAAGAATGGCGGCGCGGAGCCGCGGGAGAACAAGAGCTCCTGGATTTCCGAAGCCGGCCGGAAGCTGCTGCTCGGCTCGTGAGGCCTGTAACGCAATGCTGATCCAGCTTTCGATCCGCGATATCGTTCTGATCGAGCGGCTGGATCTCTCGTTCGAATCCGGTCTCTCCGTTCTTACGGGGGAGACGGGTGCAGGCAAATCCATCCTTCTCGACAGTCTGTCGCTCGCCCTTGGCGGGCGCGGTGACGGCGGCCTCGTGCGCCATGGCGAAGACAAGGGGCAGGTGACTGCCGCCTTCGACGTGCCGATGGATCACGGCGCCCGCAAGCTCCTGCGCGAAAACGGCATCGACGACGACGGCGACCTGATCTTCCGCCGCCAGCAATCCGCCGATGGCCGCACCAAGGCCTATGTCAACGACCAGCCGGTCAGCGTGCAGCTGATGCGCCAGGCCGGGCAGATGCTGGTCGAAATCCACGGCCAGCACGACGACCGCGCGCTCGTCGATACCAATGCCCACCGCATCCTGCTCGATGCCTTTGCGGGCATTACCGAGGATGTCGCGCACGTTTCCGAGCTCTACAAAACCTGGCGCGACGCCGAGCGGACGCTGAAGAAGCACCGCGAGAAGGTGGAGAATGCCGCTCGCGAGGCCGACTATCTGCGCTCGTCGGTCGAGGAGCTCGAGAAGCTTTCGCCGCGTGACGGCGAAGAGGACGAGCTGGCCGACCGCCGCCAGAAGATGATGAAGGCCGAGCGGATCGCCGGCGATATCGCCGAGGCCTCCGAATTCCTCAACGGCAATGCCTCTCCGGTGCCGCACATCGCCTCGCTGGTGCGCCGCCTGGAGCGCAAGAGCCACGAGGCGCCCGGACTGCTCGAAGACACCGTAGCGCTGCTCGACGCGGCGCTGGACCAGCTTTCCAATGCCCAGATGGAAGTCGAGGCGGCGCTGCGGAAGACGGAATACGATCCGAAGGAGCTGGAGCGGGTCGAGGAACGGCTGTTTGCGCTGCGCGCGGCGTCGCGCAAATATTCGGTGCCGGTCACCGAGTTGCCGGCGCTTGCCGTCAGGATGATCGCCGATCTCGCCGATCTCGATGCTGGCGAGGAGAAGCTCGTCAAGCTCGATGCCGACGTGGGTGTCGCGAAGGCTGCCTATGACGCGGCGGCGTGCTCGCTCTCCGAGAAGCGTCATCATGCCGGTGCGGCTCTGGCGGAGGCCGTCATGGCCGAGCTTCCAGCTCTCAAGCTCGAACGCGCCCGTTTCATGGTGGAGATCACCACGGATGCCGCAGAAGCGGCTGCCGAGGGCATCGATGTCGTCGAATTCCATGTGCAGACCAATCCGGGCACGCGCCCGGGCTCGATCATGAAGGTCGCCTCGGGCGGCGAACTCTCGCGTTTCCTGCTGGCGCTGAAAGTGGCGCTCGCCGATCGCGGCTCGGCGCCGACGCTCGTCTTCGACGAAATCGACACCGGTGTCGGCGGCGCCGTTGCCGATGCAATCGGCCAGAGACTGAAGCGGCTTTCCGACAAGGTCCAAGTTCTCTCCGTCACCCATGCGCCGCAGGTTGCCGCGCGGGCGGCGACGCATCTTTTGATCTCCAAGGGACCGGTCGAGGGCTCCGAGAAGATCGCGACGCGGGTGGCGACGATGGCGCCGCGGGACCGCACCGAGGAGATCGCCCGTATGCTGGCCGGTGCTTCGGTCACCGACGAGGCGCGGGCTGCCGCTGCCAAGTTGCTGTCGGGGAACGGGTAGGGCGGGCGCGTTGTGCCCGGCCGCCCTCGTCCTTCGAGGCTGCGCCCTTGCAGGGCTTCGCACCTCAGGATGAGGGCTCTCGCGAGTGCTGCGCTTGCTGATCCCGAAGCTTCATAGCGACTTCCATGGTGCGCGTTGCCTTCACCACTCGCACCGCCATCTCTCCGTCCATTGCGCCGTCATCCCTCCACCCCTCATCCTGAGGTGCGACCGCAGGGAGCCTCGAAGGGCGAGGGGTGGCCACCGCTCCACGGATGCTAGCGACCACACCTTCCCATCCAGCCAATTTGCGCTAAAAAACAACTCCAGATTCTCCGGAGTGATCACGCATGTCCATCGAAGCCGATAGCCTGACGATCGAAGAGGCCGCAGCCGAGCTTGAGCGCCTGGCGAAGGAAATCGCCCATCACGATGCGCTTTATCACGGCAAGGACCAGCCGGAGATTTCGGATGCCGATTATGACGCGCTGAAGCGGCGCAATGATGCGATCGAGGCGCGGTTTCCGGAGCTGATCCGCGAGGACAGCCCGACGCGGCGGGTCGGCGCTGCGCCATCCGCAACCTTCTCCGCCGTCACCCATGCCCGGCCGATGCTGTCGCTCGACAACACCTTCTCGCAGGAAGACGTCGAGGATTTCGTCGCCAGCGTCTACCGCTTCCTGGGGCGCCTCCCGGACCAGTCGATCGCCTTTACCGCCGAGCCGAAGATCGATGGTCTGTCGATGTCGATCCGTTATGAAAACGGCAAGCTCGTCAGCGCGGCGACGCGCGGCGATGGCACCACGGGCGAGAATGTCACCGCCAATATCCGCACCATCAAGGAAATCCCGCAGACGCTGCCAGCCGGCGTGCCTGACGTCGTCGAGGTGCGCGGCGAGGTCTATATGGCCAAGAGCGACTTCCTGGCGCTGAACAGGCAGATGGAGGCGGAGGGCAAGCAGACCTACGTCAATCCGCGCAATACGGCCGCTGGGTCGCTGCGCCAGCTCGACGCCAAGGTGACGGCGAGCCGCAAGCTGAAATTCTTCGCCTATGCCTGGGGCGAAATCTCCGAGCCGAACGATCTGCCGAAGACGCAGTTCGACATGGTGCAAACCTTCAAGGAATGGGGTTTCCCGGTCAATCCGCTGATGAAGCGACTGAGCTCTGTCGCCGACATTCTCGCCCATTACGACGACATCGGCCTGAAGCGCCCCGATCTCGACTACGATATCGATGGCGTCGTCTACAAGGTCGACAGCCTGGAACTGCAGCAGCGCCTCGGCTTCCGCTCGCGCAGCCCGCGCTGGGCGACCGCGCACAAATTCCCGGCCGAGCAGGCTTTCACCGTCGTCGAGAATATCGACATCCAGGTCGGCCGTACCGGTGCGCTGACGCCGGTGGCGCGCCTGACGCCCGTCACCGTCGGCGGCGTGGTCGTCACCAATGCGACGCTGCATAACGAGGATTATATCAAGGGCATCGGCAATTCCGGCGAGCGCATCCGCGAGGCCGATCACGATATCCGCATCGGTGACACCGTCATCGTGCAGCGGGCGGGGGATGTGATCCCGCAGGTGCTCGATGTCGTCATGGAGAAGCGGCCGGCGGATGCGAGCGCCTACAGGTTCCCGAAGACCTGCCCGGTCTGCGGTTCGCATGCGGTGCGCGAAGTCAATGAGAAGACCGGCAAAGTTGACGCGGTCACCCGCTGCACCGGCGGCTTCATCTGCCGGGCACAGGCGACCGAGCATCTGAAGCATTTCGTCTCGCGCAATGCCTTCGACATCGAAGGCTTCGGAACGAAGCAGGTGGATTTCTTCTTCGAGAGCGAGGATGTGTCGCTGCAGATCCGCACGGCGCCCGATATCTTCACGCTGGAGAAGCGCCAGCAGGCATCGACGCTGACGAAGCTCGAGAATATCGACGGTTTCGGCAAGGTCAGCGTCGGCAAGCTCTATGCAGCGATCAACGAGCGCCGTTCCATCGCGCTGCACCGCTTCATCTATGCGCTCGGCATCCGCCATGTCGGCGAGACCACGGCAAAGCTGCTGGCGCGCTCCTACGGCACCTACGAGGCCTTCGCCGCCGCCATGCAGGAGGCGGCACCGCTTTCCGGCGAGGCCTGGAACGAGCTGAATGCCATCGAGGGCATCGGCGAGATCGTCGCCCGCGCCATCGTCGAGTTCTACAAGGAGCCGCGCAATGTCGAGGTCATCAACGCGCTGATCGCCGAGGTGAGGCCGCAGGAGGCCGAGCAGCCGGTGACCTCGGGGAGCCCCGTCGCCGGCAAGACCGTCGTCTTCACCGGATCACTGGAGAAATTCACCCGCGACGAGGCGAAGGCGCGCGCCGAAAGCCTGGGCGCCAAGGTCGCCGGTTCGGTGTCGAAGAAGACCGACATTCTCGTCGCCGGGCCGGGGGCCGGATCCAAACTCGACAAGGCTAGGGAGCTCGGGGTCCAGACGATGGACGAGGACGAGTGGCTGGCGTTGATCGGTGGCTAGTTCATCCGACTTGAAATGTTCCCGTATTGGGAATATTGTCTGACGATGCAGGTGATTGCCAAGTCGACATTGCGCGCGTTTTGGGAGTTGCACCCGCAAGCGAGGGTGCCGCTCGGCGTCTGGTATTCAACGGTCAGTAAGGCTGAATGGACCGGACCTGCCGATATCAAGCGGATATTCGGCGCGAATGTCGATTTCGTCGGCGACAATCGTGTCATCTTCGATATCGGCGGCAACAAATACCGCCTCATCGTGCACGTCGCCTATGCGTACCGGCGCGTGCTGATCAAGTTCGTCGGAACCCATTCGGACTACGACAGGATCGACCCGGAGACTGTGTGATGGATATCAAGCCGATCAGGAATGACAGAGATCTCGCCTGGGCGATCGGCGAGGTGACGCCTTATTTCGAGGCGCCGCCGGATAAGGGCACGGCTGCGGCTGATCGCTTCGATGTACTTTCCGATCTTATCGAAGCCTATGAAAGCCGGAATTTTCCGGTTGCCGATCTCGACCCGGTCGAGTTTCTGCATGCATTCATGGAGATGAGCGGCAGGACGCAGGCCGATCTTGGCGATCTCCTGTCCTCCCGCTCACGCGCCTCGGAAATTCTCCACCGCAAGCGGGCGCTCACGGTGGACATGATCTTCAAGCTGACTGATGCCTGGGGCGTACCGGCGGAATGCCTGGTGAAGCCGTACAAGCTCGAAGTCGCGTAAACGGGACGATCATCGCGGAAAAGCGGTTCATGCCGGTGGCAAAGGCAACCTTCGCATTTGCCTGATTTGGTTGCCGTGATTAAGCCTGAGTAAGGAAACGCGAATCACGGACCTCTCCTTGAAGACCATTGCCATCGACTTCGAAACGGCCAACGAACAGCGCGGCAGCGCCTGCTCGGTCGGGCTTGCCTGGATCGAGGACGGCAGGGTGACGCGCGTCGAGGAGCGATTGATCCGCCCCAGGGACATGCGCTTTTCGGGCATGAACATCGCCATCCACGGCATTCGGCCTGAGCATGTCGAGGATGCGCCTGAGTTCCCCGAGGTCATGGACGAGTTTCATGACGACTTCAGGGGCGCGACGATGATCGCCCATAATGCCGCCTTCGATTTCAGCGTCTGGCGCGCCTCGCTCGATCTCTACCGGCAGTCCTATCCGGAGCTCACCTATCTCTGCAGCCTGAAGATGGCGCAGCGCATCTGGCCGCAGTTTCTGTCGCACAAGCTGAACATCATCGCCGAGCATCTCGGCCTGCGTTTCGTGCACCATAATGCCGCGGAGGATGCGGTTGTCTGCGCCCAGGCGGCGATCGAGATGGCGAAGGCGGTCAAGGCTGCGGCGGTGCATGCGATCCCGGCCATGATCGGCATGAAGCCGGGGCGGCTGCTTGCCGCCGGTTACGAGCCCTGCACCTGCAAACGCGCCTGATCATCAGGCTTTTCTTGTATTGCGCCTGATGCTGCCTATCTAGAAAGCGGTTCAATCAGGAGCTTCCATCCATGTTTCGTAAGATCGTTCTTGCCGCTGCGTCCGTTGCTGCGCTCTCTGCCGGCGGCGCCTCCGCCGAGGTCGTCGGCAAGGTCGGGGTCGACTGGATCGGCAATGACATCATCGTTGATGCCATCCCTGATCCGGCGGTGAAGGGCGTGACCTGCCACGTCACCTATTTCGACCGCAGCCTGATCGACAGGGTGAAGAACGGCAACTGGTTCGAAGATCCTTCCAACAACTCCATCGCCTGCCGCCAGACCGGGCCGATCGAGATCGGCGACATCAACCTGTCGAAGGATGGCGACGAAGTGTTCAAGGCGGGCATGTCGCTGATCTGGAAGAAGCTGGTGGTCACCCGCATCTACGACAAGACCAACGACACGCTGATCTATCTCGCCCACTCGCGCGAGCTGACGGATGGCTCGGCGAAGATGTCGATCTCGACGATCCCGCTTTATGGGCAGAACCCGGTCTGGAAGAACGGGAAGCCTCAGTAACTGGGCTACCCGCGTCCAACGAAAAAAAAGGCCCGGCTTGCGACCGGGCCTTTCCATATCTGCGATGCGCTGCCGATCAGGCTGCTTCGCGCGCCAGCTCGTCGGCGATGACGGTGTCGAGGTTGAGGAAGCAGACCATGGTCTTTTCCAGGGCGACGATGCCGCGGCAGAAGGCGCGCTGCTGTTCCGGGATGATTTCCGGGGCCGGCTGCAGATCTTCGCTCTTGATGGTCATCATGTCGGAAACCTGCTCGACCAGGAGGCCGACAAGCTTGCCGGCGATGTCGGTGACGATGATGGCGGAGCGCTCGGAGGGCTCCGTCATCTTCATGCCGAGGCGGCAGGCCATGTCGATAACCGGGATAACGGCGCCGCGCAGGTTGATCAGACCGAGCACGTAGGGCGGTGTATGCGGCATCGGAGTTACCGGTGCCCAGCCGCGGATTTCGCGGATGGCCATGATGTCGATGCAGAATTCCTGCTCGCCGAGATGGAACGATACGATTTCGAGATGCGATCCGGCCTGTGTGATAATGGCGTTAGTCATCAAAATTCTTCCCAATTGTCTCCGGCCGGAGCGGCCATGGCTCTGGCGGCGGCGCCGCCACTGAATGCGCCCGCGACCTTGCCGATCAAGCTCCGTGCGGGTGAGGGTTTAGGATGCGAGGCGGCGGAAGCTTCTCGCGGCGTTGAACGGGCATTCATGCCCTCGCCGATCTGGAACTGACCGACCAGCCTGATCAGATTGTCGGCGTCCGTGGCAAGCGTATGGCTTGCTGCGTTCGTCTCCTCGACCATGGCGGCGTTCTTTTGCGTCACCTGGTCCATCTGGCTGATGGCTGTATTGATCTCGTGCAGTCCGGTGGATTGTTCGCGCGCAGAGGTTACGATTGATTTAACATGTTCGTCGATGCGCAAAACATCTTCGCCGATCTGGCGAAGCGCTTCGCCGGCAGCCGTGACCAGCTCGCCGCCGGTCTTCACTTCGGCGCCTGATTTGGTGATCAACGCCTTGATATCCTTGGCAGCGCCGGCGGCGCGGCCTGCAAGTTCGCGAACTTCCTGAGCGACGACCGCAAAGCCCTTGCCGGCTTCACCGGCGCGTGCGGCCTCGACGCCGGCGTTGAGCGCCAGGAGGTTCGTCTGGAAGGCGATCTCGTCGATGACGTTGATGATTGTACCGATTTCCTGAGAAGCGCCTTCGATTCGCTCCATCGCCGCCATTGCCTGGGTGACGACCAGATCCGACTTCTCGGTATTCTGGCGGGTATGGGCGACCATGTGGCCGACTTCTTCGGCGCGGCTGGTGGCGCTGCGAACGGTCGCGGTGATCTCGTCGAGCGAAGCGGATGTCTGCTCGAGGGAGGCGGCCTGCTGCTCGGTGCGCTTGGCGAGATCGTCGGCGGCGGAGCTCATCTGGCGGCTGTTGGCCTGGATGGAGGTGCTGTTTGCCGTGATGTCGCGCATCGCCTTGCGCAGATGCTCGGTGGTCTGGTTGAAGTCGTTGCGCAGGCGTTCGAGCTCGGCCTTGAACGGACGATCGAGCGTGACCGTGACATCGCCACGGGCGAGGCGGTTGAGGCCCTGGCCGAGGTCTTCGACGGCAGCGTTCAGCGCTTCGGCATCGGCGAGCTTGAGGGCTTCGCGCTCGCGGCGCTCGGTCTCGCTCTGGCGGCGTTCGCTTTCGGTCTGGCTCTCAAGCCTCTGCTTGTCGATGGCGGCCTGGCGGAAGCTTTCCGCGGCACGGGCCATCTCGCCGATCTCGTCGCCGCGCTCGGTCGCCGGGACCTGGCTCTGCAGGTCGCCCTGCATGATCCGTACCATGCTGGAACGCACGGCTTCGATACCGTTGCGGATCGAGCCGCCGTGGATGTACTGGAGAAGAGCCATGCTGACGATGGCGAAGAAGCCGAGGCCGATCTGGATCCAGAGGGCGTTGGCGGAAATCTCGTTGGCCTGGTTGACGCGAAGCTCGGCGACATCGCCGCCGTCCTTCGCCAGCTTGTCGAGCGTTGCCGACAGCTTGTCGCCGCCGCCGTCGATGGCGTCGTCGAGCTTGTCGAAAGCCTCGTCCGGGGCGCCGGCTTCGACGGCAGCCTTGAGATCGACGGTGATCGCCTTTTGCAAGGCGGCGACATCGGCGTCGTAGCTGCTCAACAGGGCGCCGGCATTCAGCTCGCCTGCGACGATCTCCATGTCCTTCGAGCCGCTCTTGAGCGTCTCGATCGTCTTGGTCATCAGTGCCAGACGTTCGGGGGCGATAGTCTTGTCGCCGCGATCGACGATCGTGTCCATCGCCGCGAGAATGAGCGTCAGGTTGGAGATGCGCATGTCGCTGACGCGATCGACGCTGTCCTGGATGTCATTGGCGCGCTGGAGCGCGCGGTCCACACGCGCGTTCTCATACCAGCCGACACCGACCATCGAGCCGAAGCCGATCAAGGCCGCTCCGCCGAGTGTCCAAAGCCGCTGGCTGACGGATAATGTCTTGCGTATCGAATTGCTGGTCATGAAATGAAAGCCCCCGGCTGAAATAAAGCGGATGAAATGCCGTGTATCGTCGCGTTCGCCAAATCTGTCTTGATAGCGCTGACATCATTTCAAACGTAGCGCCAATGGCGCCGGCCGCAGTGCGAAATATAAAGGTGACCGATTAAGTCTTCGCTAACGATGTATTTCTTCTGATCTTTGGATGTAACGGTGTTAAATAGTTGCAGGATAAGAGAATTGTTTCTTTCGTCATAGGCGCGGCGGGATGACCGGAGGTTACCGGGTGAGGCAATTAATCACGGGTGAGAAAACGGGTTGTTGAATTGCGCGGCGTTGCCGGAGGTTATATTCCGCCAGCGATGGGCGCTTTGCGCCGCTAGGGGTTAGATTGATGAAGAATTTCCGTATCGCCGTCTGGATCGCCGTTCTGCTCGTAGCAGGCGTGCTCGGCTGGCTGACGCTCAATATCACCAAGACCAAGGACCTGCCGCTGGCGGCCGAAGGGCCGTATGGCGTGCCGTTCACGCTGGTGGCGCAGGATGGCAAGCCGATCACCGAGCAGGCGCTGCGCGGCAAGCCGAGCGCGCTGTTCTTCGGCTTTACCCATTGCCCGGAAGTCTGCCCGACGACGCTGTTCGAGCTCAATGGCTGGATGGAGAAGGTCGATCCCGCCGGTGACAAGCTGAATGCCTATTTCGTCACCGTCGATCCCGAGCGCGATACGCCGGAGATCATGAACCAGTATGTCTCGAACGTCTCGAAGCGCATCACCGGTATCTCTGGCTCGCCGGACAAGATCGCCGATGTCGTCAAGGGCTTCCGCGTCTATGCCAAGAAGGTGCCGGTCGACGAGAACAATCCGAACGGTGACTACACGATGGACCATACGGCATCGGTTTTCCTGCTCGATGGGCAAGGCCGTTTCGCCGGCACCATCGCCTATGGCGAAAATCCCGATACGGCTGTAAAGAAGCTCGAGAACCTGATCACCAAGGGGTGACACATGCCGGGCGGACATCGTGATATCCTGATCGTCGGGGCCGGGGCGACCGGCCTGACTGCGGCGCTCGAACTCGTGCGGCGCGGCCACCGCCCAAGGATCATCGACAGCGATGCCGGCCCGGTGCCGCTGGTGGAAAGCCGGGCGCTCGGCATCAATGCCCGGACGATGACGCTTCTTTCCCCCTCGCGGGTCAGCGACGTCATCCCGCAGGTGGCCTTCCGCGTCGACCGTCTGCGGGCGCGTTCGGGCGAGCGCATCCTGTTCGAGATCGATCCGGGCCGCGTTACCGGCAAGTTCCATGCGATGCAGATCCTGGCGCAGGGGCATACCGAGCGGCTTTTGATCAGCAAGCTTTCCGACTATGAGGTCGAGCCGGAATGGCAGACCGTGCTGGAGCGCGTCGAGGGCAGCATGGAGAAGCCCATCGTCGTGCTACGCCGTCCGGATGGCACGGCTGAAGAGGTGGCTCCCGATATCCTGATCGGCGCCGACGGCGCCCATTCGGCGGTGAGGAAGGCAGCCGGGCTCGGCTTTCCCGGCCAGGCGCTGGAGGCCAGTTTCTATCTCGCTGACTATCAGTATCCGCAGCCGGTCGATCCGCATTATGTCGAGATCGAGCTCGTCGATCCCGGCATGATCGGCCGCTTGCCGGTGTCCTCGGATACGGTGCGCTACCTCTCGACGCTGCCGGATTTCGAAAAGCGCATCCGCCATCCGATGCCGGGCGGCCAGGCGGTCTGGATGTCGAGTTTCCGCATCCATTTCCGCCATGTCGAGAAGATGTCCGTCGGCAATGTTTTTCTGGCCGGAGATGCGGCGCATATTCATTCGCCGGCCGGTGCGCGCGGCATGAATCTCGGCATCGAGGATGCCTGCTGGCTCGCCTATCTGATATCGGAGGGCCGCGAGCAGGAATATTCGGCGCGGCGTATTCCCGCCGTCAAAACCGTGCTGAAGCAAACCTATGGTTTGACGTCGATGGTGACGATGCGTAATCCGGTAGCGACGAAATTGCGCAACATGCTTGCTCCGCTCGCCGTTCGCATTCCCTTTGTTGCAAACCGCCTGCTGCGCGGTGTTGCCGGTTATGATACGCCGCCTCCGCCCTGGATCGATGGCGCCCAGTAAAGAAAGACGAATTCGTGAGTGAAATCCGCCTGTATGTCTCGACCACCGAGAAGAAGGCCGAGCAGGTGCTCGATCTGCTGACCGAGGTTTTCGGCGAAGAGGACTTCGCCATTGCCACGACCGAGATCGACGAGAAGAAGGATATCTGGGAAGCCTCCGTCTACATGATGCGGGAAGACGAGGACGAGGTGCGCCGGCGCGTCGACGCGGCGCTGACGGCTGCCTATCCCGAGCTCTCGGTCGAGCGCGAGGTCATTCCCGATGTCGATTGGGTGGCGAAGTCGCTCGAAGGGCTGAAGCCGGTGCGGGCAGGGCGCTTCCTGGTGCATGGCTCGCATGACCGCGACAAGGTGCGCTCCGGCGATATCGGCATCGAGATCGACGCCGGCCAGGCGTTCGGCACCGGCCATCACGGAACGACGGCCGGCTGCCTCGAGGTGATCGACCGGGTGATGCGCTCGCGCACCGTCAGGAATGCGCTCGATCTCGGCACCGGCAGCGGCGTTCTGGCGATTGCCGTGCGCAAGCTGAAGAACATCCCGGTTCTGGCGACCGACATCGACCCGATCGCCACGCGCGTTGCCGCAGAGAACGTGCGCACCAACGGCATATCGTCGGGGATCGTCACCAAGACGGCGCCGGGCTTTCATTCCACCGCCTTTTCCGAATACGGGCCTTTCGATCTGATCATCGCCAACATTCTGGCACGGCCGCTGATCCGCATGGCGCCGAAGTTGACCGACAATCTGGCGGCTGGCGGCACGGTCATCCTGTCGGGCATTCTGGCATCGCAGCGCTGGAAGGTGTTGTCGGCCTATAATGGCCAGAAGCTTCGCCATGTGCGCACCATCTGGCGCAACGGCTGGGTGACGATCCATCTCGATCGTCCGTAAGGGCCAGGGAAAGCAATTCCGGGAAAAAGAAAAGGCGGTGCCAATGGCACCGCCTTTTGACCGTCTAACGGTCGTGCCCACGAGCTAAAGGAGGAGGAGCGCTCGAGTGGGCTCTACAGTTCTGATTGCCGGTCCGTCGAGGGAGGAGGAGAGACGAAGCGGCAAATAGCTCAGAACGCGTAGCTGGGTGCGCCCTTGTGGCGCGTAGCCTTGTGGCTGGTGCCGAGCATCTTGAGGCTATCCTCATTGAGCGGGCGGCGCGAGCCGATGACATGACGGACAGTCTGGCGCTCGCCAGCCTGCACCGGGCTGCTGTAAGCGAAGCGCGACAGAGAGGCAGTCATTTCAAAATTCCTTTTTCGTTTGAGGTTCATCTCGAACCCGTTTGATGCGCTCTATATAATCATCCGAAAAAACTCAGGCAGAGGGTTTGCGTCATGGGAGCCATGCGTGGAATGCATAAAGCGTGCCAGTTTCACATTTGCTGTCACATTTCTGCCAAAATAATGGGCGGCCTGCCTTAAGGAGAGGTGGCGGTGTTTTTCTCCACTTCCCTAGAAATTCCGGTAACATAGCGCCAACCGCTCTCAGGCGGATTCGGCCTTCAGCATTGGGTTTTCAGCATGTTTCAGTCTTTTGAAGTGACGTCCACGCCGCAATTCGGCCGCGATCGGGTCTCGGGTTTGCGTGAAAGTTTCGATGCGCTCGGGATCGACGCCTTTCTGGTGCCGCGCGCCGACGAGTTCAACGGCGAATATGTGCCGAAATGCGCGGAGCGGCTGGCCTGGATTTCCGGTTTCACCGGATCGGCCGGCATTGCGCTGATTGCGCGCACGCAGGCGATCGTCTTCGTCGACGGCCGTTACGTGACGCAGCTTGCCGAGCAGGTGGACGGTTCCGTCTTTACCGGCGGCGATCTCGTCAACGAGCCGCCGCATCTGTGGATCCCCAAGAACGGCAAGGAAGGCATGCGTCTCGGCATCGATCCCTGGCTGCATTCGGGATCGGAAGTCCGCAAGCTGCAGCAGGCGCTCTCCGAGATCGGCGGCAGCCTGGTGTTCCTGCCGCATAATCCGCTCGACAGACTGTGGAGCGATCGTCCGGCCGAGCCGCTGGGCGCCGTGGCGATCCAGAATATCGCCCAGGCGGGCGTGCTGGCGAAGGACAAGATCGCGACGGTTGCCGCCGACCTTTCCAGGAAGAAGGTGGCGGCGGTGCTGATCGCCGATCCGTCTTCGATCGCATGGATCTTCAATATCCGCGGTGCCGACGTGCCGCATACGCCGCATCCGCTGGCGCGCGCCATCATTCATGCCGACGGCAAGGCCGAGCTCTTCCTCGACAAGCGTAAGACCGGCATCGAGCAGGAGGCCTATCTTGCGCAGATCTCGACGCAGCTGCCGCCGTCGTCGCTCGACGAGCGGCTGGCTGCGGTTTCGAAGGATGGCGGCCGGGTGATGATCGATCCCGAGATCGCCTCCTATGCGCTCGCCGAGATCATCCGCAAGGCGGGCGGCGAAGTGGTCGAGGGCGCCGATCCGGCGAAGCTGCCGCGCGCCATCAAGAACGATGTCGAGATCAACGGTTCGGCCGCAGCGCATCTGCAGGACGGTGCGGCGATGGTCGAGTTCCTCTACTGGCTCTCGACGCAGAAGCCCGGCGGTGTCACCGAGATCCAGGCCGCAGAGAGGCTTGAAGCGGTGCGCGCCAGCGTCGGCCAGAGCATGCAGAACCCGCTGAAGGATGTGTCCTTCGATACGATCTCGGGTGCGGGCGAACACGCGGCGATCATGCATTACCGCGTCACCGTCGATACCGACCGGCCGATACAGGCGGGCGAGCTGTTCCTGATCGATTCAGGCGCGCAATATATCAACGGCACCACCGATATTACCCGCACGGTCGGCATCGGTGCCGTCACCGAGGAGCACAAGCGCTTCTTCACGCTGGTACTGAAGGGCATGATCCAGATCAGCACGGCGCGCTTCCCCAAGGGCACGCGCGGCTGCGATCTCGATCCGCTGGCACGTATCGCGCTGTGGCGGGCAGGGGCCGATTTCGGCCATGGCACCGGCCATGGCGTGGGCTCCTATCTCTCAGTGCATGAGGGGCCGCAGCGCATCTCCAAGCTTTCGACGCAGGAGCTGCTGCCCGGCATGATCCTTTCCAACGAGCCGGGCTATTATCGGCCGGGGAGCTTCGGAATACGCATCGAGAATCTGATCTATGTGCGCGAGGCCGAAGAGGTCGCGGGCGGCGATACGCCGATGCGCAGCTTCGAGACGCTGACCTTCTGCCCGATCGACCGCTCGATCGTCATTCCGGAACTCCTGACGCATGACGAGCTGCACTGGTTCAACGACTATCACGCCCGCACCCGCGAGGCGCTGATGCCGCTGATCCATGACAAGGATGTCCAGGCGTGGCTGGAGAACGCGACGCTGCCGCTGGAATATTGAGGCGCGATCTGCCGACAAAAACAAAGGGCGGCCTCGAGCCGCCCTTTTCCGTTACATGCCGATCGTGTGGCGCCAGGCCATGACGATGACCCAGGCGACGGCGAGCATCCACATATGCGAGTAGCGCAGGCCGATGACGAGGGCGGCGGCGAGCGCCAGCTTGGAATCCCAACCGCCATCGAAGAAGGCGGGGGCGACCAGCGTCGTCAGGACGGCGGCGGGGACGGCGTTGAGCGCCGCTTCCATGCGCGGCGGAATGCGCTTCATCGTGGTGATCAGCACGTAGCCGCCGATACGCGTCGCGTACGTGGCGACGGCGGCGGCGATGATAACGAGGACCATGTGGAGATCGAATTGCATGATCAGACCTCGTGCGGCTCGTTGGCCGGTTCCGGCGCGTGGACGGCTGGTAGCGGCAGAAGGGCCGCCAGGATGATGCCGGCGGCGGCGCCGAGGCTGACATGCCAGGGCGAGCCGACGAGGTGATAGGCGATCACCGAGGCGATCGCGCTGACGAGCGCTACCGGCAGGAAGTTGTCGCGGCTGCGGAAGCCAAGCACGATGCCGAGGAAATAGGCGGGCAGCAGGATATCGAGACCGAGCGTCTTGGGATCGCCGATGAAGCTGCCGAGAACGCCGCCGAGCAGGCTGATCAGAACCCAGGGAATGTAGATGATGATGCCGAAGCCGAGGTACCAGATGAAGGTGACCGGCTTGCCAGCCTCACCGCGCTTGACGGTTTCGGCAAATTGCGGATCGACCAGCAGGAAGAAGGTGAAGAACTTCTGCAGCGCCGTGAAATGGCGGATGTGCTTGGCGATCGCTGCCGAATAAAGAACGTGGCGGAAGTTGACGGCGAGGATCGAGGCGACGATCACCCAGGCCGGGACATTGCCCCCGAAGAGCTCGATGCCGACCATCTGGCTGGCCCCGGCATAAACAGTGGCGCTCATGAAGGTGAGCTCGGCAAGCGACATGCCGTGATCGGCGGCGAGCGCTCCGAACAGCGCGCCGAAGGGGGCGGAGGCGAGGGCCACGGCAAAGCCGCCCCGCAAGCCGTCAACAAAATCCGACCGACTCATCGGTATCTTCCTTTTCTCGAATGGGCCTCCTCTATGGCGCAAAGGCTTCCGCCGCAATCGAATTTCCTTGATTGACCGATCGATTTCGCTGAACGGTGGTGGCGTTCACGAGGAGAGGAAGAGCGATGAAAGCGGTGGAATTCTCGAAGGATGAGAAGGCGCAGCTGAGCGCGTGCATCCAGCATTTCTTCGACAGCGAGCTCGATCAGTCCATCGGTATCATCAAGGCGGAGCTGGTCATGGAGTTCTTCGCCAAGGAGATCGGCGCCGCCTATTACAAGAAGGGGCTCCAGGATGCGCATGCGGCCTTTGCCAAGCGCGCCGAGGATCTGGCCGACGACATCTACGGATTGGAGCGGGCGGCGACGGACTGAGGCTCAGGCCTCGAGCACCTGCTCGCTGCCGATGATCTCGATGCCGCGGGCGCGCATTTCCTCGATCGCGGCCTCAACGCCCTCGGCCGTAATGCCGCGGCTGGCATCCTCGATGAAGCGGACCTTGACGCCCGGGATCATGTCGAGCGCGTCGATCGCCGAGAATTTCACGCAATAATCGGTGGCGAGGCCGCAGACGTCGAGCTCGGTGACGCCCTGGTCTTCGAGGAAATCCGACAGGCCGGTCGAGGCATCGCGGTCGTTGTCGCGGAAGGCCGAGTAGCTGTCGACATGCGGGTTTTCACCCTTCTGCTGGATGAGATCGATCTCGTCGGCCTTCAGCTCCGGATGCAGCTCTGAATCGACAGTGTGCTGGACGCAATGATCCGGCCACAGCATCTGCGGCTTGCCGGAGAGTTCGCCCATTTCGAAGGGTTGTTTTCCAGAATGGGAGGAGGCGAAGCTGCCATGGCCGGGCGGATGCCAATCCTGCGAAGCGACGATCAGCTGATATTTCCCACTGTCGATCAGACGATTCGCCACCGGGACGACCTTGTCGCCATCGGGAACGGGAAGATTGCCACCGGGGCAAAAGCCGTTCTGGATATCGACGAGCAGAAGCGCTCTCATCAAAAAGGACTCCCTCGAAGCGTGTCTTGCGCAATCGGGATCGCGATCATCTCAAGCGATTAGTGGGGGTCTCAGGCTTTGCATGCAAGCCCTATTTTTCGGGTATTTCGATTGGCGGTGCGGTACTTTAAGCACGTTCGCCTCATCTGCCTGACATCACGCGCGTCGCGTGTGTATTTTGCCATTCTCTGCGTCTTTAGACTGCGGCAGTCCGGTGACGCGGCTGCCACTCATCAATCAACGTCCATCTTCCCCGGCAAGGCTCCCCCGGCGGAGCCCGGCTCGGGTCAGATGGCCTGGATCTCGCCCTGCGTGTCTGCCGTATCGGCAGCAGGGGAGGAACCGTAGGTATTCTGGTAGGCCTGCTGCGACTTCTGGATATCGCTGAGGATATTGGTCAGGAACTGATCGTCGTCATCGCCCGACGCATTGCCTGCGAGGGCCTGCGTATCGCCGGAGAGGATTTCGCTGGTCGTCAGCTGACCGTCGCCATTGGCATCGAGCGAAGCAAGAACGCCCTGCGGGCCGCTTGCGGCGTCGGTGCCGTCACTGCTGTCATCGCTGCTGGTGCCGCTATCGGACTGCTGCTGCATCTGCAGCATCATGTTGAGGATATCGGCGGTGATGCGCTGCACGACGTCGGTGGTGGAACCGCTGTCGTCGTCGGTGCTGGTGGAGGACGCCTTCGCAGTACTGGTGGCGGTCGTCGATGCACCGGTGGAAATGTTTGCCGCAGCAAGCTCGTCGGCGGAGATAATGCCGTCGCCGTTCTTGTCGAGGCTCGAAATCGGGGACTGATACTGGGTGAGGGCGCTGCCCAAGGATGATACACTGGTCACTAGAACCTCCTTTGCGAGTTCATCGTGAAGCCCGGTCTTCATGGCCGGACAGGAGCCGGGCTAAGCCGATTTGCGAGTCGGGTCAAAGCGGCGTTTTGACAGGGGAGAAGTACGATTGACGGATGACGCCGACGCAGTCTAAACTTTGGCGTACCGAAATTATGTCTCTGAAATAGAATGGTATTTTAGAGCGATCTTCGACGAATCTCCTTCGGTTTTCTGTTGGTTTTTGGCATTTTGCGCCGGTCTCGCCATGCCAGGCGACCGTTGCCTGCCTCTTGGCACGCCGTCGCCGGCTGCGGCATATTGTCGAGCGCAGCGCACGCCTTGCGTGGTCACAGGGAAACAATCGCGCTGCCGGGAGGAGACGAATGGCCATCAGCATCGTGCGCCTGGGATCGCCGCGCGGAAAAGACGAGGGCGTGCGGATCGGCACCGTCAGGCGGCCGCCGCGTGGGGTGCCGAAGGAAGAATTCGCCAGCCGTGACTACTACGATGTCTGGCTGCCGATGCTTTCGCCGAGCGCCGAACTTGTCGCCGAGGCGCGTTCGGCCGAAACAGAGAAGGATTGGCAGGCGTTCAGCCGTGCCTTTCTCAAGGAGATGGCGGTGCCGGATGTGGCGCGGGTGCTGGATATGCTGGCGCTGCTCTCGCAGGGTACGAATTTCGCTGTCGGCTGCTATTGCGAGGAGGAGAGCCGCTGCCATCGCAGCCTGCTGCGTCAGCTCTTCGAGGAGCGCGGCGGCCGGATCGTCTGCGTTTCAGCCTGAACAGCGCGCAGCAAAAAGCCGCGAACCCCGGCCCGCGCCTTCTGTTCCCTTGCGTCGAGGGCTCAAGATCCGATGATCTTGTTGCAGGCCATGGCGATGCCCGGATTGCCGATGATGGCAACCAGGAGCGAAAGGCCGATCATCGACAGCGAGTAGCGTTTCATCTGCTTCCTCCTTATCCAGCCCGCGGGCAGTATGCGGGAGGAGGGGCGGCAGACGAAGTCACGAATGGGTGACATCGGCTCACATAAGGTCCATCGCGCCGTGAAGCCTTGCCGTGCACCCTGCGTAACCCCTTGCCGAGACGCGCCATTTCTGCCTTTCTTGGGACGACCGTCATCGGGAGGGAAAGCGGTGGCAGAGCCCGGTCCAGAAGAGAAGATCGACTCGACATTCCGGAACGGCTCGCTGACGGCGGCCGGGATCATCCTCGGCTTTTCCCTGAATTTCATCAGCCGCTGGGTCTCCAACCCCAACGACTGGAGCCGCATCGACATTCTCCCCATGGCCTTCCTGACCATCGGCATCGCCATCCAGGTGAAGGTCTTTGCCGATCTGCTGGCCCGCGACTCGCTGATTGCCGCCAATTACGACCGCTCGCGGCGGCTGTTTCTGATCGGGCTGGTGATCGTGGCGCTAGGGATGGGGATTGCGCTGCTCAACGATATCCTGGGGCTAGGGTCGATGCAGATGCTGGGGTGACGTCAGGCTTCGTCCAGCCAATGCGCAGGATCGCGCTTTCCGTGGACGATCGCGATAATGAGGACGCCGTAGGCGGTGGGCTCGTAGATCGCGATATAGTGGCCCTCAATGAGGAGGCGGGCTGTCTCGCTGAGCTCGGGGCGGGAAGGCCCTATTTCGGGATGCGCCGCGGCGAGTTCGAATTTGTCGAAGAGGCGAACAATGAGCTGATCGGCAGCGGCTTCGTTATGCGCGGCGATATGGTGCCATATCTCGCGGAGATCGTTCTGTGCTCTGGGCGTCAGCCTGTAGCTAGCCACGTGCGGAGCGTTCCGCCTTCAGGCTCTTCAAGAACACTGCGGGATCGACGTCTTCGCCTTCTCCGCTGTTTTTCCCGTCATGATAGGCTTGCTTGAGCCGGTCCAGTTCGAGGGCGCGGACGTCTTCGCGCTGTTCCCATAACCGCAGTGCGTCGCGGACAACCTCGCTGTTCGACGCATAGCTGCCGCTGTCGACGGCGCTTTGCAGTCGCGCGACCTGTTGAGGTGTCAGCGAGACGGTAAGGGTTCGCATGTTCGTGCTTTTCATGGGCGTGACCATAGCACGGCAAGCAATACCTAACAAACTTTGTTAGATAGCGGCCTAAACCCGCTCCACAAACCCATCCAGCACCCGCTTCTGCCCGGCGCGGTCGAAGTCGATCGTCAGCTTGTTGCCTTCGATGCCGACGATGTTGCCGTTGCCGAACTTCATGTGGAAGACGCGGTCGCCGGTCTTGAACTTCGAGGGTTCGGCGGAGGTGGATTTGGCGACGAGTTCGCCTTCGATGGTGCGGCCGCGCGGGCCGCTTTCGCCGTAGCCGATGCGTTCGACGGCGTGGCCGGAGCGGGTGCCCCAGTTGTCGCGGGTGGCGTCGGTCTTGTTCTGTTGGGCGCGCTTCCAGCCGGGCGTTGAATAGGAATTCTGGAAGGGGTCGGCCTTGTCGAAGCGTGACTGGCCGTAGCCTCCGCGCCCGTAACCGCCGTAGCTCTGTTCGGTCTCGGCGACTTCGACATGCGTTTCCGGCAGTTCGTCGAGGAAGCGCGACGGGATAGTCGATTGCCAGAGGCCGTGGATGCGGCGGTTGGAGACGAACCAGATGTGGCAGCGGCGCTTGGCGCGGGTGATGCCGACATAGGCGAGGCGGCGTTCCTCCTCGAGACCAGCGCGGCCGCTTTCGTCGAGCGAGCGCTGATGCGGGAAGAGGCCTTCCTCCCAGCCGGGCAGGAAGACGGTGTCGAATTCGAGGCCCTTGGCCGAATGCAGCGTCATGATCGAGACCGCGTCGAGGTCTTCGTTCTGCTCGGCATCCATGACCAGCGAGACATGCTCCAGGAAGCCGCGCAGCGACTCGAAGCTGTCCATCGAGCGGATCAGTTCCTTGAGGTTGTCGAGGCGACCCGGCGCTTCGGCCGTCTTGTCGTTCTTCCACATGTCGGTGTAGCCCGACTCTTCGAGGATCGTCTCGGCAAGTTCGGTATGCGGGGTATTTTCCAGCAGTCCCTGCCAGCGGCGGAAGGACTGGATGACGTCGAAGAGCGCCTTGCGCGCCTTCGGCTTCAGCTCGTCCGTCTCGATCATGTCGGCGGCGGCGGCCAGCATCGGGATGTCGCGGGCGCGGGCATAGTCGTGCAGCGCGCGCACCGTGGTGTCGCCGAGGCCGCGCTTCGGGGTGTTGATGATACGCTCGAAGGCGAGATCGTCGGCCGGTTGGGCGACGAGGCGGAAATAGGCCATGGCATCGCGGATTTCGAGGCGCTCGTAGAAGCGCGGGCCGCCGATGACGCGGTAGTTGAGGCCGAGTGTCACGAAGCGGTCTTCGAACTCGCGCATCTGGAACGAGGCGCGCACCAGGATCGCCATGTCGTTCAGCTTATGCTGGTTGCGCTGCAGCTGCTCGATCTCTTCGCCGATGGCGCGGGCTTCCTCTTCGGAATCCCAGGAGGCATGCACCTGCACCTTGACGTCGTCAGGATCGGATCGGTCGGTGAACAACGTCTTGCCGAGGCGGCCTTCGTTATGGGTGATCAGGTGGGCTGCGGCGCCGAGAATATGCGCCGTCGAGCGATAGTTGCGCTCCAGCTTGATGACCTTTGCGCCCGGAAAGTCCTTCTCGAAGCGAAGGATGTTGTCGACTTCGGCGCCACGCCAGCCATAGATCGACTGGTCGTCGTCGCCGACGCAGCAGACATTCTGCGGCTCGCCCTTTGGACGCTGGGCGAGAAGCCGCAGCCACATATATTGGGCGGTGTTGGTATCCTGATACTCGTCGACCAGAATGTAGCGGAAGCGGCCGTGATATTCCTTCAGCAGATCCGGGTTCTTGCGGAAGATCGCGATCGGATGCATCAGCAGGTCGCCGAAATCGCAGGCGTTCAGCGTCGACAGCCGGTTCTGATAGGCGAAATAGAGTTCGCGGCCCCGGCCATTGGCGAAAGCGCGAGCATCGCCTTCCGGGATATCGGCGGGGCCGAGACCCTTGTTCTTCCAGGTGTCGATCATTCCGGCGAACTGCTTGGCCGGCCAGCGCTTGTCGTCGAGCCCTTCGGCCTGGATCAGCTGCTTGATGAGACGTACGACGTCGTCGGTATCGAGAATCGTGAAATCCGAGCGCAGGCCGACGAGCTCGGCATGGCGGCGCAGCAGCTTGACGCCGATCGAATGGAAGGTGCCGAGCCAGGGCATGCCTTCGACCGCGCCGCCGACGAGAACGGCTATACGTTCCTTCATCTCGCGGGCCGCCTTGTTGGTGAAGGTGACGGCAAGGATCTGCGAGGGGAAGGCGCGGTTGGTATTGAGGATATGGGCGATGCGCGTCGTCAGCACGCGGGTCTTGCCGGTGCCGGCGCCTGCGAGAACGAGGACGGGGCCTTCAAGCGTTTCGACGGCGTCGGTCTGTTCCGGGTTGAGGCCGGAGAGATAATCCGGGCGTCTTCCGCCATCGCGCGCTGCCATGGCGCGGGCCGCCAGGCCGCCCGCTGCCGGGGCGCCAGCAGCTGGTTTGCGCGGCGCCTGCGGCTCTTCGTCGAAGAAGGGGATGTCGTCGAAACTATTGCTCATGCCGCGTAATGTAGTGATTCGGTACCGAAAGACCAGAAAAGATGTTCTGCTTCCGTACCCCAGGCTTTTATGGGGTTTTCTCCGGGCGGAAGGCGAGCGTCACCGAGGCCAGCGCCAGCAGCGGCGGAAGTGCGAAACACCAGACGCCCGCGACGATATAAGAGAGTGCGGCCAGCCCGCAGCCGAGTGCGAAGGCGGCAACGGCGAGCGCCATCTTCGAGAGACGGGTTTTCACAGGCTTTTCGGGATCGCCCGTCGCGCCCTGGGCGACATCGGCGAGATCGATCATGATCTGCGTCGTCGTACCGGTCATTAGTGTGGTCGGCGGAGCGGATGAGAGGTGGATGCGATGGACGGCGTTCTGGATCGCCATGGCGGTGACCAAGAGCATACCCGTCGCGACCAGCGGCAGGCCATCGGGATCGGCGAATGGGCCGAGGCGGATCGCCAGTGCCGCACCTGCCGTCAGGAACAGCAGCTTGAGGATCAGCATGATGAGCAGGCTATGGTCACTGTTGCTGACGCTGCGGCGCATGACGTAACGTAGCAGGAAAATGGTGAGGCAGAAGACAGGCAGTGCCAGAAGCTTGGCGATGATGCCCGAGGTGCCCGACGCGAGGGCCGCGCCGAGCGTCACGAAATTGCCGGTGACATGGGCGGTGAAGAGGCCGCCGAGCCCCAGGAAACCGGCGGTATCGACATAGCCGCCGGTGAAGCTCAGGAGGAAGGGAAGGGCGGGGCGCATCGGTCCTCCGGATACGGGGGATTGAGAGAAATCTGCGTCTTCTACTGCGCTTTTCTGGCATCGCTAAAGAAGCGGGCCGTAAAATTCTTCAAAAAGCTGCGGTTCTCAAGCAAAAGTGACTTGCATCGCCACTTTCCGGACCTCGTCCAGATTACAATTCTGTAATGACGGATGGATACGCTTGAAGCCGGTTTGTAAAGGGGTGATATTGCCGCAGTCAGGCGGGAATCTTTGCCCCAGTACGCCTCTTTCGACCGACCCTGGTCCAACCGCGAGTCCCTCTGGAGACGTGAATGGCTTTTTGGAAGCAGTTTGTTCTTTCTATAGTTGTTATTGTTGCCGGTTTTGCCGGATGGATATTTTTTGCGCCCGGTGCGGCGGATAGTTTGAAGAATGCCGGGGTTCCCGAGAGCGTCGTTTCCAGGATTGCGCCGTCTGCGAAGACGGCTGATGCGACGGCGCCTGCTGCAGAGGGTGGCAATCGCCGCAATGGCGGCGGACGCGGCGGCAATGGCGCGGTTCTCGTCGTCACGCAGGATGTCGTCCAGGGTGTCGTCAACGACCGGCTGAGCGCCATCGGCACCGGTGATGCCATCCGTTCGGTTGCGGTCACGCCGCAGGCGACCGGAACGATACGCGAGATCCTCATCAAGTCGGGCGACAAGGTGAAGGCCGGTCAGGTGATCGCCAAGCTCGACAGCGAAGAGCAGGTGATTGCCAAGGGGCAGGCCGAGGTGGCGCTGAAGGCGGCACTCGAGAAGTCCAACCTCTATCACAATATCAAATCCAGCGTGTCGCGCATGGATGTGTTCGATGCCGAGATCGCCGAGCAGGGCGCACGCCTGCAGCTGCAGGCCGCCGATCTCAATCTGACGCGCCGCGATATCACCGCACCGATCGACGGTATCGTCGGCATCGTCCCGGTCAATATCGGCGACAATGTCACGACCACGACGCCGATCGTCACGCTCGACGACCGCAGCGAGATCCTCGTCGATTTCTGGGTGCCGGAGCGCTTTGCCAATACGGTTTCCGTCGGCCAGCCGGTCGAGGCGACGTCGGTTGCCCGTCCCGGTCAGGTGTTTTCGGGTGAGGTGGAAGCGGTCGACAACCGCATCGATTCCGCCAGCCGTACGCTGCGCATCCGCGCCCGCATCGATAACGCGTCGGACGAGCTGCGCGCCGGCATGTCCTTCAATGTCGGCATGAAATTTCCGGGCGACAAATATCCGGCGGTCAATCCGCTCGCAGTACAGTGGGATTCGCAGGGTTCGTTCGTCTGGCAGGCGCTCGACAACAAGTCGCACAAGGTGCGCGTCAGCATCGTGCAGCGCAATCCGGATTACGTTCTCGTCAAGGCGGATATCAAGGATGGCGACGCGATCATCACCCAGGGCCTGCAGCGTATCCGCGAAGGCGGGGCGGTTCGCACGGCCAATGAGGTTGCTTCCAATAATGGAGTGGCGACCCAATGAGCGTGACCGAGATCCACGACCGCGCTTCCGGCAAGCAGAGTTTCACCGCTCTCTTCGTGCGCCGGCCCATTCTGGCGCTGGTCTTCAACACATTGATGGTGGTTGCCGGCCTTGCTGCCTATGTCGGCATCGAGGTGCGCGAACTGCCTGATGTCGATCGCCCTGTCGTCACCGTGCGCACCACCTTCGACGGCGCGTCGCCGCAGACGATCGACCAGGAGCTGACGAAGGTGATCGAAGGCGCGGTTGCCCGCGTCAGCGGCCTGAAGTCCATCTCCTCACAATCGCAGTTCGGCCAGAGCCGCGTGACGCTGGAATTCTCCGATTCCGTCGATCTCGCCGTGGCCGCAAACGATGTGCGCGATGCGATCGGCCGGATCACGCAGAACCTGCCTGACGATGCCGACGCGCCGCAGATCGTCAAGGCGGACTCGGATTCGCAGGCGATCATGCGTCTGGCCGTGACCTCCAGCAATCTCAACATGGACGACCTGACGCTGCTCGTCGAGAACGAGATCGTCGACCGCCTGGCATCCGTCGATGGCGTTGCCGATGTCGAGGAATATGGCGATCAGGAAAAGGTCTTCCGCGTCGATGTCGATCAGAGCGCGCTGGCAAGCCGCGGGCTGACGATCGGCGACCTGACGCAGGCGCTCAGCAATGCGGCGCTCGATGTGCCCGCGGGATCACTGAAGAGCACGACGCAGGATATCGTGGTGCGCGCCACCGCCAACCTGCAGAAGCCCGAGGATTTCCAGAACGTCATCCTGCAGGACCGTGTCCGGCTCGGCGACGTCGCGACCGTGACGCTCGGCCCGCGGGATGGCGAAACGGCGCTGCGCTCCAACGGCAACCCGGGCATCGGTCTCGGCATCATCCGCCAGGCGCAGTCGAACACGCTGAATATCTCGGCCGGTGTGCATGCCGCCGTCGAGCAGCTGTCGAAGACGCTGCCCGAGGGCACCAAGATCGCGATCACCAGCGACGATGCGGTGTTCATCCAGGGTGCGATCCATGAGGTCGAACTGGCACTTATCCTCGCCGCCGTGATCGTCACCGCCGTCATCTATCTCTTCCTGCGCGACTGGCGGGCGACGCTGATCCCGGCGGTCAGCATGCCAGTGGCCCTGATCGGCACCCTGGCGGCGATCTACATGGTCGGCTTCTCGATCAATATCCTGACGCTGCTCGCCATCGTGCTGGCGACCGGCCTTGTCGTCGACGACGCGATCGTCGTCCTCGAAAACATCGTGCGGCGAAGGGCCGAGGGCATGGGGCCGCGTGCGGCCGCGGTGCTCGGCACCCGCGAAGTGTTCTTTGCCGTCATTGCAACGACGGCGACGCTCGCTGCCGTGTTCATCCCGCTCTCTTTCCTGCCCGGTCAGGTCGGCGGTCTGTTCCGTGAATTCGGCTTCGTGCTGGCCTTCTCGGTGGGGCTATCGTCGCTCGTGGCTTTGACGCTTTGTCCGATGCTCGCATCGCGCATGCTGACAAAGCCGATGCGTGAGGATCACGGGGCGCTCGGTCGCTTCGGCAACCTGTTTGCCACTGCCTATAAGTGGGGGCTGCAGCGCTGCCTCAATGCGCCGCTCGTCGTCATCATCGTTTCGCTGCTGTTCGGGGGCGCTGCACTGCTCGCCTTCGCGACGGTCAAGAGCGAGCTGACGCCGAACGAAGACCGCGCCATGGTGATGATGCGTCTGACCTCGCCGCAGGGCTCCAGCCTTGAATATACGCGCGACAAGATGCAGCTCGTCGAAGAGTATCTGCAGCCGCTGGTCGATAGCGGCGATATCCAGAACGTCTTCTCGATTTCGGGGCAGGGTGGCCAGGCCAATAGCGGCTTCATGGTGCTGACGTTGGCGCCCTGGGGCGAGCGTGAGCGGACCCAGGCGGAGATCGTCCAGGACATCAACCGGGCGGCATCGCGTGTTCCGGCGCTGCGCGGCAACGCGATCTCCTCGAACAGCCTGCGCATCCGCGGGGCAGGCAACGGCCTGCAGATGGCGCTGATCGGCAACAATTACGAAGATCTGACGGCCGCGGCGCTGAAGTTGGTGCAGGCGCTTGACGCCACCGGCCAGTTCGACACGCCGCGTCTGACCAACGAGCCGACGCAGGCGCAGGTTTCGGTGTCGATCGACCGCGAACGGGCTTCCGATCTCGGCATCGATATCACCGGACTTTCGACGGCGATCCAGTCGCTGCTGGAAGGGCGCTCGGTGGTCGATGTCTTCGTCGACGGCGAATCCTATCCTGTGCTGCTGACCTCGACGACCCGGCCGATCGACGATCCGACCGATCTCGAAAACGTCTTCCTGAAAACGGGAGATGGCAAGATCGTGCCGATGTCGGTCATCGCTTCGCTGAAGGAAGGATCGGTTGCACCGCAGCTGAACCGTGAATCGCAGCTGGCCTCGGTGGCAATCACCGCCGGCCTCAAGGACGGCATGTCGCTCGGCGATGCCGTGCATCAGGTGACACAGCTTGCAGAGCCGCTGCTGCCGTCAGGCGCCCGGCTGCTGCCGCTTGCCGAAGCTGCGACGCTGGAAGAGAATTCCAGCGGCATGGCGCTGACCTTCGGCTTCGCCATCGTCATCATCTTCCTGGTGCTGGCGGCACAGTTCGAAAGCGTGCTGTCGTCGCTGATCATCATGTCGACGGTGCCGCTCGGTCTTGCCTGCGCGGTGTTTGCGCTGATCATCACCGGGTCGAGCCTCAACATCTACAGCCAGATCGGTCTCGTGCTGCTTGTCGGCGTCATGGCGAAGAACGGCATTCTGATCGTCGAGTTCGCAAACCAGCTGCGCGACCACGGCGTCGAGGTGCGCGAAGCCATCGAGCGGGCCTGCGAGCTTCGCCTGCGCCCGGTGATGATGACAATGATCGCGACCATTCTTGGGGGCGTTCCGCTGGTCTTTGCCCATGGCGCCGGTGCCGAAGCCCGCGTGGCGCTCGGCTGGGTGATTGTCGGCGGTCTCGGGTTTGCGACGTTGGTCACGCTGTTCATCACGCCCGTCGCCTACCTGCTGATTGCCCGCTTCGCCAAGCCGCATGCCCATGAAGAGGCCCGGCTGCACGAGGAAATGTCGCATGCGACGCGGCCCAAGGTGGTGCCGGATGCGGAGCAGCTGCAGGCTGCGGAATAAGCATTTTTGCTATATTTTCAGGAGACGCCGCCGGATTTCCGGCGGCGTTTTTTATGGTCAACGAAGAATTGTAAAACAGCGTGAATCACTTCTGAAAGTTAGCCGTTTTTTAAGTATAAACGGCAATGATCGCGCCGTGACCGATCAATGCCTCCAGCGTTTTTGGAGGTGCTTTTCTTCCGCTGATCCCAGCGCCCGAACATGACGTTTCGCGGACCCGGTCATGTCAGTTAGTTGCGTATAGTTGTGTTCGGAGTTCGAGTTCTGTGAGTATCTTTCAACGCACATCGGTTGATGCGGCGCTGCATATTTTGCGCGACACCAACCGTAGTTTGACCACAACGCAAAATCATGTCTCCACCGGTCTTCGTGTCGCCAAGGCGCAGGATAACGGTGCCTATTGGGCGATCGCCACGACCGTTCGCACCGATAACAAGGCGAACGGCGCGATCCAGGATGCACTCGGCATCGCGGCGGCAACGATGGGCGTTGCCTATACGGCCGTTTCCAGCGCCATCGAGATCGTCTCCACCATCAAATCCAAGCTGGTGGCGGCAACCGAAGAGGGCGTCGACAAGACGAAGATCAATGACGAGATTACCCAGCTCAAGTCGCAGCTGCGTTCGGTGTCCGAGGCGGCGAGCTTCAACGGCGACAACTGGGTGCAGCTGACCGACGAGGACGATCCGACGAAGCCGAAGGAGATCCCGGCGGCCTTCATTCGCGGCGACGACGGCTCGGTCAAGGTCTCGACGCTCACCTATCATATCGACGTTCCCTCGACCGGTGTCACGACCTCTGCCGATGCGCGCTACATGGTCGATGACCGTGCCGGCGGCACCGGCGAATATGGTGCGCTGACGACCGATCACTATGCGACCGAACTCGGCGCTGCGCAGAACTATGTGATGATCTTCAGCAAGGAAGGCGATACGACCGGCCAGGTCGAGATCGGTCTCGATGCCAATACGTCAGCCGACGATCTCAAGGACATGATCAGCGTCACCGATGCGGCCCTGAAGCAGATGACCACCGTCGGTTCGTCCTTCGGTGCACTGGAAAAGCGCATCGACCTGCAGAACGACTTCGCCAAATCGCTGACGGATTCCTATACATCCGGTATCGGCCGCCTGGTCGATGCCGACATGGAGGAGGAGAGCGGCCGGCTGGCGGCGCTGCAGACGCAGCGGCAGCTCGGCATCCAGTCGCTGCAGATCGCCAATGCGAGCTACAACACCATCACGCAGCTCTTCCAGAATATCTGATCGCTGTTCTCCAAAACGAATCGCCCGGGCTCTGCCGGGCGATTTCGCGTTTGCGGATCGCCGCAAAGCTGGTGATATCCGGGCACAGTCTGCCGCGCGCCGTGTGCATTTGCCGGATTTTACGGTATCGGATGTGCACGTTTCATCTTGTTGCCGCATTCCTTAATATTTGCTCGGGTCAGCTTCGAACGGAGAGCCTTCTGCCAATGATCAAGAAATTCATAGTCCTGGCGCTTGCCGCCACCTATCTGAGCGCCTGCACGACGACCGATCCCTATACAGGCGAGCAGAAGATGTCGAACACGGCAGGCGGTGCGATGCTTGGCGCCGTTGGCGGCGCGCTGGCGGGTGCTGCTCTCGGCGGACGCGGCCATGGTGCGCGCAACGCTGCCCTGATCGGCGCCGGTATCGGCGCGCTCGCCGGCGGCGCGATCGGCAATTACATGGACCAGCAGGAAGCCGAGCTTCGCCAGCAGCTCGAAGGAACTGGCATTTCCGTTACCCGCAACGGCGACAACATCATCCTCAATATGCCGTCGAACATCACCTTCGACGTCGACCAGGATGCCGTGAAGCCGGGCTTCTATCAGACGCTGAATTCCGTCGCGATCGTGCTGCGCAAGTTCAACCGCACGCTCATCGACGTCAACGGCCATACGGACTCGACAGGCAGCCTGCAGCATAACCAGGATCTGTCGCAGCGCCGCGCCCTGTCGGTTGCCGATTATCTCGGCGGCCAGGGTATCGACCAGCGCCGCGTCTCTGCCGTCGGCTTCGGCCCGTCGCAGCCGATTGCGTCTAACGCGACGGAAGCAGGGCGCTCGCAGAACCGCCGCGTCGAAATTCAGATCGCACCGGTTACCCAGGGCTGATCCATCCTCGCATGGGCATTCGAAGCGGCCGGGCCAATGCCCGGCCGTTTTCGTTCAGGCATGCATCCTGGCGCCCTTGGTGATCTTGTCAACGATCTTCTTGTCGGCGCGCATGGCGATGCCGACGACCTTGGCATCGTCTGGGGCAAATTGCGCGAAGACCTCGCGGTTGGCGGCATCGTGGCCGGTCGCAAACATTTCCTCGATGAAGATCGACGTAGCGATGCCGCGCTCCAGCGAGCGGCGGTGAACGGCGGCAATGGTCGCGTCGTCGGCCGACAGGACGATGATCGGCTGGACGGAAAGGGCATTGTAAAGATTGCCCGCCTTGTCCTTATAGGCTTCGCCGATGATATCGGGATTCTGCCCGGCGATGCCGCTCATCAGGAAGGCTGTGACATTCAGCGTCTGCCAGGAGGCAAGATTGTTTCGCAGGACGATCGCAATTTTGGTATCAAACATTCCAGGTCTCTTCGTGAGTGCGAGGTGGCATTGAGCCAGGATGTAAATTCAACCCTCTTCCAGGGTCTTGAACGTTTGTGCGCGCCATCTGGCGCGGACGGCATCCTGACTGCGCCTGCCTTTCCGGGTATCGAGCGCATCGAGGCGCAATTCTCCGGCAATGCCTTCGAGCCGCACCGCCACGACACCTATGCGATCGGCGTGACGCTGAAGGGCGTCCAGACTTTCAGCTATCGCGGCGAGAAGCGTTTCAGCATGCCCGGCCAGGTGATCGTGCTGCATCCCGACGAAGAGCATGACGGCGGGGCGGGAACCGAGGACGGGCTGCAATATCGGATGCTCTATATCGAGCCGGCGCTGGTCGCCGAATGTCTGGATGCGGAGAAGATGGGGTTGCCCTTCGTCGGCGAGCCCGTGTTCGGCGATGCGGCGCTTGCCCATGTGCTGCTCGGGGCGCTCAGCGATCTCGATGGCGAGCTCGACGGTCTGTTCGTCGATGATTTCCTGACGGAGGTGGCGGGCGGTCTGGCAAGGCGGGCGAGTGCACCGGTGAAGCCGATTGGCAAGCTTGCCTGGCGGCAGGCGCGCAAGGCGCGTGATTATCTCGAGGCGCATGCGACGCGCGCCGTTCATTCCGAAGAGCTGGAAGTTGTGACCGGTCTCGACCGTTTCACGCTGTCACGGCATTTCCGCGCGGCCTTTGCCACCAGTCCGCACCGCTATCTGCTGATGCGGCGGCTGCAGCAGGCAAGGGCGCTGATCATCGAAGGCGAGAAGCTGCCCGATATCGCCTTTGCGACCGGCTTTGCCGACCAGAGCCATTTCAACCGGCATTTCAAGAAAGCCTATGGCATGACGCCTGGGCAGTGGGCGGCGCTCAGACGCGGCTCATCGCCAGGCCGCTCTTCCTGGCGATGAAACGGGCGAGCATCGGGCCGGTCAGCAGGATGACCAGGAAGCGCCCGACCTGCATCGCCATGACGAAGGGCATGTCGACATCGCTCGATGCGGCGATGATGGCGACCGAATCGGCGCCGCCGGGGCTGGTTGCCAGATAGGCCGTCAGCGGATCGACGCCGGCAAGCTTGTGGAGCGCAAAGGCCATCAGGCCGCAAATCGACATCAGCGTCACGATCGAAGCTGCGACGCGGGGCAGGGCGCGGGCGGCGTGCGCCATGATACCCGGCGTGAAGCGCAGGCCGATGCTCCAGCCGATCAGGGCATAACTGATGGCAAGCAGCCAGAGCGGCAGCTCGATCGTCAAAAGACCCAGTCCCTGCAGCGTCGAGCCGATGATCAGCGGCAGGATGATCGTGCCGCCCTGGATGCGCAAGCGCGCGGCGCCATAGGCGCAGAGGCCGGTCAGCGCGATCGTTGCGGCAAAGGCCGGCCAGTCGACCGGCGGAAAGAAGATCAGCGGCGGCGGTTCTGCGCCCTCGGCGCTGGTCCAGAGGGTTGAGACGACGGAGGCGGCGACGGCGACGAAGACGACGCGCAGATATTGCATGAAGGCGACGAGGCGGGCATCGGCGCCGTAGCTCTCGGACATGATGGTCATCGCCGCGGCGGCGCCGGGGGAGGAGCCCCAGACGGCAGTGGTGCCGGGCAGCACCTGCAGTTTGGTCAGCACGTAACCAAGCAGGCCGGCAGCGGCGATGATCGCGAAGATCAGCGACAGGAAGAGCAGGGCATCATCGGCCATGGTCTTGACGATATCGACGGTGATGGCGCGTGCCATCAGGAAGCCGACCAGCGCCTGCCCGAAGAGCAGCGGCCAGCGGGGCACGCGCAGCTGCGTCTTCGATGCGGTCAGCGCCACGACGATCGCCGCGACCATCGGCCCGATCAGCAGCGATGCCGGCAGGCCGAGCATTTCCAGGCCGAGAACCAGGATGACGGAGAGAGCAAGCAGGATTGCCCATCGGGGCAGGCTCGCCTTCGAAGGTAGGAAGCTGGCAAGGGCTTTGAACGGCATCAACGATATCTTCTTTGCCGATCGGCAGGCACCGCCAGAGCGGTCGAAGGATGATTATCGGCGTGACTTCTGGACCGGCGGGGATGCCGGAGGCGCAGTGCGGATATATTTGTCAGCCTGCCGCAGGGTCAACTGCGAAATGTGGCACTGCGCGCCGCCAGGGTCTGGCGGCGCTGCATCCGATCCGGTCATTTATGAACGCATTTCTTGCTGATATTGTTGTTTCGTTTCGCCTTGGTGAACTTCGCGATCATCCCGGCAGGGCAGGTCTTGTCGTCGTAAAGGACCGGCTCACCCGGCGTCATCGTGGCTGCCGTGGGCTTGGTCGTCACCGTCTTGATCTCGGCGCCTGCCGGCGATGTCAGCATCGCGAGGACCGCGCCTGTCGATGACAGGACGGTCATGCCCTTCAATTTTGGATAGGTCTTGGCCTGCATCTCGATGTCCCTCCGTTGCCGGGAAGGAAGACAACATGGCTTTGCTGCCTCTGCCAATTCGCCTTTTCGAGCTAACCGGCAGTTCTCATAGCTTGGCGTGAGTAGCCAGGAAATCGAGGAGGGCGCGCACGCGGGCCGGAAGCGGGCCGCCCTGGCCGAGATAGACGGCGTAAAAGTCCTCGATATCGCCGGGATTGAAGTCTTCCATGACGACGGCAAGTCTCCCAGCCGTAATATCTTCCCGTAAGGTGAAGTCGGCGAGCCGGGCCAGCCCAGCGCCGGCAACCGCCAGATGGCGCATGGCCTCACCGTCGCTGACCTGCACCCCCGGTGTGACCGGCACGTTGACCGCTTCGGCGCCATCCTGAAGCGGCCAGCCCTGGATGGCGCGGGAATAGGAAAAGCCGATGCGGCAGTGGTTTTCGAGATCGGCGATCGTTTCAGGCACGCCATGCGTCGCGAGATAGCTGGGAGCGCCGACGATGAGCTTGCGGGCGCCGCCGAGCTTGCGGGCGATCAGGCTGGAGCTCTTCAGCGGACCGGCGCGGATCGCCACATCGGCGCGCTCTTCCATGAGGTCGACGATCTTGTCGGTCAGGGTAATGTCGAGGGTGATGCCGGGATGTTCGGCCAGGAACTGCGGCACGAGCGGCGCCAGGATGTGATTGCCGAAGGAGCCGCTGGTATTGATACGGATCGGCCCGGTCGCCTGTTCGCCTGACGATGCATAGCGCTCGGCCTCTGAAATATCGGCGAGGATCGAGACGCTGCGCTGGTAGAAAGCCGACCCTTCCGGTGTCAGCTGCAGCTTGCGGGTGGAGCGGTTGACGAGGCGGGTGCCGAGCCTTGCCTCAAGGCGGGTAATCAGCTTGCTCACCGCCGAAGGCGTCATCTTGCAGGCCGTTGCGGCCGCCGAAAAGCCGCCGAGCTCGACGGCGCGGACGAAGACTTCCATTTCGCCGGAGCGATTGATGTCCTGCCTGCTCATGATGAATTCAAATCACAAATGAGTTTCTTCGAGGCAATCTATATCAGCGTAATTTGAGTGTCTATCTTCTGGAGACAACAGGAGAAAGACTATGGACTATCGAAATCTCGGCCGGTCAGGCCTGCGTGTGCCCGTTCTGAGCTTCGGCGCCGGTACCTTCGGCGGCTCCGGCCCGCTGTTCGGCGCCTGGGGCAATACGGATGCCGCGGAAGCCCGCCGCCTCGTCGACATCTGCCTGGAGGCCGGTGTCAATCTGTTCGACACGGCGGACGTCTATTCTGCAGGTGCCTCTGAAGAAGTGCTGGGGCAGGCGATCCGCGGCAAGCGCGATCAGCTGCTGATCTCGACGAAGACGGCGCTGCCCGTCGGTGACGGTCCGGCCGATTGGGGCGCCTCGCGCTCGCGGCTGATCCGCTCGGTCGACGCGGCGCTCCGCCGTCTCGGCACCGACTATATCGACCTCTTGCAGCTGCACGCCTTCGATGCCTCGACGCCGGTCGAGGAGGTGCTGTCGACGCTTGACGGACTGATTGCCGCGGGCAAGCTGCGCTATACCGGTGTGTCGAATTTCGCCGGATGGGAACTGATGAAGTCGCTGGCAGCGGCCGATGCGAACGGGCATCCGCGCTATGTCGCCCATCAGGTCTACTATTCGCTCGCCGGCCGCGACTACGAATGGGAGCTGATGCCGCTCGGCGCCGATCAGGGTGTTGGCGCTCTGGTCTGGAGCCCACTTGCCTGGGGCAGGCTGACCGGCAAGATCCGCCGCGGCCAGCCGCTGCCGGAGGGGAGCCGTCTGCACCAGACGGCGGAGTTCGGGCCGCCTGTCGACGATGAGAAGCTCTATGCGATCGTCGATATGCTGATGGAGATCGCCGAAGAGACCGGCAAGACCGTGCCGCAGATCGCCATCAACTGGCTCACCAGCCGTCCGACCGTTTCGAGCGTCATCATCGGCGCCCGCAACGAAGAACAGCTGCGCCAGAACCTCGGCGCGGTGGGCTGGTCGCTGACGCCGGAGCAGATCAAGCGGCTGGATGCGGTGAGCGCCGTGACCGCGCCCTATCCCTATTTCCCCTATCGCCGCCAGGAGGGTTTTGCCCGGCTGAACCCGCCTCTGGTCTGACGATCGTGCGGCGGGCGGCCCTATCCGAAAGGCTGCCCGCTGCTCACCCCGGTTGCGCGCAATCTTGACTGGACATGTCATTCCACTTGTCCCATACCAGCCTGCCTGTCGATGGTAGAACGTATTGGAGATCAACGGGATGGCTCTCAAGGATGCGAAGGCTGGATTGCGCAACGAGGCAGGGATTTCTGCCGTTCTGGGCATCCTGAAGCAGGGTTTCGGCGAGCGTTTCCAGACCGGCGAATCCTTCCGCGCGCAACACGCCCATACGACCACCTACATTCCGGCGCAGCTGCCCGACGGCGTGCTGTTTGCCGAGACGGCGGATGACGTCAAAGCCGCGGTCAGGGTCTGCGCCGAGCACAAGGTTCCCGTCATCGGCTTCGGCACGGGCTCGTCGCTCGAAGGCCAGGTCAATGCGCCCTCCGGCGGCATTTCCATCGATTTCAGCCGGATGAACCGCGTTCTCGAAGTCAATGCCGAGGATCTCGACTGCACTGTTGAGCCTGGCATCACCCGTGAAGAGCTCAACGTTTACCTCCGCGATACCGGCCTGTTCTTCCCGATCGATCCCGGCGCCAACGCCTCGATCGGCGGCATGGCGTCGACGCGCGCTTCGGGCACCAATGCGGTGCGCTACGGCACGATGAAGGACAATGTGTTGTCCGTTACCGCGGTGACCGCCAATGGTGAGGAGATCCGTACCGCAAGGCGCGCCCGCAAATCCTCGGCCGGATACGACATGACGCGGCTCTTCGTTGGCTCCGAGGGCACGCTCGGCATTCTGACGTCGGTGACGTTGAGGCTGCAAGGGATCCCGCAGAAGATCGGCGGCGGCGTCTGCCCATTTCCGACCATCAAGGCGGCCTGCGACGCCGTCATCATGACCATCCAGATGGGCATCCCGGTCGCCCGCATCGAGCTTCTCGACGCGCTGCAGATCAAGTGCTGCAATGCCTATTCGAACCTCAGCTACGAGGAGACGCCGACGCTCTTCCTCGAATTCCACGGCACAGACGAGACGGTCGCGCTGCAATCGCAACAGTTTGCAGAGATCGCCGCAGAATGCGGAGGCGGGGAGTTTGTCTGGACCGTCAATGCCGAGGAGCGCGCGAAGCTCTGGAAGGCCCGCCACAACGCCTATTGGGCCTCGCGGGCGCTGGCGCCCGAGCTTGCCGCACTTTCGACGGATGTCTGTGTTCCTATCTCCCGGCTGGCGGATTGCATCACGGAGACGCAGGCGGATATCGAGGCGCACGGCTTGCTGGCGATGATCGTCGGGCATGCGGGCGACGGGAACTTCCATGTCCTGGTGTTATTCGACGACAAGACCGCGGAAGGTGTTGCCGGTGTCGAGAATTTCGTCTCGCGGCTCAATGCACGTGCGCTGGCAATGGATGGAACATGCACCGGGGAACACGGGATCGGACAAGGCAAGATGTCGTTTCTTCAAGAGGAGCTCGGCGGCACCGTCGATCTGATGCGCCAGGTCAAGCGCTCGCTCGATCCGGACAACATCTTCAACCCGGGCAAGATTTTTCACCTCGGCTGAAAACGGAATAATCTCATGATCTTCGGCCTTGCTACCGGCATGAATAACAGTAGTGTCGGCAACAGAATCCCGAATGGAGAATCCTTGATTTGGTAGGCCGGTTCCTCGTCTTTCTGGGGGGAGTGATCGTCGTAGTGCTCTTTGTGGCGCTACTCGCACCGCTATTCATCGACTGGACGGACTTCCGCAAGAATTTCGAGGATCAGGCAAGCCAGATCATCGGCAAGAAGGTCACCGTGCACGGCACCGTCGATGCGCGGCTGCTGCCGTTTCCGTCGGTGACCATGCATGACGTGCGCGTCGGCCAGGAGCCGGACGGCCAGCCGATCGTTCAGGTCGAGCAGTTCTCCATGGACGCCGAGCTTGCGCCGTTTCTCTCTGGCGAAGCGCTGATCTTCGACATGCGCATCGTCAATCCGAAGGTGCGGCTGCGTCTCCTCAAGGATGGCACGCTGGACTGGATGCGCGGCAGCCAAGCGGAAATTCCGGCCAAGACAGTCGTGCTCGAAAATGTTCATGTCAGCGGCGGCGATGTGCAGTTCATCGACGACCAGTCCGGCCGTTCGCGCAACATCACCGGCCTGAATGCGGAGATGTCGGCAAAGTCGCTCGCCGGTCCATGGCGCATCGATGGTGACGCCACGCTCGATGGCGAGCATGGCAGCTTTTCGATCGCCAGCGGCCAGCCGGATGAAAACGGCGTCCTGAAGGTGCGCACCCGCCTCGTTCCCGACCAGCATCCTGTCAGCGTCGATCTGGATGGCGAGCTGAAACTCGTCGACCGCAAGCCGAACTATCAGGGCACGATGTCGGCAGCGATCGAAAACCGCGGGCAGAGCAAGAATGACAAGACGCTGCCGCCGCCGCGCGTCAAGGGCCGTTTCGAACTGACCAACGAGCGCATCCGCGTTCCTGAATACCGGCTGGAAGTCGGCTCGGTCGACGATCCCTATGTGATCACCGGGGAGGCGACGCTCGATACCGGCAGCGCGCCGGAATTCCTGCTGATCGCCAACGGCCAGCAGATCGACGTCAACCGCATCGGCAATCAGGGCGCGGGCGGCAAGACGGCGCGCGATCCCGGCCTTTCGGCCCGCCAGCGCCTCAACTCGCTGATCAATATCGTGGCGCAGGTGCCGATCCCGCAGGTGCCGGGCAAGGCAAGCGTGCGCCTGCCGGCTATCGTTGCCGGCGATACGACCATCCGCGACGTGCAGCTCGATCTGCAGCCGGCCGGTGACGGCTGGACGATCGACGATGCCGTCGGCACGCTGCCGGGGCGCACGCAGGTGGAAGGCAAGGGGCGGCTTGCGCTACGCGGCCAGCCGTCATTCAACGGCCAGGTGACCGTCGCCTCCAATCAGCCGAGCGGCCTTGCCTCCTGGCTTGCCGGTTCCGTCGATCCGGCGATCCGCCAGCTGCGGCAGGCAGGTTTTTCCGCCGATGTCAGCGTGACGCATCAGAAGCAGAGTTTCGACAATCTGGAGATCGCCGTCGGCCCTGCGACGCTGAAGGGCAGGGTGGAACGGCTGGCGCCCAAGGACCAGACGCCTTCGCTCAATGTCGCTTTGAACGGCGACGCGCTGGATCTCGATGCCCTGCGGGCGCTGACCGGCCTCTTCACCGGCCAGGACGCCGGCGACAATGTGCTCGATCACAAGATCACCGCGCAGCTGAAGGCCGACAAGTTCACGGCCTTCGGCGTCGAGGCGTCGAATGTCGAAACGAGCTTCACCATCGCCGACGGCGCGCTTGCTGTCGAAAAGCTGGCGGTGAAGAATTTTGCGGGCGCCGAGCTGACCGCGACCGGCCGCGCAGAGGGCTCGCTGCTCGACTACAAGGGTTCCGGCGAGATCACCTTCAAGTCGGCCGATCCCGGCCCGTTCTTCACCATGCTGAAGGAGCATCTGCCACAGCATCCCGTCATGGACCGGCTGGTGCGCAATTCGGCCTGGTACACCAATACGGCGCTGCGCGGCGCTCTCACGCTCGGCGGCGACCAGAATGACGGGCTGACGCTGACGCTCGCCGGTGTTTCCAACGGCAGCCGCGTCAATCTCGATTACCGCATGTCCGATCTTCTGGCGCTGACCGGCAAGGGGACGACCAGCCTCGAAGCGACGCTCGAGAATGCGACGACCTCTGTGCTGTTCGGCCAGGCGGGGCTCGACCCGCTGCCGGTGGAAGCCGATGCCAATGGCAGATTGTCGCTGAAGGTGCAGGTCAACGGCACCGATCCCGCCGATGCCTCGCTGGCCTTTGCGACCGATCGCACGTCGTTTACCGCTAATGGCAAGGTCGATGTGCGTCCCGATACCTTCATGAACGGCCAGGTCGGCGTGTCCCTGGAGAGCGCCGATCTCGATCCCTACCTGATCATGAACGGCATCGCGCTGCCGCAGCTCGGAACCGGACTGCCGTTTGGCCTCCAGACGACGGCGACGATCGATAGCGGCAAGATCACATTCGCGGACCTGAAGGGCCATGCTGCCGACAACAAGTTCGCCGGCTCGCTGGCGGTCGACAGGGCAGCGAACAAGACCACGGCGAGCGGGGAGCTGGCGCTCGACCGCGCCGATGCGATCTGGCTCGGCGAGGCCGTCTATGGGCCGATGACCGATCCTGCAACCGGCAATCTGACGACACAGGGTCTCGGACAGCCGGTCTTCAAGGATATGGACGTCAACCTGAAGCTCTCGGCCCAGCAGTTCTGGCCCGGCTGGTCTGGCGCCGTCAACGATTTCGCCAGCAACATCGCCTATAAGGGCGACGAGCTGCAGCTGAACGACATGCAGGGCAGCTGGGATGGCGGCAAGCTTTCCGGCAACCTGCTCTTCACCAATGCCGACGGCACCGGCTTCTTCCAGACGAAGCTGGCGCTCGCCGATGCCGATCTCGGCGGTGTCGTCTGGTCGCGCGACGGGGCGCCGATTGCCAACGGCAAGTTCGGCCTGTCGCTGAGCTCCGAGGCATCCGGCAAGTCGATGACGGAGCTGGCGAGCTCGATGACCGGCTCCGGCGAGATGCGGCTTGGCGAAACCAGCGTGCGTGGTCTCAATCTGGCGATCCTGGCGCCGCTGCTCTCGGCCACCGATCCGATGCAGGACCAGCTGAATGCCGGCAAGGTGCATCCGATCGTCGAGACGCTGCTGAACAACGGCGAGGCGAAGCTGCCGCCGCTCGGCATTCCGTTCAACATCACGGATGGCATGCTCCGGGTTCAGAACGTCACCGTATCCAACGACCTCGCCAAGGTGACCGGCAACGCGCAGATCGACCTGCCGCAGGAGCGCATCAACGCCTCGCTGAATATCGGCTTCAACCCCGGCAACGACGCACTTTCCGGCGCCGACCCTGCACTCAGGCTCGATTTCTCCGGTCTGCTGGCATCGCCCGGCCGCACCATGGACGTGACCGATATCACCGGCTACCTGTCGCTGCGCGCCTTCGAACGCGAACGCCGCCGCGTCGAGCGCCTGCAGGCCAACGTGCTCGAAAAACAGCGCCTGCGCCGCGAAGTGGCTCTCTACAAGTTCAACGACGCCGAACGCGCCAAGGCGGCGGCGATCGAGGCGGAGCGCAAGGCCGAGGAGGAGCGTCTGCGGGCGCTCGCCGAAGCGGCTGCGAAACAGAAGGCGGAAGCGGAAGCCAAGGCGAAGGCCGAGGCGGATGCGAAGGCTGCTGCCGACGCCAAGGCCGCGGCGGACGCCGAAGCACAACGGCGTGCGGCCCAGCAGAACAGCAGCCAGGGCCAGACACCGGCAGGCGGCAACGGGCTCAACTTCAACACCATGCCCGGTGCCGGCATTCCGCAATAAGCCGGATAGGCCGCTTTCCACAATCGACCAGCGATTTACGTCCTTCGGACAAGTCCGGGATGCGGCGAGCGCTTTCATCTAGCGCGAATGCCGCAGCTTCTGATCGAAAGACGGCGTATCGCGGTTTTTAGAAACGCATAAGCTGAAATCGGGTGGTTACCCGAACCTAGCCATCAAGGGGTCATTGCCGGGCGCTCACGGGCGCGGCAATGACCTCGCCAAAGTTACCATCATCCGCTGTTCTTGAGCCAGGCGAGCACATGCAGGCGCAGCGCCGAGGAGAGGTTGCTGTCGGCGGCGCGGCTATCGTCGATCTCTGAAATCAATGCGGCGAGCGGGATTGCGCGGGCGGTGGCGATCGCCTTCAGTTCGGCCCAGAATTCGTCTTCGAGAGTGAAGCTGGTGCGGTGGCCGTGAAGCGTTGCGGAATGCTTGCGGATCATCGGCGGGACTTGCTGGCTTGATTAAACGGACGGAGCAGTTCGATCGGCAACGGGCCTATTCGTCCCTGTCCTTCTCGATCCGGCCCTGGTTATGGGTCTTCTCCGCCTTGTCGTTCAGCGTCTTGGTCAACTGTTTCTCGGCTTTGGTGCGGCCGAAGCTGATGCGGTTCTGCTCGGCCTCTTTGTCCTTTTCCGAACGGGCCTGCTTCTTCCTGAACTGGCGGAGATTGACGATTTCGGCGCTCATGGCATGCCCCGATCTGAAATGAATTCGGCCTGCCAAAATGCATCTTGGCTGGAATGAAAAAGGGAAGCCTTGGCTTCCCTTCCGGTTACTGCTTCTTGCGGAAGGCGTCGAGTGAGACGACCGATCCGGGCTTCTTTTCCTCGCCGCCCTCGGCAGGCTTGGCCGCCGGCGTTTCCTCGCTCTTTTCGGGAGCTACTGGATAGGCGGTGATCTCGGCTTCGGTCAGCTCCTCGCCATCGGCGAGCGGCACGTCGAATTCCAGCTCGAAATTCACCGAGGGATCATAGAAGCCGCGGATGGCATTGAAGGGGATGACGAGCTTTTCGGGAACGTCGGAGAAGGAAAGGCCGATCTCGAACAGCGATTCGGTGATCTTCAGATCCCAGAACTGGTGCTGGATGACGATGGTCATCTGCTCGGGATATTTGCTCTTCAGGTGCTGCGAAATGCGCACGCCGGGAGCGCCGGTCAGAAAGGTGATGAAAAAGTGGTGGTCGCCGGGAAGGCGGCCCGTCGCTCCGACTTCGGACAAGACCTTGCGGATGACGCCACGCAGCGCGTCCTGTGCCAGAATGTCGTAGCGGATGTGGTCCTGCCCCATGCTTTTCCTGTCTTTCGTTGGTTCGGAAGTCTTTTCGCTCGCTTATATGCCATGTCCGGCAGCGCTGCGGAAGCCTTGCCCCGAGTCATGCTTGACGGAAGCATACATGATTTCAATGGCAGGGAGAAGGTGAAGGCTTCTGTTGCCAGGTGCCTTCGGACCCCGCCTCAAGGGGCTAACCTAGAGGACTTGGAGCGGAATTCCCGCACCGCCATTAGGCAGCGAGAGCGTATTCCTTAGCGTTGTTGTCGTTTGCAACTACACTTGTGACCCGATAACGGCGGTATCATGCCGAGCGAAAAGTCGATCTTTACACCCTTGTCGATCCTATTTCGCCCCCATCAACAGCAGCCGTACATCCGGCTGTTCTTGGTGGAGGCGCCGGGTACCGAACCCTATACGAAAAAAAATGGTTTAGTCGACAAGAAAATCCGTTGTCCATAAGGACTTTCGGACGGAAATCAGTGAACTAAACTTAGTCCACCAAATCATGAAAGGAACAAGAGTAGGAGCTATTTGATATTGGAGAAAGTGGAGGTTTCTGTTGCCAGGTACCTCCGAACCCCGCCTTAAGGTGCGAACCTTCAGGACTTGATTTGAAGTGTCACACCGCCGTTAGGCAGCGAGACGAGCTTCCGCATAGTTGTCGTTTGCAACTACTATTGTGACCCGATAACGGCGGTATCATGCCGAGCACAGCTTTTGTCTTTCAACACCAGTCGATCCCATGTCGCCCCCAAGAACCGATAAAACGATTATCAAGTTGTTTGGTGGAGGCGGCGGCATCGAAGCCGCGTCCTGCATGTCTATTGCACAAAAGGTTTAGCACCATGTCTCCCGAGGGAGCCATTCAGAGATAGGATTTTCCCGTCGGAAGATCAAGTGGACAGCCGTGGAGCTAAGTCGGAAAGTCCACGATTTTCGGCCGCGTGGACGCAAGAATCTCTCTAAGCTGCTTCTCGGCTTCGTTTGCTCTAAGTGTTTCGGCGTGAAGCAAGTCAGCGGTCCTCTTGAGCATTTTCCTAAGTTTCTCTGGATCGCCGCTGTCTTCGCCGTTTGGTGCCATCCGATTTTGGGGCGAAAGGGCGTCGCGTTTGAGTGCGTTTAGGAATTCCTTGATTGATGGCTTCAATGAGTTCTTATGAATGATGCCATTAAGAAAATTTTCTCCGACCCCAGCTCTGACACAAAAACGCGAGAGATTTAGGTAGCCTGAATCGGCTTTTAATGCGTTCGACAAGGCACCTGACTGCAGCTCGCTGATTAGCGTCTCTTTCAGCTGCTCTATTGCTGAAAGAGACTTTGTGGTTCGCTGCTTGCCGGTGATCGCGAGGTGATCGGGGAGCTTCTTTTTCATCCGAAGTAATGTCTCAGGTCCGGGTTCACGCGCAGCATTTCCTCTAATGTGGGCCGCAGTGACGGCCACGCGATAAGATTCTGCTCAAAATGAGCGACTGCTCTAACTTTTTCCAATAACGGTCGGCTGCAATCACCTGCGAAGGTCGGGAAATCTTCGATGAATGCCGACCACTTTTTCCACTCCTCCAAGGTTTGCGCTTGGTGTTCGCAATCCGCGCGGCACCGTGCGATTTCACGACGCTGGCGGTTTGCTTTCGTCCCGCAAGGGGGCACATCACTCGATCCTATAAGACAGTAAGTATTCTCCCCCACTTTTGTCGGGACAATACCAAGCATCCGCATATCGTCACGGACATCATCAAGAGTGTTGCCTTCTGACAGTGCTTGCGAGATGTTGGTACCTCGGATGCCTCCGAGTTCATCGGTCTCGCATTCTGCGATGAACTCTTCGATCATTAGGGCAGCCGCTTCACGTGCAGCTTCCTTCAACTCATCCGCAGCGGGGCCATGCATCCCGTAGCCAATTGCTTCAGAAAGGAACTTATGGTCGAACCTTTGTTGAAGAAGGTGGAACGGCCTCTTGGAGGTTCCTACTACCAAATCGGCCAACGTGAAGCGCCATGTGTGCGTCGACATGTCAAATTCCTCGCCATGTATGCGCACGAACCGCTTCACCTTCTGAAGTAGGTTTGTGGTGGCGATCTCCTCTAACCCACCTATTTGTTGAAAAATGTACCCCCCTAATGAAACGTTTAAATACTGATTGACCAGCCGCAGGCATTGAAAGATGCGCACAAAATACGGATGAACCCGGTAACGTCTTAGTTCGCCGTCCGCTTTTGAGCCCTTCGCGACGGTCAGCCACAGATAGATTTCATCAGGGATACCGTCCGAAGACCGAACAACTTCAATGGAGTTTCCAGTAGCGGAGAGAGCTTCAGAAGCGCGGGAGCCCAGATGGAATGCCAGTAAGCTGTAGGCCGATATTCGGATGAGCCAGATTAGCTGGGCGCGAACGCTAGCGCGGTCCAGACCGTTTCTGATTGGGAGGTTTTCGTAGGCCCATTGGCCCAGGCCTTGATTTGAGAGAATCCCGTCGTCGTACGCTTTCAGCTTTTCAATGATTGTTTCAGCACTATCGAGATATGCACGAGAAGTATTCAACAGAAAGGCGGTTTCTCTGTCCTCAAGAACACGAGTTTTGCTTTTCGAGAAAAATTCTTTCGGCGCTTGCTTTGTTGCGACCCTGTACCGCTTGCTCGAAGGTCCGTCAGTAATAAGTTTCTGTCGGCTCAGTACGAGTATGTCTTCGAAGTACCCAACAAGGAGGTCGTGGACCGATGCCGCGTTTGGTAGACGCTGGAACAGCTTCCTGAGCTGGGTTGGCGTGACCCCACCAATAGAATCGAAGCCTGCGGCCCCTACATTCGCGTAGAGTATCAGGAGCCGCTTACCATCTCTGATGAGGCTTGCTGACTTAGCGGCGTCGTTCCTTGCTGGCAAATATGCCCTGTGAAATATAAACGCTGTCATTGTCTCCTTATATTGCTGCATGATCAGAGACTCAGGGTTTAGGCAATACTCTTCACTTCCTGATACTTTCACCTTGCGGTTGATTATCAATTTGTCCCGCTTCCTACTGCCGTGCGCCAAGTTTGCCTTGTCGAACCGCCAGACATACTCCCCAAAGGTGGAGTGTGGTGTGACCATGAGTTCGGGGGGGTAGGGGGGACGCGGGATATCTATTCGCTTGACTGCCAACCAGGTTCGAAAGTCGATGTCCTCGGCGTCTGAAATGCCGCGCTCAGGAGCGTTCATCTGTTTTGAACCTGATCGATGACGTTCAAAAGTCGCTCACAGCGTTCGATCCACTCGTAAGTCAGGCTGTTAGCGCCTGCGTGGAAGTTGGAATTTTCCAGCTTTTCTTTAAGTTCCTCGATTTTTAGGCGCAGGAGCAAGGATGCACTAGGGAACCAGCGAGCGCGGGGGCACCCTTCGATACATTCCTGCGCGACACAAAGCTTCCCTGGCGGCGTTCCGGTGCCGAACGGTTCGGGAGGAAAAAAAGGGTCCGAGCAGTGATTTCCCCAATGAGTGACGATACCCGCTGTCATGAGTGTTGTAATTTGCTCTGCGGGTACCCCCTGTTCCGACAGGATGTTTTTAACGTTCTTTTTTGAATAGATTTCGGCCTCTATTAACGCCACTGATTTTTCGAAGATATCGATGAACTGAGCCTCACTGCGTTCCCGCAATTCGCGCTCCCGGATATAATGTTTGAACGTCTTTGGACCTTTGTGGTCACCGAGAATACGTGCCATCACGGCGTCATCACCGAATAATTTGACGCCAGACGCCAGCTCAGTGCTTCTTATAGACTTAGTGTTTGTTGGAAACTTGAGAAGCTCCAGGGACTCGCGGAGAGATGTTGGAACGCCATCGTACTCTGATAACGAGTAGATCGTACCCTCTGCGGCGTACACGAAGAGGTCGTCCTTTATTCGGTCAAGCCGGGCCAACGTTGTGGCTTGCTCGGCAGAAACCTTCTGCTGGCATCGCAATACGTCTATCTGTCTTGCGATCTCATCACGGAGTGGCTGCGAGAGTTTTTCAAGGAATTTAATGAGCTGGTACGCATATGAAACAGGGCGGATCAGCGTCAGGCAGCGGTAAATCTCAGGGTCTTTTTCAAGATGCGGCTTTGTACGATGCTTCTGGACTGCGAGCTGAACGACTGTGTTAGGCCTCGAATTCCATTCGATTGCCAGGTGTCTGAAGTGGTATTGACCGTGCGCGAGTCCCGCGACGACTGCATACCCTGCGCGTGTGCGTATCAGAAGCAGCATTAGAAACGGCAGCAGGTCCCGTTGGCTTGGATAAAACCACGCGAGGTGTCCCTCCACTCCGCCCACCCGGCGGTGTACGTTGTCGACAAACAGACGCACAGCTCCCGGGCGCTCCTCGAAGATGCTCATCGCTGTTCTAAGGCCGTGCTTCCTCGCCTCTAGGACGTTCTTTATGTCCAAGCCGATAAGATTGACAATCGCCCACATTCGGCTCGCTGGCGACTCCCAGTCACCCTTCCGAATGCCTTTACGTTTTCGTGGATCGGTTGAATCTTGGAGAAGAGATTGGCACTCATCGTATCGCGCGATGATAAGGTGCATCTCATATTTGAAATGATTGATTATTTTCTTGAGTAGGCCCGGCGAAATCGACAACTTTTCCTGCGATTTGGGAGCCTTTTCGGAGTTCAACGGTATGAGTGCGGGGTCAACACCTATGGCTCTGAGGAACCTTCGGAATATCGAAAGCCTTCTATACGTTCCGCCATCCTTCCCGCAAAATGTGACCAACAGTCTCAAGATGGTTGCATCGAAGTCTGAAGCGGATGTAATTACTCGACCTGTTGCGCTCGTCGCCATGTCTGTGAAGCGCACGACAAGTCTCAGGTTTTTTCTGTACGTTTTGAGTGTGGATTTCCCTTTGCCTCTGATGAACTCCCTGTGGATTTTATCAATGTTGTTGAGAATGATCGGCGACGACAGAATCTGTTCATCACGGAATTCGCTGATTTGGGCGGGCGAATATCCCCGATGACCTACCGCGATGATAGTATCGTCACCGGGCGTGGACGGTGTTTGGTTGACTAAGGCTATCACTTGCTGGGGCACGTGATGCGATGGCTCACCAGCGTTTCCTAAACGCGAGCGCCTAAATTTCATCTTCGAGCGTCTCCTCAATCACGGCCGCGAAGACTTGCAGATATTGAAGCCCTAAGCGGCCATTCGCCAGTTGCCGCAAGTAGCGAACGGTATGTTCAACGTAAGCGTGTCCCAAAAGCTCTTGTAGAACGGGAATGACCTCGGCTCCAAAGTCCTCCAGTTGCTTTCGGGTGAGCTTGTTGGGATCGAGTCGGGCCCTTACGGCGGCAGACGCGATATTGGCTTCCAGGAAATAGCAGGCGAAAGTGTGCCGCAAGACATGAGGAGTTATAAGTATCGGGCGGCCTAGTATTACCTCTGCAGCCTCGCGGGCCTCGGCTATATGGTATTCTACTACCCTTGGGGTTATCGCTCGCCCTTGGGTATTCAGCAGTAGCTTAGACTGATGATCGGCTGCCCCTTCTGTAGTGAGGCGATATTTCCACAGCTTCTTCAAGAAGGAGGAAAGTATCCAAACCTTTCGAACCTTCTTATTCTTTCCGATCACTCGGTAGGAGAGTAATTTCGCGACGTCTTCAGCAAATACTGCATCAATGCTCGGAATGACGCCGATCATTCGGTCGTCTCGATTGTCATGCTTTAGGAGGTATGGATGATCGGGAAACTGGGCAAGTTCTCGTTCGTCCTTCGACCGCAGGTGCATCGTTCCGGGCAATAACGTATTATCGACAAGCTCGCTCAGCCGCATCCCTGTCATGAAGTATAAGATAAAAGCGAGCCTGATCGACTGCGCCCTCAGACACCTGAGCAAGGCTTGCAGCTCTTCTTTACTTAGGGGAGACCAATCTCCCGGATTTCCGCGACGAGAAAATTTCTTTTCGAGAGGGTGGTTTTGCAGTGCCAGTGGAATGGTGGCCTTGAGAGACGCTCTTGCGGCATTTGCCGCCCGCTGCCGTGCATAAAACTGCGTGTAAGGGCTCCGCTGTTCAATTAGTCCTTCTGCTGCCATCCACCGGTAACAGGACAGCACTTCCTTGATACGAGGAGCGATGGTGTTTTCGTAGTTAAGGGGTTGTTTCTGGCCTGTCCAAGAATACTCTTCGGTCCAAAACCCGAGCGTCATCGCTTCGCGATACAATTCGTCTACGTGCCAAGTCTGTACATCAACCCAATTCAGGATACCTTCTAACGGGTGCGCTGCAGAGCAATAAAGCCAGGATGTGAAGTTCAATAGTCGATGACCAATCGCGTGAATGGTGTTGGTAGAAGGCCTCTTTGACGCGACTGTAAATGTTTCCCCGCTGATCGATACGCGCCCAGTACCACGCTCTTGAAGATAGAGGTTGAAGCCACGAATGTAGTCGCCATCATCCCCGATTATGTACGGAACACCCCAATCTCCCTGGAAATCATCTATGTCTATACTTTCTTCTGGATACAATAAGTGCGCCATGTCTCTAGTTTAGTTGGTCTGAATCGGCGCTATGTTCGTATGAATTCGCATATATCGTCAAGAGACGGTGATTTTTACCTAATCTCCCATCCAAGTAAAGTCCAATTTTGAGAAATTATACATAAATTGCCGCAAAGGAAATGTGGTTTTTACTAAGGAAATAACTCGTGAAATAAATACTCATAAGGAAATCTGAATATAATTTTCTAAGTATAATTTCCGAGTTTAATATGTATAAATATTGATATTCGTAAACTTCAGGATAGAAAAATTTTTTGTTCTTATGATTTTGTGTCCTTGCAAGATTTGCGCGATTTTTTGGTAATAAACATTCGAGAGGCGCGATCAATTGAACCGTATGTACTTCAACGGTTTCCTATTTTATAACTTTTTAAGCTTAGCCGACTAAGTGAAATTTTGCCGCGAATGCTCCTGTGTACCAGCTAATGAACTCTGGGCGAGCGGTCCGATTTGAATAACTGGGCGGACAAGAGGTCTCTGCGTAAGCGCAGCCCCGTCCACACCTTGACCAAACTTTTGAAGACTGCAGAGGTCGATAACACCTCAGCACATCTGCGTCGTGATACCTTTGCCTGCCATAGTTATCGGGAGGCTAATATGTGCAAGAGGGTGGTCATTTACGCGCGGTATTCAACAGATCAACAGAATCCAGCTTCGATAGAAACCCAGCTTGATCTGGGGAATTCGTTTGTTGTGGAGCGTGGTTGGACGCTGAGCGGGACATATGTTGATGCTGGCATTAGCGGCGCTAGTTTCGAAACAAGGCCAGGCCTTCAGGCTGCGCTGAAAGGGGCGCGAGAGGGTGCCTACGATGTCCTACTCTGCCTCACGCTTGATCGGCTATCGCGAGACCTGGAACACAGCGCTAAAGTTTTGAAGCTGCTTCAATTCCACGACATCGAACTTTGGACAGTGCATGGCGGCTCTCAGGTGTCAGCCATGGAGCTTGGCCTGAGGGCCGTCCTGAATAGCGAGATGCTAGAGCAAGTTCGATATCGAACGAGGGAAGGCATGAAAACCGTAGCGAAGACGGGCCGAGTTCCCGGCGGCATTTGTTACGGCTACTCGATCAAAAAAATGATTGGAGCGGACGGCGAACCGATCCGTGGCCTGAGGGAAATCATTGCCGCTGAGGCGGACGTGATCGTGTGGATATTTGAGCAATACGTGAAAGGCCTAAGTCCTGACGCCATCGCAGAAATCCTCAATGAGCAGGGTATACCAGGCCCTCGCGGGCAGGCTTGGAGAGGAACGGCGATCCGGGGACACCGGCGAAGAGGTAGCGGAATTCTAAATAATCAGATGTACATCGGTCGCCTGGTGTTCAACAGGCTCGTATACCGAAAGAACCCAGTGAGCGAACGCCGGGTGTCTCGGCTCAACTCGCCAGAGCAACACATCATTCAAGAGGTTCCGACGCTTCGGATTGTCTCGGACGCACTCTGGAAAAAAGTAAAACGGAGGCAAGCTTTACCTCGCCAACGGACAACAACCTTGGGCCGACCGTCTAACCCACCCGGTAGTTCCAAGGCAGAAGATGCGCAATTTGGCTCTGCTTATGGCCATTAACGAGGGCCGTTAGCGTGCTGCTCAGATAGCCAAATGGATCGACGGCGTACAGGTTTCGACGAGCGATGCGGTGGTCTCCCAATTATCCGCTCCAGAGTCGTGACCGGCGAAGAGAGCGTTCTTTCGGTTTAGCGCTATCGGCCTGATGTTCCGCTCGACGGCATTGTTGTCGATCTCGATGCGGCCGTCGCTCAGGAAGACGCAAAGTCCGTCCCAGTATTTGGCGATGTAGGTAAGCGCTTCGCCGAGAGGCGACTTGCCAGCAACGCGGGTGCGATGGTGGCTGACCCAGCCTAGCATGTCTACGATCAACGGACCTGACCGTGCCTGCCTTCCAGCCAGACGAGCAGCTGCGGGAAGGCCGCGCAGCTCTGTCTCGATCCCATAGAGTTCACCGATCCGCCGCACGCTCCGTCTATTTCAGCGTCAAATAGAGAAGTTGGAATCAACAGGCCAGTCTCTCGCGTCTGTGCGATTGATGGTTTCTGGGGTGTGGTTGAGCCGATGTGCGCCGCCGAACATCCCTGGTAATGCCATGCGGTTTGAGCGCAGCTTATTTACTTGTGTTGATATGAACTGTCCCGCTACATGCAACTGTGCGTTTGTGCGATACTAACCGCACAGATTCGCCCTTCAGCTATGGAAAGGGCACGTCATCGGAAGTCATAGGAATAGCACAATTGACCATTTCCGCGAGTTCGCCGCTCAACAAAGTAAGTCAGCATGAGCCAGTATCTGAAAATGTCTATGGCGACCATGTCACCAGAGCCTACGAGACCGGCAATGGTACAATGTTTCATGGGCGGATCGAAGAGGCGCTTCAAAGCGATCATCTGAAATCGCTGCGTGGCAAAGTTAACCTGATTATGACGTCGCCGCCGTTTCCGCTCACCCGCAAAAAGAGCTACGGGAACGAGACGGGTGAGGCCTATCTTAAGTGGCTGACATCTCTGGCAGTGCCGTTGTCTGATCTACTTACCGAGGACGGCTCGATAGTCATCGAAATTGGTAATGCCTGGGAGCCAGGTGTGCCGGTGATGTCGACCCTTCCGCTGGAGGCGCTGCTCGAATTCAAAAAGGCAGCCGGTCTCTACCTTTGCCAACATGTTATTTGCCACAATCCTGCCAGGCTCCCAAGCCCGGCAATGTGGGTTAACGTGAAACGCGTCCGCCTGAAGGACTCTTTTACGCACGTTTGGTGGCTCTCAAAATCTCAAAATCCGAAAGCTGACAACCGGGAGGTGTTAACGCCTTACGGAAACGACATGAAAAGGCTGCTAAAGTCGCAGAAATATAATTCTGGCAAGCGGCCTTCAGGTCATAAGATTTCCGAAACTGGGTTTCTCAAGGATCACGGCGGATCAATCGGAGCAAACGTGCTGGAGTTTGAAAATGAAGGCTCTTTGCCGGAAGCTCTATTGAAGTTCAGTGGCACTAAGTGGGACGCGAATTATCGAGACTATTGCGAGAGGTTTTCGATTCCGGCCCATCCCGCGCGGATGCAGGCTCTTCTTGCCGGATTTTTTATCAAGCTCCTCAGCGGTCCGGGTGATCTGGTCCTCGATCCCTTCGCGGGCTCCAATACTACGGGATCGGTCGCAGAGGTTTTAGGACGGCAATGGGTTGGAGTTGAAGCCTCTGCTGAGTACGTCCAAGGCTCCAGAGGCAGATTTGAAGTTTTTAGGGATGAAATGCCCGCGTCGGCGAACGTTACATAGGCTGGGATGGGGGAAGATGTGTCGGTCTCGCAGGTTACTGGCGACCTTTCGATATTGAGTTTGAACACCGAGTATCGGTCTGTGAAGGAGCAGCCAGCTTCAACGTTCTACCGGCCATGCCTTCAGCAGGCTGTAGTGTACCGACGGGCAGCGGGCTATTTTCGTTCGTCGGTCTTTCAGGTAACGGGCGATAGCGTTATCGGTTTTGTGCAAAGAGGGGGCAAGATCAGTTTAATTTGCTCGCCAGAGCTGGATGCCGACGACATCGATTCCATCGCGCTGGGCTATGCTCGGCGTAACCAACTTATAGAAACAAAATTGATAGCAACTATCGACCGTTTACTCTCAGATGGTCGCACAGAACTCCATACCCGGCTCCTGGCAACCTTAGTGAGTGTAGGCGCTCTTGAGATCAAGCTAGCAGTAAGGGCAGATCGCAAAGGGCTGTATCACGAGAAAATAGGTATTTTTAGTGACGGCCTCGGCCACAATGTCTCCTTCAAGGGCTCCGCTAATGAGACTTGGAGTGCATGGGACCCCCTCGGAAATTTCGAGTCAATCGAAGTTTTCTGTGACTGGCGGGGAGGCCTTGAAGCAGAGAGAGTGGGAAAACATACCCGGCATTTTGACACTCTATGGTCCGAGACTGACTCGGACGTCGAAGTGTTTCCCTTTCCCACGCACGCCATCGAATACTTGAAAAAATCCTCGCTGCAGGGGCTTACAAACGTGAGAGCCGAGATGAATCTTCCTGTCCCAGAGAAGCGATCACCGCTCGAACATCAGATCAGTGCGATTTCCGCTTGGGAAGCGCGGGGCAAACGAGGAGTATTCGAGCACGCCACCGGAAGTGGAAAAACCTTTACTGCGATCATCGCTATAAGATCGCACGTCGATCAAGGGCTGCCTTGTCTAGTTCTGGTTCCCAGCAAATTGCTTCTTGACCAGTGGGCCAAGGAATTAAGAGAGGAAATCCCCAGCGCTGCGCTCCTTTTGGCGGGGGGTGGCAACGACAAGTGGAAAGCCCCCCGACGGCTGCAAAGCATGACAGATGCAGACCCAGCGCTTGGTGGTCGGATTGTTCTGGCTACCATGCAGACCGCTTCCACGCGCGACTTTGTTACCAATGTTTGCCAGGGTGAGCATCTTCTTATTGTTGCGGACGAAGTTCATCAGAGTGGTAGCCCTCAGAACTCGAACGTATTCGAAATTAATGCCGGACCGCGTCTCGGGTTAAGCGCCACTCCTAAGCGGTATGGAGACCCTGAGGGCACCTCGTCTATGTTCGGCTATTTTGGCGCAGTTGTGCCTCCTGCCATAACTCTGCAAGATGCGGTGAATGCGGGGCGATTGGTGCCATATGAGTATTATCCTCATGCAATCAACCTAACCGCAGAAGAGGCGGAAGAGTGGAAAGATATTTCTCGGGCGATCCAGCTGGAGATGGCGCGTCAGAAAAGTGATGACCAAGGCCGCAAAGCGCTTAGCGAGAAAGCAAAGATGCTTTTGATAAAGCGATCAAGGGTCGCAAAGAAGGCGCGGACCAAGATCAAGCTTGCGACAGAGATTGTGAGAGCTAATTTTGAGAGCGGTCAGAGCTGGCTGGTTTACTGCGAAGACGCGGGTCAACTAACTGAGATACTAGGGGACTTTAGACAGGCAGGTATTCCGGCGACAGAATATCACTCCGCCATGTCAGGTGATCGCGATGCAACGATGTCGTGGTTCCGCGAATACGGTGGCATTCTCGTATCGATCAGATGTCTAGATGAAGGTGTTGATATCCCTGCTGTTTCCCACGCTCTCATATTGGCTTCATCACAAAATCCAAGGCAATTTATCCAACGCCGTGGTCGCGTCTTGCGTCGATCTCCCGGGAAGCAGGTGGCGGTCATTCACGACGCCATCGTGATTCCAGCTGATCTGGAAGCAGAGCCAGATCAAACTAGTCTACTTCGCGCCGAAATGGTGCGATCCATTGAGTTTGCGCAACACGCTCTAAATCGTGGGGCTGGCGCAGCGCTACGTGGGATTGCAATCGACTTAGGGATTGATATTGAAAGTTTGACGGATGTCGGGTCCGAAGGGGAAGATTGATGGTCGAAACTGATCTAACGCTAGAAACACTATTGAGTGTTCGCGCTGAAGTTAACGCAGAATTGGACGAGGAAATCCTTCGGCAGTGCTATTTAATTCAAAAGAGATTCCAGTTTAGCGATGATCGTGCTGCGGTTGTTGGAGAAATGGAACGATTGATCGACGCAAACGTAGCACGGCTGGCAGTGAATCAAGGTCAATAACATGAAACTGCATTCCATCTCGATGTCTAACTTCATGCCCTATCAAGGCAACGTAAAGATTGAATTTCCTACGGACGATTACCGAAACGTGATGATTGTCTTCGGCGACAATATGCGTGGAAAAACAAGTCTGCTGAATGCCATACGATGGTGTTTCTACGGAAAGGCTGTTGGCAGACACTCCCGTATCATACCCCTGCAGGACATCGTGAATAAAAACGCGGCCTACTCGGGGGACTGGAAGGTACAGGTTTACATTGAATTTGAAGCAAACGGAGTAAGATACGATCTTCGGCGCACTGCTGATCGCCGTGCCCACGTCGTTCGTCCAACTCGTCCGGAGGATTTCCTTGTAACGACGCACCTCGCTCGGGACGGTGCCATCATAAGCGGTGACCAGATCGAAGCCGAGATTGACCAAATCACTCCAGAGCAGATTTCTCGTTTCTTCCTATTCGACGGCGAATTGCTGCAGGAATACGAGAGCCTACTTGTAGAAGGAAGCGAGCAAGGCCGCCAAATCAAGGAAGCCATTGAAGAGGTTTTGGGCGTCCCCACTCTGATTAAGGGGCGCGATGAACTAGGTTCGATACTGAAAAATGCACGTAAAAAACAGAGCGCCGACCTCACGCACGTTCAGGGGCTTGAGAAGCAGGCTGATCGTCAGAAGGATTTGACGGCGAGGCAAGACACCCTCGAACGTGATCTGGGCGTTTTGCAGAAGAAGTTGGAAGAGACACGCGAACGACGCGTTAAGCTTGAAGATGAACTTGACGCAGCCGCTGTCGTCTTGGCTCAAAAAGCAAAACTTGACAGTCTAAAAGATCAACAGTCGTCGTTTCGAAATCAGATAGATACCAAGACGGTCGAGCGTAAAGAACTTCTTGGACTTGCGTGGCAAGATTTGCTCGACGCGAAGCTGCAGGTGAAGCGGGATTCCCTGGTGGAGCGGCAGACAGAATTAACGCAAGCGCTTCGCAAGCAAGGGAGGATCGAAGATCAGATCGAAAGACTTCAAAAGCTCCTTTCTAGTGGGGATTGTCCGACCTGCGGCCAGCATATGGAGGATGGGCATCGTCATAGGCTTGGTTCGACATTGGGAGAGCTGCAAATTGATTTGGCAAGATCGACAGACACTAGTTCGGAACTCCAGACGATTGCCGCGCAGTTGGCGTCGCTGAGCAAAATACGGGGTGTCCGTGCCAAAGAGCGACTGAATGCGCTCGACCGTGATCTAAAAGTGGCTGAAGTCGGACTTCAGCGTGCCGAAAATGAAATTGAAACGATCTCGGATGAGATCGCCGGACAGGACACCGCCGAGCTTGCAAGAAAGCGTGTGTTGAAGGATGACTCTGTCCGAGAAGAGGGACGGCTGCAGACGGATATTCAAACCGTCAGAAAACAGATCGACCAAATCAAGCTCGAATTGGCAATCAGCCAGAAGGCAATTGAGGGACTCGCCCCTGATCGAGCAAGGAAAAGTACGCTCAAAGTGAACATCGCTAGCGATCTGGAGCGCACGTTTTCTGCCAGCATTGAACGTTTACGCGATAAGCTCCGGGAACGTGTCGGCAAACTAGCTAATGAGGCATTCAAGCGCATGACGACTCAAAAAGCTTACCAGGGGCTTGAAATCGATTCAAATTACGGTCTGCACATTTTGGATGAAAATTCTCGTAAGGTCCCTGTAAGAAGCGCGGGCGCTGAGCAGGTTGTAGCGCTGTCACTGATCGATGGGCTGAATCGGACAGGGCGCACAGCGGGCCCGGTGGTCATGGATACGCCGTTTGGTCGTCTCGATCTAAAGCATCGCGACAACATTCTTTCTTACCTTCCCGATGTTACGAGCCAATTTATTCTTTTGGTTCACAGCGGAGAAATTCGGCCAGACACCGATTTGGCGCAGATCAAGTCCCGCATCGGTGCCGTCTACACGATTAACGAAGTCAGTTCCACGCAGTCAGAGATAGTAAGGACTTCTCTATGACGCAGCCAGAAATTGTCACAATCGGCTTGTCTGAATCGGGAAATGATAAGCTTAATGAGTTGAAAGACGAAGGCATCTTTGCGGAAAAGATGGACGGTTTCCGATTCGCGGTGGCGCTTGCGTTGGCGCAAGGCGTCATTCCTGAGGAAATCTCAAAAAGATCACCGTTTCTGAACATCGGCTCGCTCGATCCAAATCACACTCTTAAGCACGCGGTTGAGACGCTGATGCCGACCCAGCTCCAGGACACCACGCCTTATAGAATGATCGAACGCCTTGCAGAGTGGGGAGTCAATGATCTGTACGCTCAACATCAGAATGGCGGGATCGACTTCGCCGGACTGTTTGCCCAACTCGACGGACAGAGCTGACTTCGATGACCACTGCCCTACGTGCTTTTTTGATGCTTAAAGTGGGCGATGGATGGAAGATTACGGTCCACCGCGACCTTGAGAATTTACTTCTTCAGTGGAAAGAGCGAGAAGACCCCGAACAAACGAGTGGTGTCGTACACCTCGGATTCGAACGTCCGCAGACCCAACTTTTCAACGATCTTGTTGAGTTATATGCGGGTCAGGTTCTACTCACTCCTTCGGCGAAGTTCGGCTTGCCGTTTGGTTTTGAAGCTACCGGACACCCAATCGGCGATGTTGAAGGTTTTCCTGTTTATCTCGCGACGAAGGGTTGGGGATACCTTCTCGACGTCGCATCCATAGATACGCTACCGACTCAAAGGGTGGACACTCGCAAAGCGGTTGGATGGATCGCTTACTTTCTGCAGGAGTTTCCGGAGGCTTCCTCTGAGTTTGTTTCCAGCGGTATATGGGACGACGGCGAATATCTGCAGAGAGAAAAGTCGTTACCTACTCAGCTCAGGACCCACGCCGGTATTTACCGCCTGAAACTCATCATACAGGATAAAGACGATCCGTGTGCATTTGCGAAGGCTGCTCCCCCTTGGTTTTCGGAAAGAAGCTTCTCTAAAATAGAATTGCGTGTCCGCGTTGCTAACGTGTTTGAGAACCGTGGTATAAAGACAGTGGGAGACCTGGCAAGGCATTCACTCGATAGCTTACTCGGAACTCAGAATTTTGGCAGGAAGTCGGCTGCTGACTTGCTAGCTGCTCTGGAGACAGCCATCGCTACAGGCCCAGAAAGGGCGTTAGCTGATCCGGGCGTACACGTCGCGCTTACCGAGCAGGCCACGCTGATCGAAGCGGTCCACATTTCCCTTAGCCGAATTCCCGAAAGAGCTGCCGACATTGTATTGCGGAGGATGGGGCTAGGTAGGGAGCCGCAGACGTTACAGCAGGTCGGCGACGCTTTTGGGATCACTCGCGAAAGAGTACGTCAAATCGAGTCGAAAACGATTGCGAAGCTTCTTCGTGACGAGGTTTGGGACGACATCTTGTCTCAGAAACTCACCGAGCTGCTAAGCGAGAGAGCCTCCCCTCTACCGTTGAAGGGCATAGATGTAGCGGACCCTTGGTTCGCAGGAATCGGTGCCAATGGCGAGGCCCTCAAGTACCTTTTTTCGATGGTATCAACTGCCGCCAAGATTCTCGAAATCGGAGGGATCGAGTATCTAGGCTTCTTGGATCAATCGCAGTGGGATAGAGCCGTCTCCAGCAGCCGCCAATTTTTAGATGCATCTGCAGATCGCGGTCTTTCACTCGATCAGTGCAAAGCAACGGTGCTCGCTGAATTGCCGCCTGAGGCAGAAGAGTTCGGAGACCTCTTGTGGGAGAGTGCGTCTCAACACTCTCATTTTGTTGAACAAAATGGATCGATGGTTCTCCTCGGGCATGGTCGAGGCGCAGATCATATCGTTCAAGCCGTGCTCGCCTCGTCTGATCGCCCCTTGCACTATTCTGAGATAGCCATTCAAGTCGCGGAGCGGGCGGGACGAGACTTCGATGTGCGGCGTATCCACACTGCGGCAGGTAATGTCGGGCACCTGTTCGGCTTGGGCACATATGGGCTTGATACACACGTTCCATTGACGCCGGAGGAAATGACGGCGCTGGCGGAGCACGCTTGTGAGATTGTCGAAGAAGGCGTTCCGGCTCGACAGTGGCATGCGAACGAAATTTTGGCGGAAATGGTCGAGCGAGATAAGGCTGATGTGGAGCGGACGACAAAATACATTCTTGACATCGCTCTGAAAAGAGCTGGCCGCCTGGAAAACTATGGGAGATTGGTTTGGGGGCGAGCTGGAGATGAAGCCACCGATGCGGCGGCCAGGATTGAGGTTCGGCAAGCCATACTTGCCGTTTTGGAAAGCGCAAACGGTCCGTTGGAAGTTGACGAAATCAGGCTCCGGGTTCGGGAGATGCGAGGGCTTGATAAGCCATTCCAGATGCACGTGATTGACCCCATAGTTCGTTTGGGGCCAAGTCTATACGGCCTTAACGATAGGGATATTTCGCTAAAGCGCGACCAACAAGGGCCAGTGTTGGACAGCATAGTCAGCTGGCTGGAAGGCAGGCAGTCAGGTGTTCACCAATCGGAACTAGACGATGCGCCGGTTCTGAAGCGGCTCGGCATCAGTGGGTTAGCTTTATTTGGAATCGCGTCCAACGATCCCCGCATGCGAGTAAGCGCGGGCCGCTACCTGTTCTTGGACGCCTGGGGAGAACCACGCCGGGAAAGCGTCCCTAAGGCCGTCAAAGCTGTCATTGAAGGGGCTGATCGCCCCCTTGAGATGAATGATATCTTAGCCCGTGTCTCAGAGCGGATCGGGAGACCGGTCGAACGGACTGCGGTGGTGAATTGCTTGAAGGCGGTGGACGCTCAATTCAATTCGTTCACTGGGCGATGGTCTCGCTCAGCTGTTCAAGAAGAGATGGATTTCGTCGACGCTCCGTAGTTAGATTGGCCTTTTCCCTCGGAATTGCCAATCGCGTTGGATTTGTTTCGCCGAAATCAGCCGACTTAATCAGCTGCTCTGGCCAGGACAAGGGCAGGGAGGCGAATGGGTCCTGCGCGGGTAGCCAGTACGGCATTTCCGTCTACATGCCACCTCTGTGGTAGCCTATACACGACGACGGGGTTTATTGTGACCGACGCGAGCCGGATGAGGTCAGGGCGCATCGTTTTTGAGAGCCTTAGGGGCAGCAGGCAAGCAAGCTGGCCATCGCGCTAGGAGCAAACACCGCTCACAGTGTTTTTTCCTCAGGCCGGATCACCCATCCCGTCCCATGGCTGGCTCGATATCCGTAGTGCCTCTCTTTGAAGGACTTCAGCGCTCCTTCGTACTGGGAGAGAATGAGTATCGCGTCTCCAAACTGCGGAAGCGCCTGATCATCAATGCTATCGAGGTACTTCGCATCAGGAGCGTCTTTCAGAGCCGTACGGACATCATCAAGCACACGGTTGATGAGCTTCACCTTCGCCCCACTTAAAGTCGCCTCGGGCTTCTTTTTTCCCAGGTCTTTTAGTTCTTTGAAAAGCTCGGCGAACACACCATAAACAGCTTCGTAGGCGAGTACCTGAGCTTCTGTTACGTAATAAAGCCGTGACATATCATTTCCTTGTAAGCTTGCGTGGCTGCGCAGCAGCTTTGCTCGACACTTGTCCGTCGATAATATACCACCAGCCCAAGTAATTTTTTTCGACATTATCAGACCTGAAGCGCTCGGCCTCTTCCAGATACTGGCCCAGAATCATTGCCACGTCGCTTACGGTGGGTGCATCGTCGAAATCGAACTGTTCGAAGCCGTCTACCGGCTTGTAGCGTTCCCCAAGAACGAAATTGGCGGAAAAAAGAATCTTGTTGATCAGATCGAGCTTGAACTTGTTAGGGGAATCATTGGGTGTTTTCTTTGCCAAGGCCGCGATTTCCGAGTGTACTCCCAGAAGCTGCCCAATAACCTTTTCGAGTTTTTCCGCATCCTCGGTTTTCTTCATTCCGCCCTTACGGGCAAAGCCTTTTGAATTCGGCATATTTCTTTACCACCACGTCGATTGGAGATCGCTGCTTGCTTTCAAAGACCTCGACCATCTGTTCGAGGTCTGCGTCCGTTAGAGTTATGATTGCCTTGCGCTGCCCCGACCATAAGTCGACAGTTGCTTTTTGTTCAGCCCTCAGCAGCGGATGGCGGGTGACGAAAATCCCAAATTTCCCGAGGTCATCTTTGAGGTATCGGTTCAACTGGTCTACGTGCTTCCGCTCCAGCCTAGCCACGTTTTTCATTTCGAAAACCAACTGTCGAGACCCGTAATCGTTCATCATCTCAAGCAAAAACGGATGAGTTCGACTGTTGTAGAAGATCAGGTCTCGGATGCTTACGCCGCCCTCAGTTCGAGCTTGTCCCTGTGCAAAGTCAAGTTGCGGGTAGAGCAGAGTTGGGAGCAGTTCACCGACGTACGTCTCATAATCCCTATCCGCGCCGTCAGTTTTTCCTGTCGGCAACTTTCTTATTGCGTTCAGCTTTCTTTTCGCCGAGAGCCCAGGAATTTGCTTGAACAGCGGGTCATTCACACAATCTTCAGCCGTTCTTTCGCGCTGCTTAATGAAATTATCAATCGCGCCATAGTTTTGACGGTTGTAGGTAAGGACTTTGACGCGAGTGAGTTCTTCACCCGGGTGAGCTATGTCGTCTTGGGGGCAGCTTTCCCTAAAATATGTATCGTAATTTATCCACGGGGTGTGTCTCAGCCATCGCTTAGGGACAAAGACGACCGGTTTGTTCGAAACTGGATGTACGGGGACGTCACTTTTCCTAGAGACGAACGCGCCGTCTGAGGGCTCGTAAATGTTTTCGACCATCACATTCGAGGTTGGTATGCCAAGGTTCCTGCACTCCTGATAGGTATAGTCGATCAGGAAGCTTTTCAGGAAATTGCACGCGATGTCGCTAATTCGATCTTTTCCGACACCGTCAATGAAGAGTTGAATTTCTTCGAAATGGCGGAAACCTTGATTCCGATACATCGGAACGTTTTCGAAAAGGTTTAGAATTTCGTGAGCTTTTGCGTGCGAGAAGCGTACGCCCTTTCTAGTAGCCGACGTGCCTAGCCCGACTTCGTCGCATTCTGAAGCTGCAACGAGTTGTTTGGCAGCGATGTCTCTGCTCCCGGTTTTTGCTAGATTTCCAAGATTGTTGAACGCAGCAATCATTAGTTGATGTAACGCCTTGTCCTGATAGGACGGCGACTTCCACAACAAAAAGGGGTCAAGATATAGCGGTATGTCTTCATCTATAAACGGAATTGCAAAATCCAACTCTGCTTGTGGGACGAAGACGTTGTGATGTTCGGTGAAGCGGGGACGAATTAGCAAGTTGGTATCCGAGGTGAATCTTATGTCTCATCGGAAACTAAGTTTAGAAAACAGTCAATTGTACAACCCTTGGTGATCGGGAAAGCACACAGAGAAGTTCAGCGCCAGTGCTATGAATTCTCCTTCCATCAACGGCCCGTCGTGCCCTCTCAAGCGCATTGTTGATGCTGCTGCCGTAGTGATAGCGCCACCGACATTGTCGGCTCGATGACCTACCCGACGAATTTAGGCAATGCTGTCGTCTATGAAGTTCGTGACGTCACCGGCGCATATACAGACGTCTGCTCTCGGCACCTCGGGCGGATCACGAAGGAACCTGCTGAGATGGCTTTGATGAATGTCGCTGACGATCCAGGCTTTCACAGGTCCTCCATCTGCCGCACGGAAAACGGCTCGCACATAGCCTGTGGGGTTTGGCTGTTGGTGAGGCCTTCTAGTGTTGACGGCGGCTTCGGGTCTGTGTCGGAGGTGAAGCAACCTTCCGCGATCCCGGCCAATATGGCTCTAATTGTCGGGTGTCCAAGCGCTTGTGCTTCACGAGCGCATCGGCGAGCTTGAGCAATGCTGGCTTGAGCCCTGCGAGCATGTCTCTTGCTCGCTGATATTGCTCTTGAAGGATTTCCGTCACGTCGTCGCGCAGAGCAACGTCCTCCCAAAGCTTGGAAGGAGACGTCATGTCGACTGATCCAGGAAGGTAGTACAAGGAATTCCCAAAAGCGTATTCCGTCACCATACGGATTGCCAGCATGGTTGCGCTAGCAAAATCGCTGCCTTGGTTTCCCGTTGACCAATTGGCTCGGTGCCCGAAAATCAGGTCTTCAGCTGCCGCTCCTGCCAAATCTGAGGTGATCATCTTCATCGCGTCCCAACGGGTCACAAACTCCCGGTGAGGCTTTTCCATGAACATCCCGCCGTTGGCATCGACGGTGGTCGCGAAGTTTTCGACATTGTCGTAGATTTCTACCCACTCGATCTTGCCCACCATCAGTGCGTGGCTCACGAGCGCATGTCCTGCCTCATGGATTGCGACGCGGTACAAGGTGTTCGGGTCGAGCGGACGGGGGACTTCCACCCGCGAACTGAGGTCAAAAATGTTGACATCCCGGTTTTCCTTGCGGGCAAGTCTTCTCGCTTCCCGGGCCAATCGTTCGATGTCCGCGCCGCTCTTGCCAGGTAATCGCGCAGCGATTTCTCTGAGAGTGGCGTCGCCCGCTAGGTTCGGGAGATGAAATTCAAGGATTTCTCCTCGCGCTTTCGCGTCGGGCAAAGGAAATTTCACGTGTTTTTCAAGTCGACCGCTTCGCAAAAGGGCAGGGTCGATACGCTCCGGGTAGTTGCACGCACCAAGGACGATGATGCCCTCGCGGCCTTCCGTTCCATCCAGGCATTCCAAGAGGGCGTTGACGACTGTCGTTGAATAGGTCTCGTGGCGGCTGGGAAATTTGGCTCTGTCGCCAATGGCGTCGAATTCATCCAGGAATAATAGGCAGGGCGCTTTTTCCTTGGCGGAAGCGAACGCCTGGTACATCGCCTTCAGCATATCACCGAGATCGCCGTCCTTATAAGACTGCCACTTCGGGATCGACGTCGCCTCCAGATGTAGGTCGCAGTAGGCCGCGAGAGCGGCGGCAAACCGCGTCTTTCCTGTTCCCGGTGGTCCGTACAGCAAGCAACCCTTATCCACTTCGGCCCATGGAAGTTTACCTTGTCGCCAGTCCTCAAGGTCCTTCTTCAAGGATTCAGCCCACAGGCTTGCTTCGCCGAAGCCCTTGCTGACATCCAGAAGTCGCTCATTGCCGGGAGCGACCTTGGCGGCACTCAAAAGTTTTGTCGCCGCTCGGCTCGCTGGTTGGTTTCGGCGGAAGATGGCCTCCATGCGCTCCGACGCTTGTTCGGCAATCACCGCTGCCTGCTCGTCCGTCAATGTGCCGCACCCGCGAAAAACGCTGAGCGCTCGCAAGTGCCGGATATCGCACATCGAAAGCCTGTCAAAAAACGTGGCTGCAAGCTCGAAATCCTCGTGAAGGGCAGAGCCCTCCTGAGTGAGGACAATCAATTTCTCTCCGGTCTCAAGGATTTCCGCTGGGTCGATTTCCCATCCACGTTTGTGCTTGGAAGTAGGATGGAGACAGAATTTGACGCCTTTTTTGTCCTTCAGAATGATGTTGGCAGCGTCATGGACGTCTTTGAGTTGCCACCGGGACGGAACGGCAATTACCGCTACGCATGACGGTTCCGAGAGTGCACCGATGTTCTTGCGGAAGAGTGCCACGAGAGCGCAATAAGCTAAAAAGTCGGTAGCGGATTTCCGAGCGATTGCACAAAGATTCCGTTTCGTCAGCCGGAATTCGTTTGTTCGCGGCGTTCTCAGCTGCTCGGCTGCCTCCTGGAGCTTCACGATATAGCGGTCCAGGCTGTCGGTCAGGGCTTTGTCCATAGGTTCGCTCCCTTCGTCGCTAGCCGATCAGCCCGTGGTCAAAATAGTACCACCTGCTCAGGGTCCTGCCGATTTTGCGTTTCTGGTCCAGGTAAAAGAGTTCGCTTGTGACGCCCGGGCTTCCCTCCTTGATATGCGGGTGACCGGACATCTCACCAATGAGGCACGGCACCGAGCGCTGCACGAGCATGCAATTACGGATGATGACAGCATCGTCGAGAGCTTTGACAGCCTTCGAGTTGGCAATCATCTCCAAGTCGAGCAACAACGACTGAAGGCGGGGAATGATCACGTGTGGCGGGGTGCCGAGCCATTTGTCCTGCATTTCAAACTCCAGTGATTCGCTATTTATCAGGGCATTTCCTAACGAGTGCCATGATTCGCGATCCAAAAGTAGCGCAAAAGATCGAAAAATAGCTAAAAGGACCAAAAAGTAGATATGTTGACATTTTTGGGGTTTGCAATTTTCTCCCGGTCATGGCGGAAAACCCTTCACACGCGCAGTTACGTGCGGCTCGGTCGATGACGGGCGAGAATCAGAAAGCCCTAGCTTCCAGAGCTAGGGTCACCGAAAGCGTGCTCAAACTCCTTGAAAGTCCTCACCGCAAGCAGCCCGATCCAGACAACCTGAAGAGAGTGAAAGCGGCGCTGGAGGAAAAAGGGATCGTATTTCTGCCAGGCACCGAAAATATTGGTAACGGCGTAAGATTTGCTAAGCCGCTCGAAACAAGGAGTTTTACCGATTTCTTTCGCTACGCGCGAGCCTTGCTTGATCTATCAATCGATGAGATGGCGACTTTGTCTGGTGTTGGCAGAATCAGTCTAGGTCGCATTGAACGCGGAAAGCTAATCCGGCCTCCGGAGGACGTGATAGAGAAAATCCGCCAGCTCATCTTCGACCGGGGCGTTACTATACTGCCCGAAGAGGACGATATCGGTGGTGGGGTCAGGTTTCGAACATCTGAGCTATTGAAGACTGAAACGAAGTCATCGGCTGGAAATTGAGGCAGGAGCCATGCTGCTGCACCGCCCTCCACGTTGCACTTAGCGCTACCTATTGTAGCCATCAGCGCGAGCTACGCTTACGGCGGCGTACAAAAAAATTGTGGATTTTCAAGGCGTGCAAGCCCGCGAGAAATTTCCGCGAACCGAGCCCTCCCTCTGGTCGGGCTGAACTCTCAAGCGCCGAACTCCGCCCCCTTTTAACCGCAGTGCAAGTCATGCGGAACCGCTACGGCACTATGGAGGGTGCGCGGCTCCGCATGACTACAATTTAGGAGGGGAGCTAGCTATCAGAGATGGCGCTGTGAACTAATTCTTGGAGGCTTGTCGTATAACGCCCCCGGGTCCAATAGGCTTATTACACCGCCCATTTATCGCCATAGCCGGCCCGAAGACCGGCAAGGCTGATATAGTGTTTTCCTGACGGCATGGGAAGAGGCTCGTCACAAAAGCGTCGTTGATATCGGCGGATTTTGCTTGGAAAAGCGATGCCGCGTGGTTGGTTTCGGGGCGGGGACGGCTTAAATATGGGGCGAAAACGGAGTCGGCGGCGGCCATGAAGCAATATCTCGATCTTCTGACCCATGTGATGGACAAGGGCACCGACCGTGGCGACCGGACGGGAACCGGCACGCGCTCGGTCTTCGGCCATCAGATGCGCTTCGACCTGAACGACGGTTTCCCGGTTCTGACGACCAAGAAGCTTCATCTGCGCTCGATCATCCACGAGCTGCTGTGGTTCCTAAAGGGCGAGACCAATATCCGCTATCTCAAGGACAACGGCGTGTCGATCTGGGACGAATGGGCCGATGAGAACGGCGATCTCGGTCCCGTCTATGGCGCGCAGTGGCGCTCCTGGCCGGCGCCCGACGGCGGACATATCGACCAGATCGCCAATCTGGTGAACGGCATCATCAAGAACCCGAATTCGCGTCGTCACATCGTTTCGGCATGGAATCCGGCTGAGGTCGACGACATGGCGCTGCCGCCCTGTCATTGCCTCTTCCAGTTCTATGTCGCCGAGGGCAAGCTCTCCTGCCAGCTCTACCAGCGCTCGGCCGACATCTTCCTCGGCGTGCCCTTTAACATCGCTTCCTATGCGCTGCTGACGATGATGGTGGCGCAGGTGACCGGCCTGAAATACGGCGATTTCGTCCACACGCTCGGCGATGCGCATCTCTACCACAATCACTTCGAGCAGGCGAAGCTGCAGCTGACGCGCGACCCCAAACCGCTGCCGCGCATGCTGATCAAGCGCGACGTCAAGGATATCTTCGATTTCAAATTCGAGGATTTCGAGCTCGCCGGCTATGAGGCCGATGCCAGCATCAAGGCGCCGATCGCTGTTTGAGGAGTAATGCGTTGACGCATATCGATGTCAGTATCGTCGCCGGGCGGCGACCCGATCTGCTGCGAACGACGATGGCCAGCTTCGGCGACCTCGTGTTCTCCAATTTCAACGTTGGAAGAGTATCGATCAATATCGATCCGATCTTTGGATCGGATGAGGATGCGCGCGACTGCGCCGATATCGTCCGTCGTCTCTTCCCTGATGCGGTTGTCCTCACTCCCGAACGCCCGAGTTTCTGCGCCGCCGTCAAGCGGCTATGGCAGGCGACGGAAGCGGATTTCGTCTTGCATCTGGAAGACGATTGGATCTCGCTTGGGCGGATAGGCGATGAGGCCTTGAGGGCCTTTGCAGACAGGGCCGTTCAGCAGGTATCGCTTCATCATGCCGATCAGAACTGGGACATAAAGGCGAAGGGGCATTTCCATAAGAGGAATAACTATCTCAAGCTTGCCGGGATCAAGATTCCGAAGTTCACGTCGTTCCCCAAGTTTACGACGTCGCCTTCTTTCCTGAGAGGGGACTTTGCGCGGACTTGCGCTGGATTGCTGATCGAAGAGTTCGATCCGGAAAAGCAATTCTACTCGGCGGTCAATCCGGCGCTTGAGCGGACGGTCGCCAATTTCAAGAATTACATCTATTCGCCGGATGCCCGGCCGGTCATTCGGGATATAGGGCGCGAGTGGCGCGACCAGCGCGCGATTTCAAAGACGGTCAGCAAGGGAAAATCGGTTTGGTCCGACCTTGGCGACCAGACCTCTCGATAGGGTGCCGCAATCGCTATAGAAACGCGAAATTGCTATCTCGGGCAGACATCTGCGAAACAGGCAAAGGCCAGGAGATGTTGATCTTGGGATCGAGCGGATTGACCCCGCCCTCGGCATCGGGCGCGTAGGGTTTGTCGTGAAGGTAGATCAATTCGCAGTCCTCGCTCAAAGTCTGAAAACCATGGGCGAAGCCTGCGGGGATCAACAGGGAGCGGGCATTGTCCTGCGAAAGGATTTCTCCATGCCATTTGAGATAGGTCGGAGATCCGGGGCGCAGATCGACGGCGACGTCGAAGATGACGCCCTTGAGGCAGGACACGAATTTGGTCTCATCATGAGGAGCGCGCTGGAAATGCATACCGCGGATGACACCTTTTTCCCTCGTCATCGTGTGATTGATCTGTGCGATGCTGCCGGTACCAAACCCGGATATTTCTTCGACGCAGAAAAAGCGGGAAAAGAAGCCGCGGTCATCGCCGAGACGCTGGCGTTCGATGAGCGTGAGGTCGGGGAGAGGGGTCGGCGTGAAGGTGAAACGTTGCATGGCAGTTCTCGTGAAATTCACACGCCTCGGAGATGCCCCAGGCGGGACGGAAAGGCAAGCGGTCTTGAGCTCTTGACCTGAAGGCGCAATTGGATGCAGGTGTCGATAATCTTCCGTGAGAAATGAAAATGAAGCAGCGCATATTATATACCAAACCGTCCATCACTGAGCGGGAAGTGTCCTACGCTACCGACGCGGCAGCCAATGGCTGGGGCGAACGATGCTACGAATATATCGACAAGTTTGAAGCCGCTTTTGCGGCTCATCTTGGTGTTAAGCATGCGATCGCGACGTCAAGCTGCACCGGCGCGCTGCATATGGGACTTGCTGCCCTAGATATCGGTCCCGGCGACGAAGTCATCATGGCAGACACAAACTGGATTGCCTCGGCCGCACCGATTGTTCACCTCGGCGCAACGCCTGTTTTCGTCGATGTCTTGCCCGACAGCTGGTGCCTCGACCCGGCCAAGGTCGAAGCGGCTATCACGCCCAGAACGAAAGCTATCCTGGCGGTTCACATCTATGGCAACCTTTGTGACATGGATGCATTGCTAGACATTGGCGCGCGGCATGGATTGCCGGTGATCGAGGATGCTGCCGAGGCCATCGGTTCGGTGTGGCGTGGAAACCGTGCGGGGTCCATGGGCGCATTCGGCGCATTCTCCTTTCATGGCACGAAGACCATCACCACTGGTGAAGGGGGGATGTTCGTGACCAATGACTCCGCGCTTTATGCGCGAGTTCTCACGCTTTCGAACCACGGTCGCGCAAGAGGACAGACCAAACAATTCTGGCCGGACGAGATTGGCTTCAAATACAAGATCTCAAACCTTCAGGCAGCGGTCGGCCTTGCGCAGGTTGAGAGGATCGGTGAACTCATCGATCGAAAGCGCGAAATCTTCTATGCCTATAGGGATGGCCTAAGCGGGCTTAACTCGATTTCGATGAACCCGGAGCCGGCAGGCAGCCAGAACGGCTTCTGGATGCCGACGGTGGTCTTTGCCGAGGAAACCGGCATCACGCGAGAGCGGCTGCAAGAGGCCTTCGCTGCCGAGAATATCGATGCGCGTGTATTCTTCTGGCCGTTGAGTTCGTTGCCGTCGTTTGAGAGCGTTGAGAGCAATGCTGTCGCTTATGATCTTCCCGGCAGGGCGATCAATCTGCCAAGTTATCATGATATGACGCAGGAGCAGGTTGATCGCGTTGTTGGGGTGCTCAAGGCCGTCAAGGGTAGCGTGGCGAGGAGAGTGGCTGCGGGATGAGGCTCGGTATTATCGGGAGCAGCGGCGGCAGTGCACTTATTGCAGCTACAGAATGTCTCAAGAGGGCAAGCCTTCCTATTGAATATGCAGTCATAACGGACCGCCCGTGTGGTATGGAGGACTGGGCCAAAGAAAATGGTTACGCTCACAACCGTATCGAATATTCCGGGGCGGAAGCATTTTAAGAGAAGGCTCTGAGGTATCTGAGCTCTAACGGATGCTCACGTGCACTGCTTTTTTATACCAGAAAAGTAACGTTTCCTCTCATCTCTAAGGTTGACGTCTGGAATATTCATCCGGCTCTCCTTCCATCATTTCGTGGCCTTCACGCCCTTGCCAGCTTTTGGTATCTGTTTCGTGCCGAAAGCAGCGCGCCTGGTTTCAGATGGTAGGTTTGTGTGCGGCTAATCCGCTGAATAAATTTTCCGTCGTCGGAAAACGCGACCTTCTCGTCTAATATGGCTGGAAGGATCGTTAGATGATCTGACGCCAATGGTATCGCATAGGAAGTGGCGACATAATTCCACATCTCGCTTATCGTTCGGCGGTCCCAAAGGCCGTAGAACCAGCTAGGATGACAGCCTAGCAAAACGTCATGGATACGCTCAGCTTTGGTTGCGGCATCGTGACGAGGCAGAGGGTAAAGCTTCTCTCCAGGTGTTGATTGCTCGGATATTCGTAGTATCGGCGATACCGCCAGAACTGCGTCCGATTTAGACGTAATTGCCTTGACGAGTCCTGCCAGATGCGTTGCCTCCGCAAGGTCATCATCGGCCCGCCACATGAAATAGGGCGCCGTTGTAAGATCACGTACTCGGCAGAAATTGTCTGCGGACGGTATCGTTGCGTTGAGACGGTTGTGACGGAAGCGGGGATCGTGGCGCGCAAAATCTGCACAAATATCGCTTGTTCCGTCCGTCGAACCGTTATCGGAAATTACAACCTCGAAGTCTTCGAAGGTTTGTTCTTGAAGCGATCTGAGGCATTCTGCAATGAACTGCACGCCATTAAATGTCGGCACGCCAATGCTAACCAAAGCCATATCAGGCTTCCTCTCTTGCAATCATACGCAAAATGTAAGAACGAAAACCAGACTCCGCTGGATCGTCGATTGCTTGACCTGATAGATCGATCAAAGAGTTTGTCAATCGCGTTGGCATCGACCGCGCGTGGTTCGGGTTCATGAAATGAAAATCGTTATCCTCGCTGGCGGCTTCGGCACGCGCATTTCCGAAGAGAGCCATTTGCGGCCGAAGCCGATGATTGAGATCGGTGGGCGGCCGATCCTTTGGCATATCATGAAGACCTATAGCCATTACGGCTTCAACGACTTCGTGATCTGCCTTGGCTATCGCGGCTATATGATCAAGGAATATTTCGCCAATTATATCCTGCATTCGGCGGATGTGACCTTTGATATGGAGCGCGGTGAGACGACCTATCATTCGACCAAGGCCGAGCCCTGGCGCGTTACACTGGTCGAGACCGGGGAGGGTTCGATGACGGGGGGGCGTGTGAAGCGCGTCGCCAATTATCTCGGTGACACGTTCTGCCTGACCTATGGTGATGGTGTTGCCAATATCGATATTCAGGCGCTGACCAATTTTCATCATCGCCACGGCAAGGAAGCGACTGTTACCAGCGTCGTGCCGCCCGGCCGCTATGGCGCGTTGCTGACGGATGCGGGGCAGGTTCGCAGTTTCATGGAAAAGCCTGCGGGCGACAATGCGCGCATCAACGGCGGCTTCTTTGTACTCAACCGCTCGGTTCTCGATCGCATCGCCGGCGACGATACGTCTTTCGAGGGCGCGCCGCTCGAAGGTCTTGCGCGTGATGGCCAGCTGATGGCCTTCAATCATGACGGTTTCTGGCGGCCGATGGATACGCTGCGTGACAAGAATCAGCTCGAGGAGCTCTGGCAGAGCGGCCATGCGCCATGGAAGGTCTGGTGATGGGCCGTCTGCCGGATAGCCGTTTCTGGCGCGGCAAGCGGGTGCTCGTCACCGGGCATACCGGCTTCAAGGGCACGTGGGCGCGGGTGTGGCTTTCGCGGCTTGGCGCAGACGTCTTCGGATATGCGCTGGCGCCGTCGACTGCGCCTTCTCTGCATGCGCTCGTTGGCAGCGCCGGATTGAGTGGCGAGACGATTGCCGATCTGCGCGATGCCGGCAGCCTTACGGCTGCAGTCGCGCGCAGCAGACCCGATATCATTTTGCACATGGCCGCCCAGCCGCTGGTGCGCCGCAGCTATGCGGAACCTGTCGAGACGTTTGACGTCAATGTGATGGGCACGGTGCGGCTTCTCGAAGCGGCCCGCACAGTCGACGAGGTCAAGGCAATCCTCGTCGTGACCACCGACAAGGTCTACAGTAACGACGAGAGCGGCCGGCATTTTGTCGAAAGCGATCGCCTGGGCGGACATGATCCGTATTCCGGTTCGAAGGCCGCGGCAGAGATCGTTACCGCCACCTACCGCGATTCATTTTACCGGTCGCGGGGCGTCAGGCTTGCCACGGCACGCGGTGGCAATGTTCTGGGCGGCGGGGATTATTCCGAAGACCGGCTGGTGCCGGATATCGTGCGCGCCGCTCTGGCCGGTGAGATCCTCGATATCCGCAGCCCGATGGCGACGCGTCCGTGGCAGCATGTTCTCGATTGCCTGAATGGCTATTTCCTCTTCTGCGAGGACTTGTTTGCTGGCAAGCCGGTTCCCGATGCGCTCAATTTCGGGCCGTCGCCTGAGGAGGCCCAGATTGCTGTCGGGCGCCTGGCATCCGACGTTCAGGCGGCGATGGGTGTCGCGGGAAGCTGGAACGATAGCTCGGCCAGCGACAAGCCCCGGGAGATGCAGACGCTTGGGCTGGACCCGACGAAAGCACGGGAACATCTTTCGTGGCAGGCAAAGCTTAGCCAGCCCGAGGCAATCGAATGGACCGCGCGCTGGTACGACCGCTGGCGTGGCGGCGGCGAGCCGCTGTCGCTTGTCACAGATCAGATCGATACTTTTATGAAAGGCGCGTAACAGCATGGTTCATGCCTGCCGCTTCTGCTCAACGCCGTTGACCAATGCTGTTGCCGATCTTGGCGCCACGCCATGGTCGAATTCCTTCCTGCCCAATGAGGCGGCGATCGAGACCGAGCGCTCGTTTCCGCTGAAGGTCATGGTCTGCTCCGAGTGCTTTCTTGTGCAGACCACCGAGACCGTGCCGCCGGGCGAGATCTTCAATGCTGAGTATGCCTATTTCTCGTCGTTTTCGACCAGCTGGCTGGATCATGCAAAGCGTTACACGCAGTTGATGACGGAGCGCTTCGGCCTCGGCGATCAGTCGACCGTGATCGAAGTCGCATCCAATGACGGCTATTTGCTGCAGTATTTTGCGGCAACGGGTGTCAAGGTGCTGGGCGTCGAGCCGGCTGCCAATGCGGCCGAAGTTGCCGAGGGGCGAGGCGTGCGGACGAAGGTGGCGTTCTTCGGAAGCGATACGGCGAAGGCGATCGTCGAGAGTGGCATTCGTGCAGACCTGACGGCGGCCAACAACGTGCTGGCCCATGTGCCGGATATCGCCGATTTCGTCCGCGGTTTTCAGATCGTTCTCAAGCCGGAGGGCGTTGCAACCTTCGAATTCCCCCATCTTCTGCGGATGATCGAGGGCCTGCAGTTCGATACGATCTATCACGAGCACTATTCCTACATCTCCCTGCTCGCTGCCGAGAGGATTTTTGAGGCCTGCGGCCTGAAGGTCTTTGATGTCGAGGAGCTTTCGACACATGGCGGTTCGCTGCGCGTCTATGCTCAGCGCAGTGATGGAGTGCGCGCGCCGACCGAGCGCCTTCTTGCCATGCGTGAGGAGGAGGAGCGGTTTGGCCTGAAGGACATGCGGACTTACCGCGAGTTCGGCACCAAGATCGCGGCGGTATGCGACGCATTTCGCGATTTTCTGCGCCAGGCGCGAGACGAGGGCAAGATCGTTGCGGCCTATGGCGCCGCTGCGAAGGGCAACACCTTCCTGAATGTCTGTGGTGTCACGCGTGATGATATCAGCTTTGTCGTCGATCGAAGCACCGTGAAGCAGGGCAAGCTTTTGCCCGGCAGCCACATTCCTGTCCATGCGCCGAGCGAGTTGGAGCGCGCAAAGCCCGACTACGTGGTGATCCTGCCGTGGAATCTGACGGCGGAGATCGTCGAATCCTGCAAGTATATTGCGGATTGGGGCGGGCGTTTCGTCACCGCTATTCCGACGTTGCGGATACTCTAATGAGCCAGGCGAGGCCATTGCGCCTCGCCGATCGCTTTCGGACCTCTTCGCAATTTCAGCAAAGCGCCGGAACGCGAGACGATTGAAAACGTCTTTATCCGGCAATGTCTGAAAATGTACCGAGTTTCATCAGTAAGATATTAATAGCCCTCGGTTATTTTCTCCCGCGCAGGTAATGCTCCCGGGACCGCAATGGACGATACTGACCTTCTTCCCCCAGATGTACTGTCGTCGATGCTGATGCGCATGTTCGAATTTGCGCCGATCGCCATGGCGATCACCACCAGCGACACGAAGACGTCGAGCTATGCGAAGGTCAATGACGCCTATCTGAAGCTGACCGGTCTGAAATGGGAAGATATCAGCGGCAAGAAACTGACGTCCGAGGGGGCGGCGATCGACAATCCGGCGCGCGATCGCCGGCACCGGATGCTGGCTGAGGACGGTGCTTATGTGCTTGAAGAGGTCGATATCCGCCATGCCGACGGGACGATCATTCCGACGCTGATTTCGGCGCAGCGCACCATTGTCGGCGGTGTTTCCTTCGACGTCGAAGTGATCATGGACGTTTCGGCGCGCGTGCGCCATCAGCGTGAGATCGAGCTGGCGCTTCGCGCTTCGGCACGCACGGATGCGCTCTCCGGCTTGCCGAACCGGGCCTGTTTCGACGAGACCCTGGCCGAGCAGATCGAAGCGGCGCGGGCGGCGGAAAAGTCGATGGCGCTGGCATTCATCGATCTCAACGGCTTCAAGGCGGTCAACGACCGGCTGGGACATGGCGCCGGTGACGAGGTGATCCGCACGCTTGCCAGCCGTTTTCGCGAGAGTTTTCGCGCCAATGATTTCATCGCCCGGATCGGCGGTGATGAATTCGTGGTGCTGATCGAGGTGGATCCGGTGCTGATCCACGATGTCCGGAATACGGTGACGGACGCTGCCGAGCGCATCTTCAAGCCGATCGCCATCGATGGGGCGATCACGGAAGTGGGTGCCGCTGTCGGCGTGGCGCTGCTCGAGCCGGCGGATACGGCGGCTTCCTTCGTCAAGCGCGCCGACAACTACATGTATCTCGCCAAGCAGACCGGCGAGCGCGTTGCCGTCATCTGGCTCGGCAATCCGGACGCGCAGCAGACGTCTGCCGGGCGCGCCGTCGGCTAGCTTTCCCCCGTATTAACAGGTAGGTGTCCGCTCTGGCATCGAATGCGGAGGCGGGTCTCATGTCCGGTATCATCAAGACGATCGTTGTGGCTGTGTCCGAAAACGGCATCATCGGCCGGGACGGGGATATGCCCTGGCGCCTCTCGACAGACCTCAAGCGCTTCAAGGCGATAACCGCGGGCAAGCCGCTGGTGATGGGCCGCAAGACCTATGAATCGATCGGGGGAAAACCGCTTCCGGGGCGCCCGCATGTGGTGATCTCGCGCCACGCCGCGATCGATCATCCCGATGTGACGATGGCGCATTCGCTGGCGGAGGCGATCGGCAAGGCCGAGGCGATTGCGGCTGAGCAGGGGATCGGCGAGATCATCATTGCCGGTGGCGGTCAGATCTATGCGCAGGCGATCGATTTGGTCGACCGCATGTGCGTCACCCATGTCGAGACGCATGTGGAGGGCGATACGGCTTTTCCAGCGATCGACGCCGCGCGCTGGAAGCCGGTCGAGACGCTCGACGTGCCCGCCGGCGAAAAGGACAATTATCCGACGCGCTACGTCGTCTACGAGCGCCGCAGCTGAAGATAACGAATTATTTTCCAAGAAAGAACGCCAAGTCCTTCATGTCGCGTTGAAAGCAGGGTCGGCGATACCTATAACGGTCACAATCGCTTACCGTCTGCCGCCCCCGCGGGCATTATGCGATCGGGAGTTCAACGAACGAAGAGGTTTTGATGCCCTGGAGCAATCAGAATGGCGGCGGCGGCCCATGGGGCGGCGGCGGCGGTAACAACAACAATCAGGGACCATGGGGGCAGGGCCCGAACCGTCCGAAAGGCGGCGGCGGGGGCAAGGGCGGTCCGCCCGATCTCGAAGACATCATTCGCCGTGGTCAGGACCAGCTGGGACGCATGGTGCCCGGCGGCTTCAATGGCGGCGTGGCGCTGATCATCGTCGCGGTTCTCGCAGCCTTCTGGCTCTTCCAGTGCATCTACATCGTCCAGCCGGACGAGCGTGGCGTGGAACTGCGCTTCGGCCAGCCGAAGCAGGAAGTCTCGATGCCGGGCCTGCATTTCCATTTCTGGCCGCTTGAGACGGTCGAAACGGTCAAGGTCACGGTGCAGCAGCAGAATATCGGCGCAACGTCGTCGTCGTCCTCGAGCGGCCTGATGCTCTCGGGCGACCGCAGCGTCATCAACGTCCAGTTCGCGGTGTTCTTCACCGTCAGTGATCCGAAGGCCTATCTCTTCAACGTCGAGAACCCGGCGGAAACGCTGCAGCAGGTTTCCGACAGCGCCATGCGCGAGATCGTCGGCCGCCGTCCGGCACAGGACGCGTTCCGCAGCAATCGTCAGCCGATCGAAACGGACGTTCTCAATATCGTTCAGGGGACGATGGACCGCTACAAGGCAGGTATCACCGTCACCGGCGTGACGATCCAGAACGTGGCTCCGCCGCGTGAAGTCTCCGATGCCTTCGAAGAAGTGCAGCGTGCAGGCCGCGACCGCGACAGCACGATCGAAGAGGCAAACCGCTATACCAACCAGCGGCTCGGCCAGGCGCGAGGCGAGGCGGCTCAGATCCGCGAAGACGCCGCCGCCTACAAGGACCGTGTCGTCAAGGAAGCGGAAGGTGAGGCACAGCGCTTCGCATCGATCAACGACGAATATGCAAAGGCTCCTGACGTGACGCGCAAGCGGCTGTTCCTGGAAACGATGGAACAGGTGCTGAAGAATTCGAAGAAGGTCATCATCGACGAGAAGCAGGGGGTCGTACCCTATCTGCCGCTCAACGAGATCGGCAAGCCGGCACAGCAGGGAGGTTGAGCCATGACATCCAATAAGCTTCCCGCCGTGCTGATCGCACTCGCGGTCGTCCTCTTCGTCGTCTATTCGTCGGTCTTCGTGGTCAATGCCCGCGAACAGGCGATCGTCGTCCGCTTTGGTCAGATCCAGTCGGTCAAGACCGAGCCGGGCCTGTATTTCAAGCTGCCTTTCGCCTTCATGGATGCGGATCGCGTGCAGTATGTCGAGAAGCAGGCGCTTCGCCTCGATCTCGATAACATCCGCGTACAGGTTCAGGACGGCCAGACTTTCGATGTCGACGCCTTCGTGATCTACAACATCGCCGATGTCCGCCGCTTCCGCGAAACGGTATCGGGCGACCGCGAAGCCGCCGAGGCTCGTCTTCGCGCACAGCTCGATTCGTCGCTGCGCCGCGTCTACGGTCTGCGTGACTACAATGCCGCTCTTTCCGAAGAGCGCGTTGCGATGATGCTCGAGATCCGCGACGATCTCAGGATCGATGCCGAAAACCTCGGCCTGAATATCGACGATGTCCGCATTCGCCGTACTGACCTGTCGCCGGAAGTTGCGCCGAACACGTATAATGCGATGCGTTCGGAGCGTCTGGCGGAAGCCGAGCGTATCCGTGCATCGGGTAACGAAGAAGGCCAGCGCCGCCGCGCCGTCGCCGACCGTCAGGTCGTCGAGATCACCGCGGAAGCGCAGCGTGATTCCGAAATCCTGCGCGGTCAGGGCGATGCCGACCGGAACCGGATCTTCGCCGAATCCTTCGGCAAGGACCCGTCGTTCTTCGAGTTCTACCGCTCGATGTCGGCCTATTCCTCGTCGCTCTCGTCGCAGGATACGACACTGGTGCTGTCGCCGAACTCGGAGTTCTTCCGCTACTTCGACAACGCCACCGGCACGCCTTCGGTACCGCCGGCAGCTCCCGCCGCACCGGCAAACTGACAATAGAGGACTGCAGGATTTCCTGAGGGTGCCTGCATTCTTTCTCGCGATCGAGGGGCTGGTCTATGCACCGGCTCCTCGTTTTTTTGTGCAGATGGCAAGGCTTTTGCAGTCGGTTGCGGAGCAACAGATTCGCGCTTTCGGACTGGCCGCTGTCGGTCCCGGGGGTGCCTTTGTCCGGCTTCTCACAGGCTGAGTTGAGATTGCGCGGGATTTCGCGAAAAGGTGATTTCACGCTCCATCATTCCGCCCTATGTTGGTGGTCAGACTGCCGCTTTGACCTGACATGAGGAAGCTTGATGGCCCCCACGATACGCCCGACCTTCAGACGATCGCTCGCTCTCCTGGCCGGCGCAGCCCTTCTTGCCAATATCGGTCTTGCCGGCACCGCAGCCGCCCAGGGAGTGCCGCCGACAAACGGTCCGGCTTCCGTCGCCGATCTCGCTGAAGGCCTCCTCGACGCCGTCGTGAACATCTCGACATCGCAGAACGTCAAGGACGACGAGGGCGCCGGTCCGGCGCCGCGCGCCCCCGACGGATCGCCCTTCCAGGAATTCTTCAACGACTTCTTCAACAAGCAGCAGGGCGGCAAGGGCGGCGGCAACCACAATGTCAGCTCGCTCGGCTCCGGCTTCGTCATCGACCCCGCGGGCTACATCGTCACCAACAACCACGTCATCGAAGGCGCCGACGATATCGAGGTCAATTTCGCCAATGGCTCGAAGCTGAAGGCAAAGCTGATCGGCACCGATACCAAGACCGACCTGTCGGTTCTCAAGGTCGAGCCGAAGACGCCGCTGAAGGCGGTGAAGTTCGGCGATTCCAGCGGCATGCGCATCGGCGACTGGGTGATGGCAATCGGCAATCCGTTCGGCTTCGGCGGCTCGGTGACCGTCGGCATCATTTCCGGCCGCGGCCGTAACATCAACGCCGGTCCCTATGACAACTTCATCCAGACGGATGCGGCGATCAACAAGGGCAATTCCGGCGGTCCGCTCTTCAACATGAAGGGCGAGGTCATCGGCATCAATACGGCGATCATCTCGCCGAGTGGCGGCTCGATTGGTATCGGCTTCTCGGTGCCGTCGGAACTCGCTTCGGGCGTGGTGGCGCAGCTTCGCGAATATGGCGAGACGCGCCGCGGCTGGCTCGGCGTGCGCATCCAGCCCGTTACCGACGATGTCGCCGACAGCCTCGGCCTCGATGCTGCCAAGGGCGCGCTGGTCGCGGGTGTCATCAAGGGCGGACCTGTCGACAACGGCTCGATCAAGGCCGGCGACGTGATCCTGAAATTCGACGGCAAGGCCGTCAACGAGATGCGCGATCTGCCGCGCGTCGTCGCCGAAAGCCCTGTCGGCAAGGAAGTCGACGTCGTGGTGCTGCGCGACGGCAAGGAGCAGACCGTCAAGGTGACGCTCGGCCGTCTCGAAGACAGCGACCAGGCTGCGGCAAACAGCGATGACGGTTCGCAGAATGGCGGCGTCATTAATCCGGATCCCGGCGAGAACGACGACATGGACGAGCCCGACAGCGATCAGGCTCAGCCGTCACCCGACAACAAGGGCACGGAAAACAAGACGCCTGAGAACAAAGGGCCGGAGAACAAGGGTCCCGAGAACAAGGGCCAAGGCCAGACCGACCAGCAGGGTCAGGTCGCCCCCGACGCGGCAACGCCGAAGAACGTGCTGGGTCTGTCGCTATCGTTGCTCAACCCGGATATCCGCAAGACCTTCAACATCGCCGAAAGCGTCGACGGCGTCGTCGTGACGGAAGTGACGCCCGGCTCGGCTGCGGCCGAAAAGGGCCTGAAGCCCGGCGACGTCATCGTCGAGGTGGCGCAGGAATTCATGAAGTCGCCGGATGCGGTTGCCGCCAAAGTTCAGTCGCTGAAGCAGGAAGGCCGCCGCAATGCCCAGATGATGATCGCCGCCGCCAATGGCGACCTGCGCTTCATTGCGGTGCCGATGGAATAGGGTCCGCGGCGCTTGGCGCGCTGATCGCATAGAGCACGTGGCGGATGAATTGCGGGGTCGTGGCCGGGACCTTCGGGTGGTCGAAGTCGCGATCTTCATGATGCGTCATGCCGATGCGTTCCATGACGGCGCGTGAGCGGCGGTTCTGGGGGACGGTGAAGGCGACGATTTCCTTGAGCCCGTGGTTGTCGAAGCCGTGCTGCAGCAGCGCGGTTGCGGCTTCGCTGATATAGCCCGCACCCCAGTGGCGTTTGGCGAGCCGCCAGCCGATCTCGACGGTGCCGTCGGGGATTGCCGGTTCGTGCGAGGTTCGCATGATGCCGCAGAAGCCGAGCGTGTCGCCGGTCTCCGTGTGTTCCAGGGCGTAGAAGCCGAGGCCGGTGCCGGCGATCAGCTTGCGGAGGTAATCGAAGAGCTCGTCCGATTCCTGGCGGTTGCGCCGCCGCGGGAAAAACTCCATGACATCGGGGTCGGAATTGATCTCGTGGAAGAGATCGCGGTCCTCCTCGCGCCAGTTGCGGATGATGAGCCTGCTGGTCGTGAGGATGGTCTCGGTCATGGCGTCACGAAATCCGTCTTGCGGTAACCCTGGATGTAGAGAAGTGCGGTCAGGTCGCCATGGTTGATGCGCATCTTCGCTTCGGCGGCGACGGCCGGCTTGGCGTGCAGGGCAACGCCGGATCCCGCGAGATGCAGCATGCCGAGGTCGTTGGCGCCGTCGCCGACGGCGATGGCGTCCTCAGGGGTGATGCCGAGCTTTTCCGAGATATCGATCAGCGCGTCGACCTTGGCCTGCTTGCCGAGGATCGGTTCGGCGACGAAGCCGGAAAGGGTGCCGTTTTCGTCGAGCAGCAGGTTGGCGCGGTTCTCGTCGAAGCCGAGCGTGGCGCCGATGCGGCTGGTGAATACGGTGAAGCCGCCCGAGACGAGGGCGGTGTAATAGCCCTTCGCCTTCATCGTCGCGATCAGTTCCGGGCCGCCAGGCGTCAGCGTGATGCGCTTGGCGATGACCTCGTCGACGACGGAAATGGGCAGGCCCTTCAGCAGCGCGACGCGTTCGCGCAGCGCCGGTTCGAAGGCGATCTCGCCGTTCATGGCGCGGGCGGTGATCGTTGCCACCTTGTCCTTGAGACCGACTTCGGCGGCGAGCTCGTCGATGCATTCCTGGCCGATCATCGTCGAATCCATGTCGGCGATCAGCAGCTTCTTGCGGCGCGTCTCGGCGTCCTGAACCACGACATCGACCGGCTGGCCGGCGAGGACCGAAAGAATTGCAGCTTCGGCTTCTGTGGCATCCGTGCCGTCGCGAAGGGCGATATCGCAGGCGATGCCATCCGCCAGCCAGTAGAGACCGGAGGCTTTGACGCTGTCATGCGCCTTCTCGGCAAGCGCCGGAGACAGAACGGGGTTTGACGGATTGGCAACAAGCGTGGCAACGAGAGCCATATGGAAAACCTTCTGAGCACAACAGGTGCGATCCTGATAACCGGGCCGACCGCAAGCGGCAAGTCCGCGCTGGCCGTGAAACTGGCAAAGCAGCATGGTGGCGCGGTGATCAATGCCGACAGCATGCAGGTCTACGACACGCTGCGCGTACTGACCGCCCGCCCGTCCGAAGAGGATATGGAGGGCGTGCCGCATCATCTCTACGGACATGTTCCGGCAGGGAGTGCTTATTCGACGGGTGCCTGGCTGCGCGATGTCACGGCGCTGCTCCCGGAGCTTGCGCGCAAGGGGCAGCTGCCGGTCTTCGTCGGCGGCACCGGCCTGTATTTCAAGGCGCTGACTGGCGGCCTCTCCGACATGCCGGAGATCCCCGAGGCGATCCGGACGAGATTGCGCCAGCAGCTGATCGATGAAGGACCAGCGCCGCTCCATGCGGCTCTGCAGGCAAAGGATCCGGCCTTGGCGGGCAGCCTCAATCCGGTCGACGGTCAGAGGATCGTCCGGGCGCTTGAGGTCATGGAAGCGACAGGCCGCTCGATCTCTGCGTTTCAGGGGCAGGCGGGGCCTGTCATCGTCGATCCCGATCAGGCGCGGAAGATCGTTGTTCTGCCCGATCGCGCGGTGCTGCATCAGCGTATCAATGGCCGCTTCGAGAAAATGCTCGAAGAGGGGGCTGAGGATGAGGTCAAGGCTTTGCTGACGCTTGATCTCCCGGCCGAGATGCCGGTCATGAAGGCGATCGGCGTCTCGCAGATCGCGGCGATGCTGCGCGGAGAGATGGCCCGTGACGAGGTGATCGAAAAGGGTTCGGCGGCGACACGTCAATATGCCAAGCGCCAGATGACCTGGTTCCGCAATCAGATGGACGAGAGCTGGGAACGGCTGGAGCCTTGATGTCATAGCCGGCGCAAGGTTCGCGCCACGGTTGCCGTCTAAGCGGTTGTGAGGGTCAGATGGAGAGCCTCATGAACAACTTCCTTGCAAAGACGCTTGCTTCGATCAACGCGCTTATCGCGATCATCATTCTTGCCGTTTCGACATTGTCCACTGGTGCGGCCGCTTCGGCCCAGGGCGGGTCCGGGATGTTCGTGGTTGGCGCGATGATCGGCGCCATCGGCGGTATTGTGCTGGCATCGCTGATCTGCGGCACAATCGCTTTTCTGACACTGATCGAACGGCATCTCAGCGTGCTTGCTGCCGCGACCAAATCGCGGACTGCGTAAGCATCAATCCTTGTTGTAAAGGCTGCTCAGCGGCTTCCTGAGGATGCTTTCGCGCAGGGAAGAGGTGCCGGGTTCGCGGCGCTGGACTGTCGGCGCCGGTTCCTGATTGCCGAAGGAGCGCGGCTGGCCGGCTTCCTCGCGGCGCATTTCCCGGCGCAGCGCCTCGAGGCGGCTGTCGATCGATCCGGCGGCTGCCGGCTGCGGATCCTGCGGCGCGTAGCTGCGCGGCAGCATATCCGGGCGGTAGGGCTCGTTGAGCGACATCGACGGCGTGGCGGCGGCCGGCAGCGGATAGGCCTGGCCCTCCGGCGGCTCCTCGTCGTCGAACAGCATGTCGCTCTGGACCGAGGCGTTGTAGCTGTTCTGGAAATTCGAGATATCCGGGCCGGCGGCGCCGCTGACGGCGCGCATGCGGGTGACGATCTTGCGCAGATCGACGGTATCGGGATCTTCCTCGGACTGCTTTGCCGTTGCGCCATGGGCTTTCGGCAGCAGGTTCTGCGCAACGCGCGAGAAGCGCATGCGCATGGGAACGCTGATCGCCTCACCGAAGGCGATCGCTTCGCCATTGCCGATCGAGGAGATGAAGCTGGTCGTCGAGATCGACGAATTCGGGATCGCGGAGCGGATGATTTCCTGGTCGCGGTCGTTGGACAGACGCATGGCAAACAGCGTCGAGCACTGCGACAGGATCGTCTGGTCGAGTTCGCCCGGGCGCTGGGTGATGATGCCGAGCGAGACGCCGTATTTGCGGCCTTCCTTGGCGATGCGGGCGATGGCCTGGCGGGTCGGCACGAAACCGAGCGTTGGATCAGCCGGAATATAACGGTGCGCTTCCTCGCAGACGACGAGCATATGGATCGCGCCTTCGCTCCAGAGGCCGATTTCGAAGGCCATGCGGCAGAGCACGGACGCGACCGAATTGACGACTTCCGACGGGATGCCGGAGAGCTGGAAGGTGCAGATCGGGCGGCCTTCGCCCGGGATGCGGAAGATCTGCGCCACGGTCTCCACAATCGTGTCGGAGATCGTGTTGTTGGAGAACATGAAGTGGTAGCGCGGGTCGTTGATGGCGGCGATGATGCGCATCTTCAGCGATCGCAGGAACGGCTTTTCGGCACGGCCTTCGAGGCGGCCGATGCGTTCGTCGATCAGCGCCAGCAGATCGGCCATGCGATAGGGCACCGGCGTATCGGCGGTGATCGAGCTTTTCTCCGTCGTGCGGCGCACCAGCGAGCTGTCGCTGCCGCGGAAGGCGCGCTTGGCCTCCGGCATGATGTCGCGCAGCATGTCGAGCTCTTCCGGCACCGGCGGGCGGCCGCGGAAGACCACTTCGGCGAATTCCTCAAGCCGCATCAGCCAGAAGGGCAGGTCGAGCGTGTCGGTGTCGATGACGACCGAATGCTTGGGGAAGGCCGCGGCAAATTCGTTATGCGGATCGAGGATCAGCACGCGCAGCTTCGGATCGGCCTCGATCGCCTTGTGCAGCAGCAGCGACACCGCCGTCGATTTGCCGACGCCGGTCGAGCCGACGATGGCGAAATGCTTCGACAGCATCGAGGGCACGTGAATCGCCGCGTCGATGCTTTCGTCCTGGGTGAGGTTGCCGATCACGGCGGTCGCGCCAGCACCGGCATCATAGATGCGCATCAGGTCGGCAGAGCGGATCCGGTGGGCGATGGCGCCGAGATAGGGATAGCGCGAGATGCCGGTCGAGAATTCCTCGCGGCCGTCTTCATCGACGCGGACTTCGCCGAGGAGCTCGGCCTCGATGCTGAAGCCGTTGTCTTCACCTTCGCCCCACATGTGGGAGCCGGTGTTCATCTGATAGACGAGGGCGACGACGCGGTTGCGCCCGACGCTGATCGAAATCAGCCGTCCGACGGACCAGAGTTCGGTGAGATCGGTGCCGCCGCCTTCGGCGATTGCGGCGATCGTCGTGCGGGAACCGCTGCATGCGACGACACGGCCCAGAAAGCGGTTACCCCGCGCCTGGCTATCGCGGCGGTCATGCTCGCCGGCTTTCCCTGACGTCTGCAAGTCGTTGTTGAGCAACGGCCTACTCCCTGCGTTAGCGATCCAAGATATGACTTATCTTTTAATAAATGGTTCCGGCCCTTAATTCTGGAGTGTAAGAACCTGTAGATGGCGGTGCCGGATGCGTCGTTTTTTTATTTCGGCAAGCGTTGACGCTGCGAAATTTTCTGTCTATCACTTGCGCCCATGAAAATCGCAGCAGCTCTTATTGTGGTGGGAAAGCGCATGGGCAGGATGGTGTAACCATCCGGCGATAGCCACCCATGCGCTAGATGACAGGCTCCCTCAGGGGCCTTTTTTTATGCCTGAAATTCAGGCTTGCCGACCACAAAACTTAAATCCCAGCAGTCAGAACGGAACAGAGAAATGACGGGCACGGACAATCAGACGGCAGATAGCAATCGGATGACGGGAGCGGAGATCGTACTCCGGGCGCTGAAGGACAACGGCGTCGAGCATATCTTCGGATATCCGGGTGGTGCCGTGCTTCCGATCTATGACGAGATCTTCCAGCAGGACGAGATCAAGCACATCCTCGTTCGCCATGAGCAGGGCGCCGGCCACGCGGCCGAAGGCTATGCCCGCTCCACCGGCAAGGTCGGCGTCATGCTGGTCACCTCCGGTCCGGGCGCGACCAATGCCGTCACGCCGCTGCAGGACGCGCTGATGGATTCCGTCCCGCTCGTCTGCCTCAGCGGTCAGGTTCCGACCTCGCTGATCGGTTCCGACGCCTTCCAGGAAGCCGATACCGTCGGCATCACTCGCCCTTGCACCAAGCACAACTGGCTGGTCAAGGACGTCAACCAGCTGGCGGCCATCATCCATGAAGCCTTCCGCATCGCCCAGTCCGGCCGTCCGGGTCCGGTTCTGGTCGATATTCCGAAGGACATCCAGTTTGCGACCGGCACCTACACGCCGCCGTCCGCCCATGTCATCCAGAAGAGCTACCAGCCGAAGGTCCAGGGCGATCTGAGCCAGATCCAGGCAGCGATCGAGCTGATGGCGACGGCGCGCCGTCCGATCATCTACAGCGGCGGCGGCGTCATCAATTCCGGCCCGGAAGCCTCCAAGCTGCTGCGCGAGCTGGTCGAGCTCACCGATTTCCCGATCACCTCGACGCTGATGGGTCTCGGCGCCTATCCGGCATCCGGCAAGAACTGGCTGAAGATGCTCGGCATGCACGGCTCCTACGAAGCCAACATGGCGATGCATGATTGCGACGTCATGGTCTGCATCGGCGCCCGTTTCGACGACCGTATCACCGGCCGCATCAACGCCTTCTCGCCGAACTCGAAGAAGATCCATATCGACATCGATCCATCGTCGATCAACAAGAACGTCCGCGCCGACATTCCGATCCGCGGCGACGTCGGCAATATCCTCGAGGATATGGTTCGCCTGTGGCGGGCTCTGCCGAACAAGCCGGCAAAGACCCAGACGGCGGACTGGTGGGCCGATATCGCCCGCTGGCGCGCCCGCAACTCCTTCGCCTACACGAAGAACAACGACGTCATCATGCCGCAATATGCGCTGGAGCGTCTCTATGAACTGACCAAGGATCGCGACACCTACATCACGACCGAAGTCGGTCAGCACCAGATGTGGGCGGCGCAGTTCTACGGCTTCGAGAAGCCGAACCGCTGGATGACCTCGGGTGGTTTGGGCACCATGGGCTACGGCCTGCCGGCAGCGCTCGGCGTCCAGATCGCCCACCCGGAAAGCCTGGTTATCGACATTGCCGGCGATGCCTCGATCCAGATGTGCATCCAGGAAATGTCGGCGGCGATCCAGTATGACGCGCCGATCAAGATCTTCATCATGAACAACCAGTATATGGGCATGGTGCGCCAGTGGCAGCAGTTGCTGCACGGCAACCGCCTGTCGAACTCCTATACCGAAGCGATGCCTGATTTCGTCAAGCTCGCCGAGGCCTATGGCGCTGTCGGCCTGCGTTGTGAAAAGCCCGAGGATCTCGATGCGACCATCCAGGAGATGATCGACGTCAAGAAGCCGGTCATCTTCGATTGCCGCGTTGCCAATCTCGCCAACTGCTTCCCGATGATCCCGTCGGGCAAGGCACATAACGAGATGCTGCTGCCTGATGAAGCGACTGACGAAGCCGTCGCCAACGCCATCGACGCCAAGGGCCGTCAGCTCGTCTGATCGAAGTAGAGGAAACAAGACCATGAACGCACACCTTCAACCCACCGGTTCCGCCTACTTCATCTCCCCCGAAACGGCTGCCGCCGAGAGCCATACGCTCTCGGTGCTGGTCGATAACGAACCGGGCGTTCTTGCCCGCGTCATCGGCCTGTTCTCCGGCCGTGGCTACAACATCGAAAGCCTGACCGTTTCCGAGACCGAGCATCAGGCGCATCTGTCGCGCATCACCGTCGTCACCCGCGGCACGCCGCAGGTTCTCGAGCAGATCAAGGCGCAGCTGGAACGCATCGTTCCGGTTCACCGCGTCGTCGATCTTACGGTGCGTGCCCGCGAGCTCGGCCAGGACCGGCCGATCGAGCGTGAAGTCGCGCTGATCAAGGTAGTCGGCGAGGGCGATGCCCGCGCCGAGACGCTGCGCCTTGCCGATGCATTCCACGCCAAGGTGGTCGATGCCACCGTCGATCACTTCATCCTGGAAATTACCGGCAAGTCCTCGAAGATCGACCAGTTCGTCTCGGTCATGAAGCCGCTCGGCCTCATCGAAGTCTGCCGCACGGGTATCGCGGCGATGAACCGCGGCGCGCAGGGCATGTAAGCCCAACGCCGATTACGGAATTCAGCGAGCGCCCGGGTTTGAAGCCCGGGCGTTTTCATTTTGCGTCACAGCATCTCCAGCGAGGACTTTCGCGCCGGTGGCGGAAAGGCGGCGTCGAGGGCGGACCAGTCCTCGTCGCTGAGATCGAGCGAGACGCTTTCGCGGTTTTCGCTCGTGCGCGCTGCCGACGAGGTCTTCGGGATGGGGATGACGCCGTCGCGTTCGAGCAGGAAGGCGAGCGCCACCTGCGCCGGGGTCGCCTGATTGGCCTTGGCGATGCGGATCAGTTCGGGCTTGTGCAGGATGCGGCCCTGTTCGATCGGCGAATAGGCCATGACCGGCACGCCGTATTTCTGGCACCAGGGCAGCAGATCGTATTCGATGCCGCGGCGGGCGAGATTGTAGAGCACCTGATTGGCGGCGCATTTGCGCCCGCCGGGCACGGAGAACAGCTCCTCCATGTCAGCGGTGTCGAAATTCGAGACACCCCATGCACCGATCTTGCCGGCGTCCTCCAGGTCTTCGAACGCCTCGACCGTCTCTTCCAGCGGGTGCTCGCCGCGCCAGTGGAGGAGATAGAGGTCGATGCGATCGATGCCGAGGCGCGAGAGGCTGCGGTTGCAGGCCTCGATCGTGCCGGTGCGGCTGGCATTGTGGGGATAGACCTTACTGGTGACGAACACCTTGTCGCGCTGGCCCTTGATGGCGCGGCCGACGATGCGCTCGGCACCGCCTTCGCCGTACATTTCGGCGGTGTCGATCAGCGTCATGCCGAGATCGATACCGGCCTTCAGGCTCGATATCTCGCGTTCGGATTCGGTGCCGCGTTCGCCCATGTTCCAGGTGCCCTGACCGAGCGCGGGCACTTCGATGCCGTTGGGGAAGGTGATGGTCGGGATCGGGTCTTCCTGCATGGCTTTGCCTTTCCGGGTTGTGAAGACGGAGATTGCGCAGATACTCCATCTTTCAAGCAATTGTGTCACGGTGACAATCATCTGCTGGCGAAGGAAAAATAGGACAGTTAGGCTGACCTAATAAGCGGATCGCGGCAACAAGCGGTCGCTCTGGGAGAAGACGATGCCTTTGGACACTTTCGCAGCCCTGGTGCTGTTTGCCTTCACGACGTCGATCACGCCGGGGCCGAACAACATGATGCTGTTCACCTCGGGCGTGAATTTCGGTTTCCGCCGGACGATCCCGCATATGCTGGGGATCGGCGCGGGTTTCCTGTCGCTGCTGCTGGGCGTCGGCCTCGGGCTTGGCGCGCTGCTGCATACCGTGCCGCTGCTCTATACCGTGCTGAAATTTGCCGGCGGCGCCTATCTGCTGTGGATCGCCTGGAAGATCGGTTCGTCGCGGTCGCTGAGCGAGGGAAAGACGAGTGCCGCGCCGATGTCCTTCCTGTCGGCAGCGGCCTTCCAGTGGATCAATCCGAAGGCCTGGGTGATGGCGGTGACGGCGATGGCGACCTATACCAATCCGGAGCTCTATTTCATCAGCGTGCTGATCGTCGGCTTTGCCTTTGCGCTGGTCAACGTGCCGAGCGTTTCGACCTGGGCGGGGTTCGGTTCGGCGCTGCGCGACTGGCTCTCCGATCCCACTAGGCTCAAGTGGTTCAACATCACCATGGCGCTGCTGCTCGTGCTCAGCCTGTGGCCGATGCTGAAGTGATTTTCGTGGCTTGGCGCGGGAGCGGCAAGCGCCTAAACAGGATTGCAAAGCGCGGAGGGGACAGTCATGCACGATCACGACGACGATCACCATCTTCATGGTCACCACCACGATCATGACCACGGGCATGATCATGACCACGACAACCGCTATACCGACATGCAGGCGCGTGTCAGGGCGCTGGAGACGGTACTGACGCAGAAGGGGCTGATCGATCCCGCCGCGATCGATGCGATCGTCGAGACCTACGAGACGAAGATCGGGCCGCGCAATGGCGCACGGGTGGTTGCCAAGGCCTGGAGTGATCCGGCTTTTGCCGACTGGCTGAAAAGAGATGCGACCGCGGCGATTGCCAGCCTCGGCTATACCGGCCGCCAGGGCGAGCATATGCGCGCCGTCTTCAACACGTCCGATACCCACAATCTCGTCGTCTGCACGCTGTGCTCCTGCTATCCGTGGTCGGTGCTCGGGCTGCCGCCGGTCTGGTACAAGGCGCCGGCCTATCGCTCGCGCGCCGTCATCGATCCGCGCGGCGTGCTTGCCGAATTCGGCGTGACGCTGCCTGAGGAGAAAAAGATTCGCGTGTGGGATTCGACGGCGGAGCTTCGCTATCTCGTCATTCCTGAGCGCCCCGTGGGCACTGATGGCCTCGGTGAGGAGGCGCTTGCCGATCTCGTCAGCCGCGATGCGATGATCGGCACCGGGATTGCCGCAACGCCTGGAGCGGGCGCATGAACGGCCCGCACGATCTCGGCGGGCAGATGGGGTTCGGGCCGGTGGCGCCCGAGCCGAACGAGCCATACTTTCATGCCGAATGGGAAAAGCGGGCGCTCGGCGTCGTGCTGTCCTGCGGTGCCTTCGGCGCCTGGACGATCGATGAAAGCCGCCACGCCCGCGAGAGCATTCCGCCGGCGCAATATCTGTCGGCGAGCTATTACGAGATCTGGACGCGGGCGCTGGAAGTGCTTCTGGAGCGCCACGGTTTTGCAACGCAGGCGGAGATCGCCGATGGCCACAAGCGCGATGATGGCGCGGTTCCGAAGCGGGTGCTGAAAGCCGATATGGTGCCTGGCGTGCTGGCCAAGGGCGCTCCGTGTGATCGGCCGGTTCAGACGGCCGCACGCTTTGCCGTCGGGCAGGCGGTGCGGACGCGAAACTTCAACCCGGAAACGCATACGCGCCTGCCGCGCTATGCACGCGCCAAGACCGGCGTCGTCGAATCCGTCCAGGGCTCCTTCGTGTTTCCCGACGACCATGCCCATGGAAAGGGCGAGAACCCGGAATGGGTCTATACGGTCGTCTTCGACGGCGGCGAGATCTGGGGCGAGGGCGCCGATCCGTCGCTGACGGTGTCGATCGATGCCTGGGAGAGCTATCTTGAGCCAGTGTGATCAGGTGTCACCGCTGCGGGACTCGCCGCAGCTGCCGAAATCGGCCGAGGGCGATCCGGTGTTTCCGGAGCCCTGGGCAGCGGAGGCCTTCGCGATGACCGTGCATCTGCATGAGCGCGGATTGTTTGCCTGGAGCGAGTGGGCGGAGACGCTGTCAGCCGAGCTGCACAAGCCCGGCCGTGCCGCCGATGGTGCCGATTATTTCGATTGCTGGGTTGCTGCCCTGTCGCAGATCGTCGCCAGCAAGGGCGTGGCCGATGCCGCGACGATCCTGTCGCTACAGGAAAGCTGGCAGCGCGCCGCCGAAGCGACGCCGCATGGGTCACCGATCGAACTCGCCAACGATCCACAGCGCTAGGACGGGAACTGCCGGTAGCACTCCTCGGCGATCTGGCGCAGCAGGTCGCGGGAGATTTCGCCGGTGACGGCATAGCCGAGCTCGCCGTCGATCCAGTAGAAGGTCTCCAGATTGTCGGCGGAGGCGAAGCGGAAGCTTGTGGTGCGATTGCCGGCATTGCGGCCGACCAGCACCGTCAGGCGCTCGCCGCCCTGATCCTCATACATGAACATCGCTCCCGGCTTGCCATCGACCGGCAGCAGGCGGCCGCCGACGAGATGGAAGCCGAGCGCCTGCAGATCGGGCACCTTCAGGTTCTGGATCGCCAGCCGCTTGCCGAGCCAGGTAGCGAGATGGGCTTCCTCGTTGGCAAAGACCTCGACGGGGTGGCGGACTTCACTGGCATAGACGAGGAAGGCGTTCTGGGCCTGTTGCGGCAGGGTCTCGGACGCCGTCAGCTGCAGCTCAGGCCTTTCGAACAGAGCCGGGCCATAGTGGCCGCTCAGTGCACCTGCGGCGAAGATCGCGGCGATGGAGGCGGCGATTGCGGCGCGGCGGGGCCATGAGGAGCGCGCCCTATGCGGGCTGACGAGCAGTGCATCGTCGGGGCGGGCTGCGGCATAGGGCCCGAACATCTTCTGGATTGCGGCGCTCTGCGATTGCCAATCGGCAACGGCGGCGGCTTCATCAGGATTGTCCTTCAGCCATGCCTCGATGCGGGCGCGGTCGGCTTCCGCCAACTGGCCGTCGGCAAAGGCATGCAGATCCGCTTCGGTCACGGTCGGGTTGGTCTCGCTCATTTCGGTCTCCGAAGCGTAATCACATTATCTGCCTTCATTCTTTCGGCAACGCGCTGGCGGGCGCGCGACAGGCGCGACATCACCGTGCCGATTGGGATATCGAGGGCGGCGGCGACTTCGCTATAGGTGTAGCCCTCGATGACGACGAGCATCAGCACGGCGCGGTTTTCCTCCGAGAGGCTGTTCAGCGCATCTTCCAGGCGGGCGCGCTCCAGCGGATCGGACGGCGCCTCGGGTGAGGCGATGTTTTCAGCCGTATCGAGATCGACGGTCATGCTGCGCGGGCCGGGGCGGCGGGCATTGCGGTAAAGATTGGTCATGATCGTCAGCGCCCAGCCGCGCAGGTTCAGGCCGCGCCATTGCGAACGGCGGGCGAGCACCTTTTCGACGCAGTCCTGCAGCAGATCCTCGCCTTCGGCATCCGAGCGGGTCAGGCTTCGCGAATAGCGCCGGAGCGAGGGGAGGAGGGCCAGGATCTGGCCCTCGAATGTTTCGGGTGCGGGTGTTTTCACGCGCGGGTACTCAGGGCTTGGCAAGGTCCCAGTTGCCGCCGACGCCATCGCCGGTGATATCGCCCTTCTTCTTGTCCTTGACCCAGAAGTAGAGCGGCATGCCGTCCTTGGCCCACTGTTTCGTCCCGTCCTTGCGATCGATGACCGAATATGCCCCATCCGCCTTGGCATCGCCAGCGGCAGCGAGCGGCGGCCAGTTCTTGGCGCAATCGCCATTGCAGTTGGACGTGTCCTTGGCGTCCTTCTTGAAGGTGTAGAGCGTCATGCCGTTTTCGCCGGCGAGCACCTTGCCCTTGGCGGATTCGACGGTCTGGACGGGGGCGGCTGCGAAGGCGGCGGTGGCAGCGGCTGCGGCAACGGCAAATGCGGTTGCGAAGGTTACGATCTTCATGTGGGTCTCTCCTCACGTTCGGCAGGCTTTCTTGCTTTGCCGGACATGAGACACGCGGGGCAGCGATTTTATTCCGCCCTGTCACGCATTTCTTTCGAGGGTGTCCCAGAGCGTGGTTTTTTTGAAGCGCCAGTTCTCTGGCGGGGCGGAGTATGCATCGGGCGCAGCGATCACTGCTGCGAGCAGTTCCTCGGCATCGCGGCGCTTCTGATCGATGGCGTTGGTGGCGATCAATCGCCTCAGTTCTTCTGCACGCGCAGCTTCGATTTGCGCTGCCGCGAGAATGGATTTCCAGGTTCGCTGTTTGAAGAAGATTGCTCTGGCGCTGTGACCGAGGATCCGCTGTTCCTCATGGCTGATCAACCCGCGCGCCAGCATGTCACCAAGTGTGGACACGACATTGACGAGCGGTTCGCTGAGCGAGCGGTAGCCGAGTTCGCCCGGGGCATGCAGCTGGGCGACGGCGCTGTCGTCTTCGAGTTGGCCACTCGCATACATCTCATAGATACGGCCGATGCCGGTCATGCCATAGGCGGCGCATTCGGCGGCGCGGAGCGCGCCCATGCTGGCGGCGCCGAAGACGCGGATGCCCTGCGAAAGGGCGAAGAGGATTTCCTTGTGCCAGATGGGGGCGGCATATTCGAAATAGCCGTCGATGATGCCGATGACGATCGCGCCGTCTTTCACCGCGCGGAAGACGTCTCCCTGCGATGCCGGAGGGCGGACATCGATCTTGCCGCCTGCAAGCTTGCTGGCATCCGGGAACGTCGGGCCGACGAAGACGGTCTTCATAGGAACTCCATCGATCGCGAGATGGCGCGTGCGCCGAAGCGGTGCTTGCGATTGCCCTCGGGATTTTCGAGAGCGGGGATGAAGACTTTCGAGACGGCGATCGGCAGGCCGGGCTCATGCAGCTCGACAGCGATGGCGGGACCGAGGCCTGTGGCGCTGAGCTTTTCGAGGGTCACGGCGAGGAGCGCGGCAGCGCCGAACGGAAGGTCGCTATTTGCGGTTCTCATGTCCCGAACGGGGGCGTTGAATAACGCTCGCGTTGCTTCAGGCAGCGGCCGTGCAAAAACCTCGGGCAGGATGTCGTCACGGGCACCACTGATGAAGGTCAGGCGTGATTGTGCGGCTTCGGTGATGGCGCGGATGGCGGCGCGGACGGGATTGGGATGGCAGCCGCATCCGTGGGTGACATCAACGTAGCGGACATGTCTTGCCTCGGTGACATTGCCGGGACCGAGCAGGGCGGCGATGGAGGGGATGCCGATATCGCTGGTGACGTCGAAGAGGCGGAGCGAAAGACCGGCACTGGCGATGCGCGCGCAGAGGCTGTCGATTGCCGGATCGCCGAATGTTTCAGGTGCCAGCGCTTCGATCTGGCCCGGCGGTGTCATCTGCCACAGGGCGTAGGCGTCGCGCTCGATCCGTTCGAGGAGAGCGTGGAGCCTGGCTTCCTCCACCGTATTGCCAGATGCGAGGCCGTCGGAGGATTGCCAGAAGCGGCAGTCGTGCCGTGTGCGGTCGAGCGGGATTGCGTCCCTGGGGACGTAGATGGTGGAGCCGTCCTCCAGGCTCGTGCCGGCGACCCATTCCAGTCGCTCATCGGCTTCGATGTCGTCGTGGCCGGCTGCTATCAGTTCGTTCAGCGGATGCCAGCGGGCGCCCGATGCGGAGAGTTCGGTGCCGGTCGCGAGCCTGCTGATCAGATGCGGGTCACCTGCGATCGCGCGCTCCAGCGCTTCCATGGCGGCGGAGACCTTTGCGTCCGTATCGGTGAGGCCCTTGCCCTGGTTGATGACGATCGAGCGGGCGTTGGGAACGATGGCGTTCCAGACGGGGATGCCGATGCAATCGAGGCCGGTGACGCGGGCGAGGCGGGTGATGCCGTAGCGGGGGAGCAGTGGAGCGATGCGGGCGAGCGTTTCCTCCGGCGCGCAGGCGCGGTCCGAATAGATGCCGGAATTCTGACGCTCTACCTCCGTCACATCCCTTCCTTCTGATATCAGGGGCCGTTGACCAGCTTCAGGATCAATGTCTGGACATTGCCGCCGTCGCCCATCTCCACCTTGTCGAAATCCCGGCCCTGCTGGCGCTGGTGGCCGGAGAGCTCGCCGAGCCGCTGCTGCAGGGTGACGCGGATCTTCTTGCACTGCGGATCATCGGCTGCCGTCAGGCCGAAGCTGAAGGCCTCGATCTCTCTGACCATTTCCTTGATCGTCTCGCCGTGCCAGTGCTCGTGCGTTTCGACGCCTGCGAGGAAGCTCTGCCAGCTGGCCTTGACGGCGGGCGGCAGGTCGCCCGATGGCTTCGGCAGCGTGTAGATGATGATCAGCTTCGGGCGCGCGACGGTGATCTTGCAGGCATTATCCGGCTGAACCTCGTATTTGCGCGTCCAGGTCAGTTTGAAAGTGGTGTGGGCGATCACCCGGCCGTTGCCGGCGGCGGGGCCGCGCTCGCCGATCGACTGGTAGAGCTCGGCGCCTGTCCGGCCCGATATCGCATAGGTCTTGATCTGCTCGACGGGCTGCCAGTCCGCGTGGGCGGCGGCGGGCATCAAAAGCGATGCCGTGATCAGAGCAAGGCCTGCAATATTCTTCACGCGATTCCCCTTCGATGCGAGCTCTGCGAGACTAAGGGCGAGGGCGGCGCCTTTCAATCTCGGCCTTGCGCAACTGCGAGGCGTTTTCGCCTTGCGTCCGGCTCGCGAATCCTGCCAAGTCGCTCATCATGCAATTTGCTCCGCAACAGGATGAAGCCCTGAAGGCCGTTTCGAAATGGCTGAAGGAGGGCAGGTCACCGCTCTTCCGTCTTTTCGGCTATGCAGGAACGGGCAAGACGACGCTCGCGCGCCATTTTGCCGAGAATGTCGATGGCGACGTGCTGTTTGCGGCCTTCACCGGCAAGGCGGCGCAGGTTTTGCGCTCGCGCGGTGCGTCGAACGCCAAGACGATTCATTCGCTGATCTACCGGCCGCGCGGCGAGGAAGCCGTCGAGGACGAGGAAACCGGCAAGACCTCGATCGCGCCGATGTTCACCATCAACCGGCAGAGCCCGGTCGCCAAGGCGGCGCTGATCATCGTCGACGAATGCTCGATGGTGGACGAAGCGCTCGGCAGGGACCTGATGAGCTTCGGCACGCCGATCCTCGTGCTCGGCGATCCCGGCCAGCTGCCGCCGGTGTCGGGTGGCGGTTATTTCACCAATCAGGATCCGGATTACCTGCTGACGGATATCCACCGCCAGGCCCGAGACAACCCGATCATCAAGCTCGCCATGCAGGTGCGCGAAGGCAACGAGATCATGTATGGCGACTATGGCGCCGCGCAGGTGATCTCGAAGAACGAGGTCAATCAGGCGCTGGTCATGGATGCCGACCAGGTGCTTGTCGGCACCAACCGGACGCGGCGGCGCTATAACCAGCGGCTGCGCGAGCTGAAGGGCTTTTCTGCCGATTATCCGCAGACCGGCGACAAGCTCGTCTGCCTGCGCAACGACCCCGCCAAGGGGCTGCTCAACGGCTCGCTCTGGCAGGTGATGACGTCGTCGAAGGAGACGACGAAGCCGGGTATCAACCTGCTGATCCGCCCTGAAGACGACGACATGGATCGCGGTGCGGCGAAGATCAAGCTTTTGAAGCAGGCCTTTGAGGATGTCGAGGGCGAAATTCCCTGGAATACCCGCAAGCGCTATGACGAGTTCGATTACGGCTATGCGCTGACCGTCCACAAGGCGCAGGGTTCGCAGTGGAACAATGTCGTGCTGTTCGACGAAAGCTGGGCTTTCCGAGATACGCGCGAGCGATGGCTCTACACGGCGATTACGCGCGCGGCGGAGACGCTGACGATCGTGCGGTAGTTGGACAGGCGTGGCGGCGCCGTTCCTGTTGGGATGTTTCCGTCAGACCTGGACGATACCGAGCAGGACGGCCTTGGCGATCGCCTGGAAGCGGTTGTTTGCCCGAAACTTCAGGATGATCGCAGATTCGAGCGCCTTTGTCTCGTCATGGGTCAGATCCAATGCCCTGGCGATACGTTGCGTCGAATAACCCTCGGCCATCAGCGACAGGCAGCGGCGTTCCTTGTCCGAGAGACCGGCCGGATCGTCGTTGTCGTTCAGCGGCGGCATGTCGCCCTGGGCGTCGAGATCGAGCAGGTCCCCAACCTGCTGGAGCTGGCGGTGCAGGGTGGACATTTCGGCCGTCAGCTCTCGCTTACGGACGCCGAGCGCTTCGCGGAACATCGCCTCGGCCTCGTCCTGCGAGCGGGCGCGGCGCAGCTCGTCCATCAGATCCTGGATGACGGCGATCGGCATGCCGGTTTCGCGGCACACGTTGATGACGGCCATGCGCATCACGTCGTCCTGGCCGTAGACACGCATCAGGCCTATGCGGTTGGCCGAGAGCAGGCCCTTTTCCTCGTAGAAATGTAAGGTCCTGTGGGTGACACCGAATGCATTCGCCATGTCGGCGATTGGCACCGGTCCATCAGGGAGATCCGGCGGCAGCGCGGCAGAAGGCAGGAACCGGTATTTGGACCGGGCCTCCGAAGCGTTGCCGGCGGCAGCAAACATGCGTTTGGAACCGTCTGGCATGAACCCTCCTAGGGCATACTGTTGCACCTCATGCGGTTGCCAGTTGCTTCGACGGCGCTGTGGAGTGGGGTTTTCCTCGAGGCGTTCTTGTCGTTGGGTAAGGAAGCAGTACGCGGCGTACTAAACTCGAACCATATTCTTCACGTTATGCGTGAACGGTCTTTTTTGTAAGTGCTAAAAATAATCGTTTTTAAATAGGATAGCAATGAGGGCCGGAATGCCCGGAATGCCGAGAAAAGATAGCCGGATGCCGTTTGCGGGAGTGAAAAGATTTCTTCCAGCTGAACGGGAAATACTCAAAGCGGTACGGATGACATCACGCAGCGTGAAGCATCACAGATTTGCATGCGGTCATCTGCGAATCTCGTTGGCCTTGAGGGCGCCATTGGCATAAAAGCGGAGCACGCCCCGACACCGAATGGATCATCGCCATGCCGACAACGCTTTCCGTGAACCTCAACGCCATCGCCATGCTGCGCAATCGCCGCGATCTGCCGTGGCCGAGCGTCGAAGCGCTGGGGCGGATCGCGCTGAAGGCGGGGGCGAGCGGGCTGACGGTGCATCCGCGGCCGGACCAGAGGCATATCCGCTTTTCCGATCTGCCGGTGATCCGCAATCTGATCGACGATGAGTTTCCGGAAGCCGAGTTCAATATCGAGGGCTATCCGACCGAAGATTTCCTGGAGCTCTGCCGCAGTGCCGCACCGGAGCAGGTGACGCTGGTTCCCGATGATCCGACGCAGGCGACATCCGACCACGGCTGGAATTTCCGCAAGGATGAGGCCCTGCTCACGGACGTGATTGCCAAGCTCAAGAAGATGGGCACGCGCGTTTCGCTGTTTGCCGATGGTGACGGCGATGTCGAGGCGGTGAAGATCGCCAAGGCGGTCGGAGCCGATCGCATCGAGCTTTACACCGGTCCCTATGGCGGCTGCTACGATGCGCCGGAGCGGGTCGGGCCGATCCTCGACGGGCTTGGAAAGACGGCGGATGCGGCGCTGGCGATTGGTCTCGGCGTCAATGCCGGCCACGATCTGACGGTCGCCAATCTGCCGCCGCTGGTGAAGCGCATTCCGAAGCTCGCCGAAGTTTCGATCGGCCACGGCCTGACGGCCGACGCGCTGGAATATGGCATGGCGGAAACCGTCCGCCGCTTCTGCCGCGCCTGCGGCCAGAAGGTCTGATGTGAAAAGCCCGCCGCGGTGGTGCGCAGCGGGCTCTCCTTCAGCACTCTTTTCACCTGCAATTAGGCGGTGAGCGCTGCCTTGCGGTCTTCGATGAACTTGCGGAGCGTCTGCGGCTCCTTGCCGGTCAGCGTCGTGAAGTCGCCGCTGAGGCTGTCGAAATTGCCGGCGCGGATATTGGCGTCGGCCGATACCAGCATGTCGACGACGAAGGACGGCAGGCCGGCGCCGGTCAGGCCGCCGGAAAGCTGCTCGTCGGTGACGTCGATCACTTCGAGCGGGCGGCCGGTGATGGCGGTGACGGCAGAGGCGACATCGGCGATCGAATAGGACGTCGATCCCGTCAGCGTGTAGGTCTTGTTCTCGGGCTTGCCGACGAGGGCGGCGGCGATGGCGAGGGCGCAGTCTTCGCGGGTGATGTAGGGCACCTTGCCGCCCTTGGTCGCCGTGTACCACTTGCCGCCTTCGAGATTATGCGGCAGCGACATCATGAAATTGTCGAAGTACCAGGCGTCACGCAGGATCGTGTAGGGCAGGCCGCTTGCCTTGATGGCGTTCTCGGTGCCGAGATGGTCGGGCGCGAAAGTGACCAGCGATTTGTCCGGTGAGGGCATCGAGGTATAGGCGATATGCTTGACGCCGGCCTTTGCGGCGGCGTTGACGGCAGCGGTGTGCTGCTTCAGGCGCTGACCGGGAACGGCGAGCGCATCGGTGCTGATGATGAGAACCGTACCGGCGCCCTCGAAGGCGGAGACGAGACCTGCGGCATCGTCGAAATCGGCCTTGCGGGTGGCGACGCCCCTGGCGGCGAGCTCAGCGAGCTTCGACGGATCGCGGGTTGCGGCGATGATCCTGCCGGCCGGAACCTTGTAGGTTTCGAGCAGGTGGTGGACAACGCGCTGGCCGAGCTGGCCGGCCGCGCCGGTGACGAGAATGGTATCGCTCATGGTCTTCCTCTTGGTGGTCTCAAAAAGAGAGTAGCTCTAAAATAGGAATTGACCGCGTTCTGTAAAGAAGGCAGTTTTGGCGCCATACGTTACCAAAAGGGAACCACCCCATGAGCGGCGCGGTCGTCAACCTGAAGAGCAAAGCGGCATCCGGCATTCGCCGCGAGATCGATTTCGGCGAGCTGAATTTCGACAACTGTCCGGTCAGGGACATGATGCAGCAGATCGGCGGGAAGTGGTCGACGCTGATGATCGAGGCCTTGTCGGCGCGGCCCTATCGCTTCGGCGAGCTGCGGCGGAAGATCCCGGATATCTCGCAGCGCATGCTGACGCAGACGCTGCGCGACCTGCAGCGGGACGGCTATATCGAGCGCGAGGTTTTCCCGACCAAGCCGCCGAGCGTCGAATATCGCATCACCGATCTCGGGCGTTCGCTCTATGCGACGATGGCGCCGCTCTTGAACTGGGCGGAAGCGAACCATGATGCGGTTCGCGCCGCCCGTCTCCGCTTCGATGCCGCGGAAGGCTGAGACGCGGCTTACTTGCCGCGTCCCTCGGTGAGGAAGAGCAGGAAGGCGAAAGCCGGGAAGCAGAAGCCGATCCAGGCCGTCATCGTCCAGCCGCCCGTTGCATAGGCCCAGCCGCCGAGGGCCGAGCCGATGGCGCCACCCGCAAAGAAGGTTGCCATGAACAGGCCGTTGAGGCGGCTGCGGTGCTCGGCGCTGATTGCATAGATCGCACGCTGGCTGCAGACGAGATTGGTGGTGACACCGAAATCAAGCAGGATTGCGGAAGCCGTCAGCAGGCCGATCGCCAGCGTCGAACCATCCGTTGCGAAATGGCTGACCAGGAACGAGCCCATGCCGAGCAGCATGGCCAGGGTCGAGGCGGCCTTGGTCATGCCGCGATCGGCGAGGCGGCCGGCGATCGGCGAGGCGATGGCGCCGGCGGCACCGGCGAGCGCGAAGACGGCGATGCCGTTCTGCGTGAAGCCGAAGGCGGGGCTGGCAAGCAGCAGCGGCGTCGTCGTCCAGAACAGGCTGAAGGCGCCGAACATGCCGGCCTGATAGAGGGCACGGCGCTGCAGGACCCGCGAGGTCAGCGCCAGGTGGCCCATCGAGGCGAGCAGGGCGCCGTAGCTGAGCTTCGTATGCGGCTTGCGGACCGGCAGTGTGGCGCGCAGGACCAGGACGAGCAGCACCATGATCACGGCGGTGACGTAATAGACCATATGCCAGGACGAGGCCTCGGCGACGAAGCTGGCGAAGGGCCGGGCCAGCATGATGCCGCAGAGCAGGCCGCTCATGACATTGCCGACGACGCGGCCGCGGCTTTCGTCCGGTGCCATATGGGCGGCGAAGGGCACGACGACCTGAACGGCGACGGAGGAGAGGCCGATACAGAGCGAGGCGAGCAGGAAGAGCGAGGGCGTGGAGGCGAATGAGGCGCCGACGAGGGCGACGGCGGAGGCGGCGATCAGCACCAGTACCAGCCGGCGGTTTTCCAGGAGGTCGCCGAGCGGCACGAGAAGCAAGAGGCCGAGGCCGTAGCCGATCTGGGTGAGCGTGACGATCAGGCCCGTGGCGGCCGGGGTGAAGCCGAGATCGGCGCTGATCGGGCCGGCCAGCGGCTGGCCGTAATAGAGGTTGGCGGCGACGAGGCCGCAGGTGGCTGCGAACAGAAATGTCATCAGCGACGAGATTGCCGGGGAGGCGGCCGTCTCGTCCGTTGCCGAGGAAATGCTCATAAGAACTCCAATATGCGGATCTGGGGGAGGATCGGTATAAAAGTCGGTTCAGGCCACCCGTTTCGGGCGGGTGGCGTCAGGTCAGTAATTTCATCGCGGTTTCGGCCACCGCATTCATTTCGGCGGCGGTGCTGCCGGTCTTGCCGACGATGCGCATGCCGTTCATCACGCAGAGAAGGCTGATTGCCGCTGCGGCCGGATCGACGGACGGCGAAACGGAGCCGTCGGCCTGTCCGATGATGATGAGATCGAGGATGAATTCCTCGTTCGACGTATAGGCATCCTCGATGCGCTTGGCAGCTTCGGGATCGAAGGTCGAGATTTCGTTGGCGCTGCCGACGACGAGACAGCCGCGGCGGCCGGATTCGCCATGCGAGGAGACGGCGTAGAGGCCGAGCAGGGCCCTGAGCTTGTCGCGTCCGGTCTCGGCGCCCACCATGCTTTCGCTGATCTTGCCGCGGCGGATGGCCCGGTAGCGGTCGAAGGCGGCGAGAAAGACGCCGCGCTTGTCCTTGAAGGCCTTGTAGACGCTGCCGGAGGTCAGCCCCATGGCCTCGGTCAGTTCGCTGATCGAGGTGGCGTGGTAGCCGCGTTCGGAAAACACCAGAAGCGCCTTGTCGAGGGCGGCATCCATATCGAATTCGCGCGGGCGGCCGCGGCTGCGGCTTACGTCTTCGGGGGCGAGCGTCGTCATGGCTCACTCAATTAGGAAATGGTCGTTTCCAAATCAAGCGAAATTTTTGCGACGCAGAGGCGTCAGAGGACCAATCGATTGGCCCTAGAGGTCGAGGACCCAGGTCTGGCCGTTCTCCTCCGGGCCGAACATGCGGTGTCTCTCTTCGGAGACAAGCCTGAATCCGGCCTTCATATAGATGGCTCGAGCCGGGTGGAGGACGTCGTTGGTCCAGAGCGAAATCTGCCGGTAACCCTTTGCCTTGGCGAAGCGGATGCATTCGTTGACCAGCGTCTTTCCAAGTCCGAGGCCGCGGGCGGCCCTGTCGACATAGAGAAGGCGCAGCTTGGCGATGCCATCGCCGCCATTGGTGATCAGGATCGAGCCGATGTTGATGCCGTTGCGCTCGGCAATCCAGCAATATTCCATCGCCGGATCGAAATGCGCCAGGAACTTGCCGGCGACCTCGGCGACGAGGCCTTCGAAGCGCATGTCCCAGCCATATTCCTCGGTATAGGCCTTGGCCTGGCTCTGGACGATCCAGCCGATATCGCCGGGGCGGTGAGCGCGGATGATCGGAGCGGGAGACTTGGCCTTGGGGTCGAGCAGCGAGCGGATCGTCTGCATGGCGCCAACGACGCTCTGCGGCTCGCCATCTGCCAGTGTCTCGAAACGCTCGGCGAGCTGAGCGTTGGAGCGGCGGCCGAATTCCTCGAACTGCTTTTGTCCCTTCTCGGTGACGTGGATGATCTGGCTGCGCCGGTCACTCTCGTCGGCTTTGGTCTCGATCAGGTCTTCGGCGCGGAAGCGCTTGAGGATTCGGCTAAGATAGGCGGGGTCGAGCTGCAGGTCGGTGGCGAGCGCGCTGGCGCTGATGCCCTTGTGCGAGCCGATCTCGAAGAGAACCCGTGCATCGGTCAGCGTGAAGGGTGTATCGAGATAGGCCTTGTTCAGGACGCCGAGGAAGTTGGTGTAGAAGCGGTTGAAGTCGCGGGCGGCTTCGATGAGGGCGGAATCGGTCATGGACAAAATCTCCTGTCGAAGATTTTGTCCATTATTTATTTGACTGAGTCAACTAAGTGCTCAGGCGGCTTTCCGCTTGCGCTCGTCGCCGATGGAAAAGCCAACGGCGGCCTCAGCGTGGATCGCAGTGGTATCGAAGCCGGGCAGGGGCAGGTTGTCGGGATCGAGGATCAGGCAGATCTCGGTGCAGCCGAGAATGATGCTGTCGGCGCCCTTGGCCTTCTCGCGCTCGATGATCTGCATCAGCTTCTGGCGCGAGCTGTCCAGCACCTTGCCGGCGCAGAGCTCGTTGAAGATGATGTCGTGAACGACGGTCCGGTCTTCGGCTTCGGGAACGACGATCTCGACGCCGAGGTTCTTCATGCGATCGGCATAGAAGCCATGCTCCATCGTGTAGCGCGTGGCGAGCAGCAGCGGGCGCTTGCGGCCGGCCGCCTTCAGCGAGGCTGCCGTTTCGTCGATGATGTGGATCAGCGGCACGGAGATGCGGGCTGCGACCCTGTCGGCAATCAGATGCATGGTGTTGGTGCAGATGAGGATGCTCTCGGCGCCGGCGATCTGCAGTTTCAGGGCCACGTCGCCGAGGCGGCGGGCGGCGCCATCCCAGTCGCCGGCCTTCTGCATGGCGACGATGTCTTCGAAGTTGACGGAATGCATCAGCAGTTCGGCCGAGGACAGGCCGCCGCAGCGCTCGCGCACCATCTCGTTGATCATCCGGTAATAGACTGCCGAGCTCTCGAAGCTCATGCCGCCGATCAGGCCGATTGTGCGCATTTCCGTTCTCCCATGTCATGTATTCGATGTGCAAATCATGCCGCACACCGCGCGCCGAATGTTTGCATTGTTTTAGCGGCAATGCGACATGGCGCTTCCATTTTGTGGAGAAATGACAGATCGTGCAAAAATTGAGCGCATGATGGAGGTGAGGCAATGCTTGATGATCGCGACCGCAGGATTCTCGACCTGCTGCAGGCGGATGCCGGGATATCCGTGAGCGAGCTCGCCGAGCGGGTCTCGCTTTCGGTGTCGGCCTGTTCGCGGCGCATCCAGCGGCTGGAGGAGAGCGGCTATATTGCGCGGCGGATCGTCGTGCTCGACCGGGAGAAGATGGGGGTTCCGACCACTGTCTTCGCGCTGATCAAGACCGCGCATCATTCCGACGAATGGATCGAGAGCTTTCGCAAGGCGATCAGCAGCGTGCCGGAGATCGTCGAGGCGCACCGTTTGACGGGCAATCACGATTATATCCTGAAGATCGTGCTGCCGCGGGTCGAGCATTACGACGTGATCTACAAGCAGATCGTCCGCAAGATCGAGCTCTTCGATGTTTCGGCCTCGATCTCGATGGAGATCCTGAAGAGTGGCACGGCGATCCCTGTCGGATATGCCGGATAGCTGCAGGGGAGCTATTCGCAAACGTTCATTGAAACTGCCCTGGAAGTGACGACATTAGCGTCGGCTGAATGACGCTAAAGGGGGTTGTCATGAGCGAACATCGCGTCGTCGTTGTCGGCGGCGGTTTCGGCGGGCTGCAGCTCGTCAATGATCTCAAGGGTGCCGGCGCGGCAATCACGCTCGTCGACCGGCGAAACCATCATCTTTTCCAGCCGCTGCTCTATCAGGTCGCCACGACCATCCTGTCGACCTCCGAGATCGCCTGGCCGATCCGTCATCTCTATGGCAACCGTTCCGACGTGACGACGCTGCTCGGCGAAGTCACCGGCGTCGACAGCGCGGCGAAGACCGTCAGCTTACGCAACGGAATGACCTTGCCTTACGATACGCTGGTGTTGGCGACGGGGGCGACGCATGCCTATTTCGGCCGTGACGAATGGGAGCCGGTTGCGCCGGGCCTGAAGACACTCGAGGATGCGACGACAATCCGCCGGCGCCTGCTGCTGGCCTTCGAGCGCGCCGAGACTGAGACCGATCCCGCCGTCCGCGAGGCGCTGCTGACCTTCACGATCGTCGGTGCCGGACCGACCGGCGTCGAGCTTGCCGGCATCATCGCCGAGCTGGCGCACAAGACGCTGCCGGGCGAATTCCGCAATATCGATACACGCAAGACCCGCGTCGTGCTCATCGAGGCCGGGCCGCGCGTCTTGCCCGCCTTTGCCGAGGAGCTCTCGGCCTATGCGCAGCGCGAGCTCGAGAAGCTCGGCGTCGAGGTGCATCTGCGTGAGCCGGTGACCAATTGCAGCGCCGACGGCGTGTCGATCGGCGAGAAGTTCATCGCCAGCCGGACGATCGTCTGGGCCGCGGGTGTCGAAGCCTCTGCGGCCGCGAAGTGGCTGGGCGTTGCCGCCGACCGGGCAGGGCGGGCCGTGGTCGAGAAGGATTTGACGGCGCCGGGTCTGCCTGACGTCTTCGTCATCGGCGATACCGCGCAGGTGATCCAGGCGGATGGCAAGCCGGTTCCCGGCATCGCGCCGGCGGCTAAGCAGCAGGGTTCCTATGTGGCGAAGGTCATTCGCGCCAGGATCGCCGGGAGGCAGGCGCCTGCGGCCTTCCGCTACCGGCATCAGGGCAGCCTTGCGACGATCGGCCAGAGTGCGGCGATCATGGACTTCGGCAGGATCAAGCTGAAGGGCTGGCTCGCCTGGTGGGTCTGGGGCATCGCCCACATCTATTTCCTGATCGGCACCCGCTCACGCTTCGCCGTCGCCTGGAGCTGGCTGTGGATCTATCTGAGCGGCCAGCACAGCGCGCGGCTGATCACGCAGAAGGAGACGATGCGGGAGGAGAATTAGCGGCAGATGGGTGATGCCCGAGAAGATCCGGGCAGGACGAAAAAGGGGCGCCGGTTGGCGCCCCTTCTTGTTTCATCAGGCCGCCAGCGAGGCGATGTCGATGACGAAGCGGTAGCGGACGTCGCTCTTGAGGACGCGTTCGTAGGCTTCGTTGACCTGCTGGATGTTGATCTTCTCGATCTCGGAGACGATGTTGTGCTCGCCGCAGAAATCCAGCATTTCCTGGGTTTCCTTGATCGAACCGATCATCGAGCCGGAGATGCTCTTGCGGCCGGGGATCAGCGAGAAGGCGTGAACCGGGATCGGGTTCTCGGGAGCGCCGACGACGACCATCGAGCCGTTGACCTTGAGCAGGCCGAGATAGGCGTTCCAGTCGATTTCGGCGCTGACCGTGCAGATGATTAGGTCGAAGGTGCCGGCGAGCTTGGTGAAGGTCTCGGCATCGTTCGTCGCGTAGTATTCCTTGGCGCCGAGCTTCAGGCCGTCTTCCTTCTTCGACAGCGACTGCGAGAGGACGGTGATGTCAGCGCCCATGGCGGCGCCGATCTTCACGCCCATATGGCCGAGACCACCCATGCCGACGATCGCGACCTTCTTGCCGGGGCCGGCATTCCAGTGCTTGAGCGGCGAGTAGAGGGTGATGCCGGCGCAGAGCAGCGGCGCGGAAGCGTCGAGCGGCAGGTTTTCCGGGATCGACAGGACATAGCCTTCCTTGACGACGATCGAGTCGGAATATCCGCCCTGGGTCGCCGTCTTGCCGTCGGCTTCGACGCTGTTGTAGGTGCCGACGAGGCCGGGCATATACTGCTCGTTGTCGACATCGCGGCTGGCGCAGCCGACGCAGCTGTCGACGAAGCAGCCGACGCCGACGTGGTCGCCGACCTTGAACTTGGTGACGTTGGCGCCGACCGCGGTGACGATACCGGCGATCTCATGGCCCGGCACGATCGGATAGACGGCGTTCTTCCACTCGTTGCGGACGGTATGGATGTCCGAATGGCAGATGCCGGCATATTTGATGTCGATGACGACGTCGTCGGCATTCGGTTCACGGCGTTCGAAGGTGAACGGCGTCAACGGCTTGGATGCGTCGGTAGCGGCATAGCCTCTTGCGATTGGCATGGGGTAGTTCCTTCTTTTCAGGAGGGTGGAAGGGATGGCGGACTATGCCCCGGTCTTGCGGCAAGCGGTATAGCGATCCTGCAAGCTTCTTGTCCGATCCTGCAAATCTCCTTGCGCCCAAACGCCATCCGCTCCATGATCTGGCCAAGCGCCTGTGGCGTAACATCAAGAAAACAAATGGTAATGTTATGACGTTACATGTTGGCCCCTTCGATGAAATGACATCGATCATTGCCCGTTACGCCAGGAAAGACGGGGATTCCGAGACGGCGATCGAGAATCTGCATGTCTTCAAGGGCAGCTGTCCGACGCGGCTGCAGCACATGGCCTACAAGCCTGGATTCTCGCTGGTGCTGCAGGGAAGCAAGCGGCTGATGGTCGGATCCGACGTGCATGTCTATGGCGCAGGGCAATATGTGCTGACCTCGCTCGATCTTCCCGTTGCCTCGCATGTGACGCAGGCGACGGCCGATATTCCCTATCTCTGCTTCACGCTGTTCATCGACAGCGAAAAGCTCAGCGATCTCCTGTCGAAGACCAGGATCCAGCGCGTGCCGCCATCGCCTGACGATGCCCGCGGTCTGGTGGTCAAGACGGCACCGCCGGAGCTGCTCGATGCCTCGGCCCGGCTGCTGCGCTTGCTCGATAATCCGCAGGACATTCCGGCGATGGCGCCGCTGATCGAGCAGGAGATATCCTATCGGCTGCTGAGCGGCCCCGATGGTCCGCGGCTGCTCGACATGACGCTTGCCGAAAGCCAGAGCCACAAGGTTGCCCGCGCCGTTGCGTGGCTGCGCACCAATTTCGTCCAGCCGCTGCGCATCGAGGATCTGGCCGACCACGTCAGCATGAGCGCGTCCTCGCTGCATCACCACTTCAAGGCGGTCACGGCAATGACGCCGATGCAGTATCAGAAGCAGTTGCGCCTGCATGAGGCGCGCCGGCTGCTGCTGACCGAGCATGTCGATGTCGCGACGGCGGGATATCGCGTCGGCTATCAGAGCCCGTCTCAATTCAGCCGCGAATATAGCCGTCTCTACGGCCTGCCGCCGCTGAAGGACATCGAGGCGATGCGCGGGCAGATGGCTGCCGAGTAGCGCTTTTCTTTTGATGCGCCGCAGCAACGAATTTCGCTTGACGGCGAAAAGCGCCTCGTTCATAACACGCCGCGAACCGTACCGTACGGTACGTATTGGGGAGTGCTTATCGTGTCTGCCGAAACCTTGGAGCCCAGCGAATTTTCGCCGCGTCAGAACGCCGTTCTGGAGCAGGCGTTGCAGCTTCTCGTCGATGGCGGTGAAAAAGCGCTTACCACCTCGGGCGTGGCGCGTGCTGCCAACTGCTCGAAGGAGAGCCTTTACAAGTGGTTTGGCGATCGAGACGGCCTGCTGTCGGCGATGATCGCCTATCAGGCCAGCAAGGTGCGCACCTTCGAGCGCAACGGCGAGCGCCTGACCTCGGCCAGCCTGCACGACCACGTCGTCATCTTTGCCCGCGATCTCCTGGAAGTTCTGGCCGGCGACGTGTCGCTGGCGCTGAACCGGCTGGCGATCGGCCAGTCCCATCGCGACGGCTCCAAGCTCGGCAAGCTGCTGCTCGAACGCGGCCGCCGCCAGATCGACCGCCGCGCCATGGCGCTGATCGATGCCGGCAAGCGGGCGGGGCTATTACGCTTTCATGATGCCGACGAGGCATATCACACGCTTTATGGCCTTGTTGTCTCCGACCTGCATGTGCGCATGCTGCTCGGCGAACCGGGCCTCAAGGATACGGGCCGTCAGGCGGAGAAGGCGGTCACCGCTTTCCTGCGCCTTTACGGCACGGAGAAGGTTCTTGCGGAGATGCCGGCACTCGCCTGATCTCCGCGTCTATCAAACGATGCGACAAGCAAAAGGGAAGGAACTCTACAATGCGCGTCTATTACGATCGTGATGCCGATCTCAACCTGATCAAGTCCAAGAAGGTCGCCATCATCGGCTACGGTTCGCAGGGCCGCGCCCACGCGCTGAACCTGAAGGACAGCGGCGCACAGAACGTCGTCATCGGCCTCAAGGCCGGTTCGCCGACGATCAAGAAGGCCGAAGCCGACGGCTTCAAGGTCATGACCGTTGCCGAAGCTGCCGGCTGGGCCGACCTGATGATGATGGCCACCCCGGACGAACTGCAGGCCGACATCTACAAGGCCGACATCGCCGCCAACATCCGTGACGGCGCTGCCATCGCTTTCGCACACGGCCTCAACATCCACTTCGGCCTCATCGAGCCGAAGGCCTCGGTCGACATCGTCATGATCGCGCCGAAGGGCCCGGGCCACACGGTTCGCGGCGAATACCAGAAGGGCGGCGGCGTTCCCTGCCTCGTTGCCGTTCACCAGAACGCTTCGGGCAACGCTCTTGAACTCGCTCTCTCCTACGCCTGCGGCGTTGGCGGCGGCCGTTCGGGCATCATCGAAACCAACTTCCGCGAAGAGTGCGAAACCGACCTCTTCGGCGAACAGGTCGTTCTCTGCGGCGGTCTCGTCGAGCTGATCCGCGCTGGTTTCGAAACCCTGACCGAAGCCGGCTACGCTCCGGAGATGGCCTATTTCGAATGCCTTCACGAAGTGAAGCTGATCGTCGACCTGATCTATGAAGGCGGTATCGCCAACATGAACTACTCGATCTCGAACACGGCTGAGTGGGGCGAATACGTCACCGGCCCGCGCATCATCACGGCTGAAACCAAGGCTGAAATGAAGCGCGTCCTGCACGACATCCAGACCGGCAAGTTCACGTCCGACTGGATGCAGGAATACCGTGCCGGCGGCTCGCGCTTCAAGGGCATCCGCCGCATGAACGACAGCCACCAGATCGAAGAAGTTGGCGCCAAGCTCCGCGGCATGATGCCGTGGATCGGCAAGAACAAGCTGGTCGACAAGTCGGTCAACTAATCGCTGCTGCGATTGATATTGCGAGAGGCCGGGGCGAAAGCTCCGGCCTTTTTCATTTCCGGGCGGTGAGGAAGAGCCAGCGGGTCGGCTTGCCGTCGTAGCCGCCACCGTCAGCTTCCGATAGCGCGATGTCGCGCCAGCCGCCTGCGGTCAGGCACTGCGAGAGCCAATCGGGCGAGGGGTAGTTGTAATAGCGGCCGAAGCCGTCATGTCCCTCGGCTTCTCCGGCCTTGAAGCTGGCATGCAGGAGAGCGCCCGGTTTGAGGGCGTTGTGAATGCGGGAGAAAACGTCGAAAAGTTCCCCGCGGGGAACATGCAGCAGGCTGGCTTCGGCCCAGACGCCGTCGAATTCGCCGATGGCCTGGAGGTCCTGAAAGCGCATGACGGTCACCGTCCGGCCGATCAGTTTTTCCGCCTGCCTGGCGAGCTCTGCCGATCCGTCCGTCGGCGTCACGTCGAAACCCTTGCCCAGCATATAGGCGCTGTCCTGCCCGCCGCCGCAGCCGAGTTCGAGGATTTTTGCGCCTGCCGGGAGCTTGGCGAGGAAGGCGTCGAGGCGCCTTGTTGGCAGACGGCGCTCGCGCGAGGCGTAGGTTTCGGCATTGCCGTCGTAGAAGGCCGAGGTTTCGTCGTTGGACATGCTGGGGACCTCTCCAATAGCAAGAAACCGGGCGAGAGGCCCGGTTTCGAAGGTGGTTTCGTCCGTTGCGGCTAACGCAAGGTCAGGCCGGAATGAGGCGGGTCCAGCCGCGCTCGTCGTTGGTGGTGCCCTTCTGCAGGCCGACGAGCTGCTGGCGCAGTTCTGATGTCAGCTTGCCGGTCTGGCCGTCGCCGACCAGGAACTCGCCGCCGGCATGGCGCACGAGGCCAATGCCTGCGAGAACGGCGGCCGTGCCGCAGGCGAAGGCTTCCACGAGCTTGCCGCTCTTGGCATCAGCCTGCCATTCGTCGAAGGAATAGGGACGCTGTTCGACGCGCAGGCCCTTTTCCTCGGCAAGCACGATGACCGAAGCGCGGGTGATGCCCGGCAGGATCGTGCCACCGAGCGGCGGGGTGACGACCGTACCATCGTTCATCACGAAGAAGACGTTCATGCCGCCGAGTTCTTCGACCCAGCGATGTTCGGCCGCATCGAGGAAGACGACCTGGTCGCATTCCTTCTTGGCGGCTTCGGCCTGGGCCACGAGGCTGGCTGCATAGTTTCCTCCGCACTTCGCTGCACCGGTGCCGCCGGCGGCCGCGCGGGTATATTCCGTTTCGACCCAGAGCGACACGGCCTTGGCGCCGCCCTTGAAGTAAGCGCCAACAGGCGAGGCGATGATGCAGAAGATATATTCCTGCGCCGGACGAACGCCGAGGAAGGCTTCGTTGGCAAACATGAAGGGGCGGAGGTAGAGGCTGGCATCGCCCGAGGGAATCCAGTTCTTGTCGACGCGGACGAGTTCTTCGACGGCCTTCAGGAAAAGATCTTCCGGCACGGCGGGCATTGCCATGCGGGCTGCCGACTGCGCGAAGCGGCGGGCGTTTTCTTCCGGACGGAAGAGAAGGACGCGGCCGTCATCAGCCTTGTAGGCCTTCATGCCCTCGAAGATTTCCTGGGCGTAGTGCAAGACGGCGCTGGCGGGGTCGAGTTCCAGCGGGCGGCGCGGCGTCACCTTCGCGTCGTGCCAGCCCTTGTCGGCGGTCCATTTCGCCAGGACCATGTGATCCGTAAAGACCTTGCCGAAGCCGGGGGTCTCGAGCGCCTTGACGCGGTCGGCGTCGGAGACGGGAGACTTGTGGAATTCGATTGTGATTTCAGGAGAGGGCGACGTCGCGGTCATTGCTGGCACCTTGGTAGTCCATTGAAGAATGCGCGGCACACTACTGCTGCCGCACCTGCTTTGGAAAGGTCTGTTTCAGCGAGTTTCGGCATTTCGTCAGCGAATGATGACGGGATGCGGCGAATGTTCAGGACAATTCGGCCCGGTTTCCTCATCCGTGCTCCTTTCGAGGGCCAATTCGCCCAAACTTGTCACCGGGACAAGAAAATAGGTCAGTATTATTGACATAAATTCTGTGCCGTGATGATCTGCCAGCATCACAAAAAGAGACTGAGGAAACCCCGATGCTGAACTGGGATGAAATGTTTGCGACGCGCTCGTCACGCATGCGCGCCTCCGAAATCAGAGAACTGCTGAAACTGCTCGACCAGCCGGATATCATCTCCTTTGCCGGCGGCATTCCTGATCCGGCTCTGTTTCCGGACAAGGAGTTCAAGGCGGCCTATGCCGGGATTTTCGACGGCGGCGCGGTCAACTCGGCGCTGCAATATTCGGTCAGCGAAGGCTACAAGCCGCTGCGCGAATGGCTGGTGAAGCAGATGGCCGGTCTCGGTATTCCCTGCGAGGCCGAAAACGTCTTCATTGTCTCCGGTTCGCAGCAGGGTCTCGATTATCTCGGCAAGCTCTTCCTGTCGCCGAAGGATACGGCGCTGGTAACGTGGCCGACCTATCTCGGCGCGCTTCAGGCCTTCAACGCCTATGAGCCGTCCTACGACCAGCTGACGCCAAACGGCAACCGCACGCCGGAGAGCTACAAGGCGGCGGCCACGCAGAACGGCGGCAAGGTGAAGTTCGCCTATCTCTCCGCCGACTTCTCCAACCCGACCGGCGAGACGGTCGATCGCGAGGGCCGCGAGAAGGTTCTGGCGCTGGCCGAAGACCTCGATATCGCCGTCATCGAGGACGCGGCCTATCAGAATCTGCGCTACGACGGCGAGGCGATCCTGCCGATCCTTTCGCTCGAGATCGCCAAAAAGGGCCATATCAACGATACCCGCACGATCTATTGCGGCAGCTTCTCGAAGACGCTGGCGCCGGGCCTTCGCGTCGGCTTCATCGTCGCCAACGCGCCCGTTATCCGCAAGCTGGTGCTGATGAAGCAGGCGGCCGACCTGCATTCCTCGACGATCAACCAGATTGCCATCGCCGAGGTGGCCGAGCGCGGTTTCGATGCGCAGGTCGCCAAGATCAAGGCCGCCTACAGCCATCGCCGCGACGCGATGCTGGCGGCACTCGCCAGGCACATGCCTGATGGTGTCAGCTGGACGAAACCGGAAGGCGGCATGTTCATCTGGATCACGCTGCCGGAGGGCATGGATGGCGCGGCGCTGCTCGCCAAGTCGATCGAGACCACGCGCGTCGCCTTCGTTCCCGGCAAGGCCTTCTTCGCCGACGGCTCGGGCGCCAACACCATCCGCCTCAGCTTCTCCTGCGCCAACGATCAGATGATCGAGGACGGCATCGGTCGTCTCGGCAAGCTGGTCGCCGGTGAGATCGGCGCGCTTTAGGGCGAATAGTCTGCGTGATTGGTGCGACGCGACCTTTCGTCGGATGCCCGGTTGCATCGACTCGCCTCGCGTTGCATCTTCCCGCCGCTTCGGAAGGTTGAGGAACGACGATGAGCGGGATCAAGGTCAGGATGGCAACTCTGTCGGATGCCGAGGAGCTGGCGAGCCTGATGGCCGAACTGGGTTATCCGGCAACCTCCGACAGAATGACCGCCCGACTTGAGCGGCAGAGCGGCCGTGAGGACCACGCTATATTTGTCGCCGATGAAGACGGTGCAGTTGCCGGAATGATTGGCTTGTCCGTCTCTCCAACGCTCTACCGGGACGATCTTGATGGTGCCATCGTCGCGCTGGTCGTTTCCTCGAACTTCAGGGGAAGAGGCATTGCCGGATTGTTGGTCGCTCATGGCGAGCGCTGGCTCTATGACCGCGGCGCCCGCCTCGCGACGGTGAAACCCAACTCCCGCCGAGAAGACGCGCACCGCCTCTACAGGCGTTGCGGGTATGAACATACCGGGTTGAGATTTACGAAGGTGCTTGAAGGACTCGGCGGATAGCGGTTCTCCGGTGCCAAATCGGCGCCTGAGGGGCGCCGATTTCTTTCTCATTTCTATTGGTTAAGGTGCGGGGCGATCAGTTCGAGATCGGCCTCGCTCAGCCGGTCGCTCGCCGTATTGCGCTGGTGCCAGTAGGGGTAGAGCAGCGGCGGGACGCTGACGTCGTCGAGGCGCTTGCGCTCTTCGTCGGTCAGCTTCAGGTCTGCTGCGGCGAGATTGTCCTTGAACTGCGCTTCCGTGCGGCCACCGATGATGACCGAGGTCACCGTCCTGCGGCCGATCAGCCAGGCGAGTGCCACCTGGGCTGCCGAGACGCCGCGGCTTTCAGCGATCGAGACCAGCGTATCGACGATATTCCACAAACGGTTCTCGTCGCGGATCGGCGGCTCGGGCCAGCCGGCGAACTGGCGGGTGCCCTCAGGCGTCGCCTGGTTGCGGCGGTGCTTGCCGGAGAGCAGGCCGGCGGCCAGCGGGCTCCAGACGAGGACGCCGAGGCCCTGGTCGATCGACACCGGCAGCAGTTCGTATTCGGCATCGCGGGCTTCCAGCGTGTAGTGGATCTGCTGGCTGACGAAGCGCTGGTAATTATGCTCTCTGGAGACGCCGAGCGCCTTCATGATGTGCCAGCCGGAGAAGTTGGAGCAGCCGATATAGCGGACCTTGCCCTGGCGCACGAGCGTATCGAGCGCTTCCATGGTCTCCTCGACCGGTGTCTGGCCGTCCCATTCATGCAGCTGGTAGAGGTCGATGACATCGGTCTTCATGCGGCGAAGGCTGGCTTCGCAGGCCTCGATCAGGTGCTGGCGCGAGGAGCCGACATCGTTCGGGCCGTCACCCATGCGGAAGCGTGCCTTGGTGGCCAACATGACGCCGTTCTTGCGCTTGCCGCCAAGCACTTCGCCGATGATCTCCTCGGAGGCGCCGGCCGAATAGACGTCGGCGGTATCGATCAAGTTGACGCCGGCATCGAGGCAGAGATCGACGAGGCGGCTGGCTTCGGCCACATCCTGGCTGCCGGTCGCCTTCGCCCAGCCGACGCCGCCGAAGGTCATGGTGCCCATGGTCACGGTTGAAATCTTCAGGCCGGAACGGCCAAGCAGACGGTATTCCATTATCCTCTCTCCCAAATTTGAACGGAAACGCGCAATCTGCCGCAAACAAATAGCGGCTCGGCGTCATGGTCAAGCGCAGATGGCCATCTTCGACGCGGCATCTTTAGCCGACTGTCACAATCATGTTATTCGGCCTGTCTATGGAACGGCTAACTTTCACGCTCAGGGATATCACCATGAAGAAGAAGCTCTCCGCTCTCGCTGCGCTGATCGCGGCCGGTCTCGTCTCCGTTTCCGCCCATGCCGGCAATCTGGTGCTCTATACGAGCCAGCCGAACGAAGACGCGCAGGCGACCGTCGATGGCTTCATGGCCGCAAATCCCGACATCACGGTCGACTGGGTGCGCGACGGCACGCCGAAGATCATGGCCAAGCTGCAGGCCGAGATCGAGGCCGGCAATCCGGTTGCCGACGTCCTGCTGATCGCCGACACCGTGACGCTCGAGCGTCTCAAGGAAGCCGGCAAGCTGATGGCTTACAAGTCGCCGGAAGCCGCCAATTACGATGCTGCGCTCTATGACGCCGACGGCTACTATTATTCGACCAAGCTGATCACCACCGGCATCATGTACAACACTTCGGCCTCGATGAAGCCGACGAGCTGGAAGGATCTGACCAAGCCGGAAGCCAAGGGCCTCGTCACCATGCCGAGCCCGCTGACCTCTGGTGCGGCGCTGATCCATGCACAGACGCTGGCCGGCGTTTCCGGTCTCGGCTGGGATTACTACAAGGCGCTCGCCGATAACGGCGCGACGGCTGCCGGCGGCAACGGCGCCATTCTGAAGGCCGTCGCCTCGGGCGAAAAGGCTTACGGCATGGTCGTCGACTACATGCCGATCCGCGAGAAGGCCAAGGGCGCGCCGGTCGAGTTCGTCTTCCCGGAAGAAGGCGTTTCGGCCGTGACCGAGCCGGTCGGCATCCTCTCCAGCGCCAAGAATGCGGATGCAGCGAAGAAGTTCGTCGACTACGTTCTCTCCGAAAAAGGCCAGGAAGGCTTCCTGAAACTCGGCTATATTCCGGCCCGCAACGGCATGAAGCTGCCGGAAGGCTTTCCGGCGCGCGACAGCATCAAGGTGCTGCCGATCAATGCTGCCGAGGCGCTGAAGAATACGGATCAGGATCTGAAGACCTTCTCGGGTATCTACGGGTCGAATTGATCGAAACCGGATAGTCGATGCAGGGTTACGTTCGTCCGGGAAACAGCCAGCCAGCCTGGCTGTTTCCCTTTATCATTCTGGTGGTGCTTGTTCTGAGCGTCCTGCCGCTGGCGCGGCTGGCGGTGGCGGGCATCGCTGCGCTGTCGAACGGCGGGGCAGGGGCGGTGCTCGGCGACCCGGCGCTCTGGTCGGCGACCTATTACACGCTGGTGACGGCGGTGTTCGGGACCATCATCTCGCTCGTCATCGGCTGCGCTTTCGCCTTTCTGCTGACGCTGACGGATATTCGCGGCAAGGGGCTGATCAGCTTCCTGTTTGTGCTGCCGATGATGATCCCGCCGCAGGTCACCGCGCTTGCCTGGGTGCAGATGTCGGGGCCATCCAGCCCGCTTCTGAAGGCGCTGCATATCGCCCCGCCGCTCGGGACTCCGCAGCCGCTCTATTCGGTCGGCGGCATCGCGCTGCTCTACGGCGTCCAGCATGCGCCGCTCGTCTATCTCGCATTGAGGGCCGGGTTGATGAGCCTGCCGCGCGATGGCGTCGAGGCGGCCCGGCTTTCCGGCGCCTCCAGCCTGCGGGTGTTTCGCGATATCATACTGCCACTGTCGCTGCCCGGTGTCATCGCGGGTGCGGCGATCTCCTTCGTCTCCTGCACCGGCAATTTCGGCATTCCGGCGATCCTCGGCATTCCCGCCTCGATCTATACGCTGCCGACGCTGATCTTCTCGAAATTCTCCGCTTTCACCAGCCGCACCTTCGGGGACGTGGCGCTGCTCTCGGCGATCATCGCGCTGATTTCAGTCGCGGGTCTCGCCATCCAGGAGCGGGCGCTTCGCGGGCGCGATTATCGGGTGCTTGGGCTCTCCGGGGCGACCGCCGCCTTCGAGCTCGGCGGCTGGCGCCATGTCTTCACGCCGCTGCTCTGGATCGTGCTGTTCTTCATGCTGGCGGCGCCGTTTTTCGCGCTGGTCGCGGGCGCCCTGGTTCCGGCATACGGCGTGCCGCTGACCTTCAAGACCATGTCCTTCCACGCCTTCTCGGAAATCCTCTTCCGTCAGGCGATCACCCGCACGGCCTTCGTCAATTCGCTGTCGCTGGCGGCGGGTGCTGCTCTGTGTCTCCTGCTGGTGACCGTGCTTGCCGCCTATGCGCTCAGCCGGCGCCGCGATCTTCTGGCGCGGCTGGTTTCGAGTGCGATCGAGATACCCTATTCGCTGCCGGGCATCGTCATTGCCGTGTCCTTCATTCTGGTCTTTGCCGCGCCGCTGCCGGTTCTCAACGTCACGCTCTACGGCACGGTCTGGATCATTCTCGTTGCCTATCTCTCGAGCTTCTTCGCTGTCAGCCTGAAGCCTGTCGTCAGCGCCTTCCATCAGCTCGATCCGGCGCTGGAAGAGGCTGCGCGTCTGGCCGGAGCCGGTTTCTTCCGGCGGCTTGCCGATATCATCGTGCCGCTGATTGCGCCTGCTGCCGGTGCCTCCGTCATCCTCGTCTTCCTCATTGCCTGCAACGAGCTGACGATCTCGGCGCTGCTCTGGTCGGCGGGGACGCAGACGCTGGGTGTCGCGATCTATAACCTCGACGACAGCGGCAGTTCGGATCTTGCTTCGGCGCTCTCGGTGCTGGTCGTGCTGATGGTCGTTTTCATGATGCTGCTTCTGGAACTGATGGCAAAGCGGCTGCCCAAGGGAGTGGTGCCGTGGCGAAACTGACGCTCAATCAGGTCAGCAAGGATTTCGGCACCGGGCGTGCGGCCGTCAGCGGTCTTTCGCTCGATGTGCGCGACGGCGGCTTTCTGGCGCTGCTTGGTCCCTCAGGCTGCGGCAAGACGACGGTTCTGAGGATGATCGCAGGCTTCGAGACGCCGACGGATGGTTCGATCCATCTCGGCGAGCGGCTGCTTGCCGATGCCTCGCAATCGCTGCCGCCGGAGCGGCGCAACATGGCGATGGTCTTCCAGTCCTACGCGCTCTGGCCGCATATGAGCGTTGCCGACAATGCCGGATATCCGCTGAAGGTGCGCGGCGTGAAGGGCGAGGCCTATCACAGCAAGGTGCGCGAGGCGCTGGCGACGGTGCGGCTCAGCGATTATGCGGACCGGCGCCCGGCCGATCTCTCCGGCGGCCAGAGGCAGCGCGTGGCGCTGGCCCGCTGCCTGGTGACATCGCCCGATGTCGTGCTGCTCGACGAGCCGCTCGCCAATCTCGACCGGCACCTGAAGCAGGAGATGGAGGAGACGTTCCGCGAGTTCCATCAGCGCTCCGGCGCGACGATGATCTATGTCACGCACGACCAGAGCGAGGCGATGGCGCTGGCGACCGACGTTGCCGTGATGTCGGAAGGGCGGCTGCTGCAGGTGGCGGCGCCTGCCGAAATCTATGCGCGGCCTGAGGGGCGGATGGTCGGCGGGTTGATCGGCCGTGGCGCCATCTTGCGTCTTGCGTCACCGCTTGGTGATAAGCGCGCGCTTGATTGGGACGTGATGCGTGCGGCGCTGGAGGCTACCGGTACGGGCGGTGACATGAGCGATATCCTCGTGCGGCCCGAGGATGTGGTGATCGGCGGGGAGGGCGTTCCCGCTCTCGTCGACAGCGTGCTCTATGAGGGCGAGCGCTATGCGGTGAAGCTGTTGCTTGGCGATGGCCAAGTTCTCCGCGCCTTCAGCCGCGAACGGGTTTCGGGGGGCGATAACGTGATGGTGGCGGTGCGCTCGGCCTGGCGGCTCTGATCGGGCTTCGGCCTTCACGAACGCAATTTTCGCCTGTACCAATGGCGAAGCAGCATGCAAACGGGAATGCCTGATGTCGCTTCGCCTCGCTACCTTCAATGTCGAAAATCTGATGACGCGTTTCGACTTCACCGGCTTTCGCAACCAGCTGCGCCAGGACCGGGTCATCCAGCTCTTCGAGGTGCGCAACGAGGGCGTCTACCAGCAGCTGGAGCAGGCGCGCGTGATCGCGGCGACCGACGATACACGGCAGATGACGGCCTTGGCGATCGCCGATGCCGACGCTGATATCCTCTGCCTGCAGGAAATCGACAACATGGCGGCGCTGCAGGCCTTCGAGTACGGCTATCTTTTCCGCATGGTCGGCAATGGCTACCGGCAGAAATATCTGGTCGAGGGCAATGACAGCCGCGGTATCGACGTTGCCGTGCTGATGCGCGAGGAGACGCGCGACGGGCGCAAGATCGAGCTTCGCGACATCAAGAGCCATGCGATGGTGACCTATCGCGATCTCGACCTGTTCGACGAGGCGCTGGGCCAGAATGCCCATATCGACGACAAGATCTTCAAGCGCGACTGCCTGGAGCTCGACCTCCTGATCGGCGGCGTGCCTTTCACGCTCTATGTCGTGCATTTCAAATCGATGGGCAGTCCGCGGGACGGGCTCGATGGGCGGCAGGCGACCATGCCGGTGCGCCGCGCCGAGGCGCACGCCGTGCGCCGGATCATCGAGAACCGCTTCGGCGCCGGGCAGACGGCCACGAAGAATTTCGCCATCTGCGGCGACATGAACGACTATCAGGAACGCGTCGATGTCATCGGCACGCGGCGCACCGGCTATCGATTCGAGCACAAGAACGAGGCCGAGAGCGCGCTCGACGTTTTCAGCCATGACGGTTTTGCCGAGAATGTCATGCGCCGCCGCGACGAAATGGATCGCTGGACGCTCTACCACGCCCGCGGGCCACAGGAGCAGTGGCTCTGCCAGCTCGATTATATCTGGCTGTCTCCGGCGCTTGCCAGCGCCAATGCCGGGCGCCAGCCCGAGATCATCCGCCACGGCCAGCCGTTCCGCACCGTCTTTCCGCCGGGCCAGGAAGTCGAGCGCTATCCGCGCACCGGCTGGGACCGGCCGAAGGCGTCCGACCATTGCCCTGTAGTCATGACACTGGATTTGAAATGAACTCGATATTTTCAGAGGAATTTGCCGGCTGGCCACCGGAGCAGACCGTATTTCCCGTTGCCAAGATCGACCTTCGCGTTCTCGACGGCGAGCATCCCTACCGGATATCAAGGCGCGACGAGATCGCCGCCAACTGGGAGGCCGAGGTGAAGGCCAATCCGGCACTGTTCGACGGGCGCATGGTGTTTCAGCACCGGCTGGCATTCGGCGAGGATGGGATCAGGGGTCAGGGATACGTCATCCCGTTCTCGACCTTCATGTACTGGCGGCGCCAGCAGGACCGGACGGGCGGCATGCACCTGTTCGCCTATCCTGTCATCGAGGCATCCGACAACGCGCTGGTGGCGATCCGCATGGGCGCGCATACCGCTAATCCCGGCCAGGTATACTTCGCCGCCGGCTCGCTGGAGCCCGAGGATATCGCATCCGGCGTCTGTGACCTCGAATTCAACATGCGCCGCGAGGTGCTGGAGGAGACCGGTCTCGATCTCGCCCGCTCGACGCCGGGCGACAGCTATTATGCCAGCCGCTTCCGCCGCACCGTCACCGTCATGCGGCTGTATCGTTTCGATCTGACTGCGGACGAGATCGTCGAGCGGATCGCGGCGCATATGTTGGTAGCCGAAGACAAGGAAATCGCCGGTGCGGTGGCTATCCGCTCGGCCGACCACTCGGCCTATCCGTATAACGTCGCCATGCTGCCGGTCATCGATTGGTATTTTGGTAATCCAGACAAAACCTAAAACCTTGCACTCGTTTCGCCGGTCGGGCAGGTTGGCGGTTCGATGACCGATTCAAGGAGGCCGATGTGGCGCGCAGCTACAGCGTCTACGATGTGTTCACCGACCGCAAGCTCGCCGGCAATCCGCTGGCCGTCATCTTCGACGGCGAGGACCTGAGCGACGAGGCGATGCAATCGATCGCCCGCGAAACGAATCTGTCGGAGACCGTCTTCGTCCAGAAGTCGGCCAATCCCGCCTATAGCGCCAGGATCCGCATCTTCACGCCGGGCCGAGAGCTGCCTTTTGCCGGTCATCCGACCGTCGGCACGGCAATTGCGCTTGCCGAGCGCACCCATGGTGGTGATGCGACGCTCGATCTCGTTTGCGTGCTGGAAGAAAATGTCGGGCCGGTGCGCTGTGCGGTGCGGCTGCGCGAGGGCGTCGCGAGTTTTGCCGAATTCGATCTCCCGCGCAAATCGCAGCAGATCGCCATGCCGCTTGAGAAGCTCGGCATCGCCAACGCGCTGTCGCTGAAGGTGACGGAGGTCGGATTCGAGAATCACGTTCCGTCGATCTGGAGCGCCGGCGTGCCGTTCCTGCTGGTGCCGATCCATGACGTCGGTGCGGCCCAGCGCATGGAGTTCGATCCGCAGCTTTGGGAAAAGACGGTGCCCTTCGTCGATGGCGCGCTGGCTTCGGCCTATATCTACTGCCGCGGCGGGGTGAACCACTCGGCGAAATTCCATGCGCGGATGTTTGCGAGCGGAATGGGGATCGTCGAGGACCCGGCGACCGGTTCTGCGGCGGCTGCACTCTCCGGAGCGATTCACCATTTCGACCGTCTGCCTGATGGTCATCATCCAATCACCATCGAACAGGGTGTGGAAATGGGCCGTCCCTCGATTATCCACCTTCACATGGATGTCGAGGCTGGAGCGATCTCAAACGCCCGGATTGGCGGCCAGGCAGTGCGTTTGGCCACGGGTTCGCTCGACCTTTGATTTCATTGCATTTCAGCCATGCAGAAAAAAATCGAAGAATTTTTCGAGGGGCGCTAGACAAGGTCGAATATCCTGTTTATACGCCCCCTCACACCGCGCCGAGAGGCACGGGACACCGAGCGGAAACGCAAGGGAATGGGTGATTAGCTCAGTTGGTAGAGCAGCTGACTCTTAATCAGCGGGTCGTAGGTTCGAGCCCTACATCACCCACCATCTTCTCCTTGAAAAGATTGAAGATAAAGCGCCGCAGCGCCCCACCAGGGGCGCTGCGCTTTTGCGTTTTGGAAGGCCGCTAGCGCGGGAATTTGTTGTAGAAAGATTCCGGATCGTAGACGCAGGCGTAGTCGAGAACGCATTGCTTTCCGGTGGCGTCCCGGAGGCTCGTGGTCGCCCATTTGTCGCCCAGCCGGCACTGCGATGGCGGGTGGCGGAAACTGCGGCCGCCGATGCCGATCCGAACAAAGACGGCCGGGTTCTGGCGGATGATTTTCGCGAGTTCGCTGCAGGTGTGATCGCGAGCCTTGACCTCGATGGCATCCAGGGCGAAGGCGGCCGACGGCAAAAGCACTGCGGCGGCGAGTGCGGCGATGACGATCTTCATATGCGGATTCCTTCTCATGCACGGCGGCAGGAATTGTCTGTGGCCTCCATCATCAGATGGTTGCGTTTTCCGGCCAGACAAGCCCGTCAGCGCGCGATCGCGGTGCGTCTGATGTAGCGGGCGCAGAGAGCCAGCAGGATGACGCTGAAGGCGCAGAATACGCTTCCGCCCGCCGCCTTGTATCCGAGCACGCCAGCGACGCCGCCAAGCAGGAAAAACAGCACTGTCGCAGCATGCAATGTCAGGCGGCGGACGATCTGCGGGCGTTCCGGTGCGGCCTTGCCGCCGATCAGCAGCGCGAGGCCGACGCCGATATCGGTGGCGATGCCGGAGACATGGGTGGTGCGCACGCGGCTGCCGGAGATACGTGTCGATGCAGCGTTCTGGATGCCCATGGTGAAGCTGAGGAGCCCGGCGATGGTGATGCCGTTCGCGGCCGGTCCGGCGCTGCCGGCATAAAGCCCGACGGCGAGCAATAGCGCTGCTTCGGAGAGCAGTGTCAGGGCGTAGATGTTGGCAAGCCGCCGCTGCTTGCCGATCTCGATGAACAGCGAGGCGCTGAAAGCACCGAGAACGAACATCACGACAATCATCAGGAAGGCGAGGGCGGCGCTGAACTCGCGCACCGACATGTGATCGGAGATCATCGAGACATTGCCGGTCATGTTGGCGGAGAAATAGCCGAAGGCGAGGAAGCCTGCGCTGTTGACGCCGCCCGCCACAAAGGCGAGCACGGCCGCGAGAAGAAGATCGATCTTGGATGTGCGGCTATCGCCTTCGTGGACCAGCATATCGGGGGAGCTCGCTGAAACGCCTTGAGAGCCCTAGTCAGCCGTGAGTCTGCGATCGGCGCAAGCCGTGAAAATCATGGGGTGTCAGGCGAAGATCCGCGCATCGGCGCGGGCGGCGTCTTCCTGGCGGTATTCCCAGCCATCAGGGGTGATGCGGCGCCAGGTGGGCCGTCCATCGCTCGTATAGCTGCCGTCGATCGACTTGCGGGGCGGGAAGGGCGCGGCACATTGGTGCCAGATATAGCTGTTCGGCGGTGGTGGATTCAAAAACCTGGTCAATCGCTTCAACATGGCGAACCCCGAGGGTGGTGAGGCCCGCCGCGTTAGGGGTGAGGCGGGCCTTTGAACAGGAGGACATACGCAAAACTGACGCCTCGTCATGGTTGTAGCATCGATGCCGGAAAATCCAGCGTGACACGGGCGTGACATTGGCATTTGCGCGGTTACGTTGAATAAATCGTAGCGAAGCTGCTGCCGCTATTGATTTCGGCACAGGTGGTAACATCTTCATCCCATTGCCAGTTTCGACACAGGGGATATCAATGCCGAAGTCCGCCCTCGCTTTTGTCTGCCTTTCCGCTCTTCTTTTGTCTTCCTGCGGGAATACCGCCTGGGGCCTGAAGAAGGACGGCCAGGACGCGAGCCATGCCATGGACAATGCCACGCATCGTGTTCTCTCGGCCGGTGCCAAGAAGTAGCGCCGCCCGGCCTGCAGGCGGCGCCTTTCGGGCGGCCGCCTAGCGCATCGGCTGCGGCGTCGGCGCGCTGATCGTGCTCTTCGACGAGAACAGCACGAAGGCAAACAGCAGCACGCCCACAAAGACGATCAGCGAGGAGACGGCGACGAGCGGTTCCATCGCCATATTGCCTTCGAGCATCATGTAGAGCGACGGCACCATGATCACGACGCCGGCCGTATAGATGTAATACTGGATCATCGCGATACGGCGCTCGGCCTTGGCCGGGTTCAGCGCGTAGTAGACGCCGAACAGCGCCATGCTGACCCATCCCAAGAGATTACAGTGCGCATGTGCGCCGATCACCGTATGATCTTCCGATATCGCCATCTTCAGCCCGATGCCAATACCGATGATGAAGAAGATGACCGCGGTTTTGAAGTACAGTTCAGCTAGACGTGGCATGATGTTTCCCCTCCGTTCGTCTGCAATCAAGACTAGCACTTGTTGCGATCCGGGAAAATGCATGCTTTTCTATGAAGAGCTGCTGACGTTTCTTTCCATAAAAAGAAACCCCGCCGGGGGGCGGGGCAGCTGGGGAAGTGAGAGTAAAGCGATCTCCATCGCACGATATGAAATAGGGCGGCACGCTTTGCCGGCTACCCCTCATGAGCAGAAATTCCGTGTCCGGTTATGGTTAATTTTTTAACTATATCGGCAGTAGGGTGGAACGGAAGCGAGCTGCTTGCCGTTGTGGCAGCGAACTGGAGGAAACGATGATCTTCAAAATCTTTGCTGCCAAACCCGAAGTCGAAACCGCCGACACCGGCACCTTTGCCGATGGGCATTTCGAAACCCAGCGCATCGACGTCAGCAGCCGGCGTGATGGCCGTTACCGTTCCTCGCATGAGCGTGACTATGGTCCGGGACGCAAGATTGCCGAGGTTCCGCTCGGTCTCGCCTGATCGTCAGGCGGTCTTTTCCGTCAGTGCCCGGAAGGCGAATTTCCGGTTGCACTCACATCTGATGATATAGGTCTCCTGAAAATTGGAGGCCTTTTCCTCGAAGAAGCCGCGCGGCATCTCGTCGATCAGAAATGCCGGATGCTTACGCGTCGGGTGGTCGTCCTCTGAGACCTCTGCGATACCGGTATTGCCGCATTGCGGGCAGGTTAGCTTCTTCGAAAAGCGGTCGCGTGCGGCCATTTCATTTCCTTCCAGATTCACCCGGTCATACAGGCGAACGGCTTTTCAGGAAAGCCGCTCAGGGTGCTGGCGTCTCGATATGCTGTGGTTTCGGCGTCGATCCCGTTGTTGCCGGATCGGGCCCGGGCGATATGGCGACTGTGCCTGCAATGATGACCGCGACAATGGCGCCGGCGATCCCGAAGGTCCAGATCAGCCAGCTGCGGCGCTCCTGCTCGTAGATACGCTGTTCCTCCTCGGCGGGAGTATAGGGTTGCCGGCCCTCGGTCCTGTTTTTGTCAGCCATGAAAACTCCGTGCTTTTAGGGGGAACAGGCCGATGCCCGGATTGTTCCCGCCACGGAGCTTCAAAACCGGCTCAGTCGGTGGCGACCGTGGTGACCGCAGGCGCCTGGTTGTCGGAGGAGACGACAGCCGTCGGCAGCGGCGTCCCGCGCTTGCGCTCGCGCACCAGCGTCAGCAGGCCGGAGCAGATGATCAGCGCGATGCCGCCTGCCATCGGCAGGTCGATCGTGTCGTCGAAGATCAGGTAGCCGAAGGCGATCGCCCAGATCATCTGGCTATATTGCGGCGGCGCCACGAGATTGGCCGGAGCGAGGCGGGCGGCGGTCATCAGCAGCACGTTGCCGATCGCGCCGAGAACGCCGTAGCTCGCAATGAAGAACCATTCGCGTGCCGTTGGGATGGCGATGTTGGAGACCATCAGCAGGCCGCTGACGATCAGCGTGCCCAGGAGGCCGGCGCCATAGAGCGACAGGCGCTTTTCCGCCGGACCCATGGCGCGCAGGATGACGATCGAAATCGCGGCGCTGATGCCGCCGATCGCGGCTGCCAGATGGCCGACGGAGAGTTCGCGAAAGCCCGGGCGCAGCACGATCAGCACGCCGATGAAGCCGACGATGACGGCCGTCCAGCGCTGCCAGCGGACATCCTCCTTCAGGAAGATCACCGAGAGGATAGTGACGAAAGAGGGGAGCAGGAAAAGCAGGCAGAAGGCTTCCGCCATCGGCAGCTTGGTGAAGGTGATGATCGAGGCGATGGCGCCGATCGCGCCGCAGGCAAAGCGCAGCATCCAGAGCGTGCGGTTCGAGGTCTTCACCAGATCCGTCCAGCTGTCACCCTTGCCCTTGATGAAGGGGAGGACGACGATGCCGAAAGCGCAGCCGAGAAAGGCAATCTGATAGGCGGGGATCGCACCATGGAGGATCTTGATCGACGCGTCGCTGAAGGCAAAGACGGCATAGGCCGCGAACGCGACGAGGACGCCGCGAAGCGGCGAGGCAGAGGAGGGCATGACATAGAATCGCGTGAGAGGGATCGCAGCCTTCCATACGCGGGAAATGCCGCCCCAGGCAGGGGCGGCGGCGAATAGCTGCCATGCCGTTTCGGCGGTGCTGTCTGCGCTCAGCGGGCCTCGCTGCGCAGCTGGGCGCCATATTCGCGGTAGATGCTCAGGCAGTCGGTGTAGCTCAGCGTGCCATTGTCGCCATAGACGATATGGACGCTCGAGGCGTCGGTTGCGGCTTGCTCGACGACGAAGAGAATGGCGTCGCCGAGCGATTTGCCCGTGATCGGCAGGTCGCTGCCATCTTCCTTGGTCATTCCTTCGACGGTGGCTGCAATCTTGCGATGGCTGAAAACGGCGCGTCGGTCTTCCGGCGTCATGAAAATGTCCTCAATCGAAAAGGGGCGATTTGCCCTTACGATCGATGAAACGCCCGGCGGGGCATTTTGTGCCAAAGAGAGTGAACCGATCACGCAAGATTTGACCTTTCCGAAGCCGGATAAGGGGCGTATGCACGGTCATCCCCTTTTTGCCGGCCGGTCCGCCCCGGGCCATCCGCCGCCGGCGCCACGGAATCGCAATCGCATTGGCTTCTCGATGACCCCGGCTGACATGACAGACAAGATCGACGACGCGGCAAGCGCCCGCCAGGCGAAGATCGTCGCGCTGGTGGTTGCCGTTTCCTTCTTCATGCAGATCCTCGACGGCACGATCGTCGCCACCTCGCTGCCGCAGATGGCGGCAAGCTTCGGGGTGCAGCCGGTGTCTATGAGCATCGGCATCACCGTCTACATGCTGACCGGCTCCGCCTTCATTCCGCTGTCTGGATGGCTCGGCGACCGCTTCGGCGCCCGGCGTATCTTCCTGATTTCGATCGCCGTCTTTACCGGCGCCTCGCTGCTTTGCGGCCTTTCCGGCAGCCTGACGCAGTTCATCATCGCCCGCGCCATCCAGGGCGCAGGCAGCGCGCTGATGACGCCGGTCGGGCGGATCATCGTGCTGAAGAATGCCCGTAAGTCGGAACTTGTGCAGGCGATCGCGCTGATCACCTGGCCGGCGCTGACGGCGCCGGTCGTCGGCCCTGTGCTCGGCGGGTTCATCACCACCTACGCCAGCTGGCACTGGAACTTCCTGATCAACATTCCGATCGGCCTGATCGGTCTGTTCCTGGTGATGCGCTTCGTGCCGGAGCAGAAGGAAGAGGAAGCAGGCAGGCTCGATATCCTTGGCTTCATCCTCAGCGCTCTGGGCTTGACGCTGCTGCTGACGGCGCTGGAGATTTCGGTCAAATGGCATGGCGGGATGCTGCCCGTCGCCGCGATGTTCGCCGGCGGCGTGCTGTTTTCCTACCTCGCGACGCGCCACTTCCTCGTTGCGCAAAACCCGCTGCTCGATCTCTCGGCCTTCAAGGTGCAGACCTTCGCGCTCTCGACGCTCTATGCCGGAACAGCCTGCCGCGTGGCGATCAATGCGACGCCCTTCCTGCTGCCACTGCTCTTCCAGCTCGGGTTCGGGATGAGCTCGATTGCGGCGGGCGCCTACCTGCTCGTCTATTTCCTCGGCAATCTCGGGATGAAGACGGTGACGACGCCGCTGCTGGCGATCTTCGGTTTTCGCAACGTGCTGGTGTTCAACGGCCTGATCGCCGCGGGCTCGATCATCGTCTGCGGCTTCTTCACCGAGAGCACGCCGCAGGTGCTGATCTATGCCATGCTGTTCATCGCCGGTCTCTCGCGCTCGATGGAATTCACGGCGCTCAATACGCTGGCCTTTGCCGATATCAATTCGGCGCAGCGCAGCTCCGCCTCGACGCTGTCGAGCATGCTGCAGCAGGTATCGCTGCTGCTGGGTGTTGCTGTCGCAGCGGCCGCACTCAACATTTCTGCTGCCTTCCGCGCAGCGCCCCAGCCGGAGCTTTCGGATTTCCGCTGGGCGTTTCTTACCGTCGGGCTGATCGGCATCGTGTCCTGCCTGCGGTTCGCCAAGCTGCCGCCGGAGGCGGGGGCCGAAGTTTCGAAGCACCGGCGATACTCAAAAAAAGTCTGATTGCGATGGAACCATTTGGACTTACCGGCGTTTATCGCGCGGGTTAGTGCGTCCTCTTGTGTCTTTTCATTCTTAATCGCGCCTTGGCGGATACTACCGCAAGGTGAAGGTACATTGCAGATGGTGTCGTTTGAAATTCGACGGTCGATATATTTCCGGGGACGGGGCGGATTTGCTGCTGTTTACGCACGATGACCGATACAATACGACAATCCAGAGCAGACGATTCGGCCGCCAGGCAGCCACGTTGCTGCGAGGCAGAGTCCGGAGGCGGAATGGGTGACGACACGGTCGATGCGGGCAAGACGATCCGCATCCTCTACATCGATGACGACGATGCACTCGCAATGCTGATGCGCCGCAATTTGTCCCGGCGCGGTTTTACCGTCGAGTGGGCGGAAGACGGCGCGACAGGGCTGAAGCGTGTTGCCGAAGGCGGCATCGATGCGGTCATCCTCGATCACTTCCTCAAGGCCGAAACCGGGCTCGACATCCTGCCGAAGCTGATGGAACTGCCGGATCATCCGCCCGTCATCTACGCCACCGCGTCCGGTGATACGAGCGTTGCCGTCGCCGCCCTGAAGGCGGGGGCTGACGATTACGTTTTGAAGGGCATATCGCACGACTATTTCGATCTTCTGGCCGCCGCCCTCGAACAGGGGCTGGAGCGGGCGCGTTTCCGCCGCGAGACGGCGCAGGCGCAGGAAGTGATCCGCCAGCAGCGTGATCATGCCGAAATGCTGCTTGCCGAAGTCAATCACCGCATCGCAAACAGCCTCGGCCTCGTCGGCGCGCTGATCCGCATGCAGTCGTCGATGACGACGGACCAAGTGGCGATCGACGCGCTGCAGGAAACGCAGATGCGCATCAACGCGATCGCCAGCGTTCACCGCCGCCTCTATACCAACCGCCAGGTCGGCACCGTGCAGATCGACGAATATCTCGGCAGCCTGCTGACCGAGCTCGAGGCGTCGATGCGCGATGACAAGCGGCCGCACCGCGTCGTGCTCGCGGCAAAGCCGGTCAACCTGGCGACCGACAAGGTCATCACGCTCGGCCTCATCGTCAGCGAGCTCGTCACCAATGCCTTCAAATACGCCTATGGCGACGGCATCGAGGGCGAGGTTCGCGTCATCATCGACCAGACCGACGATCTCCTGCGAGTCATCGTCGAGGATGATGGTGCCGGTTTCGATCATGCCGGTCCGGCAAAGGGCACGGGTCTCGGCACGAAGATCCTGACCGCGATGGCCGCAAGCCTGAAATCCGAACTCGGCTACGACAGGGAACATCGCGGCACGCGGGCAACGCTTGTCTTCTCGATCGGCTGAGCGGCTGACGAAGCGCCGGGGAGGGACGCTTGGCTAAAATCTGTACGCCTGACGAAGTGCTGCGCTTCTGGCTGGAAGAATGTGGCCGTGACATGTGGTTCCGGTCGTCGCTGGCGCTGGACGAGCAGATCATGGCGCGGTTTCGCGACACGCATCTGACGCTTGCCGGCGGCGGCGTTGAGACGTGGCGGGCGACGCCCGAGCAGCGTCTGGCCGCGATCATCGTCCTCGATCAGTTTCCCCGCAATATCTACCGCGCCACGCCGCTTGCCTTCGCAACCGACCCGCTGGCGCTGCGGGAGGCGAAGCTCGCGATCGAGGCGGGCGCGGACAAGGCGATTGCGGCGGCGCATCGCTGCTTTTTCTACATGCCATTCGAGCATTCAGAAGTGCTGGCCGAGCAGGATCGCTCGGTGGCGCTGTTCGAAGAGCTGGGTGATGCCGAATATGCCGATTATGCGCGGCGTCACCGCGAGGTGATCGTCAAATACGGGCGCTTTCCACATCGCAATGCGATCGTCGGGCGCAGTTCGAGCGAAGCGGAACTCGCCTATCTCGCGCAGCCCGGCTCCGGCTTCTGACCGGGCATTTTCACATCCGCCTTTCTGTCGCCTTTCTTTGCGATAAGAAGCGGCCTCATTGATTGATTAGAATCCTGCGGGGATATTTTGCGGCCCATTCATTTCCTGCTCCGAAGCCTCGTTCTGGTGATGCTGACGATTGCGACGCTGGCACAATCCGCCGGTGTGCCGATGGCGCAGGTCGCCCAGCCAGCCGCACCGGCACCCGCCGCGCAACCGGCGCCAGCACCGGCAGCCCCGCCTGCAGCCGCTCCTGCTCCAGCAGCCGCGGCTCCCGCAGCCGCTGCGCCGCAGGCTGACGCTCCGCTTGCCAATAGCGGGCTCGAACAGGCTCTGAAGGATATCGAGGGCGCCAAGAAGAAGCTTGCCGCCTATCAGGAAAGCGCCAAGACCAATGCCGGCGATGACGACGCGCTGGTGACGCTTGCCGGTCAGGTCGATGAGCTTGGCCGCGGTGTGATCGCGACATCCGTCGGTCTTCGCCCGCGTTTCGATCAGATCAAGAACCGCCTGGCCGAGATCGGCGAGCCGCCGAAGGACGGGCAACCGCCGGAAGCCGAGATCGTCACCAACGAGCGCAATGCGCTGACGGCCGAGCGGTCGCAGATCAACGCGGTGACCGGCGATGCCGAAAACCTCTCGATGGCGATCAACAAGCTGACCAATCAGGTCGCCGAGACCCGCCGCCGGCTGTTTGCCGCGACGCTATTGCGCCGGACCGATGTTTCGATGTCGGTGCTCGACGATGCCGGGAGTTCGTTCCTGGTCGAAGTCGGGAAATTCAATGACGCGCTGACAAGTTGGCTGGTCTTCGTCTGGAAGTTCAAGAGCCTGCCGATGTTTACGGCGCTGTTCCTGTCGCTGGCGACCGCGCTCATCCTGCTTTCCGGCGGCTACCGGATTTTCGGCCGGTATCTGAGGCGCGACGACAGCATCGAGCAGCCGAGCTATATCAGCCGCCTGTCGATCGCCTTCTGGGCGACCGTCATCCGCACCTCGTCGCTCGTCGTGCTGCTCGTCACCTCCTATTTCTTCCTCGACAGTTTCAATGTGCTGAGGCCCGACATCGCGCCTGTTGTCGCGGCGCTGTTTGCGGCGATCGGGCTCATCTATTTCGTGCGGCGCTTCACCAATGCCGTCTTTGCGCCGGGTGAGCCGCACTGGCGCCTGGTGCGCCTCTCCAATCGCGGCGCGCAGTCGATCGGCGCCTGCCTGCTGGCAATGGCGATCGTCAACGCGCTCGACTATTTCTTCGGCAGCATCGGTGAGGCGATGGGATCGCCGCTGGTGCTGACGGTGGTTCGCAGCCTGATTGCGTCGATGATCATCGGCCTGATCCTGATTGCCGCCTCCTTCGGCCGCCCGATGCTGGCCCGCAGCGGCGATCCGGATGCGCCCGGCCGCCGCTGGCCGCGCGGCATGGCGATCATCCTTCGGGTGCTCGGTGCCGGCCTGATCATCACGGCGCTGACGGGCTATGTCGGTCTGGCGCGTTTCGTCGCCACGCAGCTGATCATCACCGGCGCCATCGTCGTCACCACCTATATCGGCCTCCTGTCGGGCAAGGCGATCTCGAAGACCGAGACCTTTGGCGAGACCTTCATCGGCCGCTTCCTGATGCAGCGTTTCAAGCTTGGTCCTGTTGCAGTCGACCAGGCGGGGCTTGCCGTTGGTCTGGCGATCTATGCCGTGGCGCTTATGACCGGCATTCCGCTGGTGCTGCTGCTCTGGGGCTTCCATATCCAGGATCTGCAGCAGATCGCCTACCGGCTGTTCACCGAGGTTCGTCTCGGCGGCATCAGCATCTCGCTGGTCGGCATCTTCACCGGCATCCTGCTCTTTGCCGGCGGCTATCTCGTCACGCGCTGGATCCAACGCTGGCTCGACGGCAATGTCATGGCGCGCAGCCATGTCGATCTCGGCGTGCGCAATTCGGTCAAGACGGGCATCGGCTATCTCGGCGTCGGCGTTGCCGCCATCATCGGTGTTTCCGCTGCCGGTATCGACCTGTCGAGCTTCGCGCTCGTCGCCTCGGCCCTGTCGGTCGGTATCGGTTTTGGCCTGCAGAATATCGTTTCGAATTTCGTCTCCGGTCTGATCCTGCTGGTCGAGCGTCCCTTCAAGGTCGGCGACCACGTTGTATCGGGAACGGCGGAAGGTATCGTCACCCGCATCTCGGTGCGCGCGACCGAGATCGAGACCTTCCGCAAGCAGTCGATCATCGTGCCGAACTCGGAGCTCATCAACGCTGCCGTCGGCAACTGGACGCATCGCAACAAGGTCGGCCGTTCGGAAATTCCGGTCTCGGTCAGCTACGATGCCGATCCGCAGAAGGTGATGGATATCCTGCTCGAGCTCGTCAACGCCGTGCCGCAGGTGCTGCGCAATCCCGAGCCGCATGTCGAGTTCCTGCGCTTCGGCACCTATTCGCTGGATTTCGAACTGCGCTTCATGCTGGCCGATATGGGCGACGGCCTGAAGGTGCGCAACGGGCTGCGTATCGCCATTCTTCGCCGCTTCCGCGAGGAGGGGATCGAGATCCCGCTGCCGCAGAGCGACATCACCTATCATCGCGACAATGCGACGCCGCCGCTCATCCAGGCGAAGGACGAGCCGGAAGAAAATCCTAAGGATAACGAGACAAAGGAAGAGGGCGGCCAGGTACGCCAGTTGCGCGGCAAGACGGCCGATGGCAAGCTCAAGGGCTAAGGGCCTTATTCAGCGGCCGTTCACGGGCGGCCGGCTATAAGGTTCAGGTAATCGGGTTTTCGCTGCTGGGGGCAGCAGCGCCGATATGCTCCTGGGGAGGGCGCGTCAATGCGCCGTTACGAATGGCAAGACTTGCCGCCGGACTGCTTCTTTCCCTCTTCGCCGCCTGGGGCGCATCAGCGGCGACCATCACCAATACAGACCCAGCCGCGGTGGTCCTCGTCATCACCGAGGGCGGCAACAAGGTGGAGATCGTCGTCGATAGCGGCGCTTCCGAAAACCTCTGCGCATCCGGCTGTTTCATGACGACGCCCGACGGCGATCGCATCGGCCTCGATGGCGGCGAGACGATCGAGATCGTCAAGGGTTCGGCGGTCATCAAGTAAAGCGATTGCGCCCGGAACGGGGTTGTAGCCGCTTTCGGTCTGCGCAGCCCTTGCGGGCGCTTGAGCATAATCTTTTAAGCATAAGCAAAAGAAGGTATCGGGCGGGCGCTGCAAGAACTTCCGGGCGGTTTTCCGGGGCGTTCGATTAATAATTATTCAAATGAATTGATATATCTGTCCCATCGAGGGGCACATTTTCATTCAAAGGTTTGCTATGTCGTTTTTAGGTATTTCGGGAATGCAATATTCCGGCGAAATGTTTGCGGGTGCGCGTATTATTCTTGCCGAGGATTCCAACGTCTTCACGTCGATGGTCAGCAAGCGGCTGAAGGAGCTGTTCGACATCACGGTCGAAGTATGCCGTGACTTCGAGGAGCTGCAGCTCGCCTACGACAAGTCGTCCGATCCGATCACGCTGGCGATCTCCAACATCAACCTGCCGGGCGCCGAAAAGGGCGAGGCACTGGAATATCTGGTCGATCTCAGCATTCCGACCATCGTCTTCACCGGCACGTTCAACGAGACCCTGCGTGACGAGCTGATGGCCAAGGACATCGTCGACTATATCCTCAAGGACAATGTCTTCGCCGTCGATCTCCTGTCGGAATCGATCTGCCGCTTCCTCACCAACAAGCGCCATCACGTGCTGATCGTCGATGACAGCGCGACAGCCCGCGCTCTGCTCTCCAGCCGCCTGAAGCGCTATAATTTCCGCGTCAGCGTTGCCGAAAGCGGCGCCAAGGCGCTCGAAATTCTCAAGGCCAATCGTGACATCGGCCTGATGGTCACCGATTACAACATGCCCGATATCGACGGCTTCGAGCTGACACGCCGGATCCGCGCCAATATCGGCTCGCATGAACTGCGCATCATCGGCGTTTCCTCGTCTTCGAACCGGCTGCTTTCGGCCCGCTTCCTGAAGGCCGGCGGGAACGATTTCATGCTGCGCCCGTTCATCGACGAGGAGTTCTATTGCCGCGTCAATCAGAACCTCGACACTTTGCTGCAGATCAAGACGATGAAGCGAGAGCGAGCGGTTGCATAGTTCGACAATCTTCCATGACGGATTGTGGAGGGCCCCCGGATGAACGAGGGCCCTGCTTCCGTTGTTAAGAGAAGTCGAATTTTTGCAATTTCAGGTTATTTTAGAGCCCGCTTGGCTCTTCACCCAATTGGGTGTGTCCGCTATCGTCCGAGCCGTTGTGGAAAGAGTCGATTCGACTCTCTCTTGCAGCACGGGGAGTAGGGGACTGAATGGCTTTCCAGGCGGATTTCAATCGGGACAGTTCCGCGCCGCGTTTCGGCGGCCATAAGATACTGCTGGTTGAAGATTCCCGCATGTTTTCCGCGGTTTTGTGCCATCGCTTCCAGACGGAGCTCGGCCTGAACGTCAAAGCCTGTCCTTCGCTCAAGGCGCTGCAGGAGGCGCTGGCCCAGGATTCGCACGGCTACACAATGGCCGTGGTCGATCTCAATCTGCCGGATGCGCCCTATGGCGAGGCGCTGGACTGCGCGATCGAGCGCAAGATTCCGGCAATCGTCTTTACCGCGACATTCGACCTCGAGACGCGCAACAGGATCATGGAGCGCAATGTCATCGACTATGTGCTCAAGGACAATGAATTCGCGCTCGACAATCTGGTCTCGACCGTCCGCCGGGCGATCACCAATCGCAAGACGCGGGTGCTTGTCGTCGATGACGTCGCATCGGCGCGCCAGGTGCTGGTCGATCTCCTGACGGCGCAGCAATATATGGTGGTCGAAGCCAATTCCGGCCTCGAAGCGTTGGCAGCGCTGGAGGCATACAGCGATATCGAGCTGGTGGTCACCGATCATCACATGCCTGACATGAGCGGCTATGAGCTGACGCGGCGCATCCGTCACCGTTTCGGTTCCGACAAGATCCGGGTGATCGGTGTGTCCTCGTCCAACGACAGGATGCTCTCGGCGAGTTTCCTGAAGGCCGGGGCGAGCGATTTCGTCTACCGGCCCTTCGTGGCCGAGGAGCTGCAGTGCCGTATCGCCAACAATGTCGAGACGCTGACGCAGATGAAGCAGCTGCGCGCTGCCGCCGCCTGCGATTATCTGACAGGTCTCTATAACCGGCGCTATTTCTACGATTACGGCCCGAAGGTCGTGAACGAATGTCTGCGCCAGAAGTCGGCGAGCTCGGTCGCCATTCTAGACATCGACCATTTCAAGCGGCTGAACGATACCTATGGTCACGAGATCGGCGACAAGGTGCTGATCGCGGTCGCCGCGCGGCTGGCGACGATCTTCGAGGGCAGCGACAATCTTCTGTCGCGCCTCGGCGGCGAGGAATTCGCCATCCTCTTCCCGATGATGGATTCGCAGGCGGCGACGAAGCTCTGCGATGAAGTGCGTTCGGATCTGTCGCGGCTCAAGGTTTCGGCCGACGACGAGGAGCTGTCGGTGACGGTCTCCATCGGCGTTGCCGAAATTGCCGGCTATGAGACCTTCGAAAATTATCTGAATGCTGCCGACCAGTTCCTCTACATGGCCAAGCACAAGGGCCGGAACATGGTCTATTCGGATGCCCGCATGACGGAAGAAGCGGCGCAATAGGCGCCGCTCCGAATGTCCAATCCCGCTATGTTCAGGCGGCCAGCGCCTGACGCGCCGTTGCCATGGTCATCTTGCGTTCGGCACGCTCCTGCTGGGGCGAGCGGTTGTAGAGTTCGCGATAACACTTGGAGAAGTGCGAGGCGGAGACGAAGCCACAGGCGACGGCCACTTCGACGACAGGCATCGACGACTGCACCAGGAGATGGCGGGCGCGGTCGAGGCGGATTTCGAGATAGTAGCGGGCAGGCGAACGGCCCATTTCCTGGCGGAACAGGCGCTCGATCTGGCGGCGCGACAGGCCGGCGCCGTCGGCGATCTCCAGCAACGACAGCGGCTCGGCGAGATTGCCTTCCATCAACTCGATGATGGAGAGAACCTTTGCGTTCTGGACGCCGAGGCGGGCGCGCAGCGGCAGGCGCTGGCGGTCGTGCGGGCTGCGGACGCGGTCCGTCAGGTGCTGCTCGCAGATGCGGTTGACGAGGCTTTCGCCGAAATCCTGGCCGACGAGGTTCAGCATCATGTCGAGCGAGGCGGTGCCGCCGGCGCAGGTATAGAGATTGCTGTCCACTTCATAGAGATCGGCATAGACCTCGGCCTGCGGGAAGGCTTCGGAGAAGCCCGGCAGGTTTTCCCAGTGGATCGCGCAACGCTTGCCATTCAGGAGCCCGGCCTGAGCAAGCAGATGCGCGCCCGTACAGAGGCTGCCGACGGCGACGCCGCGGTTATAGCTCTCGCGCAGCCAGGCGTTGACGGACTTGTTGTTGAAGTCCTCGACATCGATGCCGGAACAGACGAGCACCATGCTCGGGCGGTTCTCGCCGCCGAGATGACGGCGCTCTTCGGCGAGCGACGAATTCGCCTCAACGCCGATGCCGCAGGAAGAATAGACCTTGTTGCCGTCAACCGAGGTGAGGCGCCAGGTGTAAGCCTGATAGCCGAGCATACGGTTGGCGATGCGCAGCGTGTCGATCGCCGCCGAGAACGGCAGCATGGTGAACTGGGGAACCATGAAGAAGACGAGAGAGCGCTTCTTGGTCAGCATCTTGTTCATTGAGCAAAATCCATGCTGGAGGGCGATGCATATTGGTTGCCTGAAATGCGTCGCCTAGATGTTCCAAAAGCGACATTCGCATGGAAATATGCGGCTAGTAAGAGCAATTTTGCGACATTGTCGGAAAGGGCTTCCGTCAATTGCCCAAAGCGAGGGTCAAAAGTCGCTCGGTGAAACTGCTTTCAAATATATGCTTCTGAAATTCAAGATTAAATTTTGCCGCCCGGAAACGATGAGGGCGGCGCTGCCAGTGGCAGGACGCCGCCCTCACGCTGGGAGGTATGTCGCATTCATTACATAACCTTGCGTTCGTCCGCGGCTTCTGCCGACGGGTAACCCACGTCCTTGCGGATGTCGAACGGCATGGATTCGATTTCACGCGCTGCCTGCCACTGCTGCCAGGAGTGCGAAACCTTCTGAAGAAGGCTGCCTACGTCGAAATGCAGGCCGGATGAGCTCTTGCTATCCCGATAGGTGATGGTGGTCATTGTCCTCGTCCTTTGTTCGTCAGGCGTGTTGCGCCTGTTCCACATATTAGATCTTGCTATCCATCAATCAAACGAATTGATTTTATGGATACCATCAGTTTTGTTGAAGCTCTTCGTCATCAGCTCACGCTCGGCCGCGGCGGCTGCGTAAGGATCGACATCCGCGATCAGGTGATGGGGCAGGGCCGTCATCTGGCGCATCGTGTTGTTCCAGGCGGTGCGCTGGATCTGTCGCGAGCGGAGCGCGAAGAAGGCGTCAATTGCGGTCTGTACAGTGTCAGTCATCATGGCCTCCTGTGTTCGTGTTTCAGCTATGAGTAAAATATAAGGTTCGATTGACTTTCAAACAAACGAAATGATATGGTGTTTAAATTCAGAAAAATTGAAAGATGCGCCGATTACCATGCCCTTTCGCAGGCCTATCCCGCTTCTCGATAACGACGTTCTGCGCACCTTCGTGGCAATCGCGGAAACCGGCAATTTTTCGACTGCGGCCGAAGCGGTGTTCAGGACGCCGTCGGCCGTCTCCATGCAGATCAAGAAGCTCGAGGAACAGCTCGGCGCGACACTGTTCATGCGCGATGCGCGCTCGGTGACGCTGACACAGCATGGCGAGCTGCTCTTGACCTATGCGCGCAACATCCTGGCGCTCTCCAACGAGGCCGTCTCGCGGTTCATCATGCCCGAACTCAGCGGCGTCGTCCGTCTCGGCGCGCCTGAAGATATCGGCGAGCGGCTGCTGCCGAGCATTTTGAAGAGTTTTGCCGAGAGCTACCCCGGCATCATGGTCGATGTGACGATCGACATGAGCATCGGCTTGAAGAAGCGGATGGAAGAGCAGCGCCTCGATCTGGCGCTCGTCAATTTCGCGACCAGGCCGTTCCCGACCGGCGGCGAGATCGTCTATCGCGAGAAGCTCGTCTGGGCCGGTGCCAAGTGCGGCACGGCGCATCGCAAGGAGCCGCTGCCGATCTCGATCTGGGAAGAGGGCTGCATCTGGCGCCAGGAAGCGTTGGCGCAGCTCGAGCGCAACAAGCGGCCCTATCGCGTCGCCTATCTCAGCGGTCACACGATGGCGCAGCGCGCTGCCGTGGTGTCCGATCTGGCGATCGCGCCGCTGCCGCGCTCCTATGTCAGCGAAGACATGGTGATCCTCGGTGCCCAGGAAGGTCTGCCGGAACTCGGCTCCTTCGAAATCCGGCTGCTGACGGCATCGCAGCTTTCCGGGCCGATGCAGGCGGTTGCCGACAGCATCCGTCATGCCTTTGCCGAAAAAGCCAAGGCTGCCGCCGCCTAAGCCATTATTGGCGTGAACCTTTTTGGCCTTGGCGCGTTAATCGCCCGGAGCGGCGCCCGCCGCTTCGGAGAGGTCATATTTGCAAAGGATTTCCAAAATGACGACGACAGCCAAAATCGGTGCTGCCTTCCTGCTTCTGCTCGCCCTGTCTTCCTGCGGCAACACGATCCGCGGCATGGGCCGCGATACGGCCAACGCCGTCAACGCCACGCAGGATGCCGGCCGCTCGGTTGACCGCGCGGCGCGCCATTAACGATCAGATCTTGGCTGCCGGATAAGCCTTTTCGAGGCCGCCGGAGCGGGAGAGACCATTGCGGAAGGCCCGATAGGCCGGATGCTGGCTCGACTTGGCGGCCTCCATCAGCCGGATCTGAAGACGGGCAGGTGCAGCCGTGCCGATCCATGTGCCCGTCGTCTCAAGCTTCAGCGAATTCAGGAAGCGGCTCTCTGCGGAGAGATCGAGATAGCGGTGCAGGCCGTCGACCAGATTGTCGTCCTGCGCGACGTTTTCCATCAGCAGTTCGATATAGGACTTGTCGGCGTCACTGGCGCCGGCAAACTTCTGGGCAACGGTTTCGCGATCGGGGAAGGAAGCGGCTGGGGTCATCGGGTACCTCAAGAAAATCGTTTTGGCGCGCAACAGAGGCGCGGTCGTTATCGGTTCTTCCTTTTGCCCGCTCTGGCCTTCGCGAAGCTTGCAGCGCTTTAGAGCGCCCGCTTGACCCGTGCCGCGATCTCTTCGGGAACCCAGGTGGTCCAAAGCTCCGGATAGTTCTCCAGGAAATAGACGGCGGCGTTCCGGCTGCTTTCGCTGTTCTCGTCCTGCCAGGCGAGGACGTCGTTGATCGTGCCGTTATCCCAGCTGCGCTTGCGCAGGTAGTCCATTGCCGGGCCGGCGCGATCGGCAAAGGCCTTCGTGGTGACGGTGACGCCCTGCGCGGTCGGGTATGCATTGCGCCGCGGGCGGGCGCAGCCGGAGACCGCCGTGCAGGTGTTCCACTCCATCTCGCTATAGGGAACGCCCATGCCGAGGCGGATCATGTCGTATTTTCCGATGAGGGCGGTTGGCGCCCAGTAGTAGCCGAGCCAGCCGCGCTTGCGCTCGAAGGCATCGGCGATCGAGGCGTCCAGGTCCTGCGGCGTATCGGCGCTGATCAGGTTGAAGCCCTTGGCTTCGGCATAGTAGGCATTGAACAGGTTCTGCGTGGTGATCTTGCAGCTCCAACCCGTCGGGCAGTTGAAGACCGCGCCTTTTGTGGGGTCGTTCTCATCGGGGAACAGATCGGGCCTTGCCAGTGCATCCTCGATCGTCCTGATCGAGGGATTGGCATCGGCAACGAATTTCGGGATCCACCAGCCCTCGACCGCGCCATCGGCGAGGATTTCGGCGCCCTCGACCAGCCGCCCGGCGGCGATCGCCTTGGAGAGCTCGATCTCGACGCCCTTGACCCAAAGCTCGGGCGCGACGTCGGGCGTGCCCTTGCCATCCATGGATGCGAAAGTCGGCATGGTATCGCCGGGGACGATCTCGACGCTGCAGCCGTAGCCGGCCTCTAGGATAATCTTGTCGAAATTGGCAGCGATCGCAGCCGACCCCCACTTCATCTCGGCGATCGTCACCGCGCCGCAACCTGCCGCTACGGCAGCTGAAGCGCAGGCCCAGGCCATGGCTGACAGGAACAGCATTCTCAATGCGGCCTTCATCTGCGCTTCCTTTGTTCCACTTGTGATTTTTTATTTTGCCGATGGTAATGCCGAAAAGGTTGAGATCAACTTTCTCAGGTTGAATTTTTCTGGGCTAAATCTTTGATTTGTATCGGCTAATATTACGGGTTCGCGCAGCTTTCCGTTAGGTGAACGCAGGAGTGCGTTTCGCGTCGTGGTCAATAAAAGTTCAAAAAAGGTCGAAATTCATCTTTGCTTAAGAGATCAATAACTCTCCGGTAAGAATGTCGCGCTATCAGTGTAACCACGGCCGGGGACAAACCGCCGGTTCTCCGGATCAGGTTCTGCGTCCCGGAGAGCACGAGTTTCGCCGTGTATGGGCGATACGCCAGAGTTTTACGGCAAACCGCGCGGCTCCCGGCTGGCGCGGTTTTCGCGTTTTGGGACCTGCCGTTGACCGCGCGCGGCAACGCGTTGTAGGCGTCATCCATGACCAGAGCCATCATGCTTCAGGGAACAGGATCGGATGTCGGCAAGACGGTGCTCGTCGCCGGGCTCTGCCGGCTGGCGGCCAATCGTGGGCTGACCGTTCGTCCCTTCAAGCCGCAGAACATGTCGAACAATGCTGCCGTCGCCGATGACGGCGGCGAGATCGGCCGGGCGCAGTGGCTGCAGTCGCTTGCCGCGCGCACGCCGTCGTCCGTTCACATGAACCCGATCCTGCTGAAGCCGCAATCGGAGAATGGCAGCCAGATCGTCGTGCAGGGCAAGGTCTGGGGGCAGGCGAAGGGGCGCGACTATCAGCGCCTGAAACCGCAGCTGCTCGAGTATGTTCTCTCCAGCTTCGCGACGGTTTCTGAAGGCGCCGATCTCGTCATCGTCGAGGGCGCGGGATCTCCGGCGGAGATCAATCTGCGGCCGGGCGATATTGCCAATATGGGCTTTGCCACGCGGGCGGGCGTGCCGGTCGTGCTGGTCGGCGATATCGACCGCGGCGGCGTCATCGCCTCGCTGGTCGGAACGCATGCGATCCTCGATGAGCGGGATCGCGGCATGATCTCCGGCTATATCATCAACAAGTTCCGCGGCGACGTCTCGCTCTTCGATGACGGGATCTCCGCGATCGAGCGCTATACCGGCTGGCCGTGCTTCGGCGTGGTGCCGTGGCTGAAGGCTGCCGGTGGTCTGCCGGCCGAAGATTCCGTCGTTCTCGAAAAGCTGGCGCGCGGGAAGCCGGCGGCGCTGAAGGTCGCCGTACCCGTGTTGCCGCGGATTGCCAATTTCGATGATCTCGATCCGCTCCGCGCGGAAGAGGATGTCGAGCTTGTCTTCGTCAAGGCCGGCGACCGTCTTCCTGATGATGCCGCTCTCGTCGTTCTGCCGGGCTCGAAGTCGACGATCAGCGATCTCGCGGATTTCCGCGCAGCCGGCTGGGACCGCGATCTCGCGGCCCATATGCGGCGTGGCGGGCGGGTGATCGGCATTTGCGGCGGCTACCAGATGCTTGGGCGGAAGGTTCACGATCCGCTCGGCATCGAAGGCAGTGCAGCCGAAACGGAAGGCCTTGGTCTTCTCGACGTCGAGACGGTAATGGCGCCGGAAAAGGTCGTGCGCAACAGCCGCGCTGTCTCCGCCGAATATGGCACGCCGCTTTCCGGCTATCAGATCCATCTGGGCGTGACGGAAGGGGCAGATTGTGATCGTCCGGCGGCCCAAATCGACGGCATGCCTGACGGAGCGATCTCCACTGATGGCCGGGTGATGGGGACTTACCTGCATGGTCTGTTTTCGAGCGATGCCTACCGCTCGCGGCTCCTCGAAAGCTTCGGTCTCGCAGGCGAACGGAAGAGCTATGCCGAAAGCGTCGACAGGGCGCTGGATGACGTGGCGGCCGAGCTGGAGCGCCATCTCGACCGCGACTGGCTGCAGCGGCTGCTGGGCTAGATTTCGCCAGAAACCTCGCGGCGGCGGCGGTCCAGTTCTTCCGTATAACGGCGCAGCGTATGGCTTTCGCTGAGCTGTCCGACGACCTTGCGCTCGATCAGATTGTTGAGCACGGCCAGCGCTTCGCTCTCGGTCTTGTCGAAGATCGCGGCGGCCTGCTTGGCATTCATCTGCGGCTGCAGGAAGTCGTTCTTGTAGCGGATGAAGCTCTCCAGGCCCTTGCCCTCGTCATCCGTATCGATCGGATTGGAATGGATTTCGGGAACGAGGACGAGGCCGGCATATTTCCCGGTGTCATCGACGAGGATGACGCGCTGGGTCGAACCGGCCGGGAAGGTCTTTTTGAATTCCTCGACGGAGGTCGCGACATTGGCGGTCTTCACGTCGGCGCGCATCAGCTTGCCAACCGTCAGGTTGCGGATCCAGCCGACATCGTGGGCGCTGCGAATGCTTTCGCCGCGCAGATGGAAGCGCCATGTGGCGAAGGAGTAGCCGAAGGTGGTGCGCACGACGAGCGACGAGGTGATGACGGCGGCGAGCACCAGCGCGGTGATCGGGAAGTCGCCGGTGATCTCGAGCGCCAGGAAGGTCATCGTCAACGGTCCGCCGATGATGGCGACGGCGAGCGAACTCATGCCGACGACGGCATAGACCTCCGGTGTCAGTGACGCATGCGCGAAGAACGGCGCCGAATAGGCGAAGAGCTTGCCGAGCAGGGCGCCCATGAACAGTGAGGCGAAGAACAGGCCGCCTCTGAAGCCGGAGCCGATCGATACGGCGGAGGCGAAGGATTTCAACAGCAGAATGCCGATCAGCGCCGGGATGGCCACCTGGTGCGACAGGTTGAGATGCAGGGCGCCATGGCCCGCCGAGAGAACCTGCGGCGAAATCATCGCCAGCAGGCCGACGACGATGCCGCCGAGCGCCGGACGGGCATAGGTCGGCACCGAACTCTTTCGCGCCAGTTCCTCGATGAAGGAGACGCCCTGCATGATCAGGATGCCGGCCCCGGCGCAGCAGCCGCCGAGCAGGATCGCCGGAACGTAGTCGGCTGGAACGACGCTGCCGAATTGGCCGACATCGATGGTAAAGTCGCTGCCGGCAAGCAGGCGGGCGATTAGCGTCGAGAGCAGTGCGGAGACGACTACGGGGGTCAGCGAGACGATCGTGTAGGTGCCGATGATCAGCTCGAAGGCATAGAAGGCGCCGGTCAGCGGCGCGTTGAAAGCGGCGGCGATGGCGCCGGCCGCGCCGCAGCCGACGAGGACGCGCAGATCGGCGCGGCGCAGCTGCAGCTTCAGGCCGAGCTTGGAGGCAAGACCGGCCGCAAGCTGCGTATAACCGGCCTCGAGGCCGACCGAGGCGCCGAAGCCGTTGGAGATCAGGTTCTGGATCGCGACGATCACGCTATCGGTTAGCGACAGGCGGCCGCCATGCAGCGCGTTCGCCTCGATCGGGTCGACCATTGGCTTCTTGCGCGTTCTGCTGAGAATGAACAGCAGCAGGCCGAGAAGCAGGCCGCCGCAGATCGGCGCCAAGAGCAGAAGCAGCTTGTTGTCGATCTCCGACGAGCTGAGACGATCGACATCGCTGATGCCGAAGATCAGGCTGTGCATTTCGCGCGAGATCAGACTCATGCCGGTCACCGCGCAACCGGCGATGATGCCGACAGCGCCGCCCGCGAAAACCATGCCCATTTCATTCTGGCGCGCCAGGGCGCGCAGCCGCGCCATATCGAATTTGAGATGGCGCCGCGCCAGGCGGCCGATGTCGGTTTTCGTGAGCATGGTGAGAGAACTAGGCGATGGAATGCAGGATCAAGGAAGCGCGCTTTTTGCGCCGCATGATTTCGCGAGCAATTGCAGCAAAAGAGAGGCGGCCGCAAGCGAAATTTCGACTTAAGTCAATGAATTTAATAGACTATCTGTTTGGTAGACTCAGTCGGGTTAAGCGCGGGCTGTTTGGATCGTCCTGGCATCGATTGACTTCGCATGGCCGCACGCCTAACGATGCTTTCAATTACGGATGGTTCCGGGGCAGCGGTTGCTGCCCGGGATGAAAAGGGAATGTGACGGGGCGGACCCAAACCGGGCGCCTTCATCACAGCCGACCCCGCGACTGTAGAGCGGTCAGGGTCTTCCATCCGGTGCACCGGTGCCACTGCCTGATCGCTGCATTCCGCAGCAGGGCAATGGCTCAAGGACACCGGAAAAGCCACTGGAAATGCATCGTGATCAGCCGGGGCAGGACGCCTCTAACTCTACGAATCGTCCGCCTTTTCACGAGAATGCAGCCGGGAAGGCGAGGAAGATCCGCTGGCACGATCAGGGATGGCCTTGCGCCATCCCTGTCGGGGCCGACAACCGCGAGCCAGGAGACCTGCCACCTGTGCCGGGCGAAGAGCCCTTTGGGCATTCCCGCCCGCTGCCAGCACGGAGGTTGTCATGGCTGAAACGAGAATTTTTATGCCGCGACGTGTGGTGCCTCAGAGGGTTTCCCTCACTCCTGTGGTCTTAGGGCTGCGCCCACTGGATGTCACAGGAATCCAGCAGCGGCGCGTCCGCGCCGTGAATGAATCGAACCACGGAAAAGAGTCTTCTGTGCCCAAGGACTTGGGCACGCTGGATTCCTGTGCCAAGCACAGGAATGAGGGAGGCGTATGGGATAGCCGCGCAGAGACGGCGGCCTTCGCATGAGCAGTGCGACTTTCATCCTCGGCGGCGCCCGGTCCGGCAAATCCCGCTTCGCTGAAAATCTCATCACCGATACCGGTCTCGAACGTCACTACCTGGCGACAGGGCGGGCGTGGGACGATGAGATGCGGGCGCGGATCGAGCAGCATCGGGCCGATCGCGGGCCCTCGTGGCAGACGCATGAGGAGCCGTTGCAGCTTGCCGAACACCTTGCGGCGATCGACGGCGAGGGGCGGGCGATCCTGGTCGATTGCCTGACGCTGTGGGTCACCAATCTGATGATGGACGAGCGCGATGTGGCGGCGGAAAGTGCCGCGCTTGCGGCCTGGCTGCCGAAGGCGAAGGCGCGGCTCGTTCTTGTTTCCAATGAAGTCGGCCTCGGGATCGTTCCCGAAAACCGGATGGCGCGGGATTTTCGCGACCATGCCGGGCGGCTGCACCAGATGATCGCGGGCTGCGCCGCGGACGTGTATTTTATCGCGGCAGGTCTGCCGCTGAAGATGAAGGGTTAGACGAATGAACCAGCAGAAAATCCCCGCAACCGTGATCACCGGCTTCCTCGGGGCCGGCAAGACGACGATGATCCGCAACCTGCTTTCGAATACCGGCGGCAAGAAGATCGCGCTGATCATCAACGAATTCGGCGATCTCGGCGTCGATGGCGATGTGCTGAAGGGCTGCGGTGCTGAAAACTGCACCGAGGACGACATCATCGAGCTCACCAATGGCTGCATCTGCTGCACCGTCGCCGACGATTTCATTCCGACGATGACCAAGCTTCTGGAGCGCGATCAGCGCCCCGACCACATCGTCATCGAGACCTCCGGTCTGGCGCTGCCGCAGCCGCTGGTCGCCGCCTTCAACTGGCCGGACATCCGCAGCGAAGTCACCGTCGACGGCGTCATCACCGTCGTCGATAGCGCCGCAGTCGCTGCCGGGCGTTTTGCCGACGACCACGATGCCGTCGAGGCGCGCCGCGTCGAGGACGAATCCCTCGATCACGAAAGCCCGATCGAGGAGCTTTTCAAGGATCAGCTGACCTGCGCCGACCTGATCGTTCTCAACAAGACTGACCTGCTGGATGCGGCCGGCATCATCCGCGTGCGGGACGAGGTTGCGTCGCGCATCGCTCGCAAACCTGCGCTGATCGAAGCGAAGAACGGCGATGTCCCGGCAAGCGTTCTGCTCGGCCTCGGCATCGGCACGGAAGAAGACATCGCCAACCGCAAGTCCCATCACGAACTGGAGCATGAGGACGGCACGCCGCATGACCACGACGAGTTCGACAGCTTCGTCGTCGAGCTCGGCACGCTTGCCGACCCTGCCGGTTTCATCGAGAAGCTGAAGGGCGTGATCGCAGAGCATGACGTGCTGCGCCTGAAGGGCTTTGCCGATATCTCCGGCAAGCCGATGCGCCTGCAGATCCAGGCGGTCGGCAGCCGCATCGACCAGTATTTCGACCGTGCCTGGGCGCCGAGTGAAACCCGCGGCACGCGCCTCGTTGTCATCGGCCTGCACGACATGGACGAAGCTGCCGTGCGCAAGGCGATCGAGGCGCTGGTCTGATCCATGCATCTGCTTCTCGCCCAGAAAGGAACGATCAGCGACGGTGACGAGGCGATCGATCTCGGCCAGTCACCCGGCGATATCCTGTTCCTTTCTGCGGCGGATACGGAGCTTTCGGCAATCGCCGCCGCTCACGGGCAGGGCGGCGGCAATCCGCTGACGCTGCGCGTCGCCAGCCTGATGAGCCTGAAACACCCGATGTCCGTGGATGCCTATGTCGAGCGGACGGCGCGGCACGCCAAGCTGATCGTCGTCAGGGCGCTCGGGGGGGCGAGTTACTTTCACTATGCTCTTGAGGCGTTGCATACCTGCGCGGCCCGCAATGGCGCGCGGATTGCGGTGCTGCCCGGGGATTCCAAGCCGGATGCCGGGCTGACGCCATTTTCCAATGTCGATCTCGATGATCTCAATGCGCTCTGGTCCTATCTGATCGAGGGCGGCGACGAGAATTCGCGGCGGTTTCTGGATTATGCGGTGGCAATGGTTGCCGGCGGGGAGAAGCCGGGTGCGGCTGCTCCGTTGATGAAGGCGGGGATCTGGTGGCCGGGGCGGGGTGTTGTTGGGGTTGAGGAGTGGCGGGCATTGTCGGCGGAGATGCTGGGGGCTGTGGTAACCCCCTCGACCGAAGCCCCCATCGCCGCCATCAGCTTCTACCGCGTCCTCGTACAGAGCGGCGAAACCAAGCCGATCGAAGCGATGATCGAGGCACTGGCAGCCGAAGGCCTGCGGGCACTCCCGGTCTTTGCCTACAGCCTCAAGGACCCTGTTTCCACCGGCATCCTCGAAAGCGTCTTTGCCGCCGCCGCGCCCGATATCGTCGTCAACACAACAGGATTTGCGGTCTCCGCGCCAGGTGCCGACCGCCAGCCGACAATCCTCGAAGCCAGCGGCGCCGTCGTGCTGCAGGCGATCTTCTCGGCATCCTCGAAGGAGGCATGGAGCGGTTCATCGCAAGGTCTCTCGGCCCGCGATCTCGGCATGAACGTCGCGCTTCCCGAAGTCGATGGCCGGGTGCTGTCGCGCGCCGTCTCGTTCAAGGCGGCGGCGCGTTACGATGCCAGTGTCGAGGCCAATATCGTCGGCAGCGAGCCGGATGCCGGGCGGATGCGCTATACGGCGAGACTTGCCGCCCACTGGGCGAGGCTGAGGCGCAAGACGGCGGCAGAGCGGCGGGTCGCGCTTGTGATGGCCAACTATCCGAACCGCGACGGGCGGCTCGGCAACGGCGTGGGGCTCGATACGCCCGCCGGGACCGTCGAGGTGCTGAAGGCGTTGCGCGAGGCGGGTTACGGCATCGATGCGTACCCGGCGGACGGCGATGCGCTGATGCGGCATCTGATGGACGGGCCGACCAATTCCGGACGTGACGGGCGCGTGGTCCGCGAGCGGCTTTCATCGAGTCGATACAAGGATTTCTTCGAAAGTCTTCCGAAAACGATTCAAGCTGAGGTGACGGCGCGATGGGGCGGGCCGCAGGCGGATCCCTATTTCGTCGATGGCGGTTTTGCCCTGCCATTTTCGCGGCTTGGCAATGTGCTCATCGGCATCCAGCCGGCGCGCGGCTATAATATCGATCCGAAGGAAAGCTACCACTCGCCGGATCTGGTGCCGCCGCATGGCTATCTCGCTTTCTACGCCTTTCTGCGCCAGGAATTCGGCGCCGATGCCGTCATTCATATGGGCAAGCACGGCAATCTCGAATGGCTGCCGGGCAAGGCGCTGGCGCTGTCGGAGGAATGCTATCCCGAAGCGATCCTCGGGCCGCTGCCGCATCTCTATCCGTTCATCGTCAACGACCCCGGCGAGGGCACGCAGGCCAAGCGCCGCACCGCCGCCGTGATCATCGACCATCTGACGCCGCCGCTGACGCGGGCCGAGAGCTACGGGCCGCTGAAGGATCTGGAGGCGCTGGTCGACGAATATTACGAGGCCTCCGGCGGCGATCCGCGCCGTATCCGGTTGCTGTCGAAACAAATCCTCGATCTCGTCGCCGATATCGGCCTCGATAGCGATGCGGGGATTGCCAAGGGCGAGGCCGAGGACGAGGCGCTGAAGAAGCTCGACGCCTATCTCTGCGATCTCAAGGAGATGCAGATCCGCGACGGGCTGCATGTCTTCGGGGTGTCGCCTGAGGGGCGGTTGCTGACGGATCTGACGGTGGCGCTGGCGCGGGTGCCGCGCGGACTGGGCGAGGGTGGCGATCGGAGTTTGCAGCGGGCGATTGCGGGGGATTTGGGGTTGGGTGTTGCGGGTGCGGCGGTACCCCCCTCTGTCCTGCCGGACATCTCCCCCACAGGGGGGGAGATCGGCTGGGCTGACCCGCTCGTTCCCACCTCTGTCGTTTGGGGAGAAGCGCCCCACGAGTCGATCTCCCCCCTTGTGGGGGAGATGTCCGGCAGGACAGAGGGGGGTATCACGCCCGCAACGTCCTTCGATCCCCTCGACTGCAACATGGCCGCACCGTGGACCGGCGGCAGACCCGCGATCCTCGCCGAGATTCTCGACACCCCCTGGCGCACCTATGGCGACACAGTCGAGCGCATCGAGTTGCTGGCCGCCAAGCTCGTTTCCGGCGAAACCGAATGCCTGGCCTCCTGGTTGCAAACCCGGGAAGTCCTCGCCACCATCGAATCCCAGCTAAAACCCTCGATCCTCGCCTGCGGCCACGCCGAAATCTCGGCACTCCTCACCGGCCTCGACGGCCGTTTCGTGCCTCCCGGCCCCTCCGGCGCCCCGACACGCGGGCGTCCCGACGTGCTGCCAACGGGGCGGAATTTCTATTCGGTGGATAGCCGTGCCGTCCCGACACCGGCCGCCTACGAACTCGGCAAGAAATCCGCCGAGCTTCTGGTGCGTCGCTATGTGCAGGATCATGGCGAGTGGCCGGTGTCCTTTGGTCTCACGGCCTGGGGTACGTCGAACATGCGCACCGGTGGCGACGATATCGCCCAGGCGCTGGCGCTGATCGGCGTCAAGCCGGTCTGGGATATGACCTCACGCCGGGTCACCGGCTACGAAATCATTCCGCCCTCAATGCTGCGCCGTCCGCGTGTGGACGTGACGCTGCGCATTTCCGGCTTCTTCCGCGATGCCTTTCCGGAGCAGATCGCGCTGTTCGACAAGGCTGTCCGGGCGGTCGGCGCTCTCGATGAGGATGCTGACGACAATCCGATTGCAGCGCGCATGCGCGGCGAAGCCGTGCGGCTTGCGGCGTCCGGTCTGGACGAAGCTTCCGCGATGAAGCGGGCCGGCTATCGCGTCTTCGGTTCGAAACCCGGCGCTTACGGAGCCGGGCTGCAGGCTTTGATCGACGAGAAGGGCTGGGAGCGGCGCGCCGATCTGGCCGAGGCTTATCTGGTCTGGGGCAGCTATGCCTATGGCGCGGCCGAGGAAGGCCGCGCCGAGCGTGGCATTTTCGAGGAGCGGCTGCGGTCGATCCAGGCGGTGGTGCAGAACCAGGACAACCGCGAGCACGACCTGCTCGACAGCGACGATTACTACCAGTTCGAAGGCGGGATGGCGGCGGCGGCCGAGCATGTCGGCGGCACTAGGCCATCGATCTATCACAACGACCATTCGCGGCCGGAAAAGCCGGTGATCCGCTCGCTTGAGGAGGAGATCGGCCGCGTCGTGCGCGGGCGGGTCGTCAATCCGAAATGGATCGATGGCGTCATGCGGCACGGCTACAAGGGCGCCTTCGAGATCGCGGCGACCGTCGATTATCTCTTTGCCTTTGCTGCAACGACGGGTGCCGTCGGCAATCATCATTTCGAGGCAGTCTATCAGGCTTTCGTTGCCGATCCCAAGGTGCGCGATTTCATGGCCGAGAAGAACCCAGCGGCACTTGAAGAGATGAAAGAGCGGCTGATGGAGGCGATCGACAGGCGCCTCTGGACGCCGCGCAGCAATTCGGCGCGCTTCGATCTGGCGCCCCATATCCATACTGAAACAGCATAAGACTGGACATGACGATGAGCGAAGAGACTGTAGGAACCGGCGAGAAGGACGATGCCCGCCACAACGAAAAGATGGCGAAGAAGAAGGCTGCCCGTGACAAGATCATGGCCACCAAGACCGATGAGAAGGGCCTGATCATCGTTCACACCGGCAAGGGCAAGGGCAAGTCGTCCTCGGCCTTCGGCATGATCTTCCGCCACATCGCCCATGGCAAGCCGTCGGCCGTCGTGCAGTTCATCAAGGGGGCGATGTGGACCGGCGAGCGCGATCTGATCGAGAAGCATTTCTCCGATATCTGCCAGTTCCACACGATGGGCGAGGGCTTTACCTGGGAGACGCAGGACCGCGCCCGTGACGTCGCGGCCGCAACGGCTGCCTGGGAGAAGGCCAAAGAGCTGATCCGGGACGAGCGCAATTCGATGGTGCTGCTCGACGAGATCAATATCGCGCTGCGCTACGACTATCTCGATGTGAACGAAGTGGTCGCATTCCTGCGGGATGAAAAGCCCTATATGACTCACGTCGTGCTGACCGGCCGAAATGCCAAGGACGAGCTGATCGAGCTTGCCGATCTCGTGACCGAGATGGAGCTGATCAAGCATCCGTTCCGCTCCGGCATCAAGGGGCAGCCCGGCGTGGAGTTCTGATGACGCAAAGCTGGCTATTCTGGGCGGTGCTTTCGGCGGCCTTTGCGGCGCTGACGGCGATTTTCGCGAAGATCGGGGTGGCCGGCGTCAATTCGGATTTGGCGACGCTGATCCGCACCGTCGTCATCATCCTGATCATCACGGCGATCGTCGCCGCCACCGGCCAGTGGCAGCCGATCTCCAGCATATCGGGCAAGACGTGGCTGTTCCTGGCGCTTTCGGGTGCGGCAACAGGTGCGTCGTGGCTCGCCTATTTCCGGGCGCTGAAGCTTGGCGATGCGGCTCGCGTCGCGCCGATCGACAAGCTCTCCATCGTTCTCGTCGCCGTGTTCGGCGTCGTCTTTCTCGGTGAGAAGCTCGGGCTGGTGAACTGGCTGGGCGTGGCGATGATTGCCGGTGGCGCGCTGCTGCTGGCGCTGTTCTAGTCTAGCAGTCCTCCGAGAAGCGCGGCCGTTTCCTCGTCCGCCGGGAAGAAGGATTCGATTGCCAGTTCCGAGAGCGTGACGTCGACGGGCGTGCCGAACACCGTCGTCGTCGAGATCAGCGACAGTGTTCCCGCGGCGGTGCGCAGTTTCAGCGGAACGGCAATTCCCGCATAGTCGTGTTTGACCTCATCGGCGGGATCGCCGCCGGGCGAGAGTTGTTGCAACTCCTTGAGCAAACCACCGAGGATCGGGTCGGCGGTCATGTCGATCTGCTGGCGAAGCCGCTCCAGCAGATGGGCGCGCCATTCCGCGAGATTGACGATATCGGGCGCCAATCCCTCCGGATGCAGGCTGAGGCGGAGTACGTTGACCGGGCCTTCGAGCATGCTTGTGTCCCTGACATTGCGCAGAAGGGGGGTGATCGCGGCGTTGGCTGATATCAGCGTCCAGTGCCGGTCGATGGCGAGCGCCGGGAATGGCTCATGGGCCTTCAGCACCATATCGACGGCCTGGCGCGCTGGCATCAAGGCCGGATCGTCGAGAGAGCGTTCGGCAAAGAACGGGGCGTATCCGGCCGAGAGCAGCATCGAGTTGCGGTCGCGAAGCGGCACGCCGAGCCGTTCTGCCAGATGCAGCAGCATGTCGCGGCTCGGCGTCGAGCGCCCGCTCTCGATGAAACTCAGGTGTCTCTGCGAAATCTCGGCTTCGAGCGCGAGATCGAGCTGGCTCATGCGGCGAAGCTTGCGCCATTCGCGGAGGTGGTCACCAAGAGAGCGGGCTGACGGGATCATTATGCAGCTTCCGAAACGAGATCGAGGAACCCGTGTACGGCTTTCAGGCGCCCGCCTTCAAGCAGGGCGAAGTCGGTTCCCTTGATAACAGCCTCGCCGCCATCGGGCCCGAGACCCCAGGAGAAGCGCAGATTGTCGCCATGGCCGTCGGCGGCACCGATCAGATTGAAGCGGAAGCCGGGAAAGCGGGTCTGGACGGCTTCGACCAGGGCGTTGATCTGCTCATGGCCTTCGCCGCGCATCAGCGGGTCGATATAGACGGCGTTCTCGGTCCAGCCTTCGGCGATCAGCGCCTTGCGGCGGCCGGCATCTTCCTCGTTCCAGATGGCGATGTAGCGTTCGGCCTTGTTGGTCGCGTCGGTCATTCTCTGTCTCCTTGTGATCGTCCGGTTCGTCCAGGCAGGGCGATCATCGGCGAAGGGTGGCCGCTCATCAATTACGCGAGAGGTAATCATGCTCGCGGCTTGGTGATTTGACAGTGCGGGTCGCGGCCAGAAGATTTCCCTCAGGATTTCGAGAAGGAGGATGTCATGGGTTTTCCATCAGTGATGCGTAGCGCCGGTATCGCGATCATCGTTTCCGTCGCGGGTATCTCGGCGGCGCATGCAGCGACCATTGTCGACGAGTGGAAGAAGATCAAGGCGCCGGCCGCGCCCAAGCTCGGCGAGGTGACGGTCGATCCCTCGACCACGGCGCTGCTGCTTCTCGATTTCAACGGGGCGCAAAACCCGGAAAAGGGGCCGTGCAACACCAAGGTCAAGCCGCGCTGCATCGCCGAGCTGCCGCATGTGGCGAAGCTGATGAAAGAGGCGCGCGATAGCGGGACGCCTGTGGTCTACAGCATCACCTCCAACGCGGCACCGGAAGATATCGCGACGGTGTTGGCGCCGAAGGATGGCGATCCGATCGTGAAGTCGGGCGCCAACAAGTTCATCAATACCGACTTGGAAAAGATCCTTGCCGACCGGCATATCAAGACCGTGATCGTCACCGGCACGGCTTCGGAAGGCGCGGTGCTGAACACGGCTGCCTATGCGGCGCTGAAGGGCATGGATGTGGTGCTGCCCGTCGATGGCATGTCGTCGACGGATCCCTATGCCGAGCAATATGTGACCTGGCATTTCGCCAATGCGCCCGGTGTTTCCGCCAAGACCAAGCTGACGAAGATCGATGCCATCAAGTTCGGCAAGGCGGGCTAGGAAGAGACCCTAGACGCCGAGCCAGACGCGCAGCGGATTGGCCGGGTCGGCGATCAGCTTGATCGCGAAGGCGATGCAGACGACGACGAGCAGCGGCTTGATCAGCTTGGCGCCGGTGCGCATCGCCAGCCGCGAGCCGACCTGCGCGCCGAGGAACTGGCAGACGCCCATCATCAGGCCGACGGTCCAGAGCGTCGCGCCGAAGGAGGCGAAGACGATCAGCGCGCCGACATTCGAGCCGAGGTTCAGAAGCTTGGTATGCGCCGTCGCCTTCAACATGCCGAAACCGGCAAGCGTGACGAAGGAGAGCATCAGGAAGGATCCGGTGCCCGGGCCGAAGACGCCATCGTAAAAGCCGATCAGCGGCACGAAGGTCATGCCGAAGAGATAGGGCGTGATACGGCGGTGGGTGTCGAGGTCGTTCAGGTTCGGCTTGAAGGCGAAGTAGAGCGCGATCGCCACCAGCAGCACCGGCATGATGGCGCGCAGGACGTCGCCGGGCACGATCGTTGCCAGCGCCGCGCCGAGTGCGCCGCCCATCAGCGCCATCATCGCCATCGGCAATTGTTCGCGCAGGTTCACATGGCCCTTGCGCGAATAGGCGAGCGTTGCGGACGCGGCGCCGAACATCGACTGCACCTTGTTGGTCCCGAGCGTCTGCAGCGGCGGAATGCCGGCGATCAGCATGGCGGGAACGGTGATCAGGCCGCCGCCGCCGGCGATGGAATCGACGAAACCGGCGCAGAAGGCGGCGAGACAGAGAAGGGCGAGAAGATGGGGGGCAATATCGGACAAGGAAGGACTCTGAATGCAGGCGTGATGGAAATCGGCGCCATGTTGCATTTCCGGCCCCGGGCTGCAATGGCTGCGGGGACACAGTTTTTTCCTTTCGGATTCCGTCGATGACCGGCTCCAGCAAAGACAGGGCAAGGCTCTACGTTCTCGGTCTCGGCTGCGAGCGGGGAACGGATGCTGCCGAGGTTGCGGCGTTGGCGCGGCAGGCGCTGGAGGCTGCGGCGATCGGTGCGGATGATGTCGCGGCTGTTGCTTCGATCGACGGCCGCAGGGAAGAGCGGGCGATCCACGCTGTGGCCGAGGAGCTCGGCGTTGCCGTCTCCTTCTTCACTGCTGTGCGGCTGGAAGAAGAGACGCCGCGGATCAAGAATCCCTCGGCCATCGTCTTTGCCCGCGTCGGCTGCCATGGCGTCGCGGAATCGGCTGCACTTGCTGCGGCGGGGGCGGACGCGGAGCTCGTGGTGCCCAAGATCAAATCGGCGCATGCGACGGCGGCTGTCGCGCGCATGCTGTTGCAGAAAGAATAGCGGGCGTTATGGTGGCGGCCACCTCGCGGAGCGCCCCAGGGCATCTGCGACGAGAATGAGAAGGAATATTTCATGCATAAGGTCATTTATGACACGGACCCGGGCGTCGATGATGCCATGGCGCTCCTCTTCCTGCACCGTCACCCCGAAATCGATCTGATCGGCATCACCACGATCTTCGGCAATGCCTCGATCGAGACGACGACGCGCAATGCGCTGTTCCTGAAGCGCGAATGGAATATCGCTGCACCCGTCGCCAAGGGCGCCAATGTGACTTTCGATCCGTCGCGCAAGGAAATCGGCTGGCCGACCTTCGTGCATGGAGATGACGGTCTCGGCAATATCGGCGTCCCCGCGACCATCGACTTGCCTGTCGATCCGCGCCCGGCGCATCGCTTCATCATCGAAACCGTGCGCGCCAATCCGGGCGAGGTGACGCTGGTTGCCGTCGGCCGCATGACCAACCTGGCGCTGGCGCTGAAGGAAGATCCTGAGATCGCCAAGCTGGTGAAGCAGGTCGTCGTCATGGGCGGCAATTTCTATGTGCCGGGCAATGTCTCGCCGGTCGCCGAAGCCAATATCCATGGCGATCCGGAAGCGGCCGATGCGGTGATGACCGCACCGTGGAAGGTTGCGATCATCGGTCTCGACGTCACCGCGATCACGACGATGAGCCGCAGCTATCTGAAGGCGGCGGCCGACAAGGGCGATGCGGCGGTGAAGCTGCTGAACGACCTGTCGCAGTTCTATATCGACTTCTACAAGCACGCCGTCGAAGACGGCATGATGGTTCACGACAGCTGTGCGGCTGTCTATGTCATCGCGCCGGAGCTGTTCACCACTGTTACGGGCGCCGTGCGCGTCGTCTGCGGCGGCATTGCCGACGGCCAGACGATCGTCAAGCCGGACGGCCGCCGTTTCCCGCCGGGCGATTGGGACAACCTGCCGAGCCAGACCGTCTGCACCGGCATCAAGTCGGAAGAGGTCATCGATCTCATCCGCGATACGCTTCTCCGGGCCTGACGCCCCAAGAGGGTCGGGCGTTTTGCGTCCGGCCCCGTTTTGTCGAGTCCAATCAAATTCATCCGGCCGTCTGCTCAGATTTTGAGTCGGCTTCTTCGTAAATTGAGTCGGCTGTCAGACGGCAATCGACGATTGCCTCGGCGTCGTTGCCGTTGACCTCGCGGAATGGCGGGCATAGACCACCTCTATGATCGAGAATGCGTTCGCCCATCTGCCGGCATTGGAGCCGGGAACCGTCTGGCTCGTCGGTGCGGGGCCGGGCGATCCCGGGCTGTTGACGCTGCTGGCCGCCAAAGGGCTTGCTGAGGCCGATGTCGTCGTTCACGACGCGCTGGTCAACGAGGAATGCCTGAAACTGGCAAGGCCCGATGCTATCCTCGAATATGCGGGAAAGCGCGGCGGCAAGCCGTCGGCCAAGCAGCGCGACATCTCGCTGCGGCTGGTGGAACTGGCGCGCTCCGGAAAGCGGGTGCTGCGTCTGAAGGGGGGCGACCCCTTCGTCTTCGGTCGCGGTGGCGAGGAGGCGCTGACGCTCGTCGAGCACAATGTTCCGTTCCGCATCGTGCCCGGCATTACCGCGGGGATCGGCGGTCTCGCCTATGCCGGCATTCCGGTGACGCACCGGGATATCAATCATGCCGTGACGTTTCTCACCGGGCATGATTCTTCGGGGATCGTGCCGGATGCAATCAACTGGGATGCCATCGGGCGCGGCTCGCCCGTGATCGTCATGTATATGGCGATGAAGCATATTGCCCAGATCAGTTCGTCGCTGATGGCGGCTGGACGTAGGGCAGACGAACCCGTCGCCTTCGTCTGCAATGCGGCCACCAGCGGGCAGCAGGTGCTGGAAACCACGCTTGGCGAAGCCGCTGCTGCGGTCGAAGCCTCCGGGCTGGAACCGCCGGCGATCGTCGTCGTCGGCGAGGTGGTGCGGCTGCGTTCTTCGCTCGATTGGCTCGGCGCACTCGGCGGGCGCCGTCTTCAGCCCGATCCCTTCCGGCAGAGCGGAAAGGAGACGGCATGAGCGGCCTCCTGATCGCAGCACCGTCCTCCGGTTCGGGCAAGACGACGATCACGCTCGGGCTTCTGCGCGCGCTGCGCAACCGCGGCGTGGCGGTGGCGCCGGGCAAGGCTGGCCCTGATTATATCGATCCGGCCTTTCATGCGGCTGCGAGCGGGGCGCCCTGTCTCAACTTCGACCCCTGGGCGATGCGCCGCGAGCTGATTTCGGCCAATGCGGCGATCCACCGCCAGGGCGACCGCATTCTCGTCATCGAGGCGATGATGGGGCTCTTCGATGGTGCCGCCGACGGGAAGGGCACTGCGGCCGATCTTGCGGCGATGCTCGGGCTCTCCGTCGTGCTCGTCGTCGATGCCTCGCGCATGTCGCAGTCGGTCGCGCCGCTGGTCAGCGGCTTTGCGAGCTTCCGCGCCGATGTGCGGATCGCCGGCGTGATCCTCAACAAGGTTGGCAGCGAGCGTCATGAGATGATGCTGCGCACGGCGCTCGACGCGATCCGCATGCCTGTTGTCGCCGTCATCCGCAGCGACAAGACGCTGGCGCTGCCGGAGCGGCATCTTGGCCTCGTGCAGGCCGGAGAGCATGCCAGCCTCGAAGCCTTCATCGATCATGCTGCCCAAGCCGTCTCGGACGAGTGCAATTTCGAATTCCTGCTGCGGATCGCCCGGCAGGGGCTGAACATTGCCTCGACCGCCAACATTAGGCGTCTGCCACCCCTGGGCAAGAAGATAGCCGTTGCCCGCGATATCGCCTTTGCATTCTGCTACGAACACATGCTGCTCGGCTGGCGCCGCCGCGGGGCGGAGATTTCCTTCTTCTCGCCGCTCGCCGACGAGGCGCCCGCTGTTGATGCCGATGCGATCTATCTGCCGGGCGGTTATCCCGAGCTGCATGCCGGAGAGATCGCGTCTGCCGCGAATTTCCGGCGAGGGATGCTGGATGCCGCCAAAAGCGGCACGCGGATCTATGGCGAGTGCGGTGGATACATGACGCTGGGCGAGGGGCTTGTCGATGCGGAAGGCAACAGGCACGAGATGCTCGGCCTGCTGCCGCTGGTGACGAGCTATGAAAAGCGCAGCCGCCATCTCGGCTATCGCCGCGTCCGGCCTGTCGATAGCGCCTTCTTCGAAGCGCCGATGACCGGGCATGAGTTTCACTATTCGACCGTCGTCTCGGAAGGCGATGCCGCCCGGCTGTTTTCGGTGACCGATGCGCTCGGGACCGATCTCGGTCAGGCCGGGTTGCGGCGCGGGCAGGTAGCCGGGTCCTACATGCATATGATCGATCTCTCCGGAGAGACGGCATGAGCGGTCCGATCGTGCATGGCGGCGGGATCACCGCTGCCGCCGCCGAATTCGGTGGCAGGCCGGAGGACTGGCTCGACTTGTCTACGGGTATCAATCCCTGTCCGGTGAAGTTGCCCGAAATACCGCAATCCGCATGGCACCGGCTGCCCGACCGGCATTTGCTGAATTCCGCCGTCGAAGCGGCGCGCGACTATTATCGCAGCGGGCCGCTCTCGCCGTTGCCGGTGCCCGGCACGCAGTCGGTCATCCAGCTGCTGCCGCGCCTCGTTGTGCCGGGAAGCCGCGTGGCGGTGGTATCGCCCACCTACGGTGAATACGAGAAGGCCTTTCGCAGCGCCGGATGCGAGGTGGATACCGTTTCCAGCCTTGATGAGATTGGTGACGGCACGATGCTGGCGGTCGCGGTCAATCCGAACAATCCGACCGCCAGGCTGCATGATCGCGACAGCCTGATCCGGCTGCATGAGACGCTGAAGGCGAGGGGTGGTTACCTGGTTGTCGATGAGGCCTTCGGCGACATCGCGCGCGGCGAAAGTCTTGTGCCATCGGCGGCCGAGCTCTCCAATCTGATCATCTTCCGGTCCTTCGGCAAATTTTTCGGCCTTGCCGGTCTGCGCCTCGGCTTCGTCATCGCTCAAGACAGCCTGCGGGCGAAGTTCGAGGATTGGCTTGGTCCTTGGGCGGTCTCCGGTCCGGCTCTGTCGATCGCCACTGCATTGCTGCGGAGCGACCCCGCGCTGATCGCGGCCGGGATTGCCGAGCGGAATGCGGGGCTTGTCGCGGTGCTCGAGGCTGCAGGCTTGGCGGTCACCGGTAACGCAGCCTTGTTCACGCTTGTCGAAGACAAACGCGCCGGCGATCTCTATAGGCATCTCTGCCGGCATCACATTCTGGTTCGCAGGTTCGACTACGCGCCTCATTGGCTGCGCTTCGGCCTCGGGCCAGACCGATCTGCGGACCGCAGGCTGGCGGCCGCACTGGAAAGCTTTGACGCATGACGATCGACGAACATCTGCTCGTACTTCTCCTGGCCCTGCTTCTCGACCGGATCGCCGGCGATCCCGAGTGGCTCTGGTCGCGGGTGCCGCATCCGGTCGTGCTGTTCGGCAAGGCGATTTCCTATTTCGACCGCACCTATAATGGCGAGACGCTGACGCGGCCCGAGCGGCGGCTGAACGGAACGGCGTCGATTGCCGGCCTGCTGTTCGGCAGTGCGATCGCCGGATTGGTGCTGCACTGGTTCTTCAATCTCTTCGGCGTCATCGGCATCGTTCTCGAAGTGATCTGCGTCGCGGTCTTCCTGGCGCAGAAGAGCCTTGCCGATCACGTCTCCGATGTTGCCGACGCGCTCCGCTCGGAAGGGATTGCCGGTGGGCGCCGCGCCGTATCGCGCATCGTCGGCCGCGACCCGGAGACGCTGGACGAGCCGGGTGTCTGCCGTGCGGCGATCGAGAGTCTCGCCGAAAACTTCTCCGACGGCGTCGTTGCGCCGGCGCTCTGGTATGCGGTGCTCGGCCTGCCGGGCCTCTTCATCTACAAGATGCTGAATACGGCGGACTCGATGATCGGCCACAAATCCGACCGTTACATCGACTTCGGCTGGGCCTCGGCGCGGCTCGACGATATCGCCAACTGGCCGGCCGCGCGTCTTTCGATCCTGCTGATCGCTGCCGGTGCCTGGCTGCGCCGCGGCGCCCATGCCTGCAAGGAAGCCGTCCAAGTGGCGATTCGCGATGGCGGGCTGCACCGTTCGCCGAATTCCGGGCGGCCGGAAGCGGCGATGGCAGGCGCGCTCGATGTGCAGCTTGCAGGTCCCCGCGTCTATTCCGGCATCGTCGTGAGTGAGCCGATGATCAACGGCGCCGGCCGCGATACGGCGACGGTCCGCGATGTTGAGGATGGCGTTCTGGTGTTCAACGGCAGCTGCATGATCCTGGCGATCACTGTCTTCCTGGCCTTCCTGTTCTTCCTTTGACGGCGTTACCTGCCGTCTCAAAGTACAGTTTCTTGCAATGCTCCGTTATCTTTCCGATTACCAAGCGCCTTAAGTCAAAATAATCAGTATCTTTATAAGCTTCTTCTCACCGGCCCGGATCGCCAGTGTCCTGCCGAAGAGGGGAAGTCATGAAGACGTTTATGGCGGCTGCTGCCGCGTGCCTTTTACTGCAGTTTATTCCTGCAACCGCGAGTGCCGCCAATCTCGTTGCCAAGGTCAGTCTGGGATCGCAGACGATGACGGTGACGCAGAACGGTTTCGTCAAATACCGCTGGAAAGTATCGACCGCGCGGCGCGGCTATGTGACGCCCACGGGGTCGTGGAGCGCCAAGTGGCTGTCGCTCAATCACCGCTCGCGCAAATACGACAATGCGCCGATGCCCTATGCCGTGTTCTTCAACGGCGGCTATGCCGTTCATGCGACATTTGACCTCAAGCGGCTGGGCCGCCCGGCCTCGCATGGCTGCGTGCGGTTGCATCCCGACAATGCGGCGCAGTTCTTCTCCATGGCAAAGCAGGCGGGTCTTTCCAATACCCGCGTCGTCATCACGCAATAGCTGTTGCAGCGATCATCTGCTATCGAGGCCCGGGAAGGTGTTTCCGGGCCTTGCGCGCATTGCTGTTTCGGCAACAGTTGCCATGCAAATTTGAAACGTGCTTGAGCGAAAGCATTGGCTTTTGAAATGGATTTGCCTATGAGGGGGATAAATTCGTTGTTCAAAGAGGTAAGCGCGTGACCGCTACATTCGATAAAGTTGCCGACATCATTGCAGAAACCAGCGAGATCGACCGCGAGACGATTACGCCGGAGAGCCATACGATCGACGACCTCGGTATCGACAGCCTCGATTTCCTCGACATCGTCTTCGCGATCGACAAGGAATTCGGCATCAAGATTCCGCTCGAAAAGTGGACCCAGGAAGTGAACGAAGGCAAGGTTTCCACCGAAGAATACTTCGTGCTGAAGAACCTCTGTGCAAAGATCGACGAGCTGCGCGCCGCCAAGGCTTGAAGCAACACCGCCGTCTTTTTTATCCGCCCTGCCTCTGCAAACCGTAGCGGCCGGGCGGTTTTGTTCCTAACTAGGCGTAACCGGCGCGGCTTTTCGCGACGGGCCGGAGGATCCGATGCTGCTGGAATATTTCCAGATGATTGACCGCATCGAAGCGGTCGACCTTCAGAAGGGCGTGCTCAAGGCGCGTTCCGTGGTGCCTGCAAAGAGCCCCGTCTTCGAAGGTCATTTTCCTGGTATGCCGCTCGTTCCGGGCGTGCTTCTCATCGAAACCATGGCGCAGGCTTCGGGCATGCTGGTGCTGGCCGCGACTGATTTCGCCGCCATGCCGTTCCTGATGTCCGTCGATGGTGCCAAGATGCGCACCTTTGTCGAGCCCGAAGCGGTGCTCGACATCGAGGCGTTCCTGGAACATGACGGGTCCGGATTTGCCGTCACCAAGGCAAAGATTACCAGCGGCGGCAAGAAGGTCTGCGATGCGCAATTGAAGTTGCGCACCATGCCTTTCAGCGAAGTTCCGCTCGGCGATATCGTGAAGAAGCGTGCTGGCGAAGTCGGCCTGATGGACGCGATCGCAGCGCAGGGAGTGAAGCAATGAGCAAGGCTCAGAATGATGTCGTCATCACCGGCGTCGGTATCCTGACCTGTCAGGGCGTCGGCAAGGATGCGCATGTCGCGTTGCTGACCGGCAATGGCGCGCCGCCCGTCATCGTCGAGACGGAAAAGTTCAAGCCCTATCCGGTGCATCCGCTGCCGGAGATCGACTGGTCGCAGCAGATCGCCAAGCGTGGCGACCAGCGCCAGATGGAAAACTGGCAGCGCATCGGCGTTTTCACCGCGGGCCTGGCCCTCGACGATGCCGGTTTCAAGGATGATGCGGAAGCCTGCGGCACGATGGACATGATCGTCGCGGCCGGCGGCGGCGAGCGCGACATCAATGTCGATACGCTGATCGTCGACGAGGGCATGAAGCGCAACGATCGCGAACTGCTGTTGAACGAGAAGCTGACGACCGAACTGCGCCCGACGCTGTTCCTGGCGCAGCTCTCCAACCTGATGGCCGGCAATATCTCGATCGTCCACAAGGTCACCGGTTCGTCGCGTACCTTCATGGGCGAAGAGGCCTCGGGCATTTCCGCCGTCGAGACGGCCTTCTGGCGCATCAAGTCCGGCGAATCCACGCATGCGCTCGTCGGCGGCGGCTTTGCTGCCGAGCGCGAGGACATGCTGCTTCTGACCGAAGCGATCGGCGCCAATGCGCAGGGCGAATGGGCGCCCCTCTGGTCGCGTGAAGACGGCGCTGGCGGCGGTCTGATCTTTGGATCGGGCGGCGCTTTCCTGGTGCTCGAATCCCGCAAGCATGCGGAAGCGCGCGGCGCGCATATCTATGCGACCATCGATTCCATCGAAGGCGACCGCGGCAATCGCGCTGCCGGCAATTTCGAGAAGCGTCTCGAGCGTCTGCTGGAGCCGGCCTCGAAGCTTCCTGCCGAGGGTACCGTGGTGTTCTCCGGCGCGACCGGCATGCATGAGATCACGGCCCGCGAAAAGGCCGTTCTTGAGAACAAGCTGCCCAGTGCTGCCATTCGCGGCTATTCCGGTGTTTCCGGCGTCACGCTCGAAGCCCAGTTCGGTCTCGGCCTGGCTTTCGCGGCTCTGGCCATCGGCGCCAAGGCCAAGGTGCCGGCATTCGATGCGGCGCATGAAAAGCCGATGAATGCGGCCGCCAAGGCTGCCGTCGTCACCACGGTCGGTCATCAGCGCGGCGAGGGCGTCGCCGTTCTCTCCGCGGAAGCGTGAGGAGTTTTCACATGACAGAAGCTGCTTACAAGGATCACCTCGGCCGCCCGATCGTTGCCGTCACCGGCATGGGCATCATCACCTCGCTGGGGCAGGGTCTGAAGGACAACTGGTCGGCGCTGACCTCAGGCACGTCGGGTATCCACAACATCACCCGTTTCCCGACCGAGGGGCTTTCGACCCGGATCGCCGGCACCGTCGATTTCATCGATATCCCGGTGCCGAACGCCGTCGAGCGCTCTTTTGCCTTCGCGCGCGAGACGACGATCGAGGCTCTCGCCGACGCCGACATTTCCGGCGATTTCAACGGCCCGCTGTTTCTTGCTGCGCCGCCGATCGAGCCGGAATGGAGCGCCCGCTTCGAGCTTGCCGACCGTGCCCCGCCGTCCGATCATCCGGGCGACGCCTACGAGCGCTTCCTGGCGGCGATGCGCCAGCGCACCGATGCGTCCTTCCATGAGGCGGCCCTTTTTGGCGCGATCTCCGAGCGCCTTGCCGATCGTTTCGGCACGCGCGGCCTGCCGGTAACGCTGTCGACGGCCTGTGCCTCTGGCGCCACCGCCATCCAGCTCGGCATCGAAGCGATCCGCCAGGGCCGCACCGACCGCGCGCTTGCTGTTGCGACCGACGGGTCGCTCAGCGCCGAAGCGCTGATCCGTTTCTCGCTGCTTTCGGCTCTCTCGACCCAGAACGATCCGCCGACCAAAGCTTCCAAGCCGTTCAGCAAGGACCGCGACGGTTTCGTCATCGCCGAAGGGGCTGCGACGCTCGTGCTGGAATCGCTGGAATCGGCGATCGCCCGCGGCGCCAAGATTCTCGGCATCATGAAGGGTGCCGGCGAGAAGGCCGACAGCTTCCACCGCACCCGTTCGTCGCCTGACGGCGGCCCGGCGATCGCAACGATCCGCGCGGCTCTCGCCGATGCCGGTCTCGACGAAAGCGCGATCGGCTACATCAATGCCCATGGCACGTCGACGCCCGAGAACGACAAGATGGAATATGGTTCGATGCTTGCCGTCTTCGGCGAACGCATGGCCTCGATCCCGCTGTCGTCGAACAAGTCGATGATCGGCCATACGCTGACGGCTGCCGGCGCAGTCGAGGCCGTCTTCTCGTTCCAGACGATGCTGACGGGCACGCTGCCGCCGACCATCAACTACAACAACCCGGATCCGGCGATCGTTCTCGATGTCGTGCCGAACAAGAAGCGCGATCAGCAGGTTTCGGCCGTGCTGTCGAACTCCTTCGGCTTCGGCGGACAGAACGCCAGCCTTGTCATGGCGCTCGAACCGGCTTAATCGGTGCCGACAAAATTCAGAGATAAAAACGCCTGAAAGGCGAGAGGTTTTGCCATGCGCGCATTGCAATTGATCGACGACCGCAAACTGGAAACCGTGGACCTTCCGGAACCGGAGGCTCCCGGTGCCGGTGAGGTAACGCTGCGCGTGAAAGCCGTGGCTCTCAACCATATCGATGTCTGGGGCTGGCGCGGCATGGCCTTCGCCAAGCGCAAGATGCCGCTGGTCATCGGTGCGGAAGCGTCTGGTGTGGTCGAAACGATCGGCCCAGGTGTTGCCAATGTGCTGCCGGGTCAGCTGGTATCGATCTATGGCGCGCGCACCTGTGGTCTCTGCCGCCCGTGCCGCGAAGGCCGTGACAATCTCTGCGAACATGTCTCCGGCGTCCACGGTTTCCATCTCGATGGCTTCGCGCAGGAGAAGGTCAATCTTCCGGCCCGTCTGCTGGTCCCGGCACCTCCCGGTGTCGATGCTGTCGGTGCTGCGCTGGCGCCTGTGACCTTCGGTACCGTCGAGCACATGCTGTTCGACAATGCCAAGCTCGAACCGGGTGAGACGATCCTCGTCCATGCCGGCGGTTCCGGCATTGGTACGGCGGCCATCCAGCTTGCCAAGAAGATCGGCTGCACCGTGATCACCACCGTCGGTTCTGACGACAAGATCGAGAAGGCCAAGGCGCTCGGTGCCGACCACGTCATCAACTACCGCACCGACCGTTTCGAAGGCGTCGTGCGCAAGCTGACCAAGAAGAAGGGCGTCGACGTCGTCTTCGAACATGTGGGCAAGGACACCTGGGCTGGCTCGATGCTCTGCATGAAGCGCGGCGGCCGACTCGTCACCTGCGGCTCGACTTCGGGCGTTTCCACCGACATGAACCTGATGATGCTCTTCCAGCAGCAGCTGAAGCTGCTCGGCTCCTTTGGCTGCCGCATGGAGAACATGGCGGACGCGATGCAGAAGATGGGTCGCGGTCTCGTCCATCCCGTCATCGATACCGAAGTCGGTTTCGATGATATCGACCGGGCGCTGGAGCGCATGGAATCGCGCCAGATCTTCGGCAAGATCATCCTGAAGATGGACTGAGCTTGTGAAGCTTTTCATCACCCGGATCGTTTTGAAGCTCGAGCATTTCCGCCAGTGGCTGATCGCCCAGCTAATGTTCGGGTTTCTGAACTTCCTGAAGATATTTCCGGCTGACGGCGCGATCCGCTTCGCCGACTGGCTGGTGCGCAAGATCGGCCCGCGCATGCCGCGCCACAAGCTGATGCTCGTCAATCTGCGCAACGCCTTTCCGGAAAAGAGCGATGCCGAGATCGAGGAGATTGCGCTCGGCAGTTGGGGCAATATGGGCAGGCTGGCGGCCGAGTACGTCTTCCTCGACCGGCTGTTCGACTTCGACCCGGAGCGCAGCGAGCCGGGCCGCATCGAGGTGTCGGGGATCCCGCTGTTCCTCGATCTGCGCGACAATCCCCGCCCGTTCATCGTCTTTACCGGTCATACCGGCAATTTCGAGCTGCTGCCGGTCGCAGGCGCGGCCTTCGGTCTGCACGTGACCGTGCTATTCCGTCCGCCGAACAACCCCTACGTGGCGCAGAAGGTCTTCGATTTCCGCAGCGCGCGCATGGGCAAGCTGGTGCCGTCGCATGCCGGTTCGTCCTTCACGCTGGCGCGCCAGCTCGAGGCAGGGCAGGGCGTTGGCGTCCTCGTCGACCAGAAGTTCCGGAAGGGGCTGAAGACCAAGTTCTTCGGAATCGACGTCACCACCAATCCGCTGGTGCCGAAGCTCGTGCGCCAGTTCGATTGCGAGGTCTATCCGGCTCGCTGCATCCGCTTGCCAGGTAATCGCTACCGTCTGGAGATCGAGCCGAAGTTCGAAATCCCGCGCGACTCAAAGGGCAATCTCGACCTGACGGCCATGGCCCAGATGCTGAACGACAAGGTCGAATCCTGGGTCCGGCAGTATCCGGAGCAGTGGCTCTGGTACCACGACAGGTGGAAAATCAAAGGAAAAGTGCTCAACTAGCGCTTTTTACCCCTAAAATTCATATGTAAAAATATGACTGCCGTTTTCGTTGAACGTGAACGGTGTTCATGTTAATGCTCGCTACCAAGGCGAGTAACCGGTAGGCACAGATCGAGAATCGACGGGCTGGCGGCGAAAACTGACATATGCTGGTTTCCCCTATGTATCAGGGGATTGGGGGGCATATTGCTGGAACTGCTGCAGGCATTCTCATCCCGTTGTGCGCAGATCGATGCCGCGATCCGCGCTGGCGACGATCGTCGAGTCTCAACCCTTGATAGCAGCGTCGACGATCTCATCGACGCGATAGTTAAGTATCAAGCTACGAATGTACTCGAGATCTACATGCAACTTCAGTTCGTGGTCTATCTGCTGGAGCAGAATGCCGACGACTGCGCAACGGTGACCAATCACGCGGCGACACTGTCGCATCTTCTCGACCGCTATTTCGGCAATCCGGTGAAACGCCGCCTGCCGCAGGCGGCCGAGCGCATGCCGGAGCCGGAGGGCTACCTGCCCAATATGGACAACGGCAATTTCCTGAATTCGGCGATCCTCGAGACGCTGCCGGATCGTGTCGCGGTGCTGACGCGCGACTACCGCTATCTCTATTCGAACCCGGCGAACTGCGCCTATCTCGGCCGTAAGCCGATCGACATGATCGGCCGCCATGTCGCCGAGTTCATCGGGCCGGACCGCTTTGCCGAGACCAAGGCAAATTTCGACGCCTGCTTTGCCGGCGAGCGGCGCGAGTATAACTACCAGCGCGCTTCGGCCGAAGGCATGAAGCTGATCCGCTGCCGGATGTCGCCGCTGCGCGACAGTGGCGGGCGGGTGATCGGCGCGCTGGTGATGATGGAGAATGTCAGCGCGCCCGAGGCGGTGAAGGCTTGAAGCCTCGCGTCAATCGTTGAGGCCCTTGCCGGCGAGGATCTGCGGCATCGCCTTCTCGATCCTGGATTCCCGGGTCTTGGCCTGTTTCGGCTGGGCGAAGTGCAGGAGATAGGCGCGCTGCCGGCCGGGTGTCAGCGCTTCGAACGCCGTCTTCAGCGAAGGCGTGCTGTCGATTTTTGCCTGAAACTCCTCCGGTACGGCAAATTCATCCGTGCCCTTGAAATCGATCTTGGCGCCGGAGCGTTCGATCTCGGCGGCCTCGGCGACATAGGCTTTCAGCACATTCTCCATGCCTGAAATCTCGTCGGCGCTGGTGAAACGGATCTGCCGGGAGGCCTGGACGTTCTTGGTCTGCTGGATCAGCACGCCGGCCGTATCGCTCATCAGCGCGCCCTTGAAGAACAGCAGGGCGCAATAGTCCTTGAAGCCGTGGATCAGCACGATATTGGCGCCATTGAGCGTATAGCAGGGCTCGCCCCATTTCAGGTCTTCGCTCAGCCCGGTATCGAGGAGGATGCGGCGCAGGCGCGTAAACTCCTCCTGCCAGCTGTCCCGGCGGCTGAAATATACGTCGACCTTGGGGTTCGTCACTGTTTCAGGCATGCTCAATCCTTGCTCCAGACAGCAAGCTCGTAGCCGTCGGGGTCGCCGAAATGAAAGCGGCGGCCGCCAGGGAAGGCGGTGATCGGCTTGACGATCTTGCCGCCGGCGCGCTCGACAGCTGTGAGCGAGGCTTCAAGATCGTCCGCATAGAGAATGACCAACGGGCCACCTGGCTGCGGCTTGCCCATCGTCGTGAAGCCGCCGGTCAGGCGGCCGTCGCCGAATTCGCAATATTCCGGTCCGTAGTCGGTGAAACTCCAGCCGAAAGCGGCGCCGTAGAACGCCTTGGAGGCGGCGATATCGGCAACGTTGAACTCGATATAGTCGATACGCAGGGTCGTCGGATTTCCAGCCATCTACTTCTCCATCAATGCCTTGAGCGCGTGCAGGTCTTTCTCGACATGGGCGGCGTCGGCGGCAAATTGCGCGTCGGTCATGCCGGGCTGCTTCAATAGCGTGAACATGACCTCGCAGCCATCGCCGTTCGGCACGATGCGCAGCGCATTGTAGACGCGAAGGCCGCTCTCGATGGTCACGGTATGATCGATGATGCCGAAGGGATTTTCCGGCACGAAACTGACCCTGACAGTGCCGAGGACGCCGCGAGCGACCCAATCGTCGCCATCCCGGTCGAGGCCGGTTGCCAGGCCAGATGCCCAAAGCGGCATGTTCTCGGGCTTTCCGGCGAAGTGGTAGACATCCTGCCAGTCGCGGTCGATCGAACAATGCACGATCTTCGCGGTCATCGTCGTCATCATGTCCTCCCATGGGCGCAAGGCGCGGCCCCGCATCTCCTCAGATGGGGCCGTCGCGCCATCGATCAATATCGCGCCGGCGCTCTCACGTCGATTCCGGAGAACCATTTAGGCCGCTTCCCGTCTTGCCGTTTCGGGCTGGGAGTGCCAAAACACCGGTCGAATTTGACTCATCGGAGGATTGTCGTGGAAAAGGCAGAAATCGGACTGATCGGCCTTGCCGTCATGGGTTCCAACCTGGCGCTGAACATTGCCGAAAAGGGCAACAAGATTGCGGTTTTCAACCGTACGCCTGAGAAAACGGATGAATTCTACGAAAGCGCCGGCGATCTGAAAAAGCAGATCATCCCGTGCAAGACGATCGAAGAATTCGTCGAGGCGATCCGGCCGCCGCGCCCGATCATCATCATGATCAAGGCAGGCGAGGCTGTCGACCAGCAGATGGAACTGCTGCGTCCGTACCTCTCCAAGGGCGACATCATGATCGACGCAGGCAATGCCAATTTCCGCGACACGATCGCCCGTTTCGACCGCCTGAAGAATACCGACCTGACCTTCATCGGCATGGGCGTTTCCGGCGGCGAAGAAGGTGCGCGTCACGGCCCGTCGATCATGGTCGGCGGCACGGAAGACAGCTGGAAGCGCGTCGAGAAGGTGCTGACCTCGATTGCCGCCAAGTACAAGGGCGATCCCTGCGTCGCATGGCTCGGCAATGACGGCGCCGGTCACTTCGTCAAGACGATCCATAACGGCATCGAATATGCCGACATGCAGATGATCGCCGAAATCTACGGCATCTTCCGCGATGGTCTCGGCAAGAACTCGCAGGAGATCAGCAAGATCTTCGGCCAGTGGAACAAGGGCCGCCTGAACTCCTACCTGATCGAGATCTCCGAGAAGGTGCTGGCCGCCACCGACCCGATCTCCAAGGGCTCGATGGTCGACATGATCCTCGACAAGGCCGGCCAGAAGGGCACCGGCAAGTGGTCGGCGATCGAAGCGCAGAACATGGGCATTCCGGCGACCGCCATCGAAGCCGCCGTTGCTGCCCGCTCGATCTCCTCGATGAAGGATCAGCGCGAAGCTGCCGAAAAGATCTTCGGCAAGCCGGATTACAAGTTCCCGATCGCCTACGGTCCCGAGCTCGACAAGGATCTGGAACTGGCGCTGTTCGCCGCCAAGATCGGCGCCTATGCGCAGGGCTTCGCCGTCATGGCCGAAGCATCCCGCGAGTTCAACTGGTCGCTGCCGATGCCGACGATTGCCAAGATCTGGCGCGACGGCTGCATCATCCGCTCGCAGTTCCTCGACGAGATCACCTCGGCCTTTACCAAGGCGCCTGACGCGGCCAACCTGATCGTCACGCCGGCCTTCTCGGAAATGGTCAAGGAATCGATCCCGGCTCTCCGCCGCGTCGTCACCGCAGCCCTGCAGGCCGGCCTGCCGGTTCCGGCGCTGACCTCGGCGCTGACCTATTTCGACGCCTACTGCCAGGGCCGCGGCACTGCCAACCTGATCCAGGCGCAGCGCGACTTCTTCGGCGCCCACGGCTTCGACCGCCTCGACGGCAAGGACTTCCACCACGGCCCCTGGGGCAGCGGCGCGGCGACCTTCTGAAGTCTGTTTATCTGGAACGAAAAGCCCGGCTTCGACCGGGCTTTTTTATTGCCAGTACGCAATTTTCTTGGCAATCGTCGAATGAAAGTACGTTTGTCGATGCAACTTTGCGTCTTTATTGCAACGCTACATTCAAATATTGATATTTACGACCTTAAGGTGAATATTTATAAAATTCTGCTCGCAGGATGTGTATAGGTATCCGTCACAATCTGTCGATTCGTATAAACTTTCAGCATTGACGACACTTATTTTATTTCAGGCGATTGCGGCATGAGTTCCCTCAGAGGATCCAGATGCCATGCGGGGGAAAATGCGTTTACGTGCAGAGTGCGTCGCGGACGCCAGAGAATCAATCTCCGATATGCTTCAAACCAATCGCGCATATGCTTCACCGCCGCATAATCCTCCGGTTTCCTTCTCTGCTTCAATCGTGTCACAGGCCGTTCTTACCGTTTTCATGGCGCTGCTTGGCGTGTCGACGCGCGATGCCGGCAGAGCCATGCGGCTTTTCAGTTCCGAGGCCTTGCGTTCGGCGGGGCCAGGAAACGCGCCACTGCTCGCCCGCAACCGGCTGTTGCTGGTTCCAGCGCTTCTGCTTGCGTTCCTATCCGTGACATCGACGCAGGCGCTTGCCGAGTCAAATGCATGTCAGGCGATCAATGCCGACTGGACCAACGTACATCTTCCTTGGATCGAAGAGACAGACTGGGGTGTTCAGGACAAAAGCTATCCGGCGTCCGATTTTCTGCCTACAGATCAGGTGTCATTCTCAATCTCAGATGGCGCACCTGGCGCGGACAGTTATTTTTTTGCATACGACAGCGATGTTGTGAATGGGTACCTTGAGTATTTTGCCGGCGTGTTCAGCATTGGAGGGACTTCCACAACTGTCTCCGGTACGGATTTGGTGAGTGGCGGCCTACGTATGGTTTATGCCAATGGCCAGAATGCCGATCTTACGGTTTCCGTACATTGCGTCTCCGCACCCGTAGCTCCCACAATCACCACGGCGCCTGTAGCGGCCTTTGTCAACGCCGGAGGCACTGTGACCTTCAGCGTCGTCGCGTCCGATGCGACAAGTTACCAATGGCAAGTGAATACCGGTGGTGGTGGCTACGCCAATATCATCAACGGCGCGCCATATTCCGGCGCCACCACGGCGACGCTGACCATTACCGGCGCGACGGCTGGCATGGACGGGTATCAGTATAGGGTCATTGCATCGGGTGGTGCGTTGCCGGACGCCACCTCGGCCGGAGTTTCCCTGACGATCAATTCGCCGCCGGTGGCGACCTCCTTTGCGGTGGCGATCGTTCCCTACGGCTCCAGTGCTGCCAATATCGCCCTCAACACTCACGTTACCAACAGTCCGACCAGCTATGCCTTAGGCTCGGCCACGACTGCTCAAGGCGGCAGCGTAAGCGTTGATCCCGGCACGGGTGCAGTAACCTATACGGCGCCGACCGGCTTCCGTGGCACAGACAGTTTCACCTTTACCGCAAGCAACAGTGCTGGCCCGTCCTCTCCGGCTACGGTCACAGTTCCCGTGGGCAATCCGACCATCACCGTGACGCCGACGACTTTGACTGCCGGTACCGGCAGCGCCGCCTATAGCCAGACGCTGACGGCAAGCGCCGGGCGGGCGCCTTATACTTTCTCCACCACGCTTGCGAGCGGCGCACTGCCCGCGGGCATCTCACTTGGCAGCAACGGCACAATATCCGGTACGCCGACGGCAAGCGGGACCTTTACCTTTACGGTGACAGGCACCGACAGCAGTTTAGGCACCGGTCCTTTCACCTTCACCAGCTCGACGATCTCGCTGAACATCGCGGCGCCGACGATCTCGATCGGGCCGACGACCTTACCGGCGCCGGCCTTCGGCACGGCCTATGCTCAGACCCTTACCGCGAGCGGTGGAAATGGCTCCTATACGTTCGGTATAAGCGCCGGCAGCTTACCGGCCGGGATAATTTTGTCCGCCAGTGGAGCCCTGTCGGGCACCCCGACAGCGGCCGGCGGCTTCAGTTTCACGGCCGAGGCGACTGACGGCAACGGTTTCACAGGCAGCCAGACATACAGCGGGACTGTGAATGCGGTCGTTCCCGGCATTCCAACGATCGGTTCGGCCACTGCGGCCGACGGCGAGGCAACGGTGTCATTCAGCGCTCCGGCAAGCAATGGCGGCGCAGTGATCACCAACTACACGGTGACGTCTAGCCCCGGCGGCTTGACGGCGACGGGATCGGCAAGCCCGATCACCGTTAGTGGTCTGACCAACGGAACGGCCTACACCTTCACGGTGACGGCAAGCAACAGCACCGGCGCCGGCACGGCGTCTGCAGCCTCCAACTCCGTCACCCCAGCGCCATCCTTGGCTGCCCCGATTGCCAACGCAGTTTCAGCGACGGTCGCGGCGAATTCATCGGCCAATCCAGTCACATTAAATATCACGGGCGGCACGGCAACAACCGTTGCGATTGCAGTTGTTCCATCGCACGGCACGGCGACGGCTTCAGGTGCGGCCATCACCTACATACCGACTGCCGGCTATTCGGGCGCCGACAGCTTCACCTACACGGCGACCAATGCCACCGGCACATCGTCACCGGCGACGGTGATCATCACGGTTACTGCGCCGACTTTCACTTTCGCGCCGGCTGCCGGAGCGTTGATAGCAGGCACAGCCGGAACCGCTTATAGCGAGACAATCGCTGCCTCGGGTGGCGGCGCTCCCTATACCTATGCGGTTACCACCGGCTCGCTACCTTCGGGTCTGTCGCTTGCCACCGATGGCACGATCTCCGGCACGCCGACGGCAGACGAAAACGCCAGCTTCACCATCACCGCAACGGATACACACGGCGCGACGGGTACGGCATCCTATTCGCTTGTCATCGGCGCCCAGGCTCCCTTCGCCAACGGGGTTTCGGCGACGGTGGCGGCGAATTCATCAGCCAATCCGATCACGCTCGATATCACCGGCGGCGCGCCTGCATCGGTTGCGGTCGCCTCGGCGGCTGGCCACGGCACAGCGACGGCGTCCGGCACGGCGATCACCTATACGCCTGTTGCGGGCTATTCGGGCGCCGACAGCTTTACCTATACGGCGACCAATGCCACCGGCACATCATCACCGGCGACGGTGACCATCACGGTCACTGCGCCGACTTTCACTTTCGCGCCGGCTGCCGGTGCGTTGGCAACAGGCACAGCCGGAACCGCTTATAGCGAGACAATCGCTGCCTCGGGTGGCGGTGTTCCCTATACCTATGCGGTCACCACCGGATCGTTGCCTTCGGGTCTGTCGCTTGCAACCGATGGCACGATCTCCGGCACGCCGACGGCAGACGGAAATTTCAGCTTTACCATCACTGCAACGGATACAAACGGCGCAACGGGTACGGCATCCTATTCGCTGCAGGTGGACGTAGCCGGTAGCGCGACCTTCGTCTTCACACCCGCCGCCGGAGCGCTGAGCGAGGCGATGGCCGGTGAGGACTACAGTCAGGCGATCAGTGCCGCAGGCGGGACCGCGCCGCTGATCTACAGCGTTTCGTCAGGAACCCTTCCGCAAGGAATGGTGCTGAATATCTCGACGGGCGAGCTTTCCGGTCCTTTGGACGCGAGTACTGAAGGAGACTATGGCTTCAGCATTCAAGTGCGGGACAACAACGGCGCGACCGGCACTGCAGCCTACACCCTGAAGGTTAAGGCGCAGGATATTACAGTGACCGACAAGGTTGTAAACGTGCCGGCTGGTTCGTCGCCGTCTGACGTTTATCTCAATCGCGGGGCAACGGGGGGCCCGTTTACGTCCGCTGCCATTACCTTTGTCGAACCCGCCAATGCCGGCAGCTCGGCGATCATTCAGGGGCAGCTGGCGCAATCGGGACCGGTTATGCCCGTCGGGTGGTACCTTCAGTTCACACCAAACCCTGCATATTCGGGCCAGGTTCGAGTGGGCTTCCGGCTTACCAGCGCGCTCGGTGTTTCGAATACCGGCACCGTGACGTATAATCTGAACGTCGCTGCGGGCCAGGTCGCGGAGGATATCGACCATCTGGTTCGCGACTTTGTGCGAAGCCGCCAGAACATGATTTCCTCGACCGTCAAGGTGCCGGGCCTTCTTGAGCGCCGCCAGATGCAGCAGGAAAGCAATCCTGTGACCGCGCGCCTGATGCCGTCCGCGAACGGACTGACCGTCGGCTTTTCCACCAGCCTCGCGCAGATGGAAGCGGCAGGCCGCACGCCGGTGGGTGGGAAGAGTGCCGATCTTTCGCCTTTCAACATCTGGATCGACGGCGCATTTCTGGCGCACAGGGATGGCGACACCGATGACGGAAAGTGGGGCAGCTTCGCGATGATCAACCTGGGAGCGGATTACCTGCTCTCCGACAAGGCACTGCTCGGCTTCTCCCTGCATTACGACCGTATGACCGATCCGACGGATGCCGATGCGGAACTGAGTGGAAACGGCTGGCTGGCGGGTCCTTACGCCTCCTTTGAAATCGGCAAGGACGTGTTCTGGAATGCCAGCCTGCTTTACGGCGGATCGTCCAACGACATCGATACGTATTTTTGGGACGGCACGTTCGATACGACCCGCTGGATGGCCGATACCTCAATCGAGGGGCAGTGGGCAATCGATGGCGACACCATCCTGACGCCAAAGCTGCGGGCAGTCTACTTCTCCGAAAGGGTCGAGGATTACGCCGTCAGCAACGGGTCCGGCGATACCATCGTGATCGATGGCTTTGACGCAGAACAATTCCGTCTCAGCCTCGGAGCGGAGATTGCCCGGTCGTTTACAGTAGAAAGCGGTTCGGTGCTGACGCCGAAGCTCGGCCTGACGACCGGATTCTCCGGTCTGGATGGATCGGGCGCATTCGGATCGCTCACCGCAGGGCTGTCCATCCAGACGGTCGATCAGTGGATGATCGATGTCAGCCTGCTCCTGAATGTGGAGGGAGACGGTGAGGCGTCGGCCGGTACCAGGGTTGGGGCGGCAAAACGGTTCTAGAGCCGGGTCTTGCCGTTCAGTCTGGCGGCCAGGCTGCCGATCTGTTCAGCCCCGTCCATCCGCCCAGACCGGCTTGCTGACGCTTTGCAGCAGTTCCGGTTCGATGCCGTCGATACGGGCGATGACGGCTTTAGCCATTTCGCGGCCGGCGTGGCGGACGTCTTCGTAGGCGGTGATGATTTCCGGCCGGATCCAGTTGAGGATCGGTGCGGATTCCTTCGAGACCATGTCGACATCCTTGCCGAGGTGCTTGCCGGCAGCCTCGATGCCGGCGTTCACCGCGATAGCGGCGCTGCCGGCGGAACAGACGATGCCATCGGGAGCATTCGGCGAGCGCATCATCGCCTCAATGGTATTCCTGATCTCGTCGAGCGGCGCATCGATGTTGACGCGCAGCGGCACTTCCTCGGCGCCGTAGTCATGCAGGCCGGTCTGGAAGCCGATGCGGGTATGGGCGTAGTAGGTGAGCTTGCTCGGCGGCTGGAGCAGGGCGATATGCCGGCGTCCGCGATCGACGAGACGTTGCACCGCCTGGTGGGCGAAAGCCTCGTTGTCGAAGTCGTGATAGGGATGCACCAGCCCGGCATCGGTGCGGCCGTGGGTGGCGAAGGGGATGTTCTGCTCGGCAAGCAGCCGCACGCGCGGATCGTCAGGCTCGATGCGCGAGATGATGACGCCGTCGGCCGATCCCGTGTCGAGGATGTAGCGGACCGGCATCATCGGGTCCTTGCTGTGCGAATGCGGGGTGACGACGATATGGTAGGGCGTACCCGTCAGCACTTCGGATATGCCGAACACCATCTGGCTCGAAAAGCCCATGATCTCTTCGTCGATCGACAGGACGAGGGCGATGACATTGGTCTTGCCGGTGCGCAGGCGCACGCCGGCACGGTTCGGCTGGTAGCCCAGCTGGCGCGCCACCATGCGCACCCGCTCCTTGGTTTCGGCGCCGATATCCGGCGCGTCCTTCAAGGCGCGTGAAACGGTGGTAATGCCGAGACCGGTCATGAAAGCGATCGTCTTGAGCGTCGGACGCTCACGTTGGACGGCCGCCGCCGTTCCCCCGAAATTTCCCTTGCTTTCCATAGGCCTAAGGTACCCTCACGCGAATTGCGTCTGCTTATAGATGCTTTTTCGAGACGCCGTAAGCGCCGCGGCATCCAAAAGCGTCTCCTCCCTGAGAAATAAAATCTGTAACGATACAGTAGAAAAGTCGAGCACTTTTTGATGTTTGCGCCGCAGCAATAGACGCATAGGTTGAATCGTCTAAAATCGCACAGTTTTTTTGCGCCTGCGAAGCGTGTTTCGTTGAAATTTTCGACATGCTGTGGGAATTACGATTTTGAAACAGCGTTTTAGCCTCAGAAGTGCATTGCGGCATTGACCGCACAGTATTGCGCCATCCTTGTCCGATTTGTGAATTATGGACAGGCATTGGTAGCAAAGGAGCGGCTGAAAGAAAATTTTACGAGCAGGCTGTTGCGCCAAAAAATCGATTGCACTAAGTTTTTCCGGCAACGTTTCAGTGAGGGAGGAGAACTCATGAATATCCGTTCGTTCGCGGCAATGCTCGCCGCTTCCGTCATCATTCCGCTTGGCGCAGCCCAGGCGACCGATCTCGAAGTCACCCATTGGTGGACCTCGGGCGGCGAAGCTGCGGCTGTCGCAGAACTCGCCAAGGCATTCGACGCCACCGGCAACAAGTGGGTCGACGGCGCCATCGCCGGTTCCGGCGGTACCGCGCGTCCGATCATGATCAGCCGCATCACCGGCGGCGATCCGATGGGCGCCACCCAGTTCAACCACGGCCGTCAGGCTGAAGAACTCGTCCAGGCCGGCCTGATGCGCGACCTGACCGATGTCGCCACCGCGGAGCACTGGAAGGACATCATCCGTCCGTCGAGCCTGCTCGATTCCTGCACGATCGACGGCAAGATCTACTGCGCGCCCGTCAACATCCACTCCTGGCAGTGGCTGTGGCTCTCCAACGCTGCCTTCAAGAAGGCCGGCGTCGAAGTGCCGAAGAATTGGGATGAATTCGTCGCTGCCGCTCCGGCTCTCGAAAAGGCCGGCATCGTGCCGCTCGCCGTCGGCGGTCAGCCGTGGCAGGCTACCGGCGCGTTCGACGTGCTGATGGTCGCAATCGCCGGCAAGGATACCTTCTACAAGGTGTTCAAGGACAAGGACGCAGAAGCTGCTGCCGGTCCCGAAGTCGCGAAGGTCTTCAAGGCCGCCGACGATGCCCGCCGCATGTCGAAGGGTACGAACGTTCAGGATTGGAACCAGGCAACCAACATGGTCATCACCGGCAAGGCCGGCGGTCAGATCATGGGTGACTGGGCGCAGGGCGAGTTCGCGCTTGCCGGCCAGAAGGCCGGAACCGACTACACCTGCCTTCCGGGCCTCGGCGTCAACGAAATCATCTCCACCGGTGGTGATGCTTTCTACTTCCCGCTGCTGAAGGACGCAGAAAAGTCGAAGGCGCAGGACGTTCTCGCCAAGACGCTTCTCGACCCGAAGACCCAGGTTGCCTTCAACCTGAAGAAGGGCTCGCTGCCGGTTCGTGGCGACGTCGACCTGGCCGCTGCCAACGACTGCATGAAGAAGGGTCTGGAAATCCTCAAGAAGGGTAACGTGATCGAAGGTACCGACCAGCTGCTCTCGGCCGACAGCCAGAAGCAGAAGGAAGACCTGTTCTCGGAATTCTTCGCGAACCCGTCGATGACGCCGGAAGACGCCCAGAAGCGCTTCGCTGAAATCATCTCTTCCGCCGACTGATCGTTTTCCGATCGCTGAGGCGATCCGGCTCCCGCGTGGGGCCGGATCGTTCCGGAATGCGGGGTTTGATCCTGCGTCCGGCTCCATCCCGGCAGCGCCATGCGTCTGTGCGGAATGGTGAGGGGAGGCGACGAAAACAAGGAGGGCAGCGTGCAAGCGGTGCCGCTCTGGATCACAAGACGCAATTGCGATTCAGGAGGAGTCACAATGACGGGTCAAGCGCAAGCAGGCCGGCCAAACCAACTATTGCGCAATCTCAATTCGAAGATTGCTTCCATCCCGATGATCCTTACCGCCCTGGTCATCTTTCTCGGCGGTACGCTCTGGACGGTGTTCTATTCCTTTACCAATTCGAAGCTCCTGCCTCGGTTGAGCTTCGTCGGTTTCGACCAGTACAAGCGCCTCTGGGCTGCACCGCGCTGGATCGTTTCGATCGAAAACCTTGCCCTTTACGGCATCCTGTCGCTGATCTTCAGCCTGGTGATCGGCTTCGTGCTGGCCGCGCTGATGGATCAGAAGATCCGGTTCGAGAACACGTTCCGTACGATCTTCCTTTATCCCTTCGCTCTGTCCTTCATCGTCACCGGTCTCGTGTGGCAATGGGTGCTCAATCCGGAATTCGGCGTTCAGTCGGTGATCCGGTCGCTCGGATGGACGAGCTTCACCTTCGATCCGCTCTATACGCCGAGCATCGTCATCTACGGCGTGCTGATCGCCGCTCTCTGGCAGGGGACCGGCCTCGTCATGTGCCTGATGCTTGCAGGTCTGCGCGGCATCGATGAGGACATCTGGAAGGCGGCGCGTGTCGACGGCATTCCGATGTGGAAGACCTATCTTTTCATCGTCATCCCGATGATGCGCCCGGTTTTCATCACCACGCTGGTCATCATCGCCAGCGGTATCGTCAAGGTCTACGACCTCGTCGTGGCGCAGACTTCAGGCGGTCCGGGCATCTCGTCCGAAGTGCCTGCCAAATATGTCTATGACTACATGTTCCAGGCGCAGAACCTCGGGCAGGGCTTTGCGGCCTCGACGATGATGCTGATCACCGTCGCCATCATCATCATTCCCTGGGCTTATCTGGAATTCGGCGGAGGGCGCAAGCGTGGCTAATACCGGAACCCTCAACACCACCGCGGCCGGCATCGACGCCGTCGCCTCCAAGCTTGGTTCGGGCCCGAGCGGCCCGCGGCCGAAGCCTGTTCTTTCGGCGCGCAACATCATGCTCTACGGCACGCTGTTCGTCGCCGCCGCCTATTACCTGCTGCCGCTCTACGTGATGGTCGTGACCTCGCTGAAGGGCATGCCTGAAATCCGCATGGGCAATATCTTCTCGCCGCCGATGGAAATCACCTTCGAGCCGTGGGTAAAAGCCTGGGCGACGGCCTGCACCGGCCTCAATTGCGATGGCCTGTCACGCGGCTTCTGGAACTCGGTGCGCATCACCGTTCCCTCGGTCGTCGTGTCGATCGCGATTGCTTCGGTGAATGGCTATGCTCTTGCCAACTGGCGCTTCAAGGGCTCGGAGTTCTTCTTCGCGGTCCTCGTCGTCGGCGCGTTCATTCCGTATCAGGTGATGATCTATCCGATCGTTATCGTGCTGCGTGAAATCGGCATTTACGGGACGCTGACCGGCCTGATCATCGTGCATTCGATCTTCGGCATGCCGATCCTGACGCTGCTGTTCCGCAACTACTTCGCCTCGCTTCCCGAAGAACTCTTCAAGGCGGCGCGTATCGACGGTGCAGGATTCTGGCAGATCTTCTTCCGGATCATGCTGCCGATGTCGCTGCCGATCTTCGTTGTCGCAATGATCCTGCAGGTCACGGGTATCTGGAACGACTTCCTGTTCGGCGTCGTCTTCACCCGCCCGGATACCTATCCGATGACGGTTCAGCTCAACAACATCGTCAATTCCGTCCAGGGCGTGAAGGAATATAACGTCAACATGGCCGCGACGATCCTCACCGGTCTCGTGCCGCTTATCGTCTACTTCGTGTCCGGACGTCTCTTCGTCCGCGGTATCGCCGCTGGCGCAGTGAAAGGTTGATCATGAACACAAGCGTTTCCATCAAAGATCTGTCGCTGAATTTCGGTGCGGTCAGCGTTCTCAAGGACCTGAACCTCGAAATCAACGACGGCGAGTTCCTGGTCCTGCTCGGTTCGTCCGGCTGCGGCAAGTCAACGCTCCTGAACTGCATTGCCGGTCTTCTCGATGCATCGGCGGGGCAGATCTTCATCAAGGGCAAGAACGTCACCTGGGAAGAGCCCAAGGACCGCGGCATCGGCATGGTGTTCCAGTCCTACGCGCTCTATCCGCAGATGACGGTCGAGAAGAACCTGTCCTTCGGCCTGCAGGTTGCCAAGGTTCCTCAGGCGGAGATCGACAAGCGCGTCGCCCGGGCTGCCGAGATCCTGCAGATCCAGCCGCTCCTGAAGCGCAAGCCGGCCGAGCTTTCGGGCGGCCAGCGCCAGCGTGTCGCCATCGGCCGCGCCCTGGTGCGCGATGTCGACGTGTTCCTCTTCGACGAGCCGCTGTCGAACCTCGACGCCAAGCTGCGTTCGGAGCTGCGCGTCGAGATCAAGCGCCTGCACCAGTCGCTGAAGAACACAATGATCTATGTCACGCACGACCAGATCGAGGCGCTGACGCTTGCCGATCGTATCGCCATCATGAAGAGCGGCATCATCCAGCAGCTCGCCGATCCGACGACGATCTACAACAAGCCGCGCAATCTCTTCGTCGCCGGCTTCATCGGCTCGCCGTCGATGAACTTCCTGCGCGGCGAACTGGCAACTGCGAACGGCAAGCCGGCCTTTGTGGCAAACGGCGTGACCTTCTCGCTCGAAGGATATCAGTCTTCCGAGCCGCTGCAGCCCGGCCGCAAGGTGGTGCTTGGCGTTCGTCCCGAGCATATCAAGGTCAACGAGGAGCTCGGTGCCGAAGTTCATGAGGCGACGGTCGACGTCGAGGAGCCGATGGGCGCCGACAATCTGCTCTGGCTGAAACATGCCGGACATACGATGTCGGTACGCATCAACGGCGCGCGCCGGTTCAGCCCCGGCACGCCGGTCAAGCTCGGCTTCGACACCTCGCTCGCGTCGGTCTTCGACGCCGAGACCGAGGACCGGATCTGACAAACGCAATAGGGGCGGGGCGTAAGCTCCGCCTTATCCTCAATAGCGGCCGAGAGGCCGTCCAAGTTTGGCCGCGGACCGGTATCGGTCTTCCCAAGGCGGCCTGATCGGAAACATACCATGACGTCCTTGCCGAAGAACGGTTCCCCCATCGACCTCTCGGGCAGCTGGCACCTTGCCTCCGCCGATGGCGAGGTCAAAACCACGATCGATATTCCGGGCGACGTGCACACCGCGCTGCATGCCGCCAACCTCATTCCGGACCCGTATTTCGGCCGGAACGAAGAGAAGATCCAGTGGGTCGCCGAGCAGGAATGGACGATCGAGCGCAGCTTCAAGCTCAAGGAGACCGAGGGCGACTGGTATCTCGATATCGATTATCTCGATACGGTCGCCTCGGTCTATGTGAACGGCTTCCTGGCGCTTTCGGCCGATAACGCCTTCCGCCGCTACCGTCCTGACGTGACGTCGATGCTGAAGGCCGGCGACAACACGGTGCGTATCGTCTTCAAGTCGAGCATCGCGGAAGGCGCCGACCGGCAGGGCAGGCAGCCTTTCTACATTCCCTATTCGACCGGCAACTCGCCGATCCCGAACGGCAATATGCTGCGCAAGCCGCAGTGCCATTTCGGCTGGGACTGGAATATCGCTCTCGCGCCGCTCGGCCTCTACGGAACCGTCGCGCTGAAGAAACTGGAAACCGCCCGCATCGAGCATGTGACGACGCGCCAGACGCACAATCTCGACGGCAGCGTCGAGCTGCAGGTGACGGCGACGCTCTATTCGAAGGACCCGGGCATCGTGCCTGTGCATTTCGAGCTCGACGGCGAGCGTGTGCGCCTCGATGTCGGCGTCAATGGCGGCGAGACCGTCATCAATCAGTTCTTCCAGATCGACAAGCCCAAACTCTGGTGGCCGTCGGGTAGCGGCGAGCAGGCGCTATACACGCTGAAGGTCGAGCTTCCCGCGGACAGCGTCACCAAGCAGATCGGTCTCAGGACCGTCGAGCTGATCACCACGCCCGATGCCGCCGGCAGCCGGTTTGCGTTCAAGGTCAATGGCCGCGAAATCTTCTGCCGCGGCGCCAACTGGATTCCCGCGGACGCGCTCTATTCGCTGTCGTCGCCGGAGAAGACCGAGGACTTGCTGCAGTCGGCCAAAGCCGCCAACATGAACATGATCCGCGTCTGGGGCGGCGGGTTCTACGAGCAGGATTATTTCTACGATCTCTGCGACCGGCTGGGCCTGATGGTCTGGCAGGACTTCATGTTCGCCTGCAACCTCTATCCCTCGACCGACGACTTCCTCGATAGCGTTGTGCTCGAGGTGGACTATCAAGTCAAGCGGCTCTCCTCGCATCCGTCGATCGCCATCTGGTGCGGCGACAACGAGCTGGTCGGGGCGCTCACCTGGTTCGAGGAGTCGCGCAAGGATCGCGATCGCTATCTCGTTTCCTACGACCGCCTGAACCGGGTGATCGAGCTGGCGATGAAGAAGGCGGCGCCGGGCGCCATCTGGTGGCCGTCTAGCCCGGCTTCCGGCTATCTCGATTTCGGCGATGCCTGGCATGCCGACGGTTCCGGCGACATGCATTACTGGTCGGTCTGGCACGAGAACAAGTCGTTCGACAATTACCGGACGGTGCGGCCGCGCTTCTGCTCGGAATTCGGCTTCCAGTCCTATACGTCGCTGCCCGTCATCAAGACCTATGCCGACGCCAAGGACATGAACGTCGCGTCCCCGGTCATGGAGCTGCACCAGAAGAATGCCGGCGGCAACGAGCGCATCGCCGGCACGATGTTCCGCTATTTCCGCTTCCCGAAGGATTTTCCGAATTTCGTCTATCTCAGCCAGATCCAGCAGGGCCTGGCGATCAAGACGGCGGTGGAATACTGGCGATCGCTGAAGCCGCATTGCATGGGCACGATCTACTGGCAGCTCAACGACACCTGGCCGGTGGCCTCGTGGTCGAGCCTGGATTACGGCGGCCGCTGGAAGGCGATGCACTATCTGGTCAAGCGCTTCTTCCAGCCAGTAGCCGTCGCCGCCATTCCGGCCGATGACGGCAAGTCGATCCGATTCTCGCTGGTCAACGATACGCTGGATGACGTCAGCGTCGATCTCTCGATCTCGATCCTGACGATGAAGGGTGAGCGCAAGCACCTGCGGGATGTTCAGGCGGTCTGCTCGCCGGACGCGGCGGTGACGGCTGCCTTGATCGATATCTCGGATATACCCGAGGGAACACTGCTTGCCTGGCGCTTCACGGCCTCGAACGGCATGGGCGGCGAGGGGCATCATGTCCACGGCACCTACAAGGCGCTCGAGCTCGAACCCGCCGGTCTGCAGGTGACGCATGAATATGTCGAGGAGGACGGTTCGGTCTGCCTCAATGTCACCGCGAGGGGACTGGCGCTCTTCGTGATGATCGAGACGGACGAGGACGGGAAGTATTCCGACAACGCCTTTGATCTCGCGGCCGGTGAAACCCGCCGCATCACCTTTACCCCGGCCAAGGCGCTCGAAAAGGGCAAGTTGCCGGACTTCCGTTTCTACGACCTGCATTCCTGCCAGTCGGCAGAATGAATTTGAAAGATGGGCACGAGGCCCGAGGAGGAAATGATGACGAAACTCAGCTTTCAGCTCTATAGCGCGCGCAACTTCCAGCCCTATTCGGCGATCTTCGAAAAGCTCGGCAAGGCCGGTTACGGTGAAGTCGAAGGCTTCGGCGGTATCTATGCCGATCTCGACGATGCCGGACTGAACAGCCTGCGCGGCGAACTGGACAAGAACGGCCTCACGATGGCGAGCGGCCATTTCAGCCCGGATTTCCTGGATGGCGAAGTCAAGAAGTCGCTCAACATTGCCAAGCTGCTCGGCATGGATTCGATCTATGCGCCGCATCTGGCCGCCGATCAGCGCCCGGCGGATGGCGCCGGCTGGCTGGCATTCGGCAAGCGCCTGCATGAGATGGCAAAGCCCTTCAAGGATGCCGGCTATGAGTTCGGCTGGCATAACCACGACTTCGAATTCGTGAAGCTCGCCGATGGTTCGCTGCCGATCGAGCGCATCTTCGAAGGCGCGCCGGATATTTCCTGGGAAGCCGATATCGCCTGGGTCGTCCGTGGCGGTGCCGATCCCTTCGCCTGGATCGAGAAGCTCGGTCCGCGCATCACGTCGGTCCACGTCAAGGACATCGCGCCTGCAGGCGAGAACAAGTACGAGGACGGCTGGGCCGATGTCGGCCACGGCACGCTGCCCTGGGCAAAGCTGATCGCCGCGCTGAAGGGCACCAAGGCCAAGCATTTCGTCGTCGAGCATGACAATCCGGCCGATATCGACCGCCTGATCACCCGCTCGATCGCATCCTTCAAGACCTATTGAGGCATATCATGACCAAGGAACTTGGCGTCGGCATCATCGGATGCGGCAACATCTCCACCACCTATTTCTCCCTGTCGCCGCTGTTTAGGGGACTGAAGGTCCTGGCCTGCGCCGACATCAACATGCAGGCGGCCGAAGCGCGCGCCGCTGAATACGGCGTCAAGGCGCAGACGATCGAGGAACTCCTCAAGAACGATGAGATCGACGTCGTCGTCAACCTGACGATCCCGGATGCGCATTTCCCGGTTTCGAAGTCGATCCTCGAGGCCGGCAAGCACGTCTATTCGGAAAAGCCGCTGGTTCTGACGCTGGAGCAGGGCGAGGAACTTCGCCGCATCGCCAAGGAAAAGAACCTCTCCGTCGGCTGCGCGCCCGACACCTTCCTCGGCGGCGCGCATCAGCTCGCCCGCAAATTCATCGATGAAGGCGGCGTCGGCCGGATCACCTCGGGCGCCTGCTACGTCATGAGCCCGGGCATGGAAATGTGGCATCCGAACCCGGACTTCTTCTTCCTGCCGGGCGGCGGCCCGATCCTCGATCTCGGTCCTTACTACATCGCCAATCTGATCAACCTGATCGGTCCGGTGAAGCGCGTCGGCGCCATGACCTCGATGGCATCGGAAACCCGCACGATCACCAGCGCGCCGCGCAACGGCGAAGTGATCCCGGTAAAGACGCCTACGACGATCCAGGCAATCCTTGAATTCGTCAGCGGCGCAACGGTGACGTTGACGGCAAGCTGGGACGTCTGGTCTCACCGCCACGCCAATATGGAGCTCTACGGCACCGAAGGCTCGATCTATGTGCCGGATCCGAACTTCTTCGGCGGCGTCGTCGAGGCGAGCGGCAAGGACAAGGACATCAAGCCGGTCGAGGGCTGGGACCATCCCTTCGGCATCTTCAACCAGGAGAGCCCGCAGGGACCGCGCGCCAACTATCGCACGGCCGGTCTCGCCGACATGGCGATGGCGATCATCGAAGGCCGTGATGCCCGTTGCTCGCTCGACCGCACGCTGCACGGCGTCGACGTCATGACCTCGATCCTGAAGTCTGGCGAAGAGGGCCGCTTCATCGAGCTGACGACGACCTGCACGCAGCCGGCCGCTCTCGGCATCGAAGAGGCGCAGGCGCTGCTTCGGTGATCGCCCGCTCTTGAAGTGAGGCTTCAAACGACTATTGTCCCGCGCGGGCAAACTGCCCGCGCGATTTTCTTAAAGGAATAGAACCATGAGCTGGCAACCGGCTTCCGACCGTTATTCGAAGATGAAATACAACCGCACGGGCCGTTCCGGCCTGAAGCTGCCTGCCGTCTCTCTCGGCCTCTGGCACAATTTCGGCGGCGACACGCCACATGACCGCAAGGTCGACATGTGCCGTACGGCCTTCGATCTCGGCATCACCCATTTCGACCTCGCCAACAATTACGGCCCGCCTCCCGGTAGCGCAGAGACCGCGTTCGGCGAGATCCTGCGTACCGATTTCGCAGGCCTGCGCGATGAGCTGATCATTTCGTCCAAGGCCGGTTACGACATGTGGCCGGGTCCTTACGGCGAGTGGGGCAGCCGCAAGTATCTGATCGCGTCCTGCGACCAGAGCCTGAAGCGCATGGGCCTCGACTATGTCGATATCTTCTATTCGCACCGCTTCGACCCGGAGACGCCGCTCGAAGAAACCTGCGGCGCGCTTGATCATATCGTCCGTTCCGGCCGCGCGCTCTATGTCGGCATCTCGTCCTATAATTCGCAGCGCACCCGCGAAGCGGCCGCGATCCTGAAAGATCTCGGTACGCCGTGCCTCATCCACCAGCCGAGCTATTCGATGCTCAATCGCTGGGTCGAGGACGACAAGCTGCTCGATACGCTCGACGAAACGGGCATGGGTTCGATCGTCTTCTCGCCGCTGGCGCAGGGCATGCTGACCACGAAATATCTCGGTGGCATCCCGCAGGACAGCCGCGCGGCGCAGAACCACTTCCTGAAGAAGGACTTCATCCGTCCTTCGATCATCGACAACATCAAGAAGCTCAACGAGATCGCCGAGAAGCGCGGCCAGACGCTGGCGCAGATGGCAATCGCCTGGGTGCTGCGCGGCGACCGCGTGACCTCGGCACTGATCGGCGCCAGCCGCTCCTCGCAGATCGTCGATTGCGTCAAGGCACTCGACAATCTCGAGTTCTCGGCTGACGAGCTGAAGCAGATCGATGTCTATGCCAAGGAAGCCGACATCAACCTTTGGGCCAAGTCGGCTGAGCTGGAATAGGCTGGGCGATTGATGAAGTTGGCGGGAGTTTGGCGGATAGCGTTTCACCATGCTCCCTCATTCCTGTGCCCTTAGGGCTGCGCCCACGGGATGTCACAGGAATCCAGCCGGCCCAAGTCCTTGGGCCGGTAAGACTCTTCTCGCCGCGCCGACGCGCGGCGGCTGGATCTCTGTGACATCCCGTGGGCGCAGCCCTAAGGGCACAGAGATGAGGGCGGCTAGGTTTTTGGGAAATAGCCACCCATTCTGACGTACGTACCGCAAATTCTGGAGGAGCCGCCATGATCCGCAATCCCATTCTGCCCGGTTTCAATCCGGACCCGTCGATCTGCCGTGTCGGCGAGGATTATTATATCGCGACGTCGACCTTCGAATGGTATCCGGGCGTGCAGATCCATCATTCGCGCGATCTGGTGAACTGGACGCTGGTGCGCCGCCCGCTGGAGCGCAAGTCGCAGCTCGACATGCGTGGCAACCCCGACAGCTGCGGCGTCTGGGCGCCCTGTCTTTCCTATGCTGACGGGTTGTTCTGGCTCGTCTACACCGACGTCAAGCGCTTCGACGGCAATTTCAAGGATGCGCATAATTACATCGTCACGTCGCCGACGATCGACGGCGAATGGTCCGAGCCCATCTATGTCAATTCGTCGGGCTTCGATCCGTCGCTGTTTCATGACGAGGACGGGCGCAAGTGGTTCGTCAACATGCAGTGGAACCACCGTACCGAGAGCTATGGCGGGGCGCCGAAATCACCGGCCTTCGACGGCATCCTGCTGCAGGAGTGGGACGCCGAGACGCGTTCGCTCGTCGGGCCGATCAAGAACATCTTTGCCGGCAGCCCACTGGGGCTCGTCGAGGGACCGCATATCTTCAGGAAGAACGGCTACTATTATCTGACGACAGCCGAAGGCGGCACCGGATACGACCATGCGGTGACCATGGCGCGTTCGCGCAGCATCGATGGTCCTTATGAGATGCATCCGAACATGCATCTGATCACCTCCAAGGACCAGCCGGGTGCGGTGCTGCAGCGGGCAGGGCATGGGCAATATGTCGAGACGCCGGATGGGCAGGTCTATCACACCCATCTCTGCGGCCGGCCGATGCCGCCGAAGCGGCGCTGCACGCTGGGGCGCGAGACGGCGCTGCAGAAATGCGTGTGGAAGGAAGACGGCTGGCTCTATCTCGAAAATGGCACCGTCGTGCCCGATGTCGAGGTGCCCGGCCTGAATGGTGCGACGCTTGCCGAAAAGCCGGTTCGCACCGAGTACAGTTTCGACGGTGGCAAGCTGCCCGCCGATTTCCAGTGGCTGCGCACGCCGGAGCCGCAGCGCATCTTCAATCTGACGGAGCGGCCCGGTCATCTCCGGCTGATTGCCCGCGAAAGCATCGGTTCCTGGTTCGAGCAGTCGCTGGTGGCGCGCCGCCAGGAACATCACAGCTTCCGCGCCGAGACGGCCGTCGAGTTCCAGCCGGATACCTACCAGCAGGTGGCGGGCCTGACGCATTACTATAACCGCCACAAGTTCCATGCCGTCGCAGTGACGCTGCATGAGAAGCTCGGGCGCTGTGTGACGGTGCTCTCCTGCGATGGCGATTATCCGAATGGGCGGCTGAGCTTCCCGGCAGGCAGCGGTGTGGCAGTGCCCGCAGAAGGCCGCGTCCAGCTGTCGATGGAAATCCGCGAGAACGGGCTGCAGTTCTTCTGGCAGACCGAGGGTATGGGCGCCTGGCAACCTGTAGGCCCCGAGCTCGATGCCGGCGTCGTTTCCGATGAGGGTGGGCGCGGCGAGCATGGCTCGTTTACCGGCGCCTTTGCCGGCGTCTTTGCCTTCGATACGTCGGGCAGGGCGAAGACGGCCGATTTCGACTGGTTCAATTACGAGGAGCTGTGAGGGAACAATGAACGATATCGACATCGTCCCGATCGCCGAGCAGCATATCGACGGCTTTCATCAAGCGCTCGATACCGTCGCCCGCGAGCGGCGCTACTTGACCTTCCTGGAGGCGCCGCCGCTCGAGAGCACGCGGGCCTTCGTACGGGATATGATTGCCAACGGCCATTCGCAATTCGTGGCGATCGCCGACGGCGCGGTGGCCGGCTGGTGCGATATCCGCCGCCACGCGCAGCCTATCCATGCCCATGGCGGTGCGCTCGGCATGGGCATCCTGCCGGCGTTTCGCGGCAGAGGGCTTGGCGAGCGGCTGATCAGGACGACGATTGAGGATGCCGAGTCGAAGGGGCTGGTACGCATCGAGCTCAACGTCCACGCCGATAACGCCCGCGCCATCCGGCTTTACGAGCGCGTCGGCTTCGTTCGGGAGGGGATCGGCAAGGACTTCGTCTGCATCGACGGGCGCTATCTCGACGTCATCTCAATGGCAATCGTGCGCCGCTGACGCCGCGAAAGCTACATTAGATATCCGGCATAAGCCTTTGTCCGGATTACAGAAGTTTAATTAAAATTTCAGATTCGGTTCATCTTTGTGGACGTAATTTCGGGGCGTGTTCAACACGAGGAAACCCCAATGAAAAAGTTCTTCGCCGCTCTTCTCTCCGCCTCCTTCCTGCTGTCGCCGATCGTTGCTTCGGAAGCTAGCGCCAACGATTATCGCCGCCCGGTTGTCGTCGAGAAGAACGTTCACAAGCAGGTCATCGTCAAGAAGTACCGCTGGACCAAGGGCCATCGCGTCACCGCCGCCGAGCGCCGCCGCATGGCTGACGTTCGCGATTACCGCCGCTACCGCCTGTCGGCTCCGCCGCGCGGCTATCACTGGGTAAAGGTCGACAACGACTTCCTGCTGGTCGGCGTCGCCACCGGCATCATCACCAGCATCATCGCCGGCCGCTAAGCGGTTGCGGGAATGAAACAGAAAGGGCGGCAGCGATGCCGCCCTTTTTCATTTGTCCTGACCGGCAGCCGGCTTGCGCGCGATGGCTGCCTTCAGAAATGCCGCCGCCAGCGCCTTGGCATTGGTTGGCTGCGGCTCGGGAATGCTGAGGCCGGGGATCGGCGGCAGCGGTTCGCATTCCTCGCAGATGCAACGGAAGGCCTTTGCTCTTTCGCTCATGCGGCGCGCAATGCCCAGCTGGCGAAGGGATCGGGAAGATCGCGCCATTTCTCGGGCGTGAAGTCCGCGGCATCGACGAGACATGCATCGAGCCCGGCGCGGATCTCGGCCTCATCCATTGGATCGGCGCCGATGAAGACGATTTCCTGGCGGCGATCGCCCCAGACAGGATCGAGATAGGGCGCAATGTTCTTTTCGAAACCGGGATCGCGCGGCCACTGCTCCTTCGGCACCGCCGTCCACCACAGACCCATCTTGCCGGTGCGGACGATGGCGCCGGCCTGACTGATCTCGCCGACATAATGCGGGCGGGTTGCCAGCCAGAAGAAGCCTTTCGAACGGACGACGCCCGGCCAAGGGCGATCGAGGAAGGCCTGCAGTTTTCCGGGATGGAACGGGCGCTTCTCGCGATAGACAAAGGAGCGGATGCCATATTCCTCGGTCTCCGGCACATGATCCCGGAAGCCGTGCAGCTCCTTGTACCAGAGCGGATGGGTCTCGGCCTTGTCGATATCGAAGCGGCCGGTGCCCAGGACGTCTGCGAGTTCGACGCGGCCGAAATCCGTCTCGATCAGCTTTGCATCCGGGTTCAGCCCGGCGATGATGATGCGGGCGGCATCGCGCTGCTCCGGCGTCGCCGTGCCGGTCTTGTTGAGGATGACGACATCGGCGAATTCGATCTGCTCGACCAGGAGATCGACGATCGTCCTGTTGTCGCCATCGCCGGCGATCTCGCCGCGATCGGCGAGGAAATCGGTAGAGGCGTAGTCCGCCAGCAGATTGGCGGCATCGACGACCGTGACCATGGTGTCGAGCCGGGCGAGATCGGAGAGGCTTTCGCCGGCCTCATCGCGGAACTCGAATGTGGTCGCGACGGGCAGGGGCTCGGCAATGCCCGTCGATTCGATCAGCAGGTAATCGAACCGGCCCTGTTCGGCGAGCTGGCGGACCTCGGTCAGCAGGTCGTCGCGAAGCGTGCAGCAGATGCAGCCGTTGGTCATCTCGACCAGCTGTTCCTCGGTGCGCGACAGGTTGGCGCCGCCATCCCTCACCAGCGCAGCATCGATATTCACCTCGCTCATGTCGTTGACGATGACGGCGACGCGCATGCCCTGTCGATTGGAAAGGACGTGATTGAGCAGCGTCGTCTTGCCTGCGCCGAGGAAGCCGGACAGGACGGTGACCGGGAGCCTGTTATCCATGGATGTCTCCGTGTTAATGTTATACCATTACATATGCTGATCTGAAAAAGGCGAGCGGAAGGGCTCGCCTCTCTCATCGGTATTCGAAAGCTCAGCTCTCGCGGCTGAGGCAATCCTTCATGCTGGCTGCAATGCCGCGCATCAGGGTGAAGTAGAGATCGGGACCGGCTTCAAGCGTGGCGGCCTCCGGATCGAGGACGCCCGACTTCGCCTTGGTGCCTTCGATGACGACATCGACGAGGCGGGGTTCGAATTGCGGTTCGGCGAAGACGCAGGTGGCGCCAAGTTCGGCGACCTTCTTGTGGATCTCCGAAACGCGCTCGGCGCCGGGGATGGTTTCCGGGCTGACGGTGATCGAGCCGGCGACCTTGATGCCGTAGCGGTGCTCGAAATACTGATAGGCGTCGTGGAAGACGATGAAGGGCTTGTCCTTCACAGGTGCGACGGTGGCCGCCAGCTCCTTGTCGAGGGCATCCAGCCTGTCATCAAGCGTCTTGGCATTGGCCTGGTAGGTCAGCGCGTTGGCCGGATCGGCGGCAACCAGCGTCGTGGTGATTTCGGCGGCCATCGCCTTGGCATTGGCAGGGTCGAGCCAGAGATGGGTATCAAATTCGCCGTGGTCATGATCATGCCCGTGGTCATCGTGACCGGCGGCTTCCGCATGGTCGTGGTCGTGCGCTTCGGCCTCGTCGCCATCGTCATGCGGCTCGAAGGCGCCGCCTTCGCGGAATTTCAGCTTGGTGAGGCCCGGCGCATCGTCGAGCTCGGCAATGCTGGCATCGGAGCCAAGCGATTCCAGCGGCTTTTGCAGAAAGGCCTCGAGGCCGGGGCCGACCCAGAAGACCACCTTGGCGTCCTGCAGCGTGCGCGCATTCGAGGGTTTCATGCTGTAGGTATGCGGGGAGGCGGCGCCATCGACGATCAGCTCCGGCGTGCCGACGCCCTGCATGATCGAGGCGACCAGCGAGTGGACAGGCTTGATCGAGGTGACGACGACAGGCGCATCGGCGGCCTGGGTTGCGCCCGCCAGAAGCAGGGCCGGAAGGGCGAGGGAGAGGCCGGCGGCCAGTTTCATGTGCACGCTCCGCTTGAATAGCGTTTGTTATGTTATTACATCAATTGCGTAATGCTATAACGTGTGCGATAGCATGACGCAACAGCACATCAGGAAAATTATGTTATCTCCCGTCAATACAGGGGCGAAGCCGCTGGTTTCCCTCAACAATGTCGGCATCAGGCGCAACGGGCGCTGGCTGGTTCGCGGCGTCGATTTCTCGGTTTCGCCGGGCGAGATCGTGACGCTGATCGGCCCGAACGGCTCCGGCAAATCGACGAGCGCCAAGGCGGCGATCGGCGTGTTGAAGCCGGATGAGGGGACGGTCGAGCGCCTGTCCGGCCTGAAGGTCGGCTATGTGCCGCAGAAGCTTGCGGTCGACTGGACGCTGCCGCTCACCGTGCGCCGGCTGATGACGCTGACGGGGCCGCTCCCAGACAGGGAAATGATGGCGGCGCTTGAGGCGGCCGGCATGGCGCATATGCTCGATGCCGAAGTGCAGCACCTCTCGGGCGGCGAATTCCAGCGCGCCTTGATGGCCCGTGCCATCGCCCGCAAGCCCGATCTGCTGGTGCTCGATGAACCGGTGCAGGGGGTCGATTTCTCCGGCGAGATCGCCCTCTACGACCTGATCAAGCAGATCCGAAACAATACCGGCTGCGGCATCCTGCTGATCTCGCACGACCTGCATGTCGTCATGGCCGAGACCGATACGGTCATCTGCCTCAACGGCCATGTCTGCTGCCGCGGGACGCCGCAGGCCGTCAGCCAGAGCCCGGAATATGTGCGCCTGTTCGGCAGCCGCGCGGCGCAGACGCTTGCCGTCTACAGCCACCATCACGACCACACGCATTTGCCCGACGGCCGCGTCCAGCATGCCGATGGAACGGTGACCGATCACTGCCATCCGGAGGATGGTCATCACCACGATCATGATCACCCGCACGGTCATGACCATGACCACGACGGGCACGATCACCATCATCACCATGCGGGGGAGCGCCATGCTTGACGATTTCTTCGTCCGTGCGATCCTCGCCGGCGTCGGTCTGGCGCTGACCACCGGGCCGCTTGGCTGCTTCATCATCTGGCGGCGGATGGCCTATTTCGGCGATACGATCGCCCATTCGGCGCTGCTCGGCGTGGCGTTGTCGCTGCTCTTCCAGTTCAACCTGACGCTCGCCGTCTTCGGCGTCGCCGCGACTGTATCGATCCTGCTGCTTCTCCTGCAGAAGCGCCAGGCGCTGTCGGCCGATGCGCTGCTCGGCATTCTCTCGCATGCGACGCTGGCGATCGGCCTCGTCATGGTTGCCTTCATGACCTGGGTGCGCATCGATCTCATCGCCTTCCTGTTCGGCGATATCCTGGCCGTTTCGAAAAGCGATATCGCGGTCATCTGGGGCGGCGGCATCTTCGTCGTCGCGGCGATCGCCTGGCTTTGGCCGCCGCTGCTCGCCTCCACCGTCAATCCCGAGCTTGCCGAGGCCGAGGGCATGCAGCCCGAGAGGGCGCGGCTGTTTTTCATGCTGCTGATGGCGGTCGTTATCGCCATCGCCATGAAGATCGTCGGGATCATGCTGATCACCTCGCTGCTGATCATTCCGGCCGCGGCCGCCCGCCGCTTTTCGCCGACGCCTGAGATCATGGCGGCGCTCGCATCGCTGATCGGCGCCGTCGCCGTGGTCGGCGGGCTGTTCGGCTGGCTGACCTATGACACGCCCTCCGGCCCGTCGATCGTGGTGGCCGCACTCATCCTCTTCATCCTCAGCCTGCTGCCGCGGCTGGGACGCAGACAAGCGCAAGGACAAGGCACATGAACACGCCGCAGCTGACCAAGAACCAGGCTCTGGTCTATGACGTCCTGGAAAAATCCGAAGGGCCGCTCAGCGCCTACACGATCCTCGACAAGCTCAGGGATCACGGTTTTCGCGCGCCGTTGCAGGTCTACCGCGCGCTCGACAAGCTGCTCGAGTATGGCGTCGTTCACCGGCTGGAAAGCATCAACTCCTTCGTCGTCTGCGCCCATCCGGACGAGAACTGCCACAACCATGGCACGGTCGCCTTCGCCATCTGCGAAAGCTGCGGCCAGGTGATCGAGTTCCACGACCACGAGGTCGATCACCGGCTGATGGACCGGATGCGCGCCAAGAAGTTCAAGGCCGAGAAGACGACGATCGAGATCCGCGGCGTTTGCGAGAGCTGCGCCGCCTAGGCTTCGTGAAATGCCGGGCAGCAGCGATTACTGCTGCTTGCTCTTGCTGTCCTTGGCCTGCCGCCGGGCGAAGACGCGCATGATCAGCTGGAAGGCTACGACGATGGCGAACATGTAGAGCCAATGGCTCCAGTTGCCGTCCGCCGAGAAGGCGAAGTTCAGGCCTATGATGACGGCAAAACTCAAAGCGAATGAAATGATGTAAACGGCCATCCGATCCTCCCCCAGACGATCCTATTGTAGATATCGACGGGGTGCCTTTCAACCTGGAGGGGATTTCTGGCCGTAATCCCTTAGTCTAGTCGCCTGAGATCGCGCGCGAACCTTTGCCAGTTCGACACGTATTTCTCCGCCGAGCGCTTCAGCCCCTCGATCGCCTTTTCATCCAGTGTGCGGATGGCGCGGGCGGGGGAGCCGACGATCAGCGAGCCGTCGGGGAATTCCTTGCCCTCGGTGACCAGCGCATTGGCGCCGACGAGGCAGTTGTTGCCGATCCTGGCGCCGTTGAGCACCGTCGCGCCCATGCCGATCAGTGCGTTGTCGCCGATGGTGCAGCCGTGGACGATGGCGTGGTGGCCGATGGTGCAACCCTGGCCGATCGTCACGGGCGCGCCGGGATCGGTATGCAGCATCGCGCCTTCCTGGATATTGGTGTTGCGGCCGACAACGATCGGCTCGTTGTCGCCGCGCAGCACGGCACCGAACCAGATGCCGGTGCCTTCACCGAGCTCGACATCGCCGATCACATGCGCATCCGGGGCGATCCAGTAAAGACCGCTTGCGGGAAGGCGTGGCGTCAATCCTCCGAGCGCATAGACCGGCATGGCAATTCCTCAGCTGATGGTGACGGTGAGGGTGGCGATGCCATCGATGCCGCATTCGACGGTATCGCCCTTGACGACGGCTCCGACACCGGCGGGCGTGCCGGTCATGATCACGTCGCCGGGTGCCAGGATGAAGAGCTTGGAGAGCTCGGCGATGATCTCCGGCACCTTCCAGATCATCTGGTTGAGATCGCCTTCCTGGACGCGCTTGCCATTGTGATCGAGCCAGATGCGGCCGTTTGCGGGGTGGCCGAGCTCATCCGCGGGGACGATCGGCGAGACCGGGGCGGAGAATTCGAAGGCTTTCGCGACTTCCCACGGGCGGCCCATCTTCTTGGCGACGGCCTGCAGGTCGCGGCGGGTGAAATCGATGCCGATCGCGTAGCCATAGATGCAGCCGAGCGCCTTCTCGACCGGAATGTTCTCGCCGCCTTCCTTCAGGAAGATCACGCATTCGGCTTCGTAATGCACATCTTCGGAGAGCGGCGGATAGGGGAAGGGTTTTCCGGCGGGCAGCAGATTGTCGGGGTTCTTCTGGAAGAAGAAGGGCGGCTCGCGGCTCGGGTCATGCCCCATCTCGATCGCATGGTCGGCATAATTGCGTCCGACGCAATAGACGCGGCGCACGGGGAAGAAATCGGCGCTGCCTTCGACGGGAAGCAGAACGGGCTGCGGGACGGGGATGACGGTCTTGAGATCGGCGGACATGGCATGCTCTTGCTGTTATCGGTGCGGCGATCTTAGACGTAAAAGGTGACGCAGGGAAAGGACGCTGGCGCGATTATCGGTCCTGTGCCGCGTCGTGGCGCATGACTGCGTAATAGCCCGAAAGTTCCGGGATCATCGCCGCCATCACGTCGAAGCGGGGATCGTCCTCGACCAGTTCGCCGGCATATTTCGCCTGCAGGAACAGCGCGTGGGCGGCGAGCGCATCGTCATTGG